>OGGQ01000015.1_pt1 | contig 205239 bp, 169 predicted proteins | sample 1571191 | NCBI WGS metagenome assembly OGGQ01 (sample SAMEA2582061, study PRJEB24529) | metagenome | biome: Human gut stool | place: China | collected 2011
AGCGGATATAGCCCTCGGATTGCAGAAACTCGATCACATTGTTGCTGCTGCGCTTGACCGTCTCCATGTTCTCTCTGGCTTTGCCCGAAATGCTGAACTGATAGTTGTTCCCGATCAGCCGGTGCAGCCCCTCCAAACACCAGAGGAAGATACCCTCCTTTTCCCGCAGCAGCTTGTCCACCAGAAACGGATCGTCCGCTCTGCCTGCGGGGCGGTCTTTGGTGGTCAGCACGATCTGGCGGCGAAAGAAACCGTCGGATTTGTCGTGCAGGGCGGTCAGCGCACCGTTTCCGAAGCAGAGGAAGCGCACATAAAGCTGACTTTGATAGCTCTGAATCCCCTTGCGTTCCATGTCCATCTTGCACTCCGAAGTTACGATGGATTTGATATAATTCGTCTTGGGCAGGGCGCTCATATCCATATCATCGTCCACTATCAGGAGCTTGTTCTCCAAATCCGCACGGCTGAACCGGTTGCTCTCCACCTTCTGGATGCTGGTGGTATTCATGCTGTCGCCCAGCAGCGAGCGCATGACAAGTCCGATGCGGCTCTTGCCCTCGCCGCCCTTGCCGATGAGCATGAGCATTTTCTGTCCCTTTGTGGTTGGCAGCAGGCAATAGCCGAGAAATTCCTGCAAGGTGGGAATGTCCTCCGCTTGCAGCAGCTCCGGCAAGAATTGCAGCCACTTTTTCGGGGTGGGTGCGTTTGGATTATAAGCGACGCTCAAGCGGTTGTTGCAATAGCTCTTGTCGCTGGTGAAGCTGCCGTCCATGAAATACGTTCCGTTGGCAACATGGATGCGGTCCGTCTCAATGGGCAGCGGCGGTGAATACGCTTGCAGCTTGATGCTGGCAAGGAGATTTGTCACGATTTTAGACAGCCCGGAGGTCAGCACACCGGAGATTTCCTCCAGAATGAGATTGCCGATCTGCCCTTCGTCCTCAATGAGACCATCCACGGTGAACAGCCGCCCGCGCACACATTTCATGGGATGCTTCTCCAAAAACCGCTGGCAGAACAGCACTTCATTGATGTGCCTGCCGTCGTACCAGTCAGGCCACGCCTGCGGTGTCGTTGTCATTTTCGTCCTCCTTGTGAATTTTCTCTAATCTCCGTCGCAACCTGTCCAGTTTTCCGTCTGCCATTTGGTGCTGAACCACTTCGGCACGTTCAAAAGAATCGCCAGCACACAGAATATCCAGATAGTATTCCGTTTCATCGAGTTTGCGGCAGGCTTCCACAAATCGTGCGTGAACAGGCTCATCGGGAGATTGCGGCGCATACCGCACCTTCCAGTCCCGCAGCACACGGGCGTAATCGGACAGAACAGAAAAGCACAGCCGCTCGTTTTCCATGAGCTGCTGTGCCTCTGTTTTCTGTCTGCGCTTTTCAAGAATTTTCTTTGTCGGCGGTCTGTCCGTGTCAATGCCGAAGTCTGCCGCAAGCCGCTGGGCGGCTTCGTAAAGCGGCAGATCAAAAAAGTTTGCGGCAAAGTCGATCACATCCCCATGTGCGCCGCAGGCAAAACAATAAAAGTGGTCGTCTGCCACATACAGGCTGGGATTCCGGTCGTTGTGAAAGGGGCAGAGGGCTTTGCCCTGCCGGTTGACAGATACCCCGTACCGTTCCGCAGCTTCCCGACAGCTCACGCCATACTTGACGTTTTGAAAAAGGTTCATGCTGTATCCTCCGTAAAATAGATTCAAGAGAAGGTTTTCTTCCCTCTCTGTCTGTTTTATGTTCGGATTCGTAAATAACAGGCGGATGGCATGACAAGTTCATTTCAAAAAACATGACAGGTCTTTCCACGTTCATATTCTCGTGGTATAATGAAAATAGAAAAACGTGACAGGAGGACGCAGTATGGCACAGGAGCTTATCAGCCACAAGGTTTTATCTTTGGATTTCTGGCAGGATACCGTGACCTACGCGGGCAGCGTCATGCCGACCGGAACGATCGGCTGCGCGGTATTGAACATTCCCGACGAAACGATCACGCGATTGGACGCGCCGTGCAAGATCCTGAATCAACTGCTGACCGGCATTGGCTTAAAGAATGTAGATATGCAGCTTCTCCCGAAAGCGCAGGAGGCGGGACGGGCTATCATTCACGAGCTGCACGATGTCCAGCCGTTTTCCCATTTGGACAGAAAGCAGTTTGAGGATTATCTCATGCAGGCATTTTCTGAGAAAGCATTTGCCGAGCTGAACGAGTATTTACAGCTCCCGATGGAACAGCAGGCAGTCAGTAATATCACAGGGGCGCATCCCTTGGCGGCGCTCCTGATCCGCGTCATTCCTGTGCTGGGGCATCTGAGCTATTCCCTGCGGCAGTACAAAATGACCTTGACTGCATTTGCGGAGTTTCTGCAAGAAAACACCGAAATACGAACGCCCACCGGGTATGCTGCCGCATTCGGGCAGTTTTTCAGGGAGAACGCCACCTTGGAGGAAAGCAATCCCTCGTGGATGGCGCTGACCAATGCGACGGTGCAGTATGTTCCCGCGATCCGTCCCGGCAATGCGGAAGCACAGCTCGTCAAGCGGATGCACTTTGTATCCTTTGTCGGGATGTTCCGCGCCGATCTTTTTGAGGGGTTATGCGTCGGACACGCACCGAGAAAATGCGCCGTCTGCGGGAAATGGTTTCTGACTACTGACGCGCGGCACACGAAATATTGCAGCGGCTACGCGCCGAACGACAAGCGCGGGCGCACATGCCGTCAGGTTGGGAATCTTCGCGGACGGGAGCAGCGGGAGCTTGCCCCTGACCACCCTATCAAGAAAATCTATACAAAGCGGTTCAACACGATCACGCAGTATCTTGGGCGCGGCACGCTGGACGAGCAGACTGCCGCCGTGATGAAAGCACTTGCAAAAAGTAAGCTGGAAAAGGCGCTGCAAGACAACAACTATGCACAGGGCAGCTACGCCGCCGAAATGGAGCAGGCGGCTCTGTTGGCAGAAGCAAAGATGAATTGGAAACAGTAAGCGCAATTCACAGCGGAGGGAGGTGCAGATATGAATGATAATCGTGACAAGCAGATGTCGCAGCTTTCGGACTGGATATGGGACTTGAACGGCTATGCGGCAAAAGTGCCGTTCTATAACGCCGACGATCTGACCATGCGCGAAGTCCAGAACGTCTTTCAGCTTGACCCGGAACCGCCGCAAATGGAGCTGAACGACTACATACGCGAAGCTGTCCGGAAAAGAGATTTATCCTACTTTTCCTTCTTCCTGCACCACTTTGAAAAGCGGCTGAATGGCGTGATCTACCGTTTTCTTACCCGCAACGGATATGACCGCTATGACCCGGCGCGGTTTCTGGACTACAAGCTGGAAGTTTTGCAAATGCTGCTATACTGTCTGCCAAAGTTCGACCCGGAGCAGGAAACGGAGTTTTTGAAATATGCGAAGCATTATATTCAGGACGGGCTGCTGTTCTGCCGTATGATGGGAGAAGCCGGTTCCTTTGCCAGCCTTGCGGAGTACCGACGTGTACGTCAGATCGGCGCTATCTACAACGGTTCAGGCAAGAAATGCGCAGAGGTCGTTTCCGAGTTTGCCGCCCAAAGCGGGTACAAGGATGAAAGCGTATCCGCGGATGAGCTGCTGACCATTGCCCGGCGCAACCGCAGCATTGTTTCCCTCTACCGCACGGAGCAGGATGAGGACGGCGAAGAAACCGACGAGGATGTGACGCGCGACGATAGCTGGAACTATGCCGACATCCTCTGGAAAGGGATTCAGGCAAAGACGGTTGCGGCGGCATTTGAACAGCTATCCTACAAAGAGCAATGGTATCTGGAAAAGCGGAACGCCATCTGCATGACCTGCGGGCGCGTCAGTCCTTTGTCCACGCAGTCTACCTTTGAGGACTTGGCTGTGGATTTCGAGGGTACAACCGCCAGTGGCGCGGAGCGATTCTACCGGCGAACGCTTGACAAGCTGCGCCTGAAGCTGCTGGAAAGCGGGTATATCCATACCGTGACGCTGAAGCAGACCGAGTGCCGAAAAAAGAACAAAAAAATAGCCGCCGCTGTCTACCTGTATCAGGTGGACAACGACGGCGAATGGGGCGAAATTCGGTTCGATTTTGAAAAAGGCACGGCTGAGATCGTAAAGCTGGCGGATTGGGACACGATGAAGTCAAACGTTTTTGCAAAAACGGCGATACGGTTTGTTCAGGGCTTACCGGAAGAGAGGCTGCTGAAATCCGTGGTCGTGCCGTTTGAGTCGGAGACTTTGGGAAAATAAATCGTCGGAGGTACGCATTATGCCAAAACCGAAATGGAATTTGAATACCATTTACATATCTGAGCGACTTCAGGAGAGCCTGCGGCCCATCTCCCGCTGCGCCATGACCACGGTGGTCGCGCCCATGGGCTACGGAAAGACCACGGCGGTAAACTGGTATCTGGAGGAGCGCGCTAAAGCAGAGACACTGCACATCATCCGCATCAGCGTATACTCTGGCAACCTCGCCATCTTCTGGAAAAGCGTACAGGAGGCGTTTGCCCGCGCGGGATTTCCTCTCCTGCGGGAATATCCTTGCCCCACGGATGCAGCGGGCGGTGGACTGCTGGTGGATGACCTCTGCCATGCGTTGGTGGGAGAAACATCCTGCTACATTTTCATTGACGATTTTCATCTGCTGACGGACAGACGCGCCTCGATGTTCCTCTGTATGCTGGCAAACCGCCTGCCCATCAATGTGCATTTGATCGTTGCAAGCCGCGACCGCTTTCTGCCCGCTGCGGAGACGGTGCGGCTGGGGGCAAGGGTCTATCAGATCGGCACGGAGCAGCTGCGCCTGAACCATACGGAGCTTGCCATCTATGCCCACCGCTGCGGCACGGAGCTTTCCGAAGCGCAGGTTGAAAGTCTCCTCTATTCCAGCGAGGGCTGGTTCTCCGCCGTGTACCTGAATCTGCGAACGCTCTCCGAGCGCGGCGCCCTGCCCAACCGCAATTCCGACATCTACGCCACTTTTACCGCCGCCATGATCGATCCGTTGGCGAAAAAGCAGCGGGAGTTTTTGGCGGTCATGGGACTTGCTGATGAATTCACCATCGAAATGGCGCAGCGGATCACAGGCGACGCAGAGGCTGGGAAAATTCTCTCTATGCTGACCGAGCAGAATGCTTTTGTCACGCGACTGCCGGATGGCGCGACCTATCGCTTCCACCACATGATGAAGGAGTGCGCTGAGCGGTGCTTCTTGGCAATGGAAGCTGAAACACGGCGGATCTATTGGGAGCGCTTCGGCCTCTGGTATGAGCAGCACCGGCAGTATCTCCATGCCATTGCAGCCTACCGCAAGAGCGAAAATTACGACGCGCTGCTGCGTGTCATCCGCAGCGATGCGGGCATTTTGCTTGCGTCGCTGAAGCCTGAGGATGTGCTGGAGGCGCTGGACAAATGCCCCGCCGAAACGCTCAAAGCCTATCCCTTCGCCATTCTGGTGCTGATGCGCCGGATGTTCACATGGCGTCAGATCCCGAAAATGCTGGAGCTGAAGGCACTGCTGCTGTCAGCTATTGAGGAGCACCCGGAGCTTTCCGAAGAAGAACGCGGCAACCTGCTGGGCGAATGCGACCTCATTCTGAGTTTTCTCTGCTACAATGACATCAGCGCCATGAGCCGCCTGCACCGCAGCGCCAGCGCGCAGATGTCCCGCCCCGCCATCAGCATCCAGAATAGCGGCGGCTGGACCTTCGGCTCGCCGTCCGTTCTGATGATGTTCTACCGCGCGCCGGGAGAGCTTCAAAAGGAACTTGCCGAAATGGACGAGTGTATGCCCCATTACTATAAGGTCACCAACAACCACGGGCAGGGTGCGGAGACCATCATGCGGGCAGAGGCACTGTTCTGTCAGGGCCGTTTCACCGATGCGCACATCGAGCTGGAGCGTGCCTACGCGCAGGTCAAGGACAACGGGCAGATCAACATGGAACTCTGCTGCAATTTTCTGCTGCGGCGGCTCTCGCTGCATACCGATGTGGAGCAGCGGTATTCCTTTGCGGAGCGATACGCGGCCCTGCTGCGCCATCACGATGCATCGTGGATCAACTTCTGGAGCGCCACCAGTGCTTACTACCATGCGCTGCGGGGCGAAACGGACAAGATCCCGGAGATTTTTTCGCAGCACCGGCTCTCCGCCGTCAATATGCTTGTGCCGGGCAAGCCCATGATGGAAATGATTGAAAATCAGGTGTATCTTGCCCAGGGCGCTTATGCCAAGGTAGTTGGGCGCAGTACAGAGCTGCTTGCCGTATGCGATGGGATGCACTACGCGCTGGTTGCGCTGCATATCCGCATTCAGACTGCTGCGGCGTATGAGATGCTGGGAAAAACCGAGGAAGCGCACGCACTGCTTGCGAAGGCGCTTTCCGATGCCGCGCCGGACGGCTTTGTGATGCCGTTCGTGGAAAACTATGGCTATTTGGAACAAATGCTAGCGCGGGAAATCCGGAACGGCCTTATCACGCGGATCATCGAGCTGGGGGAAGCGGCAAAGGGGCGAAAAGAGGAAAGCGCCCGACCTCCGGCGTTCGCCGCGCTGACGCAGCGGGAATTTGAAATCGTAACTCTGATAGCACAGCGGCTATCCAACCGTGAGATCGCGGAAAAGCTCCATCTCTCCGAGGGGAGCGTCAAACAATATGTGAATCAGATCTATTCCAAACTTCATATTGAGGGCGATACCCGGACCAAGCGGAAGCAGCTTGCCGGGCTGCTCAGGGAAAAGACCTAACCTTTGGTTAATGGTTATCCCATCGCATCCACCGTACAATGTTTGTACGGTGGATTTTTATTTTCGCGGAAAGGAGGCATGCACTTGAACCGAAGGTATCTCACAGCCGTCACACCGCTGCCCGACCATGTTTTGCAGATCGATTTTGTGTCCGGAAGCCGGCTCCTGCTGGACATGAAGCCGTATCTGGATAAGATCCGTTTTCGCCCGCTTGCAGATGCGCGGGTGTGGAACAGCGCTGTGACCAACGGCATCTTTGTCCGCTTCGGCGATGTGGAGCTGAGCCATGATGAGATATTGTCTATGGCGGAACAGGAACATTAACGCAGTTGATCTGAAAAAGGAGAAGAAAATGATGAAACACGTAAATAAATATCTGTCTCTTGCATTGGCTCTGGTGCTGTGCTTGAGTCTTGCCGCCTGCGGCGAGAGCAACGAAGACTACGGCGATGACGGCAGCGACTACAATTTATACGGCGTTCCGGATTCCTTTGAGGGGCTGGTCAAGGACAGCGAACAGATGGCGAACCTGTATATCTACGGCGGCGCATGGACGGGCGAGGACGGCGGCACGCTGATCGTCGCCAACAACGATGAGGGCGACGAGGTGCGCTTTGCGCTGTACGACGCCGGCGAAGAGCTGACTGCCAGCGGCTTCATCCAGTTCGTGCCGGACTATGACTACGACTATTTCTACAACGAGCACGACGGCGTGGCCTACCGCAGCTGGTTCGACGAGGTCGGCGCGCTGTATGTGGCCGAGCTTGGCACATTTACGAAGGTGACCGGCGATGCGCCGGGCGAGAACACCGGCGACATCGATTTTGAGATGATGGCGGGCATCTGGTATCTGGACGCCGAGGCGGATGCGCGCAGCATCCTTGTGTTTGACGAAAACGGCGGCTGGGAGCTGCTGGAGCGTCCCGGCGGCGACGGCGATCCCACTACGGTGGACAGCGGCACTATCGAGTTGGCACCAGAGGACGCCGAAGAGATGTATCTCGCTGTTTCCGACCTATATGACCAGGTGGTCTATGAATTCACCCTCCTCGACCATGACACGGTGCGCTGGGGCAGCGAGTTCGAGTTTTATCAAAAAATGGCATAGCGGCTGCGGGAAGGAGAGAGGGATGAAAAAGCAACTTGTCCTATTCCTGACGCTGGCATTGTGCCTGGGCTTGACCGCCTGCGGCGACACCGAATCTGACGATACGCAAAGCGGCTATGAAACCGTCATGGATATGGAATTTCTCGACGGAATGTGGAGCATCGACGGCACTGCGAAGTTATACTTTAACAGTACGGAGGGCTTTTACGCCTACCGCACCCGCTGGGGACTCGGCGGGCGCGGAGAATTCGAATTGTCCGAAGCGAGCGGCCGACCGATGATCTACTTCAACGGCTTTCTCTACAATTTTCTCCTGCGCGACGACGGCGTGCTGCTGCCGAATCAGAACGGCGAGGGCAGCGGATTCGCCATCCACCGCCACACCTTTCTCCGCGACGATGAGGCAGAGATCATCGAATGGGATAAAAGCAACTGGGACGGCATGTGGCAAAACGCGTTGGGCGAGACCATCGTCATCGACTCGTCGCTCATGCAGTACATCGCCTGCTCGCCGGACTATTCCATGAGCGGCACCATGAACGACGAGGGTGAGGGCATGGGCCTCTACCTCTATGATAACGGGACGCGCTCCTATCTCTGCCCCAGCGACGACGGCAACAGCTTTACCCTCTCCGCCGATCGCTTCGGCCGCTACGGGGACGATCAGCATTTTGACGGCGTCTTCTACCGCGATGCCGACTTCTACGCCTACACAGACATGGAAAATGCGGAGTTTTATGAAGACGAATACTCTACCTTCTATGTCTGGTACTACGACGGCGTGAACCGCTACCTGTTGGGCAACGATTACACCATCGGCGACGATGGCCTCGCCTACCACGATGAAGACGGCCTCGTCTATCCTGCGGGCTGGATTCCGGAAGAACCGTACGATCCCGCTGTTGACTGGGGTGCAAACTGGATGGACAACTGGGACATCTGAAGCCCCGCGGAAGAAGGAGAAAAATGAAATGAGGCAACGAAGACCCCTTTTGATGTTCGCCCTGGCGCTGCTCTGTCTGAGCCTTGCCGCCTGCGGTGCGAAGCAGTATCCCATGCAGATCACCGTGGTGAACCGCAGCACCTACCCCATCGCGGATATCCGCATCAGCCTTAACCCGGAGGAGGGCTGGGGCGAAAACCGCCTGGAGACCACGCTGGAGGAAGGCGAAAGCGCTGGGATCGACCTAGGCGAGTACACGGAAGAACAGCTGAGCGCAGGCTTCCACTTTCAGTTCTACGGGGAGGGCGGCCAGCCCGTCAACCCGGACTACGATCCCAGTTCCCCTACCTTTTTTGAAAACGGCGACTTCCTCATTTTCTCGCCGCCGGATCTCAGCATTGCCCTCTTCCTGGACACCGCTTACGACCGGGAGACCTACGACCAGAAGATCGCGGAGCTCTACGCTGCGGACGGCGACGGCCGGGGCGATGTAATCCCGCAGGACGGCATCCCGGTTTTGATGGGTGGCGCACTGCCCTTTACCAATATGCAGAACCTGCTTTCTGAGAACCATGACGACGGCACCTACCGCTATGAGGATATCACCGAGGACGGGCAACTCCTTGTGGTCAATACGGCGGAGCAAAGCTGCTTTGTTCCGGATGTGCAGGAGCTGGACGATTATCTGACAGCCTGTGCTCTGTCTTTAAGTGATGCGGATACCTATGAGCTGTTGTCCGCCGAAGAAAATGAGGAATACAGCAAAAATTTAAGCTATCCGGTTTACATCGTAACCTATACCGCCGGCGAGAACGAAGACACCCGGGAATGGACCGTATTTGTCATGGACACCGACATTTGTACCTATCTTTACGGCTTCTGCGCGCCCCCCGATGCTGCGGCGGATATGGGTGAGACCTATCAAAATATTTTTTCGCAGTTGTATTTGAGCGATGAAGAATGAGGAGGAATGTCACATGAAGAGAAAAAAGCCATATCTTCTGGCAGGACTGGTATTGCTACTTTTCCTGCTGTGCACAGCCTGCGGCAATACGGAGGGACAAATCGCCCCGCAGGACGACCCCAACGAGGGCCTGGGAGGCGGTCTCAGCGAGGACACCGTCAACGACTTCAGCGGCTTCGAAGGTATCTGGCTGGGCGAAGCGAACAACGACTACGACTCCATGGAGTTCGATGCCGAGGGCAACTGGACCCTCTACCTCAGCGGTGAAGTGGTGGATGACGGCTACCTCCGCTATGAGCCGGAGTGGGAGGCCATCTATGCCTACAGCAACTTAGACGATTCCGGCAGCCTCATCGTCATGGAGGACGGCCAGCTCTACAGCGCCGCTTACGGCTACTTCAACCCCGGCGAAGGGATGGAGTACCTCTGGTATGAGGACGCCGGCCGTCTCACCGAGGACGACGAGCCCGATCCCTCGGGGGACGAGGTGCCCGACTGGAACGGCCGTTTGGACGGAGACCCGGACTCCTATTGGAGCTGGGATTCCGACCTCTGCCAGCGGAATGTCTCGGAATTTGAGGGCATTTGGTACTATGACGGCAACCTCTCGGCTGAGACCTATATCATCATCGACGGTAATGGAAACTGGAGCTATTACCAGCGCGCTCCCGGCGCTGAGCCTGCGGAAATGGACTGCGGAGTTTTCACCTACTCCATGGACGAGGTGAGCACCTATTATGCGGACTCCACCATGTATGACGGCGTTTCTTACCGGGTCTTTGAGGTTGACGAGGACTCTCTGGTCTGGGGCGATGAGGGCGTTTACTACATGATGGAGTGATGGAAAGGAAGGAGAACCATGAAGAATCGATGGAAACATATTTTTATCCCTGTGCTGGCCATGGCGCTCTGCCTGAGCCTTGCCGCCTGCGGCAATTCTGACGATGTCGCGGGAGAGGACTGGCGCACCACCGGCGTGGTAGTCGGCAGCGGCACTATCACCCACGACAGCGAGAGCGTAGACGTGCTGGTGACCGCAGACCCCAACAGCGCCGCCTTCTACCGGGATCAGGAGGAGCAGGTGCTGTTTGACAGCGTGGCTTTTCCCGAGACTATCGAGGACATCAGCAGCAGCGCCTTCCAAATCTCCTTCGACGATCAGAACGGGGACGAGGAGAGCGACGTACTGGTGGAGATCGGCCATGAGGACATGAGCAATACCACCATGCTCTGGCTGTGGGACCCCCAGGAGCGCTATGTCTATCAGCCGGATTACTCCAGCTTCCATGTGCCCGGGGTGGCCGGGCCGGAGGAGCTGATTGCCCCCTATGTGGGACTTTGGGAGTATCAGGGGGAAAACCTATGGCTGCGCATCCGCGAGGATGCCACATGGGAATTTGTGAACGACCAGGACGATGTCATCGAATACGGTACGCTGTGGGTGGACGAAAACGGCGTGACGCTCCACTTTGACGGCAGCGGCGACACCCTGCAGCTGGACCGCACCGTCAGCGGCGACCTTATCGACAGCGTGAACGGCGGCACGCTCCTTCCTGTGGAGGGCATCCAGTCCAGCGAACCCTACTTTACAAGAAACGGCCTTGAGATCAACGCCGCCGTGGAGAGAGGGACCTTCCTGCTGGAGGACGGGGTGTGCAGCTACTCCGGCCTTGGTGACGGCTATAACACCGGCGACTGCTATTGGGAGATCACAAAAAACGGAGACTACACCCATGACGGCATCCGTGAGCTGCACTTCGACGCCATCTGCTACATCCCCGAGGGCTCCATTCCCTACTTCGACCAACAGTACATCACCAATACTGACAGCGAGCTGTACGACTTCTACACCGGCATGTGGCTCACCACCGCAACGGCCTACGGCAACAGCCAGCGGGGCGACAACTACTATCTCCACACCGTCAGCTGGCAGGGGAACAGCTATCTCATTGAATTCGCCTACTCCACCAACTGGCAGTACAACGTGGGGGACTGGGCGCAGGTCCTGACCAAGAGCTACGCCGTCTATCTTCCGGAGGACTATGACGGGCTGGTCTTTGCCGCCGAGGCGCAGCCGGACAACTATAAAGACAGTGCCAAACGTATGCAGCTGGACAGCATTTCCCCCGAAGCCTCCCTCATGGACATCGACACGGTGGACCCCTACCGCAGCCTGTATTTCAGCCTTTGCTACTAAGGAGGGACAGCTATGCGAAAGAAACGCAATGATTTTGACGCGGTGGGCGTTGAGCGGATGACGGACGCCGAGCTGTCAAAGAAACTGGGAGGCTATCAGAGAACGGAGAGCATCAGCATATCGCTGGGCGTTTTACTGGTGATCGCCGGGTGTATTTCAATGTTTATACAGCATGACCCCATTTTGGTCTGCGCTTTGGCGTTCCCCGGCGTGGCACTGTTCCTGTTGGTGGCAAAGCCCGCCCAAACGAAGAAAAAAGCCCTGATGCAGCAGCAGCTGGGCAGCTTCTTCCGCACGGAGCTGACAAAAGCCTTCGGTCCGGAGCCGGAGCCTGCCACCCTGCCCATCGACTGGGCGTACCTGAAGGCGGCGAAGCTGTCGGCGGTCGACTTTACAGAGTGTACCGTGACGGACTTCCACGAGGGCGAGCACAAGGGGCTGCGGTTCTCCGCCGCCAACGTGGAGCTGCGCCGCACGGTGGAAGAAAAGTCCGGCCCCGACAACGACAACTGGATGACCCGAACCGAGACGCTGTTCCGCGGCATCGTGGTCCGCTGCAAGGACATCTGTGACCCGACGCTGGACATTGCCCTGAACGATATGTTCCAGGAGCGGAAGAAGGACGACATCACCGACCCTGCCGCCTTCCGGAAGCACTTTGCCGCTCACACGGCGGATGGCCGGGAGGCGGACGATCAGGTCACACCGCAGCTGCGTGACCTGGTACAGAAGCTGGAGGCATCTTCCAGAACTTCCAAGCTGTGCGGTCTTATTCTCCGTGACGGCGATCTGACGCTGGCTCTGAACACCCGGTATGTGTTTGCGGGCGTTCCGGAGTGGCTGGATCTGCGGGACATCGACGGCATCCGCAAGTGGTTCACCGCCTCGCTGACCGGTATGGGCAATCTGCTGGATCTGATAACGGAAAGCCCCGCCCTGACCGGCGGGATGGAATAAGGAGAAGAATATGGCAGAACAGAAAACGAACATGACAGATGAACAGTTGGCGCAGGAGCTGCGCAAAAGCAAGGGCGGCAAGCTGGGCGGCAAGATTCTTTCGCTGCTGGGCGGGGTGATCGCTGTGGCGGGTATGATCCTGGGCGGCAACCTTGTGCTGGTTGTCATCGGCGGCGTGGTTCTCGGCCTGGGGCAAATGGTGCAGGGCAAGTCCAAGGAGCAGGCAGGCCGGCAGACCTTCGACTCCATTGCTCCGGACATCGTGGGCACTGCCTTTGAAAACGTACAGATGAACCCCGTTCCTCCCCTTTTGGACGCAAACGACACCAATATTCCCCTGCCCAGCCACACCCATTGCAGCGGCAGCGGGTATATCCGCGGAACTTATCGCGGCCTGACCACGGAGCTGTGTACCGTCCGGCTGACGGAAGTCAGCGAGTTTCAGCGGGAGGAGACCGGCCTGTGGGAAAAGAACGAGCAGGAGGTCTACACCGGCCAGTGGATGCTGTGCCAGCTGAACCGGGAATTTCCCACATGGCTGACCATCTGGCCGCGGGACAGACTGGATAAGCTGTTCAGCTCCAAAACCATCCAAACAGGGAATGAGGGCTTTGACAAGCGCTTCAATCTGAGCAGCGACGATGAAGCGGCGGCTCTGCGCATCCTGTCCCCCGGCCGGATGGAGCGGATTCTGGCGCTGGCGGATTCCTCCATCGGTAAATTCGCCGTGAATCTCAACTCGGATGGCAGGCTGTATATCGCGGTTCACAGCGGACACGGCTTCTTTGATATCGGCAAAGGCCATGAGAATCCGACGCAGCTGCGGAAGCGCTTTGCCCGCGAACTGAAATGGTTCACGGATATGATCGACGCATTTCGCGACGTGTAAAGGAGGTGGACAGTATGCCTCTTTGGCTCGCTGCGGCGCTGCTGGTACTGTCGCTGTCGGGGATTTTTCTCTCCCGCCGTTACTTGCGGAAACCGCTTCAATCAGTCTGCGTCATCCTCTGCGTCCTGCTGGCAGCAGCCTGCGCCGCTTATATCGGACTGACCCTTCTGTTTGTGGATGCGGTACAGAACCAGCCGCCGGTATCGTAAAAAGAGATCCCCGCCCATAGCGGCAGGAAGGAGAACATATGAAGAGTATCAAAGTTATCGTGATCGGTTTCATTCTTGCGATAGCGCTTGTGGTATGGCCCGTAGAATATACGCGGAATATCACAGCAGGAACCGGCTTTCTTCTCGGGGGTGTGCTGGCAGCCTGGCTCGGGATTCGCCGCCGGAAAGGCGCACGGAAGGAATACGAGGATGATGTGCGGCGGTACACAGGCACCACGATGATGAAGGTGGTATGGATCGAGGATTCGGTCGTTGAAAGGTGGGAGCACCAGGAGGACGGCAGTGATCGGCTGCGCCGGGAGACGTACTATCTGCCGACCTATGAGTACACAGTGAATGGCACGACCTATCGGTACTCGAGCCGTCAATCGCTGTCCGGCAAGCGGGATCTGGGGCGGCAGGTGGTCGGATACTATGACCCGGCTAAGCCTGAATGCATTACTGAAAACAGACCCCGAAAGCCTGTTTTCGGCGGAGCTTACTGCTTTTTGTGGACTGCGTTTCTGCTGTTTTTCGGGATCATGACATTTACCGGTCAGGTCGCCTTTTCCTGATGCCAGGCATGTATAACCACTGCGATCAGGGATACAGTTCCGGAACAACCGTCTGCGCGGTAGAGCGGAATAACAAAAAAATTGAAGCAAAAAGCGAAGGCACCCAGAATGCCTTCGCTTTTTTGCTTCTGTTCTGCACACCTGAAACTGTCAGCTAACAGTTAATAAGTGATTTAGTTCCTTATCGCTGTTAAATCAAGGGATTGAGCGGTTTGTCTTTATTCTTTTTTCATTTATTTTAAATCAAAAATCGGCCCAAAACAAAGGAGCAGAAAGAGAGATGTTACATTAACGACAAAAGCGAATTATAGCAAAGAAAGGGGAAAAAATTGTACCGCGGTCGCAAATTGCACTTCCCTAAAATACACTTAAACTACTTTAATGATATCATTTAGCATTCGGGTGTAACTTCAAAAACATTCTTTACTTTTACGCCCAAACGAATTACAATAAGAGCACGAAAGTAAGGTGATACTATGACCAGCACAGAAACATTAAATAAGTTGCTTCAAGAAAATAATGGATATTTAAAAACGTCGGATGCGGTGGCCGCCGGAGTTTCGAGAACTGTTCTCGGAGATTTTGTGTGTAAATATGGGCTTGAACGTGTTGCCCACGGCTTATATATGTCCCAAGACGCTTGGGAAGATGGACTGTATGTAATTCAGGTGCGCTATCCGGAAGCGGTATTCTCTCACGAAACAGCTCTTTATCTTCTGAATCTTGCCAACCGTGAACCCTCACCATTTTCTGTTACTTTGAAAACAGGCACAAACTCGGCAGGATTATCGAAGCAGGGTATCAAGGTTTATAAAGTAAAAGAGGAGCTTTTCGGGGAAGGCATTGTGGAAGTGCGCTCACCATCGGGTAACACAGTAAGGGCTTATAATGCCGAACGCACAATCTGCGATTTATTTCGCAGCCGCCGGTATATTGAAATTCAAGATCTGCAAGAGGGAGTTAAAACATATATTCGTTTGAAGGAGAAGAATATCCCATTGCTTATGCGGTACGCTAAAGCCTTTTCAGTGGAGAAAACTGTTCGTCAGTATTTGGAGGTGCTTTTATAATGATACACACATCACGCCAATTGAAAGCTCTTGTTCGCAACATCTCCAAAGGAGACAGTGGCAAGGCACAGGTTATCATCCGCAATTATGTAATGGAGCGTTTTCTGGAACGACTTTCCCTCTCACAATACAGAAACATTATGATTTTAAAGGGCGGTACTCTGGTAGCTGCTATGGTTGGGCTGGACAATCGTTCAACTATGGATGTAGACGCTACGCTAAAAAATCTGCCGCTGAACGAAGATAACGCAAGGAAGATTGTCGAGGAAATTACCGCAATACACATTGAGGACGGTATGATTTTTGAAATCAAAAGCGTGACGCCGATTATCCCGGCATTCGTATTATGCTTGATACAGCTATTGAAACGATGCATACCCCGCTAAAAATCGACTTTTCTACCGGTGACGTAATAACACCGCGTGAAGTGTCCTATTCATTCCGGCTGCTGTTTGAGGAACGTACTATCTCCATTCTTGCGTATAATCTGGAAACGGTGCTGGCGGAAAAGTTAGAAACCCTTCTTGCCCGCGGCACAGCCAATACCAGAATGAGAGATTATTACGATATTTATGTACTTACCAACACACAGGAGCACAACATTGATAATGCCACACTCAAAGAGGCGTTTGTCAACACCAGTGCGAAGCGCGGCTCAATTGGGTTATTGTCTGATGTACATTTGATTTTGAAGGAAGTAGCTGAAAGCATCGTACTGATCGACCGTTGGAAAAATTATCAGCGCAAATTTGATTATGCAGCCGATGTACTGTGGGCTGACGTGATGGAATCGGTCAGCTGCTTAGTTGAGATTGTGAAGTAAGAAAATGTATAAAATCAAGAAAGTAATTAAGGCCATCTATATCGAATCCGATATGTGCTAATATTGTAGCAAAGTGTTATCACGAGCGGTTGTATCAAAATTCATAATATTTCGGAGTTCCATGAAAAGATAGAACATTACTAATTGGCAGGTTTTTCGTTCCTCTCATCAATAAAAACTGCCTACCCCATGATACTGTCCGCAATCAGTATTATTTCCGTCTGGCTGATGCCAGGTTCCGCAGTGATGATATATTCAATGATACCGGTATCCCAGTAAAGGATATTGCCTTCCTCTTCCGAATATAGGGCGCTGTATATGCCGTGGATGACGATCTCTTCCATCGGCATAGCGTCTGGATTGAAAACAGCCCGTTCCTGAATTTTAAGAAAATACCGGATGGTGATATCAGCATCCCCATTGAGGTAAGTGAGTTCTTTGGAATCCCTGTTTTCATATACGTGAGCAAACACATATCCGTCAGGCAGCATTGTCGGTTCATGCATCTGATAAGCTGCCATATCGTCGTTTATAGTGCCATCCAAATTAAAATGTCCGAAATAACCTGCGGTGGGGCGTATAGCCCTGTTTACCACAGGTGTTTTATTCTTTGCGGCAGAACATCCGCCTGTTACAAGCAATCCTATGATCAGCAGCATTCCAACAGCATGGTTTAATTTGTTTTTCATCTGCAGCACCTCCTGCACTGTCACCAACCGCAGGTTGATGACCTGCGCACACTTCAGTGTGCTTCCACTGTATTACTTTATCATATATGTGAAAGATTGAATATAGTATATAACTATAAATTGCAGTAATCATTTTCATAGAATATATGATTATTATGTTATATTAATGTCAGATATTATAAATTGAGGTTATATCCGCAATTCCAATCTAATATGCCAAAATCCCCTTAAAATTAAACACAAACCTTGAAAACTGCCCGGAAATGCGATACTATAAAATTTACCTATCCGCATTACGCGGCATAATTGCCTCGGGAGAACGGTTTCGGAAGCCCCAATGAGGACCGTACGCTTCCCTGCTAGCGTGGGAAGTTTACGGTAACTGTGAATAGCAACAAAAAAGTCCAGCGAGGAGGAAAAAGCATGAATTACCGTATTGCAGTCATTCCGGGGGATGGAATAGGCCCGGAAATAGTGGCGGAAGCCAGAAAAATTCTGGATAAGGTGGGCGAAGTTTACGGCCACAGCTTTACATATACAGAGGTGCTGATGGGCGGAGCCTCTATTGATGTGCATGGCGTACCTCTGACCGATGAGGCTCTGGAGACAGCCAAAGAAAGCGACAGCGTTCTGCTGGGCGCTGTGGGCGGCAACGTGGGAAACAGCAGGTGGTACGATGTGGCTCCCAATCTGCGGCCGGAGGCAGGGCTCCTTAGTATACGCAAGGGGCTGGGCCTGTTTGCCAACATTCGCCCCGCATATCTCTATAAGGAACTTGGCGAGGCATGCCCCCTGAAAAGGGAACTTACCGGCGACGGCTTTGACATGGTAATCATGCGCGAGCTGACCGGAGGACTCTATTTCGGAGAGCGTTATACAAAGGAGGAAAACGGCGTCAGAAAGGCCGTGGATACCCTTGTCTATGATGAGAATGAAATCCGGCGTATAGCCGTTAAGGCATTTGACATCGCCATGAAGCGCAGAAAAGAAGTGATCAGTGTGGATAAAGCCAATGTGCTGGATTCTTCCAGACTGTGGCGCGCTGTGGTAGAAGAGGTGGCTAAGGATTATCCTGAAGTGAAGCTCTCCCATATGCTGGTGGATAACTGCGCGATGCAGCTCGTGATGAATCCGGGCCAGTTCGACGTGGTGCTGACCGAGAATATGTTCGGCGATATCCTGTCTGATGAGGCCAGCATGATCACCGGCTCCATCGGTATGCTGCCAAGTGCCAGCTTAGGTTCCACCAAACTGGGCCTGTATGAGCCCAGCCACGGTTCCGCTCCCGATATCGCGGGACAGAACAAAGCAAACCCCATCGCCACGATCCTGTCGGCAGCGATGATGCTGCGCTATTCCTTTGACCTGGATCAGGAGGCTGATGCGGTGGAAGCTGCGGTACAGAAGGTGCTTGAGGACGGATGGCGCACCGGCGACATTTATTCGGAAGGCTTAAAGCTGGTCGGCACAAGAGAGATGGGCGACCGGATCGCGGACAACATTGGCTGATCCGCGGTATTAACATATAATGCGAGAGACGGTCTGCGGCAGCACCGTGCCCCAGGCAGTTTTATATACCGCACAAAGCATTTACAGCCGGATTCCTGATTTCACAGGAAAGTGTGCCTGTAAGATAAAATGCTTTGCGGGCGGGATCCTTATTATAACATATAAATGCGGTGCAGAAAGAGGCGGCATATGAAAAGCGACGCAGTAACAAAAGGCATACAGCAGGCTCCCCACAGATCCCTGTTTAACGCGCTGGGCATGACAAAGGAGGAGATGGACAGACCGCTGGTCGGCATCGTGAGCTCCTATAACGAGATCGTGCCAGGCCATATGAATCTTGATAAAATTGTTGAAGCTGTTAAGATGGGCGTTGCCATGGCGGGCGGAACCCCCATCGTGTTTCCGGCCATCGCAGTATGTGACGGCATTGCCATGGGACATATCGGCATGAAATATTCCCTTGTGACGAGGGATTTAATCTGTGATTCCACGGAAGCCATGGCGCTGGCGCATCAGTTTGACGCTCTCGTCATGGTTCCCAACTGTGATAAAAATGTGCCGGGCCTTCTGATGGCAGCGGCAAGAATCAACGTTCCCACGGTATTTGTCAGCGGAGGCCCCATGCTGGCAGGACATGTAAAGGGAGAGAAGAGAAGCTTATCCAGCATGTTTGAGGCGGTGGGCTCCTATACAGCGGGCTCCATGTCCGCGGAGGATGTACAGGAATATGAAGAGAAAGTCTGCCCCACCTGCGGTTCCTGCTCCGGCATGTATACGGCTAACAGTATGAACTGCCTGACTGAGGTGCTGGGCATGGGACTGCGCGGCAACGGCACGATACCAGCCGTGTATTCCGCCCGACTCCGTCTGGCCAAACACGCGGGCATGAAAGTCATGGAGCTGCTTGAGAAAAATATCCGCCCCAGAGACATCATGACCGAGAAAGCCTTCTTAAATGCGCTGACCGTGGATATGGCGCTGGGCTGCTCCACTAACAGCATGCTGCATCTGCCAGCCATCGCCCATGAGGCCGGCGTGGAGCTGAATGTGGATATCGCTAACGAAATCAGCGCCAGAACTCCAAATCTCTGCCATCTGGCGCCGGCCGGCCATACCTACATAGAGGAACTCAACGAAGCGGGCGGCGTATACGCCGTCATGAACGAGCTCAACAAGAAAGGCCTGCTGTATACCGACCTGATGACTGTTACCGGGCAGACGGTGGGCGAAAATATAAAGGACTGTGTAAATAAGAACACCGAGGTGATCCGCCCTGTGGAAAATCCGTACAGCCAGACCGGAGGTATCGCAGTGCTCAAGGGCAATATAGCGCCGGATTCCGCGGTGGTGAAGCGTTCTGCTGTGGCGCCTGAGATGATGAAGCATTCCGGCCCTGCCAGAGTGTTCGACTGTGAGGAGGATGCCATCGCCGCCATCCTGGGAGGCAGGATCGTATCCGGGGACGTGGTAGTGATCCGCTATGAAGGTCCCAAAGGCGGCCCGGGCATGAGGGAGATGTTAAATCCTACCTCCGCTATCGCCGGCATGGGACTCGGCTCCGAAGTGGCCCTGATCACGGACGGCCGTTTCAGCGGCGCTTCCAGAGGCGCTTCTATCGGCCATGTATCGCCCGAAGCGGCGGTGGGAGGCCCGATCGCGCTGATTGAGGAGGGGGATATCATTGACATCGATATCAATGCGAATTCCCTCAATGTGCGCCTGACAGATGAGGAGCTGGCGGCCAGAAAGGCAAAATGGCAGCCCAGGGAGCCCAAGGTGACCACAGGCTACCTGGCCCGCTATGCGAAGCTGGTAACCGGTGCGAACAGAGGCGCGGTGCTGGAAATCTGATCACTGGGCACAACAAAGGCACAACAACAATGAGAAGTGAGGGAAATCAATATGCAGTTGAACGGTTCGGAAATCATCATCGAATGCCTGAAGGAACAGGGAGTGGATACCGTATTCGGATATCCGGGCGGCGCCATCCTGAATCTTTATGACGCGTTGTATAAGCATTCCGATGAAATTACACATATACTGGCCAGCCATGAGCAGGGCGCGAGCCATGCGGCGGACGGTTACGCCCGTTCCACCGGCAAGGTGGGCGTATGCTTTGCCACATCGGGCCCCGGCGCCACCAACCTTGTGACCGGCATCGCCACCGCATCCATGGACTCGGTGCCCATTGTGGCCATAACCTGCAACGTGACCACCAACCTGCTGGGCAAAGATTCTTTTCAGGAAGTGGATATTTGTGGTATTACAATGCCCATCACTAAGCATAACTTTATTGTGAAGGATGTAAACGTACTGGCGGATGTGGTGCGCAAGGCATTTAAGATCGCAAAGAGCGGCCGGCCCGGGCCGGTGCTGATCGACGTCACCAAGGATGTGACGGCGGCCATGGCGGAGTATACGCCGAAGGTTCCGGAACCGGTGGAACGGAAAGTCAATACCATCCGTGAAAAGGATATCGCCACCGCTTTGGATATGATAGAGAAAGCCAGGAAACCTTACATATTCGTCGGCGGGGGCGCGGTGATCTCCGATGCATCGGCGGAGCTTGCAAAATTTGTCCGGCTGGTGGACGCGCCGGTGACGGATTCACTGATGGGCAAGGGAGCCTTTAACGGTGAAGACCCTGCCTATACGGGCATGCTCGGCATGCACGGCACTAAGACATCCAACCTGGGCGTCACGGAGTGCGATCTGCTCATCGTGGTGGGCGCCCGCTTCAGCGACCGTGTCATAGGAAACGCCAGCAAATTCGCAAACAATGCCAGAATACTGCAGATCGATGTGGATCCAGCGGAGATCAACAAAAATATCCTCACCCACGCGTCGATCATCGGCGACATCCGCTGCGTCCTTGAAATCCTGAATAACAGGCTCAAAAAGCAGTCCCATCCCGAGTGGATGCAGCATATACAGCAGATGAAGGAACAGTATCCTCTCGCTTATAATAAAGATGCTCTGACCGGTCCCTATGTGGTGGAAAAGATTTATGAGATCACCGGCGGTGACGCCATCATCGCCACAGAGGTAGGACAGCATCAGATGTGGGCGGCGCAGTTCTTCAAATATAAAAAGCCCCGGACTCTGCTGACTTCAGGCGGCTTGGGAACCATGGGCTATGGCCTGGGCGCATCCATAGGAGCCAAGATGGGCAACCGGGATAAGCTGGTGTTCAATATCGCCGGAGACGGATGCTTCCGCATGAATATGAATGAAATCGCCACCGCCACAAGGCACAATATTCCCATAATTGAGGTGGTCATCAACAACCATGTGCTGGGAATGGTCCGTCAGTGGCAGAACCTCTTCTACGGCCAGAGATACTCCGCAACTACCCTGAACGATGGTGTGGATTTTGTAAAGCTTGCCGAAGCGATGGGAGCAAAGGCCTACCGCGTTACGAAGAAGGAAGAGCTGGAGCCGGTGCTTAGGGAGGCGATCGCCCTCAATGTGCCGGTGCTGATCGACTGCCAGGTGGACTGTGATGACAAGGTATTTCCGATGGTGGCGCCGGGTGCTCCCATACAGGAAGCTTTCAATGAGGAAGATCTGGAGGCGGGCAGGTGCTGATCAAAGACCCAAGGGTCTCGTAAGCGCTCCCGGCTGTAAAATGAGCGTGTTTGAAATAAAACACGCTCAAAAAAGCCCTTGAGTGTTTGCCATACGCAGACATCTGTAATTTCCTGCAAATATTTCTTGACGAATACCGGCCAGGAAGGTACAATGGGAAACAACATTACGCTTTACCGATTTACCAGAGTAAATTATAAGGTGATATTTAAGTAGGAGGATATGAGCTATGAGCAGAGTTTACAATTTTTCAGCGGGACCGGCTGTGCTGCCGGAAGAAGTTCTGAAAGAAGCGGCGGAGGAGATGCTGGATTACAGAGGCTGCGGCATGTCTGTGATGGAGATGAGCCACCGTTCCAAGATGTTTGAGCAGATCATAGGCGAGGCGGAAGCCGATATCCGTGATCTGATGGGCATACCGGACAATTATAAGGTCCTGTTCCTGCAGGGCGGCGCTTCTCTGCAGTTTGCCATGATCCCGATGAATCTGTTTAAAAACCGGGTGGGCGATTACATCATCACCGGCCAGTGGGCGAAGAAGGCCTATCAGGAAGCTTCTAAGTACGGAAAAGCCAACGCCATCGCATCCAGCGCGGACAAAACATTTTCCTACATACCGGACTGCTCCGATCTGCCCGTGAGCCCCGATGCCGATTACGTGTATATCTGCGAGAACAACACGATCTACGGAACGAAATTCAAAACTCTGCCCAACACAAAGGGAAAAACATTGGTTGCGGACGTATCCTCCTGTTTCCTGTCCGAGCCCGTGGATGTTGAAAAATACGGAATGATCTACGGCGGCGTACAGAAAAACATCGGACCGGCCGGCACCGTGATCGCCATCATCCGGGAAGACCTGATCACCGAAGATGTGCTGCCCGGCACTCCCACCATGATGCAGTATAAGACCCATGTGGATGCGGGCTCGATGTACAATACACCGCCCTGCTACGGCATCTATATGTGCGGCAAGGTGTTTAAATGGCTGAAAGCCAAGGGCGGTCTGGAAGCGATGAAAGCCCATAATGAAAAGAAAGCGGCTGTTCTGTATGATTTCCTGGACCAGAGCCGGTTATTTAAGGGCACGGTGGTTAAGGAAGACCGTTCTCTGATGAACGTGCCTTTTGTGACAGGGGATGAGGAACTGGACGCGCTGTTTGTGAAAGAGGCGAAGGCCGCCGGTCTGGAAAATCTAAAGGGACACCGCACGGTGGGCGGCATGCGCGCCAGCATCTACAACGCAATGCCCATTGCCGGCGTTGAAAAGCTTGTGGATTTCATGAGCGATTTTGAAGCGAAGCACAAATAAAAACAAAATATATGCAACAGTTTAGACAGCCGTCTGAACTGTTACAAAAAAACAGAATGGTGGGTATGAGCGATGTATAAGATTAACTGTCTGAATCCGATTGCGAAGGTTGGCACGAAGCTGCTGACCGACAACTATACAATGACCGATAATTTTGCGGAGGCGGATGCCGCGCTGGTGCGCAGCGCCAGCGTTCACGAGCTGGAGCTGCCCGATTCTCTGGAAGCGATCGCCAGAGCCGGCGCCGGCGTCAACAATATACCGCTGGACAAATGCGCGCAGAAGGGCATTGTGGTGTTTAACACGCCCGGCGCTAACGCCAACGGCGTAAAGGAGCTGGTGATCGCCGGCATGCTGATGGCATCCAGAGACCTGGTTGGCGGCGTCAAATGGGTAGAAGCGAATAAAGACGATGAAAACATCGTAAAAGACGTGGAAAAGGCTAAAAAGGCTTTTGCCGGCGGGGAGATCAAGGGCAAAAAGCTGGGAGTGATCGGCCTGGGCGCCATCGGCGTGCAGGTGGCCAATACCGCGATCAATCTGGGCATGGACGTATACGGATATGACCCTTATATTTCCGTGGATGCAGCATGGAAGCTGTCCCGCCATATCATCCATATCGAATCCCTGGACGCGATCTGTGAGAACTGCGATTATATCACGATCCATGTGCCCGCGCTTCCTTCCACGAAGGGCATGATCAATGAGGACGCTCTGTCTAAGATGAAGGACGGCGTGGTGGTATTGAACTTCGCCAGAGATGTGCTGGTGGATGAGGATGCCATGTCCAAGGCGCTGGAGAGCGGCAAGGTGAAAAAGTATGTGACCGATTTCCCGAATCCCAAGTCAGTTCATATGAAGAATGTGCTGGTGCTGCCGCATCTGGGCGCGTCCACGGAGGAATCCGAGGATAACTGTGCGGTAATGGCGGTGCAGGAGCTGATGGATTATCTGGAAAACGGAAATATTAAGAATTCCGTGAATTATCCCGCCTGCGATCTGGGCGACCGCAGCGGTACCCGCTTAGCTATATTTAACAGAAATGTGCCCAATATGATCGGCCAGTTCGCGTCCACTTTAGCGGAGGCCGGCATCAATATCCCGTCCATGACCAATCAGAGCAAGGGCGATCTTGCATATACGCTGATGGATGTGGAAGGCGATGTTACAGATGCGGTTCTGGATAAGCTGATGGCGATACAGGGCGTATTTAAAATCAGAGTGATCAAATAGGAGGCTGCAATGGCGATTGTAAAACCATTTTGCTGCGTGAGGCCCGCTGTTTCTGTGGCGGATCAGGTGGCGGCGCTGCCGTATGATGTGTATAACAGGAAGGAGGCCTGCCGGGCTGTGGCAGGCCACCCTCTTTCTTTTTTAAATATTGACAGGCCCGAGACGCAGTTTGATGAAAGCGTGGACACCTATGCCGACTGTGTATATGACAGGGCCAGACAGCTCCTGGATGCGAGGATGGCCGACGGCACCTTTGTAAAAGATGCGGACAGCTGCTATTACATATATGAGCTGACTATGAACGGCAGGGTCCAGACCGGCATCGCCGCCTGTTCCTCAGTGGACGATTACTTAAACCAAGTCATACGCAAACATGAGAACACCAGGGCAGACAAGGAGCTGGACCGCATACGCCACGTGGATGCCTGCAACGCGCAGACCGGTCCCATATTTCTGGCCTACCGTTCCAGAAAGGGCATCAACGATCTGATCGCGGAAGCCAAACATAAAGACCCGCTCTATGACTTCATCTCGGAGGACGGGGTGCGCCATGCAGTCTGGAGAATCAGTGATTCCAATGTGGTTCGGGATTTGGAGCGCGAGTTTGAACAGGTGCCGAATACCTACATTGCGGATGGGCATCACCGGGCGGCATCGGCCGTGCGGGTGGCCGTGATGAGGCGTGAGCAGCATCCCGGATACGACGGCAGCGAACCGTTTAATTATTTTCTATCCGTACTGTTTCCGGATGACCAGCTGATGATCATGCCCTATAACCGCGTGGTAAAAGATTTGAACGGATTGACAGAAGAAGAGTTTTTAGCTGCGGTCGGAGAGAAATTTACGGTGGAAAAGCTGGGAGCGGTTCCGTACCAGCCCGCAAATAAGGCGGAGTTCGGGCTTTATCTGTCCAATAACTGGTACCGCCTGACCGCCGGAGACGGGATATTAAGCCGTGACCCGGTGGAGGGGCTGGACGTTTCCATCCTGCAGAACCATCTGCTGGGCCCGATTCTGGGCATAGAGGATCCGAGGGTAGATAAGCGCATCGACTTTATAGGCGGCATACGCGGCCTCGGTGAGCTGGAGCGCAGGGTAGGAGAGGATATGAAAGCGGCGTTCTCCATGTACCCCACTTCCATCGCGGAGCTCTTTTCCGTGGCGGATGCGGGCCTGCTGATGCCGCCTAAATCCACTTGGTTTGAACCCAAGCTTCGAAGCGGGCTGTTTATACATACATTGTAACAGACAGTTCTGACGGCGCATCTTTTTGACCGCAAAGCCGGCCAAGAAGCATCGGATGCCGGTTCGATGCGAAAAATGCTGCAAAAACAGGCTTATAGACAAGCTGAACGCCTGTCTTTGCGGCAGCTATCCCGCCGCCTGAATGGTTACCGTGCATATAGCAGCTGAAAAAAATGGTTTCGACAGACTCCATACAGTGGTATACTATACCGCGGGGAGTCTGTTTTTTATTACATAGGAAAGTTCTCTGAACTCTCCTATGTAATAAAAAAGCCCTCCGGGCAGGAACGCACTGCGGCGGAATGGAATGATGTCACAGAAGCGACCCGCCGCAGGCGGAGAATCCCGCGAGCGGGATTCTTATTTATTTCACTAGGAAAGTACATCCTATGAAATATAAAACGTTCCGCTTAGGATCGCACTGTGGCGGGAAGGTATTATGCCGCTGAAGCGGCCCACTGCCAGCGGGACTTTCTATCATTCAATAGTGTTAGGATAAACATAAAGTACAGAATGGAGAAATATATGGATCAATGGATGATCTATGCAAAAAAAGCGGATTTTAACGGGATCGCTGCGAAATATCACATCAGCCCCATCACCGCGCGCATCATACGCAACCGGGATGTGACGGGCGATGAGGAGATCCGGCAGTATTTGTACGGAAGCAAAGAGGATCTTAATCCTCCGCTTTTGATGAAGGATATGGAGAAGGCGAGGGATCTGATCCTTTCCAAGATAGAACAGAACAGGAAGATACGGGTGGTGGGCGATTATGATGCCGACGGAGTGAACTCCACCTACATACTGGTCATGGGTCTGTCCGCGCTGGGAGCATCGGTGGACTTCGCGATTCCGGACCGGATCAGGGACGGATACGGCATCAATATCGATATCATCAGCCGCGCCCTGGAGGATGGAACGGACACGATCATCACCTGCGACAACGGCATATCCGCCGCCGAGCAGGTCGCGTTTGCCAGAGCAAACGGTATGGCCGTCATCATCACGGATCACCATGATATCCCCCCGGCAGGGCCGCCGGAGGCGGACGCGGTGGTGAATCCCAAGCAGGCGGACTGCGGCTATCCTTTTAAAGGCCTCTGCGGCGCGGCGGTGGCCTATAAACTGATCCAGGCCATCTATGAAAAAGCGGGAAAGCCCCGGGAACAATATGAGAAATTTCTGGAATTTGCCGCTCTTGCCACGGTGGCGGATGTGATGGAGCTGAAAGGTGAGAACCGCATCATTGTCAGGGAAGGGCTAAAGCTGTTAAGAAACACCGCCAATCCGGGTCTGAACCATCTCATGGAAGAGACGCAGATACATAAGGAAAATCTGAAATCCTACCATCTGGGGTTCATCATAGGCCCCTGTCTGAACGCGGGAGGACGGCTGGATACGGCCAGGCTGGCGCTAAGCCTGCTGATGAGCGGCAGTGAGGAAGAAGCGGCTTCCATAGCCGCCGAGCTGAAAGCCCTCAATGATACCAGAAAGGACATGACGCTTTCCGGTGTGAAGCAGGCCTGCGCCATGATAGAAGAGACAGAGCTTAAGGACGATAAGGTGCTGGTGGTCTATCTGCCGGACTGCCATGAGAGCATTGCGGGGATCATCGCCGGCAGGATCAAGGAAATCTACCATAAACCGTCCATCGTGCTGACGAGGGCATTGGAAGGAGCGAAAGGATCGGCTCGGTCCATCGAGGCCTACCACATGTATGAGGGGCTGGTTGGCTGCTCGGATTTACTCTCCAAATTCGGAGGCCATCCCATGGCCGCCGGCCTCTCTCTGCCCATTCAGAACATCGGCGCTTTCCGCACCAGAATCAATGAACAGGCAGAGCTTACGGAAAAGGATTTTATCAAAAAGGTATGGATCGATACGGAGCTGCCCTTTGCCTATGTCAACGAGAAGCTGATTGGGGAACTGGCGGAACTGGAACCTTTTGGGAACGGAAATGAAAAACCGCTGTTCGCGGCCCGCGGCCTGCATGTCCGCCGTTTGAGCGTGTTGGGAAAGAACCGGAATGTGGTGAAGATGACGCTGTCTGACACATCCCAGACAAGCATGAGCGCGGTGTGGTTCGGAGACGGGGATGAATTTGTGGAGAACATTAAGAATAAATATGGGGAGAGCGCGGCGGATATGGCGCTGCACGGTCTTGAAAATCCCATTGTCATGTCCGCCACTTATTATCCGGGCATCAATGACTATATGGGAAACCGTACGGTTCAGATCACGATCCAGGACTGCCGGTTTCATTAGATTAGAAAATAGGAAGCACACTGAAGTGTGCGTAGGTCATCAGCCTTCGGCTGGTGACAGGAAAGGGGGGCAGCGGCATGAATTTAAAAATACTCACATGCACTTCACGGTCCGTCACCTTTGAGATAGAGGACGGAAATATATATGAGTCTCAGGAGCATTATGAGGTTAGCCTGAACGGCGTATCTGAGGATTGCGGCACGCGCACCGTGCAGTCTCTCTACGGGCTTATGCCCGATTCCGACTATACCGTCAGCGTATCCGGCGGCGGTGTCAGTGCGTCTGTCGGATTTCATACGGAAAAAGAGACGGCTACGGTGAACGTGCTGGATTTCGGGGCGTCCGGCAGCGGCACTTCCGAGGATACGGCATTTCTGCAGGCGGCCATCCTGTGCTGTCCGGAGTACGGACGTGTGCTGGTTCCCGCGGGGACCTATCTGACAGGGCCTCTGTTTTTAAAGAGCGGGATACGGCTGGAGCTGGCCCGTGGAGCCGTGCTGGCCGCGTTGACCGGCCGTGAGCAATTTCCGGTCCTTAAGGGGAGCATTCCCTGCACGGATTCAAAAGAGGAATACAATCTGGGGACCTGGGAAGGGGATCCGAAGGACATGTATGCGGCAATCATCACTGGCGTTGGGATAGAAAATGTTGTAATATATGGGGAGGGGACCATAGACGGCAGGGCGGATCATGGGAACTGGTGGAAGAACCCCAAAGCCAAACAGGGGGCTGCAAGGCCCAGAACCGTATTTTTAAACCGCTGCAGCAATGTCATAATGGAAGGAATTACGGTGAAAAACAGCCCCAGCTGGACGATACACCCGTATTTTTCGGAAAACCTGAAATTCCTGAACCTGAAGATCAAGAATCCGAAGGTATCCCCCAACACGGACGGATTGGACCCTGAGTCCTGCAGGAATGTGGAGATCGCTGGCGTTTATTTCAGCGTGGGAGATGACTGTATCGCCGTCAAATCCGGCAAGCTCTATATGGGAACGCGTTACAAAACACCTTCTGAAAATATAGAAATCCGGCAGTGCTGCATGAGGGACGGGCACGGAAGCGTCACCCTGGGCAGCGAGATGGCCGGCGGCATTTGCGGACTGCATGTACACCGCTGCCTGTTTACCGACACGGACCGGGGGCTGCGTATCAAGACCCGCCGGGGCCGCGGAAAAGATGCCATGATCCGGGAAATCCTGTTTGAGAACATCCGCATGGAAGGCGTTGTGACCCCGCTGGTGCTGAACGCTTTTTATTACTGCGATCCGGATGGGCATACGCCCTACGTGAGCACAAAGGAGTGCCTGCCCGTGGATGAACGCACGCCTTATGTGGGAGAACTCTGCTTCAGAAATATCCGATGTGAGGGCTGCCACGCGGCGGCCGGCTTTTTCTACGGCCTGCCGGAGCAGAAGATTGAGAGCATCCGCATGGAACATGTGCGGATTTCCTTTGCGGACAACGCGGTTCCCGCTCTTCCCGCCATGATGGACGGCATAGAAGAGTGCAGCAGAAAGGGCCTGTTTATCCGCAACGCGAAGCGGGCGGTGCTAAAGGATGTGCGGATCAGCGGACAGGAAGGCAAAGCCTTTGATATTGAAGATGTGGAAGACATAGTGCTCACGGACGGAGACTGACGTTTGCGCACATAGTAACAAATTATTCAGATCGGGCAGAACGATGCCTGGCGGAAAGAGAGGACAGTATATGAAAGCAGGAATCAGATTTCACGACATGGAGGCAAGATCACTGGAAGAGAGGCTGGCACTGGCGGAGAGAAAGGGATACCGCTGTATCCATCTGGCCAATTTTGTGCTGTACCGCGAGTACGGCATCACGGCGGCAGGACTAACGCCGGGACTGGCCATGTATCTAAAGGAGCTGCTTGCAAAATATCATCTGGATGTGGCGGTGTTCGGCTGCTACTTAAATCTGGCCAATCCGGACCCCGTTCAGCTTCAGGCGATCCAGCAGGAATATTTGGACTGCATCCGCTTTGCAGCATGGCTTGGCGCAGGTGTGGTGGGAACCGAGACAGGAGCCCCCAATACCGAGTACCGCTATGAAGAAGCCTGCCACAGCGAGGAGGCCCTGCAGACCTTTATCACGAATTTCAGACCGGTGGCGGAGTACGCCGAGAAGATGGGAGTGGTCATCGCCATAGAGCCGGTGTGGAGACATATCGTGTACGACGAGAACCGTGCGAGGACCGTGCTGGACGCGTTAAAATCCCCCAACGTCCAGATCATCTTCGACCCTGTAAACATGCTGGCTCCCGAAAATGAGCAGCGTCAGAACGAGCTGATTTCCCATACCTTCGAAACCATCGGCAAGGAGATCATGGTGGTCCACGCCAAGGATTTTTGCATGGAAAACGGGCAGCTTCTTTCCGGCCCCGCCGGCACAGGCTGCCTCAACTACAGCCTGATCATGAAGTACCTGAAGGCCAATAAGCCTTACATTCACGTTACCATGGAGGACACTACCCCCGATACCGCAGGCGCTGCTTTCGAATACCTGCATAAAATGTGGATGGAAGCGTAAGGCGTTAAAAACCCGCTAAAAACAGGAAACCCGCTTGCATACGGTCTCAAAGCGGTATATAATTAGAATCTATTGTGGGAATACCACTTACTAATGGAGGTTTGTTATGAAGAGGTTAGAAGAATATGTGAGAAGTATACCGGATTTTCCGGAGCCTGGAATTATCTTCAGAGATGTCACCAGCGTGCTGCAGGATGCGGACGGCCTTAGGCTGGCTGTGGACGGCATCCAGGAGCTGCTTCATGGAGTGGAGTTTGACGTGGTGGTTGGCCCGGAATCCCGCGGCTTCATTTTCGGTGTTCCGATCGCATATAATCTGCATAAAGCGTTCATTCCCGTCAGGAAAAAGGGAAAGCTGCCCTGTGAAACCGTGGAGATGGAATATGACCTGGAATATGGCAGCGCAGTGATTGAGATGCATAAAGATTCTATAAAACCGGGGCAGAAGGTTGTGATCATCGATGATCTGATCGCTACCGGCGGCACGATCGAGGCGATTACCAAGCTGGTGGAGAGCCTTGGCGGCGAGGTGGTTAAGATCTGTTTCCTGATGGAACTGGCCGGTCTTAGGGGCCGTGACAAACTTCAAAAATATGATGTTGGGAGCGTAATTGTATACGAAGGTAAGTGACATGAAAAAGCTGCTGGCATTGCTTGAAAAACTAAAATTCACCAAAACCCAGATGATCGCTCTGGGTTTTTTGTGCCCGATCCTCGTGGGGGCGCTGCTGCTGATGCTGCCGATTTCATCGGCGGACGGTACGGTGACGCCGTTCATTGATTCGCTGTTTATGTCGGCCACCAGCGTGTGTGTGACCGGCCTCGTGACGGTGCCGGTATATCTGCACTGGAGCCTGTTCGGAAAGGTTGTGATCCTGATCCTGATCCAGCTGGGGGGACTCGGCGTGGTAGCGATCATGACCATGCTGCTGATCGCCATCGGCAAAAGAATCACGCTGAAAGAGCGGATGCTCATTCAGGAGGCATATAACCTGGATACCCTGGCGGGCATGGTAAAGATGATCATAAGGATCGTGAAGGGCACTTTTATTGTGGAAACGGCAGGGGCCGTCTGCTTCGCTTTTGTTTTTGTGCCTCAATACGGCTTTTTGAGAGGGGTATTCTATTCCGTATTCCATTCGGTTTCCGCCTTCTGCAACGCGGGCATCGATCTGATCGGAACGGACAGCTTCGTGCCGTATGTGAGCAACCCCATCGTGAACCTGACCACGATGTTTCTGATCGTATCGGGCGGCATCGGATTCACAGTATGGTGGGATCTGATCCGCGTGGGAAAGGATGCTAAAACAGGGGAGATTGCGCCCCGGCAGATGTGGAGCAGGCTGATGCTTCACTCCAAACTGGCCGTTTCGGTAACACTGCTGCTGATCTTTGTGCCGGCAGTGCTGTATTTTATTTTTGAATATCACAATCCGGAGACGCTGGGGGAGCTGGGGACAGGGAGCAAACTTATGGCTTCCCTGTTTCAGTCGGTCACCACCAGGACGGCAGGATTCTGTACGATACCGCAGGGTGAGCTGAAAGATTCTTCCACCCTGCTGACCCTGGTCCTGATGTTTGTCGGAGGCTCCCCGGCAGGCACCGCGGGCGGCGTGAAGACCACGACGGTCGCAATGATCCTGATGTCGGTGATGTGCTTTGTCAAGGGAAAACGGGATACGGAAATGTTTGGCCGGCGTGTGCCCGCGGACAATGTGCGGACCGGACTGGCGGTGCTTACCATCAGCCTTTTGGTAGTGTTTACCAATATCATGCTGCTGCTTTTGACTGACGGTGCCGAATTCAGGGATACTATTTTTGAAGTTGTAACGGCTATAGGCACGGTGGGGCTTTCCCGCGGCCTGACTCCGGATTTGACCTTCTGGGGTAAGCTGATCATTATCGTGACGATGTATATAGGCAGAATCGGACCGATCACAATGGTGCTCGCGTTTGGAGTGCGCCGGCAGACAAAGGGAGACAACCGTGAACTGCCGGAGAAGAGGATACTGGTCGGGTAGCAGCGTTGTGTTACAGAATATTTTTGGAGGACAGACAAAAAATGGCGAGAAAAGAATTTGCAGTGTTTGGTTTGGGGGAATTTGGGCGCAGTGTGGCGCTCACTCTGGCGAAGAACGGCTGTGAGGTGATGGCGATTGACAGCAGCTCTGAAAAGGTGCAGGAAATTGCGGACAGCGTGACCCACGCAGTGAAAGCGGATGCCACCGATATGGATGTGGTGCGCTCGCTCGGTCTGAACAATCTGGACGCAGTGGTGATCGCCATAGGCAACAATCTGGAGGCGAGCATTATGGCGACGATTATCTCCAAGGAATGCGGCGTTCCCTATGTGCTTGCCAAGGCCAGCAATGACATCCATGCGGCGGTGCTGCGCAAGGTGGGCGCGGATGAGATCATCTATCCGGAGAAAGCCATGGGCGTGCGCACGGCGAGAAACCTGATGTCCGGCAATTTCCTGGATTTTATTGAACTTTCCAAAAGCTTCAGCATGGTGGAAATCACCCCTCCGCCCAGCTGGGTGGGCAAGAGCTTACGGGAGCTGGATCTGCGTAAAAAGGGACTCAATGTGATTGCCTGCAAGCAGGGGGACAACGTGATTACCCAGCTGGATCCGGATACCGTGCTGCGGGAAGGTGACGATTTCATCATCGTGGGCCAGAACGAGGCTTTAAACAGAATAAAATAGTACGATCAGAGGTAAGACTATGATTACAAGCACATCTAATCCCCAGGTAAAAGAAATCATGCAGCTGCAGAAGAAGTCCAAACTGCGCAGGGAGCTCGGCGTCTTTGTGGCAGAGGGGATGAAGATGGTGAGCGAAGCGCCTGCCGGCAGGATAGAGCGGTGCTGGATATCCGAGACCTTTTCCAGGAAACATCCGGATTTCCCGTTCCCTGCGGGAGTGCCCGTCCAGGAAGCCGCGGACCATGTGTTTGCCGCCATGTCGGACACACAGACGCCCCAGGGCATCCTGGCGGTGATCCGCTGCGGCGAAACATCCCTTGAGGATCTGCTTAAGGCGCCCGCACCGCTTCTTATGGTGCTGGAAAATATACAGGATCCCGGCAATCTGGGAACCGTCATGCGCACCGGGGAAGGGGCCGGGGTCACCGGTCTCATCATGAGCTCGGACTGCGCGGATATCTATAATCCGAAGGTGATCCGTTCCACTATGGGTTCCATCTACCGCGTCCCTTTCTGCCACACTGCGGACTTATGCGGTGCCCTGGATCTCATAAAGAAAGCGGGCATCACAGTCTATGCGGCCCATCTGAAAGGCAGTCAGTACTATACAGAAGCCGATTATACAAAACCTTCCGCGTTCCTGATCGGAAACGAGGGAAACGGCCTGAAGCAGGAAACCGCAGACCGGGCAGGTACATATATAAAGATACCGATGGAAGGACATGTGGAGTCATTAAACGCCGCGGTATCCGCTGCAATACTGATGTACGAGGCACACCGCCAGAGATCGTGAACATTTCTGTTGTTACTGTTCAGAGGTTCTCTGGCGGTATTATTTTCCGGGCTTGACATTCTTTGTTAACTCTGCTAGAATAATTTTGTAATAAATCTGTAATAAATAGCATATAATATTAATAAATAAGCAAACAAGAATGTTTGGGACCCAGGAGGATGAATGATGACAATCAAGAGAAAAGGCGCGTACTTAAGCCTATTGCTCTGTGCACTGTTGCTCATCACAGTAATCATAAATCAGGATACCGCCATGGCCGGTACGGCAGCGGATGAAAGCAGGAAAGAGGAAAACAGGGAAGAAAACCTGGTGCAGGTGCCCGGCGGCGCCATCGCCGGTATCGGCCTGATTCTTCAGGACAGCGCATCTAAGGAGAGCATTGACGCAGGAATTCGCATGGCTGCGATTCAGGAAAATGCGGACGCAGCAGCGGATGGCGAAGAGGCTTCACAGCCGGAGAACAGTGAAGAAGCGGCAGATGTAACCGGTGACGGGACAGCCGTATCGGGCAATGAGATTTCGGAAACGGAAAACGAATCAGAGACGGATACACAGGCGGCTGTGGAGGCACTGGCAGCGCCCGTGGCAGCATCCCTTTACGACGGCAAGGCGGTAGCGAACGTGGAGACCGCATTAAATATCAGAGAATCCGCTTCAGAAGACGCGGCCAAGGTCGGCAAGCTGTACCGCGGCTGTGCAGGCGATATCGTTGAGACAGCCGAGGGCTGGGTGAAGATCAGTTCCGGCAATGTATCCGGATGGGTCAGCAGTGAATACATTCTGACCGGTGCGGACGCTGAAAACTTTGTTAACGGGCTGAATCTTAGGATGGCCACCGTGAATGCCGATTCTCTGAATGTCAGAAGCAAGGCCAACACTAAATGCGATGTCATCGCAGAGGTGGAGAACGGCCAGACCTTCATGGTGATCGGGGAAGAGGACGGATGGTATCAGGTGTTATTCACGCCGGATCTGCCCGCTTATGTGCATGCCGACTATGTTTCGGTAAGCGATGGAAGCATGACGGCAGTTTCCAGCGAGGAACTGGCGAAATTAAATAATCTGGCCGCTGAAAAGGAAAAAGAGCGCCAGAGAGAAGCAAAGAAAAAGAGTGTGGGCAAGACGAGCGGCGCGGCAACGGCCGCATCGACGGATGATGCCACACTGTTGGCGGCCCTGTGCCAGTACGAATCGGCAGGGGATTATGAAGGCATGCTGGCGGTGGCAAATGTTGTGCTGAACCGCGTGCACAGCAGCAGATACCCCAACAGCATCTCAGGTGTTATATTCGCCAAGGGGCAGTTCTCAGGTGTAAACGGCGGCGCGCTGGACAAATACCTGTCCAAAGGCCCCAGCTCCACAGCAGTTCAGGCAGCGAATGATGCGCTGGCCGGAGTCAACAATATCGGGGATTATACCTCCTTCTGCTCCGCTAGGATAGCCAATGTGGACAGCTATAGCAGCTACACCATTGTGGGCGGAAACTGCTTCTATAAAAGATAAGATCCGGGCGGTTTGCCGGGATGGATCATAAAACAGGATGACGATGATGCGCCATCCTGTTTTATATTGGCAAATCCCCGTTTTTTCAAATAATTTAGTTGATATAATTGTCAAAATCGGTTAATATATTATCAAACATCAATTTTGCACCAGGAAAGGGAGGCGTAGTATGGAGTCGATCTATTGGCTGGCGTTTTTCATCATATTGTTGGTAATTGAAATACTGACATTGGGGCTGACGACCATCTGGTTTGCCGGCGGTGCTCTGGTAGCTTTTATTGCCTGTCTGCTGGGCGCAGGTCTGGGACTTCAGATCGCACTGTTCGCGGTGGTATCGGTTGTCCTTTTGTTCTTTACAAGGCCGCTGGCGCTGAAGTACCTGAACAAAAGGACGACGAAGACAAACGTGGACAGCCTCATAGGGAAGACGGCAAAAGTGACTGTGCCGATTGATAATTTCCAGGGAGTGGGAGCCGCCATGTTAAATGGCCTGGAGTGGACCGCGAGAAGCGCAAAGGATGAGGAAACCATCGCTGCGGGTACGCTGGTAACCGTTGTGGAAATATCCGGTGTCAAACTAATTGTGAAGAAGAAAGAGGAGGAACTGGTATGAGTACATCATTTATTAGCGCAGCAGGATTTCCGATAGGATTTATCGTAATCGTTGTGCTGGTTGCTGTGGTGCTGTTAGTCATCGCATCCTGCATAAAGATTGTGCCGCAGGCACAGGCGCTGGTTGTGGAACGGCTGGGGGGCTATCTGGGAACCTGGTCCGTGGGGCTCCATGTTAAGATGCCTTTTATCGACCGCATTGCAAGACGTGTGAATTTAAAGGAGCAGGTAATCGATTTCAAACCGCAGCCGGTGATCACGAAGGATAACGTAACGATGCAGATCGATACCGTGGTATTCTTCCAGATCACAGATCCCAAGCTGTATGCCTACGGTGTGGAGAATCCGCTGATGGCTATCGAAAACCTGACGGCCACTACCCTTAGAAATATCATCGGTGATCTGGAACTGGATGAAACCCTGACTTCCAGAGAGCTGATCAATACAAAGATGCGCACCCATCTGGATGAAGCTACGGACCCCTGGGGTATTAAGGTTAACCGCGTGGAATTAAAGAACATCATTCCTCCGGCAGAGATTCAGGATTCCATGGAGAAGCAGATGAAGGCCGAGCGTGAACGCCGTGAGTCCATCTTAAGGGCCGAAGGTGAAAAGAAATCCACGATCCTGGTTGCCGAAGGTAAGAAGGAATCTGTAATCCTCGATGCGGAAGCGGAGAAGCAGTCTGCGATCCTTAGGGCGGAAGCGAAGAAGGAAGCCATGATCCGCGAGGCCGAAGGTGAAGCGCAGGCCATCCTGAAGGTACAGGAAGCTACTGCGGAAGGTATCCGCCTGATCCGTGAAGCCGGCGCTGACGATGCGGTGCTTCAGATCAAGAGCCTGGAAGCTTTCGAAAAGGCCGCAGACGGCAAGGCTACCAAGATTATCATCCCTTCCAACATCCAGAGCGTTGCCGGTATGGTGAAATCTTTGGTGGAAGTAGGAAAAGACGAATAATCGGTTAACGATTGAATTTTAGCGCTGTATTTGGCATAAAATCACAGGAGCTTTAGAGCACCTGTGATTTTAGTCATTTGTGATCCTGATTGTTGCACCAGGATCTGCTGATGGGAGGAAAACAGATGAATTTAAAGGGAAGGAATTTTATAACGCTTAAAGATTTTACGCCGGACGAGATCATGTACCTGGTAGATCTGGCCGATGACTTAAAGAAGAAAAAGAAACAGGGCATCACGGGCAGCAGCCTTAAAGGAAAAAATGTCGCTCTGATTTTTGAAAAGCCCTCCACGAGGACACGCTGTGCGTTCACCATCGGCTGTGTGGACGAGGGAGGCCATCCGGAGTATCTGGGTCGTGAGGATATTCAGCTGGGCCACAAGGAGAGTGTGGAGGATACGGCGAAGGTTCTGGGCCGCATGTTTGACGGCATTGAGTTTCGCGGTTTCAAGCACGAAACTGTGGAAAAACTGGCCAAATATTCAGGGGTTCCGGTATGGAACGGGCTGACCGATGATTATCATCCCACGCAGATCCTTGCAGATTTTCTGACAATTAAGGAGCATTTCGGATACCTGAAGGGGCTGAACTTTGTCTTTGTAGGGGACGGCAGAAACAATATGGCCAACAGCCTGATGATCGGCTGCGGCAAGATGGGAATTAACTTCACCATTCTGGCTCCGAAATCTCTGTGGCCGAAGGAGGAGCTGATCACACTCTGCAGGACCTATGCACAGGATGCGGGCAGCACGGTCACGATTTCCGATGATACGGAATGTGTGAAGGATGCGGACATCATTTATACCGATGTATGGTGTTCCATGGGAGAAGAGGACAAGGCTGCGGAGCGTGTGGCGCTTTTAAGGCCTTATCAGGTCAACAACCGGCTGATGGAGAAGACCGGCAAGGATACGACGATCTTCCTGCACTGCCTGCCGGCGGTGAAGGGCAATGAGGTGACGGAAGAGGTATTCGATTCCCCGGCTTCCCTGGTGTTTGATGAGGCGGAAAACCGTATGCATACTATTAAGGCTGTTATGGTGGCGACCCTTGGCAATGAGTAGGAGGAAACGCAGTGCGCGTGCAGAGCAGTAGAAGCAAAAATCCCAGAGCGTTCCAGAATTTTGTGGATATGGTTCATGTGATCTCCTGTCTGGTGATCGTGGCACTGACCGTATTCCTTTATATCAATCCGGAACGGTATATCCTGTTTTTCCCGCTCGTATTTCTGATTTCGGCGGGTTTGAATTTCATAACAGCCATATATAAATGGAGAACGGCAGGCCACAGGAAGTCACAGAAGGCCAAGGCAGTATTTTTTGTACTGCTGGGAGCGGCGCTGTGTATCCTGACCGTGGTCAGCCTTGTATCGGTATGGGGATGAACGCATGAAGGCAGAAATATTGAACCTTTTGAAGGAAACGAAGGATTTTGTGTCAGGGCAGGAACTGTGTGAGCGCTTTCAGGTGTCCCGCACGGCTATATGGAAGACGGTCCGCCAGCTGGAAGAAGAGGGCTATAGAATAGAAGCGGTCAGAAACAGAGGCTACCGGTTGGTAGGAAAGCCGAATGCGGTAACCGAGGCGGAGATTTCGGAGGGGCTGCATACGAAGTGGCTGGGCAGGGAGATCCGTTATTACGACAGTGTGGATTCCACCAATCAGCAGGTGAAGCGCTTGGCTGATCAGGGAGCGGCCCATGGCACCCTGGTCACAGCCGAATCGCAGACCAGCGGCAAAGGCAGGCGCGGGCGCGGATGGAGTTCACCCGCCGGGACCGGAGCCTGGATGAGCTTTCTCTTAAGACCTTCTATCGATCCGAACCATGCATCCATGCTCACGCTGGTGGCCGCGCTGGCCGTCTGCAATGCGGTGCGCGATATGACCGGGCTGGCGGCCAAAATCAAGTGGCCCAACGATATTGTGATCAATGGGAAAAAACTGTGCGGTATACTTACGGAGATGAGTACCGAAGAGCTTTCCATCCATTATGTGGTGGTGGGAATTGGGGTGAATGTGAACCAGAGCAGTTTTCCGGATGAAATCAAACAGCGGGCGACCTCTCTTAAGCTGGAGGGCGGCCGGGATTACAGCCGGGCGGAGCTGATTTGCCGGATATTGGAGCATTTTGAGCATTACTATGAAATCTTTCTGGAAACGGAGGACCTGGAGGGCATGGCAGAGGAGTACAACGGAAAATGTGTCAATGCCGGCCGCGAGGTTTGCGTCCTGAATCCCGGAGGGGAATATACCGGCGTTTCTCTGGGCATAGACAGTCAGGGAGATCTTCTGGTGAAAAGGGGTGGCGGCCATGTGGAGAAAATCTCCTCCGGAGAGGTTTCCGTCAGAGGGATCTATGGATATGTATAGGGCATCAAAGGAGTAACGGTATGCAGGAGAACGAAGAGAGAACTGTGCTCTGCGGCGCCAGTTCCTATGAACAGAAATACTACTTTAATGAAGAATTCTCCGCGCTTCCGCAGCGCGTGAAGGATGAATTGAAGGTGTTGTGCGTGATGTATGTGGAGGAGGTAGGCGGGGTACTGACGCTGGAATACGAACCGGACGGCGAACTGGAATTTAAGGTGACGTCGGATGAGGCGGATTACCTGTTTGATGATATTGGAAGCGCATTAAAGATAAAAGAGATCCGGAGGGATAAAAGCGATCTGCTGGAATCCCTGGAAATGTATTATAAGGTGTTTTGGCTGAATGAAGAATGAAATCTATAACAGAAAAGTGAAGATTAAAGATCTGACACTGGATCTACCGGTGGCATTGGCACCCATGGCAGGAGTAACCGACCTGCCATTTCGTATGCTTTGCAAAGAGCAGGGCTGCGGCCTGCTGTGCACGGAGATGGTGAGCGCAAAAGCAATTTATTATAATAACAGAAACACCTGGCAGCTGATGGATATCGATTCAGGTGAGCACCCTGTCGCGGTGCAGCTCTTCGGATCAGACCCGCAGATTATGGCGGATATGGCAGCCAGGGTGGCAGAGGAGAGCGACTGCGATATCATCGATGTGAACATGGGATGCCCCGTGCCCAAAGTGGTGAATAACGGTGAAGGAAGCGCGCTCATGCGCCGTCCGAAGCTCGTGGGAGAGATTCTGTCAGCCATGGTAAAAGCGGTGAATAAGCCGGTAACCGTAAAAATCCGTAAGGGATTTACGGAAGAATCAGCGAACGCTGCCGAGATAGCCAGGATCGCGGAAGCATCCGGCGCAGCCGCAATCGCGGTCCATGGCAGGACCAGGGAGCAGTATTATTCCGGCAGGGCGGACTGGGGCGTGATCCGCCAGGTGAAAGAAGCGGTGAGCATCCCTGTGTTCGGAAACGGGGATATCTTTACGGCGGAGGACGCGGTTAGGATGCTGGAAGAGACCGGCTGTGACGGTGTGATGGCGGGCAGGGGAGCCAGAGGAAATCCCTGGCTCTTCCGGGAGATCAAAGCGCTGCTGACTGAAGGGGAGGTTTTGCCGCGCCCTGACCGTCAGGAAGTCTATGAGACCATGCTGCGCCATGGCAGGATGCTTACAGAGCTGAAGGGCGAGTATATCGGCGTGCGCGAAATGCGCAAGCATGTGGCCTGGTACACCGCCGGTTTTCCTGGATCGGCCGTTCTGCGCGGCAGGGTGAACGAAGCGCAGACTTTTGATGAACTGAAGAATTTACTGGAAGAAGCCTTTTTGGGGAATAGATAAATTTTGCTGTCATATACTAGAGCGTGTCTGAAAATTCATTTCCGCAATCTGCGCGCCCCACGTTGCGGGTTATTACCTCCAAATTTGGTCAACGCAGCCCACTGCGCCTCCCTCATTTGGAGGCAATCTCCCACAATGTGTGACGCACATCTTACGGAAAGCTAATTTTCAGACACGCTCTAAGGCAGGAACAAAAAAGAAGGTGCAAATGTTGACAATAGCGGGGCTTTGGGATATAATACTCTGAATGAATTTGGGGCCATCAGTCCCGGTGGCTGATGATATTATTTATGGAAACAGGAGAGGTGCGTAAAGTAATGGCGGATACGAAAAAAAACATACTGACATATGCGGGCTTGAAAAAATATGAAGAAGAACTGGCGGACTTAAAGTTAAACAGAAGAAAAGAAGTGGCTCAGAAGATCAAGGAAGCCAGGGAACAGGGTGATCTGTCTGAAAATGCGGAATATGATGCCGCAAAGGATGAACAGAGGGACATTGAGCTTCGGATTGAAGAACTGGAAAAGCTGCTCAAGAACGCGGAAGTTGTTGTTGAGGATGAGATAGAGCTGGATAAGATCAATGTGGGATGCCAGGTGAAGGTGTACGACGTGGAATATGATGAGGAAATCGAATTTAAGATTGTCGGTTCCACAGAAGCCAACAGCCTGCAGAACAAAATTTCCAACGAATCCCCGGTGGGCAGAGCGCTGCTGGGCAGAAAGGCCGGAGAAACCGTCGAGGTTGAGACCCAGGCCGGAGTGATCGAATATAAGATACTGGAGATCCAGAGAGTATCCTGAATCGGCATATAAAGAGTTAAATAAGGGAAGGGCGTGTCATCGAACGGATGGACGGCCTTCCCTTATTTCATTCTGTTTGGTCATTAGAGTGCATCCGGCAGAAGCCTTCCTATTGAACAAAGCAGTTCCGCTTAGGACTGCATGCGGCGGACCGCTTCAGAGTGTTATGCGATTGCCCGGTTATTTGAGAAGAGCATCCTTCTTTTCGAGAATCGCTGCTACAGCTGCGCAGGCAGGGCAGTCACAGAATTTGGCCCCAGCGGCTTTGATTTCCCTGGCGTGGGCCGCGATGTTTTTAGCAGTATCCTCACCGAAACATTTGATGCCGCCGTCGGATTCTGCAAAACCGATTAAAAGGTCGATCGGCATGATATCAGCTTCCAGTTCCTCAATGTACTTAACGGTTTCTGCGGTTTCTTCCTCGGTGCCGACAGCTTTAAGCCATGCCTCTGCTGCCGCTTTTGTTTCACTGCTGCAGGACGGTGCACTCATGAGTTCATGAGTTTTGTCAATGACATAATTCAGCACATCCTTATCCATTGATATCCCTTCTTTCTGATGAAATTTATAACATCGGGTTAATGCCTATCCCTATTATATCATGCTTATCCGGGCGCTGCCAGCCGATTTTTGACTTTATTTCGGATGTGACTTATAATTATGTAACAGTTCAGACGGCGGGAAAAAAAGTGCAAAAGCAGGCGTTGAGCTTGCTCATAAGACTGTTTTTGTACTTTTTTTTCACATCGGATGGACATCCGATGCTTCTTGACCGGTTTCTTCGGTCAAGAAGATGAGCCGTCTGAACTGTTACATAATTGTTACCATTGACAGTTAACGTAAAATTCCCGCGCAAGGCAGGGCAGGGTATATTCCTCATTGGGACCCGCTCTCGCTCCGTGAAGCGCGCAGATCGTCACCAACCGCCAGGTTGATGACCTGCGCGCACATCAGTGCGCTTCTTTGTGCGGGCTTTGCGGGATCCCTATGAGGAATATACCCTGCCCTGTCTTGCGCTGCTTTATCGGCACCGTGAACAGTAATATAGTGGCTTTAGCGCCGCTGAAATGACAGCATGCTGCTGTTCACTTGAGCGGCGGTACAATGGAATGAAAGAAGGGAATCCGTTATGAATCATTATGAAATAATCGACATGGGCAGCTGGAAGCGGGCTGTGCACTGCGCGGTATTCAGAGACAGCGTGGAGCCGGCGTTCTGCGTGACGTTTGAACTGGATATCACCCGGTTTTTAAAAAGGGTGAAGGAGCTTCATTATTCCTTTACCATGTCCATGATCTATGCCGTGACGGAATGTGCCAATGAAATTGAAGAATTCCGCTGCCGTTTTGTGGATGGACAGGCCGTGCTATTCGACCGGATCGATACCGCTTTCACCTATCTGGATCCGGAGACAGAGCTCTTTAAAGTGGTGAATGTACCGATGGCTGATACGATGGAGGAATATGTGACAGAGGCTTTAAAGGCGGCCAGAGAGCAGAAAGAGTACTTTACAGGGCCTCTCGGTACGGACGTGTTTCAGTTTTCACCGATGCCTTGGGTTACCTATACCCATATCTCCCATACTAACTCCGGTAAAAAGGACAACGCAACCCCGCTTTTTGACTGGGGCAGATATTATGAAAGAGACGGCAAGGTACTTCTTCCCTTCTCTGTTCAGGCGCATCATTCCTTTGTGGACGGGCTGCATATCGGTAAACTTGCAAAAGCTCTGCAGGAGTATCTGGATGCCTGATGGCAGAACGGGAAACATAGAGGAAGCACACTGAAGTGTGCGCAGGCCATCAACTTTCGTACAGTAAAAGAGGGAAATAATCTTGAAAGTAACAGTATTGATTGAAAATAGTTCCAATTCGGATCTCATATGTGAACATGGGCTGAGCTTGTTTATTGAGTATAACGGTTTGAGATATCTTCTGGATGCCGGATCTACGGATGCTTTTCGGGAGAATGCATATCGCCTGCAGGTTTCGGTTAAGGATGCGGATATATGCATTTTATCCCACGGGCATTACGACCACTCAGGCGGTTTTGCCAGGTTTCTTGACGGCGGCAGGACAGCAGACATCTATGCGATGCGCCAGGTGGGGGAACCGCATTATTCCGGCTCCGGAGGCCGGCTTCATGAAATCGGTATACCCGAGGAGGTATGGCCGGTCTATAAGGAGCGTTTCAGGCTGATTGACGGCCGCACCCGCATCGCCGACGGCGTATATCTGCTGCCGCATGCTTCTAAAAATCTGGAAGAGATTGGTGCAAGGGCCGGGCTGTACAAGATGTGTGGCGAGAAACTGCTTCCGGATGACTTTTCCCATGAGTTAAGCCTTGTATTTGACACGGCGAAGGGCCTGGTGATTTTTAACAGCTGTTCGCATGCGGGAATCGTCAATATAATAGAAGAAACAAAATCCGCGTTCCCGCATAGAAAACTCTATGCATATCTGGGCGGCCTCCATATGAAAGGAAAGGAAAACGGCCGTGAGACATGCCTGTACACGGAAACAGAGATTCGGAAAATTGCGGATGCGCTTGACGCGGCGGGTCTTGAGCTGCTTTATACTGGCCATTGCACGGGCAGGCCGGCATATGAACAGCTTAAAATCCACCTGGGAAACCGGGTGCAGGAACTGACTACGGGAAGAATAATAATATTGTAGCTTGCTCACTGGCCGGGCAAAAATGCCGGTATTTCCGGCATTTTTGCACCCTCGACAGGCCTAGCCACATGCGCTGTCAATAAAATTTAATAATTAAGACCTCGAATTTTTTTTTATAACATGGTATAATGTCGAGAGACATTATACCTGCGCTGATTTTCGTCTGCGTAGCAGACTAATTCCATAGAAAATCATGCGCAACGCCCCAGAGGGGCTATGTCGGCTTGCCGACATAGTATAATGTCGAGAGACATTATACCTGCGCTGATTTTCGTCTGCGCAGCAGACAATTTCCATAGAAAATCATGCGCAACGCCCCAGAGGGGCCATGTCGGCTTGCCGACATGGCATAATGTCGAGAGACATTATACCTGCGCTGATTTTCGTCTGCGCAGTGCAGTCCGGTTTGAAAAGAGGATTGAATATGCTCAATGAGGCAAAAATAAAAATAATGACCAAAGCAGCCGTCTTTGAAGAAAAGCAGAAAAAGAAGGCGCTGCATATAAATCAGTATTACAAATTTGACTATGTAACTTATCATATCATTAAATGTGTGTTAGGTGCTACCGTATGCTATGGGCTGTTTGTGCTGATGTGGGTGCTGTATGATGCGGAGCGGCTGCTGACCGAATTCAGTGTGGACCGTCTGTTTCAGTTGGGAGAGATGGTCCTTTTAGGATATGTAGCATTTGCCCTGCTGTACGGTATAATTGCGGGTCTCATCTACAGCGCGCGCTATGATCAGGCCATGAAGAAGATGCGCCCCTATATGACTAACCTGAAGCGTCTTCAGAAATATTACTCGAAAGAAGGAAAGGATCAGACTTTATGATACAATTGTTGGAATTAAAAGAGCGGATTAAGCAGTTCTATACCAAATATGAACGCTTTATCACTCCTGCGGTAAAATTTTTATTGGCATTTGTCGCCCTGATGACGATCAATGCGAATGTGGGATTTATGAGCAGGCTGAACAGCATTTTTATCGTATTGGTATTGTCGCTGATCTGTGCGTTTTTGCCTTACGGCGGCATCACCTTTGTGATGATGGCTGTGGTTCTGGCTCATTTTACGGCGCTTTCCCTGGAAGTTGCGGTAACGGCTCTGGCGCTGTTTATAGTTGCAGCACTGCTTTACTACATGTTTCTGCCCGGTGACAGCATCCTTCTGATTCTGACGCCGCTGCTGTTTTTCCTGAAAGTGCCCTATATAGTCCCGGTTGCTGCGGGGCTTTTGTGCGGCATCACCTCAGCCATACCGCTTGCTTTCGGCGTTGTTATTTATTATATCATGCATTTTGTGAAGGACAGCGCGGGAATCCTCGCGGATACCGGATCGCTTACCATGCTTCAGAGATACACCCAGCTGATCAATTTCATCAAAGATAATGATCAGATGCTGCTTATGATCATAGCATTTGTGGCTACTATGCTGGTCGTATACTGCATCCGAAGGCTGTCCGTGGATCATTCCTGGGAGATCGCGATCATAACCGGGCTGGTTGTGAATATAATGTTGTTGCTGGCGGGCGTTTTTGTGCTTGATATCGATACGGCGACATTTTCCATCGCCGCTATCCTGGCACAGTCCTTTTTATCGGGGCTGCTGGCCTTTGTGCTCCAGTTCTTTTTCTTTTCAGTGGATTATTCCAGGACAGAGTACACCCAGTTTGAAGATGATGAATATTATTACTATGTTAAGGCTGTGCCCAAGAACACCGTGACAGCGCAGGATGTCCAGGTAAAACAGATCAATCCTAAAAATGCCAGGGGACAGAAAGAAGAGTAGAAGCCGCTTTTAGGGCAGGACGGTGAGGCGGGAACAACTTTGGGAGTGGATTATGGAGGAATTAAAAGCGTTTTGGAGCGATGCACTGGATAAGATTCCCAGAAGCATAGGCATCACCGATATTGTAGAGATTATTATCCTTGCGGTAGTGGTGTACCAGGTTATACTGTGGTTCAGAGACCGGCAGGCCTGGACCCTTCTGAAAGGAATTGCCATACTGATGGCATTTTATCTGCTGGCGGTTTTTTTCAAGTTGAACACGATAGTGTGGCTGGTAAATGCAGCCATCAATTATATCATCATAGCATTTGTGGTTATATTCCAGCCGGAGATCAGAAAGGCTGTGGAGCAGCTGGGAAGAAAACGGCTGTTTTCCCATATCCTGACCTTTGATAACGGCCGTATTGAAGAAAATTATATAACGGACAGAACGATCAATGAGATCGCCAGAGCGGCATATGAACTTGGAAAGACCAAGACAGGCGCTCTTATTGTGATACAGAAAGATATGTCACTGGCAGAATATGAAAGGACCGGAATAGAAGTTGATGCTATTGTAACAAGCCAGCTTCTGATCAATATATTTGAACATAATACGCCTTTGCATGACGGCGCGGTTATTGTCAGGGGAAACAGGGTGACGGCGGCTACCTGTTACCTGCCTCTGTCCGATAATACGTCCATCAGCAAGGAACTGGGCACCCGCCATAGGGCAGGTATCGGCATCAGTGAAGTGACGGATTCGTATACTGTGATTGTGTCGGAGGAGACCGGCGCGACATCCCTGGCAGCAGAGGGAGTGCTCAAGCGTAACTTAGACAGCGATACGCTGAAAGCGGAACTGGCCAGGATCCGTCCGGAGGAAGGGAATTCCCGCAAAAAAGGCATTAAACTGTGGAAGGGAAGGCTGAAGAGTGAAAAAAATAGTGACAAATAATTGGGCCCTGAAGTTGTTTGCCGTACTTTTCGCGTTTCTTTTGTGGATGGTAGTTGTGAATATTGATAATCCCTTCAGAAATAAGCCGATTACAAAAACGGTTGCCATACGCAATGAGCAGGTGCTGACTGACAATAATCTGACCTATACGGTGAATCAGAGCAGAACTGTGGAGCTGACCATACCGGTTCGCACGCTTTCATATAATAGTGTGAAAGCTGAAGATTTTAATGTATGGGTGGATTTATCCGAGTGGAACTCGGTGCTGGGCAATGTCCCGATCCATTGGGAATACCGCGGAGACAAGAGGCTGTTTGATTCTGACTCCGTTCGCTTAAGTACCCAGGTATTAAAGATCAGCGTGGAAGAGATGCAGACTTTAAACCGTAACATAGAAGTAGAACTGGTGGGCGAACCGGCAGAGGGCTATGCCATAGGCAGCACGGAAGTGATTCCGAGCAAGGTGGAGATACGGGCGCCGGAGTCCATTGCGAAGAAGATCGCCAAAGTCGTCGCAGTGCTGGACGTTACGGATGCGAGCAGCGATGTTTCATCGGAGGTCAAGCTCACCGTCTATGACGGCAATAATGAGGAGATATCGCTGGATAATGAGAAAATAACGATTTCAGCAGAGGCAGCCCTGGTCAAAGCGTCGGTGCTGACTATCAATTCTGTTCCTGTGGTGGTCGGAGAGGTAGGCGGTGTGCCGATGGAGGGATACCGGTATACTACATGGTCCTGTTCTGTGGAAAGGGCAAAGATTGCGGGCTCCAGGGCAGCAGCCGGAGCGATCACCAGCATTACGCTGGACTCAGAGCTGCTGGATGTGTCGGGAGCCAATGAGGATGTGGCTGTGGAGCTGGATCTGAATGATTATCTGCCCGAAGGGCTTCGGCTTGTGGGTATGGAGACCAGTAAAGTGACGGTTACACTGCACATTGAGCCTCTGACAAACAGAACGTTTGACATTACAAATGATAATGTGGATTTCCTGCACCGCAGGGATAACCAGGAGTACCGCCTGGCGGACGGTCAGACGCTGCAGCTCACTGTAATCGGACTGAAGGATGATCTGGATGCATTAACTCTGTCTGACCTTACGATTTCCATCAATGTAGAAGGGATGGATCCAGGATTATATACGCTGCCTGTTACAGTAGTACTTGATGACGCGTTCAGCCTGCAAAATGAAATTAACGCGATGGTTGAGATTACACTTGCCGATGAGGAAAGCGGCGGATCGACTTCCTCTGCTTCCGGAAGCACGGCAGCGCCGGAGTCCAGGCCTGCTGAGAGCACGGCAGCCAGCACAGCAGCAAAGCCTACTGCCGGAGAAAGCACCGCAGGTTCAGCATCAACCGCTGTGCAGACGGATGAAGCGGAGAGTACAACGGAATAATCTGTCAATGTGAATACCGTCCTGGACGGTAACACAGAGTCGATAAAGATACTGTATCAGAATAACGCAATGGAGGGATAATACTATGGTGAGCCAGAAAATTAAGATCAAAAATCCTACAGGCCTCCACTTGAGACCGGCGGGGATTTTATGTACGGAAGCGATGAAATTCCGTTCTACAGTAAAATTCCAGTTTAAGAACACCTATGCAAATGCGAAGAGTGTTCTAAGCGTGCTGGGAGCCTGCATCAAATGCGGAGATGAGATTGAATTTGTATGTGAGGGGGAGGACGAGGAGGACGCGCTGCGTGCGATGATCAGGATCGTTGAAGACGGTCTGGGAGAATAATGCGAGGGAGGTATTCACATGATGAGAGGGACGAATGCGTCTGCCGGCATTGGATTGGGCAAAGCCGTGATCCTAAAAGAGGCGGAAATAGTTATTAAGAGGGTTACAGTGGACGACAGGGAGGCTGAACAGAAACGGTTTCAGGATGCACTGGCCGTATTCATTGAGAATACGGAAAGGCTGGCAGAAGACATGGCGACGCGGATAGGGGAGAAAGAAGCGGAGATCCTGATCGGCCAGTCCTTTATGATGCAGGACCCGGAACTGACAGGAGCCATTGAGAGCGCCATCGCCAATGAAGGGACGAATACCGAGGCGGCGGTGGAGGATGTCTGCAATATGTATGCGGATATTTTCGCGTCTATGGATGACGAGCTGATGCAGCAGAGAGCCACGGATTTAAGGGATATTAAGACCAGAATTCAGAAAATCCTGCTGGGAGTTGAAGAGGTAAATATAAGCGATGTGCCGGAGGGCACCGTTATTATTGCCAGGGATCTGACACCGTCTGTGACGGCGGGCATCCGCCCGGAGCGCGTATCCGGTATTGTGACCGAGCTGGGCGGCAGGACTTCTCATTCCGCAATCCTGGCGCGTGCGTTGGAAATTCCGGCGGTAGTTGCCGTGGAAGGACTGACTGCGGCGGTGAAGGACGGGGATCAGATTGTTCTGGATGGCAGTGAGGGCATTGTATATGTTAACCCGGAAGATTGTGTTGTGGCGGAATATGAGGCGAAGCGGGAAACATATCTGAAAGAAAAGAAAGAGCTGGAAAAATATATAGGACAGCCTTCTGTAACGAAGGACGGCGTCAAGGTGGAGCTGGTGGGCAACATCGGAAAGCCGGAGGATGTGGAGAAGGTGCTGCAATATGACGGGGAAGGCGTTGGACTGTTCCGCACCGAGTTCTTATTTATGGACAGAACAGCGATGCCCACAGAGGACGAGCAGTTTGAAGCTTACCAGAAAGCGGCGATCATGCTGAAGGGAAAGCCGGTGATCATCCGAACGCTGGATATCGGCGGTGATAAGGAAATCCCTTACATGGGACTCACCAAGGAGGATAACCCCTTCCTGGGATATCGCGCAATCCGTTTCTGTCTGGACCGCACCGATATTTACAGGATACAGTTGCGCGCTCTGCTGCGCGCCAGCGCCTTTGGAAATATCAGGATTATGATCCCTCTAGTAACCTCCATAGAGGAATACCGGGGAGCGAAGGCCCTGATTGAAGAGCTTAAAGGTGAGCTTGACCGTGAGGGAATCGCATATAATAAGGACATTCAGGTGGGCATCATGGTGGAAACGCCGGCGGCTTCTCTGATTGCCGATCTGTTTGCGAAAGAAGCCGACTTTTTCAGCATCGGTACGAATGACCTGACACAGTATACGATGGCGGTGGACCGCGGCAACGGCAAGGTTTCCTATCTGTATTCGACCTTCCATCCCGCAGTGCTTAGAAGCATCCGCCATATCATAAGCTGCGGCCGCGAAGCCGGCATTATGGTGGGTATGTGCGGCGAGGCTGCCAGCGACCCGAACATGATTCCGCTGCTTCTGGCATTCGGACTGAATGAATTCAGCATGAGCGCGTCTGCCATCTTGAGTTCCAGAAAGCTGATCACAAATTACAGCGTCAAAGAACTGCAGGCGGTTGCGGAGAAAGCCTTGAGCCTTTCTACAGCGCAGGAGGTTGAGGATTACATGAAGGCGTTTACCGCTTCTGTGAAGGGCTGACTTAGGTAACCTGCTGACGAAAGACAAACTGCATAAGAAGGGAAGAAAGCGCATGCTTATCCTCTACCTGATATTCTATGTCATAAGCTATTTGTTCAGCCAAACCGGACATTATCTTTTGTCCGGTTTTGTTTTGATCGTCTCTGCTCTCGGTATGTACGGACATTTTTATATAAAAAGCCGCAGGCTCCTGGATTTAAGGGGCCTGCTTTGCCTGTCCTGGATCGGCGGGCAGGGCATTGCCTGTCTTAAGCTGTCCCATCTGGCTGCGGACTGGCAGCTCATGACATGGATCTGCTTTCTCGCATTTCCTCTCTGCTTCATAGGAGGATATAACCTGATCGCTAAAGTCAGATCACAGCCAGACGGTACAGTGCATGGGGACAGCAAAGAAACGCAGACGGATTCCCGGAGACTGCTTCTCTCTTCCGCGGTGATCCTCTGTTTTTCCGTTGCCGGCTTCATACTGGAAGCGGCGGTGCTCGGTTTTATACCGCTGTTTTCCAGCGAACCCCATGCATATTCCTATTTTCATCTCTCGGGAGTACACTATTTTACGGTCAGCGCGGTGCTGGTGCCGGCCCTGTCCGTGGCGTATCTGTGTAAAAAGCCGTCTTTTAGCAGGCGGGAGCTCTTTTTATGGCTGGGGATGGACCTGCTGGCGTTTCTGATCCCGGTGCTGTGCGTTTCACGGTTTCAGCTGATTGTGGCGGTGGTGCTGGCGCTGTTTGTATATATGATGCTGGCGAAGCACTGGAAGGCCTGGTATATCCTGGTGGCGCTTGCGGCGCTTGCGGCACTGTATGTGGGACTTACTTTTGCAAGGCGCCATGATGTGGAATACCTAAACGGCATATTTGAGATGAAAAATGAGCATATGCCCATCTTTGTCACCCAGCCGTACATCTATATCGCCAACAACTATGACAATTTCAACTGTCTGGTGGAACAGCTGCCGGAACATACCTGGGGACTAAGGATGTGTTTTCCTCTGTTCGCCCTTACCGGACTGAAGTTTTTAAGGCCGGAACTGGTGAGCTTTCCGATCTACATCACAAAGACAGAATTAACCACGGTGGGAATCATTTATGACGCCTATTATGACTTCGGGATTGCCGGAGTAATCGGTTTTGGGCTGCTGCTAGGCGCCGGCTGCGCCCTTCTGACCCGTTTTACCCATCGGCACAAAAATCCGGCTTCCTACCTGTTTTATGCCCAGATTACACTGTATCTGCTGCTTTCTTTCTTCACCACCTGGTTCAGCAATCCCACCACATGGTTCTGGCTGGCCCTCACGGCGGCGGTGTGGTTTGCCTGCGGAAAAAGAGGCGTGGCCAGGAGGAAAGTTTAGGAGCATTTGACACGGCGGTCCGCCTGTGTTATACTTCAGTTGCAGCTGCGCAAAAAGCAAACACGCTGAAGTGTGTGCAGGTCTTCAGCCTCTGGCTGGTGACATGAGAAAGGAGTGGTGTTTATGAAAAATTCAAAGGTGGTATTTTTTCATTGAAACTAAATAGCGGGCATGGCTTGCTGTGCCATACTACAGCTCCTTTTGTGTATACTGCGCGAACAGACAGATAAATCAGACTATTTTGCAGCACACCGTTAAGGTGTGCTTTTTGTATGCCTTTTTCGCGGAAATCACAGCAGCCATACACCGCTGACGATCAGAAAATGTTCAGGAGGAAACGGATTGAATATCAGCGAGTATGGATGGACGGCTGAAAGGGAAGCCGCATTTTTGCGGGGCAGAGGAACTGTCCCCGCCAGGATAATTTCTGTACAGAGAGGCCTTTACGGCATTGTATCAGAATATGGAGAAGGAACCGCCAGGCTGAAGGGCGGGATATACTATAACGGTATGACGGATAAATTTCCTACAATCGGAGATTTTGTGGAAGTGACCATTTTGGAAGGAGGGGACGGTCAGATCGTAAAAACCCTGGAGCGCAGCTCCTGTTTCTCCCGCAAGGACCCCTATGCAGGGGTGGGAGAACAGCTTGTGGCGGCAAATATTGACTATGTGTTTCTGATGATGTCCATGAATCAGAATTTTAACCTGCAGCGCCTGCAGCGTTACCTAACCGTCGCGTGGCAGAGCGGAGGAACACCCGTGGCGGTGCTGACAAAAGCGGATCTTGTACAGGATGTGCAGGCATGGACGGACCGGGTCAGCCGGGCCGCTCCCGGAGTGGATGTGCTGGCAGTCAGCGCTGTGACCGGCTTCGGCCTGGAAAGCCTGGACAGATACCTTATACCAGGAAAAACAGTGGTGTTCCTGGGCTCTTCCGGCATAGGGAAATCCAGCCTGCTCAATGTTCTGGCAGGCGGAGAGCTTATGAAGACCGGAGAAATCCGCGAACCGGATGCCAGAGGGCGCCACACAACCACAAACCGTCAGATGTTTCTGCTGAAAAGCGGCGCGCTGGTGATCGACACGCCCGGCATGCGGGAGCTGGGCGCATGGGAGGTGACCGAAGGAATGACCGAAACTTTCGGCGATCTAAAGCTGCTGTCCGAACAGTGCAGATTTTCCGACTGCACCCACACAACGGAACCCGGCTGCGCCGTGCGCGCAGCCATTGAGAGCGGAGAACTGTCTGCGGACAAGCTGAAGCTATACCGACAGCTGGAGCGTGAAAACGCCTATGCGATACGAAGGGAAAGACGCAGACAAATCCTCGGCAGTCGCGCGGGCCGAAAGCCGGAGAAGCGGCAGAAACACAAAAACGCTGCGCGGCAGCAGGACTGGTAAAAGTAACAGGTAACATGTGTTTTGTTATTGTTCACGGCTGCCGATAAAGCAGCGCATGTCGGTACAGAGTATGCTCCTCATTGGGATCCCTTGAAGCCCGCCGGTTCTTTTGCTGCGTAGTTTGCAGCATTAGAACCGCTGCGCGCTTCACGGAGCAAGAGCGTGTCCCAATGAGGAGCATACTCTGTACCGACATGCGCGGGACGTTTACGACAGCTGTGAATAGTAACTGTGTTTTACGTGCTCCGCCTGCGTTCGTCCTTTACTTTTATTGGGCGGTAGTGTAAAATGGTACTCAAGTAAAATACAGGCAGAAAAGAGAATGTCTATGAAAAAATATGATTATGTGCTGGTGGGAGCGGGCCTGTTTTCAGGGGTATTTGCCTATCAGGCCGTACAGAAGGGAAGGACCTGTCTGGTGGTGGAAAAGAGGGACCATCTGGGCGGAAATATATACTGTGAGAATATAGAAGGGATTAATGTGCACAAATACGGCGCTCATATCTTCCATACCTCGGATCAACGCGTATGGGACTTTGTGAACAGCCTGGCTCCGTGCAACCGCTATACTAACAGCCCGATCGCCAACTATAAAGGCGAGATCTATAATATGCCTTTTAACATGAATACCTTTAATAAACTCTGGGGTGTGAGGACTCCTGCAGAGGCCGAAGAGATGCTTACGCAGCAGAGAAAAGATGCGCCGGAGACACCTTCCAATCTGGAAGAACAGGCTATCCGTCTTGTGGGCAGGGATATCTATGAAAAGCTGATCAAAGGTTATACGGAGAAACAGTGGGGGCGTGACTGCAGAGACCTGCCCAGTTTTATCATTAAACGTCTTCCCGTGCGTTTCACCTATGACAATAACTACTTTAACGACCGTTATCAGGGAATTCCAGAGGGCGGTTATAATGTGCTGATTGACAAGCTGTTTGCCGGCTGCGATGTGGAATTGGGCGTGGATTATCTGAAGAACCGCTCGTATTATGACAGCCTGGGAGATACAGTGATATATACCGGCATGATTGACGCATTTTATGAATACTGCTTTGGCCGGCTGGAATACCGCAGCCTGCGCTTCGAAACGGAAGTGCTGGAGGAGAAGAATTACCAGGGTGTTGCTGTGGTGAACTATACCGACAGAGAGACTCCTTATACCAGGATCATCGAGCATAAACATTTTGAGTACGGCACTCAGGAGAAGACTGTCATAACAAAAGAGTACCCGGCAGACTGGACCTACGGCATGGAGCCGTATTATCCGGTGAACGACGAGAAAAACCAGGCGCTCTATCGGCAATATGCCGAGAAAGCCGGGCAGGAGGATAGGGTGATTTTCGGCGGACGTCTGGGCGAATACAAATATTACGATATGGATAAGGTGATCGCTTCGGCGCTGGCCCTGTCAGACCGTGTCCTGTCCTGACATATGTCGGGTATTTGAGGAATTATGAAAGGGAAGCACATGGAAGTGTGCGTAGGTCATCAACCTGCGGTTGGTGACAATTACAGTATGGAGGTACTAAGGATGCAGGCAGTGATACTGGCCGCCGGAATGGGTAAGAGGCTGAAGGAACTTACGCAAAACGCAACCAAATGCATGGTGAAGGTGAACGGAGAGACGCTGATTGAACGCGCCCTAACACAGCTGGACCGTCTGAATCTGTCCAGGATTGTGCTGGTGATTGGGTATCAGGGGGAGAAGCTTAAGGATTACGTGGCGAAGCTGCCCATTCAGACGCCGGTGGAATATGTGGAGAACAGCATTTATGACAGGACCAACAACATTTATTCTCTGTATCTGGCCCGCGGTTATCTGCTGGCGGAGGACACGCTGCTGCTGGAATCCGATATTATATTTGAAGAGAATGTTTTAAAAAGGCTGGTGGATCATCCGTACCCCAGCCTTGCTTTGGTTGCAAGATATGAGAGCTGGATGGACGGCACCGTGGTCACACTGGATGAAGAGGACTGCATCCTGGATTTCATCGGCAAGAAGAATTTCCGTTTTGAGGATACGAAACGCTATTATAAGACGGTGAATATCTATAAATTCAGCAAGGAATTTTCTGCAAGCCACTATGTGCCCTTTCTGGAGGCTTACTGCAAGGCGCTGGGCAATAACGAATACTATGAGCAGGTGCTGAAGGTGATCACGCTGCTGGACCGCCCGGAGATCAAGGCGGTGCGCCTGGAGGATGAGATCTGGTACGAGATTGACGATGAACAGGACCTGGATATCGCGGAGTCTCTGTTTGCAAAGGGCCCGGATAAACTTAAAAAATATCAGAAACGGTACGGCGGCTATTGGCGGTATCCGGGCATGCTGGATTTCTGTTATCTGGTGAACCCGTTCTACCCATGCCCGAAGCTTCTGGATGAAATGAAAGCTAGCTTTGATCTGCTGGTGGGGAGCTATCCTTCCGGCATGGAGGTAAACAGCCTGCTGGCCGCCAAGTACTTCGGGCTGAAAAAGGAACAGGTCTTAGTGGGCAACGGCGCGGCGGAATTAATCAAGGCGCTGATGGAGGAGCTCACCGGCAGGATCGGCGTGGTCATGCCCACCTTTGAAGAATACCCCAACCGCGTGGACCCGGACCGGCTGGTGTGTTATGTGCCGTCGAATCCGGATTTTGCCTACACATCGTCGGATCTTATGGAATTTTTTGCAGATAAGGGGATCTCCGCGCTGGTACTGATTAATCCGGACAACCCTTCCGGCAATTTTATAGAGAAAACGGATCTGCTGGATCTTGTGGATTTTGCGGTGGATCTGGGGATTACCGTTGTGGTTGACGAGTCCTTTGTGGATTTCGCCGACTGCTGTGAGAGCGCCACCCTGCTGGAGCCCTGGATATTGAAACGCTATCCGGAACTCATTGTGGTGAAAAGCATCTCCAAGTCTTACGGAGTGCCGGGCCTGCGCTTAGGGATCCTCGCCAGCGGCAATGAGTTCCTGATCCGTCAGCTCAAAAAGGAAGTGGCGATCTGGAATATCAATTCCTTCGGTGAATTTTATCTGCAGATCTGCGAAAAGTATAAAGGCAGCTATCAGGATGCCATACGGCAGTTTCAGCAGGTGCGCGCGGCATTTGTGAAAGAGCTGTCCGCCGTTCCCGGACTTAGGACAGTCCCCACACAGGCTAACTACGTGATGTGTGAGCTCATAAACGGCGGCAGTGCTGCGGACCTGGCTTCCCGTCTGCTGAATGATTATAAGATACTGATTAAGGACCTGTCCTCGAAAAAAGGGTTTGAAAACCGCCAGTATATCCGCCTTGCCGTGCGCAGACGGGAGGAAAATGAGCGGCTGACGGCGGCTCTTAGGGAATGCCTGAATGAGCCGGAACGCACGGAAGGTGCAGAGAAGAGGTAAATATGCGGGAGTATGATGAAGCGACGCTGAAGCGGCTGCAGTCGGTTGAATTGAATATACTGAAGGATTTTATATATCTGTGCCGCAAATACAATCTCACCTGGTTTTCTTTTGCGGGGACTGCTATAGGCGCTCTGCGCCACAAGGGCTTTATCCCCTGGGATGACGACATCGATGTATGCCTGCCGAGAAAGGATTATGAGACCTTTCTCCGGGTTGCGGATGAGGAATTTGGGGAAAAATATTATATAATGAATGCTGAGGTCAATGAACATTATCCTCTGACCACCACCAGATGGATGGTGAAAGGAACGAAATTCAGGGAAGAGGCCTTAAAGGACATTGACTGCCCCTTGGGGATTTTTCTGGACATTTATCCTTTCGACTATGTATCGGATGATGAGAAGGAGTATCGCAGGCAGGCGTTTACAGCCTGGTTCTGGAGCAAAATACTGATTTTAAGGTGCGTGCCCCAGCCTGTGATCGCCGGCAGCGGCTGGAAGGTATCGCTCGCTAAGGCGGTCTGCCGTTTTGGACATGGCGCGCTGCGCCTGTTTGGAGTTTCCAGGCGCAGGCTGTATGAAAGATGCAAAAAGGCCATGATGCGCTATGACGGAGAGAAAACAGGCAGGCTGAGTTATCTCTGTGACACCAACCGTTTCTGGAATACGATCCGTGTGGAGGATTTGTATCCATTAAGACAGGAGCCCTTTGAGGATGTTATGGTGAATTTCCCCTGTCATATAGAAAAAATGCTGGAGCAGATGTGGCCGGATTTCATGACACTGCCTCCGGTGGAAAAGCGGAAGAACCATTATCCGTATGAATTGGAGTTTGGAGATAGCCTTGGACAGAATCCGTAAGCTGGTGATCGGCAGCGAAGAGAATTTAAGAAAGAAAAATATCCTGTGGAATATGGTCGGCAGCATGGTATATTCTTTTGCAACCATGCTGCTGTCTGTGGCCGTGCTCCGTGTGCTGGGAGAAGGGCCGGGAGATATATTCGTATACGCGTTTACAGCGGGTCAGCAGCTGCTGACCATCGCCTATTTCGGCGTGCGCACCTTTCATATTACCGATATAGGGGGGGAGTATACCTTCGGGGATTATCTGGCTTTACGCTATATAACCTGCGGTATCACTGTGGCCGGAGGCCTTGTATGGGCACTGACCGGCGACCGCTCCCGGGAAGAGGCGCTGATTCTGTTTCTAATGGTATTTTATAAGATGCTGGACGGTTTCGCCGATGTGTATGAATCGGAGTTCCAGAGGAGCGGCAGGCTTCATCTGACCGGCAAATCCAGCACCTTCCGCACCCTTTTATCCGTAACCGCTTTTGTGGTATGCATGTATACCTCCAGAAGCCTTAGGTTATCCTGCGCGGCAGCGGTGGCGGCAGGCATTGCCGGCGTATGGCTGTTTGACGCGGTGATATTAAAAGCGGTGCCGGATGTGAATTACAGAGTTGATTTTTGGCACTGCCGGCGTCTGCTTGTCAGCTGCCTTTCCATCGCGCTGGCTTCCTTTTTGGAGCTCTACGTGTTTAGTGCCGCCAAATATGGCGTGTACAATTATTTGGAAGAGGGAGCGGCCTCCGCCTTTAATGCGATATTCCTACCCACCTCCATCATCAACTTGGCGGCAGGATTTGTGCTGCGTCCCATGCTGACCATGTTATCCAGACGGTGGCAGCAGCAGGCCATACGGCATTTCTGCACCGTGGTGGCCAAAACTGTACTGCTGATAGCGGCTCTGACCGTCCTGGCTCTGGGAGTGGGGTGGTTTGCAGGCATTCCGGTGCTGGAACTTGTCTATCATCTGAAGCTGTCGGAATACAGGAACGCCCTGCTGATTATCGTTGCCGGAGGCGGACTGTACGCCTGTACCACGCTGTTTTATTACGTGCTGGTGATCCTGCGGCGCCAGGCTGCTCTGCTGATCGGTTATGGGGCCGCGGCTGCGGCCGCGCTGGTGATCACGGCCCCCATGGTCCGGCGCTGGGGCATGGCCGGAGCGGCGGCTTCCTACTGTGCACTGATGGGCATGCTGGTATTGATCTTTATGCTCTGCTCTGCGGCAGGAGTGCTGCGGGCCCGCGCAGCGCTGCGCAAATCGCAGTAATAAGGCATGATTTAAGAAAATCGGAAGAAAGAGGAATACCCCATGGAAAGAAAAGTGGATGTGATCATACCGACTTATCATCCTGACGATAAATTCCGGGTGCTGATGCGCATGCTGCGCAGGCAGACCTGCCCGATCCATAAAATCATAGTGATGAATACCGGCGATGTGCTGAAGGATGAGGAACACTATATGCTGCACAGCGCGAAGCATAATGTGAAGCTGGAGGTGAACCATATACCCCCTGAGGAATTTGATCACGGCGGCACCAGAAATGCGGCCGCCATGGCCTCCACCGCGGATATCCTGGTATTTCTGACCCAGGACGCGGTGCCGGCGGACGAATATCTGATCGAACGCCTCGTGGCGCCCTTCGATCAGTATCCGAATCTGGCCATATCCTACGGGCGGCAGCTTGCGGCGCCGGACTGCGGCGTGATCGAAGCCTATACGCGCAGCTTTAACTACCCGGATAAAAGCTTCGTGAAAACAGGGGAGGATATCCCGAGGCTTGGGATCAAGACATTTTTCGCATCCAATGTCTGCGCCGCCTACCAGCGGGACATTTACGATGAACTGGGCGGATTCGTCACCAAAACCATATTTAATGAAGACATGATCTATGCGGGGAAGGCCATTCAGGCGGGGTATGGCATCGCCTACGCGGCGGATGCTAGGGTGATCCATTCCCATAACTACAGCAACCTAAAACAGTTTAAACGCAATTTTGACCTGGCGGTATCCCAGAAGGATCATCCGGAGATCTTTGGCGGCATTAAGTCGGAGAGCGAGGGGGTGCGCCTGGTAAAACAGACGGCATCCTATCTGTGGAAACAGAGGAAAGGGTATCTGATTCCGTCCCTGATCCTAAAAAGCGGCTGCAAATATATGGGATATTTCCTGGGAAAACGCTATGACAGGCTGCCCATCTGGCTGATTAATAAGTGTACGATGAATAAAAGATATTGGAGAGATTATGGAACCATTGGTGAGCGTATGCATACCGGCTTACAATAATGAGGGAACGATCGAAGAGACCGTGCGGTCCGTCCTGGCCCAGACTTATAATAACCTGGAGCTTGTGGTGGTGGATGACTGTTCTACGGACCGCACGGCAGCACTCGCGGAGGCATTTACCGATGCCAGAGTCCGGGTGGTGCGCAATGAGAAGAATCTCGGCATGGCAGGAAACTGGAATAAATGCATAGAGGAAGCGCGGGGAGAATTTGTCAAGCTGCTCTGCGCGGACGACATCCTTTATCCGGACAGCATTAAAGAGGAGGCGAAAGGCCTGGCCTCGGATCCTTCTATAGTGCTGGCCATGAGCGATACGGCTCTGATCGATATCACGGGTAAACGTGTGGGAACGTTTAAACGCTGGCCTGTAAACGGCCGGATGGACGGCCGTAAGCTGGCGAAGCGCTCTCTGCTATTCAATAATTTTTTCGGCGCGCCCTGCAACAATACCTTCCGCAGGTCTGCGGCGCTTAAGGCCGGAGGGTTTGACAGAAGGTTCCGCTATATACTGGATTTTGACTTTTGGGTCAGCCTTTCCTGCATGGGGGATGTGTATATCATCCACCGGTTTCTGAACGGGTTCCGGCTTAGGCATGACTCCAATACCGGAGAGGTCATGGGCAGCGGAGAAAAAGGGGACGCTTATATCGAAGAGCATAAAGAACTGGTATATAAGCATGCGGCTCTGCATGTGCTGAAGCTGAACCGGCTTCAGACGTCATTCAGCATCTGGTTTCGCAGGGTGAGAAGCTGCGTCATACACATCTATCTGAAACTGTTTACGAAGTAGTACAGGGGTATAAAACGCATGAAAAAACTGGCTATAATACCGGCATACAATGAAAGCATGAATATCACAAAAACGGTGGAGGATATCCTGAACAATGCCCCCGGATTTGATTATGTGATTGTCGACGACTGCTCTACGGACGCGACCAGATCGGTCTGCCGTGAGAGAGGTTTTAATCTGCTGCATCTGCCCGCCAATCTGGGGATCGGAGGCGCGGTGCAGACCGGCTATCAGTATGCCAGGGATTTCGGCTACGATATTGCGGTGCAGTTTGACGGGGATGGGCAGCACAGCGCGGCTTATTTAGAGACAATGGTGAAGGAGCTTAAGGAAAAGCAGCTGGATATGGTCATCGGTTCCCGCTTTATCCGGAAAGAGGGATTTCAGTCCACCGCATTCAGACAGCTGGGGATCCGCTATTTCAGCCTACTGATCCGCGCCGTAACAGGCCATACCATCACCGATCCGACTTCGGGCATGCGCATGGTGAACCGGGATCTGATCGAATTCTTCGCGGTGGATTATCCCAAGGACTATCCGGAGCCGGAAAGCGTCAGCGCGGTTTTAAGAAACGGCAAAAGGGTCGGCGAGGTGCCGGTCATCATGCGGCAGAGGGCCGGAGGCGTCTCCTCCATTTCTCCATCCAGATCCATATATTATATGGTGAAGGTGACGCTGGCCATACTGATGGTGCTGCTGCGCAGAAAGCAGCTATAGAGTGTGCCGGCGTTTGACTTCGGACATAGAAAGAGGAAGCGCATTTAAAATGTGCACAGATCATCAGCCTATGCTGCTGACACGGAAGGAGGAAAATGGGATGAGCATCCGGCTTCAGTTCATTATAGGAATAGGGATTGCGGTGGCGTTGGCGGCCATCGTCAATATGATCAGGCGGGGAAAGATCGATCTGCGTTACGCGCTTCCCTGGCTGGCCCTGGGCATGTGCCTGCTGATCCTGGACATTTTTCCCGGCATTCCCGGCTGGCTGGCTAGGCTGATGGGCATTGAACTGCCCATCAATATGCTGTTTTTCTTCGGTTTCTGTTTTTCACTGATCATTATTTTTCTCCTGACCATGTCTTTATCCAGAATGACGGTGAAGATCAAACAGCTCTCCCAGGAGCTGGCGCTGCTGGAAAAGAGGGTGGAGAATCAGGAAAGGTCTCCGGAAAAGGCCCCGTATCATTCGGAGGATGAGGAGGAGAGTGTACTGCCATGATACAACAGACGAAAAAAGGCGGTCAAGCCTTAGCGGATAAAATCTATCGGTACCGTTTCCTGATCGGCGCGCTGATTGTGCTGCTTGCTGTAGCGTTTCATATCAGCGGATCCTCCATCGGCATGTGGGCAGAGTATCTGCCCGGCGCAAAAGACACCGGGCTGCTGCTCGGAACGTCGCGTTCCATCCGGGCGGATGAGTGGGCGGTCAGCACGGTGGAATCCTTTGCCCAGACCTACAGTAAAAGCTTCGGGTATTATGGCAGCATACTGCGCGGCACGGTTACGGATATGGTGCTGTCAAGCAATGCCCCGATCCTGGGTCCCATCGCCGTAACACGGCTGTTCAGCATGGGGTATGCTGTCTTTGGAATTGACGGCGGACTGGCCTTTTTCTGGACAGCCCGGCTGGTGGCTCTGTTTCTGGTAAATATGGAATTTTTCATGATGATTACGGATAAAAATAAAAAATATGCGCTGACAGGGACCCTGCTGGTCACCTTTTCCGCTGCGGTGCAGTGGTGGTATCACAGCAGCGCCCTTTTAGAGAGCATGGTTTACGGCGAACTGGCGGTACTTTTGTTCGGGGCTTATTTCCGTGAGACCAGATACTGGAAACGGTGGCTCTATGCCCTGTGTTTGGGGCTTCTGGGATTTTCCTTTGCGATGGCGCTCTATCCGGCATGGCAGGTCCCCTTCGTCTATGTCTACGCAGTGCTGATCGTATGGACAGTCATCAAAAACTGGAGCAGGGGCTGCTTTGGCCTGAAAGATGCGGGGCCGGTATGCCTTGCTCTGCTGATCCTTGGCGGCGGCATGCTGTATTTTTTAAGGAATTCTGCCGAAGGCATGGCGCTGGTGGGGCAGACGGTCTATCCCGGAGCGAGGTTTGAAAACGGGGGCGGGATCTTACTGGGCCTCTTTCAGTATGCCAACTCGGTCTTCTATCCCTTTACCAGCCATGGCATTGTAGGAAATGTCTGTGAGCAGTCCACGATGTTTGACCTGTTTCCCTTAGGCATCCTGCTGTCCGCCGGTGTGTTGGCTGCCGGCAGGAACAAGGGTGGGAAGAGGGGAGATAAGAAGGACGGGCTTCTTATTGCGCTGCTTTTGCTGGATCTGTTTTTCGGCCTGTGGTGTGTTCTGGGATTCCCGGATTTTCTCGCGAAAATTACATTTCTATCCAACTGTCAGCCTTCCCGCGTGCTGGTGATTTTCGGCTATGTGAACATCATTCTCCTGATGCGCGCGATGGCGCTGTGGAAAGGGGACGGTTTAAAGCCGGTTACCGCTGCGGCAGGCGCAGGGGCCTTTGCTGTTTTTGTTGGACTGGCCGCCAACTTTGCGCAAAGCGAGTATGTGACAAAGTATATGCTGGCGGCGGAGGCGGTACTGCTGTTTGTGCTGGCCTACAGCTTCCTTAGAAAGAATGGCCGGCTGATGCTGTCTGCCGTGTTGGTTACGGTATTCTTTACCGGCATCGCCGTTAATCCGGTCAGAAGGGGTACGGACGTGCTTTATAAGAACCCGCTGGTGGAAGGGATCGCCCGGATAAATGAAGAGGAGGAAGGCCTGTGGCTGGTGGAAGGCCTGCCCTACCCCATGACCAACCTGCCTTTGGCAGTGGCTGCGCCTACCGTCAATTCCACCAATTATTATCCCGATCTTAAGCGCTGGAGACAGTTCGATCCGGACGGCACACAGGAGTATTACTATAACCGCTTTGCCCATATCGAAGTGAATCTGCAGGACGAGCGGGAGACCTGGTTTGCAGAAGGCATCACCGGGGATCGGTTTGTGGTGAATTTAAACCCGGAGGATCTTAAGACACTGGCAGTGAAATATGTGCTGACCTCCAATGACATCAGCGAACTTGCTGCAGAGGCGCAGCTGGTGTTCGAATATGAGGGCTATTGCATCTATAAATGTGAGTAGTGTGCAGATTGGAGAAGAAAAGATCAGCATGGTTGAAAAAATAATAAGAAACATAACATACTGGTCCGCGTTGCTTTTTATTCTGATTATGGCTGCCTGCAGCCTGTTTTCAACGACATATTTCCGTACGGATTACGCCGAAGTTCCGCTGTACCGGGCCGACTTATGGCCGTTGCTGCTGATTGCGGCAGCGGGGGTGTGGGCGCTGTTTCGGGTAATCTGCCGTCTGCTGGACAGATACCGCATCACCGGCCGCTCGGTTATGGCGGTGCTGGCGGTATACAGTCTGCTGTTTAGCACGGGCTGGGTTCTGATTTCCAACAGCGTGCCCACCGCGGACGCCAATACCATATCCATCATCGCGGCGGAATTCGCGCAGGGCACCTACACCGGCCTGATGCCGGGAGCATACCTGTACCGTTTCCCGCATCAGATCGGCTATACGGCTTACGTGGAGTTTATATACCGGCTGTTCGGCGCGGGTAACTATCTGGCGGTACAGCTGATCAACAGCCTTTGGATCTGCCTAATCCTGTTCTGCCTTTACGGAATCAGCGGGAAGCTTTTTGGGGAGAAGTCTGCCAGAAATACGGCGCTGCTCCTGTTCTTTTGTTTTCCATTATATTTTTATGCCACCTTTGCCTATGGAAACATCCCATCATTGGCCCTTTCCCTGGCGGCGCTGTGGTGCATGATCACATACGTTGACAGCCGTCATCCGTCATCTTTGACAGCCGCGGGCGCATTGGCGGGTCTGGCGGTTCTGTTAAAATCAAACAGCCTGATCTTTGCGGTGGCCATGCTGATTGCCGCGGTGTTTGCAGGAAACAGGATATCCTGGAAGCGCAGGCTGCTGGCAGCTGCCGCATTTCTGGTTTTGATGCAGCTGCCAGGCATCTGTGTAAAGCAGATGTACGCTCTGCGGGCGGATGCGGAGGTTGGGAACCACGGTATACCCAAGACCGCCTGGATCGCTATGGGCCTGCAGGATGGTGACCTGGCGCCCGGCTGGTACAACGATTATGTGATGATCGCTTATCAAAAATATAATAATGACAATCTGTTGGTGGCGGAAGACGCCAGACAGGAGATCGATAGGTCGGTGCGCAGCTTTGTAAGTGACCCCGTCTACGGCATGAAATTTTTCGGTGAGAAATTCATTTCACAGTGGAACGATCCCAGCTATCAGTGCTTCATGGTGGGCCATGAAGCGGATGCGCCCAGGGGATGGCTTGCGGACAGCATGTATTACAGAACGTTTCATGGGATCGTGATGGGCTTTATGAACGGCTATCAGTTTGTGATACTGGCCTTTGCGGCTGCCTTTCTGATCGCGCGGAGGAAGAAATGTGACCTGCGCGTTCTGCTGCCGGGCATGATCGTGGTGGGAGGCGTGCTGTTTCATTTGGTGTGGGAGGCGAAATGCCAGTATGCGCTGCCGTATTTTGCGGTGATGGTGCCTTATGCGGGGGCGGGGGTGGACTTACGTCTTCTGGAATAATTCCCGGTGTTAGGTTGAACTATGTTTGGTGGATATGAGTGCAGTTTCAATTCAGAGGAGTGAACAGCATCTTAATGTGGAATGAGGAGGTCAGCATGGACTTCTATAAAAGAGTGGCATGTGTCTGCAAACGGATACCTTATGGAAACGTAGCGACCTATGGACAGATCGCACTGCTCTGCGGCAGCCCCCGCAATTCAAGACAGGTGGGCTATGCCCTGAACCGGGGATTGGCAGGGGCGGAAGCACCGGCTCACAGAGTGGTCAATCATCAGGGATTCTTGAGCGGAGCACAGGCGTTTGATATGCCCGGTCAGCAAAAATTGATGCTGGAGTCGGAAGGCGTAAAGATTGAACGCCAGAAAGGCTGTGACCGTACGGATCTTAAAAAATATGGCTGGAAGCATACGCTGGAGGATGCGTTGGAGCTGAAGGCAGAATTTGAACAGGAAAACATATGATGGGTAAAGAGCTCTGCGGTGTATAAATAGATGCACTGCGGAGCCTTTTTAATTACGACAGACGCATAAGGCAATTAAAAGATCGGGGTGATGTCTTAATTAAAATCTTTCAGTTTTTTTACAGTACTGTGGATAATGTTGAAACCGATAAATGGAAATGCTATAATTAGCAAATTAATTATGGAATAAGGAGAACTATTTGAAAAGAGGAAAAGTTTTAGCAATACTGTTCTTTACGTTATTTTTGATTTATGGAATATGCGTTTACCGAGACTACGGCTTTTCGTGGGATGAAGGGATAGAGAGAAACAGCAGCCTTATCACCTATGGCTACCTGTTCCCCTCGGTGAAAGAGACAGTAACAGATACTTTAAACTTTGAAGGCCTCGCGGAATTTCACGAGTACAAGGACCGATATTATGGTATGGCCATGCAGCTGCCACTGGTGGCGGCAGAACACCTGACGGGATTTACCATGGACTATCAGCAGATTTATTATATGCGGCATCTGTATGTTTTTCTCTGGTTCTGGGCAGCGTCTGTCTGCTTTTATTTCCTTTGCCGAAGATTTGTGAAGAAAGACGGGCTTGCGCTGGTCGGTGTGGCCTTACTCATACTGTCCCCGAGGATACTGGCGGATTCCTTTTACAATATTAAGGACAGTCTGGAGCTTTCATTGTATATCATCAGTGCCTGGCTGGGGATACGTTTCCTGGATCGGCCCAATTGGAAGCGCATGATGACTTTTGCATTTATGGGAGCGTTGTGTACAAATGCCCGTATAGTGGGGGCAATTGTGATCGCAGCCTGTCTGGCTGTCGGGATATTTCGGGCAGGCTGTCAAGAGGGTCACAGGCATGATATCAAGCTTTTTCTAGGAGCGGGTATCTGCAGTATCGTTTTTTATATCGCCCTGTCGCCTATAACATGGGAAAATCCGGTTCAGGGAATTATCGGCACACTGGAAAGATTTTCTAGCTACGACTCCTATACGAATGGGGTATGGTTTATGGGAAAAAGCTACTCTCCCAGCGATTTACCATGGTATTATCTGCCCGTGTGGATACTGGCGACTACACCGGTCATCACGCTGATATTGCTGGCTGCAGGCATCGGTACGCAGCTATTCGCAGCTGCAGGCAGATATAAAAACCGGATGGGGTTATCCGATTCTTCTTATAATAAGGTTTTTATGGGCCTTTTAACTGCTGTTCCCCTATTGTATGCGATAATAAGAAAACCGGTGCTGTATAATGGATGGCGGCATATGTATTTTCTTTACCCGTTTCTGGCTTTTTTCGCGTTCTTAGGCTTTTGTTTTCTTTGGTCCAGATTCAAAAAGACGGCAGGAATAGTCACGGCATTGGGACTGTTGCTGGTAATCAGCTGGATTATACGTTACCATCCGTATGAGTATGTTTATTTTAATGCAATAGGAAGAGTGAATACGGAGTATAACTTTGAGCAGGATTACTGGGGAGTGACTCAAACGGATGCACTGCGGTATATCTGTGATCAGGACAGCCGCGACAGTCTTAAGGTCTGGATGTACGCACCGGATCTGTGCCGTTATCTTTTGGATGAGGAAGATCAAAAACGGGTGATTCCGACCACCCCTACGGAAAGTGCGGATTATCTCATTGTCCCGCAGTCCAGTCCAGGCGTTGAAAATTCCATAGGAAGTATGGAGATGTTTGAGGTATATCACGAAATTAAAATAGAGGGCAGGATATTGTGTACGATATACCGCAAAAAATATGAGATTGCCTTTCGAACCCGCTTGAACGAGGATTTAGAAAATGATAGTTGTCTCTTTACAGTTGGAAATATTCAGTTTACCTGCAGCAGAGAGGACGGAAAAACAAGATGGATTGGAAAACTTGACACGCCTATGAGTTATCACAAAATTGCTGTGGACAGCAATGCGGATCTTAGTGAAATGAAAGTCTTTATATCCGAAGACGGTGAAAACTGGATCTGGCTGCAGGGAGACGATGAGAAGCAGTCTGCAATACAGATGCAGTATATTTGTTTTGAACATAAGGAGATCAAAGATCAGCCACAGCTGCAGGTGGATATCACAGTATACAGGGATTTAGAAAATATACAGGGTATTGTGGAGCAACAGCCCATTCTGACCGTGACAGCTTCCGCCAATGCTGATCAGGCGCCTTTTGCTACGGATAAGGACAGTTCCACCCGCTGGGAGAGCGTCGAAGAGCAGAGGGCAGGGATGTATTATGAGATTGAACTGCGTCAGCCGCTTATTCTGTCCGCGGTTCTTCTGGATACCGGCGGCAGTTCATGGGATTATCCGAGAGCGCTGGAATTATGGGGATCCGAAGACGGTGAGAACTGGAACCGTATATCCTATATGACCGGTGATAACGAACTGTATACGTTTTCACCGGTGTCGGTAAAATACATGCGCTTTATGTTGGGAACGCCAAAAGAGAGTGTGGAGTCCAGCTGGAGCATCTATGAAATTGAGCTGTACCAGTCGGAGTAAATCACCATACGACGCCTATCTGGCAAGTTTCTGTTGAAACCAATGTATAAAAATGATATAATTACCAAAATAATGCGGTAGTATGCGTATTTGACACTGTGCAGGAAAGGAAACCGAAATAAATGGGAAAAATAAAAGTAACCGGATGTGAGATTGATGGCTTATGTGTGATCGAGCCCACTGTTTTCAAGGATGAAAGAGGGTATTTTGTAGAAACCTATAATTATAATGATTTTAAGGCGGAAGGGCTGGACATGCAATTTGTGCAGGACAACCAGTCCATGTCCGTGCGCGGTGTGCTCCGCGGCCTGCATTACCAGAAGCAGTATCCCCAGGGCAAGCTGGTGCGGGTGATCCGCGGGGAAGTATTCGATGTGGCGGTGGATTTAAGAGAACACTCCAAAACCTTCGGAAAATGGTTTGGCGTGGTGCTGTCTGCGGAGAATAAGAAGCAGTTTTATATTCCGGAGGGATTTGCCCACGGATTCTTAGTGCTCTCCGATGAGGCGGAGTTCGCGTATAAATGCACGGATTTTTATCATCCGGGCGATGAGGGCGGACTGCTGTGGTGCGATCCGCAGATCGGTGTGGAATGGCCTCTGCAGGAAGGCGTGGAGCTGCTGCTTTCAGAGAAGGATAAAAACTGGAAAGGACTGAAAGAAACCGGGTTTACTTTTGCCTGACCGGCGCCGGGTTCCAGGGATAAAGATGATAGGTGTTGTTTCGGAAGTAAAGGATATCTGGAAGAAAAGAGGGCTCGCCTTTACACTGGCCAAAGCGGATTTTAAGAAACGTTTTGTGGGCAATTCTTTCGGTATCCTGTGGATGTTCGTGCAGCCGTTGGTGACGGTTGCGATCTATTATATGGTATTTACCCTCCTAAGGGGAGACCGGGGACAGGCAGGCGGACCGCCGTTTATCCTGTGGATGATCGCCGGAATGATTCCGTGGTTTTTCTTTAATGAAGCCTGGAATGTGGCCACCACCAGCCTGCAGGAGTACAGCTATCTGGTAAAAAAGGTGGTGTTTCAGATCAGCGTGCTGCCGGTGGTGAAGATCATATCCGCTCTCTTTGTACATCTGATATTTATGCTGATTCTGTTCGCCATGTATATTGCCATGGGCTATTACCCCACAATATACTGGTTGCAGATTCCGTATTATTTTATCTGCATGCTGCTTCTGATCGTGGGACTCGCATTTCTCACCTCGGCGGTATATGTATTTTTTAAGGATATGGGGCAGATTGTGAACATCGGCCTCCAGTTTGGCATGTGGCTGACGCCGATCATGTGGGAGCCGCAGATGATCCCGGCCAGATTCCAGTGGCTGATCAAGCTCAATCCCATGTATTATATTGTGGAAGGATACCGTGACTGCCTGCTGGAGCATCAGTGGTTCTGGCAGTTCCCTAAACAGACGGCATACTTCTGGCTGCTGACGCTGGGGTTCTTCTTTTTAGGAATTACAGTGTTTCGGAGACTGCGCCCTCATTTTGCGGACGTACTTTAGGAGGAAGCATTAAGTGACTGCGATAAAAGTGGACAAGGTGACGAAGGTCTATAAGCTGTTTCATAAGCCTATCGACCGTCTCAAGGAGTCTTTAAATCCTTTTCATAAGGAATACCATAAAAAGTTTTATGCGCTTAACGAACTGTCCTTCGACGTGGAGGAGGGGCAGTTTGTGGGGATTATCGGGACCAACGGTTCCGGGAAATCCACGATATTAAAGATCATTACAGGGGTGCTCACACCGACCACCGGTTCCGTTACGGTGAACGGACGCGTGTCAGCCCTTTTGGAGCTGGGCGCCGGTTTTAATATGGAATACACCGGAATTGAAAATGTGTATATGAACGGAACTATGATGGGCTATACGAAGGCGGAGATGGACGCAAAGCTGCCGGAGATCCTGGAATTTGCGGATATCGGTGATTTCGTGTACCAGCCGGTAAAGACTTATTCCAGCGGTATGTTTGTACGGCTGGCTTTTGCGCTGGCCATCAATATCGATCCGGAGATACTGATTGTGGATGAGGCTCTGGCAGTGGGCGACGTGTTTTTCCAGGCGAAATGCTATAAGAAGATCAACGAGATCTGCAAGAGCGGCACCACGGTCATTTTGGTTACGCACGATATGAGCACCGTGATCAAGTACTGTGACAAGGTGGTCCTTTTGAACAGAGGGCAGTTCGTGGCTGAGGGCGAGGCAGGTAAGATGGTGGATCTGTATAAAAAGATCCTGGCTCACCAGTTCGATGACGACGATGAGGATGAAAATAGCCAAAGAAAGCCGCAGCCTGATGCGCTCACGGCAGGAGAGATATGGAAAAACAAACTGACGCTGAATAAGCAGCAGCTGAAATACGGCGATAATAAAGCGGAGATCATAGATGTGGGCCTGTTTGACCATAACGGAGAGCTGACCAGCATGCTCCTTAAGAACAAACGGTTCATGCTCAAGATGCGCGTGCGTTTTACGGAGGATGTACGCGAACCCATCTTCGCATTTACCATAAAGGATTCCAAGGGCACGGAGCTGACCGGCACCAACACGCTGATTGAACAGGCGGATGTGGGCACTGCCAGAGCAGGCGAGGTTTACACGGTCTCCTTTGAACAGCGCATGATGCTGCAGGGCGGAGAGTACCTGTTATCCCTTGGCTGCACCGGCTTTGAAGGGGGCGAGCTGGTGGTGCATGACCGCCTGTACGATGTGGTGAATATCACGGTTATTTCCAATAAGACTACAGTGGGATATTTTGATATGAACTCAAAGGTAACTGTGGAAAAATGATAAGGAGCTCGTTTCATGGTCGAACTAAATGAGATACTGAATCTGAAATTTTATAAAGGCGAGGACCTCTACAGCGACGGCGACGTGGAAGACGAGATCCTTAAGATCTGTAAAAGCGGTCAGGATATACAGGAGCTGCTTCGCAGCACGGACCGCTGGCCTCTGCTGTACCATCTTTCGGATGTGCGTGAAAATGTGCTGGACTGGTACGGTTTTGACCCGGAAGCAAATCTGCTGGAGATCGGCGCAGGCTGCGGAGCCATATCCGGGCTGTTCTGCCGGAAAGTGAAGCGGGTGGTGGCGATTGATTTATCCAAACGCCGTTCAACTATAAACGCGGTCAGAAACGGCGGAATGGGCAATCTGGAAATACTCGTGGGTAATTTTGAAGACATCGAAATAGAGGAGAAATTCGATTACGTGACGCTGATCGGCGTCCTGGAGTACTCCGGCTACTATATCAGCAAAGGGGCCGATCCCTATGAGGCCATGCTGAAAAAGGTTAAGAAGTTTTTAAAGCCCGGAGGCAGGCTGATCATCGCGATTGAAAATAAATTCGGACTGAAATACTGGGGAGGCGCTGCGGAGGACCATACGGGCGGATTTTTCGACGGCATCGAGGATTACCGGAAGGTGGACGGCGTCCGCACTTTTTCCAGGCCGGAAATCACGCAGCTTCTTAAGAGTGCAGGATTTTCAGAGAATACATTTTACTATCCCATGCCGGATTATAAACTGCCGGATACTGTGTACTCCGATGAATTTCTGCCCAAGCCCGGCATGCTGGAGCATGTGACGGATGTGTATGACAGGGAGCGCTTTGTGCTGTTTAACGAGAGCTCGGCATACGATGCGCTGATACGGGACGGACAGTTTCCGTATTTTGCAAATTCATTTTTGATTATCAGCCGTTGAGGCAGCCGTATTGCGCGGTGACTCATTAAGCAGTGCGGATTGAAATGTGGAGGTTTTTATATGCAGCAGGTTCTATATGCAAAATATAACAAAATGAGAAAGGACGAATTTCAGATCCGTACCGCCATACTGCGCGGTGAGGACGGCGTTTGGGTGGAAAAAAGTGCGGTCAGAGAATCTGGCACGGCCCATATCGCAAAGTTTGTCCCTCATTATGAAGCGGTTAAGGCATGTTTTGCCAATGTAGAGCCGTTAAAGCCGGAAATGTCGGACAAAGTTATGCGATATCCCTATCTGACCGGACGCACGATGGATGAACTGCTGTCTGAGCGTTTAAGAGACAGCACAGATTTGATTGAGACCGTGCGCCAGGCCTGCGATCTGGTATTCGCCGTTAAAGAGGGCGGTCTGGTGCCGTTTGTGAAGACGCCGGAATTTGTCCGGGTGTTCGGTGACAGGTTTTGCGGGGAGGATATGTCCTTTACCGCGTCCAACATCGATATGATATTCGAGAATATTATGGAGTCTTCAGGGAAATACATCTGCATTGATTATGAATGGGTGATGGATTTCCCTGTTCCGGCTTCTTATATTAAATACAGGAACCTGTACTATTTCTACCGCAAATACCGCCGCCAGTTCGCGGATCATTTTAATATCGATGAGTTTATGGAGCGGTTCGGCATCAATGAAGAACAGCAGGATATATTTGCGGACATGGAGGCAGAATTCCAGCAGTATGTGCATGGGGAGGATAACTGCTGTGCATATCTGAACCGGTATGTGCAGAAGCAGATTACCTTTGATCAGCTGAAATCCGGGCAGCAGGCTCACAAGGTAGTGGAGCTGGAAAATGCTATGCAGCTGAAGGACAACCACATCCATAACCTGGAGTATATGATCGCCGAACAGCAGAAAATCATTGATAAATACACCCACATTAAGAAGATCGCGAAGAAATTCGGCGCTGCGCCGGTCTATAAAGGGCTGAAGGCGGCAGCGAAAACCGGAGGTAAGGTAAGGCGGGCGGTTCTTCCGGACGGCAGCCGCAGGCTGTATGTTACGAAGGGAATCGGGCGTATCGTCTGTCATCCTGCAAAATCCTTCCGGCTGTGGACATCGGTGAAAAAGGGAAACTATTTCGGTGGCAGCAGCGAGCTGGATGAGCTGTATTACCAGCATGGCATCCTGAAGTTTCCGGCGGCCGACACGCCTAAAGTATCTATCGTCATACCGGCTTATAATCAGGTGGGATATACGTACCGCTGTCTGGTATCCATACTGCAGAACACGGCGGATGTGCCCTATGAGGTGCTGATCGGCGATGACGTTTCGACGGACGGAACCAGGCATCTGGCCATGTATGCGAAGGGGATCCGGGTGATTCGAAACGGGACCAATCTGGGATTTGTAAAGAACTGCAATCATGCGGCGGAGTCCGCCAGGGGAGAGTATATACTGTTCCTCAATAACGATACACAGGTAAAGCCAGGATGGCTGTCAAGCCTGATCGCGCTGATCGAATCGGATCCTTCCATCGGCATGGTGGGGTCCAAGCTGGTCTATCCGGACGGCCGGCTGCAGGAGGCCGGCGGTATTATCTGGCGGGACGGTACCGGCTGGAATTACGGCCGGCTGGATGATCCGTCCAAGCCGGAGTATAACTATGTCCGTGAGGTGGACTATATATCCGGAGCGGCACTGATGCTTCCGCTCGAGCTGTGGAAAGAGATCGGCGGCTTTGATGAGCGGTACGCCCCGGCCTACTGTGAGGATGTGGATCTGGCATTTGCGGTCAGGGATAAGGGGTATAAGGTGATGTATCAGCCCCTTTCAGAGGTGGTTCACTACGAGGGGATATCCAATGGAACCGACCTTGACAGCGGCATTAAAAAATATCAGAAAATCAACAGTCAGAAATTGAAGGAAAAATGGGAGTCTGTCTTCGGCCTCCAGTATGAGCACCACCCCGAGGCGCCGGAGCTGTTTCCCGCCAGAGAGCGCTTAAACGGCAGAAAAGTGATTCTGGTCATGGACCATTATGTGCCGGAATTTGATAAGGACGCCGGTTCCAAGAGCACCTTCAGCTATATGCGCATGTTTCTGGAGAAAGGCTATGTGGTCAAATTTTTCGGAGATGACTGCCTCCATGCAGAGCCCTACACCGGCACGCTGGAGCAGATGGGTGTGGAGATCCTGTACGGCGACTGGTACCGGGCCAATATCCTGGAATGGATACGACAGAACAGAACCTATATCGATTTTATCTATATCAACCGCCCGCATATCGCGGTGAAATACATCGATTTCATCCGTGAATATACCAGAATTAAGGTGATTTTTTACGGCCATGACCTGCATTTCCTCCGTGAGATGCGCGAATATGAGGTGACCGGAGATCCTGCGCATAAGAAGGAATCTGAGTTCATGAAAGGCCAGGAGCTGGAGCTGATGCGCAAAGCAGACATGACGTATTATCCGTCCTGCGTGGAGCGCGATGTGATACGCAAAATCGACCGGAAGATACCGGTAAAGGCGATCGGCCTGTATATGTACGAGAGCTTTAAGGAAAGCCTGAATCTGGACTTTAAAAACCGCAGGGGCATGCTGTTTGTGGGCGGGTTTGCCCACAGGCCGAACGCGGATGCCGTCCTGTGGTTTGTAAAGGAGATCTACCCGGCGGTCAGAACGCAGCTGGGGGATGTCCCCTTCTATGTCGTGGGTTCCAAAGTGCCTGATGAAATCAGGGCGCTGGAAGGCGGCGGCGTGGTGATCAAAGGGTTTGTCAGCGAGGAAGAACTGGAAGCGCTGTATGCGGCCTGCCGCATAACTGTGGTGCCGCTGCGTTTTGGCGCCGGAGTCAAGGGAAAGGTGCTGGAATCCCTCTATAACGGTATGCCGACTGTCACCACAGCAATCGGCGCGGAAGGCATCGAAGATGTGGAAGAGGTGCTTGAGATCGCGGATACGGCGGAAGAGTTCGCACGCGTTACAGCAGAGCTGTACCGGGATGAGGAGCGCCTTCGGAAGATGGCAATGGGTACCCAGGAGTATATGAAGGCGCATTTCAGTATGGATGCGGTGTGGGCGAATATTGCGGAGGATTTTCAGTAAACAAAAAGGAGTGGATGAATGCTGGATATATTGGTTTGTATAGGAATGGTGATTGTATATTTGATCTTGTACTATGCCTTCGGCACGTTAATCACCCGGCATATGAAGAAGGAGGCTGCTTCTGTCACATTTACGGTACTGGCCGGATTTTTCCTGTACTATGCTGTGTTCCAGGTGATCGCCATACCGATGGCACTGTTAAAGCGGCCGCTGTCCAATCTGTCACTATCCTGGGCTATAATTCTGGCGGCGGTGCTGGTGTACAGCGTATGGAATCACAGGCAGTGGGCCGTAGCGGGAAAAGGAGCGGTCCGGCTTTTAAAAGCTTCGCCGCTGTTCTGGGCCATGATAGGGCTGGTGCTGCTTCAGATCTGCGTGACCACTGTGTGGCAGACTGATTTCTGGGATGCGGCTTATTATGTGGGCGACGTATCTCTGTCAGTGCATACCAATACGATCAGCCACTATGATCCGTTAAGCCGTGAGCTCCGGGATGTCATCGATATACGGCATTTTTTTGCCATGTACCATATGCAGGATGCGGTGATATGCCAGCTTACGGGCATACATCCTCTGGTGGAAACCAAGACAATCATGGCGGCGGTGGTGCTGCTTATTACCAACATGATTTATTACCGAATGGCAAGGCTGTTTTTTAAAGAGAACAGCAAGGCGGTGCTGCTGATGCTCGCGTTTGCATTTATTGTAAACCTATTCAGCTATACGATGTATACGGCCTCCGGATTTCTGTTCCTTAGGACCTATGAGGGGAAGGCGGTTCTTGGCAATGTAATTCTTCCGGCACTGGTATATTATTTTGCCAGACTGTATCAGGATGCAGATTACAGGATGAATTGGGTGCTCCTGTTTCTGATTGGGTATGCCGGATGCGCGATTTCATCTTCGGCTATGATACTTGTTTTGGTTGGAATCGGTGCTTTTGCCCTGCCTCTTTGTTTTCTGAAGAAGGACGTAAAAATCCTCTTCAAATGTGGGCTGTGCGCGTTGCCCTGCCTGCTTGTCACTTTTTGTTATCTGTTAAGCCGGATCGGAATTTTGGTCATACACATATAAGGAGGCATTGCATGAATCTGGATCTGAATGAGCTGGGATACCGTTTTGTGGAAGCCTGCCTTAGAAATTACCAGGGAACCTGTATGTTCATCGGTTTTTTCATAATCGCGCTTCTGTATATATTTATAGACGGAGAAAAGCAGTGGAAACGTTTCTTTCTGCCATATATTCTGATTTTACTGGTCACTGTGTTTAACCCTTTACTGATGAAAACCGTTGTCAGCCGACTTAAGCTGACGAACGAATATTACCGTTTTTTTTGGCTGCTGCCTGTAGTGACCGTGTTAAGCTATGTGGGGACAAAGGTGGTGATGGGACTTCGACGTTTTTGGAGAAGGGCGGTGGCGGCGCTTGTGCTGGTGTCCATGCTGGTTTTGACAGGAACTACGCTGAAGTCTAAAAGTTTTCCGATGGCAACCAATATTTACAAAGTGCCTGAGGATTTGATCGAGATCTGTGAGATGATCCATGAGAACAACGATATGTGGACCGTCCCCAACGTAGCGTTTGACTTCAATTTAAATATTCTGGCCACACAGTATGATCCGTCCATTAACGCAGTGATACCTTATGAGCTGATGATGAGTACGGTGAATACACAGGCCACAGAGAATGAGAACGATGCGGACTGGATCCGCATGCGGGTGCGTTTAATTGAAGCTCTTATGCTGGACCGCCAGATTGAGATGTACGGATTTATGCAGGCTTTGAACCTGACCAAGACTCAGTATGTGGTTTACCGTCAGGATGGCCCCATGCATGATTATCTTAGCGGCGCAGGCTTTGACTATGTGGGTGAGACAGAGAATTATGTGGTATACCGCTATAGTTATGCCAAGCCGGAGGACTATGTGGAGCCTTGGGAGCAGGAAGCAATAGAAACCGGTATAAACGATACCGATGCCTCACAGCCGCCGGCAGATAATTGAGCCGAACTTGAGCTGTTAAAAAAACATATGAATATCGGAGGTATAAAGCGTGGAAAAACAACCGACACACAGAGAATCCGGAGAGATGCTGTTAAGCATCCGTAAGATCAGGTACAATCTGCTGAAATACTGGTGGATCTGTATTCTGGTGATGGGGCTCGCAGTAGGGTATGTAGTGCTGACAACATGGAAAGAATACAGGATGGATGTATACAGCGCCAGTCTGGACACCTATCAGACCCTGGCAACCGTCTATATTGACAGCAAGGATGAGGACTATACGGATGCTTATAAATGGCTGCTGTACAGTGAGATGGTTCGCGATCAGGTAGACGAAGAGCTGCAGAAGAACGGATTTGAACCGTTTGATAAGAACCAGGATATCATATTCGTGGCCACGAAGGGCGATTCTATGTACTATGAGCTTACGACCATGAGCGTTGGGCTGGATCGGACCATGCTAATAGCTACTAAGTTTGAGGAGCTGCTGGTTTCCGAAGCGAAGCGGGTCATGGGATTGGAAGGACAGATTATAGATTATCCGGAAGCAAAGGCTTATATGACCAATCATAAAGGGGCTGTGATCACCTTTGATCTGGACGAGCCAAAGACTGTTAGTCTGTCGCTGGGGTCCCTGCTGTCCTGGAATAAGCTGATGGTGCTCTTAGCCGGCGTGTTTGTCTGGCTGGGTTCCGTACTGATTCTGGTTTTGGCGGATAAGGTGTTCCGAACAAAAGAAGAAATCGGCGCGGTGATTAACCTGCCCTGCATCTGCGAGTTGGGCAGGGATCAGAAGGAAGGCTGTGACCTGATGGCGGTCATGCTCCGCAATATCGGCGAAAAGGACGGCAACGGCAATTTCCTGCTGGCATCCTCTTCCAAAGACCTGGGGTTATGTGAACTGGCGGATAATATCAGCAAATGTCTGGAGGAAAGAACCGGTTCTTCCGGCATGGATGCGGCCGTAAAGACCGGACAGGATATGGCCGTGTCTGCAGAAACGCTGGAGGAAGGCAAGAATGCCGGGCACGTCATACTGACAATTCGGATCGATAAGGATAAAATACCGGATGTGGAAAAGGCGGTCAGAAATCTGGAGATCGTGGATGCCAATCTGATCGGTTACGTACTGGTGAAATAGGATAGGGATGAATATGACAGGGAACGAAAAAAACAAGTATGAGAAATACAAAAGAATATACCGCATGTTCTCCGCGATTTTGGTAGTGGCTGCGGAGTCACTGCTGTACTGGAAAGTATGGTTTGACTATTATAACGAACGGACCATGAATCCCTTTGCTCAAAAGGGTAACTTCGTAATGCTGCTGCTGTATGTGTTCCTGTTGGTGGTATTCATCAACTTTTATGGAGGGGTAAAGATCGGCTATGAGAAGACTACAAGCATGGTGTTCTCGCAGGGGCTGGCGGTGATCTGTGCCAATATTTTTGTTTATCTGATCATCGTGCTGCTGACGAGGGGATTTCCCGATTTCCTGCCGTTTGCAGTGCTGACGCTGACGGATATTGTGGGGATCGGTATATTCATGTTTATTCTCAACCGCATCTACCGAACGCTTTTTCCCGCCAGAACGCTTTTGATGATTTATGAGGACTATGAAAGTAATGCGAGACTGTTGGCGCGCAAGATGGAGACCCGGGACGATAAATATAAGATTGGGGAATTCATTCGCGGAGATGAGCCAATGGAGGTATTGCAGGAAAAAATACGAAATTCGGAAGGTGTAGTGCTCTGTGAAGTTCACTCCAAACGGCGCAATAAGATTATCAAATATTGTTATGGGGCCTGTATCCGTGTATATGTGACGCCAAATATTTCCGATATTATCTTAAGAGGGTCGGAGAATCTGCATTTCTTTGATACACCGTTGCTGCTGGCAAGAAACAGCGGATTATCCATAGAGCAGAAGCTGATCAAGCGATGCATGGATCTTGTAATATCTTCATTGGGGATTATACTCGCGTCTCCGTTTATGCTTTTCACTGCTATTGCCATCAAACTGTATGATCGGGGACCTGTATTTTTCCGGCAGGCAAGGGTAACGAACGGCGGAAAAATTTTTTACATCACGAAATTCCGAAGCATGATTGTGGATGCGGAAAAGGATGGGCGTGTGATTCCCGCTACGGAAAGAGATCCGAGAATCACTCCGGTAGGCAGGGTGATCCGCGCTACACGGCTGGATGAACTGCCTCAGCTGTTTGATATTTTTGTGGGAAATATGAGCATTGTGGGCCCCAGACCAGAGCGTGTGGAACACGTAGAGAAATATACGCAGGAGATTCCGGAGTTCGCCTATCGCCTGAAGGTAAAAGGCGGGCTGACTGGTTATGCACAGATATACGGTAAATATAATACTACCGCTTATGATAAACTGAAGCTTGACCTTATGTATATCGAAAATTATTCGATCCTTCTGGATATCAGGCTGATCCTTCTTACTATAAAGATCATGTTTACCAGGGAGAGCACAGAAGGGTTTACAGAAGAAAAATCAGCAGAGATGCGGAATGCAGGGAAGTAATAAAAGATGGAAGAAAAGCTATTAATCAGCATTGTGACGGCAGCCTATAACAGTGAGAAGACCATCGCCCAGACCATTGAGTCCGTGCTGAATCAAACATATACGAACATAGAGTATATCATTATAGACGGTTTATCATCGGATGGCACAGTGAGCATAGCCGATAGCTACCGGGATAAGTTTACCGAAAAAGGCATATCTTACCGGGTTGTTTCAGAAAAGGACCGTGGCATCTACGATGCAATGAACAAAGGCATACGTATGGCTGGCGGACAGCTGATCGGTCTGTTAAACAGCGATGACTGGTATGAGCCGGTCTGCGCTGAAGTGGTGGCGGAGACGTATCTGAAAGAACCCTTCGATATGATGTATGCGGATCTTCGCATGATAAAGAGAGACGGATCCACCGGCATTAAGCGGGCCAGGCTCAGGGACTATGTAACCACCAGGGACTGGAATCACCCCACCACCTTTCTGACAAAGCAGATCTATGAGGCATATCAGTATCCCAATGAGTCGGTATACGATGATCTGGACATGCTTCTGTACATGCGCAGCCGCCACAAAAAGGTAGTAACCGTCAACAGAACTCTGGCAAATTACCGTCTGGGCGGTGCCAGCAACCGAAAATCGTTAAAGGACGCGAAGGAACGCATGGTGGTGAAGTACAGGATTTACCGGAAGTACGGTTACAGCAGGCTGTATTTGCTGGAAGCGGTACTGATGGAAACTGCGAAATTCATACTTGCGTAATGCGGTAAGGTGATTCTTATGTCTAAGTTTAACAGTCAGCTGCCTAAGATCATGCTGAAGATGAATAAGGTGAAGTACGGGAAGGGCCTGAAGCTCGGAGGCTGGCCGTTTATATTCCGGTTTTCACAGGCATCTCTTGAGATCGGGGAGGACTGCGCGATTAACAGTAATTTCCTGTCTAATCTGATTGGCTTGTATCAAAGGACAATCATCATTGCGAGAGATAAGGGCACGGTCCGGATCGGGAGTCATGTTGGAATATCCGGCAGCACGCTGTATGCCAGAGAACTGATTGAAGTGGGCGACTATTCGGTGATCGGGGCCAACTGCAAGATATTCGACAACGATTTTCACTCTTTGAATCCGGAGGAACGGAAAGCGGATATATATGACCATCTGGTCACCAGGCCGGTAAAGATCGGAAAAAATGTATTTATTGGATGCAACTGTATTATTCTTAAAGGAACTGTGATCGGAGATAACTGTATTATAGGAGCGGGCAGCGTTGTTCACGGCACCTTTGAATCGGGTTCTGTCATTGCCGGTAATCCGGCCAAGGTAATAAAAAAGACCGGCGGTCAGATACAGGAAGGAAATGTAGAGTTATGATGGATTTAACTGTTTTGATCATAACAAAAAATGAAGAGGACAATATACCCAAATGCATTGCTTCTCTGAAGGGGCTGGCGAAGCGGATTGTTGTGGTAGACAGCTTCAGCACGGACAATACTGTTTCAGTGGCCCGGAAACTGGGAGCCGATGTTTATCAGAACCCGTTTATAGACCATGCCACCCAGATCAACTGGGGACTGGATAATACCGAGATGGATACGGAATGGATTATGCGCATCGATGCGGACGAAGAACTGACGCCGGAATTGGCTGAGGAAATCGGAAGCAGGCTGGATGGCATTGACCCGCAGGTAAATGGCATTGAGTTGAAACGGCGTGTCTATTTTCTGGGACGCTGGATAAGGCATGGCGGCGTTTATCCTACCATTTTGCTGCGTATTTTCCGGCGTGGCACCGCATGGTGTGAGCAGACGCTGATGGATGAGCATTTTCTGCTAAAAAGCGGAAAGAGTATCTGTTTCCAGCACGATTTGATCGATAACAATACCAAGAGCCTGGAATGGTGGATTAATAAACATAACTGGTATTCCAATAAGGAAGTGCAGGACCATCTGGAGAAAAAACGTCAGATGGAGACCGGAGTTACGATGAAGCCGCAGTTCTTTGGAGGCGGTCAGGCGGAGCGGAAGCGGTGGATGAAGAATGTGGTTTATTATAAGACGCCGTTAATGCGCAGAGCGCACTGGTATTTTCTTTACCGGTACTTTCTGCGCCTGGGCTTTCTGGACGGTAAAGAAGGACTGGCATTTCACTTTCTTCAAGGTTATTGGTACCGTTTCCTGGTGGATGCCAAGATCTATGAGCATGAACATATGGGTACCGCAACCGAAGGGCGCGGAGACTTAAAGAGCTGATACGGAGGTTTCTATGAGACAGATCATGAGAAGGGCCGGGATTTTGTTACGTAATGTGATAGGGCTGCCAAAGCGGTTTTTCAGCAAGGTATCGGTTCTGGCATTGCTTTCAGACAGCCAGGTGGATGTAACATCGGCGGTCTGCAGCGGAACAAGACTTTATCGCAGCAGCGTGGGGCGGTATTCTTATATTGGCCGCAATTCATTTGTTACCAACTGTGTGATCGGAAATTTTTGTTCTATCGCCGGTAACTGTAATATCGGAGGCACCGGCCATCCTCTGAACTGGGTATCCACCTCATCTGTATTTCATAAGTGGGACAATATACTTAAAAAGAATTTTTCGAGGCACGAATATGATATATTCCAGCAGACCGTGATTGGAAATGATGTCTGGATCGCTACGAATGCCATGTTGAAAGCGGGAATTACAGTGGCGGACGGAGCGGTGATCGGCATGGGAGCCGTGGTTACAAAAAACGTGGGCCCTTATGAGATTTGGGCCGGTAATCCGGCCAGATGCATCCGGAAACGCTTTGATGATGAAACAGTAGAGCGGCTGCTTGCCACAGAATGGTGGAAACTGTCTGATGAGGATATAGAGAGGCTGGCTCCGAGCATGACCGATGTGAAGGAATTTCTGAAGGAGGCGGAAAAGGTACGATGAAGAGACTGCTGATTTTATCCATTTTTCCGGCGCCGTACCGGGTGTCGGTATTTCGGGGTCTGGCTGAAAGATACCAAATCGATCTGTATTTCGAGTTTGTTCAAAATCAGAACAGGAATGCTAAATGGTTTGTGGAAAGTGATGAGTTTACGGTGCTGACCACGCCGGAAGCGGTACAGAAATATGAGCAGGCTTTGAAAAATCTCACACAGTACGATCTGGTGCTGGCTTATGATTACTTCAGCAAAAGGGCGATGAAATTGATGATGCAGTGCATCCGCCGGAAGGTGCCGTACTGTATCAACTGTGACGGTGCCTTTATAAATCGGAATTTTATTAAAGACAGGGTGAAACACTTTTTCGTATCAAGAGCTGCGGCATGTTTTGCCAGCGGGGTGTCGGCATCCGATTATTTCCGCCATTACGGTGCTGACCGTAAGCGAATCCATATCCACAATTTTACCTCACTTACAAGAGAAGATATCCGGCAGGCTCCTGTGACTGCGGATGAAGTGCGGGATGTCCGCAGAGAACTGGGGATAAAAGACTGCAGGACGGTTCTGACGATTGGGCAGTTCATACACAGAAAAGGTAACGATATACTGCTGCAGAGCTGGGAGGGAATGCCAGAGGATTATCAGCTGCTGATTATAGGCGGCGGGGACTTGGCGCCGGAGTATGAGAAGTTTATCCGTGAGCATCATTTAAAGAATGTGCACATCCTGGGTTTTATGGACAAGGAACGTGTGATGAAATATTATATGGCCAGTGATCTCTTCGTGCTGCCCACCAGAGAGGATATATGGGGCCTGGTAATTAATGAGGCGATGGCGAACGGACTGCCGGTGGTGACGACAGACCGCTGTATAGCCGGACGCGAGCTGGTGGCAAACGGTGAAAACGGCTATCTAGTGCCTGCAGAGGATCCTGATGAGCTAAGGAAACGCATGAGGGAGATACTTGGGGATGATGGGCTTCGGCAGCGTATGCAGAAGGCCAATATTGGAAAGATGCAGGACAATACCATGGAGAACATTGTAAAGAGCCATATCCCGGTGATTGACAGTCTGTTGGGGATAGGAGGCAGTATATGATATATGTGGTTACCGCTGTACATGACAGATACCGAATTACGGAAAAATTTATCGACAGTCTTCTGACACAGACCTATAAGGATATACACCTTCTATTAGTGGATGACGGTTCTACGGATGGGACAGCGGATATGGTGCGCAGCAAATTTCCGGCATCCACAATTTTGACGGGGGACGGAAATCTTTGGTGGGGCGGTGCGCTGCATATGGTTTATAAATGGCTCTGTAAGAACGCGAAAAATGACAGAGACTGCGTGCTGATCAGCAACGATGATACAAATTTTGGCGCGGACTATGTGGAGAAGGGGATACGTCTGCTTGAGGAGCATGCAAACACGCTGGTAGCTGGCTGCGGGTATGGCATGCACAGCAAAGAGCTGCTGGACGGTATTTTCACCCATTCATTTGTGGACGGCACAGGAAGACTCATGCCGCCGGACACGGAAAGCAACTGTGCTTCCACCAGAAGCCTGTTTCTCCGGGTGGGAGACTGGAAGAAAATTGGCGGTCTTCATCCCATACTGCTGCCGCACTATCTGTCCGATTTTGAATTTACCATCCGCGCTTACCGAAAGGGAATGCATATACGTTCTTTTTCCGCTCTGACATACACCTTCGACGAGGGCGCTACCGGAGTGAATGAGTACAGTAAGCTGACAGTGAAAAAGCTGTTCAGCAAACGGTCCGGCTGCAATCCTCTATACCGCATTTCCTTTATCATTCTATCCACACCGCCGCGCTATCTGCCGGCCCATATCTGGCATCAGGTCAGACGTTATCTGGAAAAGGCGGGTCTGGTGAAGAAAATGATAAAAAGCAAATAGAACGGAGTATTTATGGCAATCTATTTAGTAGTATTGAGCATAATTATGATACTGGGGTTTTGTATAGAGATAGGGAAAGCCAACCGCTGGGAAGCGGTGTTTGCTGCCGGAAGGCGGGAGATCAGGATCTCACTCACGGGAGTTTTCTGGGCGCTTATATTTCTGACACTGGCATTATTCGGAGGACTGCGTTATAATGTGGGGACAGACTATGAGTCCTATTGCACAATATTTACGGATATTGCGGAGAACTGGTATGCGGCACGTTATACCGGCACAGAAAGAGGCTATGTCTGGCTGAACCGGATCGTTTCCATCTTTACCGATGAGCCGCAGGTCATTATATTTATCACCAATGCCATCATAACCTTTGTCGGTCTGCACTGTTTGAGAAAATACTGCAGGTTTGTACCTTTCGGCCTGTTTATCTTTTATACTACACTGTATTATTATTCGTTTAACCTGATCCGTCAGGGTATGGCGGCCACGATCATTTTTCTGGCCATGGGCTATGCATCGGATGGAAAATGGAAGAAATGCATCGCAGCCGTGGTGATTGCGGGCTTTTTTCACCGCACGGCCTGGCAGTTCATGCTGCCGATTGTGGTGCTTCTGATGTTCCGTTATAAGCCCTCCGTATATTTCATCTGTTTTGCGCTGGCAGCGCTTGCCACACTGTTCAGGGATACGGTGACGCTTCAGCTGATTGCCAGGTTTTATCCGTCCATGTTGAACTTTGAGGATGCGTATCAGTTTGAATTTTCATTTACACAGGTAGGGCTGTGCCTGATCTACATGATCCTGTGCCTGATGTATTACAAGCCGATGCTTCAGGCAAAAAAGGGAAACATCGTTTATATCAACGCGGCCATCTTCACCTTCGCGATGTATGCGCTGCTGTTCTGGTTCCCGATGTGGAGCAGGCTGAACCTGTATTTTATCGGCCTGTTTGCTTTGATTGTGCCGGAAGCAGTGTCCTGTGAGAAGGACCGCAAGATGCGCATATTCTATTATGCAGGGATTCTGGCGATTCTGCTCTTTTTCTATATTGTACCTACCCTTGCCGGAGGCGGGGACTGGTATTATGCCACCTATTTTGATAAGCTCAAGGAGCTGGCTGCTGAGAAAATGATACCGTGATAATTGGCAGCACACTGTTGTGTGCACAGGTCATCAGCCTTCGGCTGGTGACAGTAGAGGAGGAACTGTCTTGAACTATGTATACCCGAAACTGTCAGAAAAGGATCTCGGATTTGTCAGACTGGGCGGCGCGGGCCTTGGCAACATACTCTTTACCTATGCCCGGGCGGCAGTGTGCGCCAGGGATTACGGATACCGTCTGATCTGGCCGACCTGGTTTTCTTTTAAGCTTGGGCCTCTCCTTCGCAGAGAAATGGACAAGCGGTTTTACAATGATTTATTTCAGAATAATTGCGGTGCCATTTCAGGTATCCGGAAGCTCTGGTATCTCATGTCAAAAAAGCGGGTACCGGAGTGTGAAAAGGGACATGGGGACCGTTTTGACAATAAAATAATCGAATTTACCGGATTTGAGGGATGTTTTGAAGAGATTTTATATGACAGCGCCTATGTGCGTGAGATGTTAGAGAAAAATCTTAAGAAGAAAAACCGGGCAGCACTTACGTATGATTTCAGCGGCACCATCGGCGTGCACATCAGGCTCGGGGATTTTGGCCGCGTTTCGGCGGATGAGGTGAAAAACGGCAGACATGACAGCGCACTTCCCATTGACTGGTATGCAGGGGTGATTCGCCAGATACGTGAGTATGCAGGAAGGGAGGTCAAAGCCTGCATCTTTTCTGACGGTACGGACGAAGAGCTCGCACCGGTGTTGGCTTTGCCTGCGGTGGAACGGATCAGCTTTGGAACCAGCATAGCGGATATCATGGCGCTGTCGAGAGTGCCGCTGTTTGTGGCATCGGGTTCCTCATTTTCCATGTGGGCCAGATATCTGGGACGGATGAGCTGTATCTGCTATACCAATCAGATAAAGCAGAAGATATTGACGGAAAAGGACAGCAGTTTTGAATATGAGACTGACGGTGTGATCGCGCCAGAGATCGGAGAGCGAATCAGAGATATCCTGGCCCGGCAAAAGAAAGCCGGAGACATATAGAAAAAAGGAGTGGATGGGGCTATGGCAGGTATAAAAGCGATGATCAGTACGGTGCTGGGAATTCCCAACCGACTTTATAATCTGGCTGTACTTAAATACCGGGGTGTGGAGTATGATAAAAGCCTGGTAATCAACGGCCGGATCAAGATCGCCGGCCATGGCCGGATACGCATCGGAAAAAATGTTGTGATCAATTCTTCACTGTCCTCCAATCCTATCGGCGGGGATACCAGAACTGTATTTTCCCTGCTAAACGGTGCGGAGCTGATTATAGGGGACGGTGTGGGCATATCCAATGCGGCGGTTGTATGCCATCACAGAGTGGTGATCGGAGAAGGGGCGCAGATCGGCGGGAGCGTCCGCATCTATGATACGGATTTTCATACGCTGGATGCGGGCAGGCGCAGCGGAGCGGACATGCTGGAGGCGGTGAAAAAGCCGGTGGAGATCGGTGCCAGGGCATTCATCGGCGCCCACAGCATCGTGCTGAAAGGCGCTGCTATTGGGGAAGAAAGCATCGTAGGAGCGGGTTCGGTGGTAACAAAGCGGATACCGGATCATGAAATCTGGGCAGGAAATCCGGCGCGGTGTATACGGAAAGCGCAGGAGGGAAGCGAGGGTTCGGTATGAGAGTTCTGTGGGTATGCAATATAATGCTTCCGTTTATCGCAAAGCATATGGGCCGTACGGATGCTCCGGCGGTGGGAGGATGGCTGACCGGTCTGATGGAAGGTCTGATGGAGATACAGGATATCGATCTGTCTGTCTGTTTTCCGATGCCCGGTTCCGATGGACTGACGGAAGGGGAAACAAAGCGGATTCATTACTACGGATTTGCGAACGATTTGAAAAAGATGAATGAGTATGAACCCGGCGTGGAAGAACAGCTGCGTGAGATTATGAAAAAGGCTGATCCGGATGTGGTTCATATATTCGGTACGGAATACAGCCATACTCTGGCGGCGGTTAAGGCTTACGGAAAGCCGGATAAAACGGTTATCAGCATACAGGGAATGGTATCCGTCTATGCAAAGCACTTTATGGCGGATCTTCCGGAACGGGTCCAGAAAAGATATACCTTCCGCGACCTGATCCGCCGGGATAATCTAATTGCCCAGCGGCAGAAATTCCTGAAAAGAGCTGTTTTTGAGAAAGAAGCGCTGGCCCAAACAGGCCATGTGATCGGCAGGACGGACTGGGACCGTGCCTGCACGCAGCAGCTGGCACCCCAGGCTGCGTATCATTTCTGCAATGAATCGCTGCGGAGCGTATTTTATGAGAAGCGGTGGGAGCTTAAAGATTGCAGTCCCCATACCATCTTTGTCAGTCAGGGAAGCTATCCCATCAAGGGCCTGCATTATGTGCTGGAGGCGATGCCGGAAATACGCAGACGGTATCCGGATGTACAGCTTCGGGTGGCGGGCGGCGATCCGACCGGAGAAAAGACCCTGAAGGACAAGCTGCGGATATCTTCCTATGGAAAATATATCGGGAGCCTGATCAGAAAATACGGGCTGGAGAAACAGGTAGTATTTACCGGTTTTCTCGATGAAAAGACCATGTGTGAGGAGTTTTTAAGAGCAAATGTGTTTGTCAGTCCGTCATCCATTGAAAATTCGCCGAATTCAGTAGGAGAGGCCATGCTTCTGGGGATGCCCTGTGTTTCCTCCGATGTGGGCGGCGTAAAAAACCTGATGGAGCATGGGAAAGAAGGATTTGTATATCAGGCGGATGCGCCTTATATGCTGGCGTATTATGTCTGCAGGATTTTTGAAGATGGGCAGCTGGCGTCCTTGTTGGGAGAAAGCGCGGCAAAAAAGGCTGCTGCAACCTATGACAGGGCAGCCAACACCGCCAGGCTGGCGGAAATATATCAGGAGATTTGCGGATAATGAGTAAAAAGGAGAGTTTCATGAAGCCGAGCGGAATAGATCTGGCGGTACTGTGCGTTTTTTTTGTCAGGCCGGATACATTTGAAAAAGTATTTGAGCAGGTAAGGCTGGCCAGGCCCAGCAGGCTGTTCTTATATCAGGACGGGCCCCGTCCCGGGCGCAGTGATGATGTGGAAAACATTGCGAAATGCCGTGCGATCGCGGAAAACGGGATTGACTGGGACTGTGAGGTGCACCGCAATTATCAGGAGTCCAATGTGGGGTGCGACCCTTCCATGTACAATGCCATCACCTGGATGTTTTCCCATGTGGATAAGGGCATGATACTGGAGGATGATATTGTGGCTAGCCAGAGCTTTTTCCCTTTTGCTAAGGAAATGCTGGACCGTTATGAAAATGATAACCGGATTTTTACCATTGCCGGAATGAACCATCTGGATGTGTATAATGAGGATTATGCGGACTACTTTTTTTCCAGAAGGTCGGCCATCTGGGGTTGGGCTACCTGGAAACGCTGTATAGATCTGTTTGATACGCAGTACCGTTTTCTGGACAGCCCTTATGCTTTGAGGGAAATGAAGTATCAGACAGAGGCTCTGGATGAAAAGATCAAGACCTGCAAATGGCATAAAAGCACCGGGAAGGCTTATTTTGAAACAATTATCTGGAATACCAAGTCTACAAATCATATGCTGGATATCGTGCCCAGCCGGAATTTAACTTCTAATATAGGGGTGGGAGCCAACGGCACCCATGGCGCTGCCTCTTTTAAGACTGTGCCAAACGGCATCAAGCAGGTTTTCTATAAGAAGACCTATGAACTGGATTTTCCGCTGCGCCATCCACCGTTTGTGATCGAAGATGTAACCTATACCAAAAGATTCTGCAGAATCTTAAGCGAAGGCCATCCGATGGTGAAAGCGTGGAGGGGCATAGAAGGCGGGTTTAAGAGCTTTATCTATTCGGACCGGAAAGAGAAGGCTGCGAAGCTGAAGCGTCTTCCCGGCACGGTGAAAAACGTGCTGCATATATTCAGAAAATAAAACGGGCGGAGAGGACGGAAACGGATGATACGACAGCTGAAATACGGAGCATACTTTTTTGCCGCGGGCTGCAGACATGTGTTGAAGCTGCAGCCAAAAGTAAAATATGACAATGTAAAGCATCTGGATGCCAATGCGGCTAACCGGCTGATCGGAAGCCGCATCCGATTAGGGGAACCTTTTATGGCCTGCCGTTTTGGCAGCGGAGAGATGCGCACCTTCTTAAAAACGCTGGAGGTGGATATGGGAATCCGCAGGAGCATTCCGGAAGCCAATATGGATTCTATGTGCATCAATGCCGGATTTTTTCCCAGACAGCAGGACGCCGTTATGCGGTTTGGCCGTCTGATGGGGGATGCATGCAGAGATGTGGATCTGCTGGCCACATGGGATACGCTTCCTATGGAGAATTATGTGCTGAATACCTGGGTGAACCAGGCTCTGTACTGTTATTTGTCGGGGCTGGAGCCCTTTTTTGCGGATATCCCCTGGACCCTGGCATTGGAAGGAAAGCGGGTGGTCGTAATTCATCCCTTTGAAGATTCGATCAGGCAGCAGTATCAGAGGAAAGATCTTCTGTTTCCGGATAAAAAGATATTGCCTGAATTCAGCCTGCGCACCGTGAAGGCCGTGCAGACCATCGCAGGTCAGAAAGACGAACGGTTCAGCGACTGGTTCGAGGCTTTGGAGTATATGTATGAAGAGGCCATGAAGGAGCCCTTTGATGTGGCGGTTATCGGCTGCGGCGCATACGGATTTCCTCTCGCGTCAAAGTTAAAGAGGGCGGGCAGGCAGGCGATCCATCTGGGCGGCGCGACGCAACTGCTGTTCGGAATCCGCGGGCAGCGCTGGGAGGCAAAAGAGGAGTATAAGGATATCATCAATGAGAACTGGCGCCGGCCGCTTAAGAGCGAGAGGCCGGAAGGGGCGGGGAAGATTGAAGGAAGCTGTTACTGGTGATCTGATAAGGGAATAGTAAAATGAAAAAAATCAGAACGAATAATCGAGTCGTTAATAATTCCATGTGGATATTGGCGGAACGCATCATGCAGATGGGCGTTTCGTTCTTTATCAATATCGCAACAGTAAACTATTTACAACCCGAAGGGTTTGGTGCGATCAATTACTGTGCTTCATTTGTTTCTGTATTTACCTCTATTGCGGCACTGGGACTGGAATATGTAATTATTAAGGAATTCGTCGCCAATCCCGACGAAGAAGGAACAATACTTGGCACCGCACTGATCATGCGGATTCTGGCCGGGATATTTTCTATCATTAGTATCCAGCTGCTGGTGGGAGTAACAAAGGGCTTTCAGCCATTTTACCAGGTCATATGTATAATGGTATCGCTGCAGCTCCTTTTTAAGATATCGGAATTGCTGGATTTCTGGTTTCAATCGAAGCTGCAATCGAAACATGTATCCATTGCAAAAGGACTCACCTATGTGATTTTGGCAGCATGGAAAATTTATATAATCATTGCTGCTAAGACCGAGGCATGGTTTGCATTTTCCTATACACTTGATGCGCTGGTGATGTGTATAATTTTGTTTTATATTTACATGAAAGAGAGAAAGCAGAGATTTGGCTTCTCTTTTGTATGGTGTAAGCGTCTGCTGCATCAGAGTAAGCATTTTATTCTGGCTTCAATGATCACCGTAATATATTCGGAAATGGACAGGATCATGATCGGAAATATGCGGGATGATGCGGAGGTGGCGATCTATTCCACCGCATACGGACTTGCAATGATGTGGGTGTTTATTCCCAACGCGATTATGAGCTCTTACCGTCCTGTTATCATGGAGGGATATGCGCAGAATACAAATTATAAAGAGCGGATGAAGACTTTGTATTCTATCATCATATGGATAGGAATTGCTGCGGGACTGGGTATTACTATATTCGGCCGGTTTATTTTGATGATATATAAACCGATCTATATGGCATCTCTTCCGAGTCTGATTCTGTTGATTTGGAGCACGTTGTTTTCACATCTGGCGGTTGCCAGGGGGACCTGGCTTGTTTGCGAGGGCCTGAATAAGTATTCAGAGATATTCCCAATATGGGGCGTGGCCGTAAACCTGGTATTGAACTTCACACTGATTCCTAAGCTGGGGGCTACTGGAGCATCCATTGCCACATTGACAACACAGTTTGTAATAACATTTATAGCACCGTTGTTTTATAAAGAAACCAGGCCCTCTGTGCAGCAAATGACAGAGGCGATCATGGCCAAAGATCTGATAGACCGTCTGCGGGGGATACGAAATGGAAAATAAAAAACTGCTGAAATGGAAGATTGTTTCAATTGTATTGGCTGCTGCTATTCTGATTGTTGGGATAGGTTCAGGTTATTCTATAGTAAAACTTAAAGAAAAAACAGATATTCTGGCTGAGATAACCGCGGTACAGAAGGATGATATAGTAAAACTGGGCGAAGCGCTGGACGTTGCATTGGAGGAGAGCGGCAGTGTAAATGTGTCCTGGAGAGGGAAAAAATGGTGCAGCTATGGCGACAGCATCACACAGCTAAAAAGCTGGCAGGACTATATTACAGAATATTTCGGATTTGCAAGGCACTATGAAAGAGGAATCGGCAGTGCCACGATCACGAAAAGTGAGCAGACCTGGTGGGCAAACCCTGATGGCAGCTATAACAGCCGCTATGGATTTGAAAGCACCGAACAGCCGGCAGGCACAACCGAACATGAGGGGTACTTCTGCAGTACGGATAGAATCAATACGATGATACCGGAGGACACAGATCTGGTGGTCGTCATGGGGGGAACCAATGACGCGGACTTAAGCCTTAATATACCGTTGGGAGATTTGAGCTATCCTTATGACGAAACTACCTTCAAGGGAGCGGTTGCATCAATGATTGTTAAAATACAGCAGCGTGTCCCAAACGCGGTGATTGTTTTATGTTCGCCGTTAAGCGGCAGAGGCCCGGAAGATGAGACTCTGATGCATGGAAATACCACGGAGCCGCAGTATAATGGTATAGGACTGACGACCCAGGACTACGCAGAGGCCATGGAAGAGGTCTGCGAGTATTTAAGCATACCATATATTGATGTCTTCGGGGAGACAGGAATCAACTGTTTTAACAGAGCACAGTATATCAGTGATACGGTACATCCGAACGATGAAGGTGGAAAGGCCATTGCCCGTGTGATCATCGGCAGGCTGGAGACTTTAAAACCGGTGGAGAGGAAATAGAGATATGCAGGATAGAGTTGATAAAGTATGGCGGACAGTGAAAAAGAATATACTGGTCATTTTGTTTTTTGCCATGTTCCTTTGTTACGGACTGTATTGTTTTAAGGACTACGGCATATCTACGGATGAGCTGATAGAACGGGACAGCGCGCTTATAAATTACAAACGTATATTTCCTTCCGTTACCGAGATTAAAACGGATTCAGTGGATTTTGCGCAGCTTAAGGACCTTTCAGAATGGAAGGACCGCTATTACGGGGTGGCGCTTCAGCTTGTGCCGGTCATGATTGAGCATATGTTTGACTTCCAGTTATCGCTGCGCCAGGTTTACCTGGTGAAGCACTGCTATACTTTCCTGCTGTTTTTTGTCAGCTGTATCTTCTTTTATAAGATCGCGTATATGCTGTCCAGAAACCGATATATGGCATTGCTGGCGACTGCTATGCTAGTGCTGTCTCCAAGGATATTTTCTGATTCCTTTTATAACATGAAGGATATGTTTTTTCTCCCGGTATTTGTGGTGAATCTATATTTTGCAATTAAATTTCTGCAGAAAAGTAGTATAAAAACGATGATACCGCTGGCTATCATTTCTGCGCTGTGTACAAATACCAGAATTGTAGGCGGCATATTGATCTTCTTCTGTCTCCTTTTTTCATTTATAAAAAGTATAATGGAAAAAAGGTGGAAGAAGCAGTTCTTTTACTGTCTTGGTACAGGAGTTCTGTGTCTGGGCTGTTATATTCTTGTGACCCCTATTACATGGACAAATACTGTGCAGGAAATACTCAATCTGGCCGGAACGTTTTCAAATTACACAAAGTGGTCCTTTGATGTATTTTATTTAGGCAGTCATGTCCCGTCTACAGATCTGCCATGGCATTATCTTTTCGTATGGATCGGTATTTCCATACCTGTTTTATATCTGATACTGGCGGTGCTGGGGTTAGTGGATCAGGCAGTGGTAGGTCTGCGGGCTGTTGTCCGTAAGGACGTGGATACGGATGAGATGTGGGTCAGGCTGCTTCTGTTTATGATGCTGATTGTTCCAATCGCATATGTGCTCATTAAGCGACCCGTACTTTATACCGGATGGAGACATTTTTTCTTTATTTATCCGGTAATGATACTGTTTGCAATGTTTGCAGTGATGCGTATATGCGCGCTTTTAAAGAGATGGAAGGTGCTGCAGTGGTCCGCGGTAGGGGCCATAGGCATTTATATGCTATTTGTCGGAAGGTGGATGCTTCGCAGCCATCCATATGAATTTATGTATTTCAATCACATAGGCCGGAATCTGGCGGCGGAGAATTTTGACAGAGACTATTGGGATCTGGCAGGGCTGGAGATCCTTCAGTATCTGGCGGATCTGGATCAGAGAGATGAGATTAAGGTATATATGACGATGAACTACTGTGCGCCCATGCTGCCGGAGGAGGATTATAAGCGGATAAAGGAAGTCTATACGGTCGAAGAGGCCGAATATGTTCTGGAACCTTACAGGGATATGGCAGAAAGTGATGCATATTTCCAGTGGGTGTTGTATAATGAGATATACCGGGTTGAGGTGGACGGAATAAAACTCCAGTCCATATTCCAGCGCGGTCAGCAGTGGCTGCAGAGCACAATGGTCAGAGAGGAACGGGATGGGATATCCTATAGCCTGGATGGCATTACCTGGATAGATGAGAGCACGAACGATCAGACTGTGCTGACAGGAGAACTGCCGGAGGCACGGGATATTGACAAAGTTACTGCCAGAACAACTGCGGACAGACTGCCCGAGAATTTTGTTGTATTCGTTGGAAATGAAGAGGGCGTTTTTGAAAGACTGGATCAGATCGCAGGCTATACAACGGTGGCAGATGGAATTTCAGCGGTATTTGATATGCGCAGCGTCAAGTATATCCGTATATTATATGATAAAGATACAGCGATGCTGGATGAAAACTGGAATATCGATCTGTATGTGCCGCTGGGATATGAGCTGAATCCGCTGGAATCAGGAATACAGGAAGTAAACAGTGACAATAATCCAAAGGAACTGCCGAATGTGAAGGATGGAGACAGCAATACCTACTGGACCACCGGAGTGGAGCAGAGTGAAGGGATATGCTTTGATATTACGCTGAAGGATGAGCAGAAAATTAACGGAATCACCCTTGAAATGGGCAAAAATGAGACGGATTATCCCAGGAACCTGGAAATATACACTTCATTGGACGGTGAGGACTGGCGGCCGGTTTCATATAAATTAGAGGGAGAAACGTATCTCTTTGAGCCGATAGACAGCCATTATATCCGACTTCGTTTGGGAGAGACAGAGGCTGGGATTGGATGGAACTGGGGGATTGGGGAATTGACAGTGATAACATCTGGAGTTATCATGCAATGAGTGCAGGTTGTAATAAAAACAGGAGTATACATGTATGTCAAGATTGAAAAAAATAAAAGAGCTAATAAAGAAAAAGGAAAAATGGGTTATAGTATTGTTTTTTTCGCTTTTTTTTCTTTACGGGTGTGTAACTTTTAGAGATTTCGGTTTGTCAGGTGACGAGGGGATTCAAAGATATCATAGTCTCGTTATGTATAAATATTTAGTACCTTCTGTTGGTAATATAGTAACCGATACTGTGAATTTTCCAACGGTACCCGATCCTAAGTCATATGGTGTTTATTATGGAGTTACTGTACAATTGCCGACAGTGGTAATTGAGCATTTGTTTGGTTTTCAATTAGATTTGCACACCGTTTTTCTTATCCGACATTTTTACAACTTCCTGATATTCTTTATTGCAACTATCTTTTTTTATAGAATATGTTATGTATTTACTAAAAGAAGATATTGGGCTTTACTAGGAACTTTTTTGTTGATAGTATCTCCCAGGATTCTGGGAGATGCATTTTATAATGTTAAGGATTTAATGGGGCTGTCAGCATTTGTAGTTAATTTATACTTTGCTATATTGTTCATTAAAAAGATAAGTATTAAATCTTTTATAGGGCTTATTTTATCCTCTGCATTATGTATAAATGTTAGAATTGTGGGTGGGGTAATCATAGCATCCTGCCTATTTTTGGCATTTATACGCTGTATTGCTGATAAGACTCTTAAACATTATTGGTTATATTTTGTTGGTACAGGTGCAGGGTGTTTTGGATTATATTTACTAATGACTCCTGTTACATGGGGGAATGTGTTTGAGGTATTATTAAAGACAATAAAAACTTTTTCTAATTATAGTGTATGGATCAATACTAACTTCTATTTTGGTAAAAACGTTGAGGCGATGCATCTGCCCTGGCACTATTTACCGGTCTGGATATTTATAAGTACACCCATAGTATATAGTTTGTTCTGTATAGTGGGTATTTTATCGGAAGGGTTTAGGCTGTTCTTTAGAAGGAATAAAACAGGCGATCTAGATGATCGGGATTACTCATGGAATTTGGTATTGATTTTTATGTGTATGGTGATCCCATTTCTGTATGTCATCCTATTAAAACCAGTACTATATACTGGTTGGAGGCATTTTTACTTTATTTATCCATTGATTATTCTATTTGCGCTAGTAGGATTTAAAACATGTGTTGTTTATTTTGCGAAAAAGAAAGCTGCTGCTATATCTCTTTGGGGAATTTTGGGCTTCAGTGTCATTACTACTATTTTATGGATCGGATGTAATCACCCATACGAATATGTTTATTTCAATCCATTAGTACGTCCATATGTAGATGAAAATTTTGAGAAGGATTATTGGGGGACAAGCGGATATGCTGCTATTCTGTATATTCTTAATACAGATATTAGTGATTCTATTAAAATATATGCAAAAAATACGAGTGGATATGATTTTTTAGAGAAAGATCAACGTGCTCGGATATCAATTGTCAATAGCGTAGAAGAAGCGGATTATGTGGTCGAAACATATTCAGCTGTATCACAGAGTAAAAAGTACAATGAATTTCAGGAGTTTGATGAAATTCATAGTTTAATAGTGGATGGCTTTTATGTTAATACCATTTTTAAACGTTCATATGAACATTATTCCACGAGTATTTTAACTTTATCAAATGGCATATGGAATTCTTCTATTGATAATATAACCTGGGAATGCAATAATGATACAGCGATAGCAATATGGAAGGAGCCTGTAAGAGTCGACAAAGTCACGATTGAATTTGAGAATAAAAAAGTAGCAGAAAAAAGTGAAGTTTATGCTACGGTTGATGGGGATAATTGGGTATGTATTTCTGATAAGAATGATTATAAAATTTCCGGGAATCAGATTTGGGGGCATATTAGTACAGAACATTTAGTAGGGATTAAAGTAGTCGGTGTTGGTGAAAGAATAACTCTAAACATTTATCAGAATAGAGCAGAGGAAGATGCTATAACACATCCCCAGTCAATAGTTCGTGTGCTAGGACATGAAAATAGCCCTGATTCTGAATATGCTATTGATAATAATCCAAAAACAAATTGGCATTCTAATACGCAGCATCCCGACATTGTATTTGATATCGAATTAGATAGTATATATCATGTGAGTGGATTGCGTTTGGATCCGGGGCAGTGGAAGACTGATTATCCAAGAAAATTACGAATTTTTATATCAGAAGATGGACAGAGTTATGGGGAAGTAAATGCTGACAGCACAGAAAATATTGAGTATTTTTTTGAGGCAGTCAAATGTCAGTATATTCGCTTGATAACAGGTGATACACAGGAAGTTTTAGAAAATGACTGGACAATTAGTGAAGTGGCTGTGTTTCAAACTGTCGAATAATTTAGAAAACGAGGGATGGATTATGGAACAGATGATAACATTTGTTATACCTATGTACAATGAAGAAGAGTCTATACAGCTCCTTTATGAAAAAATACTAGATAACGTATTGGATGTTTATAACTATGAAATGATATTTGTTGATGACGGTTCGAGTGACCGTTCTTCTGAAGAGGTTAAGAAAATTATTGTCAAAGATGCTAATGTCCATCTTATTGTGTTCCGCAGAAATTTTGGTAAGGCAGCAGCGCTTCAGGCTGGCTTTCGGAATTCTAAGGGAGACATTATTATAACAATGGATGCTGATCTGCAGGATGATCCTTGTGAGATCCATAATTTTATCAATAAGATTAATGAAGGCTATGATCTGGTTTCCGGCTGGAAAAAAGAACGCCATGATCCTCTGGAAAAAAGAATTCCGTCTAAATTATTTAATAAAGTAACTTCTCATCTTTCAGGTGTACAGCTTCATGATTTTAATTGTGGATTTAAGGCTTATCGTAGGGAGGTGGTTGAAAGCTTAGATGTATACGGAGAATTACATCGCTATATTCCTGTTTTAGCATATCGAAAGGGATTTAAAATAACGGAGATTGCTGTACATCATAATAAAAGAGAATTTGGTAAGTCAAAGTATGGGTTTGAACGGTATCTTCGAGGCCTGTTTGATTCTATAACGGTAGCTTTTCTTGGCAAGTTTTATGATCGGCCCATGTATTTTTTTGGTAAAATAGGATTATTACTTAGCGCTTTGGGCGGTATAATATGTGCCTACCTTACAGTATTGTGGTTTTTAGGTCAAGGAATTGGTGGTAGGCCATTATTGATGTTAGGTGTGTTATGTATAATTTTGGGTGTGCAGATGTTTTCAATTGGGTTCTTAGGAGATATGCTAGTTGATGCTACATATCATGATAGATATAATGAAAGCCATATTAAGGAGAAAATATAGTTAAAAATGGATGATTATATTAAGGGGAAAAGGATCCTTTTCATAACAACCAAAAATATAGATTATATTCGTAATCAGCAGGAAATAAAAATATTAAGAGCGATGGCAGGAAATGTCCAGATAGTTTATTCGAAATGTAAAAGTTATCCCTTGCGTTTATTTGTTATATACATTCGCTTGCTTTTTATGTCTTTGAAAGCAGTAGATACAATATTTATAGGATTTTCACCACAACTTATATTGCCGGTTTTCTTTTGGAAAATGTCTAATAAGACAATAATTATTGATTTTTTTATATCGGTATTTGATACACTGGTAAATGACAGAAAAACATTTAAAGATAATAGTATAATGGCAAGATTTTGTCATTGGCTTGATGACAGAACATTAAGCAAATCTAAACTTGTAATTGCAGATACAGAAGCCCATGGAAAATACTTTATTGATGAGTTTGGACTAGCCCGGAGTATTATAAAGGTTTTATACCTTGAAGCGGATACTGGATTATACTATCCAAGAAAAATAAAAAAGCCGCAGGAACTGGAGGGGAAATTTGTCGTAATGTATTTTGGAAGTGTACTTCCATTACAGGGATTAGAGGTGGTTTTGCAATCAGCAGATATATTGAAAGAGATATCAAATATACAATTTATAATTGTTGGACCGTTAAAAAAGTGTTCCTATAAGCCTGTTAGTAACAATATGTTATGTATTCCATGGCTTTCGCAGGATAAATTGGCTGAAACCATTGCTATGGCTGATCTGTGTCTGGCAGGTCATTTTAATGGGAGCATACAGAAGGCCAAAAGAACAATACCAGGTAAGGCTTATATCTATGAAGCGATGCATAAACCTATGATATTGGGGGATAACAAAGCAAATCATGAACGATATTCTGAAAAACAGGAGGGTATTTATTTTGTTGAAATGGGTAGCGCAGAAAAGCTTGCCGATTTGATTAAAAAAATATTTGAAACTTATACACATAAGAAGGTTGGAGATCTAAATGGTAGAAAATAGATTGTATGAGCGTACTTCCTTCGATATAGCAATAGTATTTATAGTAATAATATCTGTGTGTATCCTTGTTTACTGGAATGAAGGCAGATGCAGGTATTACACTCCCTCGGAGCTTGTTTATTCTACGGAGGAATATACTTGCGTTATAGAGGAGATTACAGTCCATAATTATATCTCTATAAAAGGTTATGCATATAAAAATGGAGAAAGTATAAAGACAGCTAATAGCTTTTTTGTTCTTAAGGATACAGTAAGTGGTACATATATACAGATACCCACCCAGATAATCGAGGATATAAGATATAACGAAATCGCGGGGAATGAATATGAGAATAAATATGCCGGATTGCTTGGTTTGGTAAATACCTCCAAGCTTCAGAAGGGTAGAGATTATGTTATAGGGGTTGGGTATGGAAATAATAATGATGCAACATTAATTATGACGGAAGAACGGTTCCAAGTAGGAGATAAATAATGAAATCCTTTACCGGAAAGTATAGAAAATATGTAGCAGAAAATAAGATTTTTATATTTTTATTTTGTTTTATGCTATTATTACACTTTTTTTTGAATACAGATCGCAGTGATGATGTACGTTATTGGGAGGCTTTACAAACCCAGACAGTAAGGGATTTAGTGAGCAACAGATATTTTACATGGTCATCAAGAAGTGTGTTAGAATTTGTATGGTTTCACTTAATTCTATTAGGTGTATGGAGCTGGAGGATTGCGGACAGCATTGTATGGACAATGTTGGCCTATGTTATATACCGTTTTAGCGATGTTGCCGATTCATCTAATAATCGTAAACATTTAAAGATCATGGCCGTAGAGTTGGTGCTTTTATATCCGTTTATTCAATTGGGCAGTGCTGGATGGGAAGCTACTACGTTAAACTATCTATGGCCTGTAAGTTTTGGATTGCTGGCGTGTCTGCCAATTAAAAAAATTATATATTGTGAAAAAATACAATGGTGGGAATATGGCATATATGTCATTTGCACAGCTTTTAGCGCCAGTCATGAACAGGCTTGTGTGGCGCTTTTTATTCTAACATTAATTTTTAGCATTTATTTTATTATGAAGAGAACTAAAAATGTATTTGTTTATATACAGTTTTTAATCTGCCTATGCTCGCTTATTTATATAATGAGGAGCCCAGGCAATTCTGTGCGTTATGATAGAGAGGTTTGGTATTGGTTTCCTCAATATGAAACGTTGTCATTGATAGATAAGATAGAATTGGGGTTTTCAAATGGAGCCTCGTATTTGCTCTTTAAGCCCAATTTGATATTTCTGATTTTTTCTATTTTTCTTCTTTTGAGAGCGTTTAAGGAACCGCAGACTGGTAGAGGTATGAATATATGGAGCGGTATTCCGCTTGTAAGTGTCGGCGTATTGGTATTAACCAGGCCTTTGCTGCAACTATATTTTCCTGAAATGACAAGGATTATTGAAAGTGTTACCCCTACAGGAATAATCACTGCGGGTAATTATAATATGCTATCAGCATATATTCCTTTAGCATTATTAATTTTGGCGCTTGTTTCTGTAATAATGGCCTTTCTATTTTGGTGTAGGGATAAAAAAACATGTAAATATACATGGATAAACATACTGATAATTTTGACTGGAGGAGTGACTGCAGTAATCATGGGATTTTCACCTACAATATTCGCGTCAGGTGAACGAACAATGGTTTTCTTAGAAACTGCTGTACTGTTATCAACTCAATTATTGTTTGCAAGAATTATAATACTTAGTGAACATGGAATATTATTTATCAAATATGGAGTTGGCGTATTGGCAGCGTGCAATGTTATATACTTTCTACTGCTAATCGATTGATAGGGGGGGCATCATGAAAGATTATAAAGTTTCTATTATAACTGTATGTTACCATGCTGAAACGTCGATAGAAGTAACTTTAAAGTCAGTGTTGGAACAAACTTATAATAACATCGAGTATATAGTAAAGGATGGAGGTTCCAGTGACAAAACGGAAGTAATTGTGGAAAATTACAGAATGCTGTTTATACAGAAAGGTATTGATTTTAAATATTATTCTGAAAAAGATGATGGAATTTATGCAGCAATGAATGAGGCAGTACTTTATGCAAATGGTGCTTGGGTGGGATTTTTAAATGCAGGAGATACCTATTATTCAAATAAGACATTAGATGATGTGTTCAAAAATAAATATTATGATGGGTACTCCGTAATATATGGAGATACTATTGAAAAGGAAGGTGACTTTTTATCTTTGCGTTATGCTGACATGGAAAGAATCGTCAAAAGAATGCCTTTTGGTCACCAATCCTGCTTTATAAGAACTGACGTTATGCGAGCTTATCCATATGACTCAAGTTTCCGCATAAGTGCTGATTATCATATGATTTTACGTCTATATAATGATAAGCATAAATTTATATATTGTGGCAATATTATCTCGGTCTTTAGTATGGATGGAATATCATCTACGAATTTTACTCTTTTAGTACACGAAAGGGAAAGGGCTAGACTGGCATGTGGATATGGTGATGGCTTTTTTTCATATCATTATCTGCTGCAGTACACAGAAGCATGGTTCAAGAATGTAATTCAGTTACTTTTACCTTCTGGTGCAGTGAGTTATTTACGAAGATATTATATAATCCATATTAAAAAAAATAAAAGTTTATGATGTACAGGGGGTAGAGCCGTATGGCAATTTATCCGAAATTATCAGTGGTCACCGTCTGCTTTAACTCGGAAAAAACTATAAAGGATACAATTGAATCCGTTCTGGAGCAGGATTATGATAATCTGGAATATGTAATCAAAGACGGCGGATCTACAGACGGTACATGTAAAATCATTGAGAGCTATAGATCCCTATTATCTGCTAAGGGAGTTATATTAAAGTATATTTCTAAACCAGACAGTGGTATTTATGATGCTATGAACCATGCCATAGATGTGTGTTCGGGGCAATGGATTAATTTCCTTAATGCAGATGATAAATATTTTAGTAACGATACGTTGAAAACAGTATTTGGTAATAGTGATTACAATGGATACGATGTAATCTGTGGAGATGCGGTTGAAGAAGATTTTGGCCGGTTATTTATTTTTAAGGCGAATCCGGATGATATTACAAAGCGTCATTGCTTTTGTCATCAGGCGTGTTTTATACGTGCGGAGTGGATGAAACGTTATCTGTATAACAGTAGTTTGCATATAGCAGGTGATTATGATTTTTTTCTTCATGCTTATCACGACGGTGCTAAGTTCTTTAAATTAGATTTAATGGTCGCCTGGTTTAAAAAGGGAGGGGTGTCCACCAACAACATTTATTGGATAAAAAAGGAAACCTTGTTTATTAAGAAGAAATATGGTTATAAAACTGCATTTGGTATAGAAAAGTATTGTATTTTAGCTGCGGCAGCTGTTAAACAGTGGCTATTAAAACATGTATCCAGCAAAACCGGTTTTTGGCTACGAAGCTTAACTCGGAAAAATGAGGTTTATAAATGTAATAGGTTACTATTTATAAATACATTATATGAAGCAGGAGGGGCGGAGCGAGTCACCAGGCAACTTTTTGAAGGTGCGAAGAGATACGGTTATGAAGCTCATATGATACTGGGTAGGGGACGTATGCCGGATGCGCCTGGCCTGGTTCTTTACCGTTCTCTGCCCTTGAGACTGATGAATGTTGTTTATAAAAAGTTTACTAATAATGCTAGGGTTTATGATCCATACTCCAGATACCGAATCATTAAATATGTAAAAAAGCATCATATTGATCTTGTACATTTAAATAATATGCATGGTAACTATGTTGGATTAGAAACAATTAGGGAACTGACAAAGCTTTGTAAGGTTGTATGGACTTTACACGATATGTGGGCTTTTACGGGACATTGTACACAGTCTTCAGAATGTGATAAATGGAGAATGGGGGAGTGCTATAATTGTGGACATCGAGATTATCAGCCTCCTATTTACAGGAATATATCCCATACAATATTGTTAGCTAAAAAGAATATGTACACAGGCATAGGAATTGTGTTTGTAGCTCCATCTAAATGGATGGCTGATAGAGCTGCAAGCTCAATATTAAAGTCAGAAGATATACGCGTAATTGCTAATAGCGTTGACACTGCACAGTTCAAAGAGCTTGATAAACAACTTGTGCGTGCAAAGTATGGAATATCCGGAGATATGAGGATATTAGTTTTTATCAGTAATATCATACAAAACGAGGCGAAGGGATTTCAGTATTTAATAAAGGCGCTTGAGTTAATTAAACGGAAAGATCTATATTGCCTGATAATTGTTGGAAATGATAGCAACATGGAAAGTATACCCAAGGGATTTGAGACACATACATTCGGTTATGTGAAAGATAATGATTTATTAAACGAGATTTATTCTATGGGCGATTTATTTGTAATTCCAAGTATGGCAGAGACATTTTCATTAGTTGCCGTGGAAGCTATGGCCAGCGGAACACCTGTCGTCGCATTTGCTACAGGCGGATTGACTGAAATTATTACTGAAGAAACCGGATGGATGGTTAAGAGCAGAGATGTAGAGCAACTTGCATTTAAAATAGAAGAGGCATTTGAAAATAAAAGAATACTGTATAAGATGGGACATGCTTGCCGTTTGAGAGTGGAGACTAATTATGATGTACAGATAATGCAGAAACGTTATCATCAACTGTATGAGGAGGTGCTTGGGTGAATGCGCCAATTGTGATATTTGTATATAATCGCTTAAAACATACCAAAGCCTTAATTAATTCATTAGAGAAAAATCCGGAGGCAAAGGAAAGCGTGCTATACATTTTTGCGGATGGAGCCAAGAATGATAGAGATCTTTTTGAAGTTAATGAAGTGCAGAAGTATATCAGAACTGTTGAAAAAGATGCTTGTTTTCGCCATGTTAACGTTCATATTAGGCAGCGTAATATGGGATTAGCGTCATCTGTTATTGAAGGCGTAAGTTATGTATTTTCCCAATATGACCGAGTAGTTGTTTTGGAAGACGATCTGGTAGTGGCAGAAAATTTTTTGTCTTATATGAATGCTGCACTTACATTCTATAAAACAGATCCTTCTATATGGTCTATCTCTGGTTATACGCCAGAGCTAAAGACATTAAATGCATATAACAAAGATGTATATGCATACTACAGAGGATGTAGCTGGGGGTGGGGAACCTGGAAAGATCGGTGGAACACTGTTGATTGGAATGTAAGTGATTTTAATAGGTTAAAGAGGGATAAGACCGCTAGGAATCATTTTAATAAAGGGGGCGATGATATGTTTGACATGCTCTGGCTTCAGCAGCGTGGAGTCATTAATTCATGGGCAATACGTTGGTGTTATCAACAAAGTAAAAATAATCAGTACACGGTATATCCTGTACAGACATACGTAGAGAATAATGGGATGGATGGAAGTGGTAGTAACTATCGGAAAAAGTCAAGAGGGGACTTCTGCACTGAAATAAAGAGAAGCGATTGTCCCGTTAAGCTTGAAAAGGTAAGCCCCGATAAAGCTGTCGCAGACGAATATCGTAATAAATTTCATCTGTCGTTATGGACAAGAATAAAAAGAGAATTGAAATTAGCGTTAAAGTAAAGGGGAATCTTTGAATGATAAAAAGATTGTCGAATGTGAATTTGCTGAACAGTATAGCTTGTATAGGTTATTTATTATTAGTGTTTGCTTATTATGGAGCGAATGAACTGCTCGGGCATACTTTAGGAGGTTACACATGGGTTATAACATTTTTTGTGTACCCGCTGCTTCTGTACAAAGTAACTTTTACAAAATATAATAAGAGAGAATTATGTATTGGTTCTATATTAGTGGTGCTTTGTCTCATAACAACTGTTTATACAGAACAGACATCATTATTTACAAATTTATTGGTGCTGCTCTCTTTAAAAAATATTGATATAAAATTATTATTGAAACGGTGTTTTTGGTTTGCATTAACGGCCTATATTATGGTGATTGTACTGTCTTTGTTTGGAATTGGAGGCCCTCTTTCGCTAACTAAAAATTTCGGAAGGGGGCGTGTAGAAACACGTTATTGTTTGGGGTATGGACATCCCAATGGACTTCATTGCTATCTGTTCTTGATTTTATGCCTTTATATTTATGCTTATTTTGATAAGATAAAAATATGGCAGATAGTGATTGCTGCAGTTATTAATATAAGTATGTTTTGGTTGACTGCATCAAGAACTGGTGTAGCTGCAATAAGTTTGTTGCTTGTACTTTATTTATTTGTGCGTTATTGTTCCTCTATAGCAACTTCAAAGATATGGATGATAGGTACAATCGCTGGATACCTTGGTATTGTCGTTATATCCGTTTGTGCCGTTATATGGAATTTTAATCCTGTGTTTGCCTGGCTAAATAAGCTATTGACAGGGCGTATTGACTTGGCCCATAATTATTTGTTTGAATATTCCGTAGGACTGTTTGGCAGCAAGATACCCGATGGATTTTATTTAGATCATGGATGGATCGGGGTCCTTATGTTTTGGGGTATCGTATGGTTTATTATATATCAGGTAGCGATGCTGGTTCTGTTATATACTTCCAATAAACATGGAGAATTGGCTGTTGTTATTATAATATTAATTTCGGCGCTCTATGGCATAGCAGAATTTAGTGTTTTGGAAAAAGTGTTCCGAAATCTTATGTTTATTTTTATGTCTGGAGTGCTGTACAGTAAAACAGTAGCAGGTCAAAGGATTGATTAAAAATAATAACGCGAATGGAGAAAAGCTTATGGCTGCAGAAACCATGTTTTCCCATAAAAGTCGGCTAGCAGAACATGTAGCAAATATTGGATATCTGTGATAAAGCTGATCGAAGAATTTCGATAGTTATTATTTTGATAGAACCTTTATACAGTCTTTGAATTTAGCGCGGTAGAAAAAGTATTCCGCTATATAGTTGTTCTCTTTTTGGCAGAGTTAATTTTTAACTCTAGAGCTATTTGTGATAAGGAGCGTTAAGGTGCAGAAGCGAAAAAGCAGCGGAGTGATTGATAAAAAGTTAAAGACAAATATGATGTATAATATGGCGTATCAGGTTCTGACAATTTTGCTTCCTATAGTTTTATCTCCATATTTGGCCAGAGTTTTAGGCGCGGATGGTATAGGAGAATATAATTATACTTTTACGATAGCATCCTATTTTTCATTATTTTGTATATTAGGTATTCGTACTTATGGTAATCGTGAATGCGCAATTAAAAGGGAAAATAGAAATGCGCTTAGTACGACTTTCTGGAGTATCTATATAGTGCAATTAGTATCATCGGTTATCACTGTAGTTGTTTACATTATATATATATATGCTATAGCACATGAGTATCAGAAACTGCTGATCATTCAAGGTATATATATACTCTCTGTCGTATTAGATATAACATGGTTATTCTATGGACTTGAACAGTTTAAAAAAATTGTAATTAGAAATATTATTGTTAAATTAGGCATACTGTTAACCGTTTTGACATTTGTTAAGACATCGGATGATGTATGGATTTATTGTCTATGTATGGCACTTTCGGCCTTGTTTTCGCAGATCGCAATATGGCCATTCGCTTTAAAATATGTGGATAAGGTAACCATACATAAGCAGGATATTCGATTGCATTTGTGTCCTGTTCTGTCCTTGTTTATTCCTGTGATTGGGGTTAGCATTTATAGCGGTATAGACAAACTTATGATAGGACAGATGATAGATATGCAAAGCGTTGGGTTCTATTCAAACGCGGAGGGCCTTGTCAAACTGCCGTATGGAATTGTCACAGCAATAACTGCGGTAATGCTGCCACGTTTAAGTTTATTAATATCCAGAAAGGAATTTAAAAAAAATCGTGAATATGTCCATTCAACAATGAAACTCAATATGGCGATAGCATTACCAATTTGTTTTGGTTTGGCTGCGATAGCTCCGGAGCTAGTCCCTTGGTACTATACTGAGGAGTTCATAAAATGTATTTCGCTTATTCAGATGTTAGTGGTAATAATCTTATTCTTAGCTTGGACTGAAGTATTACAGTCTCATTACCTTATACCGATGCGTATGGATAAGGTACTTATGAAAGCGGCAATAATTGCAGCAGTATTTAATGTAGCAGCCAATTTTGTCATGATTCCTCGGCTCGGAGTAGAAGGTGCTGTTTGGGGTACGATTTTAACGGAGGGAATTGTTATGATTTACAAAACATTTCATGCGAGAAAATCGATTTGTTTATTTCAAGCTTTCAAAGAATTAGTGCCGTATTTTATATTGTCAGTTTTTATGTTTTTGCTGGTCCGTTTGATTGGATTTAATATGGGTGTTACGGGAATGTTAACCACGTTTATACAAGTAGCAGCAGGAGCAGTAATGTATGGAGCAGGGGTATTAATTCTTCACTTAATTGGACGATAGAATTATAGATTATATATGACATGCTATTGCTAACCGAGATCCTTTAAGCAAGGGGTTACTATATATCAGTATAGAAAACAGATTGAAGTGATCAATATACTTATTAGATGTGGTGTGTGAGTATCAGTTTTGAAGTGGCTTGCTTTTATGTATGCAACGAATTCAGAGGTTGCAAGAATTTAGAGCTATAAATATGCTTGGAGAGGATGCCGATGTATCAAAGAAAAAACCAAATACAGGAATTGGTAATCTGTTTATTAGATGCGCTGTGTGTAATAATCAGCTTTATATTGGCAGGGGTATGGCGTTTCGAGAGCTGGGAGTATTTTAAGAAGGCTACAGATTTTATCCCATCTGTAGCAGGTATGTTTATGCTGCATATAGCCGTTTATTATATCCTGAAAGTCTACGAAGGCATGTACATCAGAGGTTATCTGGCCGAGTTCAACAAAGTATTAAAATATAATATAATACTTTTAATGGGAATCACCGCATATACATTTGCTGTTAAAAATCGCATGGAGCTGTCGAGGCTGACTCTGGGCTTCTTCTTTATCCTGAATGGAATCACAATCTATGTTACTCATCAGCTTGTGAAATACTATATGGCGAATATATACCGCAATCGTATTAATGCCAGTAAAGTGGTAGTTATTACAACCAGTGAGCGCGTAGAGAAGATATTAAAGCAAATGATGGAACCGACGGACTGGAATTGCAAGGTGGTTGGGATTGTCCTGCTGGATGAAGACAGGAGGGGGCAGACAATACTGGGAGTTCCTGTTATTGCAAATAAGGATAATTATCTTGATTCGATTACCCATCTTGTGGTCGATGAGGTTCTGCTTCATGCGCCTCGAATCCAGGAAGGAGAGTTATTCTATAAAGAGATGATTCTTGAGCTGGAGAAGATGGGTATTGTGGTTAATATGAATATTGATGTAATTAACCTGGGCGTGAACGACAGCAAAACAGTATACCGTCTGGGCAATTATTATGTAATGGCTTTTACAAGCAGATTGTTTGATTACAGGCTCCTGCTGATTAAGCGAATGATGGATATTGTAGGAGCTATAATAGGTCTTGTTCTTACGGCTGTTGTAACAGTCTTTATCGCGCCTGCGATCTGGCTGGAGTCCCCTGGACCTCTGATATTTAAGCAGCAAAGAGTGGGGCGGAATGGCCGCATATTTAAGTTCTATAAGTTCCGTTCCATGTATCAAGATGCCGAGGAACAAAAGAAGGAACTCATGGCGCAGAATGAGATGCAGGGGCAGATGTTTAAGCTTGAGAATGATCCCCGGATTACCAAGGTTGGACGTTTTATACGCAAAACCAGCATAGATGAGTTTCCGCAGTTTTGGAATGTCTTGAAGGGAGATATGAGTTTGGTGGGAACAAGGCCGCCCACGCTGGATGAATATGAAAATTATGAAAGCTACCAGAAAAGACGCATCAGCTTTCGGCCGGGTATCACCGGATTATGGCAGATAAGCGGCAGAAGTAATATAAAGAGTTTTGATGAAGTGGTGAAATTGGATTTAGAGTATATTGATAAGTGGTCGTTGGAATTGGATATTAAGATTTTACTGAAGACAGTTGGCGCGGTGTTTCATGGCGTTGGAGCCAGATGATGATTTAACAATATTAGTAAAATTTGAAAATGAGGTATACAGATAATAGTATTTGTATTATAATAAGTAGAAATAATGTATTATTATTTATGTGAATAGTATCAGCCACGATTTAGACCATTGAGTATATATGCTTTGGGCCCACAGTTGATTTTATCCACGGACGGGACATGGTCTCATTTGATTTGTCATATTTACTATAGTGCTTAAAGGAGTTGTGAATGAATAAAACGCTGCCGTCAGTGCCTGTCTGTAATATCATCGGCGTTAACATAGCTGCAATCAATATTAGCAGGGCGGTTCTCTATGTAAATGATTATTTGGAGAAGCTTTCCGGTGAGTATATCTGTATATCTAATGTCCATACAACTGTTATGAGCTATGATAATCCCAATTACCGGGTCATACAGAATAAAGCGGTCCTGGCGCTGCCGGATGGCAATCCGCTGTCTGTCATTTGCAGGTCCAGAGGCTTTAAGGAAACAGAACGTATCGCCGGACCTGATTTTATGCATAAGCTTTTTATCCTATCAATCAAAAGAGGGTACAGTCATTTTTTTTACGGCAGCAGTCCTGAAACATTAGAGAAATTAAGAAGCCGACTGTCCGAGCGGTACCCGGGGCTAAAAATTGCAGGTATGTTTTCCCCACCTTTCTGTGAGATGAGCCCGGAGGAAGACAAGATCATCACGGATAACATAAACAGCTTTCGGGCGGATATCATATGGGTTGGTCTGGGCGCTCCCAAACAGGAAATATGGATGTCGCATCACAGAGGAAAGCTTCACGGGTTGATGATCGGGGTCGGCGCGGGATTTGATTACTTTGCAGGCAATATCAAAAGAGCTCCAGCATGGATGCAGGCCTGCAGTTTAGAATGGCTTTATCGCTTATGTCAGGAGCCTAAAAGACTTTTTAAGCGATATTTATATACCAATACAAAATTTTTATGGCTTCTGGTAAAGGATAAGTTCGGGCATGGAGATTAATACAAATATACTGATCATTCACAATCACTATAAGCTGGCCGGTGGAGAAGACACTGTCGTTGAAAATGAGGCGCAGCTGTTACGCAGACATGGATACAATGTCTTATTGTATACTAGAAGTAATTGTGATATTGACTCGTTTACAGTTATGGACAAGTTGTTATTGCCCTTTTCCTCAATATTTTCATGGAGAACCTACAGAGAAGTGTCGAGTATATTGAAGCAGCAGAACATTTCTCTTATACATGTGCACAATACCTTGAGTCTGATCAGCCCATCCGTTTACTGGGCGGCATTCAAATACCATGTGCCGGTGGTACAAACGCTTCATAATTTCCGGCTGCTTTGTCCAAATGCAACATTTATGCGTGCGGGGAAATGCTGTGAGGAGTGTCTTGAGAAAGGACTGCATACTGCCGTTATCCATAAGTGTTACAGAAACTCCAGGTTGCAGACATTGCTTGGCGCTGTAATTCTAAAGGTCCACCGGCTGCTTGGGACATACCGGAAACTTTATTATATTTGCTTATCTGAGTTCAATAAAGAAAAGCTCCTGAAGGTAAACCGTGGAAAGAAACATATCGTGGATATAAGCCGCGTCTTTGTAAAACCGAATTTCTGCTTGGCGCACGCCGATATTGTACCCTTTGAGAATAGGAAAAATTACTTTGTGTATATAGGCCGACTGGAAATATTGAAGGGAATCTATCTGCTGCTGCAGGCATGGAGAAATGTGGAGGGCAGCGAACTTCATCTGTACGGGACTGGTCCCGAAGAGGAGGGAGTGAAGGAATTTATTCATATATACGGATTAAAAAAAGTTCGGTTATTTGGGCATACAGAGCATAATACGCTTATGCATGACTTGTCATATGCAAAGGCGTTGATCCTGCCTACACAATGCTATGAAGGTATGCCTATGTCAATCATTGAAAGTTATGCCTGCGGCACGCCTGTGATCGGAAGCAATATCGGCAATACGAATCAGATGATACTGGAAGGTTACACCGGGATCTCCTTTCAATATGATTCACCTGAGGCGCTGTCCAGGGCGGTCCAAACGCTTCCGGCCTTCAATTCGTTTGATATTTTCAGGCATTATGAGGAACATTATGGGGCTGAAAGCAATTATAAGCTTTTAAAGCGGATATATGATCATGTTATAGCAGATTCCAGCCAAGTCAGACATTAACCTACGCCGATAAGCTTACCCGGCAAAGTTACTTGAGGAGACAGTATGCAAAAGAATGTAAGGCATTGCACACAATCGGTTTTGTTATGGATACAGGACAAACACATCTTTAATATTTCTCTGCTGTTGTTTTTGAAACCTATAACAGATATGTTTTATCAATTCAGGTTTCTTGATGCATTATTATTGGCTTATGCTGCTGGCGTACTGGTATTTTCCGCCGGAAAGATTGCGCGGCAGAAAATTGACCTGATTGCATTGCTTATAATACTTATGTTCACACAGTCTTTTTTGAAAAATGTATCCTTTGGCAGCCTTTTGATCTATATAAAAATCATCTCACAGTATTTGCTGTTTTTTATTGCGAGGAAGTCTTATGAAGATACAGAAAGATATGTGTCTGTACTGCAAAAATCCTACCTCATTGTTTTGATAACAAATTTGCTGGCGATCGGATTGGGATATGGAACCGTCTTATGGGGAGAAGCCCATACTTTGCGGGGGATGTATTATTACAAGACCGATCTTTCCATTGCCATGCTTCAGCTGATTATTTTATTTATTATGAAGAGCAGGTGGAGCTGGTATGATTTTCTGGTGATGTTGGCTGGATTTTCTATGATTGTGCTTTCAAATTCACGGCTATTTTTTATCTTAAGCGTTGAAATACTATTTGCCGCATTTTTATATAGGTATGAATCCCGAATGAAACTGCCGCTGAGAATAGGGTTCAAATTATTCATCGGCTTTGCGTTGGTGGGGGTACTGGCCATTTTCCTGCAGAAGCAGTTAAATTCGATAACTTATTTCCAGGATGCTAATTTTATAACCTTTGATTTTACTGATGCTGCCTATAACACACAGGGCCGGGCCACGATTTGGAAGGTGACATTCGCACGGTATATGCAGGCGGGGCCGCTTGACAGGATCTTTGGCATAGATTTAACCTCTGACATGCTATATAATGGCTTCTTTTCTGCCAATGCCCATAATATGTACCTGAAGAACCTGTTCTGCATAGGATTAGCGGGACTCATTGTTTCCCTGATTTTTTATCTATTGACAATTCCCTGTTTTAACCGGCTAAAGGATAGGAATCTGTTTTATACCGCCGGATGCTTCCTGCTCACGGTTTTGATTGGAGGAATTGCCAATAACGTGCAGGAATTTACGCAGTTTACGTGGCTGCCAATGTTCTTTCTTGGCGGTTGTGTGAAAAGATCGCTGCCGATAGAGGCGGACGAGCAGAGAGGGGGACAAAAATGTGTGGATATCAGAACATGAGGTCGCAATATGAATAAACTTAATGTGGTTATTATAACGAATATCCCCTCACCGTATCGGGTGGATTTTTTCAACTATCTGCATAGCCATGAGGAAATGCTTGATTTAAGAATTATATACTCCTCTAAAAACGAGGAAAACAGACAATGGCTCATAGAAACTGATAAATTAAGAAAGTCATACTTTCTCGACTCCGTAACAGTAAAGGTGCCGAAAAAGAATGATACAAAATATATCCATATCACGACGGGGCTTGGGCCTTTGCTGAATCGGATACAGCCGGATGTTGTGGTGATATCAGAGTATAATCCGACAGCGCTGCTGGCTGTTAGGTGGTGCAGACACCGCAGAATCCCTTATATAAGCTGGACAGATGGCACATTAAACTCAGAGAAAGGTATTAATTCAATCCAGAGACATATACGGAAGTATATCGTAAAGCATGCCAGCCGCTTTATTGCAAGCAGCAGTAAAGCCAAAGAAGCGCAGATAGCGTATGGCGCAGATCCGGATAAGATTTATCTGAGTTTACTGACTGTTGATGTGGATAGTTACTGTAGCGCGTATCCACGAGAGTATAGTAATAAGATACTGTTTGTGGGCAGATTAGTTTATGGAAAAGGGTTAGACCTTTTAGTTGACGCTTTGTCCGGCGTTCGAAATAATTATATTCTTACAGTCGTTGGAGATGGGCCTGAACGGGATTCCGTACATGAGTATTGTTACCAGCAGCTTCCAAGAGATCGTGTGATTTTTAAAGGTAACCTGCAAAAAGAGGAGGTGATACGGGAATATGGTAAAAATTCTATATTTGTACTTCCAACCAGAAATGACTGTTTTGGCCTGGTAGTATTAGAGGCAATGTGCCAGGGACTCTGTGTTATTTGCTCCCGATATGCGGATGGTGTTTACGATCTAATACGGAACAATGATAACGGGTATATCATAGACCCTTACAATAAGAAAGAATTCACAGGCATTCTTGATGAACTGCTGTCGGACTGCTCACTGCAAAAGAAAATGGGGGGACATGCGATTTCCAGTATTAATAAATTTCATTTTTCCAGTACGTCGGAAGGGTTTGTAAATGCAGTGAAAGAAGCGACGGTATATCATAGCAAAACTATAACGGAGCGGAAATATGATTAGTGAAGATCTTATAACAATCATTATACCCGTGTACAACGTGGAACAATATCTGGAACGCTGTCTGGAGTCTGTAATTCGGCAGAGCTATAAAAACCTGGAAATCATTATTGTCAATGACGGATCAACCGATAGCAGTCTTAAAATTACTGACGAATTTAAAGAAAGAGATCATCGAATCACTGTTATTAACCAAAGCAACGCCGGGTTATCCGCCGCCAGAAATACGGGGATAGCCGCTTCGAATGGAAAATATTTGTCATTTGTTGATTCGGATGATTATATACACAGGCAGTTTATAGAATTATTATATCTCAACGCTGAAAAATATAAGGCTGATATTGCAGTCTGCGAAGGAATTGAAGTAGATGATGTGATGCATGGCAACCGCTTTGAAATAATTCATAACGAATATCAGATCATGGCAGCCGAACCAATAGACGCCATGAAAGTGTGGTATCGTTCTGACTTTAAAAATCCAACGGTGGCTTGCAATAAGCTTTATAAACGAGAGCTTTTTAATGAATGTAAATTTCCTGAAGGAAAGATTCATGAGGATGAGTTTATTATGCATCACCTCTATTTGAAATCAAAAAAAGTATTGTATTTGTGGTTGGAACTGTACTTTTATTATCAAAGAGATAATAGTATCACCGGAAAGAATGCGTATACATTAAAACGGCTGGATGCTTTGGAAGCCTATGAGGATCGCTTAAAGGTAATAGAGGAATGTGGCAATTCCGGTTTAATCAGGTTACATATCCAGCAGTATATTGATGTAATACTGGGTTGTGCTACTGATCTTGAAAAGAACTATAAATCAGAAAATAAAGGCGATATTGTTCATCAGTTAAAGAAAAAGATAATTGAGATTCGAGGAAAATATGAAATTTCAATAAAGCATAAAATCAAAATCCTTATATTTACAATAAGTCCAAGATTTTATTGTAAACTATACGATTTTCTTAAACAGAAGCTTAACTAATCAATTGTCAGTGTGTTATAAAGAGGTGTTAAAGTGAATATAGAACATTTAAAAGAATATAAATTGATAAATTACGCTTATATTCAATATAAGACTTGTAAGAAAAAGTATTATGCGTCGATTCAAAAAAAACAGGCGGATCGCTCGCGATTGCAGAAATTTTATAATACGAAAGTTGGAAAACGGTGCTTTATAATTGGAAATGGCCCAAGTTTAAGGATTGAGGATCTAGAACGTATAAAGGATGATACCTTTGCAGTAAACAGAATCTATAAAATATTTGATAAGACATTTTGGCGTCCTGCATATTATTTCTCACAAGATATAAATGTATTGGATGAAATAAAGGATGATATTCCAATTATAACAGATAATTGTACGGGAGTATTTTTAAATAGCTATGTAGCCAGGAAGATATCACCGAAATTCAAAGCTAAAAAAAATTTGTTTTTATTTTTTTTAGATCCGACAGAGAAATTTCCGGCGTTACCCGATTTTGCGTATGACATTTCACAGGGTTTTTATGAGGGATATACCGTAACCTATACTTGTATTCAAATGGCGGTATATATGGGTTATTCGGAAATATACATTATGGGAGTAGATCATAATTATGACATAGACAGGCTTTTGGATGGATCGATTGTTCAAGACGCATCTGTTCAAAACTATATGCAGGGTTTAGGGGGAAATCTTGGCTTTCCTCCACAATTACAGAAATCTACATTAGCTTACAGAAAAGCACGTCAAGTGTGCGATGAAAAGGGAATAAAAATATGTAATGCGACACGTGGTGGAAAATTGGAAGAATTTATCAGAGTTAATTTTGATGAAATTGTATGAGATGTAATTAACGATAAAAACTAAAAATATAGAACAAATAGATCATAAGTATTATCTATAGATAAAGATTATGGGAGAATTTATATGAAAGTAGTAGCAATGATACCTATAAAACTTAATAATGAAAGAGTTCCTGGAAAAAATATAAAAAAGTTTTCTGATGGAACGCCGTTAATGTCTTTAATACAAAAAGCATGTATTCACGCAAAGTTAATAGATGAAATATATGTTTACTGTAGTAATTCGGAAGTTCAGGACTATATACTAGATGGTGTTCAATATTTAGAGCGTCCGGACTATCTGGATACAAGTGAAGTAAATTGTAATGATATCATTCGCGAATTTATGAAAATGGTAGATGCGGATATATATGTTGTTTCTCATGCGACTGGTCCGTTTACAAGAAGTGAAAGCATTGATGCCTGTATACGGGCTGTTATAAGTAATGAATACGATTCCGCATTTCTTGCAAAGAGAATACAGGAGTTTTTATGGCAAAATGGATCTGCTATGAATTTTGATATACAGCATTTTCCACGAACACAAGATTTGATACCTATATATTCAGAAGCTCCCGGAGCATACGTGTTTTTAAAAGAAACGTTCTTAAAATATGATAGACGTGTAGGAGTGAAACCTTATATTCATGAGGTATCCGAAATTGAAAGCAGAGATATCGACTTCCCGGACGATTTTGAAATTGCTGATGCTATCTATAGCCATATGAAAAAAATGATAGCAATTAATCATAAAATAAAATAGAGGATAATCAAATATGAGGCATGCGAGATTATTAGATTGTACGTTACGTGATGGAGCTTATTTAATTGATAAACAATTTGGAAATGAGACAATAATCGGCATCATAGAGAATTTAGTAAAAGCTAAAATTGATTTTATTGAAATTGGTTTTTTTCAAGATGAGGGGGCAGGTGACGGAAAAACTGTTTATAAAAACTCGGCTGATGCAAAAAGATTTATACCAGAAGATAAACAGGGCTGTTTATTTACTGTTTTAGCTGATTATAGTCGATATTCTATTTGTAATTTGGATAATTGCAGAGCAGATTCTGTTGATGCTGTTCGAGAATGCTTTTTTAAAAAAGAACGTTATCAGGCTCTGGAAGTTTGCAAAGATATTAAACACAAAGGATATAAACTTTTTGTTCAACCCGTTGATATAATGGGTTATACAGATAAAGAATTAATTGAGTTTTTGGAATTAGTCAATGAACTTGAACCTTATTGTATATCGATTGTGGATACATTCGGTTCAATGTATCAAGAAGACTTGCATAGAGTTTTTGAGATTATCAATCACAATTTAATTGATACATGTAAGATAGGTTTCCATTCACATAATAATATGCAGCTTTCAAATGCGCTTTCACAGGAATTCATCCGAATGACTGTAGGCAAAAGAGAAGTCATTATAGATGGAACAATTTCTGGTATGGGGCGTGGTGCAGGGAATACACCAACTGAGTTAATTGCGCAGTATATGGGATCCAAATTGGGATATCCATATGATATGGACGTTTTGCTGGATCTTATTGACACATATATGGATGGCATTAGAAATCGTTGTACTTGGGGATATACGACGCAATATTTTGTTGCAGGATGTTACAGTGCACATGTAAATAATATTTCATATCTTTCGAAAAAAAATAGTATTCGTTCAAAAGATATACGATATATTTTGAATCGAATAGGTACGGATGCAAGAAAACGATACGATTATGATTTACTCGACAAAACATATCTGGAACTACTATCATCAGATGTGGACGATTTGGATACAATGGAAGAATTACGATGTGAGATGAAAAACCGTTCTATTTTGATACTTGCGCCGGGAAGTACAATCACTACACATGCAACAGCTATCCAGACATATATTGATAGATATAAACCAATTGTTATCTCCGTTAACTTTGTTTCAGATGATTTTCAGGCTGACTATATATATATGAGCAATACCAAAAGATATCGTTATTGGAAAACAAATAATAAATTTGCTTCTGCTGATAAAATCATTACTTCCAATTTATTAGAACACAGTCTGGATGAACACACTAAAATTGTTTCATTTATTAAACTTATTAAGTGCGGATGGGAGTGTATGGATAATTCTTGTATTATGCTTCTGCGATTGTTGGATAATCTAGGAGTGGATGATGTCTCCTTTGCCGGATTTGATGGCTATGATCCCAATGGGCATCAAGAACTTAATTATGTATCACAAGATATGGAATTATCATCAGTAAAAGTAGATTCTCAAAAGATAAATAAAGAGATTACAGAAATGTTGATTGATTTTGTAAATTCACGAAGAAATCAGAATATGCGGATCCATTTTGTAACTCCTTCGCGTTTTGAACAAATAGTTAACTAAAATTGAAAATATAAAAAAACTTTGTTACTGCATTGCAATATTATAAGAAGGCATATTAAACTATGTTATTGATTAAATTATATTGATTTAGTGAAAAAACATATACATTAGAATTACGTATGTGTTTTAAGGAGTAGTTAAGCGATGAAATACAGTATAAAAATATTAGTTATGGACGTTGACGGAACACTCACCGATGGGAAAATATATATGGGGGAAAGTGGGGAGTTATTTAAGAGATTTGATGTAAAAGATGGGTGTGGCATAAAAGATATTTTACCTAAAATGGATATCTGGCCCGTAATTATTACTGCACGTAAAAGTATATATTTAAAAAATCGCTGTGATGAGTTGAACATTAAATACTATTTCCAAGGAGTGCGGGATAAATATCAGCAACTGATGGAAATATTACATTTCTTTTCCCAAAAGACTGGTAAAATATACACCTTAAAACATGTTGCTTATATTGGTGATGATATATTGGATTTGGAATGTATGAATCCAATAAAAGAAGCAAATGGGTTGATAGGTTGCCCATTTGATGCAGTCAGAAGTGTGAAAAATATTTCTGACTATATATCACCTTTTACTGGTGGCAATGGAGCTGTACGTGATTTTATTGAATATATAGCAAGCAACAGGTATGGAAATTTGTGATAGGATAAATTTCACTTAAGTGGAGAAAACAATTGAGACATGACCAAAAACAGAACCTTTAATGCTAAAAGAAATATGCTGAGCGGAATGCTTAACAAAATTATAGTATTAACATTACCATTTATTATTAGGACGATCATTATTCGAGAGCTTGGCGTAGAGTATGCCGGATTGAGTACCCTGTTTGCATCTATTCTGCAAGTATTAAATATGACGGAATTGGGATTTTCCAGTGCGGTTATTTTTAGCCTTTATAAACCAATGGCGGATGGTGATAATGACGCAATCTGTGCGTTGATGGCATTTTACCGGAAGATATACAGGATTGTTGGCGTTGTTATTTTAATGGCCGGAATTATAATTATGCCATTCCTTAAATATTTAATAAAGGGCTCATATCCGGATACTATTAATCTGTATTTCCTGTTTGTAATATATCTTGTAAATACGGTGTTTAGCTACCTGGCATTTGCTTACAAAAATGTTCTTTTATCGGCATCGCAAAGGCAGGATATTATCAACAATGTTAGTTCGATTCTGGATACATTAAAGTGTATTATTCAGATTATAGTACTGATAATTTGGAAGAATTATTATGCTTATATCATATGGAATGTTATTTTTACAATTGCTAATAATCTAGTTGTTGCATATATTACAAAACATAGATTCCCGGAATTAAGGTGTAAAGGCATAATAGGGGAAGAAAAGAAGCAGAAGATTGTAAAACAGATGAAAGGACTGGCTATTAGCCAAGTTTCTAAGACAACTCGTAATTCATTGGACAGTATTGTTCTTTCTGCTTGCTGCGGTCTGCTTGCTGTGACGATTTATGGAAATTATTATTATGTATTTTCGGCTGTCTTGGGATTTCTTGGTGTGATCGTTCAGTCCATATCTGCTGGTGTAGGAAACAGCGTTGCCATTGAAACAGTTGAAAAGAATTATGAGGATTTTAAAAGATTTAACTATTACATGAGTTGGATAGGAGGCTGGTGTACAATTGCAATGTTATGTTTGTATCAGCCGTTTATGGATTTATGGGTAGGAAAAGAACTGATAGCATCGTTTGAAATTATGCTCTTATTTTGTATTTATTTTTATATTGTTCAAATGGGACAAATCAGATCGGTATATTCAAATGCCGCAGGCTTATGGTGGGAATTTCGTTGGTTAGAGATTTTTGAGATAATAATAAATTTGACATTAAATATATCTTTAGGGTTAAAATTTGGTTTGGCGGGTATAATCTTCGCTTCTATTATTGCAGTGTTTATCTTTTCTATCATTGGCACTACAATTATTACGATCAGATTGTATTTTAAACGGTCATCTGCCGAATATTTTTTTTATTGCGGTGTTTATTGTGCTGTAATATTGATTGTAGCTTATTTTACATATTTAATCTGTGAGATGGTTGTAATGGGTGGAATTTTAGGATTAAGCTTGAAATTATGCATTGTTGTGTTATTGCCTAATAGCATGTTATTCCTTATTTCAATGCTTCAGAAGAAACATCGAAATTATTTATTGGCATTAATAAGAAAAAACCATTATTTGGTATAAGAGGAATAAAAGGATATCTATGAAATCTGTTATTCAAATTAAAGGCTATGAAATATGATAAAACAAGAAAATGAACGTTTTCAAGAATTTCGTGATAAACATGGTGGAAAGAAAATATGTATTCTTTATGGAAACTGTCACATGACTGCCATAAGGGATATACTGCAGTCGGTTCCAGAGTTTACTAAGCTGTATGCGATTTTTCCCATAAAAGCAATACAGGACATTAAAAGTACAAGATATTTTCAGTGTGAAGTATTCTATAAATGTGATATTTTCATCCATCAAAGCATTCAGTTTAATAATCGGTATGGCAGTGAGTACGCATCTGAAAACATTATTAAACAGCTTAAACCTGGATGTCAGGTTATATCGGTACCTAACTTATATCATCTTCCTATGTGCTTTTTTCCACAGTACACAGAAGAAAAGGAATTTGTATGGGGGGGAGGGACTGTGTTTTTTCGCGATATGCTCCTGGATTTCGCATATAGTAGAGGTTATACCTTGCAGCAAACATTGGATCTCTATACTGGAAATATCAGACCGAATGAAGTCTGGGGTTTAATAAATTTAGATGCAATGTTTAATTCTTTCATTCAAAAAATTAAAATAAGAGAAGAGGCGTGGAATATAAAGATTGCTGATTACATTTTAAAAAACTATCGGAGTCAGCAATTGTTTTTTGATCCTAACCATCCAACACCCACGTTGATTAAGCAAATATCAAAAGGAATCTTGAATCATATGAACGTTCGATTTAATCAGGAACATGTGGACACTTTTAATGATTTAAGGATTGACACTTATGAAATGCCAATTTGCTCTGTGGTAAGAGAACATTTTCATATGATATTTCCACAGGTCACAATACGTCTAACTGGAAGTAAAGTAATACAGGTTCCGATGGATTTGAAGTGGTATATAAAGCAATACTGGTCGATGGAATGGCAAAATGAGGATCTTTCTTTTGTAAAGAGAGCATCAAGCTATCTTCATTTTATAATGTATAAAGTTTATAACCAATATTTGAAATTAAAAAAGCAATTAGAAAAAAATCGAAAGCTAAGATAGTCAAGAACAGACATTTGCAACTTGAAAGTAAGCGCCAAATGGGTTCTTTCCAGACTTAGTTGATTTGATGATAAAGTTCATTGATAATTCCTTATGAAACGCCTGGACCGTGATGCCTTTCCCTGGACCAGAAAGATGCCTTTGAAGAACACCATCCGAAAGTCGTGGTATAAGGCCGGATGTCAATTCGCAGAAAGTACGAAAATACAGAAGTTTCCGGGGACTATTTCTATATGGCACAGATACGTTTTTTCTCGAAAAGAAGGTAAACGCCAAATGTTGTACCTCAAACTGCATGATGCGGAAGTTCCATCAACAGGCAAGCTCCGGGAGGCATTTACGTATGCCTTAAATCAGGAGAAGTATCTCATGGTATCCCTTACGGATGGTGATGTGCCGATCGATAATAATGCCAGCGAACGAGCTATCCGTGGCTTCTGCGTTGGAAAGAAAAACTGGCAGATGATTGATACCATCAATGGAGCAGCCAGTTCTGCGATTATTTACAGCATTGCCGAGACTGCGAAAGCAAACAATCTGAAGCCGTATGACTATTTTGAATATCTTCTGACAGAGATACCAAAGCATGCGGATGACAGAGACCGATCATTCCTGCAGGATCTGCTTCCATGGTCAGATAAGCTGCCAGATCACATCAGGAAACCCAAAATACAGGAATCACAGGGGCGCAAATAACAGCGACCTTGTGATTAGCAAGGTACCGGCTATTGAGCGGTTACTCTTCTGCAGGGATAGGATCAGATCATTCTGGGTACGGATGGTTGTATTCAGTTGTGAGATCGTATCCTTCAGTTCCTTGAACTGGATGTCCTTTGCACTGGATGCCATGGTCCTTCGCTCCTCTGTTTCGTTACTGGTATTTTACCAGAAATTGAAGAAAAAAGCGAATTCGTCACGGCCAGGTGTTCGTCATAATGACGGTGGATAACCGACGCGGAGAGCAGCCATAAGATGGATAAACTGAGACGTTTTCTGTTATGGCAGTTTCAGAATAAGATGAAAAGCGATGAAATGGAAATCACGCAGGAGTTATCCCGTCCTGGATGAAAAGAGAAAGAGTTATCCACGTTTTCATCAGAAATGTCACTGGAAAATTTCGTCGATTTCACGATAATTTTCAACTGGTCTGGATCGCCTTTGGCTGTTCAACATCCAGTCCGTTTAGCAGCCAGTCCAGCTGCCGCCAGGTAATTGCCTGAGCTTCTGAACGTTTCCGTGGCCAACGATATCGTCCCTGTGCAACATTCAGTCTCTTGTAAAGGAGCACATATCCATCCGGTTCACGCAGCAGGACCTTGATAGATGTTGTCCGCCACGGAGATATCGCCTAACACACAGTGCCTTTCACAAGGAACAGAACCCGTTCAAGTATAGCCGGCCCGGTTCCATTGGCGATACGGATTGTCACATTGCCCAGATAAATTTCTATCTTGGCAAAAATATCTGCAATACAGGTTGGATTCGCAGACGCTGGTTGGCATAGGAGCATCGCCTGCGGATTCTCTGCTTTTGAATTTAAATTTAAGCGAACCACGTCCTGATCCGGTGAAGGCTCCGCTTTGGAAATTGACTCAGGGATTTCGCAGCAGGCCTTCTTCCTAAGTCTGCTGACCCAGTTATAGAAGGTTCCCGGATGGATCCCGTGCTCCTTGCACCACTGATAATCGGAGAGTCCACTGTTCCTGCATTCCATAATTAGTTGGAACTGCTGATCAGCCGGGACTATGGCATTGTAACTGGATATTTTCAATATCTCCATAAATGTGTAGTGAAATGCTCGCACCTATCAATGAGATGTATCGTATTCCAGAGCGAAGTGCTTGCATCTAGCTATCTACCATTATGAGGTATTTGGTGGCGGAGCGCCAGCCACCCTAACATTTGACGCTTACTTTGTTTTGGGACATGGCAAACGGACTACTGCGAATCAGTGTGCAGGGCCTGAATTCTACCGATCATATTAAAAAAATGTGAAAAGTTTACTTCCAGTCCGACAACAGATTTTTGAGATAGTTGATTAGTAGTTAAAGCGGATCCGCTTTTAATGTTTCTTCACCAAGGCTTTCCCTTGGGGTTGAATTGATATGGTTCGCAATCGTATTTATATCCGATTGGGTAAGGAATTCAAAGCTGGTGCCTTTGGGAAGTATCAACTGGAGTATGGTGTGGTGTTTATGATACACTAGTGGAATAACGTCCATTAGTAGCGATAGTTTTGGTTCTAAAAACTAGTTGTGCGAAACTTTCAAGGTATTATTAGGCTGATGTGGTATCCGCGATAACTTTTGACCCTAACATCATAAGATATCCCTATTAATGTTATTCTAATAAATCTAACTGCTTAATTAAGCCCATTGAGTTTTGCACATCCATTTTTCTGGCATATAATTCGGGTCTGCTCTTTAGTAATTCGTAATCTTCCATCGTAAAAATTTTAATTTTTCCTGGAAGGTAAACAAAATAATCCAAATTCATCCAATTAACCAATCCTTCTTTTTCTTTTTCAGGACCTGAATGTGATGTATAATTTCTAAATGGAGAATTCATTACAACAGTAGTAAAATAAAGTTCATCTGCCGGAAAGGCATGTTTAAACCATTTATTAAATTTTTTATGCTTATCAAAAAAATCTATTATATAATTTGCACACTTTCCTGTTAAAGCCCATTGAGCACTTCCCCAGTATATATTATAGCGTTTTCCTAAATCATTAATGTATCCTTTCCGTAACGTTATTTTCGATTTAAAAGTAAATGAATTGATAGCTCGCTTTATAAAATTAGGGTTATTATAATACATATAATACCTGCATTTGCCATAAAAATAAGAATTAGAGGAGTTCGTGCAGCAACAGCCTCTAATGAACTCTATGTCGCGATTATTTTTGAAATAATTAATAATGAAGTGATCAGATTTAATCGGATAATCAGCACCCTGTAAAAAAATTAAACGATCGTAGGCAGTATTAGATTGTGCATTTTTTATTAACTCAATTTCAGCATTAATTGCTCCAGAGCCTCCCCAGTCACATCTAAAACGTTTTTTAGTAAAAAAACAATGCCTATTATTTTTCAAGCGTTTTTTGAATTCAGATTCATCCTTACGTTTATCAATATGAATATATACATCAGAAAAAGCTGATAAACGTTCAGCCAAATAGTGTATGAATTCAGGATCTTTATGTGCTAAAATGAGATGTGCGATTCGTATGTCATTCAGTGTATGATTATTCATGGTTTTTCAATTTGATAAATAAAGTATTTTGCTAGTATCATAAATGGGAAACACTTATAGTATAGTATATATTATTATAAAAAACAATCTAAATTGTGTGAAGCCAAGAACAGCCCATCAATCGCTCAATTTTGTGTTTCCTCTGGTAAACTATTAAATTTATGGTATAATTTATCAGAGAGGTATTAAATTTAGACATCAAAATTAGATAAAAATAGAGGCAATCATGAATAATATTTTAAATCAGAGTTGGAAATTAAATATTTATTTAAAACGTTACTTGAAAATATTATTATTTAGTATAGCTATAAGCGTTTTATTAGAGGTAACAGTATTTAATATTTCTCATTATTGCTCACTGAATTTAGATGATGTAAAAGATATCGAAATGAACGTAACTGGTATGGAACAAATAAAAGAAAATACATTTGCCGTCCTTAATGAAGAGGCATATATAGAAATATCTTTTCCATATCAGAAGATTGAAAATGTTCACATCGATATTCAACCCGAAAAGCGTAATGGTAAATATAATAACGGAGCAGGCGTGAGCTTGTTTATAGCTGATGAAGGTAATAAATTTTATTATGCTCTTCCTGAAAGAGTTGTTACGCATGAGATAAAGCAAAGCCAATATATGAATCTAAATGGTGCAGGTAAAATCTGCCAGGTTAAAATAGTTATTGATCCGAGTTTCGCTGGGGCTAATATAATAATTCATGATATATCATTAAACGCATCTGTTCCATTTGTTTTTTCAGTAATGCGTGTCTTAATATGCTGTTTTCTAATTTGCGTAGTATATATATTAATCCCTAAAAATGGATTTTATAAATGTATGTATGATAATAAAAGTGGTAAGCAAAAAATAGTAACATTTATAGTGATATTTATATTAGTTGGAATGTTTTCTTTTTTAGTTACACAGTTGGATAATACTACACCAGAGCCTTCACCGTATGAATTACTGGCAAAATCATTGGCTAAGGGACAAGCCTATCTGGATCTACAGCCCTCACAGGAATTACTTGCATTAGATAATCCATATGATAGGGATTTACGTTGGGCATCAAATGCCTCTTTTTACTGGGATTATGCATTCTATAATGGAAGATATTATGTTTATTTTGGTATAGTGCCAGTATTATTGTTCCATTTGCCCTATTATTTGCTAACAGGAAATAGCTTACCAGCACGAGTGGATTTTTATTTCTGCAGTGCATTGCTCGTGACAGGTATATTTATATTAATTCGGGAAGTGATCAATAAGCGTTTTAAAAAGATACCCTTTATATTATATTTACTTATATCTACGACAGTTACAAATGGAATAGGGGTTTTGTATCTGCTCTTGCATGCTGATTTTTATTCTGAACCTATATTGTTTGCGGTAACTTTTGCAGTATGGGGACTTTATTTCTGGTTTTCATCTATTAAACAAACTGGAGAATTAATTTCCTGGAGACTCATGTTGGGGTCACTATGCATCGCCTGTATTGCTGGATGCCGACCCCAAATTCTTATGATAGGACTGCTTGCGTTTCCGCTTTTTACAAGCTACTTCATTGTAAGGCCAATTAGAAAAGAAATTACTGGGAAATATTTTATCAATATAGCATGTTTTGCGGCACCAATTATATTGGTGGCAGCGGGAATTATGTATTATAATTATATTAGATTCGGATCGATTGTTGATTTTGGAGCGAACTATAATTTGACCACTAATGATATGACTAAAAGGGGGTTCGTTTTTGGACGCACAGGGTTTGGGCTGTTTACATATCTGTTACAGCCTCCTAACATTGTTGCCCAATTTCCTTTTATAACGAAATCTGTCTTAACAACAGAATATATGGGACGAACCATATCAGAGGATATGTATGGTGGATTGTTTGCGAATAATGTGTTACTTTTTAGTGGTCCGCTATTTTTTATTGTTAATCAAGAACTAAAGTCTAAGAAGTTATATGGCATTACAATTATATCGATCATTTCAGGTTTAGTTATTTCCATCGCAGATTGCCAACTGGCGGGAATACTTACAAGATACTATGCAGATTTTGCATTGTTTTTCTTTCTGGCAGCTGTGCTTGTAATTTTAACTCTGCTTGAAAAAGCATATGACCGGCAAAGTAATATAGTATATGGCTTTACTGCAAGTGTATGTTTGATAAGCCTTTTATATAATGTACTTTTTATATTTAATGACTCAAATATTCATGAAGGCTATATGCTTCATCAAAAGGTTTTAAACTTACTTCAATTCTGGAGAAACTGAGGTACGCGGCGATGTTAAAGAGGATCGATAAAAAGAAAGCTTTTACTATACTATTTTTTGGGGCATTTTTTATTTATGGGTGTTTGGTATGGAAAGATTATGGGATCTCTGTTGATGAAATATATGAGAGACGAAGTAGCCTTGTAACCTATAAATATATATTTCCGAGTGTATCATCTATTGCTACACGCTCTGTGAATTTTGCAGATTTCCCTCCATTCCTCGAGTGGAGGGACAGGTATTATGGAGTGGCATTGCAACTTCCTACAGTATTTATTGAGCATTTATTTGGCTTTAATATGTCTGTCGGTCAAGCATTAATGATGAGGCATGCATATGTATTTCTCATGTTTTTTATAGCATCAATATTTTTCTTTAAAATAACAAGGCATTTGACTGGCAATATCTATATGGCACTGTTGGGCACGGCTATATATATTCTTGGACCAAGAACGTTAGCGGATTCTTTTTACAATATAAAAGATTCATTATTTTTATCAATTTTTACTATAAACCTATATACGGCCTTCAAATTTCTTGAAAAGCAAAATGCTAAAAGGATGATTGCGTTTGCGGTTGCTACTGCATTATGTGTAAATACAAGAATTGTCGGTGCGATATTAATTGCTGTCTGTCTTGCTGTTATATTAGTAAGGGCGTTATATAGACATGAGTGGAAATGTTGTCTGCCATATATGATCGGTGCGGCGGTTTTAAGTATTTTAATATATATCCTTATTACTCCGGTTACGTGGCATAGTCCAATCACTGAAATGTTTAATATCTATAAGACATTTTCCGATTATACGGCTTGGGTTGGAAATAACTTTTACTTAGGTGCACATTATGATGCGACACAGCTTCCATGGCATTACCTTATTGTCTGGATCCTGATAACAGTGCCATATTTATATATAGTCTTAGGCGTTATCGGTGGGATTACCTGTTTTATTCCTAAGAAAATAAGTGCGGAAAAAATTATGGCTGCCCTTTGCCTGCTGATCCCTGTTTTATATGTAGTGTTGACAAGGCCGGTGCTTTATAATGGATGGAGACATTTTTATTTTATCTATTCTATAATAGCTCTTTTTTCAGTATGGGGATTGGATGCAATAAAGAGCATATTAAAAGACAGAAAAAGGATACAAATCCTATATATCGTATTTTGCGGAGCGCTTATGTGTATAGGTATAAGAATATGGAAATACCATCCCCATGAATATTCTTATTTTAATCCTATAGCAGAAAAATATGCGGATAAAAATTTTGAAAAGGATTATTGGGGGGTAACCTCTTATGAGTTGCTTCAGTATATGCTGGAACATGATGAACGGGAAGAGGGGATTAACCTCCATATTCATTTGGATTGGGCATTGAATCGGCTGACAGATAAAGAACGTCAGCGTTTTGAATTGGCAGAAGCTCATGATGCGGATTACATTATATGGCAGCCAACGGAGTCTATGACAGAACCGGATGGATATTACTATTTTTATAATAAAGAACATGTCATTGAGGTAGATGACATAAAATTAGGTGCCTTATATGATGGGAACTGGGATTTATATTCAACCTGCATTTTAGAAGAAAAAAAGGACGGATTAAGAGTTAATCTTAATGGAATTGAGTGGGGAAGACGTTTGGATGGGGGTAAGACGGAATTAACAGGCATGTTGTCCATTCCTATTATAACTGGTAAGATATCCATTGAAGTTGATAGAAATGATATGTGGAATAATACGGAAATAATGGTACTTACAGAAGATGATACCTGGATAGCAGCGACAGATCATGGGAACGTTGAATACGATGGAAGATTAGTTCATATTTATTTTGATAGTGCTGAGACAATTAAAGGAGTTCGTATATGCCATGGAAAGATAGATGAAAATATAAACTGGAGAATAAATCTTTACCGTATGTCATATGAGGAGTTAAATACAGAGGATTTCTCGCAGAATTCACCATTTGAGGTTGTTGCAACGACACATCAGGGCTTTGAACATAGGGTGGAAGAAGCAGTTGATAATGATAATGGGACATATTGGACCGCCGGATATCAGGAGGAAGGCATGGTTTTTGCATTTACTATGAAAACGCCGCATCGATTGAGTCAAATCGCTCTTGATATAGAAGATGAGTGGTATAATGTTCCGAAGGACTTAAGAATATTTGTTTCCAGTGATGAACAGGAATGGTCAGAGATTAAATATAGTTCCAATAAGGACGTAATATTTAGTTTTGAACCAATTGATTGTCAGTATGTGAGGCTTGTACTTGGACCGGGAGCAGGCGTACAGAATCACTGGAGTATATGGGAGGTATTATTGTTTGAAGAAAGAGAGAATCTTATTGACTAAGGATACTATAAGCCATAGTTTCGCAATAGTAATACCGATACTGTTTTTTGCCGCGTTTTTAATTTATGGATTGTGTGTCTATAAGCATTATGGAATCTCCTGGGATGAACCCATAGAAAGAGACAGCAGCCTTATAACCTATGAATATACACATCCCGTGATCAAGGATTGGGTAACCGAAACTGTTAACTTCAAAGAACTGCCAGATTTTGAGGATTACCATTACCGTTATTATGGTACCGCTATCCAACAGCCATTAGTCTGGGCGGAAAGCCATAATGGGTTCCAAATGAGTTATCATGATATTTATGAGATGCGTCATTTATATGTTTTTTTGCTGTTCTGGCTCGCGTCAATAATATTTTATTTACTGTGTAAATATTTTTTTAATAGCTGGAGATGGGCATTGCTGGGAGTGGTATTCCTGATTATTTCACCCAGAATTTTAGCGGATTCTTTTTATAATATTAAAGATCTGGTTGGACTGTCATTATACCTGATTACAGCATATTTTGGCGTTAAAATGATTGAACACCCGATGTGGTGGAACATGATTCTTTTTGCGTTTATTGGCGCATTATGTACAAATGCAAGAATCGTTGGTGCAATAGTGATTGCATCATGTCTTATAGTTCTTATATTGCGAGGATTTGCGGATAAAACCTGGAGAAAGTATTTGGTATACGCGTTTCTTGAAGGTGTTCTTTCATTAGGATTTTATGTGATGATCACTCCAATCACATGGGTAAATCCTGTTAAGGGGATAATAGATACTATAAAGACCTTTTCTGATTATGGCGGTTATGAAGGCCCGATCTTGTTTATGGGTCAATATTACAGACCTTCGGATATACCGTTTTATTATCTCCCTTTGTGGATAATAATGACTACACCTCTGTTTTTGCAGTTGTTATTAGGAACCGGTCTTGTTTTTCAAGTAAAAAATATGTATATACGTGTTATACGGAAGATTAAATTTGAAGGTGTAACCTGGAATAAACTGTTCCTTCTGCTTTGCATGATAATTCCGATAATCTATGTTGTATTGTTTTCACCGACATTGTACAATGGATGGCGTCATTTTTATTTTATTTATCCGTTTATGGCATTTTTTGCATTGCTTGGATGTAGAGAATTGCTGGGAAAATTTTTAAACTTAAAATGGTGGAAGTGGATAAGTGCAGGAAGCATAGGCGGTGCTATATTAATAACTATGTTCTGGATTATAAAAAATCATCCTTTTGAATATATCTATTTTAATCCTATAGCACGTAATTTTGTTGAAGGCAGTTTTGAAAAAGACTATTGGGGAGTTTCAGAATATGCAGCACTGAAAAATATTGCTATGTATGACACAAGAGATCATATAAAAGTCTGGTGCAGTGAGGAAACCAGTATGTGTGTATGGCGGCTTAACGAATCTGATCAGAGACGGGTGGAAATTGTAGAGGACCCTTCTGAAGCTGATTATTTAATACATCTGTATGTGGGTGATACTAATGAGCGATTTGAGAGACAGCATATGTTTCAGCGATTGCGGGATATTACTGTGGATGATATTGTTCTATGCAGTATTTTTGAGCGGGAACAACAAAGAGTTATATCTAGTCAATTTGTAAATGGCGGTAAGTACGGCTCCAAAGCATATTTAAGTGGTTCGATACAATGGATATATCATAAGGATGAAGAAAAGGATATCTGGACAGGCTTGTTAAAACAACCGGTAACAGCAGATATGGTTTGGACTAAATTGGAAAGTGAATCATCCTTTGCATATGATGAAATCATGGTTGAAGTTGCCGATAATGCTGAAAACTGGTATAAAGTAAATAATGAAACCTACTATCCCCAGTTATTTGATGAGAGAAAGATCGAGATGTTGCGAATTAGTTTGCCATCTACTGCACAATATGATATAACAATTGAGCTGTACAGCAGGCGACTAGAGGATGAGGAGATAAGTGAATCTGATGTTATCACAGCTCAAGCGTCGGATAATACAGCGGCAGCGTATTTTGCAATTGATAATGACGAAGATACATATTGGACAACGGATAGAATTCAAAAAAGAGGTATGTTTTTTGAAAGCGTCTTAAGACGGGAACAGATACTTACAGCAGTGGAGTTAACTTTAGGGAATAGTACTTGGGACTATCCAAGAAATTTGCAGTTGGAAGTGTCATGCGATGGAAAAAATTGGACGAAAGTGCATGCGGTAACGCAGGATAATCAATTGTATATTTTAGAACCGGTAAAAGCACAGTTTATTCGCTTGGTATTGGGTAATACAGAAGAAACAATGTCTTTTTGGCGTATACACGAAATGAAATTATATATTAGCGGGGATGAATGACAATGAATGTAAATATAGTATTTCCTGTGCTTAATGAAGAAAAAAGAATGCCCATAGGTATAAGACGGACACTGCAATTTCTGGATTCCAACCATCTGGACAATTTCAGGATAACTATTGTTGATAATGGTTCAACCGATCGTACGTTGGAGTTGATAAAAGAGTTACAAAAGGAGGACGCAAGAATCGACTATATTTCTTTGAAAGAGAGGGGTTTTGGAGTTGCTTTTAAAACGGCTGTTATAGAGAATAAAAGCGATATTATAGGATATATGGATATTGATTTGTCTACTAATATCAGGCATATGTTGACGGTATTGAAGATTTTTGATTCAAGATCAGATGTGGATATAGTTAAGGGAAATCGTCTTAGCCCCAGTTCTAAAGTTATTGGAAGAAAGCTGACAAGAGAAATAACATCACGTGGTCTGGATTTGCTGATTCATTTCGCATTTAAAGCAAAGGTACATGATACCATGTGTGGTTTTCAATTTTTTCGAAAAGAGGCAATTGAGAATCTGGTGAATATATCCAGCAATGATAAGGGGTGGTTTTATTGCGCTGAGTTATTGCTGCGCGCTGAAAGGCTGTGTATGAAGATTGAAGAAATTCCTGTGGTATGGAAGGATGACTATGATACAAAGGTGAATGTTTGTAAGACAGTGAGCAACTACTTAGAACGAATTATTAGTCTGCGCAGAGAAATATAGAATACAAGGGGAAAAATGGTGAAATGTTTTGATAATGTGATTATTGGGGCCGGTATGTATGGATTGTATGCGGCCCGAAAGCTTGCAATTAGCGGCAAAAAGGTAGCGTTAATTGAAATTGAAAAAGCACCTTTTATGCGAGGATCTTATATAAATCAGGCTCGGCTGCACAATGGCTACCATTACCCGAGATCATATGCAACTGCAGCTAAATCTTCAATGTATTTTGAACGCTTTATGAAAGATTTTGGGGATTGTGTATACACGGAATTTGACCAAATCTATGCAATTGCCCGTGATTATAGCTGGACCAATAGTAAACAGTTCGAAAAATTTTGCTTCAACCTCAATTTGAAATGTGACAAGATAAATAAAGAAAAATTTTTTAGTCCTCTTACAATTGAAGAAGCATATCTGACACATGAGTATAGCTTTGATGCTGAATTACTTATGCGAAAAATGTATGAGGAAGCTTTAAAAGCCGATGTAAAATTTTATTTTCAACACTATATCGAAAAGGCAGATATCAGCGGTGAGAATTATATCATTTATCTCGATACTGGTATAGCAATTAAAACCCCATATATATTAAACGCATCTTATGCCGCTACAAATCAGATTCATGCGGTATTTGGGTTTGAGATGCTGCCTATTAAGTATGAATTATGTGAAGTGATTTTGTGTAGAGTATCTGAGAATATGAGGAGAACTGGTCTCACGGTTATGGATGGCCCGTTTTTTTCCGTTATGCCTTTTGGAAAAAGCGGCTACCATTCTATAACTACCGTTTCCAGGACTCCGCATATGACATCCTACAATATGTTTCCTGTGTTTCCCTGCCAGAACAAAAATATAGGGTGTACCAGCATGAAAATCGAGAATTGCAATTCGTGCCCTGCAAGGCCCCAGACACTGTTTTATGAAATGCTTCAGATTGCTAAGAAATATATATGCAATGATATTGATATTAATTACGTGAAATCACTTTTTACTATAAAACCCATACTTAAGATGTCAGAGATAGATGACAGCAGACCAACTATTATAAGGCAGTACAATAAAAATCCCTGTTTTTATACTGTATTTTCTGGTAAAATAAATACAATGTACGATTTGGATACGATTTTAGATTAGAGGTCAGGTGTATATGGAATATATGCAGGATAATTATTTGTCTGTTGTAATACTGCTACAACACGGCATGAATCAAATTCAGTTGTTATCAAAAGTGCGATTAATGGATGAATTTTTACGGAATCACTTTAAACATTATGAATTTATATTAGTTGACAATAATTCATTGGATAATATGGATGAGTTAATAGAAAAAGTTGATTTAAAGTGCTCGATTGTTAGACTTTCTAGAACACATAAACCCGCACAGGGAATGGAAGCCGGAATAGATTGCGCAATTGGTGATTATATTTTAGAAATTGAAAATATAAATTGCGAATTTTCTGTTAATGAAATATGGGAAATGTACATAAAGTGCCAGGGCGGATCTGATTTTGTTTGTTTAACTCCACGCCGTCAGCGTAAAACTTCGAAGATTTTCTATAGTATACTTAACCATTTTATTAAGTATGAAACAGTAGAAAGAATACGGTCTGCGATAGCAATTATGTCTAGCCGCCGAGGTCAGAATAAAGTGTCTGCAATGGGAAATAAAATTGTAAATAGAAATGTTACATATGCGATGTCAGGGCTGCGCTGTACTCATGTGTATACGGATGTGGTTTATCATAACAGAAGAGGTTTTTTTATTAATATTTCTTTAATGGCGGATACTTTGATATACTATACTGATTTTATGGTGAAATTTATGGTTATGATCTCAATGGTATTTTTAACAATATCCATTGGCATGGGTATCTATAGCATCATATCATATTTTTCTGAAAATATAGCAGATGGCTGGACTTCAATTATAGTGTTTATCAGTTTTGGATTTTCTGGTATTTTTGCTATGCTGGCTATAATATCGAAGTATCTGGATCATATATTAAAAAACACTTCAGACTCAAAAAATTATGTTTTCAGCGAGATAATTAAAAAATAGTATAGGAGATAAGATGATAGAACCTATAAAAAGAATTGATTTAAATCGCCTTTTTGAGAGCCATAGAGAGGAATATCTGGATGCAATTGCCAAGGCATGTGATGCAGGATCTTTTTCAGGCGGCATCTATGCAGACAAGTTTGATGAAGAATTTGCGACATATTGTGGAGTTGCTGCTGCCACCGGCGTGAATAATGGCACATCAGCATTGCACTGTGCTATGATGGCGTTGGGGATAGGTATAGGGGATGAAGTGATCGTGCCGGCTAATACTTTTATAGCAACGGCATGGGGACCTACATACGCGGGGGCAACACCTGTCTTTGTGGATTGTACATCGGATACATGGGAGTTGGATGCCAATAAAATCGAAGATGCCGTTACAAAAAAAACTAAAGCTATTATTGGAGTTCATTTATACGGTCAGCCTTTTGATGTGGATGAAGTTACAAAAATTGCAAAATGTTATGGATTACATGTCGTAGAGGATTGCGCACAGGCACATGGTGCTTTATATAAAGGCAGGAAAACCGGTGGTTTAGTTGACATTGGATGCTTTAGCTTTTATCCAGGTAAAAATTTATGCTGTTTTGGAGAGGGTGGCAGCGTAACATCTGATTATTGGCCATACATCGAACATATAATACGCCTTAAGAATCATGGCAGTGACATAAGATATCATCACGATGAAATTGGTTATAATATGAGATTAGAAGGAATACAGGGTGCTGTGTTAAGCGTATCTTTGAAGTACCTGGATGCATGGACTGCTAAAAGAAGAACGATTGGTAAAAGATATGATCGTGAAATTATAAATCCATATATAACATTACAGAGACATCCGGATAATACAGAAACAGTTTATCATCTTTATGTAGTTACCGTACCGGACAGAGATGCTTTTTTGCGGCACATGGATAGCAAGGGAATTATGTGTGATATGCATTATCCAATTCCATGTCACTTACAGAAAGCTTATTCTTTTCTGAATTATAAGAGAGGAGACTGTCCCAATGCGGAATACCTGGCAGAGCATTGCTGTTCTCTGCCAATGTTTCCTGAACTTAGAGAAGATGAAATAGAGAGAGTGATCGAAGCATGTAACAGCTTTCGTATGTGACATAGGAAGATTTTGTAGAAACGGAGCATACCATGAACATCCCTGAATTATATATTATAATACCATGCTATAACGAAGAGAAAGTTCTTCCCATAACCTGCAGCATGTTTCTGGATAAGCTTCAGAGCTTGATCAGTCGACAAGCTGTGAGCGACCAGAGCCGCATATTGTTTGTGGATGACGGTTCTAAGGACAATACATGGAAAATCATTTGCCAATTATCCAAACAAGACAAGCATTATACTGGCATTCGGCAGAGCCGCAACCGCGGGCATCAGAATTCTGTTTTGGCAGGTCTGATGGAAGCGATGGATCACTGCGATATAACAATTACAATTGATTGCGACGGGCAGGACGACGTCAATGCCATAGACAACATGATTGCAGCCTATATGGATGGCTGCGAAGTGGTATATGGTGTGCGTAGCAGCCGTGAGAGCGATACTTTCTTTAAACGCTTTACAGCAGAAGGTTTTTACCGGCTGATGAACTGGATGGGCGCAGAAGTAGTTTTTAATCATGCGGACTATCGGTTGGTCAGTAACCGGGTGCTGAAGGAGTTCTCAAACTTTAAAGAAGTGAATATTTTCCTAAGAGGGATGTTTCCACTGGTTGGTTTTAAAAGCACGAGTGTTTATTACGAACGAAAAGAAAGAATTGCAGGTGAAAGTCACTATTCACTAAAAAAAATGATTGCATTGGCTTTTGACGGTATAACCAGTCTTTCCGTTCGTCCAATACATTTGATCACTAAACTGGGAATTCTAATTGCGGTAATTAGTTTCGCGGGGATTATCTGGTCAATTGTTCAGGAAATACGAGGAAATACTGTGGCTGGCTGGGCATCGACGACCTGCATTATCTGTTTTTTAAGCGGTATTCAGATGCTTTCGATCGGTGTCATTGGCGAGTACATTGGTAAGATATATCTGGAGAGTAAAGGGCGTCCCAGATATATAATTAGTGAAAAGACAGATGGAAAAAGCATAGATAAAGATGCAGCAGAAAATGAACCATATGCTTCAGTGGATTGTGATGATAAATAAAGAGAGGCCTGCAAATGCAGGTCTTTTCTGCGTATGAAGTAGATTTAATGGCGGCTGGGCGTTGAATGTCCGGACAAATCCTGTTAAAATAGAGAAAACATAAATAAATGAGGAAAACAGTATGAGAAAAACCAATTTTAAATTTGGCAGAGAACCAATAATCGTGGTTGTATTTTTTGCTCTTTTTTTAATCTATGGTTTTATTGTGTGTTCAGATTATAGTATATCAGTAGATGAAATTATGGAGCGCAACAGCAGTCTGGTCACATATAAATATATTTTCCCCGGGGTTTCTGATATTGTAACAGATTCTGTGGATTTTACAGAGGTATCAGATTTGCTTCAGTGGAGAGATCGCTACTATGGAGTAGCGTTGCAGCTGCCGGCAGTGGCTGTAGAGCATATGTTTAAGTTTTGCCTTCCTTTAAAGGATGTGCTCCAACTCAGGCATTATTATGTATTCCTGTTGTCGTTTATAGCAGCTTGTTTTTTCTATAAGCTCGCAAAGAAAATTACGGGCAATATTTACACTGCGATTTTGGGAACAATGTTCTTTATCCTTTATCCCCGTACGTTAGCGGATTCTTTTTATAATATAAAAGACTCGGTATTCCTGTCAGTATTCACTGTAAACCTGTATTGCGCTGCCCTTTTTTTAGAGAAACAGAATTGGAAGAGAATGCTCCTGCTTGCCGGTATTACTGCATTCTGTGTAAATACACGTATTGTGGGAGCGGTTGCAATTGCTGTCTGTTTGCTGCTGGTATTTATAAAGAATATACGGCAGCATACATTGAGAAAAAAGTGGGCGCTGATATTGGGGGCCGGTTGTTTAAGCATCCTGTTTTATGTCTTAATCACTCCTGTTACATGGCATGATCCGTTAAAGGAAATAATTAATGTATATAGGACTTTTTCTGATTATACCGCCTGGGAGGGTACGAACTTCTATTTGGGAAGATATTATGATGCCTCACAGCTGCCATGGCATTACCTTCCGGTATGGATGCTCATTACATTGCCACTCATCACCGTCACATTTGCAGGAATTGGGGTTATACACTGCCTGCGAATAAAAAAGCAAAGCTATTTTGGCTGGATGCTTTTAGTCACCATAGCAGTTCCAATCCTGTATGTGATTGCAGCCAGACCGGTTTTATATAATGGCTGGAGGCATTTCTATTTTGTATATGCAGCAATAGCGCTGATGGCAGTATTTGGAGTCCAGTCGCTAAGGAGTCTATTCCATGCAAACCGTTGGAAAAGAGTGGTTGATGCCGGATTGATCGTAACAGCTATTTTAGCGGTCGCACGCGTGTGGGATTGGCATCCTTATGAATATGCCTATTTTAATCCTGTCGCGGCAAACTATGCGGATAAGTATTTTGAAAAAGATTATTGGGGAATGACTACCAATGAACTGCTTGAAGATCTGCTGAAGAATGATAAAAGTGAGAAGCTTGATGTTTATCTTCATATGGGTTGGGCGGCCAATAAATTGTCTGTCAGCCAGCGGGAGAGACTGCATTTAATGGGAAGCAGTAAGGGGGCTGTTTATACAACCTATCAGCCAACTGCCTCGCAGGAGAGCGCAGTTCATAATCCCTATTATTTTTACCCCAAAGAGTATATAGTAGAAAAGCATGGGATCGGGCTTAGTGCACTATATTATAGCCAGTGGGATGAATATTCTTATAGTATTGTGGAGGAAGCATCAGGGAGTGACGTTCTGACTTATAACTTGAACGGCATAAGCTGGGATAAAATGATTAACGGAAGCAGTGCAGTACTGCATGGTTCTCTGTCTATCCCTATATATACATCTAAACTGGCATTGGAGACAGTATCTTCTTATTTGGCTGTTAAAACTCAAGTTTATATAGATGATGGCAGCGGAAACTGGATCAGTCTGGATCAGTCCGCACGGCGGCAGTTAGATGATGGGATTATTCATTATTATATGGATGAGCTCGTAGGGATCTGTGGTATCAAAATAGTTTACCCGGAAAACGGAAAAGAAAACGTTTGGAAAATTAATCTTTACCGCCGGCTCTATGAACAGAATTCTGTTGATTACAGCGATAATTCTCCTTTTGAAGTTGTTGCAGCAAGCAGCCAGTCTCCTGAGAATCCTGCAGAATATGCAATTGATAACAATAATGAAACAAGCTGGACAGCCGGTTATCAAGAAGAAGGAATGGTGTTTGCATTCACAATGAAAACACCTCATACACTAAGCAAAATTGCCATGAACCTGGAAGAAGAGTGGTATAATTATCCGGAGCATTTAAGGATATTTGTTTCTGCAGATGAACAGGAATGGACAGAATTGGATGTCAGTACAGAAGACAATGTTATATTCAGCTTTGCACCGGTGGAGTGCCGTTATGTAAGGATGGTATTGGGACCTGTAGCAGATCAAACAGAAAATCATTGGTCTATATGGGAATTGCTGCTGTATGAAACAAAGTAAAGGTATGGAGGCACAAATGAATAAAAAAATAAAAACTGATATTTGGTATATTGTAATCTGCCTGGCAGTTGTGTTGGCATCCTTTGCGATGACACTGAAACAGATGGGGGAAATGTATGCGGATTTTGCTGTCCATGCACGTTTTGCAGGTGCTGGGCGTGTGGACCCACAGTATATTAAGTTTAATTTCTACCCTTTATGGCATTTGGGAGTACAGCTGTGGGCTAACAAATTACATGTTTCCCTCAATTATGCGGCTGCAGTAGTTTCAGCAGGATTTGCTTTTCTGACGGTATCTGTAACATACTGCCTGGTAAAGTCAGCTCTTAAAAACCAGTGCTCTAATTGGGGAATCGCTGCTTTGACATTGGGACTTTCCTTTGTGGCTGCAATAAGGATCCCATTTATGGATGCACGCAATTTCATTGATTATATTGGGCCGACTATCTGGCATAATCCAACCAATCTGGCGGTGAAACCTTTTGCTATCGCAGCTGTATTTTTGTTTTTCTGGCTTTATGAACGTTATGGCACAGATGGCTTTCATGATAGCAAAAAAGGTGAATTGCGGTGGATGATGTGTCTGTCGGTGATTTTACTCATAAGCTGTTTTACCAAGCCTTCCTTCATCCAGGGATTCCTGCCCGCAGTAATGCTGTTTTTATTGATAGAACTTATCGTTACAAAGGGGAAATGCTTTGTCTTTTGCTTAAAGTCCGCTTTGATTTTTACACCGGCAGCTCTCTATATGCTATACCAGTTTTTTAGCGTCTTTTCACCGGAACAGGAAAGAAATATGCAGATAGATGTAATGGAGATTTTATCGCGCTGGTCCCCGCACCCTTGGTTTTCCATTGTGGTCGCCATAGCATTTCCGCTGTTTGTAATTATTGTTTTAAGAAAATATATATTTAAGGATAAACTGTTATGGCTTTCAATCGTGTTCTATTTAACTGCATTACTGGAAGCGATGTTACTGATAGAAGTCAATGAACCTAACAGCGGTAATTTTTGTTGGGCCTGGCAGCTGGCTATGGGAGTTCTCTTTATAGTAACGGCTATTCGTTTTTTCCAGAAGTATTCGTGGCGGGCATGTGGGTCGGACCGTAAGATGAAGTGTATTTTCTGGACGGGGAGTATACTGCTTGTATGTCATACTTTGTCAGGGGTGTACTATTATGGGAGACTGTTGTTTACCAGTGCGTGGTATATGTAAAAAAGAAAGAGTGGAGCCAAGAGCAGAGTATGAAAATGATATCAAAGAGATTTTCTTTCAGTAAAGCGGTTGTCGCATTATTCTTTATAGTATTTTTTGTGTATGGTTGTCTGGTTATGAAGGATTACGGGATTTCAGTGGATGAGATACCTGAAAGAAACAGCAGTCTTGTAGTATACAAATATCTTGTTCCAGCTGTAGCTGATATTAAAACTGACACGGTGGATTTCCCAAATGTTGCCCCGCTGCATGAGTGGAAAGACCGCTATTATGGTGTTGCAATGCAATTACCTATGGTTGCGGTAGAGCATTTGTTTGGTTTTCGGCTTCCCATGAGACAAGTATTGCTGATCAGACATATATATATTTATTTACTTTTTTTTATTGCATCGATTTTTTTCTACAAGATGACAAAACGCTTCACAGGCCGCATTGGGTTAGCACTAGCCGGCACATTGATCTTCATTTTATGCCCCAGGATACTTGCGGACTCCTTTCACAATATAAAAGATTCATTGTTTTTATCAGTTTTTACGGTAAATTTATACAGTGCAGTGTTGTTTTTGGATGAACAAAACTGGAAACGGACACTGGCGCTGGCAATTACAACCGCATTATGCGTGAATACGAGAATAGTTGGAGCGGTAATAATTTCGGTATGTCTTGTATTGGTTGTCATTAGAGGAATTCGATCCCGAAATGCAAAATGCAGTATTGTGATTTCGATGGCAGCAGGTTTAGGCAGTATCCTTTTTTATATATTTATATCACCGGTAACCTGGCATAACCCGGTAGTTGAAATTATTAATACTTATAAGACTTTCTCCGACTATACAGTTTGGGAGATAAGAGATCTGTACATGGGCATTAGTTATGATGCGAAAAGTCTGCCATGGCATTATTTGTTCGGCTGGATTCTGATTACGGTCCCTGGAGTCTATTTGTTTTTAGCTGCAACGGGTACAGTTTGCAGTATTATAAGAAAAAATTGGAAAGCGGAACGCTTTCTTGTAGTATTCAGTCTGTTGATTCCGCTACTGTACGTTATGGTAAGACGGCCGGTTTTGTATAACGGTTGGAGACATTTTTATTTTATTTATCCGTTGATTGCATTGCTTGCTGTATGGGGATTTGAATGTTTTTTGAAACTGGCTGAAAAGAGATGCATTCAGTGGCTTCCGATAGCACTTCTAGCTGTTGCATTTATATATATCGGTGTGAGAATTGGCATATATCATCCATATGAATATGCATACTTTAATTCTTTTGCTGAAAAATATGCTAATAATAAGTTCGAAAAAGATTATTGGGGGATTACAACTGCAGATCTGTTACAATATATTCTGGATAATGATCCAAGAAATGAAAATATTCGTACTCATATGAGAATAGATTGGGCGGAAAATGGACTGACAGAAGAAGATAAGCGGAGGTTTAAATTTGTTTCAATAGAAGAACCAGCAGATTATATAACCTGGCAGCCAACGGAATCAGTAGATGACCCAAAAGGACAGTATTATTTTTATAATAAAGAGCATGAGATTCGGGTAAATGGAATCGTATTGGGCGTTATATGTAATGGACGTTGGGATTGGTATTCCACATCGGTGTTGCAGGAAAATAATGAGGCACGCAGCCTGAAGTACAATATCAACGGTATTAATTGGACGCGCGATAGCAGCGACCGGACGGAATTGACCGGTATTCTGAATGAACCAATTACTACAGGAAAGATATCCCTGCAGACCATGGAAGACTCTCTGGCAGGAAATATTGATATTTTGGTTACTTTGGATGGACAAAACTGGATGGCGGCAAACGAACTGGGCGATGTGGATTGGGATGACCGGATACTGCATGTGACATTATTGCAGCCTGCTAAGATCTATGGCGTGAAAATATGTCATGAAGATACGGTGAAGCCGGTGCGGCTGATGCTGAATCTTTATCGTCGCTTTTACGAAGAGTATAATACAGCAGATTTTACTGTAAATTCACCCTTTGAGGTGGTGGCTGCGAGTCATCAGCATGAATTGCAGTCGGCAGAATATGCAGTAGATAATGACAGTTTTACTGGATGGTCTGGAGGGTATCAGGAAGAAGGGATGGTCTTTGCTTTTACGATGAAGGATGTACACCGTTTGAGCGGTATAGCGCTGACAGAAGAAACGGAGTGGTATAATTATCCTCAAAATTTGCGTATTTTTGTATCAAATGATGAATTAAACTGGAGTGAATTAGAATATACCCTGGGTGGTACATCTGTCTTTTCCTTTCCTCCAGTAGAGTGTAGATATGTGAGGATGGTGATTGGACCTCAATCATCACCAGTGGAGAATCACTGGACAATTCGTGAAATTTTGCTTTTTGAAGAAAAGTAATGTTATGAAAACTTGTGGTTGGCAACAATCTGTATTATAATGGGCCATATCTGGCAGAATGATCCGGCCAGGGAGATAATGGATGGTTTAGCCTATGACGAAAATAACATATAAAAAGAAAATTATTCTGCTGGCGTGCTGCGTTTTTGCGGTAGGCCTGTATATACTGGCCGCCAGAGCGTTTATGCCGTTTGTTTACGGTGTAAACGACGACCGTTTTGTAAGGGATATCGTTTCCGGAGCATATCTGGGCTATCCGGATGCGCATATGATATTTATAAAATATCCGTTCAGCTATCTTCTGAAGATTTTATATCAGATCTATAACGGCACGGACTGGTACGGTCTGACGATGGTTGCCTGTCACTCCCTGTGTCTGGCGCTTGTGATGTACCGCATCCTGTCCTGGATGGACACCGTAAAAAAGCGCGTGTGGACAGGCTTGCTCATTCTTGCGGTATTTACCGCCGTATGGTTGTCAAAAACAGTGATCTTTACGTACACAACAGCAGCGGCTGCGCTGGGGATTACAGGCCTTTTCTGGTATATGGTCTCTGAGGAAAAATTGAGTACTTATCTGCTTTCCGGTATTCTGATGCTTGTTACTTACGAGATACGGGAGCATGTATTTCTCATGATGATTCCGATTGCCGGCATGATCTTTCTATGGAAGCATTATCCGTTCCGGAAAAAACTGAAATGGAAGTCATTCCTGTTTCCGGCCGCTTTTTTTGCTGTCCTGGGTCTGAATTATGTGGGGAATGAGCTGTGTTACCGGGGGGATGTATGGGATGATTTCTTCGAATACACCGATTATCGCATCGATATCTATGATTATTATAAATATCCGCCGTATGAGGAAAACCGTGATTTTTATGAGAGCATCGGTGTCAGTGAGGAGACCAGGGAGGCGCTTGTCCGGTACGCGGTGGGATTGGATGACTCGCTCACGACGGATACTTTTCGGAAGATCGCAGAAAAGAGCAAAGAACTGAAAGAAAATGAATTTACGTTTACAGATAGGGTATGGGATGGTGTAAAAGAGGCGCGCCATCAGTTCTTTTACCATGTTTATGCTCCGCTCAGCTACATCGCGATGCTTTTGTGGGTGGTGCTGTTTCTGCTTCTGGTCTGCAAAAAGGACTGGACAAACCTGATATGGGGACTGCTGTTTATTGCTGTACAGATTTTGATGTGGCTGTATTTGGGATATCGCAGGTATTTTCCCTGGAGAATCGGGGAAACAATGCATTTGCTGCTATTCATGTCTGCGCTGGGATTTTACAGCCGTCTGCGGGGATCGTTGGGAGTATGGGTGAACGGTCATATAAAACGGGGCATAAAAAGGATAGCTGCTGCTGCGGCAGGCCTGATTATAGCGGGATCGGCGGTATACAGCGTATATGAACTGTATAAACTGGCAGTTGATACCGCCTGGTTTAATACCGACTACCAGAAAATGGTTGATTATGTAACGGATCACAGCGACAATTTTTATCTTATGGATGTGGATTCAATCTCTAATTTTACAGGAATACTGTATCATAACAAAGAGGTAGGATATATCAATTCCATGTCTATGGGAGACTGGATTGCCTTTTCGGATATTTATTACAGGAAACTGGAGAAGGCCGGTATAACGGATCTGAAAGATGCGATTGCATACCGGGATGATATCTATGTTATATGCAAAGATTATTTTGATTTGGATTATATACAGGCGATGTATAAGGAGGATAATGTCGTTGGAGAGATTGTGGATGTTATTCCCTGCCGGGGATACGAACTGCAGGTATATAAGTTTAGGGTGATAGAAGGGAATAAATGATGGAGAGGAAAACTACTGGATATTTTCATTGGATGAAAGTCATCGGTATCTGTGCACTGCTTGCTGTGGTATTGGAGGTATTTGTTTTTAATTTTCGTTTTTTTCAGTCCATGTTTTTTGAAGACGTTGAAGGAGTACAGGTAAACTATGTCGGTCTGACGGACCGGGGGAACGGTGTTTATAATGTAACAGCCGAAAGTGATGCGTATATAGAGCTCGCATTCCCATATCAGAATATTAAGAATATTCATATTGATATGAAACAGGAAGTGGTCAGCGAATTGTATGCAAATGGCGTTAAGATTACTTTATCCGCAACGGATGAAGGTAATGCTTATTATTATGATATGCCTTCACAGATCATAGTGCCGGATAATAAAGCCAGTCAGTATCTGACACTTCATACTGCGGGAAAAGCCGATAAAATCAAAATATTGATACAGGATGTTCCCGGCAAAAACATTGTGATTAATGACATTTCACTGAATGCGGAACGCCCGGTGCTTTTTTCCGTTTTTCGTGTGGGCACGGTATTTATGCTGTGCCTGTTGATCTATATTTTCCGTCCAAAATCGGGATTCTATGCCTGCGAATATAATCCTAAAAAGAAAATGCAGAGATTGATTATTATTGGCTTTGCGTTAGTGCAGATGGGTATGTTTGCTATACTGACATATAAAGTGAATTATTCGGTGGATCCTGCCGACACGCCTTATCCGGCATTGGCTGAAGTATTGGCAAAGGGCCAGGTATACCTGGATATTGAGCCTTCTGATGAGCTGAAAGCTCTGTCCAACCCCTATGACAACAGTTTGAGGCAGGCTGACGGAGGTGTCGCATTTCTGTGGGATTACGCCTACTATAACGGAAAATATTATGTCTATTTTGGTGTGATACCGGCACTGCTGTTTTACCTGCCATTTTATCTGCTGACCGGGCACAGTTTTCCGATACATCTGGATATCATGATCTGCAGTGCGGCTTTTGTGGCAGGAGTGCTGCTGCTCATGCATCAGTTGGTGAAAAAGTATTTTAGAAAGACCCCGTTCATTTTATATATGTTGTTCAGCGCTGTGATTATCAATGGTGCCGGCGTATTATACCTGGCCCTTCACCCGGATTTTTACAGTGTGCCAAAAATCATGTCCATAACGGTCACCGTGCTGGGACTCTATTTCTGGATGTCTGCAAAGAAAGATGATTCGGACGATCTGATTCCCTGGCGTTTGGCTCTCGGCTCTCTCTTTATCGCCTTTTGCGGCGGCAGCAGGCCGCAGATGCTGCTGGCAGGATTCTTCGCGTTTCCGCTGTTTTGGAATGCAATGATACGCAGACCGATGAAGGAGGGATTTAAGAAAAAGAATGCGGTCTGGATAGCCTGTTTTGCTGCGCCTTTAATATTGGTGGGGGCAGGTCTCATGTATTATAATTATGTGCGTTTCGGATCAGTATTTGATTTTGGGGCGAACTATAATTTAACCACAAATGATATGACGCGCAGAGGGTTTGTATGGGACCGTATCGGATTAGGGCTTTTCAGCTTCTTGTTTCAGCTTCCGGCGACCGTATCACAGTTTCCTTTTATATCTTCCTCCACATTTTTGACCAATTATATGGGTGTGACTATTCACGATACCCCTTACGGAGGTTTGATAGCTTGCAATATTGTTCTCGTGGCAGGATTCTTTCTGTTTAAATTTAAAGAGGCGCTTAAGGAGAAAAAAATATATCTCTTTATGCTGATGTCACTGGTTTTCGGTTTTGTAATCACTGTGGCTGATACACAGATGGCGGGAATACTGATCGGCTATGCGGGGGATTTTGCGATCTTTTTCTTCCTGCCTGCGGTCACGGTTCTCTTATCTCTGGCAGAGAGGACCCGGGAGAGTGAGTACCGGGACAGCTGGTACAGGATCATTGTGGTATTATGCGCATTAAGCCTGCTGTATAATTTCCTCATGATATTTGTCAATTCTAATATTGGAATCAATCACAACTGGTACTACAAAGTTGCCAATGCCATTCAATTCTGGAGATAAGGCGGAATAAAATGAGGTGGAGCATGGTAAAACAGGAAAAAAGCAAGGTGTGGATTTTGTTTGGGGCAGCGCTTATACTGTCCTGTTTTCCACTGTTCACGGCGGACATAAAAGATGCTCATGATATCAGCTTTCATATTAACAGAATCATCGGACTTTGTGAGGCTGTCAGGAACGGACAATTTCCGGCTCTGATTCAGCCTGATCTGAACAATGGATATGGGTATGCTGCCTTGGCGCTATATCCGGGGCTTTTCTTGTATATTCCTGCAGTAATGGTATTGCTGGGGATGCCGGCGGTGTTTGCTTATAAAATTTTTCTGGTCTTTATTAATGCGGGCACATTTCTGATCATGTACGGTTCCATGCGCACTTTGGCATGCGGGCGCAAAAACTCGGCGCTGTGTTCCTTTATATATACCCTTTCTGTCTATCGGCTGGGATGTATCTTTATCCGCGGTGCGCTGGGTGAGGTCCTGGGCATGTGTTTCTTTCCACTGATTGTAGCCGGAGGGTATGAACTGCTGTCCGGAAACAGAAAGCGCTGGCCGTTGCTGGTGATCGGAGTCACCGGCATCCTTCAGTCACATATCATATCCACATTTCTTGCTCTTTGTGTGGGCATAGTTATGATATGGATGTATCGGAGGAATGTTGTCAAAGAAAAAAGGTGGAAGGAACTGCTGCTGTTTTGCGCTTGTACCTTCATACTTAATCTGTGGTTTCTGGTGCCTTTTCTGGATTTTTACAGACAGCCTCTGAATCTGAATATACAGGGGAGCGGGAAAGGAATTTATTATCTGAATACGATTATTCCTGCGCAGCTGTTCAATTTATTAGGGGACAATTTCGGCATAGCATATACACCGGAACATGGAATACTAGGAGAAATGTCAATGACTCCCGGTATGAGCGTGTTTTTAGGTCTGGCGCTGCTGACCGCATTTATAGCTGCCAGGCCGAAATCAGAGAATAACCGTTTTATCGGGAGATGCTGGTGTACCGCATTGGCGCTGCTGCTGCTTTCCACATCGATACTGCCCTGGGAGAAACTGCAGAATATAGGTATTATCAATAAAGCTGCTGGCTGGATTCAATTTCCCATGCGCCTTCTGGGTCCGGCATCGGTTTTGATACTGACCGGGACCGCCCTGGTGTTGGAGAGTTGGGAGGTTTTGTCGGTAAAAGTCAGACGGGCCGTTTCATATGCGCTGATTATATCCGCTCTGATTCCGGCGATTATGATCGGCACTAAGGTTTTTCGGCAAAATACCTTTATGAATGCATTGGAAGCGGTTCCGCAGGTAAATGCGATGGGCCTGGGCAAGGAGTATCTGATGCAGGGGACGGATGATGCACTGCTGTATCAAGAGGGAATATCGGCAGACCGGTCTGTGGTTACGATAGAGAATTATCATAAAACAGGTACTCATATAACGTTTTCCTATGTGAATGAAGGGGAAAATCAGAGAGCAGAACTGCCGCTGCTATGGTATCCCGGTTATACTGTGAAAGATGAGAATGGGGAAGTGCTTAAGACTGCGGCAGGAGAAAATAACGTTCTGTGCGTGTTGCTTAAGGATTACTCCGAAGGGGCAGTCAGGGTATACTATGGAGGAAAAACCGCTTATCGTCTTGCGGCATTTGGTTCGGCTGCCGGAGCATTGGTAATGACAGTTTGGTGGATCGGGCGGAAAAAGAGAAAGGCATCGGATGAAACGGATTGAAAAAAGAATGTTGGCAATTTTTCTGTGTATTGCGCTGCTTCTTGCCAGTTATCCGGCGTTTACAGGATATCTGACCTTTGGCAGTGAGCTGCCGGGGTATCTGGCCCTGCTGCAAAAGCTGCATTTCAGTACCGGGATGCAGATATGGGTCATACATGGCATACAGCTGATTCTAAATATTTGCTGTGTCTGTTCAGCTTTCTGGTTTTTTGGCCTGCTGACAGGGGAACATGTATTGGCCGCATGGCTGACCTTTTTCTATATGATCTGCTGGTTTAGGCTGGGAGTGCTGATGGAGCGGTATTCATTGATAGAAGGCCTGGAGGTTTGTGTACTGCCTGCGGTCTGCGGCACAGTGCTGCAATGTATCAGAGCGAAGAGGACGTGGTTCAGCGGGGCTGCGGCACTGGTATGTTTAGGCTGGATCTTATTGTCGCGTATGCTGCGTTATGGGGTGACACCTGCGGATATACCGGTATTAGGAATAACTGGCTATTTGAAAACGGTCTTCAGCACACAGTGGTTATACAGTATTCTATTTTTTATGTTTTGCTGCCTGGGAGGCGCAGCGCTTCGGCAATGGGCCTTGAATTTGAGCCAGGAGAATAAAATCATAGTATCTGTTTTTATTCTGACGGCTGGCGCTTTTGTGGCAGTAGTTTTCGGGGCACGGATCACGGATGTGCCTGTATACCTGATGTGATTTCAGATATAGATGCTTTTGAAGCGGAAAGGAATTATGATTAAAAACAGAAAGGATGCATGCCGTCAGTTAATCAAGGGCTTGCTGTCTGGCATTTTTATCGCGGTTTTATTGGAAATAACCCTGTTTAATTTCCGGCATTACGAATCGCTGTTTTATGAGCCCGCAAGAGATGTTAAAGTAACGTATCAGGGTCTGACTCTGGTTGACGATAATATTTACCATGTGGATGAAGAAGGAGAGAGTTTCATTGAGCTGAATTTTCCTTATCAGAAGATAGACAGTATTCATCTGGATATGCAGCAGCAGGCGGACAGTGATTTATATACAAACGGAATCAGGGCAACGATCTATGTTTCGGATGAAGGAAACCAGGATTATTACCAGCTTCCGGATCAGATCCTTCTGCACGACAGTCTGCCGAGCCAGTATATAAACCTGCATCTGTATGGAGATAGTTTTCGAATTAAAGTTGTGATTAACGAAATGGCAGGAAAGAACGTAATTATTCATGACCTGTCTTTAAATCCGCAGCGTCCCATGAGCATTTCCTGGAGCAGGGTTGTGATAGTTGCAATGATACTGTGGCTTGGGTGGCTGCTTCGTCCGAATTCACAGTTTTACAAATACAGATATAATCCGCGTAAAATCTGGCAGCGGGCTGTGATTATAGCGGCCGCCTGCGTACAGATAGCATTTTTGTGGTTTATGATTTATCAGGCGGATTATTCGGACAATCCGGATCTTTCGCCATATCCTGCGCTAGCTGAGGTGCTGGCAAAGGGACAGCTATATCTGGATGACCAGCCGGATCCCAGGCTGGCCGCATTGGATAACCCCTATGATCCCGGACTTCGTGGGGCAGAGGGTGTGGAGTATTTGTGGGACTATGCTTATTATAATGGCAGATATTATGTGTACTTTGGTGTGATTCCGGCACTGATTTTTTATCTGCCCTACTACCTCATAACCGGCGGGCCGCTGCGGATGCATTTGGATTTTTATATCTGTGGAGCCGCCTTTGTGGTAGGAATTATGCTGTTAGTGCATCAGCTGATCAAAAAGTATTTCAGGAAAACGCCGTTTTTATTTTATCTGCTGTTCAGCAGTCTCATGATCATGGGATCAGGGGTGCTGTATTCTGTCGTTCATTCGGATTTTTACAATGTTCCCAGGATAACGGCGATCACTTCGGCTGTCCTTGGATTGTATTTCTGGCTTTCAGCTGAAAAAGAGGGGAACAGCGGACTTACATGCTCCCGCCTCGCGCTGGGATCTCTTTTCATAGCGCTTATAGCCGGATGCAGACCGCAGATGCTGTTGATCGGTTTTACAGCGGTGCCGCTGTTTTGGAAGTATTTTGTAAAGGTCACTCCACAGCAGAGAAGAGAGCACAGATATGCGGCGCAGATAGCAGCCTTTGCGCTGCCGTTGATTGCGGTAGGTGCTGCATTGATGGTTTATAATACCCTGCGGTTCGGATCGCCGGTGGATTTCGGCGCGAATTACAACCTCACTACGAATGATATGACACGAAGAGGGTTTGTTTTGGATCGGATTGGCTTGGGGATATTTTCATATTTATTTCAGACGCCGAACATGATTTCACAGTTCCCATTTTTTGCGGGTACGGCAATGGAAACTTCTTATATGGGGACTACTGTCAGCGATACGATGTATGGCGGGTTGTTCACCAGCAATATTATACTGCTTGCCGGGTGCTTTTTTTACAGATTCAGAAGCGCCTTAAAGGATAAGAAAATATATTTGCTGACAATACTGCTTTTAGGATCCGGTTTTGCTGTCATGGTGGCGGATACACAGATGGCTGGCATATTGTTTGGATATATAGGAGATTTTGCCGTGTTTTTCTTTTTGGCTGCAGTTATAGTCCTGCTGGCAATGGTTGAATGGATGGATGACAGAGCGGGTAAAGGTGAGATTTATGCACTGACCGCCTTTTTGTGTTTTCTAAGCTACGGCTACAATATATTTATTTTGTTTACAAACTCAATTATTGATTTAAAGCGGAGCCTATATCAGGCTTTGGCGAACGGTATTCAGTTCTGGCAGTGAATTAATTGAAAGACAATTGTAAACGCAGGGGGACTTGGCACTTCCTGCGTTTTGTGCTAATATGGTAAAAAGATCCGTTTAAAATCCAGAGAGGGATGAAAACAAATGAGTGAAACAATTTCCATAATTGTACCAAGTTATAATGAAGAAAAGAGCCTGCCCTTTTTTTATGATGAAATCTGCAAAATCAAGCCGGAGTTTGAGAAAAAAGACGTGAAATTTGAATTGATATTTGTGGATGATGGATCAAAAGATACCACATTACAGGTTATTAAAGGGCTGAAATCCAAAGATGACTGCGTGCATTACATCTCTTTTTCCAGAAATTTCGGAAAAGAAGCGGCGATCTATGCCGGACTTGAAAATTGTACCGGGGATTATGCGGTTTTGATGGATGCGGACCTTCAGGATCCGCCGGCTTATCTTATGGAGATGTATCTGGCGATCAAAGAAGAGGGTTATGACTCGGTAGCTACCAGACGTGTCAGCAGGAAGGGCGAGCCTGTGATCCGGTCCTTTTTTGCGCGCATGTTTTATCGGTTAATGAATAAGATTTCAAATACGGAAATTGTGGACGGCGCCCGGGATTACCGCCTGATGACCAGGCAGATGGTGGACGCGATTCTCTCCATGTCGGAGTACAACCGCTTTACGAAGGGAATCTTCGGGTGGGTTGGATTCCGCACCAAATGGTTAGAATATGAAAATGTGGAGAGAGTGGCCGGAGAAACAAAATGGTCTTTCTGGAAGCTGTTTAAATACTCTCTGGAAGGAATTATGGCATTTTCTACAGCGCCGCTGGCGCTGGCCTCCTATTTTGGAATTTTACTCTGTATTGTGGCTGTGATTGCGATTTTATTTATTGTGATCCGGGCGCTCTGCTTTGGAGACCCGACGGCAGGCTGGCCGTCACTGGCATGCATCATTATTTTTATCGGCGGTATTCAGCTGTTCTGTATAGGCGTGCTGGGACAGTATCTGGCCAAAACCTATCTGGAGACCAAGAGAAGGCCGATCTATATCAGCAGGGAAAAGGCATAATCGCAGGATGGGGATGGCTTCTGGAACTTCGGTTCCGGTTTCGAAGACTTCCCCATATGTTTTGATGCGGATATTTACTGACGGATATGCGGTCGGCAATGGACGAGAGGTAATCCATGAATGTAATTTATAAAATATTGAAAAACCACAGGGAAACAATAGTCTATGCTGCTTTCGGTTTCATTCTCTGTATCATTTTTTCTTTTCAGCTCTGGCTGGACCGCACCAGTGTTCTCAGTGCGGAAAGCACAGTGGATGAAAGCGGAACTGTTGAAGTGCTTCCCGGCTTATCTCTTGGAAGGGGAACCTACAGGGTTGATTTAGGAACGCTGGTTGCAGGGACTACGGACGATGCGGCGGTGGAGTTCTATTCCCTGGAGCACGGGGTGCTGATGCGGGATAAGATATCCAACGGCATCAGCGTCAACAGCTATACATTGGAACTGGAGAGACCGGTAAATATTATCTATGTAAGGACGGTCAGTGAGCCGGGCATCCCCGTGGAGATTCATTCCGTTACGGTGATGGCGGACAGGCCTCTCTATACGGATACGGTGGTTAACATCGTATTATTTGCCGCAGTATATATACTCTTTGGCTTTTACTATTTCCGGCGGCGCATGCCGGATGCAAAGCTGAAGATTCTGCTGATTCTGGCTTTCGGAGTGCTGCTTTCCAGTTATCCGCTTTTTACAGATTATCTGACACAGGGCCATGACATGAATTTTCAGCTGTATCGCATAGAAGGCATTAAGGACGGGCTGCTAAGCGGCCAGTTTCCTGTGCGCATACATCCCACCCATGCGAACGGATATGGCTATGCCACTCCGGTTCTGTATCCGGAACTGTTCCTGTATATACCTGCTGTTTTCCGGCTCATGGGGATGTCCGTTGTGGGATCCTTTCAGCTGTTCTTATTGCTGATCAATACAGCCACGGCCTTCATTATGTATTATGCCATGAAGGACATGACAAAATCCAGGTATACGGCGGCTCTTGCATCCTTTATATATACGGTATCCAGTTACCGCGTGGCATGTGTGATTCAGAGGTCCGCATTGGGTGAAATCCTGGCGCTCTGTTTCCTTCCGCTTGTGGTGGCGGGGATCTATAACCTGTTTCTGGGAGATAAGAAAAAGTGGTATCAGCTGGTGATCGGAGCCAGCGCGATACTGCAGTCCCATATGATAACCACCCTGCTGACCCTGATGTTTGCGGTGACGATGGGGGTGATCTATCTGCCAAAGCTTTTAAAAGAAAAAAGGTGGCTTGGGCTGGTTAAAACCGTGGCGCTCATTTTGCTTTTGAACCTGTGGTACATTGTGCCGTTTTTTGACTTTTACAGGCTTGACCTGAAGCTGAAACATACTTCGGACGGCTTAAGTATTTTTTTCAATAATGCGGTGATTCCGGCGCAGCTCTTTAATCTGTTTTCGGACCGCTACGGCTATTCTCACAATCTGGACGGGGGGATCGGCGGCGAGATGTCTATGACGCCGGGGCTTTTGGCTGCGCTGTGCATTCTGGTTTGCGGGATTGTGTATTTTATCTATAAGAAAGAAAAAGGAAGCTACGGTAAAAGGCTGTATATTTATGGGCTGCTGATGCTGCTGGGATCTACAAGCCTGATACCGTGGCAGAAACTGCAGGGAATAGGCCCGGTTAACAGCCTGGCCGCTATGATCCAGTTCCCATGGAGACTGCTGGGATTTTCCAGTCTACTGGTAATCGCAGCTTCTGCTCTGCTGCTTCAGAAGGCTGAGATAAAATGGAACATGCGTCAGAAGACTGCTCTGATGGCCGCAGTGCTCTTGACCGGAATGCTGGGAGCGGTTGCGTTCGGAACCGTGGCTACGGATCAGCCGGTTTTCCTAAGAAAGGCGCAGGCCGTGGATTTAACCAGCACGATCGGAATGAATCAGGAATATCTTCTGGAAGGCACGCAGTCTGAACTGTTAGTGGGCAATGCTTATACAGTGTCGGATGAGGCCGTGTCAGTAACCGGCTATTCAAAGAACGGAACGACGGACACCGTTTCCTATCAGGACAACAGCGCATCGAACGAAAGTTTCATTGAGATCCCTCTTCTCTGGTATCCGGGCTACAGCGCTGTGGACAGCAGCGGTGAAAGGCTGACATTGACAGCCGGAGATAACAATGTGATCCGGGTATATCTGCCCGGCCGGACAGAGGGGAGCTTTACGGTCAGATACACGGGAAAGACGATCTATCATGCGGCGGAGGCGCTCTCCTTTCTGACACTGGCGGGCTGCGCCATCTGTGGCGTGATCATGCTCCGGCAGAAACATATGGGTGAACGGTAAAGGAGAAAATGTGAAAAGAGTTATTGCATGGGCAAAAGACAACAAATTTCTGCTGCTGATATCAGCCCTGGCGATCGGTTATGTCTGCCTACCGCTAGCGACTCACATGATGCATAGCGGTGAAGATCTGGGTTATCATCTGCTGCGCATCGAGAATATCAGTGAAGGGTTGAAAGACGGGCAGTTTCCGGTGAAAATAGGGCCGATATTCCTGAATGGCTACGGATATGCATCATCACTGTGCTATCCGGAACTGTTCCTTTATATACCGGCTGTTTTACGTATACTCGGTGTGGGGATCGAGCCGAGCTATAAAGTATTTGCGTTTTTATGTATCGCCGGAAGTTATCTCACCATGTTGTATGCGGCATACCGTATCAGCGGGAAGGAGAAAACCGCGGCATCGGTGGCGGCCATTGTGTATACAATGTCCCAATACCATCTGGCGAATCTGTATACCAGGGGATCACTGGGGGAAACGCAGGCTTTTGTATTCTTTCCGCTCGTCATATACGGTCTTTATAATCTGATATTTGAAGAGTATGAGAGGCCCTGGGTATTGGGGATCGGATTTTGGGGGCTGATGTATTCTCACACGATTTCCCTGGTCAGCGCTTTATGTGTGGCATTTGTGCTCTGTCTGATCTATTTTAAGCGTGTGGTACTCAATGGCAGAAAATTTGTGAAGTTATGTTTGACTGCGGTGATTGTTCTGATGGCAACTGCGGCATATTGGTTGCCGTTTTTGGAACAGCTGCTAAGCCTCGAGATGCGTTTTGGACAGCCCTGGACGCTGGTCAGCGACAATGCAGCGCTGCTTCCGCAGATCTTCAGCATTAATTTCCTGGACTATACCTATAATTTTGACATCGCGATACTTCTGATGTGCCTGCTCGCTCTGGTGCTGCCAAAGTGTGAGGAGAATAAACGACAGCGCAGGACGATCAGATGGTTTCTCATTATGGGTTTTGCGACACTGTGGGTAACGTCTGACTATTTCCCCTGGAAACTGGTTCAGCCGCTGCTCAATAACATACAGTTTCCCTGGCGTTTTTATGCCATCGCTTCCCTGTTTCTTGCCGTTGCAATCGGGTTGATGGCAGTTCTCAAGTTTGGAGGCAGGTATCGGAGGGAGATCATGACCGGTGTCCTGGCTTGCATGGTATTAAGCGGGACTTTGTATTATGAGCATTATAAGATCGATTACTATGATATTAAGAATGACTTCTATACCTATGGGGAAAACACTTTTAATCTCGTGCAGGGGGAATGGCTTCCCAAGAGTGCGGAAGAGAAATACTTTCAGCCTATACGGGATCCAAAAACCGATCCGGAGGTGAAGGAGATAGTAATCCAGGACCGTCTTGTCCGCACGGATGATGGGAGGGAACTGGAATTTTCGGATATCCGCGGTCAGGGACTGCAGTTTGATTTTGAGGGTGCCTGCAGATGGTTGGATGTGCCCCTCGTCTGGTACAAAGGATATGCCGCGTGGCTGACGGATGAAAGCGGAAAACGGACTCCCTGCGCATTGGACGGAAACGGTTTTAACGGAACCGTTCGCCTGTACCCTGAAAGTACTGTGAACGGCGGAACGATGACTGTAAAGTATACCGGGACGGCGGTTCAGCATCTTGCGCTGCTACTTAATACAGTGACACTGGCCGTGCTGGCAGTATGGTGGATGTTCAGGCGCAGAAAGGAAAAAAGCAGCAATGTTTCGGGACAATAAAAAAATGTTTTGGCTGGCGGCAGCAGGGATCGCGCTGCTGTTTGCCGTAACCAGACTGTGGATGCTTGCGGATATTCCCAGAGGCCTGCATGTGGATGAGGCGGGCATGGCTTATGATGCCTACTGCCTTGCGAATTTCGGAACGGACCGGTATCTGAAGCATTTTCCGGTGTATTTAATCAATTATGGGGACGGCCAGAGCGCAATGTACGCGTATCTGGCAGCAATCTGCGTGAAGCTTATGGGATTTTCTGTATTTGCGGTACGGCTGCCAGGTGTGATAGTTAACGGAATCGCCGTGCTGTTCGGGAGTCTGCTGGTGAAGGAAGCTTATGGGCGCAGGGCAGCTCTGACAGCGGCCGGACTGCTTACTGTATGCCCTTATTTCATCATGGCCTCCAGATTCGGATTGGACTGCAACCTTTTTCTGGGATTTTTTACACTGTCGGTCTATTGGCTGTGGAAGGCTGTGAAAGTGCGGCGCTGCCGGCTGTTTGCTGCGGCGGGGTGCTTTTTTGGCCTGACGCTCTACACCTACAGCTTATCCTGGATCACGCTGCCGGTGTTTCTGCTGTTTGTTTTAATCTGCCTGATCCGCAGCCGGAGTATCATCTGGAAGCAGTTCTGGGCATTTTGCATTCCATTAGGGCTGTTGGCATCTCCGCTGTTATTATTTCTGGCAGTCAATATGCTGGGACGCGGCGAAATCAGCACGCCGTTTTTTACTATTCCCAAGCTCTTCGCTTACCGCGGCGCAGAAATATCCCTTGCCAATTTGAAAAACGGCCTTCAGATGCTGAAAAGCATCCTCTTTTTCGGCCCGCTGGAATACAACGCTTTTCCGGAGTTCGGCACACTTTATTATATTTCTGTTCCACTGGTGATTGCCGGCGCATGCCTGTGCGGCAGGAGCGCATTAAGGGCCGTCAGGGATAGAAAGATCACAATTGATACCTTTGTGTTTATCATGTTCTTCAGCGTGCTCTGCTGCGGACTGGTGACGGCCGATGCCAGGGTGGTAAATAAGTCAAATGCGGTATTCTTTTCACTGGTTTTCTTCATCGTTCTGTTTCTTCGCTGGCTGTACCGCCGTTACAGAAAGAGCATAGCAGCCGCCGGAATCTGTTATCTGGTGTTGTTTGTATGTTTTTCCGGGTATTATTATTTCCGATACCCTGCGGACCGCTATCCGCAGGAATATTTCAATGATACGGTGATGAAGGTTGTTGCACATGTATCCGAGGAATATCCGGATCGCACGGTTTATCTGGATACCGGCGGGGTGATGCAGGCGGATATCTATCTGCTGCTGCAGAACCGGACTTCTCCCTATGTATTTATGAGGGAAGCGGAGAGCGGACAGCCGAGGAACTATGACGGGTATTGCACCTTCTTCCCGGAGGAGACGAATAGGAGCGGTGTGTATATTATTAACACGAATGAGGAAATGGCGGATAAACTTGTGGATAACGGATTTACAGAAGAAGAATATTGTGGATACCGGCTCTATACTGTGGATGGTATCCGCTGACATTGATCTAAGGAAGGAGCATGCTGTGGAGACAGGTAAAGTTATGAGATGGATAAAACAGCACAGAGCATCCCTGGCGTTAGCCGTGATAACCGTCTTGTTTGCGGTGACTCGGCTCTGGCAGTTCGGAGTGAACCCGGCCGGTATGCATGTGGATGAGGCTGGGATGGCTTATGACGCCTATAATCTGGCACATTTTGGCACGGACAGATATCAGAATCCCTTTCCGGTGTATCTGATCAACTTTGACGCCGGACAGAGCGCTCTTTATGCGTATCTGGCAGCTTTATGCATTAAAATATTTGGCTTTAGCATGACGGCGGTGCGTCTGCCCGCACTTTTGTCAGGCGTGCTCGTCTATGTGTTTGGTTATTTGATTGTGAAAGAAATGTGGAACAGGCGCACGGCTGTGCTGACAGCCCTCTTTATTGCCATATGTCCGTATTTTATTATGGCATCCCGCTGGGGTCTGGACTGCAATCTGCTGCTGGGATTTTTTACAATGTCCGTGTATTGGCTGATGCTGGCGGTAAAAAAAGAGAAGACAAGCCTGTTTATAGCTGCCGGAATCTCGCTTGGCCTCACGCTGTATACCTATGCTTTGACTTTCTTGATTCTGCCCCTGTTTCTGCTTTTTACGCTGATTTACCTTTTCAGCATCCGCAGATTAAAGCTGAAAAATCTGTTTGCTTTGGGAGTACCTGTATTTCTTCTGGCTTTGCCGCTGATGTTTATGCTGGCGGTTAATAACGGATTGCTGCCGGAGATTAAGACCGGATTTTTTACGATCCCCAAGCTGCTTTACTACAGGGGCGCGGAATTTTCGCCGGCCAATATCCCGAAAAACCTGAAACTGTTCTGGACCCTGCTGACCCATGACCATCTGGACTATAATGCGGATCCTCAGTTTGGAACGCTGTATTATATCTCACTTCCGCTGGTGGCGGCAGGTGCGGTATTGTATATGTTAAGGTCCTGGAAGGATCTGAAGAATCATAAGGAATACTCGCCGCGGCTGATTCCGCTTTTTATGTTTTTCAGCGCTCTGATCTGTGCGCTGGTTGTATTTGACGGCTATATCATCAATAAGTCCAATGCTGTTTATCTGATGCTTGCGGTATTCATTGCGCTGGGAATACAGCATATATCAAACTGGCACAGGGCGCTGGGGCCTGTAATGACGGTGCTGTATGGAGTGCTGTTTCTGTTTTTTGGAAAATACTATTATGTGAATCATGCCGAGGATCTGCGCACGTACTTTTACCGGGACCTGACCGAAGCTGTCCGATATGTGGATGATACTGTGGCGGATCAAGAGCAGAGAAGGATTTATGTGGATGCAGGAGAGGAACAGCAGCCATATATCTTTATTTGTCTGGAAGAGAAGATCACGCCGGAAGAGTTTACGGGTTCGCGGCAGGATTCAGTAAATCATTATCGGAATTATTATTTTGAATTGCCTTCAATTCCGGAGGAGGACGCGGTTTATATTATAGCTTCGGACAAAGTACAGATGGAATTGCTGGATGAAGCAGGATTTAGCTATACGCAATGCGGAAAATACCGTATTTATACTAAAAATTAAATTGAAATCCTGTAAAAGGACCGCTATAATAGATTTCAAAGCAAACTGGAGGAACCTATGAATAAAATTGCCATCTTGATACCCTGCTATAATGAAAGCCTGACGATCAAAAAGGTGATCGAAGATTACAGGGAAGCTCTGCCTGAAGCGGAGATATATGTCTATGATAATAACTCATCTGACCATACGGATGAAATTGCCCGGGAGGCCGGGGCGACCGTGCGCTATGAGCACCGTCAGGGAAAAGGAAACGTGATCCGCACCATGTTTCGGGAAATCGACGCGGACTGCTATCTGATGATCGACGGGGATGACACATATCCGGCTGAAAATGCCAGACAGATGTGTGATCTTGTGCTGGAAGGCGGGGTGGATATGGTGATTGGGGACAGGCTGTCCTCCACCTATTTCACAGAAAATAAGAGACCGTTCCACAATACCGGCAATCGTGTGGTGCGCGGTCTGATCAACCATTTGTTTAAGAGTGATGTCCGCGATATCATGACCGGGTACCGGGCATTCAGCCGCCTGTTTGTAAAGTCCTTCCCAGTGCTGTCAAAAGGGTTTGAAATTGAGACGGAGATGACGATACACGCGCTGGACAAGAACTTTTATCTGAAAGAGATCCCGGTAACCTACCGTGACCGTCCGGAAGGCAGTGTTTCCAAGCTGAATACGGTCAGTGACGGAGTTAAAGTGTTAAAGACCATCGCGACTCTCTTCCGCGACTATAAGCCTTATAGCTTTTTTACCGTCATCATGCTTCTGTGCGAGCTGATTGCCTTGATCTTTTTCCTGCCGGTATTGGCCGAATATATTAAGACCGGCCTGGTGCTCCGTTTTCCCACATTGATCGTGGCTTGCATCGTAGCTGTGATCGGCATCCTGATGTGGGTATGCGGAATTATCTTAAGTGTGCTTGTAAAAAAGCATAGGCAGTTGTTTGAATTGTACTTAAACAGCATAAAACGATAAAGATAAATGCAGGTTAGACGTTTAACTCTATCCTGCATTTTCTGGCTGCGGACAGCTGTGCCTGTCCAGCATAAACCAGATCATAATAGGAAGCGCGGCGGCTAAAGGATATGAGTAGCGCATCAGAGCGATTGGCGCCAGCAGCAGTGTCAGCCACAGGCCCGTCAGCGGCATCAGCGCGAGGAAACCTGGACGGTTCTTCACATGGACACAGTAGGCCGCCGCAAACAGCAGAAACCATGAAAAAAAGGCGGGTTGAAACAGCATGGAAACAATCGGATATCCTTGGTGGGGCGTATCATAAGCCAGTTTTCCGTAGAGCTCCTCCAGCCATGGAAGTTTGCTCTGGCGTTCAAATGGCAGATCCAGATAGACATCCTTAACGGACGTCTCCATGTAAGGATGCATATTGGGATAATTCATATTCGGATACCAGTTGCCCAGGCTGCAGGTCAGAAACGCATCCGCGTAGGTCCCAGGGTATTTGAGCCCCAGCCGTACCCATAACTTTACAAATCCTTTTGTATTTTCATAAAATGCTTCCTGATTAAATCCATCCTTTACAGGATCTGCGAGGTAGGCATTATATAGCGTCAGTTTTTCCTCATCAATATAGCCATAGAGAGCCTGCAGGTCTTCATCAGCCAGTTCCTCCTGATGAAGCGCAGTAACCCGAGCGAATTGCTGTATGGGTATGCTGAGCATTTCGGCAATACTGCCGGAGGATACGTGCAGACCGCGATGAAGGATGTTTATAAAAAGCAGATAAGCCAGCGCTGCAGCCGCGCAGATAAGCGTCAGACGCAGCCGGCGCTTTTTCTGTAACATGAGTATAAAAGGGATACACAGCAGAAACGCATACAAACCATTGTTGCGGAAACTGGCCATTAATATCACCGTAACAAGAAAACGTGCCTGAAGAAAAATTGAATGTACAAAAATATCAGGCTCTCTAAACATTTCATATAGAAAAATAATCAGCAACAGCAGAAAACCGGTGAACAGCACATCCTTTGTAGTGCTGACTGCAAACATGGAGTTTAACGGATGCAGCGCGAAATATAGTATGGATAATACCCAGACCCATACAGGGGCTCCCCAGCGGTTCAGTTTGCTGCATGTATACGCAAATATGGCAGACATGACGGCCATCTGTGACAGCGTGTAGATCGCAACTCCCAGATTGTATGAATGAAACTGTTTTCCGATTCCGATGCAAATGCCAAGATATAATGTATGGAGAACAGGATGATGTGAGGTGAATTCTCTAAAATGCAGCTGGCTCACCTGGTTGGGCACATCATAGGCGAATATGCCGGGATAAAAGGCCAGAAATACCGGAAGCCAGCACAGAAATATAAATGCCCAGATGACAAATACAGAGCTTCTCAGACCCGCAAGTATTTGCAGACGGCTGCCCGGACCGATATTTTTCACCTTGCCGGCAGCGGAGGACAGGAAGTTTAGCATAATCAGCAGCACCGCAGCAAACAGTATGCCTAGGGAACAGATCAGGAATGCTTTATGGAACATCCCTTTTGCCGAATAGTCAATACCTGAATGAACGTATATTTCTCTGCCGATAATAAGAAAGGATGAGAAAATCAATCCCATTATAGTACAAAAGCGTAGGTTGCACTTATTGGCTGCCAGAATGCCTTTGCTTATGATTAGATAAAAACAAAGCAGAAAAATGAGTGAAAATACACTGTTGCTGATGACCAGGCTGCCGTTTTCCAGATTAATCGCGAAGGATATGCTGTATATGGCCATACAGGCAAATATAAAGCTGTATAATTTAACGTGTTTTTTCAGGTGATTCATGGGAGACCTCCAGCGAGTAAAACTTTAGAAGACTTTCATTTGGATATAATTATAATACATTCCCGCAGGGATAACAACAATGAAACAGGATATTACAGCCAATGCAGACATCGTAAGAAAAATTTAACACGTCCATAACGGCCGCAAGGTTGTAAATTCCCGGAAGACAGGTTATAATGAACCCCATGGAACCATCAGCCTGTCCGGGCCAGACAGGTGGGAAAATACGTGCCCATACAGCACAGAGCGGAGGAATTATGCTTTTTAACTCGATATCATTTTTGATCTTTTTCCCGGTGGTAACACTGGTTTATTTTCTGATACCCCATAAGATACGCTATCTGTGGCTGTTGGGAGCCAGCTACTATTTCTATATGTGCTGGAACCCGCAGTATGCGCTGCTGATGGCGACCTCCACGCTGCTGACATATCTAAGCGGCCTGCTGATCGATCAGGCCAATAAGATGGAGGATCAGAGAAAAAGAAATTTCTGGCGGAAATTCTGGGTGGCGGTCAGCCTCATTCTGAATCTGTCCATACTGTTTTTCTTCAAGTATTTTGATTTTGCGGTGGATAATTTAAACCGGGTGCTGGGTGCTCTCAATATAACGCTGGTACAGCCCGAGTTCGATGTGATCCTGCCGGTGGGCATATCCTTCTATACCTTCCAGGCTCTAAGCTATACCATGGATGTATACAGGGGGGATATCTATGTCGAGAGGAATGTGGCGAAATACGCGCTGTTTGTGTCCTTCTTCCCGCAGCTGGTGGCAGGGCCCATTGAACGATCCAAAAACCTGCTCACCCAGATCGGTCAGAGACATACATTCAGCTTTACGAGGGCCAGAGACGGGCTTTTACTGATGCTTTGGGGATATTTCCAGAAACTTGTCATAGCCGACAGGGTGGCGATTCTGGTAAACTCTGTATATGGCACCTGGCAGCATCAGACAGGAGTTCCGCTGCTGGTGGCGACCCTCTTTTTTGCCATACAGATTTACTGTGATTTCGCGAGCTATTCCAATATCGCCATAGGCGCGGCACAGGTCATGGGCTTTAAGCTGATGGATAACTTTGATACGCCTTATTTTGCCACATCCGTGGCCGGCTTCTGGCGCCGCTGGCATATCTCGCTGACCACCTGGTTCAGGGATTACCTGTATATTCCTCTGGGTGGAAACCGGTGCGGCAAAGTGCGGCATTATCTCAACATAATGATTGTTTTTCTGGCCAGCGGCCTGTGGCACGGGGCCAGCTGGACATTCGTGCTGTGGGGCTTTTTTAACGGCGCATTTCAGGTGGTCGGTTCTCTCTTAAAACCTGTCCGCGACCGGCTGGTCCGTATTTTCCGTATCGACCGTTCCTCGTTCAGCCATAAACTTCTGAAGGCTGCGGTGACCTTCGGACTGATTAATTTCACATGGGTGTTTTTCCGGGCCGACAGCATATACGCGGCCATTGAGATATTTAAACGGTTCAAGAATTACTTTTATCCCTGGATGCTGGTGGACGGCTCTCTGTTTACTCTGGGGCTGAAGGAGCCGGAATTTTACCTGACGCTTATCTGTATCGGAGTGCTGTTTGTGGTGAGCCTTCTTAAGTACAAAGGCATGCACATCAGAGAGACACTGGCGAAGCAGGGACTGTGGTTTCGCTGGCTGATTTATATATTGGCGATACTGGCCATTTTGAATCTGGGCGTCTACGGACCTGGATTTGATGCCAGCCAGTTCATCTATTTTCAGTTTTAGGAGAGGTGCCCATGAAAAAAATAAGAAGATTAGCCGCTTTTGCCGGATTTTTGGCGGTGCTCATAGCGGTTTTGTCCGTAAACAGCGCCTTGCTGGAACAGAAATATTCCAAGGCTGTTATGGGCGGGTTTTATGAGTTGGAAGAGGACAGTGTGGATGTGATCTTTGCGGGTTCCAGCCATATGCTCAACGGAGTGCTCCCCATGAAGCTCTGGGAAAATTACGGGTTTACCTCCTACAACATCGGCCAGCACGGTCAGCGCCTGAACATGACGTATTATTACATCAAAGAGGCGATCAAAAAGCAGCATCCCAAAGTCGTTGTGGTGGATCTGTATTATGCATTTGAGTCGCAGATCAACGATGATGCAGCTAACCTGCACAAAAGTGTGGACAACCTGCAGTGGGGGGCCAGCAAAATCGGTGCGATTATGAATGCCGCTCCCAAATCGCTGCGGCTGGAACTTTTTTATAATATGTTTCTCTATCACACCAGATGGAATGAACTGGAAAAAGAGGACTTTCTCTATCTGACGGAACGACCTTACAATAATACCGGAGGTACGGAGCTGCGCTGGGGCAATGTGGAATTTACCAGCCCCAATGTGATACCCGCGGATCAGACAAAGGAACTGACGGAGGATACGGTAGAGGCGCTGGAGAAGATTGTGAATCTGGCGGCGAAGAATAACGTAGAACTGGTATTCACGGTATTTCCCTATATAGCTGCGGACGACTACCAGGCGTGCTATAATAAGGCCGGACAGATCCTGCAGGCGGCCGGACAGCATTATGTGAATCTGATGTACCATATGGACGAACTCGGGATTGATTTCAGCAAAGATTTTTACGATTCTGAGCACCTGAACCCCGCCGGTGCGGAAAAGGTGACCGATTATTTCGGCCGCTATCTGAAAGAAAACTTTCAGCTGGAGGACAACCGGCAGAAAGAGGAGTATGCCGGCTGGAACACGATGCTGGAACGCTATGAGCGCGAGGTGGTCGCCGGTAAAACCGGGGCGGAAGGAGATCCCATCACCTATTTAAGCTACCTATCCGACCCGGAATACGCGGTGGGCATCGTGATCAAGCCGGATCAGATGGCTATCGGCGAAGAGGTCATGGGAGCTCTGGGGGATCTGGGAATCGATACGGAAGAGCTGGTCCACCGTGACAACAATTATGTGTGCATGATTGACGGCGGAGAGATTCTGGTGGACGATTCCACAGAAGCGCCTCAGGCCGCTTACACACAGGAGCTGGGCGGAATCGCATGGGAAATCACCTGCGGCTCGGATATCGCCTCCGTCATGATCGATCTGCGGGAATGGGCGCTGAACAAAGAGAGCATCAACATCGTGGTTTACGATAAGGTGCTGCAGAAGGTGGTGGACAGCGTCTGCATCACAAATGACGGGCAGCAGCTCATAAGAAAGTAGTATTGGAATACAATAAACCATAAACTTCTTACAGGAGGATGAAAGGATCCTATGAAAACTTACATTCACAAGAGAGGCCCGGCTCTGCTGGCCATGCTTCTGACTGCTGCGCTGCTTTTAAGCGGCTGCAGCTTCAGGGCGAATCAGGAACAGACATCGGAACCGACTGAAACACAGACAGAGCTTCAGACAAGCGAAGCAAATACCACACAGGAGCAGACGGCAGAGCCTGCAACAGAGGAAACCACGGAGGAGACAACCGAAGAGGCGACCACAGAAGAACCCACAGAGGAGACTACGGAGAAAGAAACATTTGCTCCGGTGGATATCAAAACCGTGGAGGAAACCGTCTGGGCGACCACATCTGTAAATGTGCGTGAGTTCTGGAGCGCGAAGGCGGATAAGGTCGGCGGACTGGCCAAAGGACAGAAGGTGACGAGGACCGGCATCTGCGACAACGGATGGAGCCAGGTGAGCTATAAGGGCAAAGAGGCCTATGTAAACAGCAAATACCTCACCACGGAGGAACCGGTTCCGGAGACGACTACAATAGCGGAAACCAATGCGCCCAATCCGGGCGGGGATCCGGGAAACGGCGAGCAGGCGCCTCCGCCGGAACAGCCTACTTCTCCTCCGAGCCCGAGCAATGCGGGGAACGGCAAGAAATGGTGCAGTTTCGGGGACAGCATTACCGCCCAGGGCGGATGGCAGGATACGGTCACAAATTATTTCGGCTTCTCAGGTTTTGACAATGCCGGAAAAGCCGGCGCCTATCTGGCGGATGACGGAAGCGATAAGTGGCTGGGAGCAAGGATCCAGACCATACCGACGGACGCGAATGTGATTACCATATTTGCCGGTGTCAATGACCTGATCTTTGATCACGCCATTGGTGAGATTACGGATACCTCAACGGTAAAGGGGGGGCTTTCCCACATCATCGACGAAGTGAGAAAACGCGTTCCCGGAGCCCAGATTATCGTGGTGACACCGTACAATACCTATGATTCGGGCAATACGCTTGGCCTGACTCTCAATTCCTATGCCGATGCGATTAAAGAGGTGGCCTCGGCGCAGAGCGTGCCGGTCATCGATCTGTACTACGGTTCAGATTTCAGCCCGTCCAATCAGGCCGATTACACGGTGGACAGGATACATTTAAACAGCGCAGGCAAGGCGCATCTGGGTGATGTGATGGTGGAATTTTTAAAATCCATATTATAAAAATAATTTACAGGCAGTTATATAATTGCATTGTAAAGAGCCTGTACGGCATTATGTGAAGTCTTGCCGTATCGGAATCGGATGCCCCGCTGCCTGTCAGCGGGGCATTTATTCATGGTTTTGAAAGTGCCGTCTCCCTGGCTTTTATGCCGAATGCGGCCATCGAAGGCATGGAGGAGGGCAGACCAATACGGCCTGACGCACAGTTCGACATAATGCGACAAAATACATCAAAATAAAACAAAATTCATCAAAACGAGCGCCGAACGGCGCCAGCCATTACAGAAAGCAGGAAAACAGTTGAATAAAAAAAGAATTGCACATACGGCCGCCATGCTGGCCGCAGTCCTCCTCATAGCGGCTGCAGGTCTGCTGGCATATAAATTTAATCAGAAGATCAATGTTCTGGGCGCACAGCTGGACGGGATATCCGCCCGCCTGTCACAGGCGGAAGATTCGGCAGCGGGCGCAGGCTATTATAATACTGGCTTTGATAACCAGGAAGCAGCCCGTATAACCGTCCATACCGGCCAGGAGAAGGGAACTTACCGTTTCTGGCAGCTCCCCCTCCAGACGGGCAATCAGGGCGCATCCTATGTGATCGAGCTGCCCGGAGGTGAACTCATAGTCATAGACGGCGGCTTTAAGGGAGACGGAGATTATCTCCACGATTTTCTGATGGAACGTGGAGGCGTGGTAAAGGGTTGGTTTCTTACGCATCCCCATGTGGACCATATAGGCGCCTTTTTATACAATGTCAATAAGGAGGCGCACAACGGACTGACGATTCAAAATGTGTATTATTCCCCGTTTACCCCGGAGTACTTCACTGAGGAGGCGGAGGGCAAGGATTTAAAGGCGCTCAATGAATATCTGCTGTTCGATGAGTTTGAAGCCGCAAGAAACAGCATAGCGGACATCCCGTTCACCCCTATGCTGGCGGATGACAGGCTGGAGATTGACGGAATAACGGTGGACTGCCTGCACAGCTTCGATGGGACGATCTATCATGTGAACAGCAACTCGCTGGTGCTGAACTTTGATTTCGGCGGCTATCGCATTATGATTACCGGAGATATCACGGACGGGTCGCTATCCAAGATGCTGGAGCGGATTCCAGAAGGGGATGACAGATGGAAGACGGACTGTGTGCAGATCCCACACCATGGTTTCGGCGGTTTTACAGACCAGCTGCTTCGGCTGACCGATCCGGGACTGGCTTTTATGGACTGCACGCTGCCGCAGTATTATGACAGGGATGAAGAGGGGAACCTGGGAGACGGAAGGTTCGGCACGCAGGAAACGGCCGTTATACTGAAGAACAGGAATCTTCCGTCCTTGAAGGCATTTAATGGGCCAAATGAAATCGTTATAGACTAATCTATTAGAAACGCAGCAGACCTTAAAATATTACACTAAAAATTATACAAACTTTCATGGAATATTTTGTAATATATACCAATGCATGGAAAGGGAAAATGTAGTAGAATATAAAAGAAATCTTCAGAGGTTTCATGTCATAAAAGTGGACATGCGTCAGGAGGTCCGCGGCTGAATAGGAAATCCCCCCTTAGTCCTAGTTGATAATATCAATAGGCGTTTCCAAAAGGCCGCATACGGATGCCTGCCGCACGTCCACATGGCATTAAAATTTTCTTTCACATGCAAAAGAAGCTGTTTGGATCCAGTATGCCCTGGAGCCGCACAGCTTCTTTTATTTTGAGAATTCGAGGCAGTTTAAGACAGAGCATCTTCTAATTGCCATTTGAAATCATGTGCATCTCTGATATAATAAAAAAAGTTATAGTTATAACGAAAAAGCACATGAATCCGGGGGGGGGGAAAACATTGAAAAATCGTAAGCGTAAATATCTTGCCAGGATCAGCTATAAACGGCTCATCGTGCTGGTCAGCCTTAGTCTGATCTGTATCATGCTGGTTCTTTTTTCCGTCTACAAATATTCCGAATACAAATATCAGAGAAACTTAAACGCCAGAAAAGAAGCATCCGAAAGAATCCTGCAGATTATCAAGAATTTTAATGACAGGACGGAAGCGATTCAGAACCACTATCTGATCGCCATAGAGAGCGAAAGCGTCAACTGGCTGATTGAGAATGAGATGTCCTATTCCGACTACAGCAGATATACCCGGGCATTCAACGTCCTGAATAAGAATACCACGGATGTCTCCGGTTTTGCTCTGATCAATTATAAAACTGGATGGGTGCTGAGCAATAAGGGCCTTTTTTCCGTGCCTGAGATTGTGAATGCGGATGCGCTGGAGAAGTATATAAGCTGGGAAAACGGCGAAGCGCCTAAAAATTACTGGGCTTATGCGGATGCTCTGGATGCGGTGAAACCGGGGGATAAGAACTACCGTTTCAGCATTGATACGGAAGGGCTGAATCTGGTCATAGGGCTGCCGTTTAACAGCTTCAATGAGTATGCGCGGTTGATCGTCAATGTCTCTCCGAAGCAGTATGACGCCTGGATCACTCCCTGGCTGAATGAATGTGAGGAGATCATCGTGCTGGACGATGACGGGAATGCGGTTTACGCTTCCGACAGCCGGATGTTGGATGAGTGTGTCCGCATGAAGGAAGAAGGTCTGCAGGTATCGGAACCTATAAATAAAAAGGATGATGCGGGCAGCAATACATACGTGATATCTTCGGCCAGGTCGGGCTTTCTTAGCTGGAACTTCTTTATGGTTTATGATGTGAATAAAGGCTTTCTGGGGGACAGCGGATTATCCGGAGGCTGGTTTCTGGCCAATATCGTCCTTATGTTTCTCTCTTTTATTCTGGCGGTTCTGGCCATTTATTATCCTGTAGGAGCGCTGATCAGGGATATGGCAGGGAAAGAAGGGCGCTATAAAATACACGGAAATGAGATTTACTATCTGTCGGATCAGTTCCAGCATTTGAGAAAGGATAAGACCGCGCTGGAGGAGACTGTAACCCAGCAGCAGGCGCACCTGGAGGAACTGTTTGAACTGAGGCTGATCCGAGGGGAAATCTCGGAAGCAGAGTGGAGAGATTACACAGAAGAATTTTGCAGGGCGCCGCGGAAGTATTTTGTCTCTGCGGTTCTGGTTCTGGATTCACGGGGCGATGCGGAGGAACAGAGCAATCTGGATGAGGATGCGATCAGCCTCAAAATCCTGCAGAATATGCCGGATAAAGTCAGACAGATCCCCTGGATGCCTGCGGTATATCATGCCGGTACAATCTGCGCCTTGCTGGCTGCGGAATCGGAGGAGGAGCTTCAGAACGTGATCGGAAGCTATTATGCCGCTGTCAGTGAGTACATAGGGACCGCATTCGGAAGCCACATACGCATGGGCGTGAGTTCTGTCCATTCCAATTACGGCCATGTACACAATTCATACAGGGAGAGCGTCAACGCCCTGCTCACGCAGAATATTGCCGGCGTAAATGAAACCGGCCTCTTTTACTATATATCCGATCTGACCGTTGATAAGGATTATGGGGGTAAAAAATACGATCTTTCTTATGAAAAGGCGGTCCAGAGGAGTATCCGTTCCATGGACGAACAGGAAAGCCATAGGATTACGGAGGAGTTTTTTGAGTATCTGGGCAACAGCGCCGGGTCTGTTGAAGAGATCCGGGCATGTATATTGAGCTATGTCAATGCGATTCTGCTGGTAGCATTTCAGATACAGGTGGATATTGAGAAAATTAATCCCAACGGGATCGGCAGAATCTATCAGGACATACTGGACGGCATGGAGCTGTCCGGGATCAGCAGCTATGTACGGCACACGCTGATTGACGCTGTATTTAAGGAACGGCTTTCCCTGATCAACGATAAATCCGGCAGCATTGCCGAAAGCGTGTACCGTCTCATCGACCAGCATAAAGGAAATCTGACCCTGTATGAGTGTGCGGATATACTCGGGGTTGATTCCGCCTATGTCTGGAAGGCGCTGAAGCTGGTGAGCAATAAATCGTACAGCGATATTGCCGAGGAATATAAACTGGATGAGGCCAAGCGCATGCTCCTCCAGACAGATATGAAGGTAAATGAGATCGCCGCCGCTCTGAACTACTCAAATACCCAGAATTTTATCCGTTTTTTCAGCAAATGCACAGGCCTGACACCGGGAAAATTCCGGAGGCTTCACTAGAGCGTGCAGATTGCGGAAATGAATTTTCAAACACGCTCTAGCACATCAGTGCGCCACACCCCCTCAAAACATGCGAAAAACAATCACTTCATATCTCTCCGGGAATGAAGTGATTGTTTTTGTGCATTACTAACTAAAAATAAATGGAAAAACTATATAATCTGACCGATTAATCAAATGATTATTTCAATCATCTCTGCCCGGTGATAGGATGAGTTCAACAGGTTTCCGGAAAGCTGCAGATTTAGATCTACGTAAACTACGCATTTAAACAAACACATTTAAACCAGTGAGGAGGATATCTTTATGAAGAGAAGAATATTCAGAAAGACAATGAGACGGGCTGCTGCGGTCATGCTGACGCTCTCGGTTATACTGTCCCTTGGCGCCTGTAAATCCGGCGGCAGCGGAACATCCAAAGAGACCCCGATGCAGACCGAGCAGATGCCGCAGAGCGGCGCGGCAAAGGATAATGAAACGCAGCCGGCCGGCGGCAAGGAGCCGGTGGAGGTTTCCATAGCCGCCATCGATATTTACGCAGGCATGAGCAATTCCGGCGAATACGGAGAGGAGATCCGCTCCAGGCTGGAGGAGATCTGCGGCGTGAAGATGTCGATAGACTGGATGCAGGATGCGGACAATCAGATTCCCCTCATGCTTGCCAAGCCGGAGTCCATGCCCATGGTGATCGTGCACTGGAATCTGAAAGGGAATATCGTATCCGCCGCCCAGAACGGCGCTTTTGTAAATCTCAACGACTATATATGGGATTCACAGAAGTATCCGTACCTGTCCCAGATGAATGAGAATGTTGCGGACGCACTGTCGGTGGGCGGCCGGCTGATCGGCATTCCGCGCACCAGGATCATCGGCAGAAACGGCCTGTCCTACAGAAAAGACTGGGCTTTGAAGGTGGGGATTACCGAAGATCCCCAGACCGTTGAGGATGTATACGACATGCTCTGGAAATTTACCTATGAGGATCCGGACGGGAACGGAAAGGATGACACCTATGGCCTTGAGATGACGAATTATACCGGCGATTTCGATATCATGCAGTCCTGGTTTGGCGTGGGCAACGGCTGGGCTGAAGAGGAAGGCAGGCTGGTGCCGGTTCATATGCAGGATGAATATATGGATGCCCTCAACTGGTTCAGAAAGATATATGAAGACGGCCTGATGCCTTCCGATTGGGCGGTGCGTGAAGGAACAACCATCATGGAGGCAACCAAGACCGGAGAATGCGGCGTTTTCGTGGATGTTATGGACAATGCCCGCAAGATCTGGGACTACTTTGTGGCGGAAGAAAGCTTCACTCCTTCGGTAATGAACCCTGATGATCCGGCAGCCATGCAGCTAGTAGGTCCGATCAACGGAAAGACCACAGCGACGGCCGGCTATAACGGCTTCCTCACAATCAGCGCCACTACCTGCGATACGCCGGAGAAGATTGAGGCGGCGCTGACCATGATCGACCGTTTCAGCACCAATGAAGCCAGACTTCTGATGGAGTACGGCCTGGAAGGGATCCACTGGGAAACCGATACTGAGGGCAATCTGGTGGATCTGGATATCGAAAACAGCGAACTTTCCGTAGGCTATAAAGGGCTGGAAACGATGGAACCGAGGCTTCCCGATTACGGCGTTCTCACCGATCCGACGCCCGTCATGACGGAGCGCGAGGTGAAACAGTCGGAGGTCTATAAAAAGAATGAGGAGTGCGCGGTGTTTAACCCTGCTACCTCCTATCTGCTCAATTCCACTACCTATTCCGATGTGGGAGCCATGCTGGACGAGTGGATTACGCAGGCCAGAAGCCAGTATATCTGCGGCGAAATCGATGAAGCGGGCCTGCGGGCCGTATGGGATAAATGGTACCAGAACGGCGGCGAACAGATCATCGAAGAGGTAAATGAACAGTACCTCGCAAACAAATAGCAAAAAGGCGCATTGAAAGAGGATGTAAGAGTGAAAAATATGGACGGAATGCAGGAAATCGAGGAGGAACTGAAAAGGAGAAATCTGCCCGATTTCATGCTCCTTGACGGAAAGAAGATCACGGATGCAGAACAGTGGGAACAGAAGCGGACACAGATGCGGGAGGCAATCTTACGGGAACTGTACGGATTCATGTCATTCCGTGAGTGCAGTGTATCCGCAGAAACCGTAAAGCTTGACCCGGACGGCTACGGCGGCAAGGCAGTCATAGAAACGGTCCTGATTCGGGTGAGCACGGTGAGAGGCGTATGCTGTTTCCCTGTCCGGCTGGCCATACCCAAAGAAGTCCAAAAGCCTGCGGTGTTTCTGTATATGACGGGCTTTCCGGGCACGGAGATTGTGGAAGAGCTGATCGACTGCCATTATGCGGCGGTCACAGTATACTATCAGGATATCATGCCGGACCGGCCGGAGGCGGAGCTGGAAGGCGTGGGCAGTCTCTGTGAAAAGACTCCTTACATAGGATGGGGTAAGATCGCCATGTGGGCATACGGAATCAGCCGTGTGACCGATTATCTGATGACAAGGCAGGATATAGATACCGGCAGGATCGCCGTTGTGGGGCATTCCAGACTCGGAAAGGCGGCGCTGCTTAGCGCCGCCCTGGATCAGCGCTGTTCTCTGGTGATCAGCGCCGGATCCGGCGCCGGGGGCGCCGCCCTGTTCCGTGGCAAAACCGGTGAAAGAATTGAGAATTTAAGCAGACACTGGTTTTGCGGCAATCTGCAGAAATATGCGTATCACCCGGAACTGCTGCCCTTTGACCAGCACTTCCTGCTGGCCCTTACGGCGCCGCGGCGGGTGTATATATCCAGCGCATCCAAAGACAGCTGGGCGGATCCAAAGTCAGAGTTCTTAAGCTGCGCGGCGGCATCGCCGGCCTATGAGTTTCTGGGGCTGGATGGCCTGGTCTGCCGGGGATATCCTAAGGCCGGAGATATGCTGCAGGAGGGGCACATCGCGTATCACATCAGGAGAGGGACACATGCGCTGACCAGGGAGGACTGGCACTGCTATATGAGATACAGGCAGCGCCATCATGTGTAGTGAGCGGATAGATGAAAGAAAGGCGGTCCTTATATGGCTGGCAAGAATAAAAACAGGTCCGTTAAGACCAATGAGATGAGCAACTGGCAGTATTTTTTAAGACATAAGGGATTGTATTTCATGGTACTGCCGGGCGTCATTTATTTTATTATGTTCCGGTATGTGCCCATGGGGGGCCTTGTAATCGCATTTAAGGATTACAGCCCGTTTAAGGGGATCTGGGGAAGCGCCTGGGTGGGGCTTCTGCAGTTTAAAAAGTTTTTCGACACGCCGGATTTTTTCCGGCTGCTGCGCAATACTCTGGGAATCAGCATACTGCAGCTGATCGCATTTTTCCCCATGCCGATCATATTATCGCTGTTTCTGAATGAGATCAGGCACAGCGCCTATAAAAGAACCATACAGACCCTGGTGTATATCCCGCATTTCGTATCCTGGGTGATCATAGCCAGCCTGACCTATCAGCTGTTTAATGTGAAGGACGGTGCGGTCAATCTGATATTTCAGAACATTACAGGGCATTCTTTTGATATCCTGTCCAAAAGCTCGTCCTTCTGGGGGATGATTGTGGGTCAGGATATCTGGCGGGAGACCGGATACGGCACGATCATATTCCTGGCCGCTCTGGCCGGCGTGGATCAGGAAATGTATGAGGCGGCGCGCATGGACGGCGCGGGGCGTTTCAAGCTGATGTGGCATATCACGCTGCCGTCCATCAAATCCACTGTGATCATGATGCTGATCCTGCGCGTGGGCGGGCTTTTAAATACCGGCTATGAGCAGATCTTTCTGATGAGGAACGATTTGAACATGTCGATGGCGGATGTATTTGATACGTACATTTTTACCAGAGGCATTACAAACGGCCAGTATTCTTTCTCGGCAGCGGCGGGAATGTTTAAGTCCGTGGTGGGCATGGTTCTCGTGCTCGGATCGGACCGGATCGCCAAGAGATTCGGAGAAAGCGGATTATATTAAAGAGAGGGGAATAGTATGGCTGTCTTACATAAAAAGAAGGATATTAAGATCAGAAAAAGCCCGGGAGACCGGATCGTGGACGTGATGATATATACGATGCTGGGGCTTGTGGCGGTCTCGGCGATACTGCCGTTTCTCTATATCCTGGGCGGCTCCTTCGCCACCAATAAAGAATTGACGGAAAAAGCCTTTTTCATCATACCCGAGGTATGGTCGCTGAATGCGTATAAATATGCCGTGAGGACGGCCAACATCCTGCGGGGGCTGAAAAATTCAATCATCTTAACCGTGCTTGGTACCGCGCTGTGCATGGTGTTTACGGTACTGTTTGCCTACCCTCTTTCTAAACCGCATTTCAGAGGGCGGAATCTGATCATGAACATGGTCATCATCACGATGCTCTTTGGAGGCGGCATGATCCCGTCCTATATTGTCTACTGCGCTTATGGGCTGTACGATACTTACTGGGCGCTGATCCTGCCGGCCCTGATCAGCCCGTTTAACATGATCATCATCAAGAAGTTCTTTCAGGAGCTTCCGGGTGAGCTGGAGGATGCGGCCTATGTGGACGGCTGCGGGGATACAGGCACCTTTGTGAAGATCATGCTGCCGTTATCAAAGCCCGTAATCGCATCGATTTCACTGTTTTACGGCGTGGGATTCTGGAATGATTATTTCAACTCCATGATCTATTTAAAGACCGCGGAAAAATTCCCGATCCAGATTCAGCTGCGTTCGATCATACAGCTGACGTCTCAGGTTTCGGAGATCGCCATGGACTATTATGACACCGGCGGCGCCCCGCCGGATAAAGCGGTAAAAATGGCATGTACGGTAATCGCCACGGTACCCATACTGATGGTATATCCATTCATACAGAAATATTTTACCAAAGGGGTGATGGTGGGAGCGGTCAAAGGCTGAAAAAAGCTCCGCTTAGGATCGCACTGCGGCGGCACACCAAAGAAAAGATCTGCCGGTCATCAGTTTGGCCGGCAGTAATATCGCGGGCAGCCCTGATGAAGTGAATGAGAAAGATAAGGGCAGAAATCCGCGGGACGTGATTTATTATAATAGCGAAGATTAATATGCGCTATTAGTAATTGGAAAATGCGGCAGGCGCTTGCCTGTGCAGCAGAACTCTGATAATATATGATAGTATTGCAAGAAAAGCAGAAACGGGGCTGGAAGAATCAGATCATGCCCCTAAGAATACGGAACAATAGTTGAAAAAGACAGCCTGCCGGCACAATGCGCTGGGCAGACTGCCTTTTTCAGGAACGGAAACGAGATTATAGCGTCTAAAGGGCGTTAGACATATTTGATGGTGTACGGTTTGTTGGGGGGATAACCTCATTTCCGATTCCGCTAATAGTAACGCAGAATACGACAAATTATAACACAAAATAGTAAACAAATAATGAATCAAATTATTGTAAATATCATACAAAAATATTATGCAAATGAATATTTTACCATAAAACACAGGTATATAGTTCAATAAAACTGTGAAATATATCCAATTGTTTGATTGAAAGGCTGGAGGAAACATGGATAACGAGAAATGTAATACTTTAAAACACGGATTTAACAGTCCCAAGAAGAGAAACAAAGCAAAGCTGTCCCGTCGGCGCAGGATCCTGCGCTGGACCGGGATCCTGTTGGCGCTGTTTTGGATGATCCTGATCTTTCGGTTTTCCGCTGAGAACGGCCAACAGTCCGGAGCGCTAAGCGATTCGGTCCTGCAGACGGCGGTGGATCTGTTTGACCGGATCACAGGACAGGACCTGAACGGAGCCATGACGCCTAAGCTCACCCAAATACTCGGATTCTGTGTCCGTAAGGCCGCCCATATGACCGTCTATTGCATGCTGGGCATCAGCGTGATGTTAACAATGTTCACCTTCCCGCCGGCAATATGGAAAAAGGCCGGCTTCACCCTTCTCATCTGCGCGGCCTACGCGGGGAGCGATGAATTCCATCAAAGCTTCGTAGCAGGCAGGGGCCCCAGCCTGCAGGACGTGTGCATTGACAGCCTGGGCGCCGCCGCAGGCATTCTCATCGCCCTGCTGGCATACTGTGTTTTTGATACCGTGCGCCGCCAACCTTAAAGCCAGAACTGTACCAGCCTTGCGATTCTCTCATACAGCAGAGGATTTGCGGTCTGCCAGGAGTAGGAACATTTGGCAAGTATCAATAGCGCATGGTACCCCAGACTGCAGAAGCACGCCCAGAAGAGCACCTGATGAAACGCGCCCATCCACCGTTTGCCCGCATGGGCTTCCATCAGCGCAAACAGGATCAGCAGCGCCGGAAGAAAGAAAAACAGACCGAAATCACTTTTATAGCGTGTAAGGATGCCTGCCATCTCGGTATCTGCGACGACGATTAAGAACGCGCCCGCCGCACAGAGCACGCAGAATGCGAACAGCTTCTTTTTTCTAAGCCATCCTGCGGCATACCTGACGGCAAACAGGGCCATCAGGATCAGATTAGTGGTGAACAGGCCGCCAAAGGCCGCTTCCTGGATGGTTTTCCCCGGGTAGGTGGTTAGGATGTCCGCCGTATAAAGGAACGGAAAGCGGGCATTGATCTTCGGAGGCTGCAAAAGATAGGTGAAGATGCCCAGCGGGATACGCCCCGGCACGAATCCGCGGCGGGTCATATCGTTGGTGGTCAGGTTATAGTTGGCTCCGAAATCCAGCGCTGACCCAAAACGCGCATAGTTATAGTACATCAGAAAAGCAGCGATGCCCAGATAAGGAAGTGCCAGCGCCAGCAGTTTCCACAGCTCTCTGCGGTTCTCTTTTTTGAGAATCCCCATAAACAGCGGCAGTGCCAGCAGACTTCCCACAAGGAGCTGCGGGCGGCTTCCGGCCACGGCTGCCATGCAGCAGGATCCTGCCAGCATGCGCGGCCAGCTGTACCGGCTCCGGGGGAGCCTGGCCTTTAAGGACGCTTCTTTCTTTCCGTCTGCCGCATCCGGCCGGACGGCCGAAATCCAGAGTGTCAGCCCCCAGGCGGTCAGCGCCAGCGCTGTGATGATCGGAACATGATACAGATCCGGTCTCTTTGCGATATAGACGGCGCCGCTGCCGATTATAGCGGTCACGGTGAGCAGAAGAAAGCTGAAAAACGGAATCCGGCTGAAATACTTTTTGACAAATTCCCGCATCAGTGCCAGCATGCCGAAGACATAAGCGGTCTGCGCGATGATGACCACGGTGTGATTGGGCAGGTCATTGCCGGTGACCAGATAATAGGGCAGATAAAACAGCAGTTCCGGCGTCACGCCGAAATAAACGTAGTACCTGCCGTTAAAATAGGCCGTATCCCACTGGTAGCTCACATCCATTTCCTTTCTTAAGGCAGTATCGTATGGGTTTTCCAGTTCCGTCAGTTCTTTTGAGGGTTCCTCATCCAGATAATAATGCCCGTCCGCCATGGAGTGAGCCAGCTCCTGGTATTGCTGGTGATGCTCCCAGGCAGGAGCGGTAAAGAGCGGGTTAGAACGGGACAGGGACGCCAGAAATACGGACAGCACGATGCCCGTCAGGAAAATCAGCGCCGTCTGCACCCCATTTGACGGATCGAAAAGGTGCCGGTAAATGCCCGATTTAGGTCTTGCATAATAGATGAACAGGATCAGGAAAAAGCAGACAAAGAGCCGCATAACGGAAAAGTGCAGCGGCACGCGGACATTAAAGCTGATGTCATGTACGCGGACCGTTTGCCCCGCCAGACCTGAAAAACGGATGGCCAGCCTGTCCGATTTTCCGGAAAGGCTTAGATGAAAATACTGGCTTTCCTTCAGCGAATGGGAGCTCACGTGCTCCGGCAGCTCAAAATAATCGGTGTTGGCTTCGTCCTGTGCCAGTATGACGAAGGAAAACGTGCGCACTTTCTTTGAAGGCGCGGTTATGCCCTCTTTATCTTCCTGCAGCACCTCGGCATCCAGATGTATATTGTCCAGCTTATGGCCAATACCGGTAAATTCCAGTATAGGTTCTCCTCTGCTGCGGACCGTATAGGTGCCGTCCCCGTTATCGGTCATGCCGCTGCCCGCTGTGGGAACCAGGCCCTCCAGAGGCTGATTGGACAAAGATCCCAGCCACCGGAAATTAAAAAGAAACAGTTCCATAAGGAGCGCCAGCAGAAAAGCTGCACTGGCGGCCGCTAAAAACGCGGGAAACGGCCGTTTGACCGTCTTCACGGCGGCCGTTTGCCCATGGCCGCTGTCTGCCCTGTTGTGTCGGATGAATACGGTATGAGTAGATACAGAGTTTGTCTTCATTTGTGTCCTTTCTTTTGCGTTACCACTTTCTGCGGTACTCACTGGCAGTCATCCCCTCGGATTTACGGAATACCTTGTTAAAATAGCTGGTATCGGGAATCCCGCAGGCCCCCGCTATGGATTCGATGGACTGCCCGGTAAAACGGAGCATCTCTTTGGCCAGCGTGATCCGCCGGGTCAGGATATAGCTGCCCACCGTGATGCCGTACATGCGCTTGAATTCCCTGGAAAGATGGTATTTGCTGACAAAGCAGGTTTCCGCCAGCTCATCTAAGGATATTTTGTTTTGGAAATGCTCGTCGATGTATTCGCGGACCAGCTTAAGCTTCTGGACGATGCCGCTGTCTAAAATCAACTCCTGCTGTTTCGGTACGGACACGCACATGGTCAGAATATCGGTGATATACTTGGAGGCCATGATTTCGTCCCAGCTGCTTTTACCGGCATGCATATCGATCAGATGCTGAATCGGAGCGGTAAATTCTGCCGGAGAGGCGGTATGGAATAAATTCCCTCCCAAGGTGGCATGATAGTACCTGTAATAGTTTTGCGCCATCGGCCCGTTAAAATGCACCCACATCAGCTCCCAGGGATTTTTTTCGCTGCTCTGGTGGGAATAACCCGGTTTACAGTCGATGAACATGCAGCCGCCGGCCTTTAGATGATACCGTCTGTCCCTGTAGGTCACGGCCCCTTCCCCTGACAGCACGATCAGAAACAGGAAGGAATCCAGATGCTCACGCCTGCTGACATGGGACTTCAGGCTGCGCAGCCTGCCTGCCTCCTGGACATAAAAAAGCGTGGATTTGGCGAAGTCGCTGGGAGTATGCAGTATACGTTTGGTTTCGATAACCTGTGATTTTGACATAGCAATATTTTACCTTTTTTAAGCAATTTTTAATGTTGATTATATGATTATACTATACTATACTTTCAAAGAAAAGTGAAAAGATAATACTATATGAATTTATATTTGGAGGAATAACATGAAAAAAACAGCACTTATCACCGGTATTACCGGACAGGACGGTTCTTATCTGGCAGAGCTGCTGCTGGAAAAAGGGTACGAAGTACATGGCATTATCCGCAGGCATTCCAGCATCGCTACGGACAGAATTGATCATTTGTATGAAAATGAGGAGCTGCGCAACAAGACATTTTTCCTGCACCACGGGGATCTGACCGATTCCAGCAATCTAAACCGTCTGATTGAACAGATTCAGCCTGACGAAATCTATAACCTGGCGGCACAGTCCCATGTGGCGGTATCGTTTGAGGTTCCCGAATACACCGCAGAGACCACCGGCATCGGCACGTTAAGACTGCTGGACGCCATCAAAAAGAGCGGCGTGGACTGTAAATTCTACCAGGCTTCCACTTCCGAACTCTTCGGCGGGCTGCCCGAGACGGCTCCGCAGAGCGAAAAAACACCGTTTTATCCCAAGAGCCCCTATGGCGCGGCCAAGCTGTACTCCTACTGGATCACGGTGAATTACAGGGAATCCTATAACCTGTTCGCCTGCAACGGCATTTTGTTCAACCACGAATCCCCCAGACGGGGAGAAACCTTCGTAACCCGCAAGATCACCAGGGCGGTGGCTTCCATCATGGCCGGCAAGCAGGAGAAGCTTTCTCTGGGCAATATGGACGCGAAACGTGACTGGGGATTTGCCGGAGATTATGTGGAAGGCATGTGGCGCATCCTTCAGCAGGATAAGCCCGGCGACTATGTGCTGGCCACCAATGAGACCCATACGGTGCGGGAGTTTGTGGAACTGGCTTTCCGTGAAGTGGGCGTAGAGGTGGAATGGAAGGGCGCCGGCGTGGACGAAAAAGGCTACTGCAGAAAGACCGGCAAGCTTTTGGTTGAGGTGAATCCAAGGTACTTCCGTCCCGCGGAAGTGGAGTTCCTCTGGGGAGACGCCTCAAAGGCTGAGCGTGAACTGGGCTGGAAGCGCAAGGTGGATTTTAAAGGCCTGGTGAGCATGATGGTGGACAGCGACATGCGCGAGATCGCGAACATGAGCGCAGAGGAATGCAGGGCGGCTAACGCGTCTTGCGAAGCATAACTTGCAAAATGGACTGATTGGGTTTATATTATAAAGGACATTGCTGCAGAGCATATGCATTCTGCACGGAAACGGAGTTTGAAATGGAAAAAGACAGTAAAATCTATGTCGCCGGCCATCGCGGTATGGTAGGCTCGGCAATTGTCAGAAAGCTGGAACAGGAAGGGTATCACAATATTGTGACCAGAACTTCCAAAGAGCTGGATCTGCGCAGACAGGATGCGGTGGAGCAGTTCTTTGCAAAAGAGAAGCCGGACTATGTGTTTCTGGCTGCGGCCAAGGTGGGCGGTATCATGGCCAACAACACATATCCCGCCGATTTTATGTATGACAATATGATCCTGGAGATGAATGTGATCAAAAGCGCCTTTGACAATAAGGTGAAAAAGCTGATGTTTCTGGGTTCTTCCTGCATCTATCCGCGCATGGCGCCCCAGCCCATGCCGGAGAGCTGCCTGCTGACCAGCGAACTGGAGCAGACCAATGAGGCATACGCTCTGGCGAAAATATCCGGACTTAAATACTGCACTTATTTAAACCGGCAGTACGGCACGGATTATATCAGCGTGATGCCGACAAATCTCTACGGCCCGAACGATAACTATCACCCTAAGAATTCCCATGTGCTTCCCGCCATGATCCGCAGATTTCACGAGGCGAAAGTGAGCGGTGCGCCGACGGTGACCGTATGGGGAACCGGCACGCCTCTGCGTGAATTCCTCTATGTGGACGATCTGGCGGACGCCTGCCTGTACCTGATGAATACCTACAGCGGCGATGAAACGGTGAATCTGGGTACCGGCAAAGAGGTGACAATCGCCGAATTGGCACGGATTGTGAAAAAGGTAATCGGCTATGAGGGCGAGATCGTATTTGATACCACCAAACCGGACGGCACTCCCAGGAAGCTTCTGGATGTGTCAAAGCTTTGCGGGCTGGGCTGGACCTACAGGACAGAGCTGGAAGAAGGCATCGCTCTGGCATACGATGATTTCCTGCACAGTGAGATGCGGGCAGAAAGATAACGGTTGTCTGGGGATATTAGAAGGAGGATTTTTTTTATGAAAAAGATACTTGCGCTGTTAATGGCGATGGCAATGCTTGTCAGTGCCGCAGGCTGCCAGTCCAAGGGAAGCGGTAAGGAAATGAGCGCTGAGGAAGTATACAAGAGCGCCATGGAGAAGACGAATGCGCTTCAGGATACGGATATGACAATGAATATGGACATGAACATGGCTGTCGGCGGTGAGGAACTGACGATCAGTTCCGACATCGCACTGAAGGCCGCGGGCCTGACGACCGAAGAAATGCAGATGAACATGTCCATGGGCATGGAACTGATGGGCCAGGCCGTGGATATGAACATGTACTATAAGGACGGTTACTTCTATACTGAGATGGCAGGCCAGAAGGCAAAGCAGGCCATGGATGTGGAAGCTGCTGTGGATCAGGTGGAAGACAGCACCGCCATGGGCGGCATCGGCGCGGAAGCGATGAAGGAACTCAAAATGGAAGCCAAAGACAACGGCGAATATGAAATCAGCTTTGTGGCTGACGGCTCCAAGCTGACCGATTATGTGGACAGCGTGATGGGACAGCTGTCGGATGTTCTGGGTCCTGATGCGGATGCCAATATGACTGTGGGCGACGTTACCGGAACTGCTCTGGTAAATAAAGACGGTTACATAGCACAAGAAAGCATGACTATGGTTATGACGATGACTGTGGAAGGTCAGGAGATCACCCTGACTCTGAATATGGATGCTGTTTACAACAATCCGGGTCAGGCAGTGACGGTAGAATTCCCGGATCTGTCCGATTTTGTGGAAGCATAGAGTAAAAGTGTGTTAATAAAGGCGTTCCGTACTGCAGATCAATCTGCGGCACGGAACGCCTTTTTACTATCATAGGATTCATGTGTCTTTAACACCCTAATCTCAATAGGAAAATGCGCCCTATTGAATAAAAAAACGCTCCGCTTAGGATCGCACTGCGGCGGAAAGGTATTATGCCGCTAAAGCACCCGCCGCAGGCGGAGGATTCCGCCTGCTGAATTTGGTTACATTAATGTCTGTTACAGGGGCATTCGCTTTCCGGAGGCCTGTTAGAGTCAGGCCCCATAGGAGGTCTGCCAGGCCCAGGCCCCATAGGAGGTCTGCCGGGTCCGGGCCCCATGGGAGGTCTGCCGGGTCCAGGTCCCATGGGAGGTCTGCCGGGTCCGGGCCCCATGGGAGGTCTGCCGGGTCCAGGCCCCATAGGAGGTCTGCCGGGTCCAGGTCCCATAGGAGGTCTGCCGGGTCCAGGTCCCATAGGAGGTCTGCCGGGTCCAGGCCCCATAGGAGGTCTGCCGGGTCCGGGTCCCATAGGGGGTCTGCCGGGCCATGGCCCCATAGGGGGTCTGCCGGGTCCAGGCCCCATGGGAGGCCTGCCGGGCGGAGGCCCCCAGGGAGGCGGCCCTGCAGGAGGACGGCCCGGATTATTGGAACAGTTTGGGCAATTGGAAGGATTATTTGAACGGATCATGATATCAGAGGTCCTTTCGTGTTTTATATATACTATGCATACGAACCGTTTTGGTTGATGTATGGAGCCCGAAATGTCTGCGTTCCGGAAAACGTTAATCTCTGATCTGTTTTCCTGTGTGGTCCAGATGATAGCTTCCGCGTATGAGCAGCTGTGAGATCGGGACGATTTCATATCCCTGGCTCTCCAGCCCTTCAATGATCAGAGACAGCGCCTGGGGCGTATATTTGGCTCCGTTGTGAAGGAGAATAATTGCGCCGTTTCCCAGATATCTGTTGTTGCAGACCATTTTAACGATAGACTTAACGCCGTAGTCTTTCCAGTCCAGGCTGTCCACCGACCACTGGACAGGGATATAACCGCATTCCCTGGCGGCTTTCACCACGCTGTCATTATAACTGCCGTAAGGCGGACGAAACAGCTCCATTTCCACACCGGTCAGTTCGCGGACCATGCTGTGGGCTGCCTCTATCTCCGCTTTGATCTCCGCCATATCCATGAGGCTTAAGTTCGGATGGCTTTCACTGTGGTTGCCCAAATCGTGTCCGGCTGCCGCGATGGCCTTCACATCATCCGGATATTTCCCGGCCCAATCCCCGGTGATGAAAAAAGTTGCCCTGACATCGTACTCCTTCAGCACAGCCAGCAGTTCTTCCGTATATTCATTGCTCCAGGCGGCATCAAAGGACAGTGCAACCTGTTTCTGTTCTGTTTCAACGCTGTAAACCGGGAGCTCCTTTGCCTGTATCTTCCCGCTTACGGAAGCCACTGCCGGCGCATACATAACTGCGCCAAAACAGAGCGCCAGCGCTGCCAGGCAGATCGTAAGCCTCTCTGCCAGACGCTTTTTCACATGATCTAATTCCGTTTCCATAGGATAATGCTCCGGTAGGTATTTACTACAATATATCGCCGGGACAGAAAGGATATTCCTTGACAACTGTTTCATCCTATGCTATAGTTAGCACAATTTCCTCTATGCTTCCGCGCATAGATCGGCTGTGTCTGTCTGACACAGTGTTCGCAGGTTTCCTGCAAGTAATCCCTATAGGTCATTGTTTAACTAAATTAAGCAGCAAAATAAGCGAGGATGCTTCTGCTTTTGCGGGCGGAGGGACGAATCGCCGACAGCAAATTGAACGCCGCTGCACAAAGGCTGGGTATGGCTGCTGAAGCCGCCCTGGTTCTGTTTGTGTACGGGAAAAGAGGTTTTATGAAAAAAATTCACAAAAATATAGTGAGCAGAGTTTTGATGATCTGTACGGCAGCGCTGTTAACGTTGTCTGCAGCGCTTGATCCGGCTCTTAGGACAGATGCGGCCGGACAGGATGACGGAGGACTGCCAGTAAAAAAACAACCGGAGGCTGTGTCCGGCAGCGGCTTGGTGCCGTCCGTTTCGGATAACGCTTCAGTGGACGAACCGCCTGCGCTGGACGAAGCGCCCACGCCGGACGAACCGCCCGTGCCAGGCACGGTCCGCATCCGCCTTTTTACGGATGGGGGAAGTTATCAGGGCACAGAGGATGCGGTGCTGGAAGCGGAGGCTTTCGGCGAGGTGGCGCTGGAGAGTCCGGTAAAAGAGGGCTGCGGATTTTTGGGCTGGACCGTCACCGGAGACGCAAAGCTTGATGAAAAGACGGGCATCCTCCATACAGCCGGCGAGGATTTGATCCTGACGGCGAATTATGCCCCGCTGCTGACTGCGGGCAGCCTGCGCGCGGCCACAGGAGAGGATAACATCTCATTCACACAGCAGGATGACGGTGCGGCATATTCGCTGATCGGGGAGTGGGAAGGCAGCGGCAAAGCCCCGGTGGAGGGCGAATTCACGCTGACTGCGGGAGCGGATTACCGGATAGAACTGGCCGGGGGAGAGGGCGGAGGCGACACCTTCAAAGGCGGCAAGGGCGGTTTGCTGCGGCTGAAAATCCATGCGGCTGAAAATGTGACGCTGCGCCTCCGGCCTGGCGGGGGAGGTGCATGGACCGTACCGGGATATCCTGACGGACAGGCAGGACCCAGCAGCGGCGGGGGCGGAGGGAGTTCATCCGTATGGTGCGGGGAGATTCTGCTTGCCGCCGCCGGCGGAGGAGGCGGAGGAGGAAAACACAGCACCGGCGGAGACGGGACTGCCTTGGGCGGGACTGCCGGTTTTGCGGCAGTATACGGCGGCATGAACGGACAGCAGTATTTTACGGAAGAGGATATATGGGCGGAAGTCAGAAAGCGCCAGTCCGAAGATTTCCTGCTCTATGCCGACCCGTGGATGCCGGACGGCGGAGGCGGCGGGGGAGGTTTTCCGGCCGGTTCCAATACATATTTCTGCTACGCCGGCTGGGACCCGTATTGGACGGAAGCGCTGGACGGAGATCTGGGGGGAAGCGGAGGCATGGGATACCTTTCGGCGGATACCGTACAGGGCATTGCTGTGCTGGAGGCGGAATCCGCCGACGGAGCCAACGGCCATGACAGCTATGCGATGGACGGAAGCAGCGGCTATATCAGGATTTATGCGGTTTCCAGCACCCTGACCATAGATCCCGCCGGAGGAAGTTATGAAGGCGAATGCAGGGTAAAAGATGTCAGGGGCGCCGTATATGTTCCAGCGGTTCCCTGTCGGGAGGGGTACCGTTTTGAGGGATGGAAGCCGGACGGAGGGGGGAGCATAGAAGGAAACCGCTATATATTCGGTGAAACGGACGGCACTCTGACCGCCTTGTGGACTCCCGAGGTTTATAAGATTCTTCTCCACCTGCAAGGCGGAGAGGTGAAGGGGGACAATCCTTCCACATATACTGTGGAGACAGAGACATTCACACTCTGTAACCCGGTGAAAGAAGGCTGTCATTTCGGCGGATGGTCCGGTGCCGGGGCGGATCACAGCATGACGGTGACCGTCGATCAGGGTTCCTTGGGGGACCGCGAATATACGGCGGTCTGGCAGGAAGCGGCGCCACTGCTCTTGGACTCATCCACCGATTTATCCATGGCGCCCTTTACGGCAGCAGATGCCGACGGAAATCCCGTGGAATACCGGAAGGGAGGGATCTGTCTGGACTGGACCCGGTATGTGGGGGATGCCTCGGGGTATAACCTGTACCGTATGGGGGAAGGGGATCAGGAGTTCGTCAAAATATCGGAGCTGCAGACGGATAAGTCCTACCGGGACCCTTTGGCCAATGACCGCGGGCTCCCGGGCATGCCTGCCGGATGCCGGGCTGTCTCGACGGACCCTAAGACGGCAAAGCTTTCCTGGAGCGAACCGGAGGATACGGGAAGTGTTTACCGGTACCGTGCGGAGGCTGCGGAGGACATCATGAGCGGCGGTTCCGTTACATTTTCTTATACCGGCGGCATTCGCAGCTTTACGGCGCCGATAGAAGGCACTTACGGGCTTGAGGTATGGGGCGCATCCGGTGGCGGCAACACGCCGGGAAACAATAGTCCCAGAGGCTCCTACGGCGGCTTGGGCGGTTTCGCAGCGGGTGAGGTCTGGCTGAAGGAAGGAGATACCGTTTATGTGACGGTGGGCGGAGCCGGAAGGATCAACGCTGTGGATCCTGACGGAGGCTATAACGGCGGAGGCGGCCAGGATACCGGTTCCGGAGGAGGGGGAAGCGGAGGCGGCGCGACTCATATCGCCAGGCGAAGCGGGCTGTTGGCTGACCTGTCGGACCAGCGCGAATCCGTATTGATCGTCGCGGGAGGCGGAGGCGGATCGGATGATATCGGAGATCCGCCGGATGTGGAAAAGTCCTATGCTTCCGGCTGGAATGACGGCAGAGGAGGGGCCGGCGGCGGTATCTGCGGAGGAAACGCATGGTACTGCAGCCAATGGATTCTGACAGAAATGGCAGGGACCGGCGGAACCCAGACCTCCGGCTGGGCGTTCGGCAAAGGGGAGCCGGTATTAGGAAGCGGCTGGGACCCCGGCGCCGGAGGGGGTGGATGGTATGGCGGCCGAAGCAGCTTAAAGGGAACCGGAGGGGGCGGCGGAGGGTCGGGTTACTTAAGCCCGGAGCTCAAGAACGGCTCATTCGGTGAAGCGGACCGGTGGGGCAGCGGCATGGCCGTCATCACTTTGCCGTCTGCCTATACGAAAACAGCGGTCTCCAATATCAGGGAGGAGACAGTCACTTCCGGAATACAGGGTTATCTCGTGCTGCCGGATGATGAGCCGGACACCGAGGTGACCATGGAAAACGGTGTTTATACGGCACAGCCCTTTATAACGGTTGAGAAAAGCACAGCGGGATATGTCCATATTGCCGCTGTGGATAAAGCGGGAAATGTAGGGCCGTCGGCTCATCAAAAACTCGATCTTTTATCTCTTGAGACAAAGGCAGATGTATCTTTGGCCGGCATGAAGGGCGGGGCGGTTCTGGAATGGAACTATGAGAATCCCGAAGCAAACTATCTGGCCTGGCGCAGCCTGGCGGGAGAAGCGCGCTGGGAGAAGATATACGGGGAGCCGGCAGCGCTGAAATCCTGCAAGGATGAGCAGGCCAACGATCTGGCGGCCCCGGAAAAGGTGCGGTTCCTATCCGTTCTGCCGGAGACAGCAGGGTGCAGGATACAGGCCGTCGTATGGGAGGAACCGGAGGATAACGGTACATCCTACGATTTTAAAACAGAGGCATATGCGCCCGGCAGTTCGGACTGCCTTGATATTTCAAATATCTGTACGGAAACGCTGCTATCCGGAGTCATGGGATATCTGTGGAAGCTGGATAGCAGTCCCCGGGCAGAATTAACGCCCGGAGCCGATGAAGTGCATCTGACGGCAAAACGGCGGCTCGATTTTTGTGTGAAGGAGGCGGCAAACCGTTATGTCCATATTGCTGCCATCGACAGGGCAGGTAATATCGGGCCGGTTTCCGATTTCCTGCTGGCTACGGATGCGGTGTTCAGCGATCTGCGGATACGGGTGCTGGATCAGATAACCGAAGAGCCGCTTGAAAACGTGGAATTAAGTGTGTATGCCGCTCGGAAAATTCTCAATCCGGATACAGGCGCGGTTTTATATGAAAAGGACGAACTGGTGGAACAGGCCGTTACGGATGCGGGGGGAGAGGCTCTCATCAGGGAACTGTATGGCGGGGATTACTATATACGGGAGACACGGCCAAGAATGCAGCAATATGACAGCTATGCATCGGCATATGAGCTGCCAAAGGAGGTGTATCCGGTCCATCTTCGGACCGCATCAGAAGAGTCTGCCGGCGAAATCGAGGAAGAAATTATACAAACTATCTATAATCTGCCGCTGACAGGCACTCTTAAGGTAGAAAAGACCGATGAGGAAAACGGGAACCCTGTGGCGGCGGTCTTTGATATCACTGCATCTGAAGATATCCTGCATCCGGACGGCAGGAGCGGAATTGTCTATGAAAAGGGCTCTCTCGCAGGCAGCATCCGCACCGGCGCATCGGGAGCGGGGGAGTTTGTTGGTCTCTTTTCCGGCAAATACTGCCTGACAGAAAAGGAGGCGCCGGGGTATCTGCCGGATCAGGAGATTCATGAGTTTACAGTGACCGCTTCGGAAGAGAGCGGACTGAATCCCGCATTGAAGCTGACTAATTTAAGCATAAAGGGCAAAATTATATATTCGGCTGCCGACAGCCGCACCGGCTATCCTCTGGAAGGAGTATGCGTCAGCCTTTATGCCGCGGAAGACATCCGCCATCCGGACGCCAGCGGCACGGTATGGCATCAAAGCGGCAGGCTGGTGGCGGAAATTACCACCGGGCCGGACGGTACGGCGGAGGTGACCGTGGATCTGGACGGACGCCCTGTTTTTCCAGGCAGGTACTATTTCCTGGAATCCGCTCCCCGGACGGGATATGAAAAAAACATGTGTCGTCAGGAACTGATCCTGATGCCGATGGCGGAGGACGGACCTTATGCAGCCGCTAAAGTGCTCTGCTTTAGCACTCCCCTTTCTGCCGAAGCGGCCCTGCTGGTCAGGGATATTGACAGCCGTAACCCTCTCCGGGATGTGCGGGCCGCGCTGTATGCGGCAGAGAATCTGATTTATCCGGATGGCTCCGGAACCGTTATCTTTGAGGCGGATGAGCTTGTAGCAGAAGTGCTTACGGATGAGAATGGCAGCGGATTTATTGACAAAGATAAAGACGGAGCCTGCCTGCTTCCCGGAACCTATTATTTTAAACAGACAGAGGCCAGAACGGAGAGAATGGATACATATACCACCGGATATCTGTTGCCTGATGAAAAGGCCCTTCTTACGCTGTCTGCAACAGATACGCAGGAGAAAGAACCGGACAGGGCATTGCTGGAATGCACGCCGGTTAAAGGCGCGATTGAACTACATGTCGGAGCGGAGGAAGAAGATGCGGGGGAAGGCGCGCAGGAGGTGAAAAAATCTGCGTTAGCAGGCAGCCGCTACAGCGTCTATGCGGCCGGGAATATCCTGCATCCGGACGGAAGAACAGGCGCGGTCTATGAGGCGGACGATTTGATCGGCTTGATAGAAATAGGAGAAGACGGCAGCGGCGTGCTGGAGGGTCTTTATCTGGGGTGCTACCGTGTGGTTGAAAGCAGCACGGTTCCCGGATATGAAGCGAACAGCGGCAGCCATCTCCTGACAATTTCTTATTTATCACCGGAAACGGCCTGTGTGACTGCACGGCTTGATATCACGAAAAAAAGGGAAAAACCTTCTGACGGGGAAACGGCAGCAGACGGACATGAGACGGCAGAATATGAAAAAATAGGTGATTCCGGTTTGGCGGATTGGAAGAGGGCGGACCGGTCCGAAGGCAGGGACAGAAATAATAGCAGGAATGAGAGGCGTTACGGCAGAATAGCGCAGGCCCCCGCATCGGGGGATACTGCGCCGCTGACCGTATCGGCGATGCTCCTTTTGACAGCCCTCATACTGATACTGCGGCTGAAAGCCTTAAAACGAGGCGCTGACCGCTGATAGAAGAGAGGAGGCAAAAGGTATGAGCCTCTTGCCTCCGGTATCCCGATAAATCGGTCCTAAATACTCTCGCAGGGCGAATGTTTCAATTTGCCCTAAGCTTCAGTTCCATGCCGGACAGCTTAGCCATCTCTTCCAGATGTGCCATTCCCATTCCGCTGCGGTTGTCCACCACGCTGAAGTTTTTGGCCATGGCATCCGGCAGCATATCCGCAAACAGCATATTGGCGCCGGCCTTAAGCGCCTCAAGGTTACCCTCTGTAGAAGCCAGGCCCTGGGCCAGATTGCGGCCGGGCTGCTGCGCCGTGATATCCAGAGAATGCATCATGATGCGCAGGATGGAGATTTCCTTGAGATTGGTTTCAATGCTTCCGGGGCCTCCCTCTTTGGCAAGAGGCGTGTTTAATGCCGGCATATAGGGAATTACCGGCGCCCAGCTGATTTCAAGTTCCTTCATAAGGAGGATATCGTCGGCGGCCTTGCTGTCATTATGGCCGGGATAGCCCACGATATTGCCGGAGGCCAGCTTGAGGCCGCACTGTTTGATATACCCGATGTTCTTTATACGTTTCTCAAAGCTGGTGGACGGATTTAAACGGTCAAAGTCTTCACGGTCGGACATCTCAAATTTCATCACGTATTCGTCGGCTCCGGCATTTTTTAGCTCACGGTACTGCTCCAGAGAGAACTCACCGCAGGCCAGGCTGACATGCATGCCGGCATGTTTGGCCGCATGGACAATGGCAAGCAGATGATCGAATCCGTATTTGGGATCTTCCCCAGAGACCAGAAAGAGGCGGCCGAAGCCTTTAGCCTGTGCGACGCCGATCCAGCGGATGACTTCCTCCTGATCCAGGCGGTAGCGTTTAACCGCGCTGTTTCCGGCCCTCATGCCGCAGTAGAGGCACTGGTTTTTACAGATGTTGTCATAGCCCAGCATGGCGGTTGCCGTGAGGATATTCCCGTTTTCCTCTCTGTGGATGCGGGCTGCCTCCGCCATGACCGTATGCCGGTATTCCTCAAAGGGCATGCGCAGCACTTCTAATATTTCCTGTTTTGTTTCAATCTTCATGACTTTTCGCTCCTTTTTATGTCGCGTAAATAGCATGCGCTATGTGTATTTGCAGCGGCCGGAGATGAGGCAGGGAGATCCATGTAAAATATTTGGCCGCCCATCAAATCTGTCTCTTCCCTGCTGTGGGTCACCATGAGAACCGTACGGTCCCTTCTGTGCCGCTTCACATATTCCGCGGTGACAGCTTTTGTTTTATCGTCCAGCCCCTTAAACGGTTCGTCCATAAATATCATATCCCCATCAGCCAGCACGGCGCGGACTATGGATACGCGGCGCTTCATGCCGCCGCTCAATATCCTGACCGGTTCATCAAGGCTGTCCTTAAGTCCGACTTCAATCAGGTGCTTCCGGATATCGGCAGAAGAGACGCTCTTTTTGCAGGCCATACGGATATTTGAGTAAGCGGTAAAACTGTCGCAGAGCCGGTTTTCCTGAAAAACTGCGCTAAAGAGCGGGGGGATTCCCTCAACACTGCCGGAATCGGCGGGCAGCAGCCCCATCAGAATATTGAGAAGAGTGGTCTTTCCGTAGCCGGATTTTCCCATGATGCAGGTGATCTTATGTTCCGGGAAACGGGCGGAGAAGCCTTTGAGCACCTGGTTATCTCCAAAAGCCTTATTCAGATCTTTTATCACTGTATCCATCAGGAGGCCTCCAGTCTGCGGTAAATTCTTCGTATGATCATCAGAAACAGCTTTTCTACCACGATGCTGACTACGACTATGGCAACGGTCCAGGCAAACAGATCTGTGGAATTCAGATACAGCTTTGCCTTATACAGCTTTTCGCCGATGGAGCCGTCCGGTATGCCGATGACTTCCGCCGCGATGCCGGACTTCCAGGCCAGACCCAGAGAAACGCTGCATGCTGCCAGAAAATAGGGCATGAGCTGCGGCAGGTAGATATAATGAATTCTGCGAAACAGGCCGATGTGAAACACATCGGCCATCTCCAGCAATTTTTTATCCGTATTGGTGATGCCCTCCAGCATGTTGGTATAGATGATCGGCAGCACCATCAGAAATGCAATAAATACAGACAAGCTGGCTGAATTCAGCCAGACCAGGCATAAAATGATAAAGGAAGCCACGGGGGTGGCTTTTATGGCTGCCATAAACGGCCATAAAAGCACATCCACCAGATGAAAACGGCCCGCGGCTACAGCGAGAACGGTCCCTGCCAAAAGGGCTGTAAAAAATCCCTCCATGATGCGCACGAAGGAGAAGCCTATGGAATCCCAGAAATCCGGAACCGCACAGAGCGATAACAGCCGCTGCACCACCTTTATCGGGGATACCAGCAGCAGCTCCTGTCCGAGCATCAGGGAAGCGATCTGCCATACGATCAGAGCGAACAGGACTGCTCCGGCCTTTTCGAGCCTTTGCCGATTTTTATCTCTCATAGTAGAAAGCATCGTCCGGCATCGCTCCGCCTATTGCGGCAGGTGCCTGGTCATAGAGCGTCTGCAGATAGCCGTTCATTGCCGCCTTCATTTCTTCCCCTTCCATGAAGGTGATATTACAGTAGGGCAGAGCCTTCTTGGCAATGGCCGCTTTCACAATGTCATATTTTTCAATCAGAGCTGCCGCATCGTCCACATTGCTGTTGGCGTATTCCGCGGAAGCCTTGTACTCATCGAGGAAAGTGGAGATCTGGTCAGCATGCTCTTTGGCAAATTCCGTGCGGACTACCAGTACGCCGGTGATCAGCGTGCTTCCGTTCTCCAGCGCATCCCATTCCTTGGTCAGATCCAGCGCGATCCGCAGACCCTCAATGGAAGTCTGCGCTACAGTAACGAAAGGCTGCGGCAGCATGGCGATGCCGTCCTCGGTCTGCTGCAGCGCAGCGACCACCTCGGTGGCTTCCGTTTTCCACTCGACGGTCAGATCCGACGCGGGATCCAGGCCATTTTGCTGAAGAATGTAATTAAGTGCGAATTCCGGCGTAGAGCCCTTGCCTGTGGCATAGATTGTCTTGCCCTTCAGATCCGCCACGGAATTTACACTGTCGCCCCGGTCAACGATATAGATCACGCCCAGGGTGTTGACGGCCAGCAGAGAAACACCGCCTTTTGTATTGTTGTACAGAACAGAAGCCAGATTTGCGGGAAGCGCCGCCATATCCAGCTCGCCCTGAATCAGCTTAGCGGTCATCTCATCCACCAGCGCGGTAATGGTGAATTCATAATTGTTGGCGGTGGTTCCGTCTTCCGCATCCTGCATCAGCTTCACCATACCCATGGATGTGGGGCCCTTCAGGCCGCCGATGCGGATTGCATCGCCTGTATCACCGGCCGGCGCTGTCTGCGTCTCGCTCTCCGAAGGCTTTTCGGTGGAAGGCGGGACGGATTCCGTCTCTGTTGCCGCGGGAGTTGCTGCCGCTTGTGTGGTCTCCTGGCTGTTATTGGAAGAACAGCCTGTGATGACAGCCATGCATAATACGGCTGCCAGCAGAACAGATACTAGTTTTTTCATGTTGTTTTCTCTCCTTTTTTCTGAAAAATAGGTCTGCAGTACTTTACCTTTCCTCAGTCATGCGGTGCGGCAGGCCCCTGCCGGACGCCAGCATCAGTCTTTCAGCTTTGCAGTCAGTGTTTTGGTTGTCACGCCTTTTATCATGCCCAGCTTTCCCGACAGGGCGCTGGTCACGGCGCCCGGCGCGTCCATCACCACGCTGATGATGGATACTCCTCTTTCTTTATATGGGATGCCCATTCTTCCTATTACATAGTTGCGGTTCTCATGCAGCAGGTCGTTGACTCTGGGGGCTGCATCGGCGTCTTCTATGATAATGCTGATAACGGATACTCTGTTTTCCATAATTCTCCTCTTCTCTGCATCCATGGAATATGAGCGTTTTTATTCAATAGGTCGTATTTTACGATTGAATAAAAAATCCGCGTCAAAGACGCGGATCATATCCATGAGCTAACCGTTATATGTTCCATCGCCTTCCTGCCCGGGCATACCCGAAACTGTCAGTACGAATCTTGAATTGGGCTCCTGACCGCAAGAAATCCTTTTGGCTTCGGATACTTCTATTTTACACGATCCGCACTTGAAATACAAGCAGTTCTGCTTGTGTTTTCGAAACGTATATCATATAATAAAAAATAATGAGCGGTATACCGCTGAATGTATTTCAGCTGACTTGGATTACGACAGTGCTTGTACCCCACAAGGCTGGCCATGCGCTGAATATTTATGGAACAGGAAAGGGGAAAAAAGATGTTTTGTGTGAAATGTGGTAAGGAACTGGAAGACGGAACCAAGGTTTGTCCTGAATGCGGCACTGTGCTGGACAGCTATGCAAGCGGAGACAGTACGGGAGACAGCTATAATTATACCTACAGCGATCAGGGACAGAACGGATCGCAGTACAGCTACAACGGCGGACAGGAACCGTATCAGCAGCCTGCGAAGGGCAACGGAAACGGATTTGCAATTGCGGGATTTGTGCTTTCATTAGTCAGCATACTGGCCTGCTGTCTGTATTATGTAGCGATTCCCTGCGCGGTGCTCGCGATTATATTCAGCGTGCTGGGCAGAAAATCCGCTTATCGCGGCCTGGCGATCGCTGGTATTGTGATCGGCATTGTCGGACTGGCAATCACGCTCATGCTGCTGGCATTTGCTGCCTCTTTAGTGAACTCCGGCGATTATTACGAATATATGAAATGGCTTGAGGAATATATGGAATAGGAGGAAGCCTTATGGCAAAGACAGGTGATGGGGCTGTCCATGAGACGGTCTGGAAGGACAGAAAGCATTTCATGTGGTTTCCATTCAGCTTTACAAAATATGAAGTGAGTAATGACCGGCTGTATCAGCAGACGGGACTGTTTAATACCGTATTTGATGAAGTTCTCCTGTACCGCATCGTGGATCTGACGCTGCAGCAGTCGCTTGGGCAAAAGATATTCGGCACCGGCACCATCGTGCTGTCCTGCAAAGTGGACCGGGAAAAGGAAATACTGCTGAAAAATATTAAAAAGCCCAGAGAGGTGAAGAGTATGCTGTCCGATCTGGTGGAAGAGGCAAGAGACAGGAAACGGGTTGTGGGCAAGGAATTTTATGGACGTGACGGCGGGGACTGCAGCTGCGATCATGATGATGACGGTATGGATGAGGAAGACGAGTTATTTCATTAAAAAACAGAACGGCCTGTGTTTCGGATTAACGGAACACAGGCCGTCTTTATTATTCAATAGGAAAATACGACCTATTGAACAAAAGCGCTCCGCTTAGGATCGCACTGCGGCGGGAAAGTATTATGTTGCTAAAGCGACCTGCCGCAGGCGGAGAATCCTGTGAGCGGGATTTATTCTGATCCTCGGGTTGCCAGCGGTGGCGTTTCACAGGCAAAGCAAATACGCGATACGCGAATTATAATTGATAAATATATGAAAAGAAGTCATCCTATTATAATAGGGAAAAGAGTGGCATATCCGTGAGTTGAGATTTCATGAATAATTCACAAATGTCTATTGACAAACAGAAAAACTCTGTTATAGTAGTTATAGAACAGACAAACAAGGGCGGGGTGTAAATGAGAAAAACCGATGCCCGGCGGGGATCTGTTCAGACTTTCGTAAAGGAAATACAGCACTTATATAGAAGGAGGCAGCTGTTTATGAACATCAACAAATTTACACAGAACTCACTGCAGGCGGTACAAAACTGTGAAAAACTTGCTTATGAATACGGCAACCAGGAGATTGATCAGGAGCACCTGCTGGCCAGCCTGATACAGCTGGAGGACAGTCTGATCCTGAAGCTGATAGAAAAGATGGACATCAATCTGGAGCATTTCCAGGGAAAGGTGGCTGAGCTTCTCGCCAAAAAGGTAAAAGTGTCCGGCGGCGGAAAACTCTATATCAGCAGCGCGTTAAACCAGGTACTCATTAACGCTGAGGATGAGGCGAAGGCGATGGGGGATGAATATGTCTCCGTAGAGCATTTATTTCTGGCTCTGCTGAAGTATCCCAATGCCGGAATGAATTCCATCATCAAGGAATACGGCATCACCAGAGAACGCTTCCTGCAGGCGCTGCAGTCCGTCAGAGGCAATCAGAGGGTGACTTCGGATAACCCGGAGGCCACTTATGATACACTGAATAAATACGGCACAAACCTGGTGGAGCGGGCGTCCAAACAGGAACTCGATCCTGTGATCGGACGGGACGCTGAGATCCGCAATGTGGTCCGCATCCTTTCCAGAAAGACCAAAAACAACCCGGTGCTGATCGGTGAACCCGGTGTCGGAAAAACCGCGGTGGTAGAGGGTTTGGCGCAGAGAATTGTGCGCGGAGACGTGCCGGAAGGGCTGAAGGATAAGACGATATTTGCGCTGGATATGGGCGCGCTGGTAGCGGGAGCGAAATACCGCGGTGAATTCGAGGAGAGGCTGAAAGCCGTTCTGGAAGAGGTTAAAAAGAGCGAAGGTAAGATCATACTGTTCATCGATGAACTTCATACGATTGTCGGTGCAGGAAAGACAGAAGGCGCTATGGATGCGGGCAACATGTTAAAGCCCATGCTGGCCAGAGGCGAGCTGCACTGCATCGGTGCCACCACATTGGATGAATACAGGAAATATATCGAAAAGGATCCGGCCCTGGAACGAAGATTCCAGCCCGTCCTGGTGGATGAACCCACGGTGGAGGATACGATATCAATCCTACGCGGTATCAAGGACCGCTATGAGGTTTATCATGGCGTTAAGATTACGGACTCCGCGCTGGTGACGGCGGCAGTTTTATCCCACCGGTATATATCGGACCGTTTCCTGCCCGATAAAGCGATAGACCTGGTGGATGAAGCCTGTGCGCTGATCAAGACCGAACTGGACTCCATGCCCACGGAACTGGATGAACTGTCCAGGAAGATCATGCAGATGGAAATCGAAGAGGCGGCGCTTAAAAAAGAGACGGACCGTTTAAGCAAAGAACGCCTGGAAAACCTGCAGAAGGAGCTGGCGGACCAGAGGGAAGAATTCGCAAATCGCAAAGCACAGTGGGACAACGAAAAGAACTCTGTGGAGAAACTGCGGAAACTGCGCGAGGAAATAGACAGCATCAACAGCCAGATCCAGGCGGCTCAGCAGAACTATGACCTGAACAAGGCGGCGGAGCTGATGTATGGCCGCCTGCCGCAGCTGGAAAAGCAGCTGGAGATAGAGGAGGCCCAGGTGAACGCTAAGGACCTGGCGCTGGTACATGAAAGCGTGACGGATGAGGAGATCTCCAAGATCGTATCACGCTGGACCGGCATCCCTGTATCCAAGCTGACGGAGAGCGAGCGCAACAAAACTCTGCATCTGGATGAAGAGCTGCACAAACGCGTGATCGGTCAGGATGAAGGCGTGGAAAAGGTGACGGAGGCCATTATCCGTTCGAAAGCCGGCATCAAGGACCCCAGTAAGCCCATTGGTTCCTTCCTGTTCTTAGGCCCTACCGGCGTCGGCAAAACTGAACTGGCCAAAGCCCTGGCCGAGAGCCTGTTTGACGATGAACAGAATATGGTCCGCATCGATATGAGCGAATACATGGAGAAACATTCCGTATCCAGGCTGATTGGAGCGCCTCCAGGATATGTGGGCTATGATGAGGGCGGCCAGCTGACCGAAGCCGTGCGCCGCAAACCTTATTCAGTAGTGCTGTTTGATGAAATTGAAAAGGCCCATCCCGATGTGTTCAACGTGCTGCTTCAGGTGCTGGATGACGGGCGTATTACGGATTCACAGGGGCGTACCGTGGATTTTAAAAATACGATCCTGATCATGACCTCTAATATCGGGTCCGGCTATCTGCTGGATGGCATTGATGAGGACGGCAATATCCGCCCTGAGAACGAGGAAATGGTGATGCAGGAGCTTCAGGGACATTTCCGCCCCGAATTTTTAAACCGGCTGGATGAGATCATCATGTTTAAACCTCTGACCAGAGATAACATCGGCGGCATCATCAATTTGCTGCTGGACGACGTAAATAAACGTTTGGATGAAAGAGAAATAAAAATAACGTTGACAGATGAGGCGAAAGCATTTATTGTAGAGAATGGATATGATCCCGTGTATGGAGCGAGGCCTCTGAAACGTTATCTGCAGAAACATGTGGAAACTCTGGCTGCGAAACTTATGCTGAGCGACAATGTCGAGCCGGGCTCAGAGATTCAAATAGATGTTTCCGAAGGCAAATTAATACCAATTGTTACAAAAATGTGACATAAATATTAAAAATATTAATTTCGCCGATGCAGTGTTATAATTTCAAGTCAGCTGCGTTTCTATATGCGGAATAAATATGGAGGAGAGACTATGGCACTGTTAACTACCAATGATAAAGAGTTACTGGAGAACCTGTATGACAGATATTCAGGTTTAGTATGGCATGTAGCGATGGAGATTGTGGAGGATGATCGGGCGGCGGAAGACCTGACGCAGGACACATTTCTCAAGGTAGCTGAACAAATTGAGAAAATAGGTATCGTGGATGCGCTGCAGACAAAATGTTTTCTGATGACAATTATCAGAAGAAAATGTCTGGATTTTTTCAGAAGGAAAAAGAGTAAAGGAGCGGACTGTATCGATACTCTGGATACTTTTGTGGATGAATCCCCGGAACCGCTTGACCGAATCATTGAAGCAGAAGAATGCAGCACACTGCGCAGGGCTTTCAGAAAACTGGATGAGGATACCCGACAGATACTGTACCTGCGCTTTGTGGCAGAACTCACCAATCCTGAGATCGCTAAGGCTTTGAACATCTCAACACAGTATGTGGCCGTGAAGGTGTTACGGGCGAAAAAAGCCTTGAAGAAAGCGATGGAAATGGAGGAGGGAAAGTATGGCGAAAGACAAACGTTCTGATGAGGTTTTTGATGCAATGCTGCGTAAGGCACTGAAAGAAGAATTCATGAGTTCAATGGATCATCTCCCTTCTGAAGAGTCCATGAAGCATAAATTTTCCGAACGGCATCAAAAGAACATGAAGGACTTATTCGCCAGCGATCTCCAAAAGGACGACCATAAGGTCGATTCGCAAAAGACAGAGACTGATAATGTCGTAAGGCTCTACCAGGAACTCGAAGTTAAGCAGGAAAATAATAATGAAAAGAGGAGGTGGAAAAAGTCACGTCTGTGGCAGACCGCTGGGATCGGAATAGCCGCAGCTGCCATCGTGGCTGGAGTATTTGTACTTAGACCACAGTCGGTCCAAGCTAACTTGGGCGAGGGTGTGGAAAAGGATTATGGGATTTACCGGTTGGAACAAAACAATGATGGTAATTCCAGTATTGATGAGATGAAGGCACCGACCTATATACCAGAGGGGTATAGCTTGACTTTACAAGATGAGGGCTCAACAAGTAAGCAGATTATCTATGAAAATGCTGTTGGAAATCATATAAATATCCAATATTGGAGTAAGGCACGCAGTTTACAAAGTGGATATGATGCAGAATATCATGATTATGTAAGCGAAGAAGTATGGATAAGAGAACTTTATAAAGCAGATTATCTTATATCAGAAGATAGCAATAAAGATGATATTCTGTATTGGGATAATGGCCTAATACAATTTACAATCAGTTCTAATGGTAAAATAGGTAAAGGTGAATTTCTTAAAATCGCAAGTAGCATCATGGAATAAATATAAGTGAGGATAAATGCATATGTTCAAAAGATTTATAAGCTTATTTGTAATGGTGTTATTATTAGTGAATTGCTTTTCAGTGGTTTCTTTTGCTGAAGAAGAAAGTGAGAATAAAGTTGTTTTTTTAGATGCAGATGGCAATGAAATAATGCCATGCTGGGACTATGTATCAACTACTGCTATAAACTTATCCTTTGGTAATGGGAGAGTTTATATGGATGCTAATATATCTGGCGATGGTACATGTTCATATATAACGGCCCGTGCTCAATTAGAGAAAAAGGATTCTAATGGAAATTATCAAGTAGTTATAACATACTTGGATCTCTCATCACAAGGCACTGATGCTCCGTATGTTTTAAATATTCATAAGAATAGGCTTGCAGAAGTAAATGATAACTATCGCTTTACAGTATATGCAACAGTATATGGCAAAGATGGTGGATCTGAGCCTATTACTATACAAACAACCGGTACCTATTATCCGTAAAGATTTATGATTAGGATATGAGTATATATGAGGGGACTATTTTAAAATAAAAGGACTGTAAAAAAGGACTATACAATGATAATAACTCTTTGTATAGTCCTTTTTTCGCTAGCTACACTACCACTTGCTGTGCCTAAGTATTGCTCTTACTTGATTCAAGTAATCTGTTGTTTATAAATTTAAAGGAATTAGCCAGCTAGATAACAAATAGTCACGATGCTTTTTTGTTTCATAGTTGCCGATAAATCAGCGCATACCAGGGCAGGATATGGTCCTCATAGGGATCCCTTGAAGCCCGCCGGTTCTTTCGCTGCGTAGTTTGCAGCGTTAGAACCGTTGCGCGCTTCACGGAGCGAGAGCGTGTCCCGCCGAGGACCATATCCTGCCCTGGCATGCGCGGAAAATTTACGATAACTGCGAACAGCAATCTCTCTTTTTCGTGCACCAAAAGAGAGGACTTTTCCCTTTCAAACATCTATAATACCCCCATAACCAAAGGAGCTGAATCACATGGAATGGATCGAGCGTTTAAACAAAGCCATCAATTATATCGAAGAACATCTCACCCGGGATGTGGATTATGCGGAGGCCGCCAAGGCGGCCTGCTGTTCCACCTATCATTTTCAACGCATGTTTGCTTATATGGCGGGTATTCCGCTGTCAGAGTATATCAGGCGCAGGAAGATGTCACTGGCCGCGGTGGATCTGCAAAGCGGAGATGAGAAGATTATTGATATAGCGCTGAAATATGGCTATGCGTCACCCACGGCATTTAACCGTACGTTTCAAAGCGTGCAGGGGATCTCACCATCTGCAGCTAGAAAAGAAGGCGCAGCGCTTAGAACCTATCCTCCGATCAGCTTTAAGATAACCGTGAAAGGGGTAGAAGAAATGAATTATCGGGTGGTAGAGAAAGAGGGTTTTCGAATTATTGGAGTATCACAGCCATTGCATAAAGAATTGGAACAGAACTTTATGACGGTACCTAAGATGTGGCAGCAGGCTGCTGCAGACGGGACTATAGGCAGGCTGGCGGCCATGATGAACGGTCAGCCGATGGGGCTTCTGGGTGTGAGTGCCTGCAATGATGAAGAGGAATGGCGCTATTATATAGCAGTGGCCAGCAGCATGCCGGCCGGTCAGGAGCTGGAAGAGTATTATGTGCCCGCTTCGACATGGGCGGTATTTCCGGGTTCCGGAACCAATATATCTTTACAGGAACTGGAGCAGCGCGTTATCAGGGAATGGCTTCCGACATCAGGCTATGAATACGCAGATGCACCGGATATCGAGGTGTATCTGAATGCGGACCCTGCCAATGCCCAGTATGAGGTGTGGGTGCCGGTAGTGAAGAAGGAAGATAATGGGGCCGGGGACTGAATATAGTCCCCGGCCCGGGGTTTTATGCTGACAGCGGTCATTTAAACTGATTGGCATCCGCATCATATGCATAATCTATCTGCTTTAACTTCATCTCAAGTTCATCTCTGCTTATATTTAAGTCTTCGCATAATTCATCCAGACTCTTATAGTAATCCCTTAACTTTAAGTTAATTGCACTGAGCAGCATGACAGGGTCTTTAGGTAAATCTTGCACGGTTAACACCTCCTTTACATTAGTGCTGCAGCCAGCCTCATCCAGAGCTTAACGTTAACCTATTAGGGGTGAATGGGATCAGGATTACATTAACGTTAAGTTAAAATCATATCATGCCGGAGCAGGATATGACTGTATGCATCGGATTCATGTTAAGCTATAAAGCAATAAGGCTGATGTTAGGAACAAATATGGGGTAAAACAGAAATACGTATATTACTATAGCAAAAAAAGGGCGCGGATACAACTTTGGTCTTGCAGTACAATCCGACACGATCCGGCAATTGAGTCGATTGCGCCTGTTTCCGAATGCTTCTTTGGGCCGCCGAACAGGAGCGAGAGAGTGTCCCAATGTAGACCGTGCTCTGCCCTGCCATATGCGGGAGGGCTGCGGCGCTGTAAACAGTAAAGAAAAGTATGTAAGCATTTACAAAAAATATGGAAATCCTCTTGTATTGTAAGTGAAAGTATTGTATAGTAAAGGAGAATTGAAAAGGATTAGGTGTTTAGAAGGATGTAAGCACTTACATATTTATGGAGGATTAGAAAATGAGCAGTCAAGTAAAAGAAACAGTGATGCAGTTCGGTGAGGGCGGTTTCCTGCGTGCGTTCATAGATTATTTTTTCCACAAGATGAACGTACAGGGCGTATATGACGGCAAAGTTGTGATTATACAACCGATTGAAAAAGGTATGGTGGACATGTTGAATGCGCAGGACTGCAAGTATAACCTGTTCCTTCGCGGTGTGGATAACGGCCAGGTGGTGAATGAGCGCACTTATATTGAGTCCGTTTCCAGAGCGATCAACCCCTATACGGATTTTGACAGTTATATGGCGTTGGCTGAAAATCCGGATTTAAGGGTGATCATCTCCAACACCACAGAGGCAGGAATCGAGTATCTGGGTACTGAGAAACTGACCGACCGTCCTGCTAAGTCTTACCCTGCGAAGCTGACTCAGTTCTTATATAAGAGATTCCAGACGGGCCTTAATGGTTTTATCCTGCTTCCCTGCGAGCTGACGGATCACAATGCGGATCTTCTGCGCGAATGTGTGAACAAATACGCGAAGCTGTGGGAACTGGGTGAGGATTTCGAGAAATGGCTGAAGAAAGAGAATACCTTCTGCAACACTCTGGTGGACCGCATTGTAACCGGATATCCCAGGGATGAAGTCGAGGAGCTCACCAAGCAGATCGGCTATAAGGACAATATGATTGATACCGGTGAAATCTTCCATCTGTGGGTGATTGAAGGTCATTTTGAAGAGGAACTTCCCTTTAACAAAGCCGGCATCAATGTGGTATGGACCGATAATGTGGACCCTTACAAGAAGAGAAAGGTGCGTATCTTAAACGGTGCCCACACGTCCATGGTATTGGGCGCATATCTGTACGGACTGGAAACTGTGGGTGAGTGTCTGAAGGATGAGACTGTGTGTGCATTCCTTAAGAAGTGTATCTTTGAAGAAATCGTGCCCACCTTGGGGAATACCGAGACCGATATCAAATTCGGCGAGGCGGTGCTGGAGAGATTCTCCAATCCGTTCATCAAACATATGCTTTTGTCCATAGCGCTTAATTCCGTGAGCAAATTCCAGGTGCGCGTGCTGCCTACCATTCTGGAGTATAAGGAGCAAAACGGCGTCTATCCGCCGGCTCTGACATTCTCCATGGCTGCTCTGATCGCATTTTACCGCACTGATAAGTCGAATGATGTGCCTGAGGTGATGGAATTTATGAAAGGCGCCAGCGTGGAGGAGATCCTGAAAAAGGAAGAGTATTGGCAGTCTGATCTGACAGATATGATCCCTGATGTACAAAAGTACTATGATTTGATTGAAGATCAGGGAATGAAAGCGGCATATGCGGAGATTTTGAAGAAATAAATAAAGTGTTGACTGGCCGTTCTCTCCCGGTATAAAAACCGGGAGGGCACGGCCTTTGTTTTCGTATATAGGAATTATATTGCTGAATTATATTAACTTTCTTAGGATTGATTTTTAACATGGCTTATGGTAAAGTTATAAGCACCGATAGATCTATTTATCATTCTTTTCAGGAGTTTATCCTGATTCGTGCGACAGTTTCGCCGCCTGTTTCCCACTTGAGTAAGCAGAAATTATGGGAACCTGCTCTGTTTTTGGGCGTTTCCTGATTTTTGCGTCCTAAAATTATACAGAGGAGAGTTTAAAGATGACGAGGAAAAAAAGACAAAAGAGACAGATTATTCCCGGATTAGCTTTCTCAAATGAAACGGTTCTACGGCCTGCCGATGAAAGAGACCGGATGATCCGGGAACTGGCGGACAGCGATGCAACACTGAATATCTGTCTGACGA
>OGGQ01000019.1_pt1 | contig 185625 bp, 159 predicted proteins | sample 1571191 | NCBI WGS metagenome assembly OGGQ01 (sample SAMEA2582061, study PRJEB24529) | metagenome | biome: Human gut stool | place: China | collected 2011
GCCGGCCGTTGTGCTTGCACATAAGGCCGGCTGCCGCTGCTTTCTTCCATAGGGCGAAGCCCGTGAGCGAGATGGAGCGCAGCGGAATCGAGCTGCACTGCGGCGTAATGAGCAACCAAGTCCTCACGCCGAAATTTCGCCGCCCCGCGGCGAAATAAGTCCTCCTCCCACAACTATGTTCCTCATCCCCCCCCACCCCCCAAGGAGGTGAAACGTTATGCCCGGATTAAACGATATCATCGGTCAGGACCAAATAAAAGAATACTTCCAGCGTGCCATCCGCCAGCACAACATTTCCCATGCCTATATACTGACAGGAGAGCCCGGGATGGGCAGAAAGACCATGGCAAATGCCTTTGCCATGACCCTTCTGTGTGAAAGCGGAGAGGAGAGGCCCTGCAGCACCTGCCATTCCTGCCGCCAATTTCTTACAGGAAACCATCCGGATGTGATCCGCGTACATCATGAAAAGCCCAACAGCATCGGTGTGGATGACGTGCGGGATCAGATTGTAAACGATGTGCAGATAAAGCCGTACAGCAGTCAGTACAAGATATATATAGTGGACGAAGCCGAAAAGATGACCGTACAGGCACAGAACGCGCTGTTAAAGACCATCGAAGAACCGCCGTCCTACGCGATTATTTTATTGGTCACCGCCAACGCGGAAGGATTTCTTCCCACCATTCTGTCCCGCTGTATCACGCTGAAGCTGAAGCCACTATATGATAAAGCGATACAGGAATATCTGGAGAAGAATCTTCAAATAGATAAAACGCAGGCCGGAATCTGTACCAGCTTTGCCAGAGGCAATCTCGGTAAGGCCATCCGTCTGGCGTCTTCGGAAGAATTTATGACCATGCGTCAGGAAGTTACGGACCTGCTCAAACAGGTATACCGCATGTCGGTGCTGGACATGCTGGAAACCCTGAAACATATAAAGGACAGCGGCATTGACATCCGTACCTGCATTGATTTTATGAAGCTGTGGTACAGGGATGTGCTGATGTTCAAGGCAACCTGCGATATGAATCTGCTGATATTCAGCGATGAATTTAAATCAATAAACGAAATCGCCAACAAGAGTTCCTTTGCCGGCATTGAAAAGATACTGGAAGGCATGGATAAGGCAAAGGTCAGGTTGGACGCCAATGTAAACTTTGATCTGACCATGGAACTGATGCTGCTGACGATAAAGGAGAATTAGAATGACAAAAGTAATAGGAGTGAGATTCCGGGCCGCCGGCAAAATATACTTCTTCGATCCTGTAAATCTGACGATCAAAAAGGGCCAGAATGTAATTGTGGAGACCGCCAGAGGCGTAGAATACGGATATGTGGTCATGGGCGTGCGCGAGGTCGATGATTCCAGGGTAGTGCAGCCGTTAAAGCCTGTGATCCGCATCGCCACGGAGAAGGACGATGAGATTGAGAGAAAAAACAAACAGAAGGAAAAGGATGCTTTTCAGATCTGTCTGGATAAGATAAAGAAACACGGTCTGGAGATGAAACTGATCGATGCAGAGTATACCTTTGACAACAACAAGGTGCTGTTTTACTTCACGGCCGACGGCCGCATCGATTTCAGGGAGCTGGTCAAGGATCTGGCTTCAGTGTTTAAAACCAGGATTGAGCTGCGCCAGATCGGAGTCAGGGACGAGACAAAGATCCTGGGAGGGGTGGGCATCTGCGGGAGAGCGCTGTGCTGTAACACCTACCTTTCGGAGTTCATTCCCGTATCCATCCGTATGGCGAAGGAACAGAACCTGTCCCTGAATCCTACTAAGATCTCCGGCGTTTGCGGAAGACTCATGTGCTGCCTGAAAAACGAGGAGGACACATATGAGTATCTCAACAGCAAGCTGCCCAATGTGGGGGACTATGTAACCACCGACGACGGATTTAAGGGGGAAGTGCACAGCGTGAATGTGCTCCGCCAGACCGTAAAGGTGGTGGTAACCCTGGAAAAGGATGAAAAAGATATCCGGGATTACAGGGTGGAGCAGCTCAAGTTCAAGCCCAGGCGCAAGAAGGAAAAGGTGAGTTTAAACGCCGCCGAACTCAAAGCCCTGGAAGAACTGGAGAAACAGGATAAATCAGAAGGGAAATCGAAGCTGCAGTAATGGAACGGATAGACGAACTTCAGAGAAATGGATACAGGATTTTACAGGATCCTGATAAGTTCTGTTTTGGTATAGACGCGGTGCTGCTATCTGGATTTGCCGCGGTGAAAAAGGGGGAGAATGTGTTGGATCTGGGAACCGGCACAGGGATCATCCCCATTCTGCTCGAGGCAAAAACACAGGGCCGACAGTTTACCGGCCTGGAGATTCAGCCGGATATGGCGGATATGGCTGCAAGAAGCGTGTGTCTGAACCGTTTGGAAGAGAAGATCTCAATCGTGAACGGAGATATTAAGGAGGCTTCCGCCATCTTCGGCGGGGCCTCCTTTGATGTGGTGACCTGCAATCCGCCATACATGAGCAACAACCATGGGCTGAAAAATCCCGGGCTGCCCAAGGCTATAGCCAGGCATGAAGTGCTGTGCACATTTGAGGATATCGCCAGGGAAGCGTCCGGAGTGTTAAAATTCGGAGGACGCTTTTATATGGTGCACAGACCCCACAGGCTTCTGGAGCTTCTGGAGACGATGCGCAGATGGAAGCTGGAAGCCAAAAGAATGAAATTTGTGCATCCCTTCGCGGGCAGGGAGGCCAATATGGTATTGATTGAGGCATTTAAAGGAGGCCGGCCCGAGATGCGCATAGAGCCGCCTGTGATTGTATATAAGGAACAGGGCGTATACAGCGACGAGATTTATGATATATACGGCTATTAAAGAATCGGAATAAAGGAAGCACACTGAAGTGTGCGTAGGTCATCAGCCTTCGGCTGGTGACAGGAAAGGAGGGCGTGTATGGGCCAGGGAATATTGTATCTGTGTGCCACCCCCATCGGCAATCTGGAAGATATCACGCTCAGGGTGCTGGATACCTTGAAGACGGTGGATCTGATAGCCGCTGAGGATACCAGGCACAGCATAAAACTGCTGAACCATTTCGGGATAAAGACCCCCATGACCAGCTATCATGAATATAATAAAGTGGATAAGGCCGTGGAACTGATCGATAAGATTAAGGCCGGGACAAACGTTGCTCTGATAACGGATGCCGGTACGCCGGGTATATCCGATCCGGGAGAGGAACTGGTGAAGAGATGCCATGATGCGGGGATAGAAGTCACTTCCCTGCCCGGGCCGGCGGCCTGCATCACCGCTCTGACCGTCTCAGGGCGGTCCACGAGGCGGTTCTGTTTCGAAGCCTTTCTTCCGCCGGACAAAAAGGAACGGAAAATGATTCTGGAGAGCCTTAGAGAGGAAACGCGCACGATCATCCTGTATGAAGCGCCCCATCATTTGAAGGATACATTAAAGGAGCTGGTGTCCGTGCTGGGAGAAGGCCGGCCAGTGACCGTCTGCCGAGAGCTGACTAAGAAATATGAAGAGAAAAGGCGCACGACGCTGGGAGAAGCGGCCGGCTATTACAGTGAGGAAGAGCCCCGCGGCGAATTTGTACTGGTTATAGAGGGAAGATCCTTTCAGGAATTGAAGGAGGAAAAGGAACGGTCCTGGGATACGGTGAGTATACCGGAACATATGCGGATTTATCTGGATCAGGGAACGGATAAGAAAGAAGCCATGAAAAAAGTGGCGGCTGACCGGGGAATCAGCAAACGGGATGTCTATCAGGCGCTGATTGAACAATAGAAACCGTTTGAACAAGAAAGAATCCCGCCTGCGGCGGGTCGCTTTAGCGACATTATTCCGTTCCGCCGCAGTGCGTTCCTGCCCGGAGGGCATTTTTATTACATAGGAGAGTTCGGAGAACGTTCCTATGTAATGAAAAAGCTCCCCGTGACGGGAGATATGAAAATCGCTGATTCATATCTCCCGCCACAGAGAGCTTTAAGAGTTTGTTCAGATGATTACTCGATGATCTTGTAACCTGCGAGATTTGCCAAAGCACGGATAGAGTCCCTGGATACCAGTTTCCCCTCATACTCCAGCAGATCATCCGTTTCGCCGGTAAAGATATCGCGGCAGTTATATTTCTTCAGGATGATGCAGTCACCATCTACGAAAATTTCTACCGGATCTCTTTCTTCCAACTGAAAAGATCTTCTAAGCTCGATCGGAAGAGTAACTCTTCCAAGTTCATCCAAACGACGTACAACACCAATAGACTTCATAATAGTCATGCCCCCTAGTCTAAACAAATTTTGCGATTATATTAAACATACCATAGGTGGAATTTGATGTCAACTAATGGAGAAAAAAGTTATGAAAAATTTTGCTTTTTCGACAGCAAAATTTATTTTCTGATTTGATTTTACCATATATTTGTTAAATTTTGTTGAGGAATCTTCCAAAGAAGTGCGATTTGTATCTTTGGGAGATATTTTTTGTTTTATTAAGTAACTAAAAAAATATTGACAGGATCGCCTTTCTGACATATACTTTGATAGTCAAATGATTTGAACGCAAATATATTACAATCGCTCAGAGGATGTATTTTCCTGACCGAGAAAAGCCGGTCAAAAAGCATTGGATGTCCGTCCTATGTAAAAGTTGGCTTTATATAATGCAATCAGATCAAACACAGACGGAATTGGTGGAAAACATGACTGCAAGAATTTTTGGAACCGGCTCTTATCTGCCGGAGGAATATGTGGATAATCACAGCCTGTCTCTTAAGGTGGATACCAGCGATGAATGGATCCGCACGAGAACCGGCATAGCGGGCAGACATATTGCGAAAGAGGAGACGACCAGCCAGATGGCGGCGGCCGCCGCCGACAGGGCTTTACAGCAGTGCGGCTGGAGACCGGAAGAGGTGGATCTGATTCTGGTTGCCACATCCACACCGGATACGCTGTATCCGAGCGTGGCCTGCAGCGTTCAGAAGCTGTGCAATGCGGGTAACGCGGTATGCATGGATATCAATGCGGCCTGCTCCGGTTTTCTGTACGCGCTGGCTACGGCACATGCGTACATACAGTCCGGCATCTGCACAAAGGCTCTGGTGATAGGCGCCGAAAGGCTGTCCGGAGTGCTGGACTGGAATGACAGGAGCACCTGCGTGCTGTTTGGAGACGGCGCCGGGGCGGCCGCGGTAGGCCGTGACGATGCGGGTATTGTGGATCTCGTGATGTTTTCCGATGGCCGGGGCGGGGATGTCCTTCAGCTGAAAAGCGGAGGAACTATGACGATGGCCGGCCGCGAGGTATTCGAGTTTGCGGTGAGAAAGGTCCCGGAATCCATCCGCACGCTGCTGGAGAGAGCGCGCATGGGGGCGGATGAGGTGGATCATTATCTGCTGCATCAGGCCAATGCGCGGATTATCCAGACAGTGGCGAAAAGACTGAAGGTTTCTGTGGATAAGTTCCCTGTAAATCTGGATCATTGTGGAAACACTTCAGCGGCCAGCATACCGGTCCTGATCGATGAGATGAATCGGGAGGGCAGGCTTCTTAGAGGTGAAAAGGTGGTATTGTCCGGTTTCGGAGCGGGCCTGACATGGGGAGCGGTTCTGCTGATATGGTAGCCGCCGCCACAGTTTCAAGTAATACATAAGTGAAAATAAAAGAATAAGGAGAATGAGAAAATGTTTGAAAAAATGAAAGAATTAATCGCAGAACAATTAGGAGCAGCGCCTGAGGACATTACGGTGGATTCCTCCTTTAAGGATGATTTGGGAGCGGACTCTCTGGATTTATTTGAACTGGTGATGGCGCTGGAAGAAGAGTATAACGTGGAAATCCCTTCGGAAGATCTGGAAAATCTCGCCACTGTCGGCGATGTGGTATCCTATCTGAAGGACAAAGGTGTGGAAGAATAAACGGAGGCTGTCGTATGGAGACCAGAATTACAGCGCTATTAAACATAGAATATCCGATCATACAGGGCGGGATGGCATGGGTTGCGGACTATCACCTGGCGGCGGCGGTATCCGCGGCAGGAGGTCTCGGCCTGATCGGAGCGGCAAGTGCTCCTGCATCCTGGGTAAGAGAGCAGATCCGCAAGGTAAAGGAGCTGACGGATAAGCCGTTTGGCGTGAATATCATGCTTTTAAGCCCGTATGCCGAAGAGGTGGCCGCCGTTGTTGCTGAAGAGGGCGTCAGCGTTGTAACCACCGGTGCCGGCAATCCGGAGAAATACATGGAACAGTGGAAGGCCGCAGGAATCAGAGTGATCCCAGTGGTGGCTTCCGTAGCTTTAGCCAAACGCATGGAGAGGTCCGGCGCGGACGCGGTGGTAGCCGAAGGCTGCGAGTCCGGCGGCCATATCGGAGAGACCACCACGATGTCTCTGGTGCCACAGGTGGTGGATGCGGTGAATATACCGGTAATCGCGGCCGGCGGCATCGGGGACGGTCGGGGGATTGCGGCGGCTCTCATGCTGGGCGCCGAGGCTGTGCAGATGGGCACGAGGTTCATCGTGGCAAAGGAATCCAATGTGCATGAGAATTATAAACACCGCGTGCTGGCGGCAAAGGACATTGACACCCAGGTGACCGGCAGAAGCGTCGGGCATCCGATCCGCAGCCTAAGAAACCAGATGACCAGAAAATATCTGAAGTTGGAGGCGGAAGGTGCTTCTTTTGAAGAGCTGGAGCTCATGACTCTGGGCGGGCTTAGGAAAGCTGTGGTGGAAGGCGATGTTATGGGCGGCAGCGTCATGTCCGGACAGATCGCCGGCCTGGTGACAAGGGAACAGACCTGTGCGGAGATGATCCGGGAAATGATGGATCAGGTAAATATGCTGTTTGCGAAGGCGCAGGAGCGCATAAAATAGCTGCTCTGCGGCGGCATGAAAGGATGATGATTGGTATGGGAAAGACAGCGCTTATATTTCCCGGACAGGGAGCGCAGAGAGCAGGCATGGGCAGAGATTTTTACGAATCCTCCGAAGCTGCAAAAAGTGTATATGACCGTGCCGGAGAGCTTTTGGGGATGGATATGAAATCCCTTTGCTTTGAACCGAATGAACTGCTGGATCAGACGGAGTATACGCAGGCTGCTCTGGTTACCACCTGTCTGGCCATGCTGGAAGCGATAAAAGAGAGAAAAAATATCCGGTTTGACGCTGCCGCGGGTTTAAGCCTGGGCGAGTACTGTGCGCTGGCGGCAGCAGGAGCCATGAGCATAGAGGATGCGGTCTGCGTGGTCCGCAGAAGGGGAATACTGATGCAGGAGGCCGTGCCTGCTGGCATAGGGGCGATGTCCGCCGTGATTGGCATGACGGCGGAAGAGGTCCGGGCGGTGCTGCGGGACCTGAAAGGCGTGGAAATCGCTAATTATAACTGCCCGGGGCAGATTGTGATATCCGGCTACAGGGAAGCCGTGGAGGCCGCTGCGGCGCCGTTAAAGGAAGCCGGAGCCAGAAGGGTGCTGCCGCTGAAGGTGAGCGGTCCCTTTCATTCCTGGCTGCTTGAAGAGGCCGGCAGTGAGCTTTATAAGGTGCTGGAACCGGTGGAGCTTAAAGCTCTGTCCGTTCCGTATTTAACCAATGTGGACGCGAATTATGTAAAAGAGACAGACGGGATAAAGGAGTCTCTGGTGAAACAGATCTCCTCCCCGGTGCTGTGGCAGCAGAGCGTGGAAACTATGGCGGAAAACGGGGTGGATACCTTTATAGAGATCGGCCCGGGAAAAACCCTCACTTCTTTTGTGAAGAAGATCTGTAAGGACGCGGTTACCGTCAACATTGAAAAGTGGGAAGATATGGAGAAACTGGCATGAAGGAATTGCTTAAGGACAGAGTTTGTGTGGTAACAGGGGCCGGCAGAGGCATTGGCCGCGCCATCGCCCTTGGCCTTGCAAAGGAAGGCGCCGCTGTGATCATCAATTATAACGGATCGGAAGATAAGGCCAGGTACCTTGCGGAGGAGATACTGAAAGCGGGGGGAAAAGCGGAGGCGGTGCGCTGTGACGTATCGGACCCGGCAGCCTGCAAGGCCTTTTTCGATGATATCATTGGCCGGTACAAAAGACTGGATGTTCTTGTGAATAACGCCGGCATCACCAGAGACAATCTGCTGATGAAGATGTCGGAGGAAGACTTTGACAAAGTTCTGGATATCAACCTGAAAGGCACATTCCATTGTATGAAGATGGTCGCAAGACAGATGTTAAAGCAGAAGAGCGGCAGGATTATCAATCTGTCTTCCGTAGTAGGGATTACGGGAAATGCGGGGCAGGCCAATTATGCAGCTTCCAAGGCGGGCGTGATCGGGCTGACTAAAGCGGCGGCCAGAGAGCTGGCCTCCAGGGGAATCACTGTCAACGCGGTGGCTCCGGGATTTATCGAAACAGAAATGACCGAAGTGCTGTCGGATGCGGCCAGGGATGCGGCGTCCGCCCAGATTCCGTTTCGGCGTTTTGGCAGGGCTGAAGAGGTGGCGGATGCGGTGGTGTTTCTGGCCTCCGACAGGGCGGCTTATATCACCGGGCAGGTTCTGCAGGTTGACGGCGGCATGGTGATGTAAATCAGATATTTGAGAGGTATATGAATGAAGCATAGAGTGGTAATTACGGGCATGGGAGCTGTGACGCCAACGGGCAATACGGTGGAGGAGTTCTGGAACAGTATTAAAGAGGGGAAAGTCGGGATCGGACCGATCACGAAGTTTGACGCCTCCGGATATAAGGCATCTCTGGCGGCGGAGGTGAAGGGTTTTGATCCCAGAAATTATATGGACGTAAAGGCGGCCAGGAGGATGGAACCCTTTTGCCAGTACGCGGTGGCAGCTTCAGCGGAAGCGCTGAAGGATTCCGGCATCTCCATGGAACAGGAGGACCCTTACAGAGTCGGCGTCAGCGTGGGCTCCGGAATCGGAAGCCTGCAGGTGATGGAGAGAGAGCACGCCAAACTGCTGGAAAAAGGGCCTAACCGGGTGAATCCCCTGCTGGTGCCGCTGATGATCACCAATATGGCGGCGGGCAATGTGGCCATCCAGTTTGGCTTAATGGGAAAATGCATCAATGTGGTAACGGCGTGCGCCACGGGGACACACTCTATCGGGGAGGCATTCCGGTCCATACAGTATGGAGAGGCGGATGTCATGGTGGCGGGCGGCACTGAGAGCTCCATAAGCCCCATCGGTGTGGCCGGTTTTGCGGCGCTGACTGCGCTGACCTCCTCTGAAGATCCGTTAAGAGCTTCCATCCCCTTTGATGAAGACAGGAGCGGCTTCGTGATGGGAGAGGGAGCAGGCATCCTGGTTCTGGAATCACTGGAACACGCTCTTAAGCGCGGGGCTGCCATCTATGCTGAGGTGCTGGGATACGGCGCTACCTGTGACGCTTACCATATTACTTCCCCTGCGGAGGATGGCAGCGGAGCGGCAAAAGCCATGGAACTGGCCATGAAGGACGGCAATGTCCTGCCAGAACAGGTGGACTATGTAAATGCCCATGGCACCAGCACGCATCATAATGATCTGTTTGAGACCATGGCCATTCACAAAGCGTTCGGGGATGCTGCAGGCAGGCTGAAGGTGAATTCCACTAAATCCATGGTGGGACATCTGCTGGGAGCGGCCGGAGGCGTAGAGGCGATTGTCTGTGTGAAATCGATTACAGAAGGGTATGTACATCCAACTGTGGGCCTTAGAAAACCCGGGGAAGGCTGTGATCTGGACTATGTGATGGGACATGGAGCGGACATGGATGTTCACTATGCCATGAGCAATTCCCTGGGATTTGGCGGACATAATGCGAGTATCCTGTTTGGCAGATACCGCGGATAATGCAGGGGCGAAAAGAGGTTATCATGGATTTTAATAATATATTGACATTGATTGATAAGGTTTCCTCAAAAGGAAATATCAGCTGTGTGGAAGTGGAAGAAAACGGCATGAGGATTCTGGTTAAGGCGGAAGGACAGCTCACAGGACCGACCGATATGCAGGTGGAAAAAACGGTATGCGCGCATACTGAAGGCGGAGCAGAAAACGAACATGCCGGCGGGCAGCAGGAACCGGCGATGGCCCGGGAAGAGCATTCACCGGCTGCAGATGTAAATATGCCGGCGGAACGCGCGTCGGATCTGGTGGTGACTTCTCCGCTGGTCGGCACATTTTATGCGTCGGCTTCAGAAGGCGGCGATCCCTTTGTAAAGGCAGGGGATCCCGTTAAAAAGGGGCAGGTTCTGGGCATTGTGGAAGCCATGAAGCTGATGAATGAGATTGAAAGCGAATATGACGGCATTGTGGAAGCTGTTTTAATCGGCAACGGACAGATGGTGGAATACGGGCAGCCGCTGTTTCGCATAGCACAGAGATGAAAAGAGGGGTACGATGCTGGGAATTAAGGAAATAGAGGAAATCATTCCGCACAGGCATCCGTTCCTGCTGGTGGACCAGATCGAAGAGCTGGTGCCGGGAGAGCGGGCTGTGGGATATAAATGTGTGACATATCACGAAGAGTTTTTTCGGGGACATTTTCCCCAGGAACCGGTGATGCCCGGCGTGCTCATTATAGAGGCGCTGGCACAGACAGGGGCCGTGGCCATATTGAGCCTTGAGGAAAATAAAGGCAAGGTAGCTTATTTCGGCGCCATCAATCAGGCGAAGTTTAAGCAGAAGGTGCGGCCGGGCGATAAGCTCAAGCTGGAATGTGAGATTATCCGGCGGAAGGGCCCTGTGGGCATAGGAAAAGCCACCGCCTATGTGGACGGGAAAACAGCGGTGACGGCGGAACTCACCTTCATGGTAGGACAGTAAACAAAAAGAGGATTTGACTGATATGATAAGGAAACTTTTAATTGCCAACAGAGGAGAAATTGCGGTGCGCATTATCAGGGCCTGCAGAGAGCTGGGGATCATCAGCGTAGCGGTGTATTCGGAGGCGGACAGGGAAAGCCTGCACACGCTGCTTGCGGATGAGGCGGTCTGCATCGGACCGGCGCCGTCGGCGGAGAGCTATCTGAACGTGGAACGGATCTTGAGCGCCACATTGGCTTCCGGGGCGGATGCGATACACCCCGGTTTCGGTTTCCTTTCCGAAAACGACAGATTTGCAGAGCTGTGCGAAAAATGCAGCATCAAATTCATCGGACCGAAGGCGGAGGTGATCCGCAGCATGGGAAATAAATCCGAGGCCAGAAACACCATGATTGCGGCCGGGGTGCCGGTAGTACCCGGGAGCCGGGAGCCGATCTATGAATGGCCGGAGGGGAAGAAAATCGCCGAGGAGACCGGATATCCGGTCATTGTAAAGGCGGCCAGCGGCGGAGGCGGCAAGGGCATGCGGATCGTGGAACGCCCCGAGGATTTCGAGAACCATTTCCTGACCGCCCAGAGGGAATCCCTAAACGCGTTCGGGGACGATACCATGTATGTGGAGAAATATATTGAAAATCCCAGGCATATCGAATTCCAGATCATGGCCGATGAGATGGGCCATGTGATCCATCTGGGCGAGAGAGACTGTTCGATACAGAGAAAACACCAGAAGATGATTGAGGAGTCCCCCTGTGCGGCGCTGTCTGAAGAGCTGCGGCATGAGATGGGGGAAACGGCCGTGAGGGCTGCTAAGGCAGCAGGCTATACCAACGCGGGCACCATCGAATTTCTGCTGGATAAGCACAAACATTTTTATTTCATTGAGATGAATACCAGGATCCAGGTGGAACACGGTGTAACGGAGATGGTGACGGGGACGGATCTGATCAAAGAACAGATCCGCGTTGCATCTGGCCTGCCGTTAAGCCTTAAGCAGGAAGAGGTAAGGATGACGGGACACGCCATTGAGTGCAGGATTAACGCTGAGAATCCGAACCGCAGTTTCATGCCCTGTCCGGGAAAGATCACCAATGTCCATTTCCCCGGAGGCAACGGAGTCCGGGTCGATTCCGCAATTTATAATGAATATACGGTTCCAGCCTATTATGATTCGATGATATTGAAGCTGATCGTGCATGACAGGGACAGAGACAGCGCCATCCGCAAGATGCGCAGCGCCCTGGGAGAACTTATTATAGAAGGAATCGATACAAACCTGGATTTTCAGTACAGTATCTTCCACCATCCGAAGTATGAGGCCGGTGAGGTGGATACCCACTTTATAGAGGAATATTTTGTATGATGTTAAAGGATCTGTTTAAAAAATCACCGTCTGCGAATTATATAAGCCTGAGTGCGGCAAAGATAAAAGAGCCCAATGTTCCTACGGGAATGTGGAAAAAATGCAACAAGTGCCAGGCTCCGCTCTATACGGAGGACGTCAGAAAGAACCACTATATCTGCCCGAAATGCGGGGGATATTTCCGCATGCATGCCTACCGCAGGATCGAGATGATCGCGGATGAGGGAACCTTTGAGGAATGGGACAGGGGGCTTATTTCAGGCAATCCGTTGAAATACGCCGGCTATGAGAAAAAGCTGGAAGCGCTTAGGGAGAAGACAAACCTGGATGAGGCCGTCACAACCGGTGTATGCAGGATCGGAGGATTCCCGGCGGTTCTGGGAGTCTGCGATGCCAGGTTCCTGATGAGCAGCATGGGCTGGGCGGTCGGTGAGAAGATCACCCGGGCGGTGGAGAGAGCTTCGCAGGAGAAGCTGCCCGTCGTGCTGTTCTGCTGTTCCGGCGGGGCCAGGATGCAGGAGGGGATCGTATCCCTGATGCAGATGGCAAAGACTTCAGCCGCGCTGAAGCGCCACAGCGATGCGGGCCTCCTCACCGTAACCGTGCTGACAGACCCTACAACGGGCGGTGTGACCGCCAGCTTTGCTATGCTGGGAGACATCATACTGGCTGAGCCGGAAGCGCTGATCGGCTTTGCCGGACCGCGCGTCATTGAGCAGACGATCGGCCAGAAGCTGCCGGAGGGATTCCAGCGGTCAGAGTTCCTTCTCAAGCACGGGTTTTTGGATGCGATTGTGGCGAGAGAGGATATGAAGGATACGCTGGCTCATATTTTAAGCCTGCATCAGAGTGGAAAGCGCCTGAATCTGCCGGAGAAATGGCCGCGGAGGATTCAGGGGGAAGAACCGGAGGACGGGAAAGAGCCGGGGGCTGCGGAGAAAAAAAGCGCCCCGGAGGCCGCTTCGCCCTGGGAGCGTGTACAGATTTCCAGGATGGCTTCAAGGCCGTCCGGGCTGGATTATATAGAGCGGCTGTTTACCGGCTTTATGGAGCTGCACGGCGACCGCTGTTATGGTGATGACGGCGCTGTGGTGGGCGGGATCGCCTCTTTTCATGGCGTGCCGGTGACGGTGATCGCGCAGCAGAAAGGAAAGACCACAAAGGATAATATCGCCAGGAATTTCGGCATGCCTTCCCCGGAAGGGTACCGCAAGGCCTTAAGGCTGATGAAGCAGGCGGAGAAGTTCGGCCGTCCCATCGTCTGCTTCGTGGATACACCGGGTGCGTTTTGCGGGCTGGAGGCTGAGGAGCGCGGACAGGGATCGGCAATTGCTGAAAATCTGTTTGAGATGTCCGGCCTTAAGGTCCCCGTTCTGTCCGTCATAATCGGTGAGGGCGGCAGCGGCGGCGCTCTTGCCATGGCGGTGGCCAATGAGGTGTGGATGCTGGAAAATTCCATCTATTCCATCCTGTCTCCCGAAGGCTTTGCCTCCATCCTGTGGAAGGACAGCAAGAGGGCCCCGGAGGCCGCCAGGGTCATGAAGATCACGGCGCGGGATTTAAAGAAGCTCGGCATCATCGAACGGATTATCGCTGAACCGGGCTGTGCCGGGGAACAGAATCTGCACAGGATCTGCGGGGAAATGGAAGAGTATATGGCCGAATTCCTGCTTAAATATCAGGACATGGAGCCGCGGCAGATCGCGGACCAGAGATATCGGCGCTTCCGCAATATGTGATCCCAGAGCTGAAATGTATGGGACCGTTACAGAGAGGAATAGTGTGTTATGCGTCCATTAAAGATCGGTAAATTAACAGCGTCCGTCCCGTTGATTCAGGGAGGAATGGGGGTGGGAGTCAGCTTATCGGGGCTCTCATCCGCCGTGGCGAACGCCGGAGGCGTGGGAATCATATCCACGGCACAGATCGGATTTCGGGAACCGGATTTTGACGAGCATCCCCTTGAGGCCAATCTGCGCGCCATCGGCACTGAAATAGACAGAGCTAAAAAAGCCGCCCCCGGGGGCATCATAGGCTGCAATATCATGGTTGCAACAAGAAATTACGGGGAATATGTAAAGGCCGCGGTAAAAGCCGGTGCGGATCTGATCATCTCGGGAGCCGGGCTGCCGATCCGGCTGCCGGAACTGACCGCCGGATCGGAAACACTGATTGCGCCCATTGTTTCTTCGGTTAAGGCCGCATCGGTTCTCTGCAGGATGTGGGACAGGAAGTACAGGAAAGCGCCGGATCTGGTGGTGGTGGAAGGGCCGAAAGCCGGCGGGCATCTGGGGTTTACAGAGAAGGAAGCAGAGAACCTGACACAGGAAGCCTACGATGAGGAGATCCGTCGGATCATCGCAGAGGTGAAAACATATGCCGATAAATATCAGCAGGATATACCGGTGGTGACTGCCGGGGGCATCTATGACAGGGAAGATGTGAAACACAGCTTTCTGCTCGGAGCTGACGGGGTACAGGTAGCCACCAGGTTTGTCACCACCTGGGAATGTGACGCGCCGATGAGCTATAAACAGGCCTATCTGGATGCCGGACAGGAGGATATTGTGATCGTGAAGAGCCCGGTTGGAATGCCCGGGCGCGCCATACGCAATAAATTTATTAAGGACAGAGAAAAGGGCGGCAGACTGCCGGCGGTGAAATGCCACCAGTGCATTGAACACTGCAGGCCCGCCGAGATCCCTTACTGCATTACCGATGCGCTGATTCATGCGGTGACGGACCGTACCGATGAAGCGCTGCTGTTCTGCGGCGCCAATGCCTGGAGAGCGGACAGAATAGAGAGCGTAAAGGATGTGGTAAACAGCCTGTTTTGCTGATTTATGGCATGACCTGCAAATCTGCCTCATATGATTAATAGAAATCTATCATGGGCAGGTTTTTGTATGCTGAACATACTTTGGGGAGTCATGATGCTGATCGGCATCATTTGGGGAGCCTTTCACGGGAGGATGGCCGAGGTGACGGAAGGAGCCCTGACCGGGGCAAAGGACGCCGTATCCCTCTGCATCACCATGCTGGGCGTGATGTCCGTATGGACGGGTTTGCTTGAAATAGCGAAAAAGTCCGGGCTCATACAATCCATGACAAAAGGTCTCGCTCCTTTTGTGAATTATATGTTTCCGGAAATTCCGAAGGGCCATCCGGTCAAGGAGGATATCTCCACCAATATCATAGCCAATATACTGGGCCTGGGATGGGCGGCGACGCCGGCGGGGCTTCAGGCCATGAAAGGGTTAGAGGAGCTGAATCCTCATCCGGGCACGGCGACGAAGTCCATGTGTACCTTTCTGATCATCAATATATCCTCTCTGCAGCTGATTCCGATCAATATGATCGCCTACAGAAGCCAGTACGGCTCCGTAAATCCGGCGGCTGTGGTGGGGCCTGCGCTGGTGGCCACGCTGATCACCACGCTGGTTGGCATAATCTTCGCCAGGATTATGAGCAGAAAGGAGCTGTAGAACATGAAATTCCTGATCTTCCTTTCTGACTTTATTATGCCGCTGATGATCTTTTATATTGTGGCCTACGGTATGCTGATGAAGCGGCCCATCTATGACGATTTCATCACGGGCGCCAAGGACGGGCTGAAAACCGTGGTGGGCATAATGCCTACGCTGATCGGGCTGATGACGGCGGTGGGCGTGCTGCGGGCGTCCGGATTTCTGGACTTTTTGGGGCAGGCCGTATCCGTTGTGACCGACAGGCTCTGCATTCCCGCACCGGTCATGCCGGTGTTCATCGTGAAAATGTTTTCATCTTCAGCGGCCACCGGGCTGGTGTTGGACATCTTTAAGGAGTATGGGACGGATTCGCCCATCGGGCTGATCACCTCTATCATGATGAGCTGTACCGAAACCATTTTTTACACCATGTCGGTCTATTTTATGGCTGCAAAAGTGAAAAAGACCAGATATACCCTGGCCGGTGCGATGCTGACGACCGTCGTGGGGTTACTGGTCAGTGTGGTGCTCACAGCATGGATGCTGAACTGAAGGATAGCGCTTCGGCGGGAAGGTATTATGCCGCTAAAGCGGCCCGCCGCAGAGCGCACCTTTTTTTCAGCTGGTGAGATAATTGCGCATGCTCTTCAGCGCGCTTTTTTCCAGACGGCTCACCTGCGCCTGGGAGATGTTGATCTCGTCGGCAACCTCCATCTGAGTCTTCCCTTCAAAGAAGCGCAGATCGATGATGTGGCGTTCACGCTCCGGAAGGCGTTTCATGGCTTCTCCCAGGGAGAGCTCTTCCACCCAGCGCTCTTCCCGGTTTTTTTTATCGCTGATCTGATCCATCACATACAGCGTATCACCGCCGTCGGTATAGACCGGTTCATATAAGCTGACAGGGCTTTGTATGGCGTCCAAAGCGAATACGATTTCTTCTTTGCTCAAACCCACTTCTTCGGCAATTTCGCAGATGGTGGGTTCTTTTGCGTTCTTCTTAACCAGGTTTTCTTTTGCATAGATCGCTTTATAGGCGGTGTCCCTGATAGAGCGTGAGACGCGGATGGAATTCCCGTTATCCCTTAAATAGCGCCGGATTTCACCGATAATCATGGGAACGGCATAGGTGGAGAACTTCACCTCAAACTTGGGATCAAAATTATCGATGGCCTTCATGAGCCCTATGCAGCCGATCTGAAAGAGATCATCCACATTTTCCCCGGCGCTGGAAAAGCGCTGGATCACGCTCAACACGAGGCGCAGATTGCCCTTAATGTACAATTCTCTGGCTTCCCTGTCCCCCTGGCGGATCCTTTTAAACAGTTCTTCCTTCTCCTGCTCCTTTAAAACAGGAAGCTTGGCGGTGTTCACACCGCAGATTTCTACTTTGTACCCTGCCATACAATTTACCTCCGCATTGAATTCGTTATACAGAAATGATGGACGAAAATCCGGGTATTTATACCTCATGTTCTGAGGTTATAATTTCCTTTTAATTTTGCTTTGGAGGGCTTGACAAATGAGGCCGCGGTTTATACGATACATGAAATAAACAGGTTGACTTTGCCTGTAACTTATGCGGATTTTTACGGTCTTTTATTATGAGGACAAAAAAATTATAAAGGGGGTATGCTATTTGAATGACCAATCCATTCTTGAACTTTACTGGAACAGGAATGAATCCGCGATCAGGGAAACTTCAAAGCGTTACGGAACATATTGCTTTTCTATCGCCCACAACATACTGAAAAACCGGGAAGATTCGGATGAATGTGTAAACGATACCTGGCTTCATGCCTGGAACGCCATCCCGCCTGCCAGGCCGGGCAGACTCGCCTCCTATCTGGGCAGGATCACGCGCAATCTTTCAATCAACAGATATAAGCTGGCGCACGCAAAGAAACGGGGAGGCGGGGTTGTGACCGTCGCGCTGGAGGAACTTATGGAATGCATTCCGGACGGGCAGGAACCCTGCGGTATGCTGGAACTGGAAGAGCTGGCCGGCGCTATTAACAGCTTCCTTTATACACTGCCGGAACGGGACCGCTGCCTGATGCTGGGCAGGTATTGGTATGTGGAACCGGTAAAGCATCTGGCGGGCCGTTTTGGCCTGTCGGAAAACAATGTTAAGGTAATACTTCACCGCAGCCGGGTCCGGCTGAAAGAATATCTGGAAAAGGAAGGGGTGACTGTCTGATGAGGAAATATGAGATAAATGGAAAAAATGCTGCCGGAGACAGAAGTCTGAAATTGTTAGAAGCATTTTCGGCGGTCGACGATAAGCTGCTGGAGCAATACGACCATATAGTGCAGAAGCGTTTAAAGATCTGCAGGTATCGCAGGAAGGCTGCGTTTGTTTGTTCGGCGGCCTTAGCCTCCACGGCGCTGCTTTGTATTATTACGGCGGCGCTCCATATGCAAAGGGGAGGCAATCCTTTAACACCTTCGGCAACAGTACTGCCTGCGGAGGAATCGGAAGAGGGAGAATCGGCAACATCAGCCCACCCTTCTGACGAGCCGGAGGATATAAAACAAAATGCGGCCGAAGAGAATATTTCCGATAATCAGGCTGAAATTACAGAGGAAGGACAAAGGGTCATGGAGGAGGAGCGGATCGGAGATCTGTATCTTGGCATGACAGAAAATGAGCTTATACAACTCCTCGGAGAGCCGAAGGAAATTTCCAACAGCGGTGTTGTGATTGATGAATACGGGTACCGGCGCATCTGCTGGTGGTATGATCTGGGCTCGGACAACATTCAATACCGGGCGGATGTTCAACTGGAGCTGATCGACTGCGGCGACGGCTTTTTCATCAATACCATCTATCTGCTGCCGGAGGCGGAACTGACTCTGCTGTCCGGCATCCGTATCGGAAGCTCTTCCGGGGATGTGGAGAGGGCATATCCAAAGATTGAAAGGGATGAAGCGGGAAGCGGTTATAATATCGGAGGATTGTCAGGACTTCGTTTCTATATGGAGAATGAAACGGTGAAAAATATAGAGCTTGGCAGCCTGATCCCCTATCCCCCGGAAGTCCTGGACAAAAGCCCTGAACCGCTTCCCTATGATTTTGCCAGCGAGCATATAACTGTTTATGTAAAGAGTGAAGATTCCTGGACAGCTGAGGAGCTGAATGGCTGGGAGGTATGTAAGCCAATCGAGGTGATCATGGGGATAGAGGATCTGACAGAGCTTGAGTCTGTTCCTTTACAGCCGATGTATTATCTGGACTTTCACAACGGTACGCTTGCCGTGCTGTACGGCTCTGATGAGTCCGGCAGCATCTATACGCTGTCAGACAGCGGCGGTTTTCAGGAAGCACTGCTGTCGGGAGGTGATACAGCGCAGTATCTTACGCCTGTGAAAGAGGCAGTGCGATTTCCTGCGGATACATTTGCCAGGGTTCAAAGGGCATTGGGCAGATCTGAACAGTGAAGACATAAGCGCGACATATGGCATTGACGGCTGTCTCCTAAAGGACTATACTTAGGGAAACTTATATAAGAACTCAATGGGTACAGTTCACCGGCCCCTGGCCGGAAGTGAGAAGGGAGAGTCCGTTATGTATGCGATTGTATACAGCAGTAAAACAGGCAACACAAAGGCCCTGGCGGAGGCAGCGCATGCTGTGCTGCCGGAGAAAGACTGTGTCTATCTGGGTCCGCCAGATCCGAAGGGCGCCACGGCGGACGACATTCTGGCGGGCTTCTGGACGGATAAGGGAAACTGTGACAAGGACATGAAGGCATTTCTGAAAGGGCTGGAGGGAAAACGCATATTTTTGTTCGGTACAGCCGGATTCGGGGGCAGTGAAGAATATTTTAACAGCATCCTTGAGAGTGTCCGTAAGGATATTCCTAAATCCAATACAATAGTGGGAACCTTTATGTGCCAGGGGAAGATGCCGGCCTCCGTACGGCAGCGCTATGAATCCATGCTTTCCGTGCAGCCGAATAAGATGAAGAGCATGATCGAAAATTTTGACCGGGCGCTGTCCCATCCGGATGAGCAGGATCTCCAAAACATGAAAGAGTCCGTCGCTGCTGCATTTAACTGATCGGTGTGTCTGAATGGGAGGGATTTATGGAAGCATTGCTGATTCTGAATTTGATTATGCCCTTTGTTATGATTCTGGTGGGATATCTTTTAAAAAAGCATCCTGTTTTGGATATGAGCACTCACAACGGTTATAATACTTCTGTTTCACGCAGGTCACAGGAACATTGGGACTATGCTCAGAGTATTGCGCCTTATATATTCCTGTCTCTTGGCAAGGTTCTGCTTGCGGTGGAAACCGTTTTGAGTATTGTGCTGCTGCTGTTTAGGATTCCTGTTTATATTTCGGTAGCTGCAGGCATGTGTATCGGAGTTGCTTTTCTCGTGTTCGGATTTTATAAGACCGATTCAAAGATTAAGGGTAAATTTCATAATGGGTCTAACTAAATAAAGCTGCAAGCAAGCGGTGCTCGGTAAACCTGCCAAGCATCGCTTGTGTTTTAATAGTTCTCGGAATTTTATGGAATGTATTGGCTTTGTTCGATGTAAAAAACGTAATGATTCAAACAAATCTCTTTGTTGGTTTTGCGATAACGTGATATACTATACTTGAATTATGACGACGGAGGTGCGTGTATGTACCGAATTGCTATTGAAAAGCTATTAAAATGGAAACAAAGTAAACGCCGTAAGCCTTTAATTATTGAAGGGGCACGTCAGGTCGGCAAGACCTGGCTAATGAAAGAATTCGGCAAACAGGCGTATGCTGATACCGTATATATCAATTTTGACTCAAATTCCAGAATGGCTGAGCTGTTTGCTTCCGATTTGGATACTGAACGCTTAATTATGGGATTGGAGTTATATGCAGGCCGCAAAATTGATCCAGACAATTCTTTATTGATTTTTGATGAAGTACAGGAAGTTCCGAGAGCATTGGCGTCTCTTAAGTACTTTTACGAAAACGCCCCACAGTACCACATTGTATGTGCCGGCTCTTTGCGTGGTATCGCTTTACATCAAGGCACATCTTTTCCTGTGGGCAAGGTGGACTTCTTAAAGCTTTATCCTCTTTCTTTTAAAGAGTTTTTGATGGCAACCGATAAGGACCGTTTTGTCGAGTTGCTTGATAAACAAGACTTCGGGATGATTACAAGCTTTAAGCAAACGTATATCGATGCTTTGAAGCACTATTACTTTGTTGGCGGTATGCCAGAAGCGGTGCAAAGCTTCGCAGAGAATAAAGACTTTAACGAAGTTCGTGATATTCAAAGGCGAATCCTTGCAGCTTACGAACAAGATTTCTCCAAGCACGCTCCAAATGAGATCGTTCCGAGACTTCGTATGTTGTGGAATAGCATTCCTTCTCAGTTGGCTAAAGAAAATAAAAAGTTCATCTATGGTCTTGTCCGTGAGGGAGCTCGTGCAAAAGACTTTGAAACGGCAATTATGTGGCTTGGTGATTGCGGTCTTATTCATAAGGTCAGCCGTGTAAATGCAGCTGGCATCCCATTGAGAGCATACGAAGACTTGAAAGCATTTAAGCTGTTCGTAGTGGATGTTGGACTTCTGGGGTGTATGGCAGGACTACGTCAGCGCACGCTGCTTGATGGTAACGACCTTTTCGTTGAGTTTAAGGGTGCTCTTACAGAACAGTATGTTTGTCAGCAGCTGAAAACGATCGAGGACTTAGATGTTTATTATTACACCAATGACAGAGGTTCCTGCGAGGTTGACTTTATCGTTGATACAGGCGAGCGTATCGTTCCCGTTGAAGTAAAGGCAGAGGTTAATCTTAGAGCCAAGAGCCTGAAAACCTATCAAGAGAAATTCTCACCGGAAATTTCTATCCGCACTTCCATGTCGGATTACAAAAAAGAAGAATGGCTCGTTAATCTGCCGCTGTATGCGATAGATCAGCTTAAGGCTGTAACCGATGCCTAAAAATATAAAAAATAATAAAATCGCAAAATTACGAAATGGATAAAGCGGAAGTTCTGTGCTATGATAAACTGCGAAGTATTCATAAAACAATCTGAGAGCATATAAGGAGGTCATTATGCCAAGGCAGGAACAGAAACTGATGGATGGCTGGGAATTTGCCTGGGGTAGTCCGGAAGAGAAGAATTACAGGAAGATATGGCTGCCCCACGACTGGGCAATCACTGCGCCCGTCTCCGAGAATATGAAGCAGGGGGCAGCCCAGGGGTTCCGTGACAGATGGGGGATCGGCTGGTACCGCAGGACGCTTACGCTGTCGGAGATAAAGCCGGATATGATCTATTACCTGATATTTGAAGGAATTTATGAGAACAGCACGGTTTGGGTAAACGGCATGGAGGCCGGCGGCGGAAAATACGGATATACCCGGATCAAACTGGATGTTACCGCCCTTTTGCAGATCGGGGAGAACCGGATTGAGGTAAAGGTGGACAACACACAGTTTCCTGCGGACAGATGGTATTCCGGCGCAGGAATCTACCGCACGGTACGGCTGGAAGCTGTCCCTATAAATCATTTGGAAGAAGAAAAGATACGGATCGTCACAGGGGTTAATGACGGTGTGGGACATGTGAACATAGACTTAGAGTCTGGGGACGATGTTTCTGCGCGGCTGTATGACGCCGGCGGCCGTCTGGCGGCAAAGGCCCGGGGAGGCAGAACGCTTAAACTGGACGTTGAGAATGCGCTGCTGTGGAGCCCTGAAGAACCGAATCTCTATACGCTGAAATTAGACCTGCTGACGGATGGGGAAAGCACGGATGAAGTCAGCGTAAAAGTCGGGATCCGTAGCTTTGAATTCCGGCAGGGAGAGGGCTTTTTCGTAAACGGACGGGAGACCAAGATCAAAGGCCTCTGCGTACATCAGGACGCCGGCTGTCTGGGCACTGCCGTTCCTGCGGAGATCTGGAGGGAGAGGCTTCAGATCTTAAAAAATATGGGCTGTAACGCGATCCGCACGGCGCATCACATCCCTGCGCCAGAGATACTTGATATCTGCGATGAGCTGGGCTTGATGGTCTATGAGGAATGTTTTGATAAATGGACCGGCGGCGCATACGGAAGGTATTATAAAACGGAATGGCAGCATGATTTGGAGTGCATGGTAAGACGGGATCGGAACCACACCTGTATCTTTATGTGGGGCGTTGGAAATGAGGTGGAAAACCAGGGTCAGGATTCCATGCTCGACATATTACGGATGCTGAAACAGCATCTGCTTACGATGGATGATACCAGGCCGGTATCCTGCGCGATGAACCCTCATTTTAAGCGGGAGAGCAATGTGGATCTGTCCAAAGTCAGGGATATCCAGAAGTTTGTGGATGAGGCGGATGACACGGAAATCTATGATCTGGATGAGAAGCTGGAAAGGATACAGCGGATTGCGGAGATTGTGGATGTACTCTGCTGCAATTACCAGGAGCAGTGGTATGAACGCATACATGAGAAAATGCCCGATAAGCTGATCCTGGGAACCGAAACCTATCAGATGTTTCATGGGCACATGCTCCAGATGCAGAATTACGGCACGGAAAATCCCTGGATGGATGTGGAAAAACACAGCTACGTGATCGGAGGAATGATCTGGACCGGCATCGACTATCTGGGTGAATCCATGGGATTTCCCGCCAAAGGGTGGTCCGGCGCGCTGATGTCCACCAACAATCAGCTGCGGCCCAGCGCATATCTGATGAAAAGCTATTGGACGGATGAACCCATGGTATATTTTGCGGTGATGGATTATTCCTTTGCGGATGAGGGAGTGAAGGAGCACTGGGATATTCCGAGATATATCAGCCACTGGCACTTCCCGCAGATGATCCGCAGTGTGGTTCCCTATATGATCGCCACCAACTGTGAAGAGGTTACGGTGGAGGTGAACGACAGGACCTATTATATGAAGAGTCCCAAGGAGTGCGAGAGCCGGATGATCAGCGGTTTTCTGCCTTATATACCGGGAACGGTAAAGGTGACGGGATACATAGGAGGCAAGGCGGCCGCCAGCCAGACCGTAAAAACTCCTGGATGTGCGGCAAAGCTCATATTTGACAGGCCGGAGCAGACTGTAACGGCAAAAGAGAACTATCAGATGCTTTTGACCGTGAAAGCAGCAGACAGAGAGGGTAATCCGGTGGTGAGGGAAAGCGCGAAGGTCACATTCCGTGTGGAAGGGCCTGCGGAAATTGTCGCTGTGGATAACGGTGATCTTTGCGGGAGCGAGCCTTATAACAGCAGCTTTATGCATATGTACAGAGGCTGCGTGAGCGCTGTGATACGCCTGACCGGAGAGCCGGGCAGGGTAAAAGTGACCGCATATGCGGACGGCCTGTATGAGGGCAGCGCGGTGATTGCGGTAAACAGCCCAGAGTAGGGAAAGGATACCGGAAATGGAGAATGTGATCGATTTTCATGTGCACCCTTATTTATCACAGACGGAATGCCTGGGTATGTACCGGGAAAGCTTTTATTTGGATCCGATGGAGGCGCGCCGTGACCTGGAAGAATCGGGAATTATGCATATCTGCGGCTCCGTCATTGAAAACGGCACCTATACGTCTGACCGGGGGTTTGAGTATTTCAGGGAGCTTAACCGGAAAGCGCTGAAGCTTCAGGAAATCTACGGCGGTTTCTATACCCCGGGAATTCATGTGCATCCGGATTATGTAAAGGAGTCCTGTGATGAGATTGAATATATGCACGGACGGGGCGTAAGGCTGATCGGAGAACTGGTGCCCTATTCCCATGGATGGAACGATTATTCCTGCAGAGGGCTGGCAGAAATCCTGGACACAGCCGAGCAGTACGGCATGATTGTCAGCTACCATACTATGGGAGAGGACCGGCAGATAGAGGACATGATTGCCGAACATCCCGGGATCATCTTTGTGGCGGCTCATCCCGGCCAGAAGGGAGATTTCCTGAAGCATATTGACCGTATGAAGCGCTATGAAAATGCGTGGCTGGATCTGTCCGGAACCGGCCTCTTCCGCTACGGCATGCTGGTACACGGCGTGAATGAGGCGGGCTTTGAACGGTTCCTGTTCGGCACGGACTATCCGATCTGCAACCCGCGTATGTACGTGCAGGCGGTGCTTCAGGAGCACATATCCGATGAGGCGAAGGAGTGCATCCTGTGGGGCAATGCACGAAGGCTGCTAGAATAAACGCTGATTTTGCGGCAGAAGGAAAGAAAAGATGAATTACATAAATCCTATAATAAGAGGCTTTCATCCGGATCCCAGCATATGCAGAGTTGGAGAAGACTATTATCTGGTGACAAGCTCATTTGAGTATTTTCCCGGAATCCCGCTGTATCACAGCAGGGATTTGGTAAACTGGGAGCAGATCGGCAACTGTGTAGACAGGATCACCCAGATACCCCTAAGCGGGATGACGGACTCCGGCGGCATATGGGCGCCGACGATACGGTACAATGACGGGACCTTTTATGTGACGGCATTTGTCCAGGGGAAAGGGAATTTTATTATTTCCACACAAGACATAAACGCAAGCTGGTCTGATCCGGTATGGGTCGCCATGGACGGTATCGATCCGTCCATATACTTTGAGGACGGACAGGCGTATTATTGTACCAATGCCAGGGAGCATCCGGACAGAGAGGAAATCTCCATGGCGGAGATCGATATTCGCACCGGCAGACTGAAAAGCGGTATAAAGGCGCTGTGGACCGGAATCGGAGGAGGCTATATGGAGGCTCCCCATGTGTACCGCATAGGAGAGTGGTATTATCTGCTCACGGCAGAGGGGGGCACCGATGTCAACCATATGGCCACTGTTGCGAGAAGCCGTACACTGTGGGGACCTTATGAGGGATGCCCGGATAATCCGATTCTGACCAATCGGAATGACACTTCCAGAAATGTGCAGTGCGCGGGGCACGGTGATCTGGTCCAGGATCAATGGGGGAACTGGTGGATGGTCCATTTGGGTACCCGCCTGTCCAGAAGAACCATGTCGTATCTGGGCCGGGAAACATTTCTGGCACCGGTGCGCTGGGAGGACGGCTGGCCCATTGTATATGAACACGGCCGCGCCCTCATCAGCTGTGACGCTCCGCTTTGGGAAGCGCAGCAGGAGCGTAAGGGCCTGGCTTTTGACTTTGCGGACAAAGAGTGGGAGCCACAGTGGCTGTTCTTAAGGCAGCCTGATCCGTCCATGTACGAGAGAGGCGGGGGAAGGCTGCGGCTGCACCCGGCACCGGTATTCTTTGAGAGCCTTACAAGTCCGGCCATGGCTGTGGTCAGACCCCTTGATTTTGAATGCCGCACGGAGACGCGATGCCGGTTTGAGCCGGAAAAAGCCGGGGATGAAGCCGGCATGATTCTGTATCTGCAGTCTGATTTTCACTACCGGATCTGTAAAAGGAGAACGGACAGGGGAGACTTTGTGACGGTGGAAAAGAAAGCGGAGGATTTCATCCAGACCGCGTATGAAGCGGCTGTAGAGGACGGAGATATCCGGTTTAGAATCGATGCGGATAAAGAGTCGTTTCATTTTTACTATGCGGTGGGTAATGGGCCGTTTCGGTTTGCCTGCAAGGCGTCCACCAGATTTTTGTCCTGTGAAGTTGCCGGCAGGTGCTTTACCGGACTGCTGACGGGAATTTATGCTTTGTGTGAAGAGAAAACCGGCGCGGCGGCGGATTTTTACGAATTTTCCATGAATTAAACTCGTGTGCTGACACGTTTACGTACACTAGAATCTGACGGCGGTACTGAAATAAAAAATTTCAGGGCCGCCGTCTCCTACTTAACAGGTATTTGAGAAAATGGACTGTCAATACAGCTTTGGTTGGACGCATAAATCCGAAGACAGCGTGCATATCTGACGGAAAATGACGCAACCTATATAACAGATGTATTGGCAGGCCGACAGCCATAGAGTGAAAGCACAGGTGTGTAGGTCATCAGCCCCGGCTGGTGGCATGAAAAAAGAAAGCATACAAAAGTGTGCGTAGGTCATCCAACCGCAGGTTGATGACATGGGAGGCGGCAGAATGATTTATACGGTTACATGTAATCCGGCGCTGGATTATGTAGTGAAATTGGATGCGCTGAAGCTGGGAGAGGTAAACCGAACAAGAGAAGAGGCGCTGTATTATGGCGGGAAGGGAATTAATGTATCCGCTATGCTCGGGACTCTGGGCGTGGACAGCGTGGCTCTGGGATTTGTGGCGGGCTTTACCGGAGAGGCAATCGAAAAAGGCGTAAAGAGTCTGGGAATCCGTACTGATTTTGTACATGTGAGACAGGGATTTTCCAGAATTAATGTGAAGCTGAAGGCCGATGAGGAGAGCGAGGTCAACGGCCGAGGGCCGTCCATCGATGAGGCAGAGCGAAGGGAGTTATTTGATAAGCTGGACACACTGCGGGATGGAGACGTGCTGGTGCTGGCCGGCAGCATACCCGGCACTCTTCCGGGCGATTTGTATGAGCAGATCATGGTCATGCTGTCCGACCGCAGGGTGGAGATCATCGTGGATGCCACCCGGGACTTGCTGCAAAACGTGCTGAAGCACCGCCCGTTTCTGATTAAGCCCAATCACCATGAGCTGGGTGAGATCTATGGAGTGACTGTGAAAGATGCAGAGGAAGCGGTTGTGTATGCGCACCGGCTGCAGGAAGAGGGCGCGAGAAATGTGCTTGTGTCCATGGCAGGGGACGGAGCGGTGCTCCTGACACAGGAGGGAGCTGTGCACAGGGCCAAGGCGCCGTCCGGAACCGTCCGAAACTCCGTGGGAGCCGGAGATTCCATGGTGGCGGGATTTATCGCCGGATATCTGAAGGAACATGATTTTGAGACTGCGTTAAGGCTGGGAACGGCGGCGGGGAGCGCCAGCGCGTTTTCAGAGGGGCTTGCGGACAGAGATGAAGTCTATAAGCTGTTAAAACAGATGTAAAAAGCAAAAGCGCACGCAAAGTGCGGACAGGTCATCAATGCCGGTGACAGTAAAGGGGTAATATAACGATGAGAATCACGGATCTGTTGAATCAAAACGGAATAGAACTGGGTGTTAAGGCGGACTCCAAGGAAGCGGCCATTGACAGGCTGGTAAATCTGATGGAGAAAGCTGGAAACATCAGCGATAAAGCCGTATATAAAGAGGATATTCTGGCGAGAGAAGAGATGGGGACTACAGGTATCAGCGACGGCATTGCCATCCCCCATGCCAAAAGTGCGGCTGTGATCCGTCCTGGCCTGTCGGCGATGACGGTGCCCGCGGGAGTGGACTATGATTCTATGGACGGACAGCCATCCAGACTTTTTTTTATGATCGCCGCGCCGGAAGCAGGAGGAGATATACATCTGGAAGTGCTGTCCAGACTGTCCACCCTGCTGATGGATGAGACGTTCCGGGAACAGCTAATTGCGGCTTTGAGCAAAAAAGCCTTTTTGGATATCATTGATAAAAAAGAAGCGGAGCGTTTTTGGGAGGAGAACGGAGAACGTGAAGGCGGCACTGTATCGGAAGATGCGGGAAGCGTAGGGAAAAACAGCCGGACAGATGCAGTAAACGCGAAATACCGACTCCTGGCGGTTACCGCCTGTCCCACAGGCATCGCCCATACCTTTATGGCCGCCGAATCATTGGAGAACAAAGGAAAAGAAAAGGGATACCCGCTGAAAGCTGAGACCAACGGTTCGGGCGGCGCAAAAAATGTGCTGACGGCAGAGGAAATCGCTGAGGCCGACTGTATCATCATAGCGGCGGATAAAAATGTGGAGATGGCCCGCTTTGACGGAAAACCGGTGATCATGACCGGGGTCTCAGACGGCATATACAAAGCAGAGGAGCTGATCGATAAAGCGGTCAGCGGCACCGTCCCCATATACCGTCACAGCGGCGGCTCAGCCCCTTTAGATTCGGGCGCAAAGGGCGGTATCGGGCACACGGCGTACAAGCATCTGATGAACGGCGTATCCCATATGCTCCCCTTTGTGATCGGCGGCGGTATACTGATCGCCCTGGCATTCCTCTTTGATAACTATGAACTGGATCCGTCGAATTTCGGTAAGAACACCCCTCTGGCAGCATTCTTAAAGACCCTTGGAGAGCAGGCGTTCGGATTTATGATGCCGGTGCTGGCCGGATATATTGCCATGAGCATCGCTGACCGTCCCGGCCTGGCAGTAGGCTTTGTGGGAGGCGCCATCGCCAACATGGGAATGACCTTTGCCAATCCCGCGGGCGGCGTTTTTTCCGCCGGCTTTTTGGGCGCGCTGCTGGCAGGTTTCATTGGCGGATATCTGGTGCTGGGCCTGCGCAGGCTTTGCGACTTGCTGCCGCAGAGCCTGGAAGGAATTAAGCCGGTGCTGATCTATCCGCTGGTGGGAATCCTGCTGATTGGTGTAATCATGTCGGCAGTAAATCCCGCGGTGGGCGCGATCAATGACGGGCTGATCAATGCCTTAAATTCCATGGGAAGCACCAGCAAGATCCTGCTTGGCATTGTGGCCGGAGGCATGATGTCCGTGGATATGGGAGGGCCTGTGAATAAGGCTGCCTATGTGTTCGGCACCGCGCAGCTGGCCGCAGGTAACTTTGATATCATGGCTGCTGTCATGGCAGGTGGCATGGTGCCCCCGCTAGCAATCGCATTATGCAGCACATTTTTTAAAAACCGGTTTACAGTCAGAGAACGGCAGTCCGGGCTTGTGAACTATATCATGGGGCTGTGCTTTATATCGGAGGGAGCAATCCCGTTTGCGGCTGCGGATCCCTTGCGTGTGCTGCCGTCCTGCATCATCGGTTCGGCCGTAGCGGGCGGACTGTCCATGGCGCTGGGATGCCAGCTTAGGGCACCACACGGCGGCCTGTTTGTCGTGCCGGTGATTCAGAACCCTTTTGGATTTATCCTCGCACTGATAGCCGGATCCGTTGTCGGGATGCTGCTGCTGGCGCTGCTGAAAAAACCGGTGAAGGAATAAAAAATAATAGGACGCGTGAAATTGGGAGGCAGGATTCTGCCTCCTTTTATTATTTACGCCCAAATGTGCGCAAAGCGCATTATTGTTCTGAAAAGACATGAGACATTATAAATGAATAGTAAAGACGGCTGTTTTTTGAACGGTATTTTTGCAATAATATCATTTTATTAGCAGTAATATCAATATTGTATATATTGAAAGCGCCGATAAATCATGTTAGCATGATGTTAAATATGTACAAAATATATAAAAAAGTGGCTGGCAACATTGGACAGTTGTTCAATTTTATGATAAAAGGAATGATGATACCCAAAATTATTCATTACTGTTGGTATGGAGGAAAAAGCCTTACAAGACAGGCGCTGAAGTGTATCAGGAGCTGGGAAACAATCTGTCCGGATTATACGGTTATGCGATGGGATGAACATAATACCGATTTCACAGTGAATCAGGTCATGAACAGGGCGTATAAAGAGCGTAGGTGGGCTTTAGTTTCAGATATCATAAGACTGCTGGCAGTCTATCAATATGGCGGCATTTATTTAGATCTGGACGTGGAACTTTTAAAACCTTTAGATTATTTTTTAAGGTGTGCTGCTAATAGGGAGGATTACTTAAACAGACGCAACGCGCTGTCATCATGTGTAGAAATATCAGGGGGAGAGGCACAGAAAATTTGCCTTGGCACGTGCATTGTATAAAAAGGCTCCATTCATAATACTTGATGAGCCTACGGCTGCGCTTGACCCTATCTCTGAAGAAGAAATCTATATGAAATTTAATGAAATTATAAATGATAAAACGGCAGTTTATATCAGCCATAGGCTTTCCTCGTGTCGATTTTGTGATGAAATAGCAGTTTTTCACGAGGGTAAACTTATTCTGCGCGGGAACCACCAAGAACTTATTTCTATGAAGCAGGGTAAATATTATGAGATGTGGGCTGCTCAAGCACAATATTATACTTAAACTTATAAAGGCGGGCTGTACAATGTGTCTTTTGCTAACAAGTACGAGCTGAAAAAAATAATTAATAAGGAGATAATATGAATTTGATAAAAGGCGCGATAAAGGATACCGTCTACCCTTGGTATCCCTTATCATTCCTAAAGCGGGGAAAGTCGCCCATTAACTGCAAATCAGCATTCAGTGATTCGCCATTTTATAGATCGCATACGTATCTTCTGTCTTAAGAGGCCGAAAGCTTCCGACGGTGCGGGCCCCCCCAAAGACACAGCGGTCAGCCAGTTCCCGCAGCACGCATTCCTCCGGTGTGCCGATACCAAGTTCGGAGAAACAGGTGGGCATTCCTAATCCGCGGAAGTAATCCTCTGTGGCCTGAATGCCGGCCAAAGCCGCATCTTCCGGATGCTCTCGCCGGATATCCCACACCTTATCCGCATAGCGGACAAACCGGTCCACGCCGTACTGATAGCTGTATCTGGCCCAGGATCCCCAGATCGCGGACAGGCTGGCCCCATGGGCCACGTCAAACATGGCGCTTAACTCATGCCCCAGCTGATGCGGGGCGAAATCGGTCTGCGCGCCCAACCCAGTAAGGCCGTTATGGGATATGCTGCCGCTCCACATCAGCTCGCTCATGGCCTCATAGTCCGTAGGATGATCAGGCGCGATCCGCCCGAAGTGAATCGTATTGCGCAGCAGGCCTTCGGCAAACTCGTCGGTCAGGTTATTGCCCGTTGTATGGGTAAAATATCGGTCCAGCGTGTGCATCATGATGTCCACTACGCCGCAAGTGATCTGAAACCGCGGCAGCGTATAGGTGAGCTCAGGATTCATACAGGCAAATTTCGGCCGGTTAAACTCAGTGGAAAGCCCTCTCTTGCAGCCGCTTTCCTCATCGGTGATCACGGAAGAATCGCTGGTTTCGCTGCCCGCGGCTGAGATTGTCAGCACAGCGCCCACCGGCAGGCTCTTTTCCACCGGCAGCCTGCGCAGCCAGAAATCCCAGATGTCCGTCCCAGGATTGGCAGCGCCATGGGCGATGGCCTTTGCCGTATCAATTACGCTTCCTCCACCCACTGCCAGCACAAAATCTGCCTGAAACTCCAGCGCCTGTTTCACTCCTTCCCTGGCAAGGGATAGCCTGGGATTTGACTTTACACCGCCCAGAGCAGTATAGGGCATGCCGGCGTTTGACAGGGCATCCTGGATTTTAGGCAGCAGGCCGCTGCGGATTACACTGCCCCCTCCATAGACAATTATGACGCGGTTCCCGCCGAACCCGCGTATTTCTGGAACGGCCTGATCTTCCGCATGCCTGCCGAAGATGACTTTTGTAGGTGAATAAAAAGTGAATTCCTGCATAATACCCTCCTCTTATCGATCATTGTCCCAAAGTGATGATTACAGTATAATCCTTTGGCGGCATGTTTTCAATCGGCGTCATGTGGATATGATTATTTTATTTACGTTGAACGGTAACGTCTGTTACACTTATTTCGTTACTGTTCACATGCTGCCGATAAAGCAGCGTATGAGAGGGCAGGGTATGGTCCTCATAGGGATCCCTTGAAGCCCGCCGGTACTTATTGCTGTGTATTTTACAGCATTAGTACCGCTGCGCGCTTCACGGAGCGAGAGCGGGTCCCAATGAGGACCATACCCTGCCCTCTCATACGCGGGAACTTTTCGGTAACTGTGAACAGTAATTATCATTATATACGTTATGTTCTCACCGGACCACCGGACTTGTAGGATTGTTATATAAAGGGTATAATCAGATCTAACAAATGTTTAAAAGAAACGGAGAAGCCGATGGATCAGAAGAAAAGTATATTTGGCAATTCGATGTGGATGATATCCGAGAGGCTGCTGCAGGCAGCGGTATCGATTGTCGTATCTGCCATCACGCGCAGATATCTGGGCGTGGATAACAACGGGCTGCTGGCATTCGGCAGCGCCTGTGTATCGGTCTTTCTGACCCTGTCGAGCCTTGGACTGGAATTCGTCCTGATCAAAGAATTGATCGAAAAGCCTGAGGATGAGGGGAAAATACTGGGCACCAGCATGGTTATGCGTTTTGCTGCCAGTCTGTTCTCAATACTTGCTATACAGATTGTCGTCTTTACTGTCAAGGACCACAGTCCGTTTTACATGCTGATCGCTCTGCTGCAATCCCTGGAACTGATCTTTAAACTGTATGAATTTCTGGATTACAGATTTCAGGCGCGGCTGAAATATAAAAACGTGGCGATTGCCAAGGGCATCACCTATGTCATCGTGGCTTTCTGGAAATTTTATATTGTGCTCTCCGCCAAAAGTGTGGAATGGTTCGCCCTCTCCGCAGTGGTGGATGCTGCGGTCGCCTGCGCGATCCTCTTTATCATGTATTTCCGGTCCGGCGGCAGACGATTCAGCTTCTCCTTCTCTGTGGGAAAATATCTGCTGCGCCAGGGCAGGCCTTTTGTGGTGGCTTCTCTCATCACCGTGCTCTACAATACCATGGATAAGCTGATGCTGGGCAGCATATGCGGTGACGGTGAAACCGGAATCTATGACGCCGCATACTTCATCTCTTTTATCTGGGTCTTTATCCCCAACGCCATCATGAATTCCTACCGCCCCGTGATCATCGAGGGGCATGCCAGGAATATAAACTATAAGGAGCGGATGCGGACACTCTATTCCATACTGATCTGGCTGGGCATTCTGGTCGGTATCGGAACCCTGGCGGCAGGCAGGTTCGCCATATTGACCATCGGAGGCGGAAGCGCCTTTCTCGGCGCAGTCCCTTCCCTGAATCTGCTGATTTGGAGCACGCTGTTCTCACATCTGGCGGTGGCAAGAACAACCTGGCTTTTGTGTGAAGGACTCCAGAAATACTCCGGACGCTTTGCTCTTTTCGGCGTCATCATCAATTTTATCCTGAACGCGCTCATGATTCCCCGGTACGGGGCCACCGGGGCATCCTTCTCCACATTGATCACACAGATAACGGTAACTGTCGCGGTACCGCTTTTATACAGACAGACCCGTCCCTCTGTCATTGATATGTTCGCTGCCCTGAATCCAGCGGAACTGATTAACCGTCTGAAGCTCATACGCAGACGGTAAGCAATGAGTCGAATCGTCGGGATACCTATTCACAGTAACACAGGTCAGACAATCCTATACCATTATTAATTTGACAGCCTCCCTCCCACCTGCTATTATAGTAGCACCGATTCACACACATCAAATAAACCACGACAGATTGAAAGGTCAGGGAGCATCCGCATATGATAAAAATAACAAATACATCCGTAATGAATTTCGATAACGCTATCCGGGGGGCCCGCAATCCCATGAACAGCTGGGCGAAAGGCGACAGCCGCTATGAGGGGGATACCTTCATCTTCGGTCCCAACGATCTGGACCTTGCGAAACGCCTGTGCAGGGCCGGCAGAGACCACCGCAAATTCATCCGCCAGATCTTCGTATCCGTGGATATACAGGCCCCTCTTTACTGGTGGAAGGAGTTCGATACCTATAAAGTGGGCACCGTGGCCAATTCCACCAGCACCATGCACAAGATACATTCCAAGCCCTTTGACGTGGAAGACTTCAGCCATGACCATCTGACTCCGGACGGCCTGTCCGTGCTAAGGCAGCTGGTGGACAGCCTGGAGGATTTCCGCAGACTTTATCTGGAAACCAAGGACAAGCAGTACTGGTACACCCTGATCCAGCTGCTTCCCTCCAGCTATAACCAGCTGCGCACCTGCACGATGAATTATGAAAATATCCGGCAGATCTATTACGCCAGAAAGGAACACAAGCTGGAGGAGTGGAGGAGCCTCTGCGGGTGGATGGAAGAGCTGCCTTACTTTAAAGAGCTGTTCCTTGAATAGCTACTGACCGCAGGCTTTTAAAGCAAGATAGTTAGAAATATTGAAATTTCTCCAGCCTCCAAAGCGCTCCTCATTATCTGTAATAAATCTTTTATAGCGTTCCTGCTCTTGGGCGGCATCCAATGTCATGCGCTCCTTTTCCAGCAGCGCGGCCACCGGGGCCGCATCCAGCGACAGGTTTGTGAGGAAATGCATATCATCCCACTCTATCACTTCTGCATGGCTGACGTTGTAGCGGGCGATCCAGAAATCCGGCTTCGTAAAGCCAAGCAGCAGATAAGCGGTCAGCACCACCAGGAGGCCGAACCGGAACACCGGGAAACGCCTCCGGTAGATCAGCACCACCCCTCCGGCCAACAGAACCGTCAGGACGATCAGGCTCCACAGTACCAGCACGCGCAGAAATGTCAGGCGGTATGCGTGGATATACAGTATCATACGGTAAGCGGCCGACGCAATCATGATAAATGTGCAGCCACAGCAGAGGGTGAGCACCGTCTTCAGATGGGCGGACTCTTCAAAATGCTTCAGGCAGTACAGAACCCAGACGAAATTAAACGCGGTCACCAGAAGCAGCTGCATATAACCGCTCCTGGCATACTCAGCATAGGTGTATCCTTCAGGCAGCGACAGGCCTCCCGTAAACAGATAGAGCACCTGTATCACACAGAAAACCGCATAAACCGCAGTCAATGCCACACAGGGAACTATAATCAGCGACTGGCTCCTTTTTTTCACTTCTTTTACCTGTGCATTCATATCATGCTTAAGGCTTCCCTGAAGATATCCGAAATAGGCAAAAAAGCCGATCACCGTGAAGAACAGCACCCCCACCGCATCCATGTCCCATCTCTTAAAGATATTGATCCGATCCACCAGCCGTCCAAACACCATATCCGCCTGCCCCAGCAGCCAGACTATGACAAGCAGTATCGGGATGCCGACCAGCGTACCGATCAGATATTCCGTCAGGCGCCTGCCGGTATGCTTTCTGCGTTCCCGCGCCCATCTGCCCGCATCAGAAAAAGGATAGCATATGCCGCCGCAGGCATATATTCCCAGCATGCAGATGCGGCTGAAATGCTCCGCAAGCCCCCATTCCCTGATATCACAGCGCTGATGCAGCACGAAAACGCTGTACAGGATCAGTATGCCGATGAGATTAAAAAAATCAAAAAACCAGCTGGCTGTGAACAGAGAACAGAGTCCCAGAAGCAGGGATCCGGCCATATAGACCGCCGAACCGCGCTTCACCTTTACATCCAGCCTGCGCATGGAGCACACGGTCATCCCATATAAGACGATTACAAAAACCGGGCGCATGATTCCGCCGTTCACCCTGTAAAAGCATGCAGCGAACAGCAGCCCGAATATCAGTCCCATGAGCAGGAAATATCCGTATTGTTCACAGATCCGCCTGATAAACGGATTCCGTTCTTCCTCCCAAGTTGTTTCCTGCGCCGCCGCCATCGGCCCGGATGTCCGGTCTGTTGTTTCTCTTTCCATATCGTCCATAATGTATGCCTCCTCAATGCAGATTTCAATTCTGCCGACATTATATCACCTGTCGCATCTAATTTCAATATATTTTTATCGTTTTTCAATAAATTACGTATCTTCCATCCATACCAGGAGTCTGTGCAGTGAGCGCTGGATGCGTTTTTTTACGGCCTCATGGCTCATGCCCACGCGTTCACCTATCTCTCTGGCGTTATAGCCTTCCAGGTATTTCATACGCAGTATGCGCCTGTCTATGCCGGCCAGGCAGGACATGGCCGCATACAGCTCCGCCTCCTCTTCTCTTAAGGACGGCACAGGCGGCGGCTCCATCCTCTGCACTAAGAGCCGTTGGCGCACATTGTCATGATAACACTTTATCGCCTTTCTCTGGGCGATAGCCGTGAGATACACCTTCAGCGTGCCCTTGGTCAAATCAAAACGTTTCCTCCACAGATAAAAATCGGCGAAGGTATCCTGCACGCATTCCCGGATATCCTCCGGACTCTCCAGCCGCTGTGCTGCAGCATAGTAAACCGGTCTTGTGTACAGCTCCATCAGCAGGCGAAGTCCTTCCTCCGCATTTTTGTCAAGCAGCTCCAGCAATTCTCTGTCTTCCATGTCCTCACATCCCTTCTAAAAGGTAATTGTGGATTTATCTTCCAAAAGGGACATGAGGATAGAAAGTTTTATTTTTTGTGATATGATATGAATATCGAAGAAAAGGGCAGGGTTAAATTGCGGAGGTTGCTGATGGAGATTTCGAATAAATCGGTTAGAGAATATTCAGATTGGTTTACTGTAGATGGGATCGATGAGGATACTTATTGTATCAGCGAATACCGGCATTGGGAGGAGACGCACTGTTATCTTCTCAAGGGAAACGAGCGGAGTCTGCTGATCGATACAGGGCTTGGCATCCGCAATATCTATGAGGCGGTCATGAAGCTGACGGATCAGCCGGTAACTGCTGCGGCTACGCATATACACTGGGACCACATCGGAGGGCATGAGTATTTCCCGGATTTCTGTGCCCACAGGGAGGAGCTTTGCTGGCTTGACGGCGGTTTTCCGCTGACTTTGGATACGGTTAAAGAGATGGTGACTGACCGCTGCGACCTGCCGGCGGATTATGATGTGAACACGTACCGGCTGTTTCAAGGCATTCCTGCAAGGGTTCTGGAGGATAAAGATGAGATTGATTTAGGCGGGCGCATCATCGAAGTGCTGCACACGCCCGGGCATTCGCCCGGCCACATGTGCTTTCTGGATAAAGGACGGGGGTATCTGTTCACCGGAGATCTCGTTTATAAGGATACGCTGCTGGCGTATTATCCCAGCACCGATCCCGAAGCCTACCTCGCTTCTCTTGAGAAGGTCGCGGCGCTGCCGGTAAATAAAGTGTTTCCGGGCCACCACTCACTTGATATACAGCCGGAGCTTCTCGTGCGGATGAGGGACGCATTCAGGCAGCTGAAGGCGGACGGGAAACTGCATCACGGAAGCGGGACCTTTGGCTACGGAGATTGGGCGGTTTGGCTGTAATGGCAGTCTCTATAGCCTGTCAGGCTGTATGATGTCACTTCGGCATCCACACCATCCCTCCTGCCAGCAGGACTATCGCCAAGGCTGTGAATGCTGCCGCCAATATCATCAGTAATTCTGTTGCAATGCTTCTCATTCTCCTACCGTACCCTTTCATTTCTTATGTAAGTCCCGCTGCGGTTTGTATGCAGCAGGACTTACTATATAATTATCCGGTTTTGAGCAAAAGGGGACAGTTATTCATTGCTCTTTCGTTATGACAGTGGTAAAATACAGGGCAGTGCAAAGCTCATTGCTCCGCGGGAATAAAAAGAATGGCAGGTGATCAGACATGCTGGAAGAAAAAGATTATGTGATGCGGATCATACACGAAATGATCCGCACCATGGTGAAGCTTCTGCTGAACATTGATATGGATGACGGCAAACAGGAAGTGTTGTCGGACGGTGTGATGGCGGATGAATACGGCCGCCTGCTGTCCATGATTGCAGACGGCAGGATAAATGAAGCGGAAAACCGGCTCTATGAGTTCCTGGATGAGGATAACACGGATCATCTGGAACTGGCGCTTCGTTTCTATGACAAGCTCAATGAACTTGACGATGAGGCTCTGGAAAGGGCCGGTTTCAGCCGTGATGAGGTTAAGGAAGGCCTGATGCGCACAGCCAGAATATACGGCTGCGAGGGTTTTATCGATACCGGAATGTATTAATCCTCCATCGGATGCAGCCGCGCCTCACTCATGCAGCTTCCCCGACCTATTCAATCTGTGTATCTTACATGAATAAAAGAGAACCGGCAGCAGGAGTATCAGTCCGACACACATGAGAATCACCAGCGGAGTCACTGCCATCCTCCCCTGCAGATAGAGGATCAGCGGAAGCAGTATCAGCAGCGCTGCCGTTGTGAAATAGGCATTTCTAAGCGGCCGGTAATAGGCCGCCAGGTCGGATGCCGTGGTGTGGAGCTCAAAGGGCGCGCCGTCGCTTTTTTTCTCAAGGATCAGCAGTTCCCGGTTAAAAGTGCCCGGATTCGTGCTGATCTGGCCGGCTCCGGATCCCCAGGGACGCCAGCGCACCTTGCCGATGCTGTAGTTGACCTGTAGATTTTTTGAAAATGTGCGGTACCCCATCTCCTCCATAAACTCTCTGTATTCCTTAAGCTTATCCCAGGATTTTTCACCGACAAATTCCACGCAGTACTGGTATTCTCCCGGAACACAGGGCTCGAACTCATACATCAGCTTTGCAGTCCTTACCAGGCGGTACCCTTCCCCTGCCATTTTATTCAGCCATCTCTCCTGCCCTTCCAGGAAACTGAAAAAATAACGGTATTTCTTTTTACTCATGCTCCACACCTCCTATGATTGTATCCGCGGTGCAAAGAAGGCGTTTCAGCCGCTCCCGCTCGCCTTCTGCGGCCTTTCTGCCCGCTTCGGTAATCACATACTCCTTCTTTCTGCCGTCCTCCGCTCCGTACGGCTCCATCCACCCCTTTTTCAGCAGCGCATTGATCGCTCCGTACAGGGTTCCCGCGCCCAGCGACAGGCGGCCCGCTGTCTCCTGTTCAATAAACTGCATCATCGCATATCCGTGCCGCGGTGTAAATACGGAAAGCAGTACGTAGAACGTGGTCTCAGTCAGGGCTTTGCCCTTTATATTGTCTCTCATCTGTACCTCCGGATTCTGCAGAATCATATATTACGTTTACTGTAATATATCACTAAACGTAATATATGTCAATACAATCTGGATTCTACCGTTTGACACGCCGTAAATGCTCATGCTACAATGAGTCCAGTCAGTTAAAATTTAAAGAAAAACGCACCGGTTCTGCACGCGGCCATCAGCCTTCAGCCGGTGACATGAGAAGGAGAATTTATGCAGCAAACAATGATCATCCACAGCTTCGCTACAAGCGATTCCATCACACTTTACTGGGAAAAACCGGACATGCTCCCTGCCGGCGGCTGGTATGAGGTCCGCTTAAACGGCGCGGAGGCGGCAGTCTGTGACAGGACGCACTGCACGTTAAACGGTCTCCAGGCGGAAACTTCTTATACTGTACAGGTAAGGGCATTCGATCCGGTACAGGAAGAGGATGAGACCATAATATATGCCGAGTCCTGCTGCCTGGAGCTGAAAACAGAAATGAAAAAAGATCTGCTGGATGTGACGCAGGCGCCTTACTGTGCCGCGGGCGACGGCAAAACCATGGATACGCAGGCTCTGCAGAGAGCAATCGATGACTGCCGGGCGGACCAGGCCGTATACCTTCCGGCAGGAGTATATCTGACAGGGGCGCTGCGGCTGCACAGCGACATGGAATTATATTTGGAGGAGGGCGCCCTGCTGCAGGGAACGGATCGGGTGGAAGACTATCTTCCGCGTATCTGGAGCCGTTTTGAGGGCACGGAGCTTGAATGTTACAGCAGCCTGCTTAACTTAGGCGAGTTGGACCGTGAAGGAGGTTACAACTGCCGCAATGTGGTGATCCGCGGAAAAGGCACCATCGCCAGCGGCGGCAGAACGCTGGCGGAGAGTGTGATCGCTTCCGAAACCGAGCGTCTGAAGGACTATCTCGCATCGCTGGGCGATAAAATCCATGAATGTGAAAAACCGGAAACCATTCCCGGCAGGGTCAGGCCGCGGCTGATCAACATAAGCTGCTGCCAAAACGTGGTCCTGTCGGGGGTATCCCTGAAAAATGGGGCCAGCTGGAACGTACATATGATTTATTCCGACCATATCATCACCCATGACTGTACCTTCTATTCGGAAAATGTCTGGAACGGAGACGGCTGGGACCCGGATTCCTCCACGGACTGCACCATATTCGGATGCACCTTCTATACCGGGGACGATTCCATCGCCATCAAATCCGGCAAGAATCCGGAAGGGAATGTGATCAACCGTCCGTGCAGGCACATCCGCATCTTCGACTGCAGATGCGCCTTTGGCCACGGAATCACCATAGGCAGCGAGATGTCCGGAGGCGTGGAAGATGTATGCATCTGGGACTGCGACATGAGCCGTTCCATGTGCGGCATAGAGATTAAAGGAACCAAAAAAAGAGGCGGCTATGTAAAAGACGTGCACGTCAAAGACTGCAGGGCAGCTAGAATCCTGTTTCATTCCGTAGGCTATAACGATGACGGAATCGGCCATCCGCTGCCGCCGGTCTTTGAAGACTGCAGCTTTGAGCGTGTATCGATACGGGGTGAATATTACGGCCATGAGCGGGAGTGGATTCCCTGCGAGGCCATAGAGCTCTGCGGGTTCGACCGGCCGGGGCATGAGCTTAAGGATATTGTATTCAGCGACATTTGCATCGGCAGCGAAAATCAGAGCAGGAAGCAGACGCTGTCCCTGCAGTACTGCGAAAATATCACCTTTGAACGGATACGCTGTCTGTAAAGAGGTTCTACATCAGGCATAATTATTCCAGCACCTTAGCATGGACAGCCTGGCTCCGGCAGGCTTATCCCCATTTTCTTCATCCAGGCAGGAATAGGCATACAGTTTTTCGCAGGGCATGTCCGGGCATTCCCCGCAGTGGGTGAAGCCTTTATCCTGACAGCAGGCGGCTACCGGACACTCCCCATGGAACGGGTTTCCGTTTGTTTCAATGCAGCCCCCGCAGCTGCAGGGTTCACGGAAGGAACAGGCGCTGCACAGCAGGCCGCAGCGGGACTGCACCTTAAGCACGTCCTCCATGCTGAATTCCTCCCCCTGCCCCTTTACCCAAAGGGAAGCCCGCTTCGTTGTAAATTCGATGATGCAGTACTCCGGATCCTCCGGGCCTCCCGGAAAATGATTGATAAACCAGTCCTGCCACAGCTCCTTCCTGATCTGCGGATCGGTCAGGATACGGGCCTCCCCGGCCAGTGTCACATTATCGTCGCCACTGTGAAAGCATACGCCGGCTTTCGGACAGGCTTTCAGCCGCCTCGCCTTATTGCCGCTTAAGTTTGTCGCGAACCATGTCCTGCAGATGCCGTCCGTCCGGACGACGGATACAGTGGATACGGTCGGCCCCCCGGTCTCATCGGTTACGGCTATGTAAGCCTCCTTTGCGCTTTCTGCAATGCGGTTTGATAATTCAATTATTTCTGCTCTGTTCATTTGTTTTCTCCTTCTTCTCATCGTCGTTAGTATTCGCAGCTGCCGATAAAAGCAGCTGCGATTGCAGCATACCTCCAACAGCTTCGGGCTGATGATTGTGTGCACATCCGTAAATTTGGGTCACACACCGTCTGCACATATCCGGCAGTGAATGGTCTGGCAGTAGATTAAGTATAGCAAAAGGGACATGACAGCGGTATGTCATGTCCCTTTCGCTATATATCATATTTTTCTGCCAGCCGCCTGACACACGCTTTGAATTCTTCCCTGGTATCCGGCGGCGATAAGATTTCAGCCATGTCTCCAAAACCCAGCAGCCAGCTGTACGTGTATTCCTTGTTGGTATAATCCAGCAAAAACAGCAGCCCATCCGGCCGTTCTTCATAGCAGTCCGGCCCGTACTCCTCAATCAGGCGGAAACGCATCAATTTATCAAACAGGACTTCCATACGATGCCTGATAGGAAATGTATCTGCCACAGATGCTTTCTCCTCCGGGACCGGCCGGGGCCGGTAAATCTGGTCTGTTACGGTAAGATTCCACAGGCGGTTCAGCTTGAACCTGCGAAAGTCCTCCCGGCCGCGGCACCATCCGAACACATACCAGGACTGCCATCGAAACTCGATAACAACCGGCTCCACAGTCCGGCGTGACTCTCCGCCTGCGCTGTAATAGTCAAAGCTAATCACCCGTTTCTCATGAATGGCCTGTTTCAGCAGCGCTATCTTCTCCGACAGGCTGTCTTTATAGTGGGACGCGAGATCGATCACAATGCTGTCAGACAGGGAAAGCACCGCGTCATTTTCAGGCGCCAGCTTCATCATCAGCCGTTCCAGGCCCGAGGTTTCGGAAACCGAATCCAGGCCTCTAAGCGCCGCCGTCAGATCCTGCAGCTCTTCCACGGTCAGCACGCTCTTATTGATCTTATAACCGTCCATGATGGAGATTCCGCCGTTTCCGCCCTGCACCGTAACCACCGGTATACCCGCCTGGCACAGCGCGTCAATATCCCGCAGGATCGTTCTGCGGGATACTTCAAACCGCTCCGCCAGCTCCGGCGCTGTCACCTTATCCTTTTGCAACAGAACCGTCAGTATTCCCATAAGCCGGTCTATCTTCATGTCAATCTCCTATCGGGCTGCCCAATTTTATCTGATCCGTTTTCGCGTGCCTCCGATAAAAGAATATCATGAATTTGTAATTTTGTCTTGATTACAGTTTAAAATTTTACTATGTAGAATGCTGGAATGTAGTGTGCGAACATGATACAATATCACTGTACTAATCAAAATTCGTTTGAAAGAGATTATATTCATGAATAAAAATATAGGTTTTACTGCGCTTCTTAACGATGCAGATATTTACAGTTGGAACCGTCTTGATAAAGATACCAAATCTCTTATTTTAAAAAGCACTTTTTATCACTGGCAAAAAAGAAGCAGATATAAGTCGCTATTTATATCCTGCCTTATTTTAGTTATGCTCTTTTTACAGTTATATACGGATAAAAATCCGTTTGTATTAACATTATTCTTATTTCTGTTCATCTCTAACGTATGTACTATAATAAAGCAGTCACTGTTTTTGCAGCAGGATTTTTCTAACTGGTGCTATGTCTTCCCCGGTACAATCGGCAATATATTTCCAGGCATACATTTGCAGGAACAGGGAAAACGTCTCAAGATAATTTACGGTCTTGAAGGCAAAACTGTTACAAAGCGGCCACACTCAGTCAAATTTTACAGACAGGCCGAATTTCTGATACTATATATCCCCAGTTTTATCCTAAGCCGCAATAAGCTTTTTATAATAAAATGTGAGAAAGACACTTATCCTTCAATCAGTTCCAAACAGTGCAATGCTTTGAACGTACCGGAAAAGGCCAGGTATAAACAGCTTAAAACAACTGACCGTGATATCAATTTCAAAAAATACTGCAAACACTATATCAATTTGTTTAATATGTGTTTCATTATATTTTTTATTTATATACTTCAATTTTTGATCTATCACCATAATATATCCATAAGCATGAGTGCTCAGCTTCTTATTATGAGTATTTACAGCCTGTACCGGATGCTTCACTCTCTTGATTTGTTTTTTGACGGTTTTGCATTTAACAGTATGGATGTGTTTACCGCACATGCGCATAAAATCCAAAACTTGATGTCAAAAAGTATTGTCGAAAAAATACTGCTCCAAAAGTTCACATTTTATATTACTTTAAACCGTTATGCCCACGGCAATTTCAATACCGGTGCTTTCGCAGATCACGATGCTTTGTTTAAGCATCAGCGAATGTACGAAAGTGCAGATCTGCAGGCCTGTATCTTGAAAATGCTTTCTGCATTTCAAAGAAAACATCAAAAAGCGCTTCAAAATGCGCTGCAGGAGGCAGCAGGCTTACACTTTTGGAGTCCGGCACAAAAAAAACGGCAAGAATTAATGCTTAAAACCGGTCTGGTTTTAAAATTAATTTTATCGGGGGACCGTAGCGAGGCCTGCAAAGTCCTTAGCTGTATACACCATTTATTAGATTCATCAAAGCTTATGCCCGGCTGCACACAGTATATTTTATTCTGTTATTGTTATCTGGAATTAAAAATATCGTACTCTGAAGATCATACGAAGTCAGGATCTATATATACAAAGCTGGCGGAATATATACCTTCTGACAATATTCTCAACCATTTATGCATGCTAAACTGTCCGCCTGATCACGTTCTAAACTGTTCAGTATATGAAAAAGGGGGATTTTAGGATGGAACGGATAAAAGCGCTTTATGATTGGTCAGCCTTAAATAGCCTTGACTATGCGAAAGTAGTAAAAACGTCATTTTATATCTGGGATACGCACTTTAAAATATCATACTTAAAACTCTACTTAATTGGCAGCGGTACCCTTTTTCTAATAATGACCATCCTGTCTTACAGTCCTTTTTTTCTGCCGGCTTTAATTATATTTCAAATTTCTATATTCTTAATTTGCAAAACAGGAAGACACAGCGAGGATCAGCGTTTTTCTAATTGGGCATATATGTTTAAATCCAATGTCATTACTGAACCTTTTGCAGAAATATCTTATAATGCTCAAACCGGTAATATACATATTGATCATTCCATCTCTCCTCAAAATTCTTTACATTGCCCTCTGTATGTACTTGATGTATTTGATATAGCAGACCGCTCTTTTATACAGTATAGAGATAATTACGGTTATCAGCGCCTGTTAATGTTTAACAAATTCGTACTGGACGATTTTGAGAAAAGCAATGATATACAATTCTACCGTTTATCTTTTGATAAAATGCAGAATAAGCTGGACTATAAAGAGATTATGCCCAACATAAAATGCGATTACCGTAACTATTTATCAGTGGGGATTGTAAGTATCTTATTCGTCGCGGCAGGCATTATTGCAAGCCTGTTATTCCGTCATTGGACGGCCTTGTTGTGTATTCCTATACTGTACTGGATTTTTGCAAAGTGCAGGCAGGGGAGAACCCGTCTGCTGACTAATTTCTGTGCTCCTTATTGCTGTACCGAATACGAATTTTATAAGAAGTTAATGCAGTCGACTAAATCCTTGCTATATGAAAAGCAGTTAAAAAGTTTAATTCTTTTCTATATGGCGATTTCAGCTTATGCCCACGGTGATTTGTGCTCCTTTAAGCAGTTTATGGCGGATCACTCAAAGGTACACTATATTAAGACACCGCTTTGTATATTACTTCAAACCCAGTTTGCCAATTTATTGTCTGCCTATAATTCACGTAATAGCCATGAATTGGGAAAGCTGGTTAATTCCTTTGATAAGTATGTAAAGCAGAAAGACATGTTTAAAATGGACAAAGTACAGCTTATCCAGTATATCGGACTCACATTGTACAGGGAAACCTGTGGAGAATACAGCAAAGCGCTAAACAGTCTAAAAAAAGTCAAAGAAACTGCAGTCTCTCCAAAATCAACGGTTACTTATGGAATATCTGCCATATTAAGTTATTACACAGTCAGCAAACGCTTAGCTATCTGCGTAGGTGAATCAGCGGATCCGCTGCCACTGGAATTGTCGCAAGCTTTGAATATAACCGGGCTATTTAAAGGCATGTTTTAATTCTTTAAAGGGAGATGAATCGATATGATCTTTAGTAATCTCTATGACTGGAATGACATAAGTCAAGACGAACTTGTGAATATACAAAAATCGACTTTTGCTTATATAGATAATCAATTTCACCAATCATTATTAATCGTAATATCATTTCTTACAATAACAACTGATATTATATTTACTTTGACAACACATAACATATTTTTTGGAGTCAGTGCTCTGCTTTATATACTATGTCTGCTTTACAACCTAAAGTTAGAGAAAAAGCATAAGCGCTCCAGATTTTCCACATATGTCTTTATGTTTTTTCAACAGTTTGTCGGTCATCCATTAAGCAAGATTACCGTTGACAATAATACGGGTAAATTTTTAATTGAAAATACCCATTTTAATTATGCCAGATCATTTAAAGGAAGCTCATTTTATTTATTTGAACAAAACGGACATTATTATATGTATTCTTCGCTATCTTTTACTGGAAAAATATACATGATTCATCCCGAAGATATTGAACGGTTATCTCAAATTAGTAAGGTACGCTTTTCCAAGCTCCCCGAAGCACCTAATACATTTCAGATAGATTATGCTGCTTCAGAGGTCGACCCGGTTATCATCTATAAACAATTACTATTTCGTCAGCTTGTCGGCCCAGTCTTGCACTTTATACCTGTCTGTACTGTACTTTTTACACATGAAATTGTTAGTATTTGTGCCATAGTTTTCTGGGTGAGTTGGTATATTTACATGGAAGCTTTAAAAGAAGACCTAATTAACGCCTTTTGCCAGACCTATACCAATCCTGACAGCCAGCTTTTTATAAAAACCGCCACCCATTTTAAAGATATCCTACGTGGTAAAAAACAGCGTGATTATTTGTCTTTCTATATTATATTGGCACATTATTATCACAATATAAATTTATCGGACAATTTTATTAAAAATACCTTAGTTATATTTCCAGGCTCAAGGCCTTATGTAGACACAGTTATGTTTCAACAGCTTTTAAATCTTATAAAATTTTGGAAAAATCAGGATGTGACCGCACTGATCCGCGCCTCTGATGATTTTAAAAACGAGGTTACACGTCTAAATTATAGCAAATGGCCTCCCATTATTATAACTGCTCATATAAGTCAGATATTGATCTGTATTCTACGGAAAGATTATGCCGCAGCACTTGAGCATATGGATAAAGTAAGCAATGTTTATTGCCAGCACAAGACTATTATACCTTACAACATGCCCGACCTCATTAATTACCTGTATCTAAAGAAGATGGTCAATGAGTACAACAATATAGACTGCAACATTTTAGATACTTTGAACTATTTATGTTCCCAAACGAATATAAAGCCTATTATATAGACAACTATTATTCACATTTTATGTCCGCAGCCACAGGTGGCATTTTACTTACTTAACTAAAGAAGCTGGCCGAAAGGGCTGTGCAGACACTATTCCACACAGTCCTCCTCACCGGCGCTCTTCTCTGCCTCCCCGTTTATCTCCATCTTCTTAACCAGCTCATCCCGAAACTGTGTAAAATATGTACGCGCGTACCGGGGGTAGCCGGGTATTCCGATATGAATCCGTATCATCCCCAATATTTTATCCGCCCTTTCCAAAGCCCGGTCATATTCTCCCTTAAGGTCGCCGTAATACATATTCACCATATGATCCACGAGATCATATGGGATGGTTTTAAATTTGTCATGTTCCTCATAGGCCGCCTTTTTCACTTTGCGCAGCCCATCCGGTTCTCCACGGTAATACGCTCCGAGCATTTCCAGAAAACGGCGCGGCGGCAGCGCATAGGCAGCTGTCCCTGCCTCCGGAAGCAGCCGATCCACCGGAGTATCAGCCACCGTTTTATCATTATGACAATACCTGGCAAGCCCGATAAATAGGACAAAGATCAGCACTGAAGCGATGATGGAGACCTCACTGCCCGTGAGCAGCAATACCGGCCATACCGCCAGCAGGGACACCATCTGCAGATGCGCCATCATCCGCATGCGCTTATATCCTGTAAGATAATCAATTTCGGAAGGATCATAATGCAGCTCAAAAAGGCGCTGATCCTCAGGGCATACCGCTCCCCGGCACCGCCGCAAGTAACGGCATCGACAGATACGTTTTAGACACCCTTCCGTTGGATTTTATCTCCATTAGGATATCGTATCTCCCCTGATTGACGGTTCCGGGCGTGATTTGGAAGGAAAACTCCGTGACCGCGCGTCCTCCGTGGTTCTGGTCCAGGTTCACACACATCACGCTGCCCGGAGCTGCCTCCCACCCTTCAGGCAGGTACAGTCTGCATTCCAGCCACTGCTGGCTGTGCAGGTTGTTTTTAATCTTTACATAAAACTCCCGGCTCTCATTTACCGCAACCTCCAGGCCTCTGTCGTATGTGATCTGTATGTCAAACAGACAGCCACTCTTTCGGACACAGACCGGGGAGGCCGCGATTTCCTCCGCAAAAGAAAACGTGTTAAAAAATCCGGTATCCCGGACATTTTTGTATATGCTGTCCACCGGGGCAAATACAAGCTCTCCTGCTTCATTCAGGCTGCAGTTTCCATGCATGAACACCGGCATCAGATTCAGCACCCTCCCGGTGAGCTCGGTCACTGTTTTCGGTATGGGCAGACAGCCTTTTGTCACATCGATGGATATGGTCTTAATCTCATCGCCGATCGGCTTCAGCCACTTCTTATCTATGGCGGCTGTGCCGCCTGTAATTCCCAGTATGGAACCGAGGGTACCGGCCGTACAGTCCCCGTCCTCACAGCAGCCCGCCGCAATGCAGATGCTTTTTGAAAAGTCCCCATCACCGTATATCCATCCGATCATCATAATCCCTATGTTGCTCGGCGCATCATAGCCAAGGCTTCCCACAGGGACATCCGGCTCCGGCTCCTGATCTCTGTACCCATATGCCATGCCAAAGGAACCGGGAAATACCTGAAGCACCTTTTTCCGCGCTTCCTTCCAGCTAAGTCCGTCGCTGCGGCACTGTGAGACAAGCCTCACCGCCCGCGCAATCGCGCAGTCTCCGGGAATATAGGTCAGAGCCGCGTCTACCAGCTTCTCTCTGTCGGACTCCACAAAGGCTGCGCTTTCCAGCGCCGCACAGAAAATTTCTCCGTACATGCCTTCATCTGCGTGGTCGCAGACAGCGTCCTCATAGGCATAGCGGACAGCGATCTCCGGATGCCCCGGTGCCAGGCAGGCCCACAGCTCACTCCGGATAAAGCACCCGCAGCTGTCCTTGTTGTGATTGTGATACCAGCCGGATATCGGCGGCACCAGTCCATAGCGCAGGTTGTTTTTGCCCGCGCCGTATTCCGACCAGTCTGCCGATATATAGGACAGCCAGTATTCACCCAGAATTTCGGCATTCAGATTTTTGCCGTACCGTTCGGCCGCATTCAGCCATACCAGCTGCAGATCCAGATCGTCATTGGGCAGCACTCCGGACGATAAATCATGTGTGTAGTAGGAAACGTCATAAACTCCGCGAAATCCTTCAAAGGGCGCGCCCAGAGTCCCCCCGATATTTTTGCCGAGCCAGCAGGCCCTCACCTTATCCCTGTATTCCTTATATGTCAGCTGCATACAAAATTCCTCCTTGTCAGCCCTTCACCGAGCCGATCATAATTCCTTTTACAAAATATTTTTGAATAAACGGGTAAATACAAAGCACCGGTATGGTGGACACGATGATCGCACTGTATTTTAAGGTCTGCGCCAGTTTCATCTTTGCTTCCACCGCGGCCGCATCCATACCCGTTGTACTGTTCATCGTAAGCTTGTTTGACATCAGCATATCCCTCAAAAAAGACTGCAGAGGCATCAGCTTCGCGTCATAGATATACAGCAGCGCAGTATAAAAATCGTTCCAGTGTCCTACCGCATAATACAGGCCGATTACCGCAATGATCGGCTTGGATAAGGGCAGCACAATCTTAAGCAGATACTGAAATGAATTGGCTCCGTCCAGCGTTGCGGCTTCCTGCAGCGTGGAAGGAATGCTGTTTATAAAGTAGGTCCGGGTGATGATCACGTTATAGATCGAGCATGCGCCCGGTATGATCATGGCCCACCGCGAATCCAGCAGCCCCAGCCTGCTGACCACCAGATATGTGGGAATCAGGCCGCCGCTGAAATACATCGTCAGCATGAACAGAAACATCAGAAAATTCCGCGGGACAAAGTCCTTCCTGGACAGAGGATATGCCGCGCATACGGTCATGAGCAGATTTACCAGCGTTCCGACCACGGTATAAAAGACCGTATTGGCGTACCCGATCCAGATCTTGCCGTAATCCATCAGCGCTTTATAGGATGCCAGCGTAATCCCTTTCGGAAACAGAATGACATTGCCGTTCCACACCTCATTGGGATCACTGACCGACGCGATCACCACAAACCACAGAGGCCATACAAAAATAAACAGCATGACGACCATGACAACCGTATTGATCACATCAAACCTGCGGTCGGAACCGGAATGTCCGGCCTTTACAGGTGATTTTTGTTTTTTCATAGCCATCCTCCTGCTAAAACAGACTTTCGTCTGCAAATTTTTTACATATCTCATTTGCGCCCACAATCAGTATGATATTGATCAGCGAGCTGAACAGCCCCACCGCTGTAGAATAACCGTAATCGCTGTTGATCAGTCCCACTTCATAGGTATATGTAGAAATTACGGACGCCGAGCTGCGGTTCAGAGCGTTCTGGAGCAAAAATACTTTTTCAAATCCCACGTTCATCAGCGAACCGAGCTGAAGGATCATCAGCATAATGATTGTCGGTTTGATGGACGGCAGGTCCACATGTATGATTCGCTGGACTTTCGTCGCGCCGTCCACAATAGCCGCCTCATGCAGCTGCGGATCCACACCTGACAGTGCTGAAATATAGATGATGGAGCTCCAGCCCATCCCCTGCCATACCCCGCTCCAGACATAGATCGTCTTAAACCATTCCGGCCTGGCCAGAAGATCCGTCGATTCCATTCCGAAAACACCGCGGATTATGTTAAACACACCGGTATCCGGTTTCAAAAAAATTGTAATCATGCCGCAGATTACCACAGTGGAAATAAAGTATGGCGCATAGGAAACCATCTGGACCGTTTTCTTTAAGTGTCTGTTTTTCAGGTAGTTGAGCATCAGCGCGAATAAAATGGGTATGGGAAAACCGACCAGCGTGGAATACACACTGATCCCCAGAGTGTTTAAGAGCAGCTGTTTAAAATTGTACGCGCTGAAAAACCTTTTGAAATGTTCCAGCCCCACCCAGGGGCTGCCCATGATTCCCAGCTTTGCATTGAAATCCTTAAATGCCAGCAGGACACCGTACATAGGCGTGTACGCAAAAATAAGATAGTAAATAACAACCGGCAGAATCATTACATAGAGAATCCAGTTTTTTCTCATGTCTCTAAGCAGTCTCTGCCCAAAGCTGCCTCCGCTTTTCATCCGATCACTCCTTTATTATTCCAAAGGGGCTGCCGCACTATAGAGTGCTTCAGCCCCTTTTTCTGTGAGCCATTTGACATTAAATGCTATTTGCCGGCAGCTTCATAAACCGTTTTGTATATCTCTTCCAGTTTCTCCGCGCCCATCTTATTCATAGTCTCTATATAACCGTCCCAGCTGCTGTCCAGATCCAGTTCTCCGATTGCCACCTGCGCCGTGTACTGTTGAATATAGGCATCGATATCGGTCTTAAGGGAAGCGATCTCCTTGGTCTGTCCGTCCGAATAGTTCATCATCGGCAGCGGCACCACACCGTTAGCGGTAAGCTTTGTGAGCTCTGAAGCCATATATGCCTCATCCGGATCCGTGCTTGAAGACATATTTCCAAACCAGCAGTCAGGCAGCACGCCGACATGATAGGTAAAGCCCTGCAGAGTATTGGAGGAGCGCAGAGTGGTCACCTCATCGCCGTATCCGTTTCCGAGCATCCATTCCCACTCATCCTTTTCATTAAACTGATAGGTCTTGCCTTCCACACCGAGCCATACGAGCCTGCCGCCCTCCTCACTGTAGAACTGGTCCGCCCAGGCAATCAGCACTTCCGGGTTCCGGCACTTATCCGTTATGGCCATGCCGCCGCTGAAAATGCCAGTATTCAGAGGATACGTTCCGTCCTGAAAGGGTTTCAGGGTAATATAATCGTCATCATTGTCACGGCCGACGCTGTTAAAGGCGCCATACTCAAAGAAACACCCCAATACATCATTGGTCTGGCCGATCGCCCCCTGCTGCTCATGAGCCTGGGTAAAAGAGTCCTTGTATAAAATCCCCTCCTGATAGAGCTTGTTGATATACTGCAGGAATTTCTTATATCTTTCATCCGTAGGAATATAGGTCAGCTCCCCGTCAACAACCGCGGTTTTTGTCACCTGATCATACGCGAAATCCTCGTATGCCATCAGAAGCTCGATCGAGCAGATATCGGTGGATATCAGCGGTATCTCATCGTCAGGATCTCCGTTTCCGTTGGCATCCTGCTCTTTAAACGCCTTTAAGACTTCATATAATTCTTCATAACTGGCAGGCTCCTTTAAACCCAGCTTATCCATCCATTTCTTATTAATCCAGCAGGGAATCATGCTGCCGCTCTGGTTATCGATCTCAGGCAGTGAGTATATATGGCCGTCCGGAGAGGTGATGTAGGCCCATCCGTCCCTTTTATCCAGCAGCGCCGTCAGATTGGGGGCATACTCCCGGATCAGATCCTCCAGCGGAATAAAGATACCCTGTGAACCGTATTTGCTAAGATCTGCCATGCCGATGCCCGATTTATAGAGCATATCCGGATACTCGCCGGAAGCCAGTATCAGGTTTCTCTTTTCCTGCAGATCTACGCCCTGTACGGAATTAAATGCAATATTAATATTGGCGTTTTGCATTGCTGTCTGCATTGCAATGTTATCTGCCAGGTCATATTCCCCGCTCAGGACCGCCAGACAGGTAAACTCCATTGTTTCTTTTAACGGAAGTGTGACCCCGCCTTCCGCCTGCGTCTCCCCGCCGGTACTTTCCTGCGCGTTTACGGTATCCTTAACTCCGGTGCTGCTGCCTGCATCAGTGCTGCTGCAGGCAGCCATACTCAAAACCATAACGGCTGCAAGAGCTGCACTTAAAACCCCCTTCAATGATTTCATATGCCATTTTCTCCTTTCATGTCACCTGCCGTCAGGCGGATGACCTGCGCGCACATCCGTGCGCTCCCTCTTTTTGTTTCTTCGTTCACAGAAGGCGCCTCCGTTTGTGAATGCCTTAATTCTATAACCTTCCACCAGTCCGGACAAGGCACATTTCTTTATTTAAGCCGATTTAAAAAGCGTCACAGCCATTGTCCTGATCCAGCCTGCAGTATTTATGAAACCGTACCGTTTTTAAGCATCTTTCAGCTTAAAAATTGTATCCCTCATATACGGACCGCTTTATTGCCAAACGCTAAAACCTTCTGTATAATAATTACATCGCACATCTGCCGAGGCATCCGCATCAGTCTGCCAGGCACAGCACATATCCGGGGGGAGACAAGATTATGGGACGGCTGAAGAAAATCATTCATAACCACACGTATCATACCCTGATGCGCTATTTTTTGTCTTACTTTACAATCATAAGTATTTTTCTTTTATGCTTTTTCCTGCTGGTGCGCAATCAGCTGACCACGCTCTATTTTAACGAATTAAGCCGGCAGATTGACCATCAGTTAGAAAATGCCGCAGAGCAGTTTTCCAACAGCCTGTCCTCTGTCAATCCGGTGAACAACTCCCTCATCAGCAACACAACGCTCATTCTGTCCCGCCACGAGAGCAGCGCCTGGTCGAAGTATCTTGTCTATCAGGAAATGGGCAAGTATGCCAAAAGCAACAGCCTGATCAACTGCATCATCTATTACGACAAGTCCCGGGATATGCTTCTCTCCACACGCCAGCACGCGGAATACCGGGAGGGTGCTTTCTTTATTTATAACGGGGCTGACTGTACCGCATTTTATCCGGATGAATATATGGATATCCCATACAACCAGTTGATTTTTCTGTCCGGAACAGCCTCGGAATATCTGGTCTACTTTCCTTATAATGCATCCGACGCGGGATATGTGGTATTCTATATTATCGATTCCCGTGAAATCCAGAATATGCTTAAAAGCTCCGTCTCCGGTGAGATCGTATCGATGGCTCTCGTAAGCTCCGGCGGACAGATCGCCGCATGTCCTTTTGGCCCTCTGTCACAGTCAGGCGCGCTGCCCAGCCCGGAAAAAGGCATCTACCGCCTCGATTCGCAGACGTCCCTGCTTATAAGCTCCGAACTGTACAACAGCTTCCACTTAGCCGCGCTGATCTCCAACGAACTCCTGCTTAAACAGGTGGATACCGCATTCCGGCGCACTTACCTCTTTCTGATTTTTTTGGGCATTCTGGGCATATTTCTGATCGTTCTCGCTATGAAGAGCACCTTTGTCCCGCTGCATAACCTGACCAAGAAAATAGTCAAGAACCCTGACCCCAGCATGGAATATCTGGAGCAGCTGGAGCATGCCTTCAACGAATCCATGGAGGAAAGCCAGCAGCTGCAGGACAAGATCACCCGGTACAAATCCTCCATGCAGAAGTCCATACTGGATTCCATCGTCAACAATAACCGAGGAGCCAAACCGGAGGACTTTTGCAGCATCGATTCACTTTTTACTGCGGAGCTGGATAAGCATATTTTTGTGCTCTATATGAAAGCCTTAAAACCGCCGTTTCCCGCCCAGGATATCGGACAGTATTTTTCACAGTCTCTTCCCAAGGATGATTCCTGCATTGTCTTGGAATCCGGCAGCGGCAGCGCCACATTTCTTCTGAGCTATTCGGGAATGGAGCAGAATAAGGAGGAGGTCATCCACATGCTGATCAGCAGTATCTGTGAGGAAAAAGGATATCTGGCGGCATTGAGCAACTCCTCTTCCTCTCCCCTTGACATACCGTTTTTATATGAAAATGCAATGCAGGCCAGCTGCTGCTGGGACCGTCAGCCTGTGGTCTCCTATCAGACGGTCGCCCCGGCTCTGCCCAGGAAGGCTTCCGTATCCTATCCCTACCGGAAGCTGGACGATCTGGCGCGGTCCTTTCAGTATTATGATTTCTGCGGAGCGAGACAAATCGTCAGGGAACTTTTTTACCAGATCGAATCCCCTTTCCTCACAGGAAATTCACTGCCCAATTTCTTCAGCCACTGCTTGCTTATAGATATGCTCACGGTCATCATCAATTCCATGACCCAGGCCAATATCAAGTTTAAGACTTACAGCTCCCTCTATTTTGAAACGCTGTATTTCTGCCGCAGTTTTCCTTATGAAGATAAGAAACGGGAAATAAGTGAAAACGTTGAAAAACTTCTGCTGCTGTTCGAAGAGGAATATGAGAATAAAAGCATTAATTCAGCCCGCATCCAGCATCTGGTAAAACAGCATTATACTTCGCCCGATTTCTCCATCTCCTATCTGGCGGACTTATCCCATGTCAGCATCGCCTACATGAGCTATCTGTTCAAGAAAGAGATCGGAGAGAATTTCCTGGATTATGTCTGGACCATGCGCCTGGAAAAAGCCAAGGAGCTCCTGCTCACCACCGACATTTTAATCGATGATATCAGCACCGCTATAGGATATCTAAATCCTTCAAGCTTTCGCCGGAAATTCAAACAGTCCGTAGGGCTGACGCCCTCTCAGTACCGCAGCAGAGGCACCTCAGGCTGAGAAACACGCATCGGCCGAAACAATAAAAAGCAGGAAATTATCCTTTAGATTAAGATAATTTCCTGCTTATTCATATCATCTTCTGCCCTGATACCTGGATTCAGTCCTCATAGACCGTAGTTATGATCTCTCCCCCTGCGCAGTCAAAGGTAACGGCGTCTGAGTACGCATAGTTGTCCATTGCATCCCGCATTTCAAACACCATGGAATAGCTGCCGTCAGGCAGAGGCATCTCTCCGAAGGCGGTGTCGGCCGTCACGGTAATGGTGGCCGCAGTATAGGGTTCAAAGTCATCGTCGCCGGAAGCGCTGGCCAGATACCACAGAGTGGTGATCTCATCGCCTTCCTGGAGCAAGCGCAGATCCTTATCCGACATGCCGCTTTCATCCATGCCCTGACGCGCTCCCAGGACACTCCACTGTTCGGTGCCAAAGTCATAGGCTGTCTGGAGATTATACTCCTCTCCGTTCAGGAGAACAGGTACGGAGTACAGGTTGTAACCGTCCCCCTCAAAAGACAGCTCCATATAGACGAGATTCCCGTCAATCCCACCCCAGACACCCCGGAAATTGTCGTAAAACACTCCGTTCTCCCAGTCGGCAGTCATATCGTTATCCGTTCCCAAAAGCATCATGGCATCGCTCTCTTCATTCACATAATTGAGGGAAAAACCGATGCCTGCCAGGATATCCGCAGCCTCCGGCCCCAGGGTGAGGATAGAGGTTCCCTCATCGTTCAGATCCAGCGCAGCGCCGTCCCAACCCATGGCGGCCAGGTTCTTCACCTCCGGCAGCTCGTCAAAGTCCATGCTCCGGATATACTCCATGCCGGCACCATCCAGTTCACCGGTGAGCTCATAGGCATAGATCCGCAGTGGCGAATCCTCCGCCGGACTCCAGGTCACTGCCGCAGAGATACCAGTAAACCGCCCAGCTTCCGGGCTCGGCCGCCCCGCTGCCTGCCGGCGCAGCTGCATCCGCAGTATCGGGTACGGATGCGGCCACATCCGATCCGCCAGACCCCGATGATCCGGACTGTGCCGCTTCGTCACCGCAGGCAGCCAGAGAAAAGACCATGACAATGGCTAACAGCAGTACAGAAAGTTTCTTCTTCATTCCGTTCTCCTCCTTATCATGTCACCAGCCGAAGGCTGATGACCTACGCACACTTCGGTGTGCTTCCTTTTAAATCCCAAGCAGCTGGTGCTTCTTGGCAGTGAATTCCTCCTCCGTAATGATGCCTGCGTCAAAAAGCTCCTTAAATTTGCGGATCTCGCCGGCGGCATCTCTCACGGACAGATCCCCCGCATTCTTAGAGCCGGTTGAATCGGCTCCTTTTCCGATGTGCTGTTCCGGCGACTCCGGACTAAGAAGCGTCATAAGGCCGCGGGCAAGCTCGTACAGCTCATCGGTCATCTCCCGGTAGTCGTTCAGATAGTCCTCAGTGCTGGGATAACTCGAATTAAACGACGGCGCATCCCACTCCATCCGGCAGTCTGTCCAATACGGGTGCTCCATGGTGATTTCCATATACAGGCTGTGGATCGGGCCGGAAGCCTCAAACCGGGGCTCCGGTATATACGACCGCGAAGGCGGCGGATTGTCCCGATCCCGGTCCTGATTGCGGTCCCGGTTCTGCTGTTCCATCATGCGGGTCATACGCTCCATCCGCTCATATTCCCGCCGATCCCGCATGAAGCGGTCGATATCCGCCTGCATGGAACTCACTCGCCAAGGAACATCGCTTTCATAACAGCGCAGAGCCTCTTTGCTGCCCTCAAAAAGGGGGCTGCGGTCCTCCACTATTCGGAAACTCCTAAGACAGGACGCTTCAAATACCAGTCCGTCCTTCCTTTTATTCAGACGGAACAGGCCGTGCACGCTGTCCAACGAAATATCTTTATCCAGAAAGGGGTAATCATACCGCTGTGTCTCTGTAAACCGGTCCCTAAGGGAACTGCTCCCGCAGGATATATGTACCGAGCGCCGTTTCCACACAGATGCCCGCAGGAACCGCCAGGGGATTTGCCATATCCTCCAGAACCAGCATCTCTCCCGCCTTCAGAGGGGCTTCGGCCAGTCTCGCTTTCATTTTACCATACCGTACGGTAAAATGGGGCTGCAATCCTGCCGTTCACTCTGTAATCCAGGGGCTTTAGTCCTCGTATAAGCTTTATTTAACGCTGCTTACTATAGCATCAATATTTTCTTCAAGTGAGGTATCCGCTCCGGTGGTATATGTAAGGCTCACGGTCTGCGTGGTTCCGTCCTCATGGAAGAGTACCCAGGTATTCACGGTTAAGTCCACACCGTTGGAGTTTGTCAGCTCACAGTTTGCAAATACGGCGGGGATGCCGTTACAGTCGGCAGCATTGTCAAACGTGATAAACTTCACATCCGTCTCTCCGAATATCTGCTGCCTGTAGCTGTCCTGATCCAGATCCGCAGGGCCGAATCCGCCCGAATCCACCGGAATTCCGACAATTATGGTAGCCGATGTATCTTCGTTTGTGGCGAGCATGCCGCTCCCCTGATCCGTAAATTCGCCGAAATCGCTGGGCACATCGATGGACACGCCATTGACGCTTTTAGTGGAAAGTGTGACAGGATCGCCTCCGCAGGCTGTAAGGCTTAATGTCATCATGACCGCAAGGGCAAGTGCTACTAATTTTTTCATGTTTTTTCTCCTTTTTTTAATTTAAGTTGTATATCGTACTGCTTTCTACTGAATACAGAATAAACCGTCCATTCCGAAAAATGGACGGCTGTGCATGAATCGAACGAAAATTGTCTTGAATCGTCAGTAGGGATTCGATCACAGGGACAGCCGCAGAACGAACCGGCCATCCTGCGAAGAAAATGAATAGATACCGCCGTACCTCCCCACAACGGCGCATATGCTGCGGACTCCCACTCCGTGACCCGGCCGGTCCGTGACGGGAAGCCCGTTTTTAAAGGTGATGTCCGCCCGGCAGGGGTTGGTGATCTGTAAAAAGAGCTTGTGCCCCTTTTCGTAGGCGTCTACCTCAATAATACGCTCACCGGTCCGGGACTGACAGGCATTGAGCGCATTTTCCAGAGCATTCGAGAGAAGGACGCACAGATCGCTGTCCGAAACCGTGAGAAAGGGCGGCAGGCCTGCCCTGACTTTGATACCGATCCCATTCTTGGCACACCGGCCGGCAAAAGCGGAAAAAATCAGGTTGGCCGACTCGTTCTCGCAATAATCCTGAACCTTCTGTGCCTCGATCTCCGCGCAGATGCCGTGAATATACTCCTGTGCGCGGGAAAGCCGGCCGCTGTCTATGCAGGCGGAGAGATACTGCAGGTGGTGGCGCAGATCGTGGCGGTATGTGCTGGCCTGTTTCTGGGATTCCCGCAAGGCGGAAATCTCCCGCAGAGTCTGGGACACCTGAATGTTCAGACTGTTTTGCACCTGCTCCATCAGGAGGCGCTCCCGTTCCTGTGCCGATGCCTTCAGCAAAAATACCAGATAGGCCGCGCAGCAGACGAAGGGCATAAATTCCAGCACCGCAGGGATTCCACGGTAGAGCAGATCGGTGTATACGGTCACCAGATAATCAAACACATAATAGATGGCTAGAATCAGGCCGATCCGCCATTGAACACCGGGCGGGCGGTCTTCAAAAGAACGGACCGTGGGCGCCACAAATCGCAGCAGAAACAAAAGCAGCGGCAGGGTGACTGCCAGCGCCGCCTCCTGGGTCAGACCGCTCCCGCCAAGGATCACCGCACATAAAAGTCCAAGCCAGTACCGCAGCTGACAGCAGAGATACGCCATCAACACAGATATGACCGACCACAGCCGCCTGCGGGTCAGCGCGCATAAAAGCAGCCAGCCGAGGATTCTGTAAATATAACCCTGGGCCGCCAGCAGTACGGCCAGCCCGGCGGCAACACTTAGGCGCCCGCGCCGTGAACTTAATGTATTGCAGAAAGCGGCGGACAGCACTCCGCCGAAGATGCCGACAGACAGGTTGTTCAAAAGCATAACAATACCGCTCATATCGTCACCTGCCGTTCCTGAAATGCGTGCTCCAGAAACGCATTCTTAAGCTCCGCATATTTTCCCCTCGGAATTGGAATCTCCGTCAGACAGAAAAGCGTAATGGCACGGTAGGAAATATTCTGTATGTAATCCATATTGACCAGGTAGGAACGGTGCGGCCGCAGGAACCCGCCCCGCGGGAGAAGCTGTCCGCTAAGGTCATCCAGACGGCCGCTGCTCTCCAGCACTTTTCCTCTGCTTAAATGCAGCAGAAGGATGCGGCCGATCACCTCACAGTACTCCAGTTGGGCAAGGCTCACCCGGGTGATACCGCTCTTACACTTTAATATCAGGCTGTCGCCCTCGTCTCTGGCGCAGCCGGCCAGAACAGAATCCAGCAGCCGGTCGAAGCTGTCTTCCCAGATCGGCTTGAGCTGATAGAAATAGGCCCCCACCGCATAGGACTGCACCGCAAATTCAGCGGAGGAGGTGAGAAAGATGATTTTCACATTGTTGTCCCATGTGCGTATCTCCCGGGCCGCTTCGATACCGTTTTCACCCGGCATGAGCACATCCAGCAAAAGGATATCGTAGCGCGTTCCCCGCTCCATTGCAGCCAGCAGCTCGAGAGGACTGATATAGACTGTATATTCAATTTTCTGATTGTGCGACACACGGTACCGGTCCGTCAGCACACTCAGCTCATTCAGGACCGACAGATCGTCATCACAGAAAGCAATTTTTATCATTCTGTATTCTCCCAGCACCCGGCATCTGTCTGCCGGCGGTTTTCCCTAATTGTAACAAAACGGACCGCAAAAAAGGTGTTTTTGAAGAAATCTTCAAAAACACCTTTTCCTTTACGGCAAAGCGTATAATCTGTGGTAGTATATAATTATTCACTGCCGGGAGGAGAGGACATGTACCGTATTCTTATGATAGACGATGAGCCGTGGCTGATGCTTGCCCGCAAGTCTTTTTTAGAGGAGAAAGGCTGCCGGGTGGAAACCGCCCGGACACCGGGAGATGCTGTGGGCCGCCTGATGCTTAACTCCTACGATCTGATTTTACTGGACGTGAAAATGCCGGAGATCAGCGGCTTTGACCTCTGCGCGGAGATCAAAAAACTGACCGAAGCCCCTGTGGTATTCCTAAGCAGTCTGGCCGAAAAGGCCGACCAGATTCGGGGATTTGCGGCCGGCGGAGCGGACTATATACAGAAGGACTGCCCCCATGAGCTCTTCTGGGCAAAACTGCAGGCCCGGCTGACTGCAGACCGGGGAATACAGGCCCTCCGGGTCTTCCCGCCGCTGTCTCTGGATTTTCAGCGCCAGCGGGCCTTTATAGCCGGGACTGACCTAGCCCTGACCCAGAGCGAGTTTTCCCTGCTCTCTCTTCTCTCCTCCCGTCCCAAGGATGTATGGACGGTGGAAGAGCTGTACCGGGCCCTGTGGTGGCAGAACGGACCGGTGGATGCACAGATCGTTCAGGGCCACCTCTCCCGCATGCGCCGGAAAATAGAAAAAGCCTTCCCCCGCCACGAGTTTATCGAAACCGTGTGGGGAAAAGGCTACCGTTTTGTTCCCATGGAGGATACTAAGAATGATCAATAAAAGCCGAACGCATGAGAACGGCAAAAGAAGCATCTTGCGGGCATACCTGCCGGCTGTTATGTGCGCGGCGACGCTGTCTGTGTTCTTTGTCTTTCTCTTTGCTGCCGATAACAAATACCGCACCGCTCCTCCCTACGGAAGCCATGGGGTCGTATCGCTGACAAAAGCGGATATCACCCGGCACACACCCCTCTTTCTGATCGACGGCTGGCTGCTGACCGACGGACGGTCAGACCGGCTCCCAACCTATATCGGACAGTTCGGAAATTTACAGAGGGGGGACCGGACAGCCTCTCCCCACGGTACAGTTGAATATGAAATCGTCCTGCCTATGACGGCAGCCCGGTGGAGGCGGTGCTGTATTTTCCTGTGCTCTTTTCCACCCACAGCATCCGGCTGGATGGCACTGTGCTGGATCAGGGCGAAGGCGGCGCGGGAGTTTCCTTCACCCTGACGCCCGGCGATCATCTGCTGACGGTAGAAACCGCCTCAGACCGCGGCTATTACAGCGGCATGTACCACCCTCCCGCCCTGGGCACAGCGGAAACGGTATCACGCATGGTGCTCGTCCAATGCACGGCCTATGCGCTGGCCTTTTTTGCCCCGCTGACCCTAGCCCTCTTTACGCTGACGCTGTGGCGGACGGCGAAAGACAAAGCCGCATTTTGGTTCGGACTGCTGTGCTGCTGTTATTCGCTCTACATATCCTATTATTTTGTGAGGCTGTTCTGTGCGGGCGCAGAGTCCTTCTGGTATCTGATCCAGAGCGCGGCCCCCTATGGCCTGTGCTTCTGCATCCTGCGGCTGACCGCTCTGTTTTCCGGTGAAGGGAATTTAAAAGCCCCGGACAGCGCGGACGGATCAGCGGGCAGATCGGCTGCACGGCGCATTAACCGACCTCTTCTATCTCTTTACCTTCTGTGCCGCTGCCGCGCTGACACTTCGGGGGCGGAAAACAGAGGGCTGGGAACGGCGCTTTTCATGTCTTGGCTGTATCGTCTTCGGCATAGGACTGCTGTGCTCCCTGCTCACATCCACGCTGTTTAGCGGTGTGTTCCATGCCGGCAATCTCTTCGAACCCATCCGGTTTTTCTGGCAGTTCGAATGGTGCGGCCTGCTGCTGGTGGCTGTCTTCGGAGCCACAATGGCAGCCCGTAACCGGCGTATACTGGCGGAAAATTCGGCTTTCCAGACCCATCTGGAAGATCTGGTGCAGCAGCGCACCGCGGAACTGACCAATCTGATGCAGGAGAGGAAGGCATTTTTTGCTGATATGGCCCACGACCTGAAAGCTCCGGTTTTTGCCACCGGTTCTTTCATCCAGGCTATCCGGGCGCATAACACCGGGATAGACAGCGAACTTTCCACCTACATCGATCTGGTGGAACAGACCCAGCAGGAGATGGCGCGCCGCGTATACGGGCTCAATGAATTCAATAAAATCGACGCTCTCACCGAAGCCTATGAGCCGGTGTCCGTCCGAAATCTGCTGGAAGAGACCCATGAACTCCATCACATGGCGGCGGAGGTGCAGTCGGTGTATCTGACCGTAGAGCCGTTAGAGGGCGACGGTCTCATCTACGCACAGCCCAAAAAACTGGAGACCGTGCTGGAAAATCTGATTTTTAACGCGCTGAAAGCAACTCCGCCCAACGGGCGGATCACCCTTTCCGCTCAGCTTGACGGCAAATACTGCCATCTGTCTCTGGCCGACACGGGATGCGGCATCCCGCCCGGAGAGTTAGCCCATATCTTTGACCGTTTTTTTGTCGGCCGCCAAAATGCCGGCACGGGCAGCGGACTGGGGCTCTATATCGTAAAGTGCATTGTAAACGGACTTAAGGGCGAGATACACGTTTCCTCCGAGCCCGGACACGGCACGGTATTTTTCATCGATCTGCCTTTAATGGAGCGGCCGTAACCTCCGGTCTTACTTGGTCATGGAAAACTCCAATAAAAACCTGCCGCTCTCCGATTCATCCCGGATCATGACATACGACGTCATTATATATCCCTCATATGCCACATGCCGGCGCATCTTTATCCCGGCCCTGCTGTATTCCAGATCCCCAAAAGGATCTTCGGCGATCTCATCCGCAATGGCCTTACGGCCTCCGAACAGCAGGCCGGCATCCCTCTGTGCTCCCGCAAAAGAGAGCACTGCCAGCGTCAGCTCATTGCCGAAAGAACCGATCCAGTCCTCACTGTCCGTCACTTCAACCGTCATACGGATTTCATTGATATACCCGTCCTTCAGCGTATATTCAAAATCCGGAGTTTCCACACCCCCCAGGTTTATAATAAAAGTCCCATCTGTCTTATTCGCAGCCCACAGGCCGTCCCGGTCCAGGTACTGTCCGCTGTCGATGCCATAGTACTCCGCCAGGAAATTATAATTTTCGGCAAACTGCGCCACGGTCATATCTCCCCTGTTCGGCGGAACCTCTGCAAAGGCCGTTACCATCACCGACGCCCCAATGAGCAGGGTATACGCAAGCGCATACAGCCATCCCCTGAAGCTCCCGAAATCCTTAACGCTATAGACAACTCCTTCATCCCAGGGCATATCCACATTTTCTCCGCAGCGCTTATAACTTTTCCACAATTTCACCAGTCTGTACACCGGAATATACAGTCCCAGCCCCTGAACAATTACGTTCCATGTGCGGTTCAGTCCCTTATTATATGTAAGGCGCCTTCCGTCCTCATCCTCCAGACGCAGGCCGAAGATGCACTTTCCCGGGGTCGTGCCAAACCAATGCAGAAACAGCGGTTCCAACAGAAGCATCAGAGCCATGCTAAACCACATCTCCAGGCAGACGGCAAACAGATTTTCCTGCATGCGCGCTATATTCACATGAAATACCAGCGCCAGCACAGCGGTCAGGATCAGGCTGCACAAGGAATAGTCCAGGCTTCTGGCAAGAAATCTGCGCCAGGGACAGCACGCCTTCGGCACCGAATCCTCTTCTGCCTTCACATACGGTTCCGGTTTGCCGGCATCCTGATCTCCTATGCCATTTAAATATCTGGCAGCATCCAAAGTGGCATAGGTCACCCGGTCTTCCCGCATAGCTCTGCAGATCTGCCGGGCACGGTCTGCGTCCTTCATCACCTGCTCCAGCTCCCGCAGTTTCACCGACAGCGTATCCGGCAGATCCGCCTTTCCCGACTGCAGATCGCGGATCTCCTCCAGTGATATGTTCAGGCTCCGCAATAGCTTTATGCGCATCAGCGTACCCAGATCTTCCTGCGAATAGTCACGATATCCATTCGATGTACGTTTCGGGCACAGCAGCCCCTCCTGCTCGTAATACCGGATATTCGCCCTGGCCATTCCCGACAGCGTTTCCATTTCCTTGATTGTCATAAAGCTTTCCTCCTTTGTGTCGCAGGTCTGATACTCTGATTATAAGGTATCAAGCAGCTTTACTGTCAAGGAGTTTTTATGGATTTAAGATACCATGATCTTACCATAAGAACAAGCCGTCGCCTTTTAATTTAAATATGGCCTCAATAAAATAGTAGTCACCGTAAATCAGATTGAATTCGTGACGCTGGTCATGATATGCAGAACTGCATTTCTGCAGGATACAGTCGCATTCCTTCCCCCAGCAGCACCGTTCTTTTTCCAGAGCTTTTAACATTTTTAGAGCGGCATTTTGATAGAGAGCCTGCTCATATTCGCCGCCGTACGCTGCAATTTCTATTAATCCACAGGCCGCAATAGCTGCAGCGGTGGAGTCTTCCCAGTAAGGTGTGGCCGGCTGACGAAAATCCACCGGTATCAGTCCGTTATCCGGAATATTGGCCATAAAATAATGTGCAACACGTTTGGCCGTATCCAGATAGTCCTGCTTGCCTGTATGTATGTAGCTTAAAACAAAACCATATAGCGCCCACGCCTGCCCCCGTGTCCAGGAAGAGCCATTCTCATACCCCTGTCCGCCATAGGTCCGGACTTTTTCGCCGGTCTCCGGATCAAATTCTACTATGTGGTTGGAGGAGCCATCCGGGCGGATAAAGTTTGCCATTGCTGTATCCGCATGCATCATCGCAATTTGACGGAAGCGGGGATCTTTTGTTTCTTCGCTGGCCCAGTACAGCAGATTTAAATTCATCATGCAGTCTATTATAGCCCAGCCGATCACTTCCTCATTATGCATCTTATTCCATGCTCGAATAAACCGGCCGGCCGGATTAAAACGTCCGGCCAGCAGATTGGCAGCGTGAAGGCCTCTGCGCCGTGCGTCTGCATTTCCGGTTTCACGGTAGTCCGCAACAGCAGTAGGAAGCCACATAAATCCCAGATCATGATGCAGGCCATAGAACTGCTCAAAACAGGTGTCTAAAAGCTCTTCCGAATACCGGGCGATGTCCACATATTTTTTATTGCCTGTCTCGTGGTACATCTGCCACATAATCCCGCCCCAGAAACCGTTGGTCCAGCAGGCGAGACCGGCATCAAGATTATCGGATAGACCAAGGGCAGACCGGTCATCATGTTCACCATTCACGGTGGTAGACGGTATTTTATTTTTGGACTTATCGCTGACCCAATCCATTTTTTTGATAATCTTTTCAACAGTTTCATGTACCCACTGCATATCCTGTTCGTTTAGCATACAAATCCTCCTAAAGTTACAATATAGTATTAGCCATATCATACCGCATTGATATTTCCGACACAATGATTTAGAATGTAATTAAATGATCAATTCTGCTTTTATATATTAAAACCGGATGGAAATCAGAGCCGCCCGCTCCGGATTTATTTTTAGAAACAGTGAAACAGGAGGATCCCTATGCATGCAGACAGCGAAACAGTAATACGTAAAATAGAATATGAGGATCTTGATGCCGCCTTTCAGCTGATAAAAAATGTCTTTCAGGAATTTGTAGCCCCGGATTATCCGCAGGAAGGGATCGAGAGCTTTTATAATTATTTTACTCCGGAAAGCAGCTACAGGAGGAAGCTTGCCTCGGGAAAGGAAACCATGTACGGCGCTTATGCCGGCGATACGCTGGCAGGCGTGTTGTCCCTTTCGGCAGGCGGAACCGTCTCATGCGTGTTTGTGGATGGGAAATATCACCGTCAGGGTATTGGAAGCGGACTGTTTTGCACCGTAATCCGGGAGCTTAAGGCCCGCGGCGAATCAGAACTTCATCTGAGCGCTTCCCCCTATGCAGTCCCGTTTTATCACGCCCTCGGCTTTAGGGATACAGGAGAGCAAAGCTCCTATAAGGGAATCGTATATACTCCGATGAAACTGACATTTTAAGCCAAAGCTGCTCCGGCATAAAGATGGCCGATGTAAGGTCAGACTATCCGCAGGTATAACTATGAGCAGCTGAAATTAATGGGGCTGTGCTCACACAGCCCCATCAATTTGCCTGCATATTCTGTTTACGGCGCCGTGCTCCTCTTCGGCACAAAAAAGTCATCTCTAAACGCGCCTTCCAGTTTAAGAAGTTCAATCTTTTTATCTATTCCTCCGGCATATCCGGTCAGGCTGCCGCCTGCGCCCACCACCCGGTGGCAGGGGACAATGATGGAGATTTCATTATGGCCGACCGCGCCGCCGACCGCCTGCGCGGACATATGAGGCACTGCTCTTTTCGCCGCAAGCCTTCCGGCAATCTCTCCGTAGGATACGGTTTTTCCGTAAGGGATGGCACACAGAATCTCCCACACCTCATTCTGAAATTCCGTCCCGGTGAAATGAAGGGGCAGCTTATAATCCGGCTCTTTTCCCAAGAAATACATATCGAGCCATTCCTTAGCCTGATCGAATATGGGCAGAGCCCTTTCCTCATGCTCCTTATCCAAATTGCGGGCGAAATATTTCTGTCCCTCAAACCAGAGTCCGGTCAGGCCGATTTCATCGGCGGCCAGAAGAATCCCGCCTAACGGTGACCGATATGCAGCTGTATACTGCATTACATCCTCTCCTTCCACGCGCAGTCCGCATCGGCAGACGCTGCGACTCCTTTGATTCCGAGCATCAGAAGCCAGCGCTGGTCAAACCATATTGTCCCGTCTTTTCGGTATGGCCTGAACCCGGTCTTCGTCCCGCCGGCCAGATCCTCTTCCATCATGGAGATAATTTCCTGCCGTATATCCCCGGGCGTTTTGGTAAGTTCCATCCATGCGGACAGTTCTACCGGAATGCCCGTTCCCTCCGCTTTTACCAACTTACAGCCGTGTCTTTGAAACAGCGCCAAAAACTCACTGCGGCTGGCATTTCTGACATGGGAAGGGTCCCGCATCGCTTCAATCCTGTCCTCAGTATCTCTTAAGTCCTCTTCGGCCGCTTCCATATCGATGAGTACGAGCTTCCCACCCGGTTTCAATACTCTGTTCATCTCCGCAAATGGCGCGCTGATCTCTGAAAAATGGTGAAATGAAAGCCGTGACAATGTGATATCATAGGTCTCGTCCGGGTAGGGAATCGCTTCCGCATAGCCCTGCACAAACTGCATATTTGTAAGCCTCTCCTTTTCCGCCCTGTCCCTGCCGATCTTAAGCATAGCAGGAGTGGCGTCGAGGCAGACGACAGAGTTTACAAGGGGAGCCAGGTTTCTCCCACAGATACAGGTGCCGGCGGCCACCTCAAGCACTCTGTCCGTTTTTGCCGCGCCGATTTCTCTGACGATATAATCAAGATATTCCTGTTTTGAAAAATTCATCTGTTTCGATTCAAAGCCTTCTGCCTGCACAGAAAAGGACTCCTGTACAGCTTTAATGTTTTCCATTGTATTTAAACCGCCTCCAAGTACCAGTGTGCTGCCATATTTACACCCAGCCTAACAGTGTTGAGTATAATCCGGCCGCAGATCAGATTTTCCTGCTTTATTCTTGTTTCTTATTGTATCAAAAACTTGAGGAAATGCCAATACTGTGCGATTTATCTGCGGTGAATTCTGCGGTAAAATAGTAACAGTTCAGACATCCGATGTGAAAATAACTCTTTGTAAACCCACCGCATTTGTGATAGGATAAACCCGCTTCCCCACACGCGCCATACCGCGCCGGTCTCCCTCTCTGTTGACTACTTGGGCGACCCGGCCATCGGGCATCAGGAGACCAAAAAGGCGGAACTGATCCTGACAAGCGGCACCGATGCCGCCTACCGCCTGTCCCTTTCCTGTCCGGAAGGCTGGACGGCGGATATGCCTGCCAGCGCCGCAGTCCCCGCAGGAAGCACGGTGCGCATACCGGTCATCCTGACAACGGACGGCGCCGGCAGCGTCCTGTATGAAAGAAATATACTGACATTTACGGCCGAAAATGAAGACGGCCGTCACACTTTGGATTTCGGTATTGCCGGAGCCGCCGTATGGAAGGTATACGGTCCGTTCTGGAACAACTGCCGTGAAATTCCGGAGATGCCCAGCTGGGAGAGTTATTTCCCGTATTTCAGCGATATGGACCAGGTGCGCCAGTACCATCTCAACACCTTCGCGGATATCGACCGGGAATACATACGGGAGGACGATTTTTCCGCCATAGAGGATCAGATGAGCGATACCTGCTCCATGCTTCCGAAGACGGTGGATATCAAGACGGACCGTTTTCATATATCCGATTTCATAAAATTCAAAGGTTCCTGCGCCGTATATATGATCCGTGAGCTGATCTGCAAAGAGGATATGACGGTCTCCATGATCATCGGACATACCGCTCCTTACAAGCTCTGGATCAACGGAAAACTCATCGATACCGCCCGGGACTGTGACTGGTGGACGGCGGAAAACCATCATCTGGACGGCGTCGAATTAAAGAAAGGCGTCAATCAGGTGGTGTTAAAGGCGGCGAGAATCGGCGATAACGGTTCTTTCAGCCTGGTATTTAACCATGGCACCATGACCGAGCATTACTGTGACTTTGGCTCCGGGATTTAGCCTTAAACTTAAAACGGCTGCTGTCAGGCATCACTTCGCTGACAGCAGCTATTTTTGCGTCCCGGAAAATACCGGAGCGTGTTACGCAGTCTCCGATCCGCGCACTCATTATATGTAAATCATAGATTCTTCCTGCAGTCTAACTTCCCGCGCAGCCACAGATAATACGGCACCTCATAGGCCAGCATCACAATCCATCCGATCAGGCAACTGTACGCAATGCCTTCCAGCCCCATCCTGGGCACCAGGATATACGCGCTGGTCACTCTGCCCACGATCTGGAGAAATGTGGCCATCAGGCAGACGTTCATCCTGCCCCATCCCCTTATGTAACCCTGCAGGCCGTTAGTCATGGCCGGCAGCAGATAAAAAAACGCCATGGTCCTCAGATAATTGCTTCCAAGGCCCACCACCGCATTTTCCGCATCCGATACAAACAGATGCATCACCGGAGTAGAAACCAGATAGATCAGGGTGCCGATGAACAGCCAGTACACAGCCTCCATCAACATGCCAGTTTTTAGGGACTTCTCCACCCGCTCCTGATTCCCCGCGCCCCGGTTCTGCGCTGCAAACGTGGTCATGGCGGACCCGATGCTCTGCTCCGGTTGAAAGACGAAGTCATCCACCCTCGTCACCGCATTAAACGCGGCGATGGTATCCACACCCAGAGGGTTTACACAGGACTGCACCAGCACCTTGCCCACGTTTAATGTGATCTTCTGCATGCCCGTGGACCAGCTGTAATGTATGGTATCCTTCAGCAGCGCGCGGTCCACCGTCATCTCTCCCCGTGGAATGGAAAGCAGCGGAACGAACCGGCGGATATAGATCATGCAGAGTACGGACGAAATCCCCTGGGATATGACGGTCGCCAGAGCCGCGCCGTAAACTCCCGCCTTAAGTCCCACTACAAAGACCAGATCCAGCGCCACGTTCAGCACCGAAGAGAAGATCAGAAAATATATAGGCGTCCGGGCATCGCCGATACTCCGCAGAGTCGCCGCATAAATATTATAGAGGAATGTAAAAACAAGCCCGGCACAGACGATACGCAGATATCCGGCCGTGATATCCATGATCTCGTCCGGTGTCCGTATCAGCTGCAGGACCGGCCGGACAAATATACAGGTGGCCAATGCTATGCACAGGGCAAAGACGATTCCCACGATCATCGCCGTGGACACTTCCCTGCGAAACTTCCTGTGATCCCCCGCGCCGAAATACTCGCTCATTAAAACCGAGGTTCCGTTGCAGATGCCCACAATGAAAAAGATAATGACATTCATAAGCGGCGCCGAGATACCGATGGCGGCCTGAGCCTGATTTCCCACGAACTTCCCCACAATGATGGAATCCACGGCGTTATAGGTCAACTGAAAGATGTTGCCCAGAATCAGAGGTACCGCAAACCGGACGAGGTGGGCCCGGATCCCCCCCTTTGTCATATCACTTTTCATAGCAATGAATCCTTTCCCGATTTATTGTAAGCGCTTACACATGTATATGATAGCATATCCGACTCAGAAAAGGAAGTTGAATATCGCAAAATACCGGCAGCCGCACTTTAAAAGCTCTTGCTATTCCCGCATATTCTGAATACAATACACTTAACAGTGCAGGCATCCAAATCAGAATCACCTGCCAAATAAATCAAAGCAAAGGAGCTATTTAAATGAACCAGACAAAACCGGTGCGGGTAGCAATCGCAGGCCTTGGCAGCAGAGGCCTGGACACCTATGCTGCATATGCTAAAATTTTTCCGGATAAGATGCGGATTACCGCGGTTGCGGAACCGAGACAAGAGCGTCTGCTGGCTGCAGCTGCTGCATACGATGTGCCGTCCGATCTGTGCTTTGCGACGGCGGAAGAAATGCTGGAATGTGAAAAACTTGCAGATGTGATGTTCATCTGCACCCAGGACCGCCAGCATTACGCACAGGCTGCGGCGGCCATTAAAAAGGGGTATCATCTGCTGCTGGAAAAGCCGGTCTCCCCGGATAACAGTGAATGTGCAGAGATCGCCAGGCTGGCCAAGGAATACAAGCGCCTTGTGACAGTCTGCCATGTGCTGCGCTATACGCCCTTCTACCGGGAACTCAAGCGCCTGCTGGATGCGGGCACTATAGGTGAAGTCGTGACGGTCCAGGCCATTGAAAATGTACAGTACTGGCATCAGGCCCATAGCTTTGTGCGGGGGAACTGGGCCAGGGAAGAGGAAACCAGCCCCATGATCCTGCAGAAATGCTGCCACGATATGGATATCCTGCTGTGGCTCACCGGCAAGAGAAGCCGCTACGTGTCCTCATATGGAAGCCTCTTTCATTTCCGGCCTGAAAACGCGCCTCACAATGCGGCCTTGCGCTGCCTTGACTGCGTGGCAGGGGATACATGCCCTTATAATGCGGTTAAAATCTATCTGACCAATGAACGCACCGGCGTTCTGCACGGTAAAACCGACTGGCCCGCCAATGTGCTGGCCTTACGCCCGGATGAGGACAGTATCCGCCGGGCCCTGCGGGAGGGCCCTTACGGAATCTGTGTCTATAAAGCCGGCAACGATGTGGTGGACCATCAGGTGGTCAATATAGAGCTGGAAGACGGTTCCACGGTCAACTTCACCATGAGCGCCTTTACCAGCAGGGGCGGCCGCACGCTGAAGATCATGGGCACCATGGGTGATATACAGGCGGATATGGAAACCAACCTGATCGATGTGGGCGTGTTTGGAAAGGAGCATGAGATCATCGATGTAAATAAACTGGCCGACGATTTCAGCGGGCACGGCGGCGGCGATATCCGCATGGTGGAAGAGCTGCTGGATCAGGTAGCAAGCGGCGCCGAGCCCGGTACCGGCCTCACCTCCATCGACCGTTCCGTGGAAAGCCATTATCTGGCCATGGCCGCGGAATACTCACGGCTGCACCACGGGCAGAGCGTCTCAATGGAGGAGTGGCGGCAGAGGCTCATGTCATGAACAAGTTTAGCAAATTTCCACTAAAGCCACTGAATTATTTTGCATAATTAAGTGCAGGGATTCTTTAAAACTGCAGGATTCTGCGGTCAGAGTCCCCGTATCAGTGATGTCACAAATCTGTTTTGCTGTGGGCTGATTGGGTGCGCCGAGGCGTTCATAAGCTCTGTATGCATTTGCATGCTCACGGTCGATACGCCACAGCTTCGCCTCTCGGAGAGAGGAAATTCCTGTGAACTGTATATCCAGAGGCAGATCCGGCAGTTCTTCGCTAAAGTCTGCTGACGAATAGGATAACAGCACGGTGATTCGGCCGTCTTCCGATATTGCGGGCAGCACTGAGAGATTATCGTTTTCTGCAGCCGTATATGCGAGCTTCTGTGATCCAAGTTTTGCCGCAAGAACATATGCATTGTAAATCGGTTTAGGGTAAAAGTTCAAAGTAAAAAAGCCACGGAAACCTGAGAAGTCTGTTTTCATTTCATGCTGTCCGGACAGACAGATCATCAGCTTATCAATAGGGAGCTGCAGTTTTTCGTAAAGAGTAATCATTTTTATAAAATAAGCTGAATAGACCTCGTTTTCACGGAAAATAAGTTCAGGGCATTCCTCCATATTAAAGAAACCGCAGGAACTGGCTCCCCATTCGTCAATGATAAGCGGACAGTCCCCAAATCCGTACTGTCTTGCCAGAGAGCTGCATTTCATGATTCTGTCTACCGAATTAGCCGCATTGATTGGCAGTTCTTTGCTGTTTATCATGGACGGACTCGTACCATAGGTATGGAAACAGATAAAATTCAACTGTCTTTTGTTATCGCGGATATGCCTTAGGAAATATTCAAAAAAATCCAAATGTCCTGCGAGGGTCGGTCCGCCGATACAGAGGTCTTCACTGACTGACCGGATTCCTCGTTCAAAAGCATCATATAATCTGCAGTATTCAGCGGCCCGTTTCTGCATATCCGGTTCGTTCTTCATCCAGTACGGAGGGATATCCGGTTCGTTATAGCACTGCAGATACCATTTGGATACGCACGGCAAACCGTAACGCTTAACAATGTGATCCGTATAAACCCGGCATATTTCCTCCCATAAGGCATAGTCCTTCGGCGGTGATGTGATAATAAGTTTCCCTTTATATCGGGTGGTGTTTTTGCTCTGGCTGCTGGTTTCATTTGGATCACTCGCGATACAGGCGGGAATATAATTATAGGAAAGAAGGAGGTTAAAGCCCTTGCCGACCATATAATCCATGCGGATATCGTTTTCAGTAAAATCGTACTGCAGAGTGCCATCCGCTGCAATGGTTACAACATCCTCCAACATGGTGTACATGCGTACGGTTCCGGCTATGCCGTCTTCATGTATGCGGTTCAGAATGCGCTGACCCCAATCGTCTTCAATGGCATCCGTAGGGTGAAAATGTATGTGATTCCAGAAGTTATGAATCGTCCGGGTCCGTTCTGAGGTATTGATTTGTAATTCCATAATATTATTTTTCCTTTCTTAAAGGGCTGTCTGGGTATCGGAGGAATCGCCATGGAGGGCGGCATAATACTCTGCCGACCAGTCCAGGCTGCGGTAAGGTAATCCACGTTCATCCTCTCCTATAAATCGGATCAGCTTATCAAGCATATCCTCCGTCCAGACATTTTTGTCAATCTGTGCCGTTGTAAACAGGTTCTTTGAAATCATTTCAAAACCGAAAATGTCCTTAATATGAGTCTTGGCCGCCCCTTCCACCACCTCTGCCACCAAATGGCTGGGAATGAATAAGACGCCTCCCCCGGCTCCGAATACAATATCACCCGGCAGGCATACGGCCTTACCGATCCGTGTTACTGTATTGAATCCGGTCATAACCACTTCTCGGATAGGCGTGGGATCGATCCCCCGGTAGTATACCTGTACAGACGCAGCTTCCCTCATCTGCTCCACATCCCGTATGCCTCCCCAAATGACTCCTCCTCCGTTTTTGGTTTTTGCGGCGATGGCTGTGGTCAGATTTCCTCCCAGAAAAGTTCCTTTATACACCTTATCATACAGGTCGGCGACCACGACATCCCCCTCCTCCAGACTATCGATCACCCATTGATTATAGTTTCCTTTTCTGTGCTCCTTGGCTCCCTGCTCAAAAGCCGCCATATGCAGATCCGGCCTGGCAGGGCAAAAGCTGCATGTAACCGCCCGTCCGACCAATTTCCGCCCGTCGTCATGAAGGGTGTATAGATCCCCTTCAAATTGATTTTCGTATCCTTTCACATAAATGGGCTTCCACACTTCTTCCAGCGTCATATTCCTAAGCGCTTCCAAATAACTTGCGGCGACTTTAGGCCTGCCGTCTGCGAAACGTTCACCCCGCCATAACGGAGTCAGCGATATAATTTCCTCCCGGTCATTGAATTTCATGTTAATCCAACGCCTCCTTTCAAACTGTTTTTGGCTTCAGCCTTTGAGTGATCCTACCATAACGCCTTTGGTAAAATACTTCTGGGCAAATGGGTAGGCACACAAAATAGGAGCTGTTGAGACTACGATCAAAGCATATTTCAGCAGTTCGGCCATACCCCTCATTTTTTCTTCCAGCTCCGGATCCATAATTGTGTCGGCGCCCGCCGTATTCAGGACAAGTATCTCCCGCAGAAACAGCTGCAGTGGGTATAACGCTCTGTTGCTTAGATAGATCAGCGCGTTGAAGTATGCGTTCCAATGGCCAACCGCATAATACAGCATAAGCACGGCGATGATGGCCTTGGATAAAGGAACCACCATTTCAAAGAAATATCTTGCATGGGAGCAGCCGTCTATCATTGCGGCCTCCTCCAGATCGTCCGGAATGGAAGAGATAAAGGTCCTGGCAATAATCATGTTGGTTATGTTAATAGCTCCCGGAAAGATCATGGCGAAAGGCGTATTAATCAGATTCAGGCGGTTCATCACCAGATAAGTTGGCACCAGCCCTCCGGAAAACAGCATAGTAAAGGTAAATAGGAATGTAATAAACTTACGGCCGGGCAGACCCTTTCTGGACAGTCCAAACCCAGTCAGCATGGTGAGTACTACATTTAACACGGTTCCTGCAACCGTATATAATATGGTATTGCGATACCCGATCCAAACATCCGAATACTTCATCACTTCTTTATATCCCTCCAGAGAAAAGTCCACCGGGAACAGAATGACTTTTCCTGTTGAGACCGCATTGGGGGATGAAAAAGAAGCGGATACAATATAGATCAGTGGATACAGCACCACAATCAGCAGCAGGATGAGCACGGTATATACGATACTGTAAAAGAGTTTGTTTCTGTTCATATATCCTCCTTACCACAGGCTGGTCTCACTCAGCTTTCTGCTTATAGCATTCACTGTGCAGATCAGTATCAGGTTAATCACAGAGTTAAATAAACCGATCGCAGTAGAATAGGAATAATCCGGAACAGCGGATCCCACGCCCATACCGATCTTGTATACATAGGTCGAAATCACTTCACTGGCGGAAAGATTCAGATTATTCTGCATCAGGTATACCTTTTCAAAGCCCACACTCATGATTCTGCCGGTATTCAGTATCAGCATGATGGTGATGGTAGGAAGTATTCCGGGCAGATCGATGTGCAGCAGCCTCTTAAAACGGCTCGCGCCGTCAAGCTCGGCGGCCTCATGCAATTCCTGGCTGATTCCGGTCAGTGCGGCTATATATATGATAGAATCCCACCCAAAATTCTGCCAGATCCCGCTTAGTACATACAGATGAGGGAACGCGGACGGATTGGCAAGCAAATCTGAAGGTATGCTGCCGGTGACTGCATTATAAATTACCCCGTAGAGCCCCACTCTGCTGTTGAATATCTGCAGAATCATACCCACCAGCACAACTGTGGATATAAAATGCGGTATATAGGTAATGGTCTGCACGCATTTGCTGAATTTCCCCTGCCTGATGCTGTTTAGCATCAGAGCAAAAACGATCGGGATGGGGAAACTGGCCAATATACCGTATCCCGATATGACCAGCGTGTTTTTCAAAACACGGCTAAATTCATAAGAGCGGAAGAATCTGTCAAACTGGCGCAGACCCACAAACGGGCTGCCCCATATGCCATCAGCCAATGAAAATTTCTTAAATGCAATCTGCAGTCCCGTCATAGGCCAATAGCAAAACAGTATCAGATAGAGGATCGGAAGCAGCAGGAAAAGATAAACCTGCCAATAACGCTGCGCCCTTCTCCAAGTCAGTCTCATATGGCTCAAATAATCCCCTCCTTCAGACAGCGGGTATCCTCCATCAGCTTGCGGATCCCGATCTTTTTATCACCGCGGTACCAGTTTTTCCAAATCCCTTTTTCATCCTCTTGCTGCATGGCAAGGATTTCATCCAGATACTTCAACGCCTCTTCCAGTTCCTTCTGCTCCTTGCTAAGCCCGTAGCGGCAGCAGCACAGGCACCACGATTCCAGAGCTATCATGTACCGGATCTGCCAGATCATATCGTTAAAGTATGTATTGCAGGCAAGCTTCTCCGCCTCCTTAAGCACCTCGCAAAACTTCCGTATGCTCTCTTCAAATAACCGGAGCCAGCCAGGATCCGTGTCACCTGACAGAGCCGCTTTGGCCGTGGATCTCACAATACCATCCGTAGCCGGACAGTAAAGGAAGTCATAGCTGCCATGTTTTAAAGAAAAATGCCGGCTGTACCTTTTTTCCACTTCTTCCGCAGAGAGATCGGCAAATGCGTCAAAGTAACCGAGATATATTTTGTATGCCTGTTCATTGCCATAGTAGACACGGCACATCCTCCGGTAGTAGGCCATTACGTCGAACCTTTGGCCCCAGGCGGTGATGCAGGCATTTGCCTCTATGGACGGAATGAATCCCCGTACATTAGATACATTTAAAATGCTGTATTCCGTATCACCTTTTTGGATGGCCAGATCATAATTATAGGCCATTTTCCGCAGATCCGTTCCCTGGCACAGATGGGGACCGTCCCCGTAGTAACAGATATGGTAATACAGCCCATAGGAGCGGCCCGATTCCCTTTGAATTTCATAGAAATCCGGCGCCATCATCTGCGTCGGCCCCACGTCGGCAAATACAAGCGTCGTATTCTTCGGGAAACGCAGATAGCCCTTTTCATACATCAGCGCTCCCTCCATCCAGAGAGTGCTTGTGGAATAGAAATCAGTTCCGCACAGATCTTTTACAATATCGTACTGTACCTGAATGGCTTCCGATATGACATTACCCCATTCCTCCAGACCATGCGCCGAGGTATCATCATGCCATACCGGCCTGTCGCCCCTGCCGCGCAGGCCAAGCTGCCATATGACATTCTCCTTATACTTTGCCCATTTTGATGCATAATAGGTCCAGGCGGCGATCGCGTTATCTTTATGTGTGACGAAAGAAAACGTGGTATCTCTTCCCAACCGTTTCATATAGTCCTGATAATACCAGTGGCTGACACCCAGAGGCTCAATGTGATGCTGACTCACATACAGGCCGCGCTTGACGCAGTATGCCACAAGCACCTCCTGATGAGGATCGTCTATATCCATAAAGGAAGCAGGTATAATAAGGTTAATATTCATCCTTAAAGCTGTTTCTACTACATACTCAAGGCTTTCCAGCGACGTGATATGCTGATAAAACGGATAATCCAGCTCCCTCGTATACGCGTAGTGCCACTCTGTAAGCAGATCCTCATCATTTAGGAACCAGCCGCGGAATTTATATGTGAACGGTTCCGATTCAAAATCTCCCTCCTCCAGAATATGCCGGGGTTCCTCAAGCAGCTGTGTGAAACAAATGCCTGCCGGAATCCCCAGTAGGCCAGACAGCCGATATATCCCCCACATAGTTCCGCGGGCATCACTGCCTGCAATAATGATTCTGTCTTTTTCAATATGCAGGAGATACCGCTCCCAGCCTTCGGGAACGGCTAGCCCCCATCCCCGCATCTTATCTGCATATTCAACGTCTTGTGCACAGCCCGCGGTTATGGTCCAGACATTTGCAGGCCCCCGGTATTTCAAAAGAGCCTTTTGACCGCTGACTTTATAGCAGTCCTTCTGCAAATCTTCACAGGCGCAGCCTATGCACTCATCACCGTACCAGTTAATCTGCACTATATCTTTAATATTCATTAAAACCCTCCCCAATGTTAAATCAGCCTGATATTTTTACCCTCTGCCAGCCCTCTGATATAGCCTGTAGCAAACAGATTCCCCAAAACGGTATAGCCGGTATTTTCATTTGTTTCCCCCGCCATTGCGGGGGTATGATCCGGACGCACGATACAGTCCGGAATATGCTGTCCTGCTGCCTCCATGAGCGCCGCCATATCCGTGTCGCCGTTGTCATGAAAGGTTTCGGTGAAATGCTCCGCGTTTCCCCGGGCATCCCTAAAGTGCAGAAAGAAAATTCTCTCACGGAATTCATGCATAAGCTCATACACATCCTCCCCCATCATACGGAAGGTCGCCTGACAGAAGGTTATCCCATGAGACGGGCTCTCTGACAGCTCCATCGCCCGCCTAAAGGCTGATGCGCAGGTAAAGATCCTGGGATAGCCCATCAATTCGGGTATTGGCGGATCATCCGGATGCAGCCCCATTTTTACTCCGGCCCGCTCTGCGGCCGGTAAGACCGATTCGATAAAGTATTGATAGTTGTTCCACATCTTTTCATGGGTCAGTTTCAGGGGAACCTCTTCCACGCTGTTTCTGTCAAAACCGCAAGTCAGCGCTCCGCCGCGTTCCAGAAGATTTATGTCGGTTCGAAACCATCCTATGCCACCCATGAAATTATAGCAAAGAAGTTTTATTCCAAGCTGCCCCATATTTTTAAGCATCCTGCAATATTTCTGAATATCTTCTTCACGGCCGGGCAGGCCGAGCTTGATACGGTTCATATCAAACTCGTCGCCTTCCAGCGCATACAATTTAAAACCAGCTTCCTGAAAACGGTCGCATACGGCCTTCAGTGAATCGTAATCGGACGGATCTTTGAGACCGCTTTGTTCAGGTGATGCCTTGGTAACGGCATATTTTATCCCGAGCTGTGCCGCCAGCTCCCACTGCCGGTCAGGGACTGCCGGCAGCATCATACCCAGTTTCATAATAACACCTCTTTTCAGACTCCGCTTCTTGCGAGAAAGCCTCCGTCCAACGGCACAGTAATACCCGTCACAAAGGCAGATGCTCTCTCATCGAGCAGCCAGCTGACACACCCAAGCAGATCTCTGCTTAGGCCAAAACGTTCCATGGGGGTATGGTCAATAACACTTTTTCCCCGTTGCGTCAGCCCCTGTTCTACCGTACCCAGATACTGTGCGCTGCGTTCATTTACAAAGAAACCCGGCGCTATGGCATTTACACGAACATTACAGGGGCCGAAATAAGCGCCAAGCCACTGTGTGAAGTTTGCAACGGCAGCTTTGCTCATTGCATATGCCGGGACACGGGTGAGGGGGCAATAGCTGTTCATCGAAGCGAAATTGATAATGGAGCCTCTGCCCGCATCAAGCATCTGCTTGCCAAAGGCACGGATCGGAATCACGGTGCCAAGCGTATTAATCTTCAGCACACTTTCAAATATATCCAGATCCAGATCAAACAGATTGCGGGCATCTTTCATTCCATCCGTATTCTTATATACGGTTTCAGTGGTCATAGCCGCCGTTTGATTGCCTCCCGCTCCGTTTATCAGGAAGTCGCAGGCGCCCCAACGCGCGCAGACTTCCTGCGCGATATCCATCATACCGGCTTCATCCGTGACATCGCAGGGTCTGACCATAGAACTGCCGGAAAAAGCCTTTATTTTCAACTCCGTTTTTTGAAGCTTATCGGCGCTTCTTCCGATCAGCACCACATTAGCTCCCTTTTGTGCGAGATCCACCGCAATTTCAGAGCAGAGCGTGCCGCCTGCTCCAGTGATAACCGCAACCCTGCCTCTATAATATGTATCCGTCATCTCAGGTTTTTCCTTTCTCCAAAGCTGTCCCAAGCAGCCTTTTTGCATTTCGGTAGCATATGTCTTCCGCAATATCTCTTAACAACTCGTAATCCCGGGGCATTTCCATACGCTCGCTCTTCTCCCCCAGCCATCCGCAGAGAATCCTGCGAAAATAATCATGCCTTGTAAAGGACAGCAGGCTTCTGGAATCAGTGGTCATCCCATAGAAAACGGACAGTACACTGTAAGCGCTGAAGGTTTCCAGTACATCCCGGATCCCCTTGATATGGTCGCACCACCACCATGCGCAGCCCTGCTGTACCTTACCGGGCATCCCCTGTTCCACAAAAGAACCGCTGAGCACGGAAAGCGCTTCATTGCAGGATGGGTTAAGGGTAAACAATATCGTTTTGGGGAGGGAACCCTTTTGCTCCAGATCGTTCAGCAGTCCGGAAAGGTCATCCGCCGCACAGTTTCCGATTCCGGCGTAGCCCCCTGCTGGACCGGTCATGCTGCGCAGACGGCTGCTGGTATAGCGCATTGCGCCCGCATGCAGCTGCATAGTCCAGCCGCGGGCAGCGTATTCACTTCCAAGCATTCTTAGAACCTCGCAGGACAGGGCCATGCTGTCCTGCAAATTCAAAGGCTCCCGTGACATAAGCTGCTGAAACCGCCTCTCATTATGGCCGTCATCCGGTATATAATGAAATCCGTGATCCAGGGCGTGATCAGCAAATCGGCATCCTTCCTGGTGAAACTCATCCAGCCTTGATGAAAATGCCGCTTTTAAATCCTCCCAATTCCGTATTGGGCCGCCCCTGTTTTGCCCGAGCTGACTGACGAATTCTGTGGTCAGCGGCAGGATACCGTCGCCGCGCAAAGACGGATACAGACTGTCAATTTCTCCGAAGGGTCCGAGGTCCTCCAGAATCGTACAGCAGGGTGCCGCATATTCTATGTGAAAGCGCCGCAGGAGTCCCTGCGCAAAATAGCTTTCATCCTCAAGCGCCCGGTTTGCCGTATGCCAGATTCTCTTTCCGCTGTCCGCACACAAGGGTTCTTCTATGCCAAATACCTGCGACAGCTCCATATTTGACCAATGATACAGCGGATTGCCGGCCAGCTTCGGGAGAACAGAACTATAAGCTGCGAATTTATCATAGCCGGAAGCCTTGCCGGTAATGAAGGCCTCATCAATCCCACAGATACGCATAGCCCTGTGTTTATATGGGTCCGCTGCTATCCAGAGTTCTGTTAGGTCACCAAAGTTTCTGTTCTTCGCAATATCTTTAACCGGAAGATGATTGTGATAATCAATGACCGGCAGGCTGCATATGTGTTCATGATAAAGCCGTTGTGCAAGTTTTGTATTCAATAAAAAATTTTCATCCATATTCAGTCCTTTATTTATACATGCGGTCATAGGATGCCTGTACACACTCCAGGATCTGGGAGAGCCCTATGCTATCCAGCTGATCCAGATACTGCTGCCATACGGCGTCGTCATTGATATCCATACCGTCATTGTTTGTACAGAAGTTAGCTATCATTTCCTTAACATAGGTAACCATGGATGCAAGGAGCGGGGTGACTGTTTCCTGTTCTTCCTGCGTATAGATCAGTTTCGAGATAATCTCCTCGGGATGTTTATCCGTATATTCCCCCTGAATGGTTGAGATAAGATAGCTTGTGTTGGACTTATCACCGTTCCATACCTCACCAAGCGCTATACCGTACTGCCTGATATAAGGTCCGGCCTGATACCAGTGGGAATTCTGCAGAGTACCCCAGGGAAGGACCGACTGCAGCACTGCCGGGTATCCCAGGTCTGCAAATATACTGATTTCATTCTCCTCGGGAACCAGCCAGTCAACGCCTTTTTCCCCCCATCGGGTCCAGATAGACATCTCTTCGCTCACCAGATAATCCAGCAGACGGAAGGCCGCCTCCGGATTCTCACAGTTGGAGGTGATTAGTCCGGACGGCTGGGGAGCAGAGGGGTTATAGGGAGTATACTGTGTGCCATCGGATGACAACAACGGCGCTATACCGACATATTCCGAACGGCGCGCGTCTGACGCCGGAATATCTGACATTGACGTGTATACATAAGCGCCTATAATGGGGTCTGTCTGTGTCAACAGGGCCTGTGTCTGGGAAAGATCGTTGGTAAAGCTGAGAGGATCTATTAAGCCCTCATCAAAGAGGCTTCTTAAATATTTGAGCCCTTCCCGAAATCCTTCTGTAGCATATGCCGCAGTCACTGTACCCTGATCTATATTCCACCACATCTGTGGGTCACCGGAACTTAGATATTGGAATGGGGTCATTAGAGCCGCAAACCACAAAAGATCGTTATTGTTTCTGGAAATCAGACCGATTTCATCTGCTTTTCCATTTCCGTTCGGATCCTTTTGCGTGAATGCTCTTAATACCGCTCTTAACTCTTCGGGCGTAGTGGGTACATCGAGATTCAATTTTTCAATCCAGGGACCGTACAGCCACATTTTTGCACTGTATTCGCTTACCAGGGACTGATTATAATAAGGCACATAATACATGTTCCCATCTGCCGAGGTAATAAGCGGATAGAAATCGGTTCCGGTTCTCTGTACTGCCTCTTTAAGATAGTAAGCACTGTGTTCATAATAATCATTTAATGGTATGATGGTCCCTGCCTCGCCCCAGGATGCCACAAGGCTGTCGTTGATTCCCTGTCCCCCGAGCAGGATGTCCGGCAGATCCTTTCCTCCGGCTGTAGCCGCGAGATTGATTTGTGTCGCATATTCTTCGGAGGGATAAATCTTAAAGGTGAGGTCATAATTTCCTACTTCTTCAAGCCAGACAGTCATTTTGTTCGTTTCGAAATCTTCCACATTAGGCTGCTGCGGTAAACCGATCGTCAGAGATACCTTATCCTTACAGATCGGATCCTTTCCTTCTCCTACCTCACCTGGCAGATTCAGATTGCTGTCATGTACAAAAGCATCGCCATCCGTACCGGCAGAAGATACCGGGTCTGATCCGCTGCCGGCTGTTGATTTATTCTGGCTGCCGCTGCAGGCTGACAATACAGAAATACTCATGGAAACGGTTAGTATGATACATATTGCTTTTTTCATCATTCTTTTCATATTGTTCTCTTCCTCCACTTCCGGGTTTGTTTAAAAACTTTTTGGCACCGCAATCTATCCTGCGCAGGATTGACTTGTGCCATCATTCTACAATGCCCATATAGCAGTCACAACTGGAAATATAAGAAAAAACGGCCTCCGATCTGCCTAACCGGCCGAAAAGTATTGAAATATACAAAAAAATATGGGTTGAAATTACCGAAAAGGTCCGAAATTCAGGGAAGAAATGGAGTATACTGAAAAATCAAAGGCGGAGACAATGAATTATTCCATTGTCTCCGCCGCCGCTTTGGGAGATAGATTATATCGTCTCTTAAAAACCTTATACATGGAGTTATAGGAAGAAAAACCGCACTGCAGCGCAACGCTTTCCGCCGGTATGGATGTAGTTTTCAAAAGGCGGACCGCCTGTTCCACTCTGCCCTGCTCCACATATTCGGCAAAAGTCTTACCTACAGCGGTCCTGACAATCTTCTGCAGTGTATTATCTGAAATACGGAAATGGTCTGAAGCCATCTGTGTGCTAAGACCACAGTCCGTTAAGTGCCTGTCGATAAACTCCATCACCTGTTTGCTTAGCTGGCGTCTTTTGGCTGCTTTATTTCCCAGACTTGCGCAGATATCATGGCAGCAGTTCCGGATCTCTTCAAAAAAGGATTCCACGTTTTTGAAACGCTGAATGGTTGGGATGGATACACCGCTTAGAATTTCAAAATAATTAAGCTTAACCTGAAGCAGAATGTTGCAAATACCGGACAGGGTACCCATATATACAGTGCGGTAAACGACCTCACCGATATGCTTATCATCAAAGGCTCCTGTGGTAGCCATGACTTTATCTTCTATTTTCCGTATCAGAGCTATGGCCATCATTTCTTCCCCATTGCTCAGCGCTTCGAAAAACTGCTGGTGATACATGAAATCAAATGATACAAACGGCGGCATTCCTGAAGTGCCGGCGATCCCTTCATTTTTTGTCCGTATTTCCAGCCCGGCTCTAAACCGGTATAAAGTGGTAATATATACGGACGGTATTTCTAAAACATCCGCAAAATTATCACTGACAGCGATCTGTGCCTTTTGTTGAAAACGATCCTCTAAAAATGCCTGCAGATGATTTTCTGTCGTTTTCCCGCTTACCTGCAATTCCTTTTCCACCGGCTCTGGCAGAAGGAACACCAGGGTGTCCGAATAGGTGGAAGTAATAGTTATTTCATATCCGTAAAAAGCTTTCAACGCATGCTGTATCAAGATAAAACGGGATATCTTCATATTCTCGGTGGCCATTTCTTCTTCTTTAAAAATAAGGATACCGATGCGGTAACCGCTTATTAAATCAGGAAAAAGCTGATGGAATTGTACCAGCGAATCATCTGAGCTGATTCCACCCTGAATCGCCTTGTCAAGTAAATGGCGTTTTTCCTCGGCTTTACGCTGCTCCAATTGCTCCGTCATATTTTCTACAGAGGTATGAAGCTGCTTGAGCACGCCGGAAATATAGGTCTGTTCATTTTTATAATAGGAGTCAGGCAGCCGGCAGGTCTGCACATAAGCGCGGGTAGAACTCATCAGGTTTCGCAGCGGTCTGTTGTTACGCCACGCGAAGAAAATACCAAGCATGACACCGCCCAGAAGGAGAAATGTAATATACATAATCAATGTAGATATCAGCGGTCGTGCGGTGATTTCCAAATAATCCCTGGGTATGCCGATCACATAGTTCAGCTGGGTATGAGTGTCAAATTTTTTTATCTCATAAAATTCCGAAGAAGCCGTATCTTCTCCATATCGGTAGGAAAGCAGGCTTTTATCCTGTGAATCGGTAATATAAAAATAACCGGTATCCAGTATTCCTTCGGGTATAAAAAAGCGGGCCAGATCCTCAATATTTAACACTGTGTACAAGGTGCCGTACCCCAAAGGCACCGTCCAGATCACGGCTTCATGCTGTCCGTACTCATGGGACGAAACATTCATTCCTGCGTATAGTGCCGATCTGGCTGACGCAGTCAGACACTGAAGCCACTCATCCCTGGAAAAGCCCTTTACATGAAAATAATTTTTATAGTATTCAAGTATACCCTCTTCTCCTATGTAAGAGCGGAATCTGGTTATAATCACACTGTCCGGATAATAAATGCCACAGTCACTGACCAGCAAATAGGGAAGCATTGTATATGAAAAATCCCTTTGAATCGCCGAAATGCCCACATAATCCGCATTGTCCCAGTCCGCCTTCTGCCGGTACAGCGAACGATATCTTGTATCCAACTCAATTCGCTGCCCCAGGGATTCGATATATGACAGCTGCTTCTGATATTCTGTCACTTTGTCTGTCAATGCCGTTGCATAAAGCTCAAGCTCGTTATTCTGCCAGGAGCGCATATTATGCCTATAATACGCCGCCATTACCGCAAGCAAAACCAGCAGATAAATCATATAGGTGAGCAAATAACGGAAAAAAGCCCCTCTAAAAACTACCGTATGTGACATCGTTACCCCCCATTATCAACCAAACTAAAAAGCACATACATACTAAATTGTAACAGCCGCTCACTCCATACCGAATACTCTCTCCATAAAAAACTTAAGATAAGCTTCCTGATCCACTTTTGCCGCAGCCTCTATCACCGCTGTGCCGGGCCCCGCCCCGTCCCTGATCAGGGTCCTCGCCCTCACCTCTTTCTCCAGCCCTACCTGCACGGGAATCTGCTCAAACTTCACAAAGTCCGGGCACAGCAATGTCCCCACCGTAAGAGGGTCGTGCAGCACCGGCGCATCGTTGCCGGTGGCTTTGAGCCAGCGCTTTGTCAGCCGGTTCAGCAGATTGGCAGGCTGTTCGTCCATACTTTCCAGCCTGTCTAGCATCTCCGGGGTCATGCGGCACTTTAATGTCACATCCAGACCCACAGCACGAATCGGGATGCCGGAAGTAAACACAATGCGCGCCGCTTCAGGATCGCAGAATATATTCCATTCCGGTATATCCTCATGAAAATATCCGCCCATCAGCGTAATGCCCTTCACCTCCTGCGCAATCTCCGGCGCTCTGCGGATGGCCGCCGCGATATTGGTGAGCGGACCGATGGGAACCAGCGTGATTTCTCCGGGAGCGCCATGGATCCGCTGTATCAGATAGTCCACCGCATGCAGAGTTTCATACTGCTCCAGGTCCATATCCGCTTCATACTGGCAGGGCAGAAATTCTCCCTTTTCGTTCACTCTGTCCTCCGGCCGGACCGGCAGCTCCTGAATAAAAGGTATATCCATCCCCGCATAGACCGGGATATCCGTCCTTTCGTAGGTTCTAAGGAGCGCCTTCGCCATCCGCGCCCTCGCCGCAGAACCCCTGAATACGGTTGTAACTCCCACCAGCTCGATCTCCGGGGATCTTACCGCAAGCGCCAGTGCAAACGCATCGTCAATATCATCACCGATATCTGTATCCAAAATTATTTTTTCCATGGTGTTTACCCTTTCTTACGTTTTTTAACTGACATTCCTTACCCGATTCACATGTTAAAACTGCGGTGCAATCACAATGTACGGATTACCTTACAGGGGTTACCCACAGCCAGGCTGTTCGGCGGAATATCTTTGGTTACCACGCTGCCAGCCCCGATCACACTGTTTGCGCCGATCGTTACGCCCGGCAGGATGATAAACATTACATGGTTTAATAATGCGTTTTTACATTTATAATATCATATTGGCTTGATCTGCTCAAGGTAATTTGGAGGCTGGATACTGTTCTATCGTAACAATTCAGACAGCGTATCCGCCGTCTGAACTGTTACGTTCTATCACACCTTTGTCCCTGCATCACCGCATAAGCGGTACAGTCCAAATCCAATAATACCGCCCACTACATGGAGGATCACATCATCCACGTCAAAGGAACCGCATCTCATCAGCAGCTGTCCCGTTTCAAACAAAAGCGATGCGGCCAGCACGGTGATGCTTAGATGCAGCAGTGTCTCTCCCCATTCGGATATATAGGGGAGAAAAAATCCCCACGGTATAAAAATAAACAGATGTATAAATATATTTTTGGCCAGAGCCGCCGCCGGATAGCTGCCCTGCATGCACAGTTCAATGCATTTTACCGTTTCCTTCATCGGTATCAGGTTCGTCATTTGTCTCACGAAATCCGGATACGCCATATACCTGTACAGTTCGCAGTATTCCATAGGAAACATCACATAGCACATCAGCACCAGATAGGGCACAAACACGCATTTGGACAGGACTCGCATAAAGGCCGCCGCATTCCGGTATTCCTCACCTTTACCCTCCATAAACTCACTCCCTTTTCGTATCCGGCAGAGCTGAAGCGGCTCTTTACTGCCGGGATCTGATCATTGATCCGTCTGGATATGCATTATAAAGGGCAAAGGCATCATTTCGGCATCAAACAGCCGTATTATGCGTTAAAAAATCAAAAGACTGAAAGCCATAACTGCCTTCAGTCTCTCACCAAAGGGCCGGGAAACACGCTCTAACCCATCGCAATCAGTGCCGGTATAAAGAAGAAATTTCCCTGCTGTCCTTCCTTACGCATAAAATGAGACTCCGGATCCACCGCGGACCACGCCTCAATCGCCGTGGACTGCTTGGTGAGATCACGTTTTACATTGATCTCCGTCCTGGGTTCCTCAAAGTAGGAGAACAGGATATTTTCATGCAATGCGATGGACTGATACTTATCCCCATGCAGGTATCCCTCTGTCGTGATCGCCACATGATGGTACACATACTGGAAGATCTTATCTGGCTTCAGATACGCGATTCTTCCTCTCCTCATGGCGGGCTCTGCCTTTCTCTTCCAGTCCTTTACACCTTCCGGTATGGCATGGTAGTACACATGGTACATATAAACCCAGTCCCTGCTGCCGTCCTCACCTGGCCATAATTCCAAAAGCTCACCCATGGGGCCGTAGACCTGCTGCGGGGCCAGTTCCTCCCCTATGCTTTCATAATACGCAAACAGCATGTCTTTATAGCGGTACAGGCAGGCGGTCATCACGCGCCCTTCCTCCATCAGTGCAGCGATATTCTTTTCAATTTCACGGATTTTCTCATCCAGTCTCCCGTCCGCGCCTTCCTTAAGCGCAGCCCGGTAATGATAACGGTATACTTTGTCTTCCATATTGCCCTCCTTTATCAACCTTTAACTAAGCCAACAAGAATTTTATCACAAATATTGTAACAGTTCAAACGGCTCATCCGATGGCCTTCCGGGCCTTACACAATCTTGGACGGCGCCACCCCGTATATCTTTTTAAAAGCCTTGGAAAAGGTATACTGATCTTCATAACCAAGACAGTCGGCAATCTCTTTTATAGAATATTTGTCTTCGTACAGAAATTCCCTCGCTTTCTTCATGCGAAGCTGCAGCATAAAGCTGGCCGGTGTGATGCCTACGGCATCTTTGAAAAATGAGATAAAATATTTCTCGGACATGCCGACAACGGCGGCCAGGTCCCTGACAGATACCGACTGATCGATATGCGTGCTGATATAATCAAGCACGGTATGTATCCTGGCAGCGGACTGACGTTTCGGATCATGCATGTCCGTTTCACTGTGTTCTGCATACTGGCTGCGGATGATGCTTGCCAGGAGCATGGTAAAACAGCCTTTGAGGTACAGAAAAGACAGCGTTTTCTTCTCCTTGAAGCTGCGGTAGCCATCCAGGAAAAAAGACAGTTCTCTCTTAATGTGTTCAGACGGTATAAGGCCCGAAAAGGGGAAGGCATCAAGGACCCTGCGGCTGTTCCCAATAATGGCATCAAAATGGACAAATGCGAGATGACAGACAGGCGTGACCGAAAAAGCTTCATACAGGCACTCCGGATACAGCAAAAAGACATCATTCTTGTAGAGATGATATTCTTTATCGGAATAGATCATCTTGATCTCTCCGTCCAATACAATCCACAGATCATAATCGGTTTTTGTGTTCACCTCGTACCAGCTGCTGTCCTTCATGCTGTCATGGCAGCTCTTCAGAGTAATGTCCATATAAGAAATGATGGATTCCCGTGCGCCGTTATCTTCCATATGCTTTCCTTTCACCAACTAATAAAATCACCTCTGTCCCTGTCATAAATGATTATACTGTATACCAGAACCAACTGCAATAGTTAAGATCCGGCGCGCCCCTGTGCGCATCCCTGTGAGTTACTGTTCACGGTTGTCGTAAACCTACCGCGAATGACAGGGCAGAGTATGGTCCTCATTGGGACGCGCTGCTCTGTCGATATCTCCGAGCGGCAGATTCTGGGTAATTTCCCTTCAAATATTTTTGTTATGTTCATTTTTATATTATAAAGTGACTTTTTGACATAAAAATCATACTATATGGCATTTTATAATTAGCCATATAGTTTATTATACTAAGTATATACGTTTTGCCCGCAAAATCCGGATGCGCGCAGGAAAAATTGTGTAAAATGCATACCCAATTTCATTAACCAGAAAATCAGGAGGGATATTTCTATGAAAAAATTCAGCAAAGCGGTCACATTGCTGCTGGCTGCGGCAATGCTCATGAGCGTTTTTGCCGCATGCGGTAAAAAGGGTACGGAACCTGCTGCCACCGATACTACTGCAGCAGGTACACCAGCAGCAACAACGGCAGGTGCAGAAGAAAGCACAGCGGGAACGGATGCCGCCACCGCCGAAAAACCTCACATCACATTTATGACCACAGATCATTACGGCACCGCCCTGACCAATAAAGGGGCCGATGAGGTCAAAAAGGTTTACGAGGAGTACACCAATACCATTGTGGACTGGACCTGGGTCAGCAACGACAACTATGAAGACGTGTTAGGCATCACATTGATGGATAAGCAGAATATGCCGATGGTTCTCACCATTACGGGCACAATTATGTCCCCGGCAGTGATTCAGGCCGCCAAAAACGATGCCTTCTGGGATTTAAACCAGTTTATCTGGGATGAGGAGAAATATCCGAACCTGTCTCAGGCGAACAAAGATGTATGTAAATCCTATACTCTGGACGGGAAACTGATCGGTTTATACCGCGCAAGAGATATCGGCCGCAACGGGCTGGGATACCGCACGGACTGGGCTGAGAAGCTGGGCCTGGATGTGCCGAAGACAATCGAAGACGTTTATAACATGGCCTATCAGTTTACCTATGGCGACCCCGACGGAAACGGCAAGGATGACACCTATGGAATCTCCATGTGTAAATTTACAGGCCCCATTGATATCGTACAGGCATGGTTCGGCGCAGGCAACGGCTGGACGGACAGGGACGGCAAACTGGTGCCGGTTCATATGACCGAAGAATATATGGAAGCGGTGAACTGGTTTAAGAGAATGTATGATGAAAAACTGATCTATGAAGACTGGGCCGTCCGCGATACTATCGCCTGGAAGGATTATGTCCGCAACGGAGAATGCGGTATGTTCCTGGACGTTCTGGACACCTCCAGATCCATCTGGGATTACTTTATCGACAACAAGATTCCATCCGTATTCAATCCCGATGAATATGCGGGCATGACGCTGGTCGGCGGCATTGCAAAGGATGCAAACAGCGAACCGGTTACCTTGGCCACTTCAGGCGCCAACGGATATTTCGTTATATCAAAGGCAGCCTGCAAGACCGAAGAGGAAGTAGAAACATGTCTGCGCTTCCTTGATAAAATGAACGACCCTGAAATGGTCCTCCTGGGAGAATACGGGCTTGAGGGTAAGGACTGGGAGTACGGAGATGACGGACTTGTACATGACTTACAGTCGGCAGCGCAGGCAGGCGAGAGGAGCAGCAGCGGGCTGAACCAGTGCCAGACCTTCGTACCGGGCAAAAATGAACTGCCGGTAGCAAGAACCGAGCGGGTACAGCTTGAGATGGACATCAAGGAAGCCAATATTGATATCGCCGTATTTAACCCGGCCATGGGTTATCTGGCTAATTCCACAACCTATGCCGAAAACGGCGGGGATCTGGATGACATACTGCTCTCTGCCAGAACACAGTATATCTGCGGCAACATTGACCAGGAAGAATTCCAGAAGCAGCTGGAGCTGTGGTTATCCCGCGGCGGCCAGGCTGTCATTGATGAAGTGAACGAACAGTATCAGGCGGATAAATAATTTGGGAGGCGGCAATGAAAGCGTACAAGACGTTCGCATCGGAAAAAAGGACTTTTAAAGACCGTATCACAGGGGCGAATATCACCCAGCTGACCGGATATCTGGGACACAGCTTCCATACTTATTTCACGAATAACGGGTGGTATGACGGAAACAGAAGGCTTCTGTTTACCTCTGACAGGGATAATGCCACGAATCTGTTCAGCATACAGGTCGAAAGCGGCGAAATCAGCCAGCTGACGGATTTTGAACCGGGCAGCAGACCCACCGTCCGTTTTACAAACGATGTGAACCCGAAACGGCCCGAGGTATATTATGCCATAGGACGGGAAATGCGCGCAGTCAACCTGAAGACGCTGGAAGACCGGCTGCTGTTTAAGGTGCCTGATGGGTTCAACGCGAAAGGCGGCAACGTGGGCGCCGACGGACAGTATATGTACGGGGCGCTGATGGAAGATCTGTCCGACCGCATCTATACGGATCTGAAAGCCAGCTATATCGGCATGAAGGAGATATCTTCGATAAGGCCCGGGTGCTGTGCATGCATGATGGCAGCTTCTTTTACGGCAACCACCATCCTCATCCCTGTTTCACCGCAGATGGCACGCAGATCCTGTATAACAGCAATGTGAGCGGCTACTGTAACCTTTATCTTGTGGATGTACCGGAGGATGTGACAGCGCTTCCGTTTGTAGAATAACTATATATACGCAATCAAATAGTCCCCGTATAGCCTATCCGCTTTTGACAGGCTATACGGGGGTTTTCTGTCGCATTACTTTTGCATTGCTATCACTATGCCATCTTAGGCAGCCTGCAGCATATAGATGCGCTGTGCCTCATCCATATCACTGCAAAAGCCTCCTAAGATACTCCAGACTCTTCCTGGCACTGACCTGTGTGGACGGCAGGTTGTTGGTCTCCAGCGCGAGCGCCCCCGCATATCCGATGTCCTTTAGAGCCTGAATGGTTTCTTCAAAGTTATAGTGCGCATGCCCGGGATAATATCTGTCGTTGTCCGCCACATGCACATGGCTGATGAACCCCCGGGCCCCGCGGATCGCTTCTTTGATATCCGCCTCTTCGATATTCATATGCACCGTATCGATGTGCAGCCCCAGCGTCTGAAAGGAGTGTTCCTTTAAGAACTCCACGCCCTCACAGATCCTTATGAGGTAATCGCTCTCAAACTGATTCATGATCTCAAATCCGAGCTTTACGCCATATCCTGCCGCCAGTTCGTCCAGCCGGTACAGGCTGTCGGTCAGGCTGCGCTTAAACTGCTCCGGCGAATCCGCATCGGCAAATCGTCCGGCAATCAGTCCGATGATGACCAGCCCCCCATACGGCCCGGCGGTGATCATGTGTTTTTCCAGGTGGCGTATTGCCGCCTCGCGCACTTTAGGATCGCGGTCTCCCAGATTATAATGCCTGCCTTCATAGATGGAGCCGGTGCCTATGGAGGTCAGCGTCACCCTGCTGGCATCCAGCGCTTTCCATAGCGCCTCCCGGTCAATCTCTCCGGAATCGTAGATATGCAGCTCCACCGCATCATAGCCGTCCTCCGCCATGCGCGGAAGGATCTCTTCATAGGGACCATGGTAGAGCAGAAAATTACCCTCCCTGTTCAGCGTCCCGGTCGCAGCGATTTTCATTTCGGTTCCCATGCTCACTCACCCCCATCCGGTTTCCTGTCTCCGGCACATGCGCGCGCCTGCGCATCCGCAGAACAATTACACCGTTTCTCACCGTCCGCGATCCATTCATCCACATTGTGCACATCGAATGCCGTTCCCCGGCTGCCTTTTATTCTCACGTTTTGGGTGACCAGCCGGCCCACGTTGTTGATATAAAGGCCCATCAGCGTAGCCTCTTCATCCACATCGTCCATCATAGCGGGTTCCATGGGGATGGGATTCTCAGCGTAATCCACGGTAATATTTTCAAATTCCACCAGGCTGATCTTCTTTTCCGGCAGCCCGTACAGAAACGCTCCCGCCACATGGCAGTTATGGCATTCAATATTTTTAAACGAAAGCTGGTTCACCTCCGGGGTGCGCCCGTCCACCGGCAGGGGCCTCTTGCTCTTCACATAATCCGAATGCCGGTCGGGATCACAGCAGTTATAGTAGCAGTTGACCACAAAAGGGGTTCTGACATGATCCATACGGATATCCTCAAAACATATACCCTCCACCACAGCATCCTTTCCGCGCCCCCTCCTTGTCTTGATGCGCAGGCCCCGATCCGTATTTTGGAATATGCAGTCCTTTGCGTGTACGTTTTTCACGCCTCCTGCCATCTCGCTCCCGATAGAGACGCCTCCATGTCCGTGCTGCATAAAGCATTGGCGGATTTCCACGTTCTGTGTGGGCGTCTTGTATTTATGCCCCATATAATACTTGCCGGATTTTAAGGCTATACAGTCGTCTCCCAAGGAAAAGCGCACGCCCACCACCTCCAGGCCGTTTACAGACTCCGGATCCATGCCGTCGGTATTGGGAGAATCCCAGGGATTTAACAGGGTCAGGCCGATGAAACGGATGTCCTCGGAGAAATAGGGATGCAGATTCCATGCGGGGCTGTTCTGTACGGTCAGGCCCTGCACCGTCACATTTTTACAGCCATTTAAAAATATCATGCGGGGGCGGTAGGCCTCGAACTCGGACCGGTCTTCCCTCCACCAGTCCCCTACAGCGGAATTGCCCTCCAGCACGCCTTCGCCGGTGATCACCACATTGGACACATGGATTCCTGTGATCATGCTGGCAAAAGAATTAAGGGGATTTCCCTCCCAGCTTCCCAGGTTGTAATCTTCCTTCTCATCATAGCTCTGGGTCATGCCCGGCAGTATGGGAAGGCTGCTCCTGTCCTTGGTTCCCAGAAGCACCGCGTCTTTCCCGATATCAATGGTCAGATCGCTTTTCAGAAACAGGCTGGTCACCGCATACACGCCTTTCGGCAGATACACCCTGCCGTGCTGAGGACAGGCCATGATGGCCGCCTGGATCGCCGCGGTATCGTCATGCCGGCCGTCCCCGAAGGCATGAAAGCGTTTCACATCCAGAGTGACATACTCATAATCGGTCCGAAAGACCGTTTCCTCCGAAGTCTCTTCCCCTCTTACAAGCTTTAGGCGATAGTCTGTATCCGGCTTTAATCCGGTGAGCGTTTCCACCGTTTTTTCTGAATCCAAAGCCTTAACGCCGTCCAGAAGGATATCATACGTTTTTGTATAATAGGCTCCCTGTCCGGAAAGCTCAATCACCGCCTTCCTGGATGTTTTGAATATGATTTTAAATTCTATCATCAGCCCTTCACACCTCCTGCCGCGATACCTTCCACAAACTGATCCTGCGCGGCAAAGAAGACGATCAGCGTGGGGATAATCGTGATGACGGACAATGCCAGCACCTGGTTCCATTCAAATCCTGTTTCGGTATCCGCGATGATGCGCAGCCCCAGGGACGCCGTATACTTGGCCGTGGTATTCACATAGATCAGGGGGCCCTGGAAGTCATTGGAGGACCACATGAACTGGAACAGTGCACAGGAAACCACCGCAGGCTTCACCACAGGAACCACCACATAGAGCAGCCGCTTCAGGGAATTGCATCCGTCGATCTCCGCCGCTTCCTCCATCTCCCTGGATACGGAACGCATAAACTGAGTCAGCATAAATACAAAATAAGCTTCCCCCGCAAAAAAGGTGGGGACAATCAGCGGCTTATAGGTATCCACCCATCCCCAGCTGGTAAACAGCAGGAACTGCGGAACGTTGAGCACTACCTGCGGCAGAAACAGCGTCGACATCATCAGGGCGAACATAGCCTTTTTTCCGATAAACTCAAATCTGGAAAAACCGTAAGCCGTCAGCACCGAAGAGATCACCGTTCCAATCACCTTGGGGATCACGACTTTATAGGTGTTGAGCATAAACACGCCAAAATTAAAACCGCTGGCCGTCCAGCCTTTCACATACGCCTGCAGGGACGGATGCTTCGGGATGAAATTGATTGTCGCGAAAATTTCATTATTGTTCTCTTTGAGGGAAGCTCCGAACATCCACAGCATGGGATAAAACATCAGAATCCCCACTAAAATCAATACGATATACCGAAAGCAGGTGGACAGAAAACTTCTCGTCTTTCTTCTCATCACATACTTCGGTTTTGCCTGTGTCACTGCGGCCATATCCGCTACCTCCCATCATCCGAATAATATACCCAATACTTCTGGCTGATAAAGGCCACCGCCGAGAATATGCCTACTATGAGAAAGAGAATCCAGGCCATTGCACAGGCCATGCCCATATCATAGGACTTAAAGGCATTTTGATATACCAGCAGAGAAATCAGGGTTGTGGAGCCTAAAGGGCCCCCCTTTGTAATCAGGTATGCGCTGTTGAATTCCTGGAACGCTTCGCACAGCTGCGTCACCAGGTTATAGAAGATGACAGGTGTGATCATCGGCAGCGTGATGCGGGTGAACTGCTTCCATTTGCCGGCGCCGTCGATGGCTGCCGCCTCATACAGGCTGGTGGGAACACCTTTTAATGCCGCCAGGAAGATCACCATAGCCGACCCGAACTGCCAGATCTTTAACAGGCAGATCACCCAGATCGCCGTCTTGCTGCTGCCCAGCCAGTTGATTTCGTCAATCCCGATGAAGCCCAGCGCCTTGTTAACCAATCCGGTGGAATTGAAGATGGATTTCCATACGACGGATATGGCCACCGAGCTTCCCAGGATGGACGGGATATAATAAATCGTCCTGAAGCCTTTCACAAATTTGATGTTAAAATTCAGTATATATGCGATAAACAGAGAAAACATCAGCTTCAGAGGAACCGTGATGAACGCATAGAGAAAGGTCACCTTATATGCGTTTATGTATTTTTTTGTAGCCAGTATTGTGGCATAGTTTCCCAGCCCCACAAAAGAAGAATCTGTTTTGAACAGGTTGTAGTCCATCGCGCTGTAGTACAGGGATGATATAAAGGGAAGTCCCTTAAAGATAATAAATCCGATCAGCCATGGCATCACATATAAAAGCCCTCTGTTGCGCCTCCAGAAACCCTTTCCTGCCGGCCGGACCGCTGCTTTTGCTCCCGCCATTCACTCTCACCGCCCTTTTTCCGGTTCTTTGTTATCGTGTGTCCGCATGTATTCGCTGCATGCCATCATCAGTATGCCCTGACCCTTGGGATCATCTGTCACCACAGGCTCGGACAGGTAATAAGCCACGCTGCCGTCGCGCTCATGCCTGGGGCCCAGCCCCGCGCTTTCCACCGTGCCGTACAGATGCAGGGTATCCCCATCATAGCGCAGCTGCTGATCCAGCACGGCCTGCAGGATTTCCTCTCCGACGGACAGGTATTTATCCGAAAGCAGTATTTCCAGCCTGCACGCTTTTAAGATGGAATACGCCACCATCAGCGTTCCCGAGGTCTCGAAGTAATTGCCCTCCGCCTCCGGCAGGGCGATCAGCTGGTAGAACATGCCGGACTGCCGATCCCGGTAACGGAGCACGCCCCGGATGGCTTCTCGGTACAGATCGCAGAATTCCCGTTTGCAGTCATAGAGCTCCTCGCTGGCCATCTCATAGCAGTCCACCAGGGCCATCAGATACCATCCTATGGATCGGAGCCAGAAGTTAGGCGACAGCCCCGTCTCCTTATCCGCCCAGTCGCGTTCCTTATATTCGTCGTATGCGTGATAATACAGGCCGGTTTGCTCATCATACAGATATTTTCTTACCATCTTAAACTGGTTCACTATATCGTAATAATTTTTTCTGCCGTTAAACCGGTTCTCATATTCCAGATAAAAGGGCTGCCCCATATACAGTCCGTCCAGCCACACCTGGAACGGATAGATCAGCTTGTGCCAGAAGTTTCCGGTGGTAAGGCGCGGCTGGTGCCGGATCTGGTCCATCAGGGTCTCAACCGCCTTCCTGTATTTTTCCTCTCCTGTCACATCGTATAAGAAATAAAAAAGCTTACCGGAATTGATGAAATCCAAATTGTACTCGCCGGGGACATAGCTGTGTATGCCGCCGTCCTCATCCACATAGGGTTTTACAAAGCGCACTGCATAGTCCCTGTAGCTCTCATCTCCTGTCACCTCATACATCATCTTCACGCCCAGCAGAAGGCATCCGTCCTCATAATTCCACTGGCCGAACTGCGTATCCTCATAGCCGTCCTTATACGCATCGATGCCTCTGTACCTGCTCATGTATTCCTTGAAATAATCCTGCAGTCCCATAACCGCCCTCACTTCCTCCTGTTTCTTCTCCGCCCGTCTGACCCGTATGACACCGGACGGCCTTACATATCTGCTCCAACACGCTCTAAGCCACTGACGTATACACACCAATGGCTTAGTCTGTTAACATACATTAATAAGGGTTCGCAGCATTCACATCGTTAACGGAATCGATCAGGTACTGTGCCAGCTCCGCCGGATCACCGCCGGCGCTCAGATTCTCAAATACTTCGATGTATACACCGGTATCCGCATAGAGGGTGGAATTCTCAAAGTTCGGGTCGATGCTGAACGCGCAGGTGTCCGCCACAATGCTGGCCGCCTGCTCCACGACAGGGCTGATCATGCCCTCCGCTTCCAGGTACTCTCTGGCCTTTGTGTTGCAGGGGATCCCCCTCTGGGTTCCCATGGCTTTTACACCGGTCTCATTGGATGTTATGAACTCTAAAAGCAGCGCAGCTTCTTCCTTATGTTCAGAGGTCTCCGTGATCGCAAACCCCTGGGACACCTTCGTAAAACCGAACGGCTTTGCGCCTTCCATGGTCAGAAACTCGCCGGGAACCACTTCCTGATCTTCGTTTACGGAATTTAAATTGTTCTCAGTGCCGGACTCATACTCTAAGAATCCTGCGTAGCGGCCGTCCATCCACTTGGGGTTTGTCAGGTCGTTTTCCACGCCGTCAGCCTGTCTCTGGGCGATGGTTGGCTCCACGTGATTCTCCTCCAGTGAATTGATGAATTCCATACCCTCTTTTACCTCATCTGCCGTGTACTGGCATTCCATATTTTCCACCCACGGTTTGCCGTATTTCTGCTGCAGCCATAAAAGCATCATCCAGAATCTCGCATAGGCGCCGTCGCTCATCGGATAATATTCGTCGCCCAGCTTTTCCTTGAATACGCTGCCGGCAGCGATCAGCTCATCCCATGTGGCGGGTACTGCAAGGCCGGCCTTCTCATAGCTGGTCTTGTTAAAGAAGAACATCTTGGAGCTGACGCTGATCGGCACACCCTGCATCTTGCCGCCGACCGTCATGGCCTCCAGATCCTTTTGCGGGAAATTGCCCAGGGAAATGATGTCGGAATAATCGTTTAAGTCCACAAATTTTGAGCCGTCATTGGAATACTGATACAGCCAGTTCCAGTTGATCTGCAGCAGATCCGGTGCTGTTCCACCCGCCAGCTGCGTGGCAACCTTATCCTGCCAGCCGCCGTCAAATGAGCCGTACTCGCATTCCACGGTAATCCAGGGGTACTCCTTCATAAATGCATCCACAGCCGCCTTTGTAGCTTCATGTCTGGATTCTCCTCCCCACCAGCTGAAACGGATGCTCACAGGCTCCTGGTCAGAGCCGGTGCCGCCGTTGGCTGGCTGCTGTGCCAAAGCTGTCGTTTCTTTTATAGCAGCTGTTGTGCTCTCTGCGGCCGGTGCGCTGCAGCCTGCTGCTGTTAAAAGCATGACCAGCGCAAGAACCAGAGCGAGTGTTTTTGTAAATCTCCTCATAACCTTACCCTCCATTTATTATAATTTACTGTTTTTCTGTTTCTGCCTTAGGAACTTCAATCTCGAACCACACATAGTTCACCTGCTCGCCGTCCCCGATCTCTATCGCATGCTCGATGTCGGTCGGAATAAAAGCCCAGTCACCTTCGGTCAGGACGATTTCCTCGCCGCCGGCACGGTATGTAAACTTTGTTCCGGGCATTCCGTAATACCACTGATACAGGTTATCGTGGCTGTGAGGTTCCGCCTTGTTGGGTCCCTTGCCGATGATGGCTCCCATGGTCATGCGGGTTATAAAATGTGTGTCCAGTATGGAGTATGCCCTGATCGCTTCCGGGCGGAAGCCTTCCACATATTCAATACATCCGCTGATCGGGCAGAACCTGGGAAGCGCGATATGCCAGTGGTTCCAGAGCTCCTTATCCTCCGGCAGCATCACACAGGTCAGCTGCAGCCATTCCATATCGGTAGATGCGTGGAGCCGGTTCTCCTCCCTGTCCATATTGGGGATGAACAGTGACGGCTCATTGACGGAGAAGGCCTTGTCCTTCGTAGTCACGTAGCCGCAGCCCCCGGTGAAATAAATCAGCTGCGTCACATCGGCAAATGTCTCCAGCACGATATCACTTCCTGCTTTTGCCGTGCATTTGTAAGTATGCACGCCTTCCACCGCGCCCTGCAGCATCTCCGCTCTTAGGACTCCGTTCGGCTGTTTTGTGAAAGTCATGTCCTCTCTCTTCTGATACTTGATAATGCTCATGATACCATCCTCCTTGCTTTATTTTAAATCATTGAAATGATTTACAAAGATATGCGCAGTCCTAGCGGAAGCTCTTCCAGTACTGCTGATAACTGTCCAGAAACTCCCTGCGCTGTATTTCTCCGTCTATATACTTCGCCCAAAGCTCTCTGTTATCCTCACATACGGCTCTTGGCAGCATGCCGTTCATATCCGGCGAAGCCTTATCCGCCTGTATCTGTTCACAAGTCTGTCCGGCCAGCACCGTCAGCCCGTCTCTCCTTAGATCCTCTATAACCGGCAGGGCGCCTGCGGCACTTTTTAAGATATCGGCAGCCTCTTCGCTGCGGGCCAGCCAGCTCAAAAACGCGAAAGCATCTTCACGGTTCTTCCCGGAAGAGACCGCTCCGAGCCTGACTACGTCCAGCTGCAGCCTGTTTTCTTCGGAATCCTCCGACATCAGCAGCGGACCGATCACAATCGATTCTTCACTCAGATCCTTGACCTCCCGCATGCCCTTGATGCAGCCCGCCCCGTCATTGGTGAGCATGGCATACTTTCCGATAAAGAAATAATTCCTGGCCAGATCCCGGTCCATCTCCAGGCTGCGCCGGTTTCCGTAACGGATCGTAAGATCCAGATAGTTCATCATCTGATCCCAGCTGCGGTCACTCATTATGCTGTTCTGGTTTCCGTTTTTCAGAAAATCAATATAAAGTTCCGGAGCGGCCTTCATGGAGATCATCTGCAGCAGATCGGTCTCCGCGCAGGAGGTGATGTTATAGCACGAATTCATAAAGGGACGGATATCCTCCTGCTCCAGATCCTCACACAGCATCTCAAGTTCATTCCGGTTTTCCGGCAGACGATGCCATCCGGCCTTTTTAAGCAGTTCGGTATTATACAGAATCCCCTTGCCGTAGACCGATACAGGCACGGTATAACACACATCTTTAATTTTGCTGCCCTTTAAAATCCAGGGATCCATTCCGTATAGGATGCGCTCATCCGCCACAGGCGACAGATGGCAGTACCATGCGTCCATCTCCTCCCCTGCACCCACATCCATGATATCCGGCAGCTGGTTCATAGCCAGCTTCATATTCATCAGATCCCAGTAGGATGCCTCATCAATCAGTTCCCAGCGGATGTCCGCTATCTCCGGATGCAGCAAAAGATACCTCTCCGTAAGCAAATCCGCCGCCTCGCTCCAGTCTGTCCGCGATATGCAGACAGTCAGAATCTTTCCTTCCGCCTCCGCATCAGGCGTCCGTCTCTTTTCACGGCATCCCGTAAGCAGCATAGCCGCGGCCAGCAGCCCCGCGGCCGCACGCAGTAACACTGTCTTCTTCATGTATTCGTCCCCCTGTCCTGTGTGTTCAGGATACAATCCGTAAAGCCGCAAGCCAATGCATGCCCCAATTGTATTCTGCTTCACCTGAAACATAAACTCACAACATTGATAAATGAAGTGGACTATTTTGACATTTCCGATTTGAAGGTCAAAAAAATCCGTTGATTCCTATTATAGCTTATTATAATATGATAACGAAACGGGGAGGGAATCCGGGGCATCGGCAGCTTTCCCAAATAATGTACAAAAAGGAGTCCTGCCTTATGGAACATCCGTCCTATTTCAGCATTCAGAAGAAGCTGCTGACAGCTCTGTCGGTATTTCTTCTGCTCCCTATGATCGTCTACAGCTACCTATCCTATCAGAACATGAAGACCTCCTTCGGCGAAAAATATGAACAGCAGACCTTAAACATACTGGATTCCAGCGCCCAGGCAGTCTCCTCCTATATCACCATGGCGGACCACGCCGTGCGCAGCGTCCACTTCAACAGCCAGCTGATGGAACTGATCTCTCAAAACGGCCAAGAGCTCTCCCCCAGTGAACGCCTGTCCGTTTCCGGTCAGATTTTTTCCTATATGCAGCAGATCTACAGCAGTGTGCCAGACGCTTCTCTCGTGCGTCTGGACGGTTTCCGGCTGCGCAGGCAGATGATCATCACTAAGGATTTCAAGCAGTATGAGAAGGAGCATATCTATATCATGTCAGAGCGCACCTCTGACACCGCTCCCTACAGTACCGCGATTGTGCCCACCCATATGCAGTATGACTATAACTTTATCAACAGCAATATAGAAAGCTATCCCCTAGTTTTTGGCGTAAGCATGCCCATCTATCAGACCCCTTCCATCGAGGAGCCCATGGGCAAACTGACCATCGATATACCCATAGAAATCCTGGCCAAACACTGCAGGGCACTGGCAGAGGAAGAGGAAACCGTATATATCATAGACGGCAGCGGCAGCATCATCTACTCCTCCGATTCCTCACAGATCATGAGACAGGCGGACGGACAGCTGCAGTCCGTCATCAGGCAGGCCTCCGAAAACTCAAGCCAGGTCATCGAATCCAGTTCCCAAAACATCTTTTTCTGCACCAGGATCGAGGGGGCTTCTCTGGACTGGAACCTGATCAAGGTCGCGCCCAAGAGCTACGTCTATGCGGATGCCCGCATATTTTTTCTGAACAGCCTGCTGCTTCTGGGTCTGTGCATGATCATCATCATGGCGCTCTGCTCCATGAGTATCATCCAGTTTACGGTTCCGCTGAAAAAGCTCACCCGGTACACGGACTCCATAGAAAAGGGGAATTTAACCGGACACATGTCCGCCTATCTGACCTACACCAAAAATGACGAGATCGGCGCACTGGTCATGAGCATAAAGAAAATGATGTACGCCATCAATCATTTCACCATACAGCAGTACCAGCTGGAGCTGGCCAACCGCACCAACGAGCTGAAAGCCCTGCAGGCGCAGATCAACCCACACTTTATCTACAACACGCTTCAGTGCCTCGCCTCCCAGGCCCTGGATAACGAAAACATGCAGCTGTACAGCTCCATCGCCACCCTCGGACAGCTCATGCAGTATTCCATGGATACCGGCACCCGTCTGGTGCCATTGGAGCAGGAAATCGCCCACTGTCTGAATTATATCCGGCTGCAGGAGCTCCGGTTTGAGGGCTCCGGTTTTCAGGTGATCCACGAGGCCGGGCCGGATACCCTGGATCTCATGATTCCCAAAATGGTGATCCAGCCCCTGGCTGAAAACGCGTTCAAACACGGAAATCTGCTGAAGCTGAAGGACAGGCGTCTGCTCATACGATGCCAGATCCGGGACCGATCCCTGCTCATACGCATCAGCGATGACGGGGCGGGCATATCGCGGCAGGACTCAGAAAGAGTGAATGCGCTGCTCCTGGAACTTAAATCCAGCCTGAACAACTCCCCCAGCAGCGAAGTGATCAAGCTCTTTGAAACGACGCCGAAGGACGCCGGAAAGAAAGGCGGTTTCCCGGAATCAAAAAAAGAGCCTCCGGCAGGCAAAACGGGAGCGGACTTCATCCATACATCGAACCATATCGGACTCTGCAACGTATTTATGCGCCTGCTGCTGGAATACAAAAACCAGTGCATGCTGCGCATATTTCCCGGAGAGCCCTGCGGTACCATTGTGGAGATTCAGATCAGCCTGAATATGATGCGGCGCTTTGATAAGGAGGAGAACTGTGAAACTTTTAATCGTAGATGATGAATATCATGTGATCCGTGCCATCAAATTTCTGCTGTCCGCAACCAGCCTGGAGATTGACCAGATTCTGGAAGCTTCCTCCGCCAGAGAGGCGATGGATATTATCGGCAGGGAACACCCGGAGCTGCTGATTACGGATATCGCGATGAACGATCTGACCGGCATCGATCTCATGGAATACTTAAACGGATTGGATTATACGGTTAAGACGATTGTCATCTCCGGATATAATAATTTCGATTATATACGCGAGACACTGCGCAACGGCGGGATCGACTATCTCTTAAAGCCCATCGACAGCGCGCAGCTGAACGCAGCGCTGGAAAAGGCCATACGGCGTTACCGCGAAGAGGAGAACAGAAAACAGGAACAGCAAAAAAACAGGGAAATCATCAGCAGCATGAGCGCGCTCTGCAAAGAAACGCTGCTGTACCGGATGATGACCCAGGCGCATTGCGGGAAATACTTTGAAGAGCTGTATCATATCGTTCCCCGCCTGACCTTCTGCACCTCCTGCATCGTGGGCTATCTGAATCTGTCGGACTGCTGCCCGGACTGCACGGAGAGCAGGCAGGAACGCATCACCCAGGCGGCACTCATGCTCGGCGGTGAATTGGAAAGCACCTCCACCGGATTTTGCTTTCTGAATCCTTACCGTGAGGATGAGATGCTCCTGTTTCTGTACCAGGACTGTACGGGGAGCCGCAGACGGCTTGAAAGTCTGCTGCCCCTAATCGGCCGTAAAACTTCCTTAGACCTCACCTTTGGCCTAAGCCTGCTTAACCGGTTCCCGGACGGCATACAAACCGCATATAATCAGGCCGTCACCGCATTTTATGACCAAGATGCCTCCGGCAGCGCCAAACCGGTACTGTCCTATAATCCCAGGAGAGTGAGCCTGAAGCTCCCCGCCAATCCCGAAAAGGAGCGGCTGATCTTTTCCGCGCTGATCACAGGCAATGAGGCGCTGATTGACCGGGCCCTGAACCAGTGGCTGCAGGCCGTATTTCCGGAGGGCAGCTGCCCGCTGTATTATATCTTTGCTTTTATCGATTATTACAATCAGCTGTCGGAAGACTGGAAAAAGCAGCTGCAGACCCATTATCCGAACCTGCACCTTGACAGCTCCCCTGTCAGGCTCCAGTACGCCCGGCTGATCGGGGGCGAGCGGGACAGTCTGCTCCCCGCTCTCTCCGCCCGGATCAAAAAGGACATATTCAGCATGTACCGGGCCCTGACTTCTCAAAACAGCAATCCGGATAACGATGTAATCTATCAGATCGCACATTACATCGATCTGAATTACAACAAGCCGTTCAGCCAGAACGGCTGCGCCCAGCTTTTCTTCATCAACAAGGACTACATGTGCCGCAAGTTTAAAAGCGTGTTCCAGGTCAATATGATCGCCTATCTGACTTCTCTGCGCATCGGCCACGCCAAAGAATTCCTGGCAAATCCGGATATACGGATCAAGGATATCGCTTCACTGGTGGGTTTTGAAGATGAGAAGTATTTCTCGCGTCAGTTCCGCAAGACTACGGGCATGACGCCTAACGAGTACCGGCGCCGCGTGCTGACCTCCCCGGACGCGGACGGATCCGTGTGAGCGCCGCGGTCATAAACGCCGCCAGCCCGAACAGCGCCGCCGAAGCAATAAAGGGCAGCCTGGCGAATATACCGTATAATGCGCCGGAGGACAGGGAGCCGATGATCTGCCCCAGCGCTTCAAAGGACATGTACCTGCCGAATCCGTCACTGCCCGGCGCATCCATTCCAAGCACCGCAATCAGGTTCTGCATAGGCGCCCGGTAGACCACGGCCCAGACATAATAGAGCATATGAAAGGCCACAAACAGCAGAAAAGGAAGCTTCATGCAGACTGGAAGAAGCGTGGCGGCACACAGCAGAAACACGGCCGTCACCGCCCGGTCGGAGCGCAGTTTCTTCCCGATCCAAACGCCCAGCGTGAAATTGCTGATCAGTGCGACCAGACCCAGGCCGGCCCTGACCATACCGTTATAGATAGGATTCAAATCATAGAAATCGCGGATATAGTAGTCCATGGCATTGCTCTGGCAGTTATAGGCCGCTCCCGCAGCAGCCGCGGCGGCAAAAAACAGCAGGGCTGTCCCCCGCCCGCAGATACCGCCTGCGGGGCCGGTTTTTCGGACTTTTGCCGCTGCATCTCCATCCGGTGAGGTATCCGGCGCACGGCCAGTCAGAAAAAACAGGTTGGCCGCCGCAGATATTAGGCAGAGCGCACACTGTACATAAAACGTCACCTTAATGTTTCCGTTACCCAGAAAGCCGCCGGTATAATACCCGATGCACTCCGCCACGGCGCTGACTGCGGCCTGACAGGCCAGCAGTCTCGGACGTTCCTCTTTCTTCGTGATCTGAAAAAAATAGGCCAGATAACCCACCAGAAAACCGGCGTTACATACCCCCGCCCCCGCACGGATCAGTACCACCTGCCACACGGACCGCACATTGGCATATCCCAGCTGGATCAATGCAAAGAATCCGACTCCCGCCGCGATGATCTGATTCTTTTTCATATACGGATAGAGGCGTTTCACCTGAGGGGAGAGCAGAAATACCACCAGTGACAGGCAGGCAAATTGCACCCCATACATATAATCGGGAAAGTCCAGGCTTTTAAACAGAGTGGGCACTACGGGATGAGCCATATTGAGGCTGATGTGTGTCAGAAAGATAACTGCAAAATATTTGCGGACCGTCTTTGATAGTTTCATTTCACATCTCCTGTCCATGATATAGTCGGTATACAGGATTCAGCTTAACAGACTGCGCCCGGAAGGAAACGGACAATTTTGACCCATCCCTTCCACTATTTTGACTTAGCGCCCAACAAAAAAGAACACTAAAACGAATAGACAACGAAATGGAGGATACTATGGAACTTACTGAAAACAAAAAAATGACTGAGATTTACAAGGAGCGGGCCCGCCGTCTTATCAGCCGCATGACTCTGGAAGAAAAGGTGATGCAGACCATGAATTCTGCGCCGGCCATCCCGCGGCTCGGCATAAAAGCATACGATTACTCCAATGAAGCGCTCCACGGCGTCGCCCGCGCGGGCACCGCCACCGTGTTTCCACAGGTGATCGGCCTGGCCGCCACCTTTGATGAGGAGCTGATGGAACAAGTCGGCGATGCTGTGTCCACCGAGGCCAGGGGCAAATACAATATGCAGCAGAGCTATGATGACACCGATACCTACAAGGGGCTCACCTTCTGGGCGCCCAATGTCAACATATTCCGGGACCCGCGCTGGGGGAGGGGGCATGAAACTTTCGGAGAAGATCCCTGGCTGACCGGCCGCATGGCCATGCGCTATATCCGCGGCCTTCAGGGACATGATGAGCATTATCTCAAGACGGCCGCCTGCGCCAAGCATTTTGCGGTGCACAGCGGCCCTGAAGATCTGCGCCATGAGTTCAATGCCGAGGTCTCCGTTCAGGATCTCTATGAAACCTATCTGCCGGCCTTTCGCACCTGTGTCCGGGAGGGCAGAGCAGAGGCGGTCATGGGCGCCTATAACCGCACCAACGGCGAAGCCTGCTGCGGCAGCCGTTTTCTCCTCACCGGACTCCTTAGGGAAACCTGGGGTTTTGACGGCCATGTGGTCTCGGACTGCGGCGCTGTCAAGGATTTCTACGACGGGCATATGGTGGTCAGCACTCCGGCCGAGGCAGCGGCGCTGGGCATAAACAGCGGCTGCGACCTGGAGTGCGGGCACATCTACCTCTATCTGATAGAAGCAGTAAAGCAGGGCCTGGTAACAGAAGAAGCCATCGATGAAGCGGTGGTCCGCCTCTTTACCACCCGCATGAAATTGGGATTCTTTGATAAGGATAAAGGGGACAATCCCTATGACAGCATCACCTATGACGCCGTAGATACCCCGGCAATGCAAGAGCTGAATCTCACCGCAGCCAGAGAAAGCATCGTGCTCCTCAAAAATGAAGACAGCCTGCTGCCGCTCTCGACGAAACGGTATCCTGTCATCGGTGTGATCGGCCCCAATGCCAACAGCCGCACCGCGCTGGTCGGCAACTATGAAGGAACCGCCTCCAGATATGTCACAGTGCTGGAGGGCATACAGGATTTTGTAAAGGGCCGCTGCCGGGTGCTGTATTCCGAAGGCTGCCACCTCTATAAGGACAGAGTGCGCTATGACAGCGGCAAGGAAAATGACCGCCTGTCAGAAGTAAAAGCCGTCTGTGCAGCAAGCGATGCGGTGGTGGTCTGCCTGGGTCTGGACGCGCTGATCGAAGGGGAGGAAGCCACCGAAGCCAACGGGCTGATCGGCGGCGATAAAAAAGATCTCAAACTTCCCGGTCTGCAGCAGAGCATACTGGAGACCGCCTGTGACAGCGGCAAGCCCGTGATACTGGTCATGCTCTCCGGCAGCGCCATGGATCTGTCCTGGGCCGACCGGCATGTCCCTGCGATCCTGCAGGGCTGGTACCCCGGCGCCGCGGGCGGACGGGCCATCGCAGATATCCTGTTTGGCACGGCCAATCCGGAAGGGCGGCTGCCCATAACATTTTACAGAAATCTTGAGGAGCTGCCCGCATTCACCGATTACTCTATGAAAGGCAGAACCTACCGCTATATGAGGCAGGAGGCGCTGTATCCCTTCGGCTATGGCCTTTCCTATACGTGCTGCTCCTATGCCGCTCCCCGGATATCCGGCAAAATCTCCCCCGAAGGCCTGACCGTCCGCTTTACGCTCACAAACGAGGGGGAACGGGCATATACGGAAACCGTTCAGGTTTATATAAAGCGCTGCGAAGGGGATACGCCCAACGCACAGCTCAAAGATGTCCGCAAGGTGCACCTGGCCGCCCGTGAATCGCGTGAAGTGGAGTTCGTCCTCCCCGAGGAGGCGTTTGGCCTGTATGATGAGGAAGGAATATTCCGGATCAGTCCCGGAGAATACAGGGTCTATATCGGGGGATCACAGCCCGATGCGCGCAGCATAGCGCTGACCGGCATGAATCCGCTGTGCCTGCAGGTGCGAAAATAGAGTATGGTCCTCATTGGGACACGCTCTCGCTCCGTGAAGCGCGCAGTAACTGTCACCAACCGTCAGGTTGATGACCTGCGCGCACATCAGTGCGCTTCCTCGTGCGGGCTTCAAGGGATCCCAATGAGGACCATACTCCTTCCCGCCATGCGCTGCTTTACCGCCAACCGTGAATAGTAACGAGATATGGTAACCTGGAAACTCTTTTTTATTTAGCCATTGACAAATGGAGAAAACGCGCTTATAGTTACTAATAGTAATTATTAGTAGTAACAAATAATTCTAAACAGGAGCCGAAGAATACATCATGAATACAACAAGCTTAAAATGTCTGCTGGATGCCTGCTTTGCTGCCAAACGCATCGTGGAAACCCTGCCGGCACTGCCAAAGGGAATGAAGCCGCGTCATATCCATGTTCTGGAAGCCATTTATGAAGTGAATGCCGAACGGTCCGACTGCCGCGTCAGCGATGTCAGCACAAGGCTGAACATTACGGCGCCCAGCATCACCAAGCTCATCCAGGAGCTGGAAGGACTGGGGCTGGTGGAAAAATGTCCGTCACAGTCGGATAAGCGTGTGGTCCACCTGTACCTGACGAATGAGGGCCTGGCCTGTGTCAGGGAACATGTTCTGGATTTTCACCGTGATTGGGCCGCTGCCCTGGGAAGTGTCACGGATGAACAGGCTTCGGAAACGGCGCGCGTCATCGGTGAACTGATGCGGACGATGCCTGGAAAGAGGCAGGAGGCACAAAATGGCCAAAGAAAATAATCAGGAACTCTCTTTCACGGAAGGACCCATTTTCGGATCACTGATCCGTTTCGCGCTGCCTGTGCTGGGGGCGCTGATACTGCAGGCCGCATACGGCGCCGTTCCCGCAGAGGTTTTCTCACAGCTATGGCGGCCGGCTGCATTGCAGGAGCCGCCATCTTTCTGGCCGGTTTCTTCGGCGGTTCGCAGCTGTCCTCGCTGTTTACCAAAGATGCGGAGGTAATCGCCCAGAGCGCGGCTTATCTGAAGGGGTTTTCAGCGGAATGCATCCTGACCTGCATCCTTTTCAGCAGCATCGGCTATCTCAATGGGCGCGGCATCAGCATTCCGGTCATGATCCAGGGCATCACTTCCGCCTTCTGCATCCGCATACCGCTGTCCATCCTGATGTCCCGGCTGCCAGGCACCTCCCTTGCCATGGTGGGATTGGCAACGCCGTTAACTTCATTATACGGCATCGCTTTCTTCCTCATATGCTTTGCCTGGCTTAGGCACAGGAAGCCGGCATAAAATCCTGGAAACATACGCCGTCCGGCACACATACATAAACGCCGCCCTGCAAGACCGGTACAGGCACCTACTGCCTTTGCCGGTTCCACAGGGCGGCGTTTATGTTATGTAAATCAGAGCCTCACGAGTTTACCCGCAGGCACACAGATCTTTTCTTTCGTTTCGGTTTTCAGCAGCCAGACATCCGTGCAGGACAGGTTCTGGATCAGGTTCCCGTCAGCGGAAGTTCTCAAGCCTTTCAGAGACTGAACATAATCATACACTTCGATGTTGGCGGCGTACCAGATCTCATCCCGGTTTCCCAGCCTGCGGCACACGTCCTCCATATGCTCCCAGTTGTTTTTCGCTTCGAACTCATAGCTGTGCCCCCAGATATAGAACAGGGAAAAGCCGGAATCGTCGGGCAGCCCCAGGAAACGGTCGGTCAGCGGCAGTATCTGTTCGTCATCGTGATGTACGGTGGGATGCCAGGTCAGAAATTCTGCCGGCAGCCCGAAACCGTGAGTCGGCACTACAGTTCTGGCGTAGGCCACACCCATGCCCCTTAGCCGTTCCACGACCCTGGCATTATACCTTCCAAACGCGTATGCATAGCCTTTCACGGGATAGCCTGTGACAGCCTCCAGCTTCGTGCGGTCCCGGTGAACCTCATCCGTGATCTCGGTATCGTTCAGATCCTCCATACACAGATGCTGCAGACCGTGTCCCGCAACCTCCATACCTTCATAAATCTCCGGAACCTCAGCGGCATCCACATGCCGCACCCGGGTCTGCGGATATCTGGCCCAGCAGCTGACCTTGTCTGCGCAGAGACTGGCGCCGTTGAGATTGAAGGTTCCCTTCAACCCGTTCTCTCTGAATATTTCGATCAGCCTGCGGTCAGCTATGACTCCGTCATCATAGCTGAAGGTCAGGGCCTTTGTCCTCCCACCCGGGAAGAGATAACTGTAATTTTTCATTTCAAATGCCTTTCCCGGCGGTTGCTGCCGATCCGTTCATACGCACATCAGTGTTTGCGGTGCATGGAGAAGGATTCCAGATCCACATTCAGCTTCAGGTTTTCATGTACCTGGCGCGCGTCCGCCTCACCGATCAGTTTATCGCGGTCCTTCTTGGCTTCCTGCTCTTTCTTATGCCTGCTGGGGCCGCCCACACAGCCGCCCACACAGGCCATACCCTCAATGAAGTCCGCCGGGAGACGCCCGGCTTTCAGAAGCAGCAGCGCCTTGCGGCATTCCGCGGCCCCGTCACACTGCATCACCTTGATACCGTCGGCATCCTCTCCGGATTCCTTCAGGCATTCCAGCACCGCAGCGGTAACTCCGCCGCCGTTGCCGAACCGTTTGCCAAATATGCTCGCCTGCTGAGTATCGTTGGGTTCAGGAAGAAGCTGCACGCCCTTCGCCCTGAACATTGCGCGGATCTCGCCGAAGGTGAGCGCGTAGTCCGCGTTTCCTTCAATATTGAGATCCAGTGTCTCGCTCTTTTTAGCGATACACGGTCCTATGAAAACGGTGATGATCTCAGGATCCTTCGCCTTGAGCATCCTGGATACCGCGCACATCGGGGATACCGTTGTGGACATGTTCTCCAGCAGCTGCGGGAAATGCTGTTTGATCATATTTACAAATGCGGGACAGCAGGAGGTGGTCATCTTCTTGCCTTCCTTATAAGCTTCCGCCCATTCCTCCGCCTCGGCCGCAGCGGTCAGATCGCCGCCCAGGCCGACTTCCACCATATCTTCAAATCCTAGTTTCTTTAAAGCGGTTCTCCAGCTGGACATCGTTATATCCGGCCCGAACTGGCCTTCCGTGGCCGGCGCCAGCATGGCGACCACGCGCTTGCCTGCGCGCAGCAGATTGATGATATCCACCATGAAGCTCCTGGCTCCGATCGCCCCGAAAGGACAGCTATGGATACAGGCGCCGCACTGGATACATTTCTTCTCGTCTATTTTCACGATGCCGGTCTCCTCTTCCATGGAGATCGCATCCACAGGACAGCTTCTCTTGCAGGGGCGCATCAGATCCGCAATGGCGTTGTACGGACAGGCCTGTGAGCATTTGCCGCATTCCTTGCACTTGGACGGATCGATATAAGCCCTGTCCCTTCCCATTGTGATCGCTCCGAACTTACAGGACTGCTGGCAAGCCTTTCCCATACACTTCTGACAGTTGTCGGTCACCACATAGCGGGCGATGGGACACTCCTCGCAGGCGGAGCTGATCACCTGTACGATGTTCTTATTGTTGGCATTGCCCGGAGTCTTTCCCTCAGCCAGACGGATCCTCTGACGGATGACTTCCCTCTCCTTATAGATACAGCAGCGGAACTGAGCTTTGGGGCCGGGGATCATCTTAAACGGAAGCTCGTCCCTTTTCTCCTCCAGTTCGCCGCTGAAAGCCAGCTTTGCCACCTCATACAGCACCTCATGTGTAATGCGTAATGCCGTAGCGTCATTTGTGATCATTGCTTTATCCTCCAAATTTCTAATAATAAGTTATCGTTACCGTTTTTCCCATCTTTTCCGCCGTGACCTTCAGCTGCTCCACCAGGTGCTGCCGGATCCCCAGGTCGAAGGGCAGGTCCGGATTCTGGTGGGCCACATTGATTGCCTTTCCCACAAACAGGTTCAGGTCCGTGCAGTCCTCGATCAGCATCTTGGCCACCATGGAACCGCCGTTCTTCTTGTCCAGCTCCAGGAAAAATTTCTCGTTGATATTCTCGTCATTGGCGTAGCGTTTCATCAGGTTCACCGCGCGGTTTAACGTCAGCACGCCCTCGGTCACAAGCTCCAGCCCGTCAATATAAGCGATAGGCGGGATTTCCGGGTCCACATAGTCCAGCGTGGGTTTCAGCTTGCGTCCCAGCACACGGGACACGATATTGGCGCTGGTGCCGCCGCACACGATGCGTTTTGCCTCTCCTTCCATGAAGGAAGCCACCATCTGCCCGTCATCCTCAGCCTTTTTGGGCGGTCCGGTAAGCAGGTTCACCACCTTTCGGTCGATGATCCTCATGCAGGCCACCGTCGTATCGTCTCCGGGACGTCCCAGATAGAGGTCATCGCAGGCCTTCACCATCATGGCCGCCATACGGGAAGCGGATACGGTCAGCCGGTACTGCTTCACCGCGTACTCGGCGATCTCCTTCCAGTCCCAGCCGAAGTTGAGGATCATGCCCACGCCGGCATGGATCGTGCCGTCGCTCATGAGCAGAAAACAATCTCCTCTCTGCACACGGAACCGGTATTCGTTGATCTTCTTGCCCTCCAGCTCGCGGATATTGCTGGGGATCTCCATCAGCCTGCCGTCCCGCACAAAGATGCAGCCGGGATTGTCGAATTCCACCAGATAAGCGTCGCCATTGTGGAACACCTGCAGGATGCTGAAGGTGGCGTAAGCCACCTGGCGCACCTGGCAGACCGGAAGGGTCTGCACGATGGTTTCCACACATTCCTCCAGCGTGGCGCCGTTTAAGAACATGTTCCCCAGGATCTTGGAGGTCAGCGTGGCCAGTATATTGGCCTTCACACCGCTGCCCATGCCGTCCGCCAGAATCATGATATCGGAATCCGCAGTTTTAAGCAGCTCCACCTTGTCGCCGCAGAGTTCCTCCGTAAACTTGTTCAGACTCTTATATGCAACATCTACCGTAACCTGCATCTATCTGACCTCGCTTTCACTGCCCTCTTCCAGCAGGGAGCGGCAAAGCTTTGTTAAAGTGGTCTTGGTCTCGGCCGTAGTTTCCCCAAGCAGGCCCGCGATCTCCTGAGCCACCATCATCTGCCTGTGGATGACATTCTGAGCCAGCTCAATGGTATCCAGCTTTTTCTCATACTCCTGCTTCTGCTGTTCCTCTTCCTTGGTGATATCAATAAAGGTGGCGAGGACACAGTTTTCCTTTTCGATGTATACGATATTCTGCAGGGTAGACAGCCCGTATTCCTGATAGGTCACTTTCTTTCCGTGTATGTTCTGATGGGTATCAAATACCCACTGGAAATCGGAAGGATCGATGAACTCATACAGGTACATCTGGGTCGCTTCCGCCTTGGTCTTGCCGAAATACTTCTCTCCCACCGCGGAATACTCCAGGATCTTCATATCAGAATCCACGATCAGCACGATGTTGGGGGAAGTCTCCATAACCAGGTTGGACAGGGATTCCGCCTTGTCATGCATATAGGGGATGCACATGGTAAGCTCCGCCTTTTTCTGATATACGGCGATGGCTTTCTCACGGCAGGTGGAATAACCGCAGGCGCCGCAGTTCAGCTCGTGTTCGGGCTTTGTCTTGCCGATCTTGCGCAGAATCGCATCGATCTCCTCCACCGTAGGCATCGGATCTTTGGGTGAACGGTCCAGATATGCCTTATGGAAATTCAGGCCTTCGGCTCTCTCCTCATATACCTTGGTGTCCACCGGCTTTTTCTCTATGGTCTCCTCCATATCCAGCTTGACCTTAAAGCGGGATATGCTCTCATCGTTGACCGTAGGCCCTTTAATGCAGCCGCCGGAGCACATGTTCATCTCGATAAAGCAGCCCGATATCTCGCCGCGCACCATGCTCTTGCACAGATCGATGCAGTTGGTCATGCCATGGACATAGAACTTGCGGTATCCGTCGCCGCCCTTCTCCGTGGCCAGCACGGAATTAACCACCCCGTTTGTGATCGGATACAGACGGTTGACGGCCGGGTCCGGGCAGTCAAAGGGGATATCCTCACAGTCTTCGATCACGACCTGCTCATCCTCCAGCCAGCGGTTGATATCGTTGAAATTGAGCACAGCATCTATGTATCCCGCATGCCTTAAATCCTGAGCTTCTCTCTTTTTCGCGATACAGGGCCCTAAAAATACGACTTTGGTCTCCCTGCCGAATTCCTTCTTTAGAAGCTTCCCGTGGGCGATCATCGGAGATACCACAGGGGCCATAAAAGGGATCAGCTCCGGGTAATAGATCTCGATCAGCTCGTTCACGCTGGGACAGCAGGTGGTGATGATGTTCTCCATCTTTCCTTCCTGCAGAAGCTTCGCGTACTCTCCGGTCACATAAGCGGCTCCCTCCGAGGTTTCGCGCACCTGTGAAAACCCCAGCTTTTTAAGAGCCGCGTTTACCTGGCCGATCGTCTTATACTTAAGCAGTCCCATGTAGGACGGCGCGACGGATACCACCGTGGGAATGCCATCCCGTATGAACCCTTTCACCGTATCCAGATCGCTGATCAGCGTTTTTGCCGTCTGCGGACAGGCCTGGAGGCAGTGCCCGCACAGCACACACTTATCCGGCATGATCTCCGCCTGTTCATTTTTCACCATGATGGCTTTCACTTCACAGGTCCGCACACACTTGTAGCAGTGCTTGCATTTATTCGCGGCAAAATTAATAATATTCATCAGCCAAGCCTCCCGAGCACTTTTTCTTCAAAAAACGTTTCGGTATCTTCCGGTTTTAAAGAAAACAGTTCCCCGTCGACAGTTACACATACCCCTTTCACACAGTTTCCGGTGCAGAACGAACCGTTTAAGTCCACCTTTTCCTCAAGATGATTCTGACAGACCAGTTCCTGCAGCTTCTGGATAATTTCCCTGGAACCTTTCAGGTGGCAGGAGCTCCCAATACAAATTGTTACTGTCATGATAAATCCCTCCATCGTATGTAATAAAATATTCGGATTTTTCCGGTTTTTGCTTTCTCTATTATCTCATATTGTAGAATATTTATCAAGCGGATTGCCAGCGGGTTGCTGTACCATTTTCAGTGCAATGATAATTATTGTTCATGGGGGGATGCTTTTCCCGCCAGACTCCTGCTGCGTTATCGTATGCGCCATGAATGATAATTAGGGGGGACCTTATTTATGTGCGTATAAATGAGGGGGCTATGGGCTGCTTTTAGTTGAATGACTGGGTTATATGAGATACAATAAGTTATCTGATGTAAGGGAGGGATTGTTGTGAAGCTGCGGTTTGAATATCCTGGGATTGAATACAGTGTTGACAGTATTCTGGAATTTACCGGGGAAGAGTTAAGTGATTTTTGGAGCGGACCGTTTTTTCATTTTTTTCCGGATGTGGACAGGACTGCTTATATGGCTATGGATGAGGGACGCCGCAGAGATTATCTGACGGATTATTTTACGGCGTTTGAAGAGAAAAACATTGAGATGTTAAGGGAAAAGGCAGTTTTATATAATGAATACTGGATGAAATATGAGGATCAGATCACGGCGGCCCTGGAGGACGCTTTTGAAGTTGATCTGACGGATCTGTTCAATGATATGACCTGCATGATTACTTTTAATCCGGTCAGTCCCCGTTATCTTGAAAGCCATACGTTTGACAGTTTTTATCTGTCCAGTGAAAAGGGTGCGCTCGGTTCTGCCATTCATGAAATCATCCACTTTGTCTGGTTTTATGTCTGGCAGAGGACTTTTCGGGACGATGTAACGGAATACGAAACTCCGCATTTAAAGTGGATCTTCAGTGAAATGGCCGTGGAACCCGTGATGCGGGATGAACGCCTGGGTTCCATAAATCCCTATTATCTGCACAAAGCATGCGTGTATCCTTACTTTTATACACTGCTTATTGAAGGAAAGCCTGTTTTGGATACTCTGTATGAAATGTTTAGCTCCATGCGGATACAGGAATTTATGCAGGCGGGTTACCGGTTCTGCACCGATCATGAAGAGGAAATCCGGAAACATATGGAAGAGAGTGAGTCAGCATAAATAAGCGCCTTCGGAAGGCAGGCCGGGCCTGATATTAAATTTTCCATTCCTTCCGGTATGTAAGGCTCATCGTATGGTCCTCATGAAAATCAATGGGAAGCCATATATAGGAGCACCGTTCGAAATTGTCCGTGTTATGCCGTTCCGCCATATGTATGTAAAGGTCCTCCTTTCCCTCCACCTTAAAGATATAGGTGCTCTGGGAATGGAATGTGGTATGCGTATCGTCTCCCACGCAGGGATCCCCCATATCCTCCCATGGGCCGAACAGTTCCTTCGCACGGAAATACTTAGCCTGATTGGCTGCCCAGGAAGTCAGACCCGATGTGATCATATAATAATATCCGTCACGGTATACCAGCGCCGCGGCTTCCCTCCAGAAGGCCTTATCCAGCCTGCGGTACTGTGAAGTAAAGGACAGATAATCCTCCGACAGCTTTACGATGTGCTGGCACCGGTCTTCTCCCACCTGCCTGTCATAGATGAAATAGGCGCTGCCGTCCCGGTCCTTATATACGGTGCAGTCCCGCACCAACCCTTTATCGTCAATCGGGCGGGTATATCCAAGCCATTCATAGCGGCCGTTTACCGTATCGCACACGGCGACGCCGGCTTCCGCAGTTCCCTCCGTAAATCCGTGATCACCCGGGTATTTCACAAAATGGCACCACAGCACATACTTCTCCGTCTTTTCATTATAAATGATTTTGGGCCTCTCAAACCGCATCGGCGCATACAGATCGCTGGCCGGGTCCGCCGAGCAGGGAAGAATCACTCCCTCATAGCGCCAATGATACAGGTCTTTCGACGCATACATGACCACGCCCGTTGTGGTGGTCTGGCCGCCTTTTCCATCCCCTGCAAAGGGAAGCGGGCGCAGAGCCAGCCCATACCAGTGGTATACTCCGTCAACGTAGATCATCCCGCCGTCGCTGGCGTTGATTATCTCTCCCTCTTCATCGTGCCAGGGCACGAATTCATCCAGTTCTCCATGTTTGAAAACATCCATCCTGTTTTTCCTCATACTTTCCAATATACTGGCACAGCTTCATTCACATCAAATATATCATTGGAAACATCCTTTCCGCAATAACCGTTATTCAGGTTTACCGGACAATAAGTATGATTTTGTTACTGTTCACAGTTACCGCAGTCTTCCGGTGCGTCCCCAAGTTCCCGTATGATCAGATACCCTGCCGGCCCCAGCAGAAATCCGATCAGACCGAACAGCTTCAGCCCCACATACATGGCGATCAGCGTCTGCAGCGGTGAGATGCCGATCTTGTCTCCCATCACCCGCGCTTCCATGAATTCCCTCAGAAAATAGCAGATCAGATACGTGGTGGCAAGTCCAGCTGCCGTCAGATAGCTGCCGCTGAATATTGAGATAATCACCCAGGGGATGAATACAGTTCCGGTGCCAAAGATCGGCAGCGCGTCCAGCAGCCCGATGCCTATGCCGATCACAAGCGCATACTGATAACCCAGCAGCCACAGGCCGATCACACAGATGCAGGCGGTCAGCGTCATGATCACCAGCTGGGATTTCAGATAAGCGCTGCCCACCCTGCCCAGTTTCCTGGAGAGCATTGTTATCTCTTCGCGAAAAAGGGACTTATTGATCTTTCGGTTAAATTCATCTTTCTCTCCGGTGATCAGTATGCTGGAGATCACCACAATCACCGAGATGGCAGAGATGTTGATGACCCATTTTGCCAGGTTCATGGAGTTGTCCATCACAAATGGCAGCGCCTGATCCCGCACCTTGGCTCCCGCGGCGTCTCCCATCTCATAGACCGTATGGATCAGGCTGTCCGTCTCCAGATGCAGCAGCTTTTCCAGCTCGCTGCAGCAGTCCTTTACCCAGAAATCCACATACCGCATATATGCGGGCAGGTGTTCGGAAAGAGCAATGAGCTGACGGATCAGGTTCTGAAGCAGAAACCACAGCCCGATTCCCACCGTGCCGCCCAGCAAAAGCAGCATGAGCACCGCGCCGACCGGCTTTTTCAGATGAAATTTTTTATGAAGCCATAATACCGGCTTTTCTATCATTTTTGCCAGCAGAAAAGCAAGTAAAAAAGGAATTACCAGCGGCAGCAGATATCTGAAGGAAACGTAGACCGCCGCGGTAACTCCTATTAAAAATATTGCTCTCTTCTGTTTCTCATTCAAAGGCATATCCATGGAATTCACCTGTTTTTATGATTCGTACATATTTGTCTCTTTCGTACACACATTATTATGGACAGGATTCCTTTGATTATACATGCTCACACTTTAAACCTATATCCAACTCCCCAGATCGTCTCAATATACTGCGGCTTGGCCGTATTAAATTCGATCTTCTCACGGATCTTCTTGATATGCACGGTAACCGTCGCAATGTCGCCGATGGACTCCATGTCCCAGATCTTATTAAAGAGCTCTTCCTTCGTAAATACATGGTTGGGATTCTGGGCTAAGAAGGTCAGCAGATCGAATTCCTTGGTCGTAAACTGCTTCTCCTCCCCGTTGACATAGACTCTTCTGGCCGTCTTGTCGATCTTGAGGCCGCGGATCTCAATGATCTCGTTCTCCACCGTGGTGCTGCCGATCAGCCTCTCATAACGGGCCAGATGGGCCTTCACCCTGGCTACCAGCTCGCTGGGGCTGAAGGGTTTGGTAATGTAATCGTCCGCTCCAAGTCCCAGGCCTCTGATCTTATCAATGTCATCCTTCTTGGCGGAAACCATCAGGATCGGTGTGTTTTTCACCTTTCTGACGCGCTTGCAGATCTCGAATCCGTCCACCTCCGGCAGCATCAGATCCAGTATGAACAGATCAAACTCCTCTTTCAGAGCCCTCTCAAGTCCCACTTTTCCGTTGGTTTCAATCTCCACATCAAAGCCGCTAAGCTCCAGATAATCCTTCTCCAGCTCCGCTATGCTCTCCTCATCCTCAATAATCAGTAATCTACTCATTGTTATTTTCTACCTCCTGGTATTTTCTCATCACAAAATGCATAACCGTTCCTGTATTCTCCCGGCTGGTAGCCCAGATCCTGCCGCCATGATCCTCAATGATCTTGCGAACGATGGATAGGCCGATGCCGCTGCCGCCTTTGGAAGAATTTCTGGAAGAGTCAGCCCGGTAAAAGCGGTCAAACACATAGGGCAGATCCTTCTGGGCGATTCCTCTGCCGTTATCCTCTATCTCCACCTGAATAAAATCCCCGATATCCTTGATCCGGATATTGATGATGCCCTTTTTCTTATCCAGGTATTTGACGCTGTTGCTGATAATGTTGTTGATCACCCGCTTGAGCTGTTCCGCGTCGGCGATGATCACCACATCGTCGCCGGTATAGTTGAAATAGCCCAACTCAATTCCCTTTGCCTCCAGATCCAGGCCCACCTCTTCAATGCAGTCCTTAAAATAGCTGTTCACATTGATCTTCTTAAAGGTATAAGGGATGCGGTTCGTATCGATCTTGCTGTAAAAGGTCAGTTCATCGATGAGCTTATCCATATCGTTGGCCTTATTATATATGGTACGAATGTATTTATCCAGCTTCTCCGGGGAGGATGCCACTCCGTCCATGATGCCCTCGCAGTAACCCTTGATGGCCGTGATCGGGGTTTTCAGGTCATGGGAAATATTGCTGATCAGCTCTTTGTTTTCCTTGTCATAGGCCAGCTTCTCCTCCGCGTTGTCCTTCAGGCGTTCCCGCATGGCCTCAAAGTCCATACAGATCTGGCCGATCTCGTCCTTCTCCTTGATTTCCATGGAAAAGTCAAGATTGCCCTCCTTGATCTCCTTGGTTGCCTTCTGCAGCTGGCTTAACGGCCGCAGAATGGAACCGTAGATCCACATCGTGAGCATCACCGCCGTAAACAGCAGGATCATGACCACCGCGACCACCATATCCGCGAACATGGTCTTGGCCTCCGGCAGTATGCCCCCCACCGGCGTTACAAAGAAAGCCGAGCCGTCCGAACCGTCCGCAAAGCGGAAATCATGCTGCTTCACCAGACATTGGGTGGCCTTGCCCGTATAGAGGCTGCCGCCGGTGGCGGCATCCGCCTCCCCATAATCCGGCAGCTGGTCAAGCAGGCCGTCAGGCAGGTGTTCCTTTCCGATGTATATAAAATCCGCTCCCTTTCGCACCATCAGATAGGAGTGTTTCATCGAAAGCTCTTCGTTGAGGTTCTTCCAATACTCCAAGGTTTCCAGGTTTTCCGGCTCGCTGTATATGGTATTGAGCAGTTCCTCCTGGCTCTTCTGGGTAAGGGAATCAAATATCTGTATGGACGCGCCGGTGAAAAGGTTCTGGCCGCTGTTGATGCCATAGGTTTTCTCTATCGCCTTCGCCTGATAGGTGGTCAGCATCATAACCGACATATAAAACAGCAGCGCCGGCACCAGCACAATCGTAAAAAACGCTATTAACAGCCTGGTTCTTAATTTCATAAATGATCGAATCTCCATTCCGCAGACATACTTAGTACAAATGCAGATTTATCCAGCATGGTATACTGTATTAGAATTATAGCATAGCTTTCCCTGTTTTACATAAAAACTGTGGTAAAAATTATAAACTTTTCATAAAAGCTCACAAAAATAATCCCCGGAAAAGGCATGAACATCCATGCCCTCTCCGGGGAAATCCTATCCGATCCACCGTATTGATCCGTTAAATCTCACTCCAGCTTCAGCCGGCGGATTTTATCCGCTCCGGCGGCGATATACTGGTCGTCCGAAACATACACCAGCTTTGACAGCGATTTATCCAGCGCTCCCTGATACTTTACATTCCCTTTGATATCCCTGATCGTACATTCCGATTCATTATAGATAAGCAGGGTATCCCCGGAAAATTCTGCATGGGTATAGCGCATGTTCATGGGCCTGTGAAACAGCAAAGTCCCGCTGCCATTATAGACGTACAGCTCATAGGCCTGTCCGTTTTCATTGCTGTCCGTGATGACGCCCAGGTACTTTTTGTTGGTAAATACGCTCCGGATCTCAGACTCAAAGGTCACAGAACCTTTCAGCGCCGGCGATGTCTCATTTTTGGTGGAATAGAAATCAATGCCGCCATCGGTGATCACGCAGGCTTCCGTATCGGTCATGAATTCCACCTGGCCGATCATGGTCTCCTTGTAGTGCTCAAAGCCTCCCACCAGCTTGTCCTGCACATCCTTGCCCACCGATGAATAGTTGTAAAAGATCACTTTGTTCAGTATGGTTCCCTGATTCAGATAGACATAGGACGCGGCGAGCAGGTGTCCGTTGGGCGAAAGGCTGATATCCGTCGGATATCCGTTGCTGGACAGCAGGGTCCTGACTTCCATATCCATTTGGCGGCCGCTCTTGTCAAAAAAGCGGATGTAATTGGCCTCCGTATCCTCCAATATCGCGGCGGCCATACCCTGCCCCGCTATGGTCACCCTCGAGATCGGCAGAGTGGTGCCTGCCGAACCAGTAATGCCTTCGGTGCTGAAAATATACATCGTGTAGCCGCGCCGGTCCGCCACGATGCCGAAATCTCCGCAGGTTTCCACCACAGGGGATTTCATCTCATATCCCTGCGTCCACACCGTCTCACCGTTTCTGTTTATGTAGGAGATGCCGTCCCTGTTGAATTTCAGCATATTATCCCCAAAGTCCGCATACTCGGTCAGGTTGCCTTCAGCCAGATCCTTTTCCCACATGACCTGATAGGTGGCGTACTGACGGCTGCCGCGCCGGAAGATGAAGACCGCCCCAATGGCGGCCAGCGCAATCACAGCCCCCATCAGTATGAGCCTGCGCAGGCGCCTGTGCCGTTTCAGCGACTTATCATAGCCGTCTTCCCTTTCCGGCTCCTCCTCATATTCCTCTTCCAGCTCGTCCTCTTCATCCGTCAGGTTCTTATTCTCTATAATGCCTTTTCTCAGATTGCGCTTCTGGCGCTCTCGGAAGTAATCATTCGAATTTCCCACATTTTCCTCCATTGCCCTGCCATTCAGGCGTGCCTTCCAAATACGGCGGCCGCCGCAGGCCTTTTTCACATTTTAGAGCCTGGAATGCACGATGTCAATAAGGAAAAACAATATACATCCAAATATAAATCTGCCGTGTTACTTTACATCTGCCGTACCCCTGACGGCATCAGGGCAGCGTCAGTTCCTGCCCCACATAGAGGAAATCAGGATTGGTGATCCCGTTGGCGTCGCAGAGCGCCTGCACATGCTTATCGTCACCGTAGATCTTCTTGCTGATAATGCTTAACGTGTCGCCGGACTGAACTATGTAGGTGGATACCGCTGCCGCTTCCGTGGCCGGCGGCGTCTCGGGGGCATTCGTTTCCGGAGGGGCTGTCTGTTCCGGCTGGGGGTCCGGCGCCTGTGTTTCGGGTGCCTCTGTAGGCGCTTCTGTGGGAGTTTCCGTCGAAGGCGCCTCTGTCGGGAACACATTTCCAGGCACTTCCTCTATCACCACTCCCTGGCTCTCACCGGGCTGGCCCTGCGTAGAAGGCGCGGATTCTCCGGAGCTTCCCCCGCTTTCAGATATACCGCTTCCGGATACGGAAGTCCCGGAACCGGAAGGAAATGTCTGTTCCACATTGTCGGAAAAAACAGCCTCCAGCTTATTGTTCTTAAGCATATAGCTGCCTGTCACCACAGCCGTAGCGAGCAGCAGCATGGCAGCGCTGGCCGCAAAGCCGGAGGATTTTCTCTGCTGCGACTTCTCCTTCTGCTGCTGCATTACGCTCCGGAAATTCTGCATGACCGGCTCTTCTTTCGGTTCCTCAATATGGCGCTGCGGATTGACTGAAATCAGATAATCCTGCATCTGCTCATTGCGTTCATAATAGATATTAAAGCCTTTCAGCTTTTCAAAAGAGCTGATCCTGCCCAGATAGAAATTCTCTTCCTCATTTTCCCTGTACAAAAACAGGACTTTATCTCCGCCGCGGAAATACATGTCATGGGTAGAAAACAGGGTTCTAAGATCAGCCTCTTCCTCCTCTCTGCAGCAATAAAACCAGCCGCAGATCGCCCTTTGGGGGAAAAACTTGTCCAGCTTATCGTAAACGGCCGCCCATGTCATCTCATTGATGCGGACCGCGCCTTCCTCCATATAACTTCCGTATACTTCCAGGGCTCCGTTAATAAACAGATACGGCCGCTCCGTCTCCGCCTGTCTGGTTCCTACCAAAATGCCGACACGGGGCTTCTCGTCTGATCCCACTTTCAGCCTTCTGATATAAGTATTCACGTAATCTTCCATGTATATTTTGACTTTCTCTTCCCGTTCCCCTATCTGGCGTATGTTCTTTGGTAACTTTATTTCCTCTGCCATAACATCACCTCGCCGACCCAAATGGATACTCTTACCTTCCATATTAGCACGGGAGAAACGCAAATCTTGTCAATTCCTGGAAGCTTCCAGACAAAAGTTTTCGACAGCGCCGATTCCCCGGCAGATGCAGTCCGCCATCTCCATCACCATGGACAGTCTGGTGTTCTGCAACATCAAGGGTTCAAATCTGCCGCAGGCCCCAACTATGCCGGTAATAAAGATGTCTCCTACCTCTGCCAGATCCTTGCTCACGCCAAGTCCGGGCTTTATTGACCCTCTGCCCAGCGTGATGCACCCGATATGTTCCCGCTTGCCTACCGATGCATCGATTGCCACCACGATGCTGTCGCTGAATTCCGTTTCGATCTGTGTAAGCGCCTCCTCCAGATTTACTGCGTGTACGGGATAGGTCAGTGTGCCGAGGACTGCTGTGGACAGGCCGCTTTCCTTCTGCAGCATATATCCGATCAGAGGGCCCAGGCTGTCGCCTGTAGACCTGTCACTCCCGATACATAGGTACAGCACATCCTCTTTCTTCTCTTCCCGCCTGATATCTTCAATCAGTTCTGATAATTCTTTTCCAAATGCATCCGGACAAAATGCGCTGCCTGCCGGATAGTAGGATATTTCTTTCACATTCATATACTCACCTGCTTCACTCCCGCGGCGTCGCGCCGCAAGGTATGGATTTGGTTTTAATTATTGCCCAATTTTATCTCCGTATACCAATATCCATATTCTCCTGCAGGCAGATAATTCTCAAAGCCGAACATGGCCGCCATAAATTTCTCACTGTTATGATTAAGCCCCGGCACTCCAAGGATGCAGGTGCCGCCCAGGCGGGCAAGTATCAGGTGGCGGTACTGATAATACCCATGCAGCAGAAAGCTGTTATTGCCAAAGATCCAGGTCTCCCGGGGGAGCAACCCGATATCCTGCGGCTGAATCTGCATGACCTCCCATACCCCGGCATCGCTGCGGATCGCCCTTTTGGGAAATCTTTTTGCCAGGCGGTTCCACATGGCGTCCCCGCTTTCCGACCGGCCGGCTCCAAACCTTATCTCGCCGTGCTTTATGCCGTCTGTGTTCGCTGCCGCATCATTTCTGTCTGTTTCCGGCGCGCCATCTGCGTCCGAACGTATCTCCTCCACGATTTTGCGGTCAGATGTCCCGGAAGCCTCTTCTTGTATGTAATCTGCTGTTTCGGATTCCTCCTGCCCGGAAGCAGCCGCCCCGGGAGCCTGCTTCTGCTCAAAGGCAGTCCGGATCTCTTCCTCCACCCCTAATTCCACCGGATCAGACGCGGTTACCGTCTCCGGTTCCAGCCGGACCCCGCTCTCATATCCGTACACACTTTCAACGTCTTTTACCGCACCTTCCGCCGGCTCCTCTGTTCGGATCAGCTCCACAGGCGGTTCCTCTGCAGGAAACAGGATGCGTATCTTGCTGTCTCTGTTTGTGCTGCTTTGAACTGTCTCCACGCTTTCCGGCTCCTGCAGCACGGTCTCAGCTGCGGATACCTCCGCAGCCCGCAGAAATCCCTGTCCCGGCGTCGTATGCGGCCGCTCCCCCCGGTCTGGCCGGCCGCCTGCTAAGGCAGGCTCATCCTGGAATTTGGAGGTCCAGATCGGCTTGTCGTCCCACGCTGTTATATACATGGTTTTCGTCACACCGGCGCTCTTAATCACCAGCCCGTTCATTCCTGACAGCCCGACTCCGCTGCCGCCCATATCGTTCTCTTTTCCTTCATAGCGGAATTCTCCCATACCGCTCCTAAGCAGTACCTGCCCCAAAGGGATCTTCTTTATATTTTCTTTGTCCCGGCAAAATCCGCATACCATCAGGGGGCCTGCCGCGCTGCCATAAGCCCCTTTCAAACTGATCAGCAGCTTGCACTGCCCATTTCTTGCTTCCACTTTGGCGAATCCCACATTTTTATTTTTTACCTCTCCGTTATAGGCATATATGTAGGAAACAAATCTCTGATATTCAGACATGCTATCACTCCCCTTTATGTCTATTTTATGTGCATGGGTACGCAGACATTCTTAAAATCACTGTAAAAGAACCAAAAATTGTACCAATTTACCTTGTTCGCGCCCTGGAAACATGTTATGCTGATAATAACGAAAAAAGGCCGCGCAGATTGGCTGCGGCCTACTACATATCAGGAGGGGAAATAATGAGAATTTACAGAGCAAAAGACTACAGCGATATGAGCAGAAAAGCTGCCAACATAATTTCCGCACAGGTGATTATGAAACCTGACTGTGTGCTGGGACTGGCTACGGGCTCCACCCCCATCGGCGCTTATAAACAGCTGATCGAATGGTACCGCAAGGGTGATCTGGATTTTTCCGAGGTAAGAAGTGTAAATCTGGACGAATACAGAGGGCTGCCCAGGGAGAATGACCAGAGCTATTACTATTTCATGTATCATAACTTTTTTAAAGATATCAATATCTCCATGGACAACACCAACATCCCGGACGGCACCGAGCCCGATGCGGACAAGGAATGCGCCCGGTACAACCATGTCATCGAATCGCTGGGCGGCATCGACCTGCAGCTGCTGGGACTCGGCCACAACGGCCATATCGGTTTTAATGAACCTTCCGATGCATTTGAAAAGCTGACTCACTGCGTGGATCTGACCGAGAGCACGATCGAAGCGAACAAGCGATTTTTTGAGAAGGCCGAGGATGTGCCGAGACAGGCGTATACCATGGGAATACAGAACATCATGCAGGCCAGAAAGATCCTGCTCATCGTCAGCGGCGAAAGCAAAGCAAAAATCCTTAAGGATGTGCTCTGCGGTCCGGTGACTCCCAACGTGCCCGCATCCGTTCTGCAGCTGCACAATGATGTGATTGTTGTGGCGGATGAAGCTGCACTTTCCCTGATGTAAACGCGGGCCTGCGGTTATAAATCGCAGAGTTTCCACCATATAGCCTTTCCACCATATAGCCGGGGCTGTCGCACTAAAAATAGTGCTGCAGCCCCTTTACCGTGCATAAATCATATAAAAATTTATGCATGCAAAGGGGCTGTCTGCTCATAAATGCCGCTATTTTTCTATATCTTCCCAACGGGAGCTATATATATTACGAATTCGCTGTCGTTGTCATAAGACGGACCGGTGGGGAGGTTTAGGAGTTCATCGGCGAGAGGCTGTTCATAGGCACCGATGGCACAGGTTCCGCAGCCGACGGCCTCGCAGGCCAGATACAGATTCTCGCAGGAATGGCCCGCGTCCAGAAGTATATACTTCTGTGCTTTTGCCTGATATCTCCACTCGCTGCGGTATGGCACCGCAGTCCAGAAAAAGGTCGCGGGAGCGGTCCCCACGAATGCCTGGCCGCAGCAGGCCGCGGTCACGCGGTTCTCCTGATCCTCCACCTCTCCCAGATATTCCAGCTTATGCTCCAGGGCCAGATAATGGTACAGCCCGCGCGACAGCCCTTCCACCCCGGTCACAAATACATAGAGTTCCAGCGGATGTCTGGCTCCGGCGGACGGCACGGTGCGCAGCGTGGCGTGGTTCTTTTTGCCGATCACTTTCTTAACGCCCAGGCTGGACCATAAAAGAAAGGCCAGCTCCTTAAGGCTTAGCGGCCCGTCTGCGTACTGACGGCGGCTGGTTCTCTGCTCCAGCACATCCATGATATCGCGCTTTGTCAAAATATCCTCAAAATCCCTGGGCAGCGATATGACCGGGCTTCCCGGACAGGCTTTATCGAGCGCAGGCTGTGGCAGTCCGCTCTCCTGATCGGTGACTTCGTCATCGGCGTCCGCATCGGTATATCCCTTCATAACTTCCCTCTGCTCCATGATCCGCAGTTTCATCTTATCTTCCATCTTGCAGTCCTCCTTCACAATGCCGCCGGCATCCTTTTCCCGCTATTCCGAATATACCTGAAACTCGAAATGGTGCGTGTTGCTGGGATAGGTTTCCAGGCTGTAATCAATCATTCTTCCATCCTGATCGAAGGCAAGGCTCTCCACCTTGTGAATGGCTGTTCTCTTTTCCACATGAAACAGCGGCGCCAGCCTGGCATCGATAATTTCTGCCCGGATGGACCTCTGAGCCTTTACGGGATGGGTGCCGTAGTCTTCCTTTAATATATGATACAGGGATACGGTCGCAAAATCATAGTTCTCAAGCCCCGGAAACAGGGCGAGCGGAACGAAATTCTCTATATAGGTAAATGGCTCGCCGTTGGCATACCGCATTCTCTCAAGATGCAGGCAGGGCTGCCCCTGCTGCAGATCCAGCCTGCCGTACGCGTCCAGCTCAAATGTCAGAATTTCCTTTTTCATGAGTCTGGTGGAGGGAGTCATGCCGATCATGTTCATCTCATCGTTGTAGCTGGCCAGCCTCATCATCAGCATGCCGCGGTCCAGGGATTTCACAAAGCTTCCCCTGCCGCGCTTTCTCTCCAATATCCCTTCTTTTTCCAGAGCGCTGTATGCCTGGCGCACCACAGGGCGGGAAATCCCAAGATGCCTGCAGAGCTCTTCCTCCGTGGGAAGCTTCTCTCCCGGCGGCAGTGTCCCCCTCTGTATCGCATCACGCATGCAGTTTTTCAGCTGCTCGTGAAGAGGTATTGAACTGTATTTATTAATTTTAATATAATCCGGATCCATAGTCTCTTTTCCTTACTGACAGTTCTGCCCACTTCGCGCGCACTGTCATTCCTTTGCCTGAAGTAATACAAATGGTCAACATCTATATAACGAATACTACTAAAGATAAGCTCGGTTGTCAACCGAACCAGCTCCCGGGCTGCCGGCAGTTCTTACCCGCGGTTCCTGTCCGCAATACTGTAAAATTTCCGCCCATGGTGGGGCACTAAACGGCTTCTTCCATAAGGATACCGCCGAAACCGCCCTGTTTCAATAGTAATCCGGACGTATTTTATAATAATTCCGCCCGGATTTCCCTATTGAACGAAAAATCCTGCAAACAGGCTTCCTCTGCCTGCTTACAGGACTATCCGGGTTATCTATCAACTGTTTTTTATTATACAATCCCCTGTGCGGTCATGGCTTCCACTACCTTTTCAAAACCGGCAATATTAGCGCCGGCCACGAAATTATCTTCCACGCCGTAACGGGCAGCCGCATCGCTGACCTTGGCATAAATGCCCTGCATGATGCCCTTAAGCTTTTCATCCACCTCTTCAAAGGACCAGCTAAGCCTCTGGCTGTTCTGGCTCATCTCCAGGGCCGATGTCGCAACACCGCCGGCATTGGCAGCCTTACCCGGCATGAACAGGATCTTCTTCTCCAGGAAGAGCTCGGTTGCTTCTCTGGTAGAAGGCATATTGGCGCCTTCCGCCACACAGTAGCAGCCGTTATCTAACAGCGCCTGTGCATCTTCCAGATTCAGCTCGTTCTGCGTAGCGCAGGGCAGAGCGATATCGCACTTCAGAGTCCAGATGCCCTTGCCTTCCGCATAAGCCGCGGAAGCGACCCTGTCCGCGTACTCTTTGATACGGCCGCGCTTCACTTCCTTGATATCCTTAACCACATCCAGACGGATGCCTTCAGGATCGTACACATAGCCGTTGGAATCACTCATGGCCACTACCTTGCCGCCCAGCTGCTGCGCCTTCTCAGCCGCGTAAATAGCCACATTTCCGGAACCGGAGATCACGATGGTCTGTCCTTCAAGGGATTTTCCCTTCGCCTTTAACATCTCGCTCACGATATAAACAAGTCCATAGCCTGTAGCCTGTGTACGAACCAGGGAACCGCCGTATGTCAGGCCCTTGCCGGTCAGTACGCCTTCATACTTGCCGGTCAGCCTCTTATACTGTCCGTAGAGGAAGCCGATCTCTCTGGCTCCCACGCCGATATCACCTGCCGGCACATCCACGTCCGCACCGATATATTTGCTAAGCTCTGTCATAAAACTCTGGCAGAATGCCATCACTTCTCTGTCTGATTTCCCCTTGGGATCAAAGTCGGAACCGCCCTTGCCGCCGCCGATCGGCAGTCCGGTTAAGGAGTTTTTGAATATCTGCTCAAAGCCCAGGAATTTAATGATGCCCTGATTTACGGAAGGATGAAAACGAAGGCCGCCCTTGTACGGTCCGATCGCGCTGGAAAACTGCACTCTGAAGCCTCTGTTCACCTGAACCTGGCCGTTATCATCCACCCAAGGTACGCGGAAGGAGATAATTCTCTCCGGCTCAGTCAGACGCTCTAATAAGGCCATTTTTCTATATTCTTCTTCATGGGCGTCAATCACCAGTGCCAGTGAATCCAACACTTCTTTTACTGCCTGGTGGAACTCTGTCTCCGCGGGATTTTTCGCGACTACGCGTTCCATAACTTCTGATACATAAGACATAATTTTTCCCTCCTGTATTATCTGTGACAAAGTGGCCGGTATCGGTTGAAAGTGCATATATCTGTAGTTTTGTCCTGGCTTTGTCCAGATAACAGTATAATGGTTTAGTGTGTTAAAGTCAATTATTTTTTCACTTGCAAAATGCATACCCATGTACTATAATGGGCAATAACTAATACAAGCAATGCGTATGAGAAAAGCTAAGACTGTACATGTCTTCAGAGAGCCGGCGGGCGGTGTGAGCCGGTGGCGGACACAGCCGTTCCACTTTTCCAGCAGCCGGCGAGGAGCCGGAAGGCCGGTACCCTATATCGTACTCAAGAGTGGCCGGCGATCGCCGGCAATTTGGGTGGCAACGCGAGAACTTTCGTCCCATGTCAGGGGACGGGAGTTTTTTTATTCACTAGTACATCGTAAACCAAATAGCTATACTTTTTACTGAGCATATTTTTTCGAGAGTGCGGATCAAAAAACGCAGGCGTAGCGGGCTACGTTGAGGCTTTTTGATCCGTGCTATCGGAAAAATAGGCCAGTAATAAAGTGTAGTTATTTGGTATACGAGGTACTAGAATAATACGGCCTATTGAATAATCCGCGCTTGCAGGATTTTTTTCCACAGACGATAATATATATTAAGGAGGAAACTATGTTAGATATCAACTTACTGCGCACAAACCCGGAACTGGTTAGAGAGAACATCCGCAAGAAATTCCAGGATGAAAAGCTGAAGCTTGTGGACGAGGTCATCGAATTCGACCGCAATTTCCGTGAGGCGAAACAAAAGGGCGATACCCTGCGCAACCAGCGCAAGGTCATCAGCAAGGAGATCGGCGCTCTGATGGGCAAAGGCCTGAAGGAAGATGCCGAAAAGGCCAAGGGCAGGGTGGCCGAGATCGCGAAGGAGCTGGAAGATCTGGAAGTGCTGGAAGCGGATCTGACCGCTAAAATAAGGGAACGCATGCTGGTGATTCCCAACCTCATTGACGAATCCGTGCCGATCGGCAAAGATGACAGCGAAAATGTGGAAGTGGAGCGCTTCGGCGAACCTGCTGTTCCTGATTTTGAAATTCCTTACCATGTGGATATCATGGAACGCTTAAAAGGCATCGATCTGGACAGCGCCAGAAAAACCAGCGGAAACGGATTTTACTATCTCTGCGGCGATATCGCCAGGCTGCATTCCGCAATCCTCTCCTATGCGCGCGACTTCATGATCGACAGGGGCTTTACCTATTATATACCGCCCTTTATGATCCGCGGGGATGTGGTGACCGGCGTCATGAGCTTTACCGAGATGGAAAACATGATGTACAAGATCGAAGGCGAAGACCTGTATCTGATCGGCACCAGCGAACATTCCATGATCGGCAAATTTATCGATACGATACTGGATGAGGACCAGCTTCCTCAGGCCTTAACCAGCTACTCCCCGTGCTTCCGCAAGGAAGTAGGCGCACACGGCATTGAGGAAAGAGGCGTTTACCGCATCCATCAGTTTGAGAAACAGGAGATGGTGGTGGTCTGCAAACCCGAGGAAAGCAAAGAGTGGTTTGTGAAACTCTACACCAACACGGTGGATTTCTTCCGCTCCCTGGATATTCCGGTACGCACGCTGGAATGCTGCTCGGGCGACCTGGCTGACTTAAAGGTTAAGAGCATAGACGTGGAGGCATGGTCCCCCCGCCAGCAGAAATATTTTGAGGTGGGCAGCTGCTCCAATTTAGGTGATGCGCAGGCGCGCAGACTGGGCATCCGCGTCAGAAAAGAAGGCGGCAACTACTATCCGCACACATTAAATAACACCGTAGTCGCTCCGCCCCGCATGCTGATTGCATTCCTTGAGAACAATCTGAATGAGGACGGCAGCATCAATATTCCGAAACCGCTTCAGATGTACATGGGCGGTAAAGAGGTAATCCGATAACCCCTGGAGGTTTTCATGCACAAATATTTAAGATCGATCGGCTTTAGCCAACACACCTCGAAAAAGGACATCGACGGACTTCTGGAGGAGATTGTCTCCTCCGCGGAGTCCGTCGATGTGATCCATCTGGAACACGGCAACTTCACCTGCATCTCCAAATCCTTCGGCCACGGCATCGGCCTGACCGTCTGTGGGGAGTATGATGAACATGACGTATTTCAGAGAGAATATTATTTCCCTTATGTGCTTGGCGACAAGCTCACTACCTCCGCGGCCTGCAGCATACAGCGGCATGCGGAGAAATGTTCCTTTTCCGGCCTCTGTGAGGAAAATAAGCTGGGGATTTCCCTGATCTTCTACCTGCAGAATCCCGCCGATTACATGCGCCGGGGGATTCCGGGAGATGCGCTTCTCTCCAATGCCGATATCGTGATGTCCGCCCTGTCCACCAGCGGCAAAATCCTGCTGCCGGTCAAAAAGACGGAGAATGAAGCGGCCCGCTGCAAGGTCGCACAAAACCGCTACGATCTGATCGAAGCGGCTAAAAACGGCGATGAGTCCGCCATGGAAAGCCTCACGCTGGAAGACATCGATCTCTATGCACAGATTTCCAGGCGCATCCGCAGAGAAGATGTCTACAGCATCGTGGATTCCACCTTCATGCCCAACGGCGTCGAATGCGATCATTACACCATCATCGGCGAGATCCTGGACATGGAGCTTTGCGATAACAGCATGACCGGAGAGCAGATCTATTCCTTTCTCATAGAGTGCAACGACCTGCCCTTCCAGGTGGCGATCAACAAGATGGACCTGCTGGGAGAACCGGCCGTAGGCCGCCGCTTCAAGGGCGAGATCTGGATGCAGGGTCTGGTGGATTTTGAGACAGGGGATTATTAAGCTTTACCCCTGTCTTTTTAATTCAAATACCGTCTCCATATCCGGGCGCTTCAGCAATGCGCCGTCGATTCCAAGCCCCAGGCCCTCCGGAATGCGGACGCGGCCGTCCTTTATAGCGAGCCCTCCGTTTACGTAATCGCCCAGTTCCCCAAAACCCTTGTACTCATGGTAATGGCCGGCATTGGGTATGACGGAGCAAAACAGCAGCGCGTTATATGAGGTGAAGCCGCCCGACACATGGGGTGTGACCGCCATGCCGGCTCTCTCGGCCATTCTCGCCGCCTTCATGCACTGGATGAAGCCGCCCGTATACTGCAGATCCGGCTGGATCACCTGAGCTGCGTTATTCTCAATCAGCCAGGCAAAGCGCCTAAGGCTTGTCTCCTGTTCCCCGAAAGCCAGCGGCACATCCAGCGCATCCGCCACCTCCTTTGTATCCCACAGATCGTCAAAAGGGCAGGGTTCCTCATAGAAATACGTGCCCACGCTCTCCACAATTCTGCCGATCTCGATTCCCTTTTTTGCATCGAAGGATCCGTTTCCGTCCGCATGGATGATAAAACTGTCACCGAAATGCTTTCTGGCCAGGCGAAGCAGCCCTTCCGTCCTGCCTGCCAGGGAATCCGCATTTCTGCTCATCCGGCCTCCCAGCTTGAACTTGACCGCTTTAGCGCCTGTCCGGTCCACATACTGCTGGAGGAAATCCACCTCTTCCTCCGGAGTGGTCTGACGGTTGCCCGAGGCCACATACATCTCCAGCTCATTTCTTACCCGTCCTCCCAGCAGATCGGTCACGCCGCAGCCGGCAGCTTTGGCCAGCATATCCAGAACGGCGGACTCCAGCCAGGAGATGCAGCACCAATACGCCAGGCCCTGGATTTTATAATTGATATCGGTCACATAAATCTTGTTGAGTATAGATTCCAGATTCCGGGCATCTTCGCCCAGCGTCAGGAGCAGAAACCGCTTTAACAGCAGATACAGATATTCCGCCCGGTCCGAGCAGGGGGCAAATCCCTCCTCACCGTTCGTGCCTCTCACCTTTAAGAACCAGTTATTCCCGCTCTTTAAAAGCGTATAGGAATCAATGATCACCGGTAAGGGCAGTCCGTCCGTCCTGACTACCGGCCGGTCCATAATCTCCTGAAGCTCCTCCCGGCCGACAGGATGAAATACATCAAAATCCGGATGAATCTTATACATTCTGTTTCTCCTCTCTAACATCGGCCTCTTTCGGGGCATCCCAAACGGATACCGGAAGATGGCGCGTATAATCATAGCGGCGGCCTTCCAGCATATTGATCAGCGTATTGTCCACGGTTACGGTGATCTGCGATACCGGACATCTCTGCGGATCAGCCGGGACGTTCCATTCATAAGGCAGAAACACGCGTGTTCCCAGCTCTTTCCCATCCACCTGCAGTCCGACACACTCAAAACATCCGGCATTTTCCGGCAGCGCAAGCGTCACAGCCTCCTTAGGCAGCGCAAGCTCCACGGAATACCACCGTTTTCCGCTGTAATAAGGATATCCCCCTTCCCCTTCCGCCGTCACACAGTCCCTGTACACGCCAAACCTTCCCAGCAGATAGACCGGATCGCTTAAACCGTGCCAGTCCTTCCATGCCGTGACCTCAATCTCCAGAGTGTTTTCACCATCCGCCAGCCATTCGGCCACATCGCACAAGAGGTTATTCTGATCATAGATAAATTCCCTGAAAAAGCGGTCACGGCCGAGCTGCCGGCCATTCAGCCAGATCGCATACTCTCCCATAATGCCCCTTTTGTCATGCATCAGGAAAGCTTTTTCCGGGCATCTGCGGACTGTAAACTTTGTCTCATAGCGCAGTCTGACCGGATACCGGTATTCCATCTTTGCCGGAACCCCAAAACCCCCGCGAAATGCCAGTCCGCACCAGCCGGTAAGGCCGGCATCCTTCACCTGATCGGTCCACATCTGGGGCAGGACATCCGCCCAGGGAGAATCCTGCACAGAAAAGCGGAACTTTTCGAACCGCAGCACATTATAACCGCAGATGCCGGTCTTAAGCGTTTTATCCACAGGCAGTTTAAGAACCGTACGGGGCTTCGCCGGCGCCGCCTGGGCTTTCGCCGCCTCCAAACCGCTGCCGGGCCTTGCGGCCGCGATCAGTCTGGATTCCCAAGGCCCGATATGGTCTTCCAGTTTCCCGCCATCTTTTAAGAAGACCGTCTTCCCCGTTTCCAAGTCAAGCTCATAATAGCGCCTGTTATCCTTTCCCGATACGGTAAAATCCGTCCCGGCGCCGTCACAGCTTGTGAGGAACACATAGTCAAATGCCTCATCCTCCCTGCGGCAGCAAACCGCTTTTCCTCTCGCTTCTTCGGGGATTACAACTTCCGTCTCGAAGGGAGAATTTTCTTTGACCGCACGCAGCACCGCATTCTCCCACGCCTTTATCCCGCCCGCAGACGGCGCATCAATGTAGGTCACTCCCGGCAGTTCTTCCGACTGCCACTCTTTGGCAAAGCTGTATCCGTCGATCTCCTCATGCGGAAGGGTGCCGCAGAAGATCACCCTGCCTTTGCATCGGACAAACTCCTTGAGCATTTCTCCCGCAGCCCCTTCCATATTCGTGACCGACGGAACCAAAACCGTATTGTACGATGCTCTTCCGATCCTTATGGTACTGCCTTCAATCCGCGCCCGGGCAAGCGTCTCCGTGTCGAGATCATCGTAATCTATGCCGTGAAACAAGAGCGTCCTGCAAAGGGAGAGATAGCCCTCCGTAAGACGCCTTGCCTCCTTTTCCTCGCCCGCATCGGATCCTGTATATTTCATCCGCAGCATCGGGTTGATCAGGGCCGTCCACCAGCTGGTAATCGGATGAAATACCGCGATCCTGGCCGAAGACTGCGTCTCCGTTATGAAGCGGCTCGTTCTGACACAGTAATCCGCCAGCTTTTTATAATGCTCCCAGTACGGATTCTGCAGAAACTGTGACGGAGCCGCGTCATGCTTGGTGATTCCGTCCACCGTATAGAAAAAAGCATGGAACACATGAAAGGACGCCCCCATCAGAGTCTCCCGGTCAATCATCCATTTAGCGTCCTGCAGCGTCATGCTCCAGCCGATGCTGTGAAAGCTCTCGATCATGCTGTCGCGCCGGTCATACTGCCTGGCCGTCGCGCTGATGATCTTGGTATTGGAGCGAAAGCCCGCGAAGTCCCGCTCTATCACATCCGCCAAAGGAAGGCCGATCTTATCGTGATTGGGATCTCCTCCCGGTATATGGCTGTACATCTGCCCGCTCATCCTCATGGACGGGATCTCCGTCATATACTTTATGCCATGCTCCCCGCACCACTCCGAGATCCTCTTATGATAACGGTCGCGCAGCAGCTCATGCATGCACTGAAAATATTGATACCTAATCCTGGCGCTGCCCGGGTATTCCCGGTCCAGGATGGCCGCAAGCTCTTTAACGATCTCTCCTCCGAATCGCTCCCTGTAATAGTCCGGCAGCTGAAACGACCAGAAATGATCACCCAGAAAATGCGTTTCATCGGCAAAAATGCCCTTGATCACCGTTCCCATAAGGGAGCCGAACACCTGATAATACCGCTCATAAGTTGTCTCCAGAAAGGCTCCCACCGCATCCGGATTGGCCGGGTCCATGAACTCCCCATAGTATTTGAAATGATCAATCTTTTTCGCCGCCGCCACAATGATGCGCCATCTTCCCCCGGGATTTCTCCAATAAAGCTCCTTCTCCGGCCCATACGAGAAAAACCGCTTATTGTTCAGCGCATTCTCTTTGTCCTGACGCTGATAGATCTGCACCGGCTGTATGATCCCGATGCTGCCGGCAATATCCTTCCCCTCATCCCAGCAGGTCTTTCCCTCCGCCACCGGATAAGCCATTGCAGACAGCACGGTCACGCCTCCCAGCTCCATAACGGCCTTTTCATCCTCCACGAAGCATTCCCGGAACATGAGCTCATGCTGGCACGCCTCCGGATGGCGGACAGTCACCTCGCCGCCGCTCATGCCGCTAGGATAGGGGAACTCATCATAGAGCCACACCTCCAGCCCCTGCTGCTTTGCCAGCTCCACAATCCTCCTGCCGATCGCAAACCATTCATCCGACAGATACGGAACCGTCATCCCCTGCCTGGCGCAGAGTATAAATCCCCCCAGCCCCTTATCCTTCATCTCCAGAATCTGTTTCTCTATCTGCTCCTCTTCGATCTCCCCGTTCAGAAACCAAAACGGACGTATCCTGTTTTCCTTTGGCGGATCATTAAAATTGGGTATCATATTAAGGAAATACTCCTTCCCGGCAGAACCCTGCCTATGTTCACAGCCATTCCGTAAGAACCGCAGGCCCGCTCATATGTCTTGTATTTCTGCTTCCATAAACGGTCGTCACATCAACTATAAGAGTACTATATAATCCCCCATTCCGCAACAGTGCATCCCATTAATTCCCCATCTGCTTATAGGCCGCAATCTGTTCCTCCGCGCTCTCCTGGCCTCCGGCATTTTTATAGTCCTCCAGGAACTGATCGTAAATCCTGTCAAATTCGCCGGGAGCGGCACAGATAATCTTAGCGATATTATCCGTCTGCATCTGAGCCAGCGTTGCGGACACCTCATCCGTTACAGGCGTCGGCACCGAAAGCGTCGGTCTGTAATACTTCACCTCCGAGAGGCATTTGGCCGTGGCAAGAATCTCCTCATGGTAATCGGAATTGAAATCCTTAATATAATTCTTAATGAAATAATCCTTATCTTCCGCGCCGTTAAACGGTTTGCCGATCGTTCCGTACTGCGGCTCAATCCACGTTACACGCGAATTCTCCGTATCCACCAGCGGTTTAGGCACGCCGTCCTCCATGACATAGTCCTCACCTTCAATGCCGAGGCAGCCGACCATATATCCTTCCTCGCTGCTCATCCAGTTTAAGTATTTGACAACCGCCTCCACGTTCTTGCAGGAGGACGGGATGAACCACATATATTTATACATGGGCGCGCTGTCATAGATCTGATAATAGTTCTCACCGCTTTCGTTCTGCCACGGCCATATCGCTGTCAGCTTGGCTTCCGGCTGATTGCCCCTAAGCGTGTCATACAGATTTCCATAGGCGCTGTGGTAAGGGTACTGACCGCTTGCGATAAACGCCGCCATCTCCCCCCTGGCGATCTTCTGCCGAAACAGCGACTCATCCTTATCCAGTACAAATTCACCCAGCAGGCCGTCGTTATACAGACCGTTCAGATAACGCAGGCATTCCTTAGCTTCCGGCCACATGATTCTGGGCGTGAGCAGCTTCTCCACCGTGGGTTCCTCATTTACAAATGCCGGCAGCATGACCATATCCCACGCGCTGAACACCTGTCCGATCAGCCCCAGCGTGATGAGGGGATCCCCCACATTGCCCGGATCATTTTCCTTAAGGGCTACAAGCATATCGCGAAACTCCTGCGGATTGGATGGAAGAGGGATATTTAACTGATCCAGCCAGTCCTCCCGCACAAATGTGGTGCGCATAAAATCATTCTGCTTGTGATAGAGCATATACTGTTTTCCTTCGCTCTGCCCGTCCTTCAGCTCTTCATCCGAATAGAAATTCTGGATATTCTGTCCGAATTCCTTAAGATAGGGTCCCATATCCGCTACGCCGCCCTTGCTGATATAAGATTTCAGCAGCGCGATATCGGATGTTTTCACCAGATCAGGCGCATTGTTGGCAGCCAGCATAGTGGACAGCAGCTCAGTGTTCTGCTGCTTGGGCACGATTACATAGTTCACCTTGATGCCCAGAGGGCGCATCTGCTCATTCACATAGTCCACCCACCAGTTATCCTCAAGCGTCCCCTGATCCGCCGGAATCGTACCGCGGTCCCATACAATTTCTGTGATCTCAATCAGATCCTCTTCCGGTATTTCCGCCTGCTTTGTCTGCCCGCCCTCTGCGTCCGGCGTCCCCTGCGTCTGACCTGTCTGGCCTGAAGTCCTGCATCCCCCCAGCAGGAAGGACAATGTCAGAACGGCCCCCAGTAAAACCGATATTACCCTGTACTTTTTCACTGTATTACCTCCTCTTTTTTATAATGCCGGCCATTGGCCGATACTCTATGGTTAACGGTCAGCCCTTTACCGCTCCGACCGTCACTCCCTTGACAAAATAGCGCTGCATAAACGGATATACACAGATGATCGGCAGCACCGCCACGACCACTGTTGTTCCCTTCACGTTCTCCGGTATGACGGTGGCGGAGATGCCCCCCGCCGGATCCAGGCTGTCGGAGAACATGTTCAGCACCTGATACAGCTTGACCTGCAGCGTCAGCCGCTTCTGATCCTGGATGTACAGCAGCGCATTAAAAAAGGTGTTCCAATATGCGACTGCGTAAAAGACGGTCAGCGTGGCCAGAGACGGTTTGGCCAGCGGAAGAAATACCTTCCGGAATGTCTTAAAGTTGGAACAGCCGTCCACCTTCGCCGCCTCCTCCAGCTCCTGCGGAAGGCCCCGGAAGTAATTGATCATGATGATCAGCAGGAAGGTATCCACCATATTGGGCAGAATCAGCGCCCACATGCTGTCAAACAGCCCGATGCCCCGCACCACCATATAGGTAGGTATGATGCCGCCGCTGAAATACATGGTAAATACGATCAGTCTCATGAGTATTCCTGAGCCTTTCAGGTGCTGTCTGGACAGAGGGTACGCCGCCACCGCCGTAATCAGCAGGCTGCAGGCCACCCCTGATACCGTCAGCTTCACGGTGAACCAGAGGGAATGAATGATCGAACTGTCCCGAAACAGCATGGCATATGCATCCGTGGTAAACTTTACCGGGAACAGAACCACCCGCCCCTCGATGATCGCCGTCGCATCCGACAGAGACAGGGCGATGATGTAGCACAGCGGATATAAAAACATTGCGCTAAGCAGGATCATCAGGGTTATATTAAAGACGTCAAACGCACGCGAAGCAGCGCTTTTGGATTTCATGGCCGTAACCTCCCCTTCTTTTATCTCTTCCTCTTTCCAATCTTGCTCTCAAACAGCCCCGGTTCGCCCATGAGCTTGGCGATTCGGTCCGCACCCATCACAAGGGCGAAATTGATGACCGACTGGAACAGTCCCGCTGCGGTTGTTATCTCATACTGTGCTCTGGTGATACCCATCGTATAGATATAGGTGCTCAAAACAGTGGAGACATCGCTCACCATGCTGTTGCCCAGCAGGAACGGCTTCTCAAAGCCGATGGTCATGATCTTGCCGATTTCCAGGATCAATATGACCACAATCGTGCTGCGTATGCCGGGAAGCGTGATATGCCACAGGCGTTTAAACCTGCCAGCGCCGTCGATGGCCGCCGCCTCATACAGCTGCTGGTCCACCCCTGAAAGCGCCGAAAGATACAGGATCGCCTGCCAGCCCGTCTCCTTCCATATGCCGGATACCACATAGATAAACAGCCACCAGCCCTTCTCTGTCAGGAAATTCTGCTGCTCCAGGCCGAGGCTGCCAAGCAGTATGTTGACGATTCCGGTGTTCTTTGAGGTGACCGCCACGATGATCCCGTAGAAGATCACCCACGAGACAAAGTGGGGCAGGTAGGAAATCGACTGCACGATCTTTTTGAACTTCACCTGCCGGATCTCATTTAACAGCAAGGCAAATATAATCGGGATCGGGAAGCCGATCAGCAGGGACATGAGATTGAGCAGAAGCGTATTTCTCATGGCGAGCCAAAACGTCCTGTCCCTGAACAGCTTCTCAAAAACTTTCCATCCCACCCATTCGCTCCCCATTATGCCTTCCGCGAAGTTATAATTCTTAAAGGCAAGCACGAGCCCGTATATCGGCACGTACTTAAATGTGAAGTAAAATGCAATCGGAAGCAGAAGCATGAGGTACATATCATAATTACCCTTAAAATAAGTCCAAAAGCTTCTGACTCCCGTGTTGCAGCTGTTTCTCTTACCTCTGGCTTTCATAGTCAGCGCCCCCTTTTACCCATTGGCGGTAGATTGTGTTCCGGTTTTGTAACGTGATTATATCCTCCGCCGCACTGAGCGTCAATTTCACATATTTGCTTTTCTTTGACTTACGTCCTGACTTCGCCGGACGCCGCTTTAACTAAACTATGATTCTGTAACCAAACGGTGATCTTTGGGTAACAGTCTTTCTATTGAAGCGTTTTTTGGGTATAATACCGATAGATGTGCAGTCTGGGGGGAATGGCAGTGATATGGAAGAATCGAAACAGAGCCAGAAAGTATACGGAAAAACTTTTCAACGCATTTTTAGCCATGGGTCTTGTGCTCATCGGCTTTACCGGCACTCTGGTGAGCCTTGTGTCCATACACTCCCTGCGTGCCAACGAGATCGAATCCAGCCAGAAACTGCTGACGCAGTTCAGCAACTCTGTGGATACCACCCTTTCCTACATAAATACGATCATGCTCAACTATTCATCCAACCGGAAATTCCGCAGTTTTCTTCATTACTATGAAGCGATGGACGTGGATTCCCTGTTTGACGTTTCCAATCAGCTGGAGGATATGATCGCAAATAACTCTTATATCCATTCCATCATATTTTATTATCCGCAGGATCAGCTGGCATATGTTGCCAACTCCGGCGTCATGCCCGTGGACAGCTGTTTTGATGGCGCATTTCTCACCTCCATCGACCCGGCCGGGGCTTCCGTTTCCGGAACCTCTTCCAGGACCGTGTGGGACTCACAGAAGCAGGCCAGGGTCTCCCTCTTAAGCCTGATGCGGCCGCTGCAGTATACGGGCGGGGAGCTGGAATCCCTTCTGATCATCAATCTTGACACTTCCTTTTTCAGCGACATGTTCAATTCCGTCGGTGAAGGGGAAAACGCCTTCTTCGCGCTGAACGAGGATGCATTAACCGTCACGGGCTCCGATAACTGCGCCGGTTACGCCGGTTATTTTCCGCAGATATTCGACCGGCTCTCCGAGTCGGGCAGCATCGAATTTTCTATGGAGAATGAGCAATATCTAATCTCCTGTGTCAGTTCACCCGGCACAGGATGGCGATATTACAGCATCACCTCCACGGCTGTTATCTATAAGGAAGTCCGGGCTCTCTTAATCCTCTCCGTACTGATCCTAAGTTCAGGTATCGCCATGGCCGTACTCTGTTCCGAAATCATTTCCAGACGCCTGTCCCGGCCGATCTTAAAGGTTGCGCGCCAGTTCGACCAGCCGCTGCAGGCCAACGATGATATTCTGCATCATATCGAGACAAACATTGACCATCTGAAGCAGGAGAATAAAAGCATACGCGAAAGCCTGGATGAGAGCCTGCCCGTCCTGAAAAATAACTTCGTCATATCACTGTTAGGAGGATATGTCGTCCGGCCGGACGAGATCGATAAAAACCTTTCCTATTTTGACATCGGGCTTAGCAGAACCTGCCCTGTATTCGTATGCGTCATCAAGCTAAATGAACTCAATGCATCCACAGGAGAACATTATCTGCCGCTTCAGATCCACTCTCTCACCGCTATGGTCATGGATCTGCTGGCAGAAGAGTTCTCCGATTCCGGCAGCTACCTCTTCTGTAATTCCTATGAGGAGGAAATCACGGTCATCTGCGCACTCACAGGACAGGAGAACGCCGGGGACCGGACCGGACATGTGCTCGCGCTTCTTGTACAGCTTTTTAAGGACATAAAGAAATACATCACGCGGATCGGTATCGGGAGCATTGAACAAAATATCTACAATATAAGCCTTTCTTACCGCAACGCCAAAAAGGCTCTGGCGCTGGGGTTCCTATCTTCCGAGCAGATCATCTGCTATGACGATATCCCTTCCCTGTCCGCCCTGTCGGATCAGATCGAGGGCTATCCCTATAAGCTGGAATCTGAGCTGATTGCAGCCGTCCGTGCCAATGCCGGCACGGAAGAATGCCTGGCCTCCATTATCGGCACGATCCTGTCCGTTACAGGCCGGGACAGAAGTAAGCGCTCCTACTTTCTCCTGCAGCTCTACCACCGGCTGCTCAAGTACGCATACGATGCAAACATCACGGAGGATATTAACCGGACCGATCAGTGTGCAGAACTTTTGTCCCTTCCCGAAGACCAGCTCTTTTCCTGGTTTAATGCCTACATAAAATCTGTCATAACACAGATCCTGTACAAAAAGACCAATCCGGACAATCAGCTGTCTGAGCGCATCAAAGCCTACATAGAGAAGAATTATGATCAGGATATCAGCATACCGCTGCTGGCGGAGGTCTTTCTGTTCAGCCCCACCCATATGTCCCATCTGTTTCACGAGCAGACCGGAAGCAGCATAAAACAGTATCTGATCAGGGTGCGCATAGAAAAAGCCTGTGAACTGCTGCGGGACGGCTCTCTCAAGATCGCCGATATCGGGCAGATGACAGGCTATCCAAAACCTCACGGTTTTCTGAAGCAATTCAAAAGCTATACCGGGATGACGCCCAGCGAATTCCGCCAGCAGCTGGCGGAAGGACGGACGGAAAATACATTTTTCCCTCTTGACGAATCGTGAAACTATGGGTACAATAGTAGATGCGCTAATATTTTACTTATACGTTTCCGTAGCTCAGCAGGATAGAGCGACCGCCTCCTAAGCGGTAGGTCGGGTGTTCGAATCACCTCGGGAACGCTGTTAAAAAGACGGGAGCCTTGATAAGTCAAGACTCTCGTCTTTTTTCGGTCTAAAGAAATTACCGCAGTCTGAACGTATTCTTATAATAGTCAATAATTCCGTCACGTTTCATATAGGACAGTTCTCTGGAAAGCGCGCTGCGGTCCACATTGAGATATTCCGCCATCGCATTTCGGTTGATTGGCAGGCTGAATATTTTGCTCTTCTGTTCACGTGATATTCTCCATAAATAGCTTAATATCTTCTCACGCACGGTAGGCCGGAGCAGACAGTCCATCCGTTCATGCAGCAAAAGCCCCTTTTCAGCGACAATGCGGATATAATTGCGCAGAAATTTCGCGTGCCCGGGACAGGCCTTTTCACACTGGGTGAAAACACGCTCAAAAGGGATTTTCAATACAGATACCTCATCCTGAGCCTCTACGGTAACTGGGCTTTCACGGTCTCGGCTTGCCGCCAGAATAACTCCTATCTCACTTCCCTTTTTAAGGAGACTGATAATAATTAATCTGCCTGACGGATCCCACTTAATGGCACGGCAATGTCCTGACAGTATAATGCTGAAGCTCCGGACTCTGCTGCCTTCTTCAACGATGTATTCACCCCTGGCATAATCGGCGCGCTCTGTACAAAGACAGCGGAACAATCCGTCAATATCCTGCGGTTCCATATCCGAAAACAGATTTGTATTCTTTAAATCCTCAATAAATTCATTCATAAGCAGTCCTCACATTCGGTTGCACCCGCAACAGGAGATTCAGCCAAATTGTACTATAATAAAGGCTATAAATCAATGGAACGGAGACAGCAGATTATGAACAAACGAACACTATGGATCACCCGCACCGCAGTTCTAACCGCAATGCTTGTTGTATTGCAGGCAACCACCCAAGCTACAGGAAATACAGTTATCACAGGGTCTGTTGTAAATATGCTGCTCATTATTTCAGTCATGGCCTGCGGCATTCTCTCCGGGATAACCGTCGCCGTCATCTCGCCTGTTATGGCAAAGCTTATCGGAATAGGCCCGCTTTGGAGCCTGATCCCCTTTATCATGGCAGGAAATATCACCCTTGTACTGGTTTGGCATCACTTAGGAAACTGGAAATGGGGACACAAATACGCCGCAAACATCGTAGCTTTAATCGGTGCCGCCTTCGCTAAGTTTGCAGTGCTTTATGCCGGAATTGTACTGATAGCGGTGCCGCTGCTTTTACGGTTACCACAGCCGCAGGCTTCGGTAATTACCGGCATGTTCTCCATATCGCAGTTTATAACGGCGCTTCTGGGCGGCGCTGCCGCTCTGCTCATACTTCCGACGGTCAAAATTGCGCTTGCCGGACGGAGCGCACAGAGGTGAGCCTATCTACTAGCTATCTGGCCGACAGTTCCCGCCCAAACAGCTCCAGTTCCCGCAGAAATGCCTTCACGGCCGGTGAAATCCACCGGTTTCGGTTATAGATGACCTGGACCCACAGCTGTATACGGTAGCCGCTGACCTGTATGAGGGAGATCCTTCCCGAATCCAGCTCTTTTTTCAGTGTAAAATAGGGAAGCAGCCCAATGCCCCGCCCTTCCGATACCGCGCCAATAATAAACTCGGTATGCCCGATCTCCATGTCACAGCTTAAGCTTTTTCCGGCCGCGGCCAGATCATTTTCAAAAACATACCGGTAATTGCATCCCTTCTCAGTGAGAATAAAATGCTCCTGTAAAAGGCGGTCCAGAGGCACATCCCGTTTGCCGGCAAGCGGATGCTCTGGGGCGCAGAAAAAAGAAATGTCCGCAGGGAACTCAGCCGCGGTTACCCAGTTCGGCCTGCTGATCCTGTTATCCAGCAAAAAGATCAGGTCAAATTTGCCCCTGTCCAGATTTTCCATGGCCTCAAATGTGGTAGACACCTCCAGCTTTAGCGATACCCCAGGATACTTTTTCAAAAAATGGTAAAACAGGTCCGCATAGCCGGAGGCGCATACCGTTTCCATCACCCCTATGCAGAGCATTCCCTCGGGTTGTGCATCCGCGCGGAAATGTTCCAGCGCCATGGCGTCATACTTCACAATCTGGTAGGCATACTGCAGAAATTCCTGCCCAGCCGCCGATAAAGCGATCAGCTTGCCGTTTCTGGTGAATAGTTCTGTCTGCAGTTCCTCCTCCAGCTGTTTGATCTGCATTGTAACTGTTGACTGTGCATATCCCAGCTCCAAAGCCGCCTTCGTAAAATTCTCCAGCTCCGCCACTTTAATAAATGTCCTGATATTCCGAATCTCCATCTCCCCATCCCCTTAACCGTAATTTCTGTTTTCACAGCATTCATATCATTTTTTATGATAACTAATATTCTACATTTTAATTTTTCAAATATCAATAGGTACGCTATACTAAATAAAAGCTGTTACAGCAAAACAAACTCACTAAAGGAGAATACCCCAATGTCTTTATCACCTTCCGTCTACAACACCTTCATTGAAATATTAAAAGAGGAGCTCGTGCCTGCCTTCGGATGCACGGAACCCATCGCCATCGCATACTGCGCCGCAAAGGCCCGCGATCTCCTGGGCGCCCTTCCGGAGCAGGTCGTAATTGAGGCCAGCGGCAACATTATTAAAAACGTGAAAAGTGTGATCGTCCCCAACACCGGCGGTCTGAAGGGAATACCCGCTGCCGCTGCCGCTGGTATCGTCGCCGGAAATGCAGATAAAGTCCTTGAGGTAATCGCCGAGGTGCCGGATGATAAAAAACAGGAGATCCGCACCTATCTGGAACAGACAGCATTTGCCGTTAAGCCCCTGGAAGACGGCGATAAGCTGGATATCCTGATCACCGTCTCGGCCGGTTTCAGCACCGCTAAAGTGCGGATTGCCCGCCATCATTCCAATATTGTGCTGTTGGAAAAAGACGGAAGCTGCCTGTATCAGGCACAGTATAAAGAGGAAGCATGCGCTTTGGACGAGGCCGACCGCAGCTGCCTCTCTGTCGAGGCCATTGTGGAATTTGCGGACTCCGCAAATCTGGAGGAGGTAACCGAACTGCTGGACCGGCAGATCAGCTACAATTACGCGATTGCCAAGGAAGGACTCGCAGGCAATTGGGGCGCTAACGTAGGAAATGTGCTGCTGAAATCCTATGGCCCGGATGTGCGCACCCGGGCGAGGGCGATGGCGGCCGCGGGTTCAGACGCCCGCATGAGCGGCTGCGAGCTGCCCGTTGTCATCAATTCAGGCAGCGGCAATCAGGGAATCACCGTATCCGTGCCTGTCATCGTATATGCAGAAGAACTCGGATCATCCAGAGATCAGCTTTACCGTGCCCTGCTGATTTCCAACCTCATCTCCATTCATCTGAAACACGGCATAGGTCCGCTTTCCGCATTCTGCGGCGCGGTGAGCGCCGGATGCGCGGCCGGATGCGGCATTGCCTATCTCCAGGGCGGCCGTCTGAAGGAGATTGCTCACACACTGGTAAACAGCATAGCCATCGTGTCCGGCATCATCTGTGACGGAGCCAAGCCTTCCTGTGCGGGGAAAATCGCCTCCTCCGTGGACGCGGGCATCCTTGGATATGACATGTACATAAACGGACAGCAGTTCTACGGAGAGGACGGAATTGTATCCAAAGGCGTTGAAAATACCATCAAAAATATCTACCGCCTCGGAGCACAGGGCATGTTCGGCACGGACAAAGAAATCATACGCATCATGACTCAGTGTGACTGATCGTTTAAAGTGATAATATGCTAAAGTGATTGAATCGGCGCTCCTCTTATGATATAATGTCGGCAAACATTATACCGCGCTGATTTCCGTCCACGCAGCGGACAATTTCCATTGAAAATCATGCGCATCCCCCCGGAGGAGCCATGTCAGCTTGCTGACATGGTATAATAAAGGCGTTTTTTAACTGTATTTATGTTCTGGGGATTGGAGGAGATCATGGAACATCAAGAGAACAGAAAGCTGAACTGTAAAAATATATGGATTCCTCTGCTGTTTGCAGTGCTTTTTCTGGCGCTGGTTCTGATATCTTCCTGCCAGCTCTATCAGAGCGGGCTTTTAAGGGACGAATTGGGATACCGGTATGAAGCGGTATTTTACAACGGTATTGGATTGTGGCTGTCCTTTTTTGTGTCCGTGCTGATGCTCATCCTGTCCCTGGTCAAGCTGATCGGATGTTTTACAGCACATGTGCCGATCCGTCCGTTTTATCTGGTTATATCCGTGCTGGCCGTGATATTCTGCCTGATCATAGATGTACTCTGCATGCATTACCATATGCTGCTATAGTATTCAGGCAGGGCATATACTCCCTGCGCTTAGATTATAACGGTGTTAAAAAGTATCTTCCCTATTGAAAAAATCCTCAGAGATGTGAATTTTCCCACTCTGAGGATTTTTTGTTGAATTAAAATCTCTTTCTGCCAGGATCAATGGCTTTGACCGCAATATATATGCACACCACCGCCACGGCAATCTGCAGAACAATGCCGATCGTTACCCAGTTATTAAAAAAGAAATTCTCCGAATAATTAAAGAAGCCGCCCAGCAGTTCCTTCAGCGCCCTCCGGTTGCCGGCCTGCTGATTTATAAAGCTATAGAAATTGACGCCCGGATTGGTGATCAGCAGATAGACCGCGCCTCCCGCGCCGGTCTGTTCCGCCACGATATCCGTGCTGTAGTGGATGTCTGAAACTTGTTTTGCAAAATATACGATCAGATAAGAACCGCCTAGCAGAACCACCTCTGTCAGGTAGGATACCACGGTCGAAATCATAGTCTTTTTAAATACCGAAGAAAACATGATGCCGATGCTTCCCACAAAAAAGGCTGTCACCAGAAAATATAGATACAGAAAAAACAGGTCCAGCATCTTCAGGCCGCCATAGATAAATACCAGCGACAGGATCGGGAATGTGGACAGGATCAGTATGCTTGCCACCTCCAGAGCGGACAAAAGCTTTCCTATGATGATCTGCCTTGGCCTCATCTTGGTGCTTAAAAGCAGATCCAGCGTCTGCCTCTCCCTTTCGCCGGATATACTGCCGCTGGTCAGCGCCGGCATGACCAAAAGCAGCATCGCAAATTCGAATTCCGCAATCAGCATGTACAGCTCCAGCATGGAGGAAAACTGCACCTCTCCCGTATACCTTAAAGACTCTACCATAGAATACAGATTCAGAAAGGCCACCGCGGCCAGCACACCGTTAAACAGTAATATGATGACGGCCGTTTTCACCGTACGGCTGCTGGTCTTGGATTCTTTCAGATATACCGGATTAAGCTTCATTGCTGCTCACCAGCCTTTCGTCCTTATTTTCCGTGATCTGCATAAACAGCGTTTCCAGGCTGCCCTGCTTGCGGACAAAGGAATTGACCATCACTCCGGCCTCCACCAGCATCTTCAGCAAAAACGCCTCATCCTTCTGATTGCCGCCGAAAGTAACCACGATCTTCGGACTGTCCACGGATATGGTCCTGACCAGCTTATGTCTGCGCAGCAGCTTCAATGCCTCATCCAGCTTGTCGCATACTACAATTTCCAGAGGATTGGCGCTGTTGACCATGGTCAGTATCTCCACCATGCTGCCTCTTAACACCATCCGTCCCCCGTCAATGATTCCGATATCCGTACACATCTCCGAGAGCTCCGACAGGATATGGGAACTGATCAGTATGGTCTTTCCCATGGTATTCAGATCCTTAAGGATCTCCCTGAACTGATATCTTGTTCTCGGATCCAGCCCGGACGCGGGTTCATCAAGGATCAGAATCTTCGGGTTGTGGATCAGCGCCCTGGCTAGGCACAGCCTCTGTTTCATGCCTCTTGAAAGCCCATCCACATAGAAATCCTCCTTATCGGCGAGATCCACCATATCCAGCAGCTCTCTGTACTGGGTCCTGGCCTGCAGGCCGTAGATTCCATACGCTGCCGCATAAAACTCCATATATTCTGAGACTCTCAAGTTATCATATACTCCGAAGAAATCCGGCATATATCCGATGGCCTCTTTCAGCCTGTTGGGCTGTTTCAGTGCGTTTACACCGTCGATCACCACCTGCCCCTCATCCGCCTTTAACAGGCCGGCCAGGATTTTCAGTGTGGTAGTCTTGCCCGCCCCATTGGGTCCCACAAAACCGAACAGCTCTCCTTCCTCCACGATCATGTCCAGGTGATTGAGCGCGCGGAACTTGCCATAATTTTTGCACAGATTTTTTACTTCAAACATCAGCCGGCCCTCCTCACCAGAGAAATGATAGGCAGCGCTACCGATGAACGGCTGTCTCCGCTCTTTTCCTGCACATAACGCACCTGCAGACTATTGCTATCGTTGATATATGGCGCTAATTCTGCCCTTTGATAGGCTTTCTGCAGATCCATTTTATCATATCTGCCGGTCTCAAAGTTGTAGAAATAGCAGCTTCCGACAAATTCCGTCCTGTAGTCATAGGAATAGTCCTTATCTGTCACACCGTCCCGGAAACAGAGCTCAACCAGATCCTCCAGCGCCTCATTGAGGCTGATTTCCAGTGTCACGGCTGACGAACTGCTCATGGCGATGGAGGATCCGTCATAAAAACCGTCCAGCACCACCGGATCCTCTTTCAGGTAAGGCTGATAGATCAGCCCGTCCTTTTCAAAGCTTATAGGTATCTCCGTGGCATACAGCGTCCTGCCATAACCTGATGTGCTGTCATCCGCCAGAAACTGTGCCGGCTCTTCTGTGTCCCTGTATGCGATCACGCGGGCGGTGTCCGTCTTCTGGGAGAAGAACTCATCGAGGTAATACTGTACGATCTGAGCCTTCTGGATGACTTCCGTATATTCCGCCTGCCCCACCTTATTTTTCAGATTTTCATAAAACCCTGCGATTTTTCTGGAAGTATTATAAGGATACTCCGATGCGCAATCCCTAATCACATAATTGGAGAGATCCACCTCTTCCTTTGGTTCCATGCTCCCAATTTCAATGATCTGCCCGTACAGCACCACTGTAACATTTCTAAGAGGCTCCTCTGTATTGTTTATCAGACGGCCGCCCACCTGGTCTTTAAAGACAGACAGCTCACCGCTCACCGTTGCCTCTCCTTCAATCGCATAGGACCTGGCGGCTTTGAATGTATTGGGAGAAAAAGCGACCATGTCGCGGATCCTGATCTCGTCGCCTTCCCCCGCATATCTGATCCCCACGTTGTAATCATAGTCCTCCCTGGGAATGACCCTCTCCATTCCGTAAGAAAAAGATTCCCGGTTGCTTCCGGCGATGGCGATCAGCGAATACCCTTCCTTCAGCTTCACTTTATAGTTCCTGTTGTCCGGAGATCTTAGGCTGAAATAGCTGGTCTCGCATACCCGGTCCCGGTTCTCCTCCACGATCGTGCCGTAATTGACAAAAGAGTTCTGAAATCTGGTATCTGAGCTGATCGCAAATATAATTCCGCAGAACAGAACCGCAAAGGCGGCGATCAGCGCCCTCTGCACATCCGGCTTATGGCGCTTTTTAAGAAACAGGTAAAGACCCGGACCGATCAACAATATATACGCCAGCAGCACCAGCACATATTTCGCGACGCTGGGGATCTTCCCCGGAGGAACAGAGTTGACCATGCTGTATACCGACCAATAGTCCGGCATACTGTTGCTATAAATCTCGCTCTCCAAATTCATCAGCCTGTTTTCCGTCAATGCTCTGTTAAAAAAGTTGCCCGCCTCAGATCGGCTCCCCATGTCTTCACAGTAATTCATCAGATCTGACATGGAAAAGCCCGTGTGAATGATCAGGCCCTCACCTGCCGCCTCGGATGACTCTATACCGCCGTCCTTCTCATAGCTGCCAGACTGCTTCTCAAAGATCAAAACCCCCCCGGAGAAAACCCAGGATACTACCGTTTCCTTCTGAACTTCCGTCAGGCCTTCATAACTGTCATCCGCAATAATGATATCCAGCATATCCAGCTCCAGGACTTCCTCCGGCATGAGTTCCCCTGTCAGTCCGGTGACGCGCAGATAAGTATCCATGTAGTCATTCAGCGATACGCCATTAAAATACGAAGCGGTATCGTGATCGGCCGACAAGACACCCAAATTTATATCTGTACTGTCCTTCGGCGCATTCAGAAGGATTGTATCTTTATACAGCACATCTTTGCCGTCGTTTAAAATACGCAGAAACAGAGCTTCCATGCCATAGCTTAAGGGGATATAGAATACCTTCTCTTCGGAGTCTCCCGCCGCCAGCACAAGCTCTGTTTCATAGAGATAATTTTCCTCATCCTCTTCCGGCGCGAATATCTGGAGCATGCCGCTGACATCATCCCCGAAGTTTTTAACGAGGATATGCAACGGCAGATATCTGCCATATTTAGCACTATCTGTAATTCCAAAAGTTACAGTTATATTCAGAGGAGACGCCGTATCCTTATATGCATGGACACTGTCCCCCGCCATCATGCTGCATGCAATGATCAGCGCTGTGCAGATTGCTGCCAATACCCGTATGCCAGGTTTCCTCATCAGCTTATCCTCTCGAAATTTTCTTTATTGATATCAAAATCTTCTTTCAGCTTCACTTCAAATACAGTGCCTTCCAGGCTGCTGCGCGCTTCTATGCTGCCGCCGTGCATCTCCACAATATTTTTCGCGATCGCAAGGCCCAGACCCGTTCCTCCCGTTCTTTCCGCACGGGACTGTTCCACCCTGTAAAACTTTTCAAAGATGAGCGGCAGTTCCCCCGGAGGTATGACCTTGCCATAGTTTATCACCGATATGATCGCGACATTATCCTTCTTGTCGATTCTTACATCGATCTTCTTTCCGTCCGCGCCGTATTTAATCGCGTTTCCGATCAGATTATCAAAAAGCCTCGCCAGCAGATTACCGTCCGCCGATATTTCCAGAGTATCCACAGTGGTCTTCAGTTCATATGCAATATCGTTTTCCGCAAAATTAGGATAAAATTCATCCAGCAGCTGTGAAAGCAGTTTTACCAGATCCACCTTCTCCACCTTCATGGAGATTTTTCCATAATTGAGCTTGGTAAAACCGAACAGATCGTCAATCAGTTTTTCCAGACGTTTGGATTTATTATATGCGACAGCAATGAATTCCTTTTTTCTCTCTTCCGGTATCTTTGTATCGCGGTTGAGCAGTTCCAGATATCCGATCATGGAGGTGAGCGGCGTGCGCAGATCGTGAGCCACGCTGGTGATCAGCTCGTTCTTTGTCTTCTCCGACTCCCGCTCCTTTTCTATCAGCATCTTTATGTCCTCCGCCAGCTTGTTTAATGTGGCGGCCATCTCTGAAAACTCATTGTCTCCCCGCACTTCCACAACCGTGTTGAGATCTCCCTCAGAAATCTGGCTCATCGCTTCCGATATTTCTGAGATATAGCGGACGGTCCTATCCTCCAGACAGACAAAGCAGACGCAGAAGACGAGCATACCCAGCAACACGAACAGAGTAATCCAGAAAAGGTTCCCGTAATTACCTCCTGCCAGGGAAGAATTGTAATATCCGGTTCTGTTTATCACCTGCTGGAGCATATTAAAGTTCACAATCACAAAGATCTCTATAATCGCGGTTATCAGTCCGCTGATCAGGGTATTGACCACCGCCCGCTTCAAGGAGCTTCTTCTGATATCACTTTTCAATTTTATAGCCTACCCCCCAGACCGTGGTTATAATCTTATCCTGCCTGGTATCCTCTTTCATCTTTCCGCGCAGCCTCCTGATATGGACCATAACCGTATTGTTTGCCTCATAGACCTTTTCGTTCCAGACCTTTTCAAAAATCTCATCCGTGCTGAATACCTTGCCAGGGTTGGAAGCCAGCAGATACAGTATGTCAAATTCAATGGGCGTCAGCTTCACCTCTTCACCGTACACGGTCACCTTATGGTTGTCCTTGTTGATGTTCAGGCCGCGTATGGAGATCTCGTTGTCCGCAGTCTGCCCCTGGCTTCCGGGATTTAATTCCGTGTACCTGCGCAGCTGTGATTTTACCCTGGCCGTCAGCTCCAGCGGGTTAAAGGGTTTCGTCACATAATCATCCGCTCCGGTACCAAGTCCCATGATCTTATCCAGATCCGTGGATTTCGCGCTTAAGAATATGATCGGAATGTTATTGGTCTCCCTGATCTTACGGCACATCTCCAGTCCGCTCATGCCCGGCATCATGATATCCAGAATCACCAGCTGAACATCCTCCGCCGCCAGTATGTTCAGGCCCTCCAGCGCGTCATATGCCTTAAATACTTTATAGCCGTCGCTGACCAGATAGATCTCCACCAGGTCTGCGATTTCTTTCTCATCATCCACAACCAGTATGCTTGTCTGCGCCATAAAAACCTCCTGTTTTCTGTCATCCCTATACATAGCATAATATCTATATTATACAATATCACAGTTTTTCCTGTTTTTCTTTACTTTTCTCTTACATCTAAGGGACTGCGCAATATCTGAAAGGGCCCCGGCAGATTTACCGTGGCCCTTATCCTTATTCTTCCCAATCCAGCGCTCTGGATACCGCTTTTCTCCATCCTTTTACCAGTTTCTCTCTCTTGGGTTCCTCCATGCGTCCGATGAATTCCCTGTTCAGATTCCATTTGTTTTTCAGCTCTTCCCGATCCTTCCAGTATCCGACCGCCAGACCGGCCAGATAAGCCGCTCCGAGTGCAGTAGTCTCTATACAATCAGGACGCTGCACCCTGGTGTTCAGAATATCTGCCTGAAACTGCATGAGGAAATTGTTGGCGCAGGCGCCGCCGTCCACCTTCAGGCTCTTTAAGCAGATGCCGGCGTCATTTTCCATCGCCTTAACCAAATCATAGGACTGATAGGCTATGGATTCCAGCGTGGCGCGGATCATATGCTCCTTTTTAAAGCCTCTGGTAATGCCCACAATTGTGCCTCTGGCATACTGGTTCCAGTAGGGCGCACCCAGTCCGGTGAACGCAGGCACCACATACACCCCTGCCGTATCCTCCACTGCCAGAGCATATTCTTCCGACTGGGCGGCTGTCCTTATCATGCGCAGCTCATCCCGCAGCCATTGGATGGAAGCTCCGGCCACAAATACGCTGCCCTCCAGGGCATAATATACTTTTCCGTCAATTCCGGCCGCGATGGTTGTGATCAGATTGCTTTGGGACTTCACAGGGGTTTCGCCGGTGTTCATAAGCAGAAAGCATCCTGTTCCATAGGTATTTTTTATATCGCCCATCTCAAAGCAGCACTGCCCGAAAAGAGCGGCCTGCTGGTCACCGGCAGCTGCTGCAATCGGAATCTCTCCCCCCAGCACATCCTCGCTGACATAACCGTAGACACAGCTCGTGGGCTTTACCTCCGGAAGCATACATCTCGGTATATTCAGTATGCTTAGGATCTCGTCATCCCAGCACAGGTTATGTATATCAAACATCATGGTCCGGGAGGCATTGGTATAGTCTGTTACAAAGACTTCTCCCTTAGTCAGGTTCCAGATCAGCCAGGTGTCAATGGTCCCGAACAGCAGATCTCCGTGTTCCGCGGCCTCTCTGGCCCCCTCCACATGATCGAGTATCCATTTCAGCTTGGTGCCGGAGAAGTACGCGTCCGGTATCAGCCCCGTTTTACTGCAGATCATCTGTGAATAACCGTCTTCCTTCAGGCGGTCCACAATTTCTGAGCTCCTCCGGCATTGCCATACGATCGCGTTATATATGGGATGGCCTGTATGCCGGTTCCATACCACCGTGGTCTCTCTCTGGTTTGTGATGCCGATGCCGGCGATATCCGCGGAATCCGCGCCGATCTTGGCCATAGCTTCCATGGCTACGGAAAGCTGTGACGACCATATCTCCATGGGATCATGCTCCACCCAGCCCGGCCTGGGATATATCTGCGTAAATTCTTTCTGAGCCACGCTGCAGACATTCGCATTTTCATCAAATAAAATACACCTGGAACTCGTGGTGCCCTGGTCCAGGGCCATAACATACTTAGCCATACCGCTCTTCTCCTTTTCCTGCCTTCCCCAGTACTGCAGTACTAGGCCTTTTCTACAGATTTTGTTGCGATCAGGTCCGCCCCCGTGCCTGCAATGTCATGTACCAGCACCGCGCCTTCACAGATGGGCGCATCCACTGTGACCGTCCTGATCTTCTCCATACACTCAAATATCTTGTTTTTGGGGATATCCTCCCTGGTCTTAACGGAAACCATCGGGATCCTTCCCCCTCTCACCCTGACGGAGGAAGTCACAATCCTGGTGGGATCGGTAAGCTCTTTTCTTGCATAACGTTCCCCCCGTATGCAGGTATTGCCTGAAACCGATACCACCTCGCCGCCCTCCATGCAGGCGGTCATGGCGCATCCCATCGGACATCCTATACAGATCAGCTCTTTATTTTCCATCGCGTTTCCTTTCCGCTTACATCCGCACTCACTGTTCCTCTACTCTGAATATGATCCGGTCCAGGCCGGCCGCCGCCTTTAGATCCTGTTTTTTCAGAGTGATTTCCTCCATCTCTCCGGGCGTCATCACCATGCGTTTTTTATGGATCACCCGGTCCGCGCCGAAGTAAACATTCAAATAACAGTTTTTGTATACGCCGTCCGTTCTCATGCGGATCACTGCAGTTTCCTCCATGCGGTCCGCATTGACAGTCCTGGGCACCGTATAACGGATGCCGTCCGACGGAATGAGAGGAATATCCTTCCCCGCAGTCTCCGGCCTGCCGTTTTTCACATACTGCGCGGCACTCCTGCCGGCATGCCCTGCCTCTTCCGATACATAGTCAACCAGATCATGCACATGGAGCACATTGCCGCAGGCATATATGCCTTCCTGACTGGTTTCCAGACTTTCGTTCACCACAGGACCCGAGGTGAGCGGTTCGATCTCAACGCCCATATCCTGGGACAGTTCATTTTCCGGTATCAGTCCAACCGACAAAAGAAGCGTATCACAGGATATATATTCCTCCGTTCCCGCAATGGGCTTGCGGGCTTCGTCCACCCTGCTGATGAAAACACCTCGCAGCCGGTCCTTCCCGTCTATCCCGGTCACCGTATGGCTGAGCTTAAGCGGTATCCCATAGTCATCCAGGCACTGCACAATATTTCGTTTTAAACCTCCGGAATAAGGCATGAGTTCCGCCACCAGCTTCACCTTAGCGCCTTCCAGAGTCATTCTCCTGGCCATGATCAGGCCGATATCACCGGACCCTAAGATCACAACTTCCCGCCCGGGCATAAAACCCTCAATATTGACCAGGCGCTGAGCGGTGCCGGCGCTGTATATGCCGGCCGGACGGAAACCCGGTATGTTTAATGCTCCTCTTGGACGTTCCCTGCATCCCATGGCCAGTATAATCGCTTTCGCCTTATATTCCACATACCCTTCCTGTCGGCTGACAGCTGTTACTATTTTATCCTTTATTTCTATTACCATTGTATTTAACTTATAAGGGATTTGCAAGGCCTTTAACTCTTTTATAAAACGGCCCGCATATTCCGGGCCCGTCAGCTCTTCCTGGAAGGTATGCAGTCCAAATCCGTTGTGGATGCACTGATTGAGGATTCCTCCCAGATCGCTGTCTCTTTCCAATATCAGAAGGTTATCCACACCGGCCTTCTTAGCCTCGATTGCTGCCGCCAGACCCGCAGGCCCGCCGCCTATGATGATCACATCGATATTTTCCATCTCTTATCTATCTCCTTTTAGCAATCAGTTCTGAGCCCGGCCCCTTCTTGCGGATGTGTTCCGGTTCTAACGACAGTTCTCTCATCAGTATCTCCATGGTTTTCGGTGTACAAAATCCCGCCTGACACCTTCCCATACCCGCTCTTGTCCTCCTCTTTATGCCATCCAGCGTTGTGGCGCCCAAAGGTCTGTGTATGGCATCTAGGATCTCCCCTTCCGATACCATTTCACATCTGCAGATGATATTTCCATAAGCCGGATTTACCTCGATCAAACGCTTTTGCTCCTGAGTTGTGCACATTTTCATGTGGATAACCCCTTTTCTTCTGTGGATAAATGTCGTTTTTTCCACAATTCCTAATTTTTCGACAACAAGATCCGCGATATATTTACCGATTGCAGGAGCGCTGGTAAGCCCCGGTGACTCAATGCCGGCAGCGTCATAAAATCCCGGCGCCCCCTTTGCTTCTCCCAGCACAAAATCATCCGAATCCTCATGGGCGCGAAGCCCCGCAAATGACGTAATTACGTCCCTTACGGGCAGTCCCGGAACGCTTATTTTCGCCATATCAAGCACCTGGGAAAGCCCTTCTGCGCTGGTATCAACCGCTTCCTTATCCGATAAGTCACTTGCTGTAGGTCCTGTCAGCAGATTGCCGTGAACCGTGGGGGTAACCAGTATCCCCTTGCCCATTGCCCCCGGAAGCTGGAATATGGTTTTATCCACAATGCCGCCGTCCTTTTTATCCAGCAGGCAGTATTCACCTCTTCTTGGAGTGATATGTATCCGCTCTTCACTGATCATATTGTGGAACACATCCGCGTATACTCCCGCCGCATTCACCACGGTCTTTGTCAAAATCTTTCCTTTATCCGTTTCCAGCTCATATCCCTGTTCAGCCTTCTTAACGGATAGGACTTCGGTTTCAAGCATAAATTCTGTTCCGTTTACAAACGCGTTTTCCGCCAGAGCCATGGTCAGTTCAAATGGACACACAATGCCGCCTGTCGGCGCGTAGAGCGCTGCCACAGTTTTATTTGACAGCGCCGGTTCCATCACCCTCACTTCCGAGGCGCTTAACTGCTGCAGCCCCTTCACACCGTTTGCGCAGCCCTTTTCATATAGCTTTTCAAGCGCGCCTTTATCCTCTTCCCGAAAGCATAGAACCAGAGATCCGTTCTGCCGGAAGGACACATCCAAATCCTCGCACAGCTGCTTCATCATACGGTTTCCCTCCAGGTTCATCTTCGCCTTCCAGGAACCGGTGGCCGCATCGTGTCCGGCATGGACAATGCCGCTATTGGCCTTCGATGTTCCCTCGCAGATATCGCTGCACCTGTCGATCACGCAGACCTTTACCTCATAACGGGACAGCTCTCTGGCGATCGCACACCCAGTCACGCCCGCGCCTATTACTGTTACATCATACATTGCACTTTCCCCTTATCATTTTATTTTACTTCACTGTTACTGCACTGCTGTTACCGTTTTACTCAAACCACAGGCCGCTGTTGGTGGTCGATATGGAAACTGCTCCGGCCGACAGAGCGTGTATCACATCCTCACGGTCTGCGATCAAACCTCCAGCAATAACCGGAATCTTTATCTTATCACAGACCCTGCGTATTACCTTGGGCATAGTTCCCGGAAGAAGTTCAATCAGATCGGGGCTGCAGGCGGCCGCCTGTTTCTCTATGCTGTTGTAAGCCATGGAATCAATCATGAACATCCTAAGTATAGCGAACATTCCCAGATCCCCGGCCCTTTTGATCAATGCGGGCTTCGTCGTTATGATACCGTCCGCCCGGGTATTGCTGCGGATAAAATCCACTGAGATTTCCTTGCTGGCCAGGCCGGAAATCAGATCCACGTGCACGAAGGCCATTCTGCCCGCATTCTTTATCCTGGAGACGATATCCCCGATATCACATATGTTTCCGTACAGGATAAATATAATCCTGCTCTCAGACTCCAGGCTCTTTGCAAGTCCTTCACTGTCTTTTACCGCGGCAATCACCGGACAGTCCTCCAGAGCCTCCATGATCTCATCCTTCATCCTTCACCTCTACTCCCTGGTTCAAAACAAGGGTATTAACCATCCGCAATTTTTGTGGACGGTTAATACCCTTTTTCTCTCATCTCTATGGGATTATTTTAATTTTCATAAATTCATATTAGCATATCATGGGGAATGATTCAAGAGTTAACTTATGTATTTATATACCATATTCTCGCCATGTTACTGTTCATACAGAAAAGAAGGCGAAAGCAACTGCTGCTTTCACCTTCTTCTGTGATACATGCCTTTATTTATTTGCCATAGTATGCTCTTAAATACATTTCCTTGAGTTCGCTCATCAGAGGATACCTGGGGTTAGCTCCTGTGCACTGATCGTCGAAAGCCTGCTCCACCATCTCATCCAGACGGTCCAGGAAGTCCTTCTCATCAATGCCATATTCGGCAATGGTCTTCTTGATGCCTACTCTGGCTTTCAGCTCTTCGATGCCTTCAATAAATTTATCCAGGCATTCCTGATCATCCTTGCCGTAGAATCCGCAGAATCTCGCGCATTCCGCGTATCTTTCAAGGGTGTGGGGATACTGATACTGGGAGAATGTACCCATCTTAGTGGGGCATTCTTCTGCATTAAATTTCATTACTTCCGTGATCAGCAGTGCATTGGCAACACCGTGGGGCAGATGATGGAAAGCGCCCAGCTTATGCGCCATGGAGTGGCAGATTCCAAGGAAAGCGTTGGCAAATGCCATACCGGCCATGGTGGAAGCGTCAGCCATCTTTTCTCTGGCGATCACATCGGTCTGCCCGTTATCGTACGCGGAAGGCAGATAGGTGAATACATTCTTCATTGCCTTTAAGGCAAGGCCGTCCGTATAATCGGTAGCCATTACGGATGCGTATGCTTCCAGCGCGTGAACGAGGGCGTCAACACCGGATGCGCTGGTCAGACCCTTAGGCTGGCTCATCATGTTATCCGTATCGATAATCGCCATGTTCGGCAGTAACTGATAGTCTGCAAGAGGATATTTCACTCCCGTCTCCTGATCCGTAATAACCGCAAAAGGCGTTACTTCAGAACCTGTACCGGATGAAGTCGGGATCGCAACAAAGTATGCTTTCTCGCCCATGGTAGGGAAGGTATATACACGTTTTCTGATATCAATGAAACGCATGGCCATATCCTGAAAGTCAACTTCCGGATGCTCATACATCACCCACATGATCTTGCCCGCATCCATTGCAGAACCGCCGCCCAGCGCGATGATGACATCGGGCTTAAACGCGTTCATTGCCTTCGCACCGGCCTGTGCATTTGCCAGCGTAGGATCCGGCTGAACATCTGAGAAGGTCTGATATACAATTCCCATCTCATTCAATTTATCCGTAATCGGTTTTGTATAGCCGTTCATATACAGGAAGGAGTCTGTTACAATAAATGCTCTCTTCTTGCCCAGCACTGTCTTTAACTCATCCAAAGCCACAGGCATGCAGCCCTTCTTGAAATAAACTTTCTGAGGCGCTCTAAACCAAAGCATATTTTCTCTCCTCTCGGCAACGGTCTTAATGTTCAACAGATGCTTCGGACCTACGTTTTCAGAAACTGAGTTTCCGCCCCAGGAGCCGCAGCCCAGTGTCAGGGAAGGAGACAGTTTGAAATTGTAAAGATCTCCAATGCCGCCGTGTGAAGAAGGTGTATTGATCAGGATACGGCAGGTCTTCATTGCCTGTGCATGCTTTGCCATCTTTTCTTTTTCAGTCAGAGTATTGATATACAGGGAAGAGGTGTGCCCATAACCGCCGTCTGCGATCAGATGCTCAGCCTTTTCAATCGCCTCATCAAAGGTCTTTGCCTTATACATCGCAAGTACCGGGGATAATTTCTCATGGGCAAACTCTTCTTTTATGTCAACGGACTCCACTTCGCCGATCAGGATCTTGGTGGATTCCGGAACCGTCACGCCGGCCAACGCAGCTATGTTCGCGGCCTTCTGTCCTACAATCTTAGCATTTAAAGCGCCGTTGATGATGATGGTCTTTCTGACTTTTTCAGTTTCCTCCGGATTTAAGAAATAGCAGCCGCGTTTTTTAAACTCCGCCTTTACTTCTTTATAAATCTTATCCATTACAATTACGGACTGCTCCGAGGCACAGATCATGCCGTTGTCAAATGTCTTGGAATGGATGATGGAGTTTACAGCCAGCTGAATATCCGCTGTATCGTCAATAATTACCGGTGTATTGCCGGCGCCAACGCCCAATGCCGGTTTGCCTGAAGAGTAAGCAGCTTTCACCATTCCGGGACCGCCTGTTGCCAGAATGATATCTGAATTTCTCATCACTTCATTGGTGAGTTCCAGTGAAGGCACATCGATCCATCCGATGATCCCTTCGGGGGCTCCGGCCTTTACAGCGGCCTCCAGCACAACTCTCGCAGCCTCAATCGTACACTTCTTTGCACGGGGATGAGGAGAAATGATAATGGCATTTCTGGTTTTTAAGCAGATCAGAGTCTTAAATATCGCAGTGGAAGTGGGGTTCGTAGTAGGGATGACCGCCGCAACAAGGCCGATCGGTTCTGCAACCTTCTTAATGCCGAATGCCTTGTCTTCTTCAATTACGCCGCAGGTTTTCATATCCTTGTAAGCATTATATATATATTCAGCAGCATAGTTGTTCTTTATTACCTTGTCTTCTACAACGCCCATTCCGGTCTCTTCTACAGCCATCTTCGCAAGAGTCAGTCTCTGTTTGTCAGCCGCCGATGCCGCAGCAAAGAAGATCTTATCTACCTGCTCCTGTGTGTAAGTAGCAAATACCCTCTGCGCTTCTCTCATCTCTTTCATCTTAAGGATAAGTCCGTCTACACTGTCAATTATCTGCGGTGCTTTCATTTCTTCGACTTTTTTTGTCATACCTGATTCTCCTCTTTCTCCTGATTTCTATACGTTTTCTCAGCCTCATTGACTTCAATAACTATGCATGTGTTTTCTACTTGTTATTTTTTTAACAATTAAATTATATAATGTCGTTATTTTTTTGTCAATCCGAGTTAGCACCAAAATAACCGAAATTTCGGTCTGCTTTTTGTGTAGTTTCTACATATAAATAGCTTATCACTGTCTTATTGCCGCAGAGCGCCGCATTTTTGAATCTAAATTCTGTAATTTGTTACTATCCCTAAGCAGAGGAATTACTATTCACGGCCAATACAACAGCGCATAGCAGGATTCAACACATCCCGATATTACCCAGCCCCGCGATGCGTGGGAAATTACGGTACCTGTGAATAGCAACATCAAGGATACAATTATCTCTGCATTGCATGGGACAACGCCTTTTTCTCCTCTTCACCCAGCATAATCTCGCTCTCTCCCCCCTTTACTTCCTTAATATATAAGTAGCAGCCTTCCCTGCTGTGCATACAGTTTAAAATCATGCCGTCATTTTCCTTATCGAGCATGGCCAGAGCAAAGCTGGCTTGTCCGCCCATCCCCTGAAAGGCGTCGTATTTGGATATTCCCATTTTCTGTACGGTTTTACCAAGAGTTCTGTTGATCACTTTAATAGAATCCTTGATCCCACGGTCCTCCGATTTCAGCTCTTTAATATCCTCTATCTGGGACAGTATAATATCCTCTAAAGATTCCGCATCCTTGCCCCTCATAAACGAATCATACTTGTGGTACAGTTTGTTCATCTTAACTGCACATATAATAAATGCGATTAGTAAAGCAATGGATATCACTGCAAGTCCTATGATCAGATAAGCCGGATCAAATAAAAGATTATTCAGCATACTGTTGTTCATGGTTTAACCTCATTTCTGCGCCAAGCACCGCGCCCGTTTCTCTGTTGTCTGATTTGTCACTTGAATTTAGTTACTGCATCTAAATTTTTTCCATCAACTCTATTATTCTATCCAGATCTTCCACAGAATAGTATTCTATCTCTATCTTACCTTTATTGTTATCCTTTTTCTGAATAATAACCTTTGTTCCTAAAATGGATTTCAGTTTGTCCTCCGCCTCTCGATATGCAGTTAATTCAGATTCCAGCTGTTTCTTAACCGGTTTTTTCTCCTCTGAAGTCTTTACTTCCGGATTCAGCAAGTCTCTGACCATCTGTTCTGTTTCGCGAACACTTAACTGTTCCGACACAATTCTCTGAGCCGTCTGATGCTGTACCTCTTTGTCCTCTATTGCTAAAAGCGCCCTGGCATGTCCACTGCTTATCTCGTTTTCAATCACCATATTCTGAATTTTTTCATCCAGCTTTAGCAGTCTCATGGTATTGGTAATTGCTGTTCTGCTTTTGGAAACTCTCCTGGCCACTTCCTCCTGTGTGAGATGAAACTCTTTCAGGAGTTTTTGATATGCCTGTGCCTCCTCTATTGCATTTAAATCTTCTCTCTGAATATTTTCAATCAGAGATATTTCCATGATTTCCTGATCCGTATATTCTTTAATTATTACAGGTACTTCTTTAAGGCCGGCAAGTTTTGCCGCTCTCCATCTGCGCTCTCCTGCTATTATCTCATAATAATTATCCTTCTTAGTAACCACCAAAGGCTGTATAATGCCAAACTGTTTTATGGATTCTGCAAGTTCCAACAGAGGTTCTTCTTCAAAAACTTTTCTGGGCTGATCCCTGTTCGGTTCTATCAGCGAGATTTTGAGCATTGTATCGGCTTTTTGATCGCTGCTCCTGCCGCTTGCCGTCAGCTCCATTACTCCCTCGGGGATTAATGAATCCAGTCCTTTACCTAGTCCGCCTCTTTTTGCCATTATGCTTCTCCTCTTTTAATCACTTCTTTTGCTAATTCTCTATAACTTTCTGCACCCGCTGACTTCGGGTCGTATATATTAATGGGCAGTCCGTGGCTGGGTGCTTCCGCCAGCCTTACATTTCGGGGAATTATCGTCTTATATATATTCTGATTAAGATTGTTTTTAACGTTTTCTACGACCTGCAGAGACAGGTTGGTTCTGGCATCATACATTGTAAAAACAACGCCTTCCAGCTCAAGGTCCGGATTCAGTCTGCGTTTAACCAAGTTAATAGTATGCATCAGCTGACTCAATCCCTCTAATGCATAAAATTCACACTGAATCGGAACTAATACGGTATCTGCCGTAGTCATAGAATTGACTGTCAGCATACTCAGGGAAGGCGGACAGTCAATAATTATAAAGTCATAATTATCGGCCACCTTTCTCACCTGCCACCTCAATATGTACTCCTTCATATCCACGCCGATCAGTTCTATTTCAGCGCCGGATAAATTAACATTTGCAGGAATAATATCCATATTGTCCAGCACATTTTTTATGATGCATTCTTCAATATCACTTTCTCCTAATAAGATTTCATAGACAGTGTTCTCGATATTATTCTTATCCAGACCGAATCCACTGGATGTATTGCCCTGCGGATCCATGTCTATTACCAAGACCTTTTTATTTTCCGCTGCCAGACATGCGGACAAATTGATCGCGGTAGTGGTTTTTCCAACACCGCCCTTTTGATTTGCTATAGCGATAATTCTTCCCATTGTTTCCTCATTTCTTTATCCGTACAAAAGATTTGCATAAACAGAGCTGATTAGCTATGTTATTCCGTCAACGTGTTACCGTTGTTAACGATACGATTTATATTATAGCATTAAATATTACGGATTGCTATTACTTCATAATTCTTTTATAGGTATTAGTTGTTGCTTGTTACTGTTCACGGTTGTCGTAAACTTACCGCGAATGAGAGGGCAGAGTCTGGTCCTCATAGGGACGCGCTCTCGCTCCTTGAAGCGCGCAGCGGTTCTAACGCTGCAAACTACGCAGCGAAAGAACCGGCGGGCTTCAAGGGATCCCTATGAGGACCAGACTCTGCCCTCTCATTCGCTGCTTTATCGGCAGCCGTGAACAGTAACGTTGCTTATAACCAACCGCCCGCTTTATGATTTATGTGCATATCAGTGTGTATTTTTGTTTCACGTGAAACATAGATAGATGTATAGTTGGGGCAGTGCATATTTCCCTGAGAACTATACACTGCTCCGACAGGTACTGCTTTATCAGCAACCATAAATATCTGGCCGGGTAACAATTTTATATATATAATATTGCTACTTATAGTTGCCCAAAAAAAAAGTGTAATAGACAAATGGTAATAGCATATCGTACAACGCAGTATACTGACATTTATGTTGATCAACCACTAGACGATTATTAACGATCTGTGCCACTTCATAAAGGAAAGTATATATTTATAGCTAATAATTAATTTTTCTCAAAACAAATTTTAGTTAAACAAAAAAGCTCAAATGTTTCACGTGAAACAAAGTACACTTTATATTTCCATCAGAAATCCGCCAGACATGTGCGTGAAATCTACGACACTGTGAAGTGTAACCTCCAAACCTTAAAATAAAATTACAATCTTACATTTCCGTTGTATATCCTGGTATAATATATTATAATTACAGTAACTGCAAACACATATTTTCTGTGCCGCTTACAGTTCAAATATATAATCCAACAGGAGGCAGACATTATGAAAACAAACAGAAACAGCAGTAAGCACAATTCGATCCTTATCGTATTATTTCTGATAACGATTGCGACGGCCGTTGTTGCATTAATAAATAAATTGATTTTTATTTATTCCACTGCAAAGGATTATCTTTCATCAGAAAAATCCAATACCTATAAATGGCGTTTTGGTGATATTTCTTATACCCGGGAAGGCGATGGCAAGCCCATTCTGTTGATACATGATTTGAGTTCTTCTTCCTGTAACTATGAATGGAATAAAGTTAAAAAAACCTTTGCAAAAAAACATACTGTCTATACAATCGACCTGCTCGGATGCGGAAAATCAGATAAACCCGGCATAACATATACCAATTACCTATATGTGCAGCTGATCACGGATTTCATTCGCACTGTAATAGGACATAGAGTAGATGTTATCACCAGTGGCAAAAGCAGTTCCATTGCAATTATGGCCTGCAATCTCAATCAGGACATCTTTGATAAACTGATTTTTGTAAATCCTGAGTCGTTTCTGGAGTCCAGACAATCTCCGAACAGGAAGTCCAGATTTTTTAAGTTTGTCATCGAACTTCCCATAATCGGAACACTGCTGTATAACATCACCTATAACCGTAAAAATATCACCGATGCACTGATGGTAACCAAGTATTCAGATCCTTATAAAGTAACTTCTGACGAAGTGAATACGTTCCATGAATCCGCACACCGCAAGGGATTAAATTCCAAAATGTTGTACTCCAGCATAAAAGGCAATTACACGGCGATCCCCATAGAAAACGCCCTCAAAGGAATTGATAACAGCATTTATATTATTGGAGGTTCCGACTATCCCAATATAGATGAAAGAATGGAAGAATACCGCAGCACAAATCTGGCTGTGGAAGGAACGGTTATTAAGGATACAGCGGCATATCCTCATATGGAACGCCCTGAAGAGTTTGCCAAAACCGTCTCTATTTTCTTAGACTGACAATACGCCAAAATAAGCAGAAACGCTCCGCCATATAAGCGGAGCGTTTCTATATACAATACTATTATAACAATGGCTGCCTGGCTGGTAATCCTGCTTTTCGCGGATATTTCATGGATGTGGCTTTTACTTTTTCAATACAAATCAAAGACCTCTCTATATCCGTTTCCGGTAATACAAACTTCTCTGTCTTAAGCAATTTTCCACCGAGTATCCGTACAGCTCCCTCTGCCTGTGTTGCCTCATCTTCCACTTTGCCAGACTTGTATGACACAAACAGGCCTGCGCATTTGACAAACGGAATACAGTATTCTGCCAATGTCGCAAGATTGGCCACCGCTCTGGATACACAGCAATCATACTGTTCCCTGTAGCTTTTATCTCTTCCGAGATCCTCTGCTCTGGCATGTACTGCCTGTATCCCGTCCAGTTTCAGTTTCCTGCACACATCTTCCAGGAAAAGTATTCTTTTATTCAAAGAATCCATCAGAGTAACCTGCAGTTCCGGAAAAAGTATCTTTAACGGTATCCCCGGAAAACCCGCGCCGGTACCCACATCTATCAGCTTTTTCTGTCCGGTCAGATCCACACAGCGGATAATCGATATGCTGTCCAAAAAATGTTTTATGAGCACATCTTCATAATCCGTTATGGCGGTGAGGTTCATCACCTTGTTTTTTTCGGTCAGCATCTCATAATACTGTTCATACTGATCAACCTGTTTTTCCGATATAACGGCTCCGTATTCTGCAAAAATTCTCTGTATTTCTTTCATCCGCACTCCCCCTTCAGCAAGTACCTATTTTCCGGTAAGATACACGAGAAGCACCGATATATCCGCCGGTGAAACGCCGGATATCCTGGATGCCTGCCCTATGGACATAGGTTTATACAGATTTAGCTTTTGCACCGCTTCCTTCCTAAGTCCGCTGATCTTTGTATAATCAAACTCCGGGTCCAGCTTTCTTCCTTCCAGTTTTTTAAACTGAGCGACCTGCTGGAGCTGCCGCCGGATATACCCCTCATATTTGATATTTATATTTACCTGTTCACAAACTCGCTCATCAAGCTGCGGACGGTTTTCATCTATCTCCGCCAGCTTCTCATAATCCAGCTCAGGACGCTTGATCAGCTCTGCGAGCGTAGCCCCACTGTTTAATGGTGTGCTATCATATTTTTTTAAAAGCGCCTGAACCGAAGCGGTGGTACCTACAGTCGTTTCCTCCAGACGTTTTATTTCTCTGTCGATCGCCTGTTTTTTCTCCTGTACGCTTTGCCAGCGGGACTCATCTATCAATCCGACCTCATATCCGATCTCAGATAAACGCAGATCCGCATTATCCTGGCGCAGCAACAGCCTGTATTCGGCGCGCGACGTCATCATCCGGTAGGGCTCATGATTTTCCTTTGTGACCAGATCATCAATGAGCACCCCTATATATGCCTGTGATCGGTCCAGCACAATCTGCTGTTTTCCTTTCAGCTCCATCACGGCATTGATCCCTGCTATCAATCCCTGAGCCGCGGCTTCCTCATAACCGGAACTTCCGTTAAACTGTCCGCCGCTGAACAGCCCACGGATCATTTTAAATTCCAGCGTGGGTTTTAACTGTCTCGGATTAATACAGTCATACTCAATGGCATAAGCATTGCGCACAATGCGGACATGTTCCAGACCCGGCACTGTTTTATACATCGCATACTGGACATCTTCGGGCAGTGAACTGGACATTCCGCCCAAATACATCTCGTTGGTATGCAGACCTTCAGGTTCAATAAATACTTGATGCCTGTTTTTGTCTGCAAATTTAACTACTTTATCCTCAATTGACGGACAATATCTGGGGCCTGTTCCCTCAATTGCACCCGAAAAGAGCGGCGAACGGTCCAGATTTGCCCTAATGATTTCATGAGTAGTTTCATTCGTATATGTCAGCCAGCAGGAAACCTGATCTTTCTGTACGGAGTCAGGATCAGTGGTGAAGGAAAAGGGCACCACGCGTTCATCGCCAAACTGTTCCTCCATCCGGGTAAAATCAATCGATCTCTTATCCACTCTGGCCGGAGTTCCAGTCTTAAACCGGTACATCTCAACCCCGTTTTGACGCAGGGAATCCGTGAGGTGTCTGGCGGCCTGCAGTCCGTTCGGGCCGGTAGGATTGCTCACATCACCGTAGATACATCTGGCATTGAGATAAGTTCCGGTGCAGAGTATAGCAGCTTTACAGTGATATATTGCACCGGAATAGGTCTTAACTCCGGCCAGCTCTCCGTCTTTTACAATTATTTCTGAGACCTCCGCCTGACGGATGGTCAAATGATCCGTGTTCTCAAGGGTCTTACGCATTTCCCGCGTATAATCCTGTTTGTCTGCCTGGGCGCGTAAGGAATGCACTGCCGGCCCTTTGGAACGGTTCAGCATCTTGGACTGTATAAAAGTCTTATCAATATTTTTTCCCATCTCACCGCCCAGCGCGTCGATCTCTCTCACAAGATGCCCTTTAGAACTTCCGCCTATATTCGGATTACAGGGCATAAGAGCGATGCTGTCCACACTGACGGTAAACATGATTGTTTCCATTCCCAGCCTTGCACAGGCCAGTGCAGCTTCACAGCCGGCGTGGCCGGCCCCCACCACGACGATATCATAACTCTCCACTAAATTCGGCATATTTTTAATCCCCTTATTTGCCCATACAGAATTTGCTGAAAATTTCGTTCACCAGATCCTCTTCCACTGACTCACCGAGAATCACTCCCAGCTGTTCATAGGCATCCATTAAATCGATGCTGAAAAAATCCTCCGGAAGTCCTCCCTCTATGCTGCTCTTTACGAGTTCAAGGCTTTTGTATGCATTCTGCAGGGCAATCTTATGTCTTTCATTAGTGATATACAGTTCCTCGTTGATGCTGACATCACCGCTGTAAAACATCTCTTTTATCGCCTCCGTCAGCGCTTCTATGCCCGTATTTTCTCTGGCGGATACAGAGATTACCTTTTTATCAGTTCTATCCTGCAGTTCTTCTACGGACACATAGGTTTCCAGATCGCTTTTATTCAGCAGCACGATGGATTTTCTGTTCTGAATAAGTTCAATTATTTCAAGGTCATTCTCATCAAGAGGAACTGAAGAATCCACCACATAGATAATCAGGTCCGCATCCTTTGCCTGATCCTTAGCCCGTGAAACTCCTATTTTTTCTACCGCGTCCTCCGTCTTTCTGATGCCGGCAGTATCCACCAGAGATATACCTATTCCATCCAATATAATCTGTTCTTCCAGTATATCCCTCGTCGTTCCGGCTATATCGGTCACGATTGCCCGTTCCCTGCCGGCCAGTATATTGAGCAGTGAAGACTTGCCCGCATTTGGCTTTCCCAGTATGACAGTCTTTATGCCATCGGACAGTATATGGCCGTTATCATAGCTTTTCAACAGTTCCGACAGTTGCAGAGCCAGAGGATTTATCGTATCAAGCAGCTGCTCAGGGTATCCATCCAGCGATATATGCTCCGGGTCATCCAGCGCCGATTCTATAAAAGCGATCTGATACAGCAGCTTTTCCCTGACCTCCCTGATTTTTCCTGAGAGTGAGCCCTTTAACTGGCTCACTGAGGATTTCAATGCAAAATCATTTCTTGAGTTGATCACATCGATGACCGCCTCTGCCTGACTTAGATCCAGTCTACCATTTAAAAATGCCCTTTTGGTAAACTCCCCCGGATCCGCCGGACGGACTTCCGTTTTCAGCACAGCCTCAAGTATTCTCTTTACCACAAGAATACCCCCGTGGCAGTTGATCTCCACCGTATCCTCCCCCGTATAGCTGTGAGGACCCTTCATAACGGATACCAAAACTTCATCCAGCAGCTGACCGCCGTCATAGATATAGCCATAATGTATGGTATGGCTTGCTGATTCTGCAAGTCTTTTTTTACCGCATTTTGAACGGTACAGCCGATCCGCAGCCGATATCGCTTCGGGTCCGCTGATCCGGATAATTCCGATACCTGCCTGACTCATGCCGGTCGCGATCGCCGCAATCGTATCCTTTTGCACCGGTTAGCCTCCTTTCTTTCGGGCCTATAACGCATACAGGGACACACCGAACCGGCATGTCCCTGTCCCTGTCATTATTTATGATATCTTTCTCTCTTAAGAGAAATCACCACATGTCTGTACGGATCTTCGCCCTCACTTCTGGTCACCACATATTTGTCGTTCTGAAGAGCGGAATGGATAATCCTTCTCTCATAAGGGTTCATAGGCTCCAGTGATACCGGACGCTTTGTCCTCTTCACTTTATAGGCGATATTTCTGGCCAGCGTTTCCAGAGTTTCTTTTCTTCTCTCCCTGTAATTCTCTGTATCCAGCTTCACCCTGATGTAATCGTCCTCTTCCTTATTTACAATCAGGCTGACCAAATACTGAAGGGAATCCAGAGTCTGTCCGCGTTTGCCGATCAGAACACCCATATCCTCACCGGACAGATTAATGTCCATGGTCTTTTCTTCCCTGTTCAGCGAAATATCAATCTGAACTTCCATTTTCATAGTTGCAAAAATCTTATCCAAAAATTCCTTTGCCGCTGCTTCGCTGTTGCCAGAAGCAGATTTTTTGGCCGCCGGTTTTTTCACCTGATCATCCGCAGCTGCTTTTGATTCTTTTATTTCTTCCTTAACAGGCTGCACACTCTTTTCCGCCCTGATCTCCGGCTTCACCGGCTCTTCAGCCAGCTGATCCGCCTTTCTCCAGGCTTTGATTACCGCAGGTTTGCTTCCGATAAATCCCAACAGGCCGTTGCTGCCCTTTTCAATGATTTCATACTCAATCTTATCGCTGGTGGTCTCCAGCTGAATCAGAGCCTTTGTAATCGCATCATCAATATTTTTTGCTGAAACCTCGATATATTCCATATATGCTCCCATCTGCGCACAGCGTACGCGTAAAAATCAGGGGATGAATCATTCTATAAGCAAATCTAAGGCTATTTACCCCCATGCTTTTTGTTATAATCATTTACCATATTTGCTTTGGAAGAAATACTTCCAGGCTTCTTGCTTCTGGAATTATAGTACTCGGAATTATCCACTTTCTTCACCGGCTGCTTTGCTATTGAAGCGGCTTTGGCCCTGCTCTCTTCTTCCAGCTGCTTGAAGGTCTTATGTTCCATATTCTTCATATTCGCATTCTGCTTCAGCGGAGGAAGGCCTTTTTTTGCCCTCTTTTTATTTTTCTTTTCCACACTCTTGGCAATCAGCTCATTTACATTAAGCTTGTCCATGTAAGCGTTGATCGCCAGCTGCTGAATAACCTGGAACACACTGCTGGCCACCCAGTATAAACCAACACCGGTAGGAATAATCACACAGAAGAATACGGAAGTCAGAGGCATGATCGTATTCATCATCTTCATGGTAGAACCCATGGTATTATTCTCACCGTCACTGCTGGGCGCGGGCTGTGACATCAGTTTCGTGCTAAGCCACTGGGAAAGACCTGCCAGAATAGGGATGAGCAGAGCCCAGGAAAGCTTCCATCCGGGAGCCTCAGCCAGGTTAATGCCTCCCAAAAAGGAGTTCATGTGCATGATCTTGTCCACGAACTGGCCTACCTTATCCTGTATACCGTCAAACATGGTATAAAACTGGTTCCAATCCGCCATATCAAATTTATAGAACAAATCCACGATCAGATTTTTAGACTCTACCGTCGCACCGCTGTAATCCAGAGTGGCGCTCATCTGATTGCTTGTGGCAAGCTCAGCTATCTTCGTCGCAAAGCCAGGCTGTTTGACAGCCACATCCACGATACCCATAAACTGATCCTTAATACCGGTTACATAAGCGGGTATATTATAGATAACCTTGTATAAAGCGAACAGAATCGGCATCTGAATCAAAAGCTGCAGACATCCGCCCATGGGGGAAGCGCCGTATTTATCATATACAGCCTGTGTCTCCCTCTGCATCTTCTGCATGGATTCCTGATCCTGTTTTCCTTTATATTTTGCCTGAACCGCCTGCAGCTCAGGATTCATTACACTCGTAAGCTTTGAATATTTCTGCTGTTTAACCGTCATGGGAAGCATCAGAAGCTTCACGATCAGGGTAAACAGAATAATGCACAAACCGATATTCTGTACGCCGAACAGACTGCAGAACTCAAAAATGCCGTTCATGATATAGCCTAAAAGGCTGGCTATAGGGCCCAGAATAAATGTGGTGCTCTTAGTAAGTACTAGAAAATCCAATGGTTTACCTCCTCTTGTCCCACACCGGACTACGGTACAGGATCATAACCGCCTTTTGCGAAAGGATTACATCTTAAAATTCTCTTTACCGCCAAAAATGTCCCTTTTAACGCACCGTACTTCTCAATAGCCTCCAAGGCATACTGCGAGCAGGTCGGAAAATAAATACAATGACAGCTTTTCTTTAAAGGCGACAAATATTTGCGGTAAAATCTGATTCCGCCAAGCAAGAATCTCTTCATCTGTTCACCACTTCATCCGCTCCCCGGCCATAAAAAGCCGCACAGAACCGCCCCTAAAAAGGCAAATCACTGTGCCAGTATATGGTGGAGCTTACACAAGTGCATCAAAGCACTTTCAATCTCACTGTAATCCCTGTCTCTGGCATCCTGCCGGGCTACCACCACAATGTCGTAACTGCCAGAGATCTTTACGGCATTTAAACGGTAACTCTCTTTAATCAATCTTTTTACACGATGTCTTACTACGCTGTTGCCAACTTTTTTGCTGACGGATATACCGATCCTGTTGCCGGCATTCTCCTCGTTTTTCATCACATACATGACCAGGTACTTATTGGCATAAGACCTGCCTGTTTTGAAAACCTTCTGAAAATCTCTGTTTTTCTTAACCGATATAACTTCACTCATACAATTCCTTGCTGTCAGGAACAAAAGGAAACTCCCAACAAGAAAATAATAAGAAAATAAAAGGCCACATATATGCGGCCTAAGCGGATAACTGTTTTCTTCCTTTTGCTCTTCTGGCAGCCAATACTTTTCTTCCACCAGGAGTACTCATTCTGGATCTGAAGCCATGAACTTTTGCTCTCTGTCTTGTCTTCGGCTGAAATGTCATTTTCATAACGGGGACACCTCCTTCTATATCCGGATATCCACAATACCCGGTCTCTAATTTCAAAATTCAATCAGCATAATAAAGAACATCATTTCAATTATATTCAACTCCCCCCCACAAGTCAAGCAAAAAATGTGAACTGGCTTTAATTTTCGGTGATGATATTTAGTTTTCGCGCAGTTTCCGCGCAGTCCGGGGGAGAGCAGGGGGCTTATCGGGACACGCTCTCGCTCCGTGAAGCGCGCAGCGGTACTAACGCCACAAAATACGTGACGTAAGTACCGGCGGGCTTCAAGGGATCCCGATAAGCCCCCTGCTCTCCCCCGAACTGCGCTGCTTTACTGGTGACAAACAATATATGATTACAGTCGGGACGAAAATCAGAGTCAGTATGGAGGCCGTAAAAAAACAAAAGAATCATACCTTTTATCCACAGCTATATTTTAATTTACATATTAACATTCCTTTAGTCGGGTGCCTGTTTATTACCGTTTTTCCCTTTCTTCTATATTATATAGCACAATGATATCCACAATTTGTTGATAACTTGTTGATAACTTTCTAATTTCATATGGACAAGTCTTAAATTATGTGTATTTACTAAGGTGGATTCTGTGGAATGAGTTATTCACATTCCTTTAAAACAATACTATATTCTCTCAGATTTATCATTTTATCCACAATCATTTTTTTTCATTTAAACCGACTATACCGCGCTTTGCATCAATCATACAGACTGCTATTAAAATATCTGCAGATCTGCTTTTCAACGAGAAATTCTCAGCATTAGGGTTGCTGTTTACTGTTTTAGTTTTTAGGGTTGCCGATAAAGCAGCGAAAGGCGGGGGCGGGTATGGGCTGTATTGGGATCCCTTGAAGCCCGCCATAAGGTAGCGCACTGAAGTGCGCGTAGGTCATCAACCTGGCGGTTGGTGACAGTTTGCGCGCTTCACGGAGCGAGAGCGTGTCCCAATACAGGCCATACCCGTCCCCGCCTTTCGCGGGAACTTTACGCCAACTCTAAGCAGCAACACCGTAAACAACACCCCTAAAATAATTTATTGCCTTTGTTTATTTTTTGTTGTAGAATAGGTCTATGTAGGTTTTAATTTAGAATGCGGATATTATGCAGTTTAGGAGAGATTTTATGTTGCAGATAATTAAGGACAATTGGGACAAGATACTGGATACATTAAAAGAAGAACAGGAGCTTTCCGATGTGTCCTACAATACGTGGCTGGTTCCTCTGGAGCCCTATGCGCTGGAAGACGGCGTATTTACAATCCTCTATCCCGGAGAGCCCATGGGGCTGGGATACATAGAGAGAAAATATAAACTCTTCTTAACCTTCACAATTGAAGAGATTACCGGGATTAAGTGTGAGATTAACTTCATACTCCCTTCAGGGCTGGAAAGCGGCGGGAAAAAATCCAAGGCGCGCCCTGAAACCACAATATCCACAGCCATACAGGAAGCCAACTTAAACCCCAAGTATACCTTTGATACATTCGTGGTTGGCTCCAACAATAAGATGGCGCACGCAGCGAGCCTTGCGGTGGCCGAATCTCCTGCAGAGGTTTATAATCCTCTGTTTATTTATGGCGGCGTGGGATTGGGGAAAACCCACCTCATGCATTCTATCGCCAACTTCATATTAAAGAATAATCCTAAATCGAAGGTAATGTATGTTACCTCTGAGAAATTTACAAATGAACTGATCGACGCGATCCGTAATAAAAACAATATATCCACAACGGAATTCCGTGAAAAATACCGTACCATCGATGTGCTTCTCATCGACGATATCCAGTTCATCGTGGGCAAGGAAAGTACACAGGAGGAGTTTTTCCACACCTTTAATTCCCTGCATGACGATAAGAAGCAGATCATTATTTCATCCGACCGCCCTCCCAAGGACATCGAAACCCTGGAAGAACGTTTGAGATCCCGGTTTGAATGGGGTCTTACCGTGGACATCCAGCCTCCGGATTATGAGACCCGCATGGCGATCCTGCGCAAAAAAGAGGAGCTGGAAGGTTATAATATTGACAATGAAGTGATCAAGTATATCGCCAACAACATTAAATCCAACATCCGTGAACTGGAGGGAGCTCTCACAAAAATTGTCGCCCTTTCCAAGCTGGACAAGAAGGAGATCACCATTGAACTGGCGGAGGAAGCGTTAAAGGACCTCATTTCCCCCAATCAGTCCCGGGAAATCACACCTGAACTCATCATCCAGGTGGTGTCCGACCATTTTAACCTGAACCCTCTGGACATCGCGTCCGTTAAGAGAAATAAAGAGATCGTCTATCCACGGCAGATCGTCATGTATCTGTGCCGGGAGATGACCGCCGCCCCCTTACAGATGGTGGGCAAATATCTGGGAAACCGCGACCATACAACCATCATACACGGCCACGATAAGATCCAGAAGGATCTGGAAACCAGTGAAACGCTTCGTAACACGATCGAAGTATTAAAAAAGAAGATCAGTGCCTCCTAAAGCGCGGTCGGAGCTTTAAACTGCTGTTCATAAACTTAAGGATAACCATGTGGATAATATGTGAATTTGAAGTTGAATAAAAAAATGAAAATTTGAGCTGTTGATAACTTGATAGGTTATACCGCTTCATCCTTCACCTTTGCACTGAGTTATTAAACTTAAGAACCCTGATGTTTATTAGCTTAAAGGTACTTATGAACATATTCACACCCCCTATTACTAATACGTCGGAATTAAATCATATATTCATTCATGCATCGCCCAGAAAGGAGTTATACACACCATGAAAGTAATCTTTCCCAAACAGTCTTTGTTAAACGGCATCAATATTGTACTTAAGGCGGTCCCTTCCAAGACCACCATGCCCATACTGGAATGTATTCTGATAGACGCCACTGAGAATAACGTAAAGCTCACCGCCAACGATATGGAACTGGGTATAGAGACAAAAGTAGAAGCTAATATTGTCGTAAAGGGCAGGGTGGCGATCGATGCCAAACTTCTCTCAGAAATCGTAAGGAAACTTCCGGAAAGCGATGTAAGCCTGGAAGTGGACGGGGATTTTGTCGTTACCATTACCTGTGAGAATTCCAAATTCAAAATCTCAGGAAAGTCAGGGGAAGAATTTTCCTATCTGCCTGAGATAGAGAAGGATAAATATATCTGCATCTCCCAGTTTGGCCTTAAAGAAGTGATCCGCCAGACCATCTTTTCCATCGCCGCCAATGAAAACAATAAACTGATGACCGGCGAGCTTTTTGAAGTGAACGAAAATATGTTAAAGGTTGTATCCTTAGACGGACACCGCATTGCCATCCGGAATATCGAACTGAAAGATTCCTATGAGAGCGAGAAGGTCATAGTGCCGGGAAAAACACTGGGTGAGATCAGCAAGATCCTTTCTGGGGACAAGGATAAGGATGTATCCATCTTTTTCAGCAAAAACCATATCAGTTTTGAATTTGAAGATACCATTGTGGTATCCAGGCTGATTGAAGGTGAGTATTTCAATATCAAGCAGATGCTTTCCAGCGATTATGAAACAAAGATAACCGTGAACAAAAAGGAACTCCAGGACAGCATCGAGAGATCCACGCTTTTAATCAGGGAGAGCGATAAAAAGCCGATCATTATCAATATTACAGACGCGACCATTGAGTTAAGCCTCAACTCAGCCATCGGTTCCATGCGGGAAGAGATTCTTTCCAGAAAGCAGGGAAAGGATATCATGATCGGATTTAATCCAAGATTTCTGATCGATGCGTTAAGAGTGATTGATGATGAGGAAGTAAATCTCTATATGATCAATGCCAAAGCACCTTGTTTCATCAAGGATGATGAGGAAAAATATATCTATCTGATCCTGCCTGTCAATTTTAACAGCGTGAGGTAGGAGAGAAGTTCGGAGGAACGGAATGGAAGAAATTAAACTGAAAGAGGAATATATTAAACTAGGCCAGGCATTAAAGGCAGCTAACCTGGTATCCTCCGGCGTGGAAGCAAAGATCGTAATCCAGGACGGGACCGTCAAGGTAAACGGCGAGACGGAAACCCGGCGCGGCCGGAAGCTCTATGATGGGGACAGTGTGTTCTTCCGGGGTCAGACAATAAAAATAGTGAAATAGTGGTGTGAAATGATTATTAAATCATTGGAACTGGACAGGTACCGCAACTACGATACCCTTCAAATTTCTCTGGATCAGGGGATTAATATATTTTACGGAGACAATGCGCAGGGTAAGACCAACGCTTTGGAAGCCATCTATCTCTGCTGCACCTCCAAATCCCATAAGGGGAGCAAGGACAGGGAAATCATCCAGTTTGACAGAGAAGAATCCCATATCAAGCTGTATGTGGAAAAAGATGGGGTGGAATACCGCATCGACATGCATCTGAAAAAAAACAAATCAAAGGGCATCGCGATCAACGGAATGCCTATCAAAAGAGCCAGCGAACTGTTTGGCATAGTAAATGTCATCTTCTTTTCTCCGGAGGATCTTAATATTATAAAAAACGGACCTTCGGAGAGAAGGCGGTTTATTGATTTAGAACTGTGCCAATTGGATAAAATATATACAAGCGACCTGATGAATTATAATAAAATTATTCTTCAGAGAAATAAACTTCTGAAGGATCTGTCCTATAAACCGGAAACGCTGGATACTCTGCAGGTTTGGGATATGCAGCTTGTGCATTTCGGCAGAAAGGTGATCCGGGCCAGGGAAACATTCATCGGCCGGCTGAATGAGATAATCACAGGAATACATAGTAAGCTGACCGGCGGCAAAGAGAATCTGACGCTGCACTATGAGCCGAATGTGGCAGCGGAGGCGCTGGAGAGGGAGCTGTTACGGGGAAGAGAAAGGGATATCCGTCAGAAGATGTCGCTCACAGGTCCCCACAGGGACGATATAAGTTTTCTGGCGGACGGCATCGATATACGCAGATTCGGTTCGCAGGGACAGCAGCGTACCGCCGCTCTGTCTTTAAAACTCTCAGAAATAGAACTTGTAAAACTGCTGGTAAAGGATAACCCGGTGCTGCTGCTGGATGATGTGCTTTCAGAACTGGACAGCGGCAGACAGACCTGTCTGCTTGACAGCATCAGTGATATACAGACGCTTATCACCTGCACCGGTTTAGATGATTTTGTAAATCACAGATTTCATATAGATAAGATTTTTAAAGTGACAGAAGGCAGAATCTTTAGCGAAAATTAATAGGAGGCAACGAAATAGAATGAGCGCAGATTATAATGCAGATCAAATTCAAATATTGGAAGGGCTGGAAGCGGTCAGAAAAAGGCCGGGCATGTATATCGGCTCCACCTCCTCGAGAGGTCTTCACCATCTGGTATACGAAATTGTGGACAATGCCGTGGACGAATCCCTGGCCGGCTTCTGTAATACGATATTGGTTCAGATCAACGAAGATAATTCCATAACCGTTACGGATAACGGAAGGGGTATGCCGGTGGATATTCATCCCAAGGCAGGTGTTCCAGCCGTGGAGGTAATATTTACTAAACTTCATGCGGGCGGCAAGTTCGGCGGCGGAGCCTATAAGGTATCCGGCGGATTGCACGGCGTGGGAGCATCCGTTGTAAACGCGCTTTCGGACTGGCTGGAAGTAACGATTTACTCCGAAGGAAAGGTATACCGCCAGCGTTACGAGAGAGGTAAAGTGGTAAGTAAGCTGGAGAATATAGGATCCTGCGATCAGGATAAACACGGTTCCAGCGTGACCTTTAAGCCGGATGAGACAATTTTCGAAGAGACGGTATTTGAATACGATGTGCTGAAGCAGCGTCTAAGAGAAACTGCCTTTCTGACCAAGGGGCTGAAAATCATCCTGAAGGATGAAAGGGATGAGGAAAAGACCGAAAGAGTCTTTCACTACGAGGGCGGCATCAAGGAATTTGTAACCTATCTGAACAAGAGCAAGACCGCTCTGTATGAGGATGTGCTTTACTGTGAAGGCATTAAGGACGGGATCTATGTGGAAGTTGCGATGCAGCACAACGATTCCTACAATGAGAGCATATACAGCTTTGTTAACAATATCACCACTCCGGAGGGAGGCACCCATCTGTCCGGTTTTAAGAATGCCCTGACCAAAACATTCAATGATTATGCCAGAAACAATAAGCTTTTAAAGGACAGTGAGACGAACTTAAGCGGTGAGGATATCAGAGAAGGCCTGACTGCCATTGTAAGCATAAAAATCGAGGATCCTCAGTTTGAAGGACAGACAAAACAGAAGCTGGGCAACAGCGACGCGCGCGGAGCTGTGGATTCTGTGGTGAGCGAGCAGCTGACGTATTATCTGGAGCAGCATCCCCAGGTGGCGAAGATGATCTGTGAAAAGTCGATTCTGGCTCAGCGTGCCAGGGCGGCGGCCAGAAAGGCCCGGGATCTTACCAGACGGAAGACAGCTCTGGAAGGAATGGCCCTTCCCGGAAAACTTGCGGACTGTTCCGATAAAAATCCTGAGAACTGCGAGATTTATATCGTTGAGGGTGATTCCGCCGGTGGATCTGCCAAAACAGCCCGCTCCAGAAATACTCAGGCCATTCTTCCTTTAAGAGGTAAGATCCTCAATGTGGAGAAAGCGCGTCTGGACAAAATATATGCCAACGCTGAGATCAAGGCCATGATTACGGCATTCGGCACGGGCATTCATGACGATTTTGACCTTTCAAAGCTTCGCTATCACAAGATCATTATCATGACCGATGCCGATGTGGACGGCGCACATATCAGCACGCTGCTTCTTACGTTTTTATACCGCTTTATGCCGGAGCTGATCAGGCAGGGATATGTGTATCTGGCTCAGCCGCCGCTTTATAAGGTGGAAAAAAATAAAAAAGTATGGTATGCCTACAGTGATGACGAACTGAACAGCATACTGACGGAGATCGGACGAGACCAGAATAACAAGATCCAGAGATATAAGGGTCTGGGTGAGATGGACGCGGAACAGCTGTGGGAGACCACCATGGATCCTGAGCGCCGTATCCTGCTTCGGGTTACCATGGAAGATGAGGATTCCGCGGAAGTGGATCTTACATTTACCACTCTGATGGGAGATAAAGTGGAACCCAGAAGAGAATTCATTGAAACAAACGCGAAGTATGTGAAGAACCTGGACATCTAACGGAGGAAAGCAAACAATGGATCAAAATATATTTGATAAGATACATGAGGTTGATCTGAAAAAGACCATGGAAACATCCTATATCGATTATGCCATGAGCGTAATTGCAGCCAGAGCGCTGCCGGATGTAAGAGACGGCCTCAAGCCGGTTCAGAGAAGAATCCTGTTCTCCATGATCGAGCTGAACAACGGTCCGGACAAGCCGCATCGTAAATGCGCCCGTATCGTCGGAGATACCATGGGTAAATATCATCCTCACGGCGACAGCTCCATCTATGAGGCGCTGGTTAAGCTGGCTCAGGATTTCTCAACCAGATATCCTCTGGTGGACGGACACGGTAATTTCGGTTCCGTGGACGGTGACGGCGCTGCCGCCATGCGTTATACGGAAGCACGCTTAAGCAAAATCTCTATGGAAATGCTGGCGGACATCAATAAAGACACGGTGGATTTTGTCCCTAACTTCGATGAGACAGAGCGGGAGCCGGCCGTGCTTCCTTCCAGATTTCCCAACCTTCTGGTAAATGGCACATCGGGAATCGCGGTGGGTATGGCCACCAATATACCTCCCCACAATCTGCGGGAGATAATCAATGCAGTGGTGAAAATCATCGATAACCATATCATGGAGGACCGTGAGACGGATATTGATGAGCTGATTGAAATTGTAAAAGGCCCGGATTTCCCTACAGGCGCTGAGATATTGGGAAGGCAGGGAATTGAAGAAGCGTACCGCACCGGAAGAGGTAAGATCAGGGTACGTGCGGTGACAAATATCGAGCCCATGCAAAACGGCAAGAGCAGGATCATCGTGACAGAGCTGCCCTATATGGTTAATAAAGCGCGGCTGATTGAAAAAATGGCGGAGCTTGTAAGAGATAAAAAGGTAGACGGCATCACCGACCTTAGAGACGAGTCCGACCGGACCGGCATGCGCATCTGTATTGAACTGCGCCGGGATGTAAATCCCAGCATTGTGTTAAACCAGCTGTTAAAGCATACACAGCTGCAGGATACATTCGGTGTCATCATGCTCGCGCTGGTTAACAATGAGCCGAGAGTGCTCAATCTGGCTCAGATGTTGAAGCTGTACTTAAATCACCAGAAAGAAGTGGTGACCAGAAGAACCAGATATGAACTCAATAAAGCGGAAGAGCGCGCACATATCTTAGAGGGTTTGCTGATTGCGCTGGATAATATCGATGAGGTGATCAGCATTGTCCGCAGTTCCAGAACCACTCCGGAAGCCAAGGAAAGGCTGATGGAGAGATTCTCATTAAGTGACGCACAGTCACAGGCCATAGTGGACATGAGAATCCGTGCGCTGACAGGTCTGGAAAGAGAGAAACTGGAGGCGGAGTACCGGGAACTGCAGGAGAGAATTACTGAGTTGAAGGCGATACTGGCTGACGAGAAGAGGCTGCTCGCTGTTATCCGTGAAGAGATTCTGATAATAGCTGAAAAATATGGAGATGAAAGAAGGACGGCCATCGGCTATGACGACGGGGAACTGATGGATGAGGATCTGATTCCCAATGAAAATGTCGTGATTGCCATGACGAATCTCGGATATATAAAGAGAATGTCCGTCAATAATTTCAAGAGCCAGCATAGGGGCGGCAAGGGAATCAAGGGCATGCAGACGCTGGAGGAAGATTTCATAGAGGATCTTCTGATGACCAGCACCCATCACTATATCATGTTCTTTACCAACAAGGGCAAGGTTTACCGTCTCAAGACCTATGAGATCCCAGAAGCTGGAAGAACGGCCAGAGGGACTGCGCTGGTAAATCTGCTGCAGATAGATTCCGATGAGAAGGTCACGGCAATCATACCGATCAGAGAATATAAAAACGGAAAATATCTGTTTATGTCCACGAAGAACGGTATGGTAAAGAAGACTGAGATCACCGAATACGAAAATATCCGTAAAACCGGTCTGCAGGCCATAAATCTGCGCGAGGACGATGAACTGATCGAGGTGAAAACCACAAATAACGAAAAGGATATCGTTCTGGTTACAAAGAAAGGCCAGTGTATCCGGTTCCCGGAAACAGATGTGAGACCTACCGGACGCACATCCATGGGCGTGATCGGCATGAAGCTGGACCGCGACGATGAAGTGGTGGGCATGCAGTTGAATACTCAAGGCGAGGCCCTGCTTATCGTTTCCGAATACGGCATGGGAAAGAGAACTCTTATGGAAGAGTTTACACCGCAGAACCGCGGCGGAAAAGGGGTAAAATGCTATAAGATAAACAGTAAGACCGGCGATATCGTTGGCGTGAAAGCTGTGAATGACAGCCACGAGATAATGATCATCACAACAGAAGGCATCATAATCCGTCTGAATGTCAGTGACATATCCATACTGGGCAGAGTGACCTCGGGCGTGAAACTGATCAATATGGATCAGGATATTACGGTTGCCAGCATCGCAAAGGTGCGCGAAAGCGACAACGCTACGGATGAAGAGATGATCCGGCTGCTGGAGATGGAACAGGAAAGTGAGGATAAATAACTGTTCCCGGTGTGCTCACTTGGAAATGTAACAGTTCAGACGGCGCATCTTCCTGACAGAAAAAGCCGGTCAGGAAGCACCGGATATATATCCGATGTGAAAATTGCTGCGTGACATACAGGAATGTTGGCCGCAGGATAAATTGATATTCTGAAGGACAGGGTATTGTATTTATCCTGCGGCTGTTTTTTTATTACATAGGAAAGTACTCCTATGTAATAAAAACGCTCCGCGTGGATCGCACTGCGGCGCAGCTAAATCTTGTCGCCAAAGCGACCCGCCGCAGGCGGAGAATCCCGCGAGCGGGATTCTTTTTCAAATAAAAGGTGTATTTATGTATTTTACGATATGGGCGAAAATCCATGCAGCGGTACGCAGAAAAGATCTGCTTCATCGCTGAAAAATAGGGATAAGGCTCGGCCAGTCAAAATAGGAGTTGCGGAGGCAGATATGCGGAATATACAGGTAAGAGAAATAACAGAAAATATAAAGGAAATGTGTATTGAAGCCAATTATGCGCTGTCACAGGACATGAAAGAAAAACTGGATGAAGCCATCAGAACGGAAAAATCCGGGCTGGGACGGCAGATTCTGAATCAATTGGATGAAAACTTAAGGATTGCCCAAAGTGACAGGATACCGATCTGTCAGGATACCGGTATGGCGGTGGTCTTCTTAAAAGTGGGGCAGGAAGTGCATTTTGAAGGGGGAAGCCTGGCGGAAGCGGTCAATGAAGGCGTAAGACAGGGCTACAGTGAGGGATACCTTAGGAAATCTGTGGTAGGTGATCCTTTAATACGGGAAAATACAAGGGATAACACCCCGGCTGTCATTCATTATGATATCACAGAAGGGGATAGGGTAGAAATAACAGTTGCTCCGAAAGGATTCGGAAGTGAGAATATGAGCCGTGTGTTTATGTTAAAACCTGCGGATGGCATAGAGGGAGTCAAAAGGGCGGTACTATCTGCTATAGAAGATGCCGGTCCCAATGCCTGTCCTCCCATGGTAGTGGGAGTAGGTATTGGCGGAACGTTTGAAAAGTGTGCTCTGATGGCTAAAAAGGCACTCATCCGCGATGTGTCTGTTCACTCAGAAATACCGTATATAAGGGAGATGGAAGAGGAATTGAAGGATAAGGCAAACCTCACCGGCATAGGTCCGGGAGGGCTTGGCGGCACAACCACTGTTCTGGCAGTCAATATAGAAACCTATCCCACCCATATCGCGGGACTTCCGGTAGCCGTCAATATATGCTGCCATGTAAACCGTCATGTAAACCGGATCCTGTAAAAATATATCTTATTTCTGGGAGAAAATAATTTCTGAGAGGAAATAAACGGATTGTGGAGTTTAAATGGCACGAAATTGGTGAAACAAATTAAAAACGGAGAATAATTATGGATAAAAAGGTAAATACTCCTATAACGGAAGAAACAATTGAAAACCTGACAGCCGGTGATTATGTATATATAAGCGGCACTATTTACACAGCCAGGGATGCGGCTCATAAGAGAATGTATGAAGCTCTTGAAAGAGGAGAAGACTTGCCTTTTTCCGTCCGGGGACAGATCATCTATTATATGGGGCCGTCCCCTGCCAGAGAAGGAAGGCCGATCGGTTCTGCAGGACCTACCACGGCCAGCAGAATGGATAAGTATACGCCGGCCATGCTGGAACAGGGTCTGAAAGGGATCATAGCCAAGGGAAAAAGAAACGAAGAGGTTATAAAATCTCTGAAGGATCATCATGCAGTTTATTTTGCAGCTGTGGGCGGCGCGGGAGCGCTGCTGTCCAAATGCATTCTTTCTTCAGAAGTAATTGCATATGAGGATTTGGGCACAGAGGCAATCCGCAGGCTGGAAGTCAAAGATTTTCCGGTCATCGTAGTGATTGATAAAGACGGAAATAATCTGTATGAAACGGCTGTAAAGAAATATGTTGCTGTTCACGGCTGCCGATAAAGCAGCGAATGACAGGGCAGAGTATGGTCCTCATAGGGATCCCTTGAAGCCCGCCGGTTCTTT